>OHMK01000021.1_pt1 | contig 105671 bp, 110 predicted proteins | sample 1569291 | NCBI WGS metagenome assembly OHMK01 (sample SAMEA3879517, study PRJEB24766) | human gut metagenome | biome: human-associated habitat; feature: feces | place: USA | collected 1985/1987 | reverse complement strand
AACCAAAACGCTTAGAAAAGTGAGCTAAAATTGGTACAACGAACTGGACACCCTAGTATTTAATCTTCAAACTCTCTAATACAGCAAGTTGGATATCGCCAGTTGCTTTGTCGTGCTTTTGAGCCTCTTCGCCAAAAATACCAACAACACCTAAATTTTTTCTATGTTGTGCCGTTAGCCTGGATGATTGATTCTTTTTTGCCATATACCTTACATGTTTAATGATACCTACTTGTTTGATTAAGAACGCATTCCGCCAATTCGAGACCTATGTCTGTTGGCGAACACCATCCCGCGTTCAAGCGTTTCACTCCCCAGATGCGCTCGTCTCTGCTCCCAGATGCGCTCGTCTCTGCTCCCAGGTGCGTTCGCGTCTGCTCCCAGGTGCGTTCGTGTCTGCTCCCAGGTGCGTTCGCGTCTGGGGCCAGACGCGGCTGCGTCTGCTCCCGCGTTCGCTGACAGATTTTGGGATTGGATTGTCAACGAGGGCGGCAGGGGGAGAATGGCGGGAAAAACTGACGTGAACAACAGAGAGATGCGTTGTTTTCAATCATGCGCCGTTTTTTTCCAGTCTTACACGGAAGTGTTTATCTGTCGGTATTCTCTCGGGGAAAAACCAGTGGCGTTGTGGAAATACTTTCCGAGGAAACTCTGGTTCGTGAAATTCATTCGTTGTGAGATTTCCTTGATTGAAAGACTCGTGTTGGCCAGCAGCTGTTTGATTTCAATCACCACAAATTCCGTGATCCACTGTCCGGCGGTTTTCCCGCTCACGGTTTTGACAACCTCCGAAAGGTATTTGGGCGTGATGCAGAGTTCGTTGCTATACCAAGAGACGTTTCTTTCCTTCTTGAAATTGGCGCTGAGCAGTTGGATAAACTTGTCGAAGAGACCGAAACTGCCAGAGCGTATGTCCACTGGCGACATGCAGTGGGAGCTGAGGATGTCGCAGACGTCGAAATAAAAGAGGCGGATGAGGGCCGTCATTGTTTCGCGGCGATAGCGCGTTTCCTCGCGCTGCATGCGCCAGGTGATGTAGTCAAAGCCGGCCTTTGCCCATTCCTGTTCTTTCAGCGTCAGATGGGTGACGGGATATTTATAGAGATATTGCAGGAACGGCCAGAGTTGCGTGAGCCCAGCGATGCCGTCCTGTATGCTCTGGTGTGAAACGAGAATCATGCGTGCATGAAAATCTTCGCTCACGTCCAGTTTGCTGAACACCTGGTCGCCGACGCCGATAAAAAGGTCGCCCGACGACATCTCCACGGTTTGGGTGTTTATCATGAACTTTGCGCTCCCGCCCGTGCAGAAACAGTAGGTGAAAAAGCCCAGGCGGATGGTGTCGTTGGAGAGATTGGCAAGACTGATGTCGTCTAAGGCTATAAAGTCATCGCCCATAGACGACGTGTATTTCGCCGCCACTTCCCTGGCGTCTTTTATGCTGAATGGTTTGATTGTCTTTGCTTTTTCCATGATAACCCTTTAAATGAAAGAGCGTTCTGAAAATTCCGACTCGTCATCTTCAAGATATAAGCCGGGATTTTGAGAACGCCCTTGAAAAAATATGATAAATTGGCTAAGCGGAGCGTCAGAGTCATTCATAGCTATGCGTGGAGCATTGTTGTGTCATGATTTTGGCCGCTTGGCTTGCCCTGCTGTTCTGGATGTCTGTCAATTAAAGTTCGAGGTCGCCATCGTGAATTTCGTGCCAAGGCAATCCCTGCTTGTTGAGCTCTTCCATGAATGGATCTGGATCAAATTCCTCAACATTCCAAACGCCTGGCTTCTTCCAAAGCCCGAGCATGAACATGCGTGCACCAATCATGGCCGGAACGCCAGTTGTGTAGCTGACGCCCTGCATGCCAGTTTCTTCATAGGCTGCACGGTGTGAGCAGTTGTTGTAGACGTAGTAGGTGTGTTCCTTGCCGTCTTTCAGACCGCGGATGCGGCAGCCAATGCTGGTCTGGCCCTCGTAGTTTTCGCCAAGGTCTTGCGGGTTGGGCAATACGGCCTTGAGGAACTGCAAAGGAACGATTTCGTGTCCTTCGTAGTTGATGGGCTTGATGGATGCCATGCCGATGTTCTGAATCACACGCAGGTGGGTCAGGTATTCCTGTCCGAAGGTCATCCAGAAGCGTGCGCGCTTGATGGTCGGATAGTTCTTCACGAGGCTTTCGATTTCCTCATGGTGCAGGAGGTAGCTCTCCTTCGGGCCGATTTCTGGGTAGGTCAGCGGCTTGTGGATTTCAAGCGGTTCGGTCTCCACCCATTTGCCGTCCTGCCAATAGAGTCCCTTCTGGGTGATTTCGCGGATGTTGATTTCCGGGTTGAAGTTGGTGGCGAAGGCCTTGTGGTGGTCGCCGGCGTTGCAGTCGACGATGTCGAGGTATTGAATCTCGTCAAAGTGATGCTTGGCGGCATAAGCTGTGTAGATGCTCGTTACGCCCGGATCGAAACCGCAACCGAGGATGGCTGTCAGGCCAGCCTTTTCAAAGCGGTCTTTGAAGGCCCACTGCCAAGAATATTCAAAGTGTGCCTCGTCTTTCGGCTCGTAGTTGGCCGTGTCGAGGTATGAACATCCACACTGCAGACAGGCTTCCATGATGGTGAGGTCCTGATAGGGCAGGGCGAGGTTCATGACGAGGTCGGGCTTGAACTCGTTCATGAGAGCGCAGAGTTGCTCTACGCTGTCGGCGTCCACCTGTGCCGTTTTGATATCGTCACGGCCAATGGCCTTGACGATGGCATCGCACTTGGATTTCGTGCGGCTGGCAATCATGATTTCGTTGAACACGTCGGTGTTCTTAGCCACTTTATGAGCGGCAACAGTGGCAACGCCACCTGCGCCGATAATCAATACTTTTCCCATTTTTGATTTTATGTGTTTTACTTTACATTGCAAACTTAAGAATAAATATTGAATCACGCAGACATCAAAGGGTTAAATTTGATGGAGGGGTGGGAGATTTTGAACACCTACTTATATATAATAAGGCGTGTGATGGAAATAATGTCTCGGGTATTTAAGGGGCTCAGACCGTCTGGTAGGCAGATATTAAAACCCTGCGGACGAAAAACTTTTAATTTTGTTTTTGAGCACCTGTTTAAAATTGTATATTTGCATATCAAACTGGATTATCCCTACGTGGATAGTATAAAATAATTTTGAATACCTACTTATAAAACCTACTATGGAAGTTTCAGAGTCCACATTAAATAAAATCGGAAGAGCGCTCACGAAGGCCGCCTCCAAGTTTCCAGAAGGGGCAGAACCTCTTCCGCTGACCGACATCCTCATTCAGGTGAAGCAAGAAAGCGGGGAACTGCTTGTTTTTGATGATGACGACAACGAATTGACGCGCTGCGTGGTCGACGAATGGATTGGAAACAATAACGATTCTTTCTACGATGACGCTTTGGAGGTTATCCAGCATTATATCACTGGCCACAAGGAGCTGGCCGAATCGTTTAACGTGTTGCGTCCCTACACTTTTGTGCTCATTGATGAAGACAAGGAAACCATTGCCGACCTCTATGTGGTTGACGACGACACCATCGTTTTGAGCGGCCAGTTCTTGGAAGGGCTTCAGGAAGACCTTGATGCCTTCTGGGAGGAGCTTGAAAAGGAATAAGGGCTGTTCTGTAAATTGGTTTTAATGGAGAATATTTACTTAGAACCTGGTTTATAGAACACCCCATAAAATTGGCTACTTGCCATTACTTATTTTCGGGCTGCACGTTGCTGGCGTCTTGACAGAAAGATGCCTTGCTTTGTCATGTCCGAAAAATGGCGTAACTTTGCAACTGTTTATAAGTTGTGCAACATGAAATTACTCTATAAGTTCTATACCTTTTTAGTCCTCCTCCTCTGCTGCTCCGCCATGCACGCCTCAGTGCAGGCCGATGAAAGCAGCAATGATTCCATTGAGGTTGGCTTCTTGACCTGCGCTCCAGGGACGGAGGTGTATGAACTATATGGACACACCGCCCTACGCATCCGCAATCTTAAAAGCGGAGAGGACTGGGTGTTTAATTATGGCGTCTTTAACTTCCGCACGCCCCATTTCGCCTGGCGCTTCATGTTGGGACAGACCGACTTTATGTTCGGTGCCCTCCCGTTTGATGCCTTTGCCGCGAGCTATAGCCGCGAGGGGCGGAGCGTTGAAGAGCAAGTGCTCAACCTGTTGCCGGAAGAAAAAGAAGTTTTGTGGGAGTCTTTGGTCGCGACGGCCATGACACCCGACTGGACATATCGCTACAATTTTCTCTACGACAACTGCACGACGCGGGCCGTGGGGGAGATTGAAAGATGCGTTCAAGGACGTATCGAATGGCGAGAACTCCCTGGAGGGCGCGGACGTACTTTCCGCGACATCATCCATGAATTTGCTTCTGAAGATTGCCCGTGGAACGCCTTCGGGCAAGATTTGATTTTGGGCGAAGAAACCGACCAGCCCATCGGCATCGGCCAAAGGATGTTTTCGCCGATATATGCGCAGCGCTATTTTGATAAAGCTGTTATCAAAGCGGCCGACGGCACCGTGCGTCCGCTGGTGAAGCGTACGGAAATGGTGGTCAACGCACGGCCGAAACCAGTTGAGAAGTTCCCGCTTTCCCCAGCATTGTCTGTGGCGCTCTTGTTGTTGGCTATGGTGGCCGCTGGAGCGTATGAATGGCGTAAGAGAAAGATTTGCAGATGGATAGATTGTTTGTGGATGACGCTCTGGGGCGGGACAGGATGTATTGTCTTTATCCTGTTTTTCTTCTCTGAGCATCCTGCCGTCGGGAGCAACTGGCTGGTGGTTCTGCTGAACCCACTTCCGCTCCTCGCTCTGCCGTTTAAGATATGGAACGACCGCCAACGCCGTCGTGACCTCTATCCTCTGGCTGCTTCTTTGGCCATCTGCCTGTTTGGTGTCCTCGGTATGTTTATGCCGCAACGGGTGCCGGCGCTCTTCTATGCGATGCTGGCAATCTTGTTGGCACGCTGTTTGCATCTACTCTTATTGCAGCGCAGTTTGGAAGGCAGAGGCAAGAATGCGCAACGATAAAAAGCAAAGACTGGGCTGGTTGATACTTTATATATAGCTCTGCAGCATTGCGTTGTGCGAAGCATGAGGATTAGCCCCCTCCCTCTCTTTCATAAGAAATACAATGATTGAATAATATAAATAATGTCTGACAACAAACATACCACACCCACAAGCGGCGGCGACCAATACGGACGCTGCCTGTTGTTGTCGTTGCTGGCCGTGATGACTGTTTTGACACCTGCGGAACTGAAAGCGCAGTCGGTGGCGGGACAGACAAACGGTTTGCCGAAGCTCGTTGTCAACATTCTGGTAGACCAACTGCGCGATGATTACCTTGAAGCCTTCATGCCGCTTTATGGGAATGACGGTTTCAAGCGCCTCTTCAAGGACGGCCGTGTCTATACGCAGGCCAACTATCCTATGGCACACCCCGACGGCGCTTCGGCGGCCGCCACACTGGCCACGGGAAGTTCGCCTTCTGCCCACGGTATCGTCAGTCGGAAATGGCTCAACAGGGAAACGCTGCAACCCGTCTTCTGCGTTGACGATGCGAACTTCGCCGGAACGGGTGACACAAACGACAAGACTTCGCCGAAGTTCTTGGGCGTGAGCACCGTGGGCGACGAACTGAAAGTGGCGAGCGAAGGGAAATCCATTGTCTATGCCATTGCGCCGTCGCGGGAAATAGCCGTGCTCTCGGCCGGACACGCTGCAGATGGTGCCGTGTGGATTGACGACCAAACGGGCAACTGGTGTTCCACTTCCTACTACGGCAACCTGCCAGCATGGGCTGCTGTTAGAAACAGCTATAACGGTATTGCCGCGCAGCTGAAGCACGAGAAATGGCAACCAACGTCGGAACTCGTGGGAAACTTCAGTTACTACCTCTCAGGAGGGATGAAGAAACCTTTCTCACACGCGTTTAAAGGCGACAATCGCTACGTGGAATTTAAAACGAGCGGATTGGTCAATCAGGAGATAACAGCGGCCGCCAAGGCTTGCATCGACGGCACAATGCTGGGGGCTGACGCCATCACCGACCAATTGTCGGTTGCCTTCTATGCTGGAAGGTTTAAACACCAGCAGGGAGAAAGCACACTGATGGAGCTTCAGGACACTTACGTCCGCCTCGACCACGCTTTGGCAGACTTGATAAAGGCGGTTGAACACAAAGTGGGGGAGAAAAATGCGCTCTTCGTGCTGACTTCAACGGGATATACCGACGAGGCCAACATTGACCTCACAAAATACCGTATCCCCACTGGTACTTTCGACATGCGAAAAGCTGCCGCTTTGCTCAACCTTTATCTGGTGGCCATCTACGGGCAAGGTAATTTCGTGGAGGCATGCTTAGGAACGCAGATTTATCTCAACCATAAACTCGTTGAACAGAAACAGCTGAATCTGGCTGAGGTGCTGGAGCGTACACAGGATTTCCTGCTCCAGTTGGAAGGAGTTAAAGATGTTTACACTTCAACGCGTCTGCTGCAAGGCGCATGGACACCCGGCATCAGTCGGATACGCGCAGGCTACAACCAGCAGTGTTCAGGAGACGTCATGATTGAAGTGGCTGCTGGATGGCATTACGTCAACTCCGACACCCGCGAAAACCAACTCGTCAGAGAATCATACATTTCATATCCCATCATATTCTACGGCGCCGGAGTGAAAGCCGAAAAGACGGAAACGCCAATCACCGTAGACCGCATCGCGCCGACATTATCGAAGGCCATGCGCATCAGAGCGCCAAACGCCTGCGCGTTGGCTCCGCTCTTTTAAGGGGTGTCCTTTATTATATAGAAAACATCAGGCTTTTAGATATATATTGAAGGTATTTATAACACCCTGACGTGCCTCTTGGCATAATATCATCACATCATTTATCAAACAACAGAGGGAGAAGAAAGAAAATGTCTCCCCGGCTAACAAGAAATAATCAATGAATCTCAATACATTCTTGAGCAAACTGCTCGGTGGCAACAAAGCATCACGCGATGCAAAACTCATCCGTCCTATCGTTGACCAGGTGCTTGCCGCTTATCCGAATATCCAGAAACTCACCAACGACGAACTGCGTGCAAAGACCAAGGAATTGCAGAACACGGTGCAGCATGCTGCCGACGACCTGAAAGAGAAGATCGAAACCCTCAAGGGAAAGATTGAAGAAACGCCTATCGAAGACCGCGTTGTCATCTTCAATCAGATCGACAAATTGGAGAAGGAGGTGCTGGAACGCTATGAAGAAGCGCTCAACAAAATCCTTCCCGACGCTTTTGCCATCGTCAAGGACACGGCACGCCGCTTCTCTGAAAATGAGGAAATCGAAGTGACGGCCACCGATTTCGACCGCGAATTGGCCACGACCCACGATTTCGTACGCATCGACGGCGACAAGGCTTTCTATCAGAACCACTGGACTGCAGGCGGCAATGATATGAAATGGAATATGGTGCACTATGACGTGCAGCTCTTCGGCGGCACGGTTCTCCATCAGGGCAAGATTGCCGAAATGGCAACGGGTGAAGGTAAAACCCTCGTGGCCACTCTCCCTGTCTTCCTCAACGCCTTGACGGGCAATGGCGTTCACGTCGTGACGGTCAACGACTATTTGGCCAAGCGTGACTCTGAATGGATGGGCCCGCTCTATATGTTCCACGGATTGAGCGTAGACTGCATCGATAAGCATCAGCCTAACTCTGAAGCACGCCGCCGCGCTTATCAGGCCGACATCACGTTCGGTACGAACAATGAATTTGGTTTCGACTATCTGCGCGACAATATGGCCATGAGCCCTAAAGACCTCGTGCAGCGCAAGCACAACTATGCCATCGTCGATGAGGTCGACTCTGTGTTGATTGACGATGCTCGTACGCCGTTGATCATCTCTGGCCCAGTTGAAAAGGGCGAAGACCAGCTCTTTGAGCAATATCAGCCGCTTGTTGAACGCCTCGTTGCCGTTCAGCACAAGTTGGCCACGAAATATCTGGCTGAGGCTAAGCAGCTCATCGGCTCTGGCGATAAGAAGAAGGAAGAGGAAGGTTTCCTCCAGCTCTTCCGCAGCCACAAGGCGCTCCCGAAAAACAATCCGCTCATCAAATATCTTTCTGAGCAGGGAATCAAGAGCGGTATGCTGAAAACGGAGGCTATCTATATGGAGAACAACAACCGCCGTATGCCGGAGGCCACAGATCCTCTCTACTTCGTGGTTGACGAAAAACTCCATTCTTGCGACTTGACGGATAAGGGTAACAAATGGTTGGCCGACCAGGTGAACGATGACCAGCTCTTCGTGCTCCCTGACATCACCACCGAACTTTCTGCGCTTGAGGCCGACAAGAGTCTCTCTGATGAGGAACGCCTGCAACGTAAGGACCAGCTCATGACCGACTATGCCGTCAAGAGCGAGCGCGTTCACACCATTCTGCAATTGCTGAAGGCATACACCATGTTCCGCAACAACGAAGAATACGTGGTGATGGATGGACAGGTCAAGATTGTTGACGAACAGACGGGCCGTATCATGGAAGGCCGCCGCTGGAGCGATGGTCTCCACCAGGCCGTTGAAGCTAAGGAACACGTGAAGGTGGAGGCCGCCACGCAGACTTTCGCCACCATCACGTTGCAGAATTATTTCCGTATGTATCACAAGCTCTCGGGTATGACTGGTACGGCCATCACCGAAGCTGGAGAACTTTGGAACATCTATAAGCTCGACGTTGTTGAAATCCCGACTAACCGTCCTGTGCTCCGCAACGATATGAACGACCGCGTTTATAAAACGAAGCGTGAGAAATATGCCGCCGTTATCGCGGAAATCGAAAAGATGCGTCTGCAAGGCCGCCCAGTATTGGTTGGTACGACGAGCGTGGATGTCAGCGAACTTTTGAGCCGTATGCTCGACCTTCGCCACATCCCACATCAGGTGCTCAATGCTAAGCTCCATCAGAAGGAAGCTGACATCGTTGCCCGTGCCGGACAAAGCACAATGGGCAAGGTGGTGTTCGTGGATGAAAACGGCAACAAGCACGAAGAGGAGCGTCTGCTCGGCGCTGTGACCATCGCCACCAATATGGCAGGACGTGGTACCGACATTAAGCTCACCGACGAAGTGAAAGCCGCAGGCGGTTTGGCCATCATCGGTACGGAACGCCACGAGAGCCGCCGCGTTGACCGTCAGCTCCGCGGACGTGCCGGACGTCAGGGCGACCCGGGTTCGAGCGTCTTCTTCGTTTCTCTCGAAGACAACCTCATGCGTCTGTTCGCTTCTGAACGCATCTCGCGCATCATGGATAAGCTGGGCTTCAAAGACGGCGACATGATCGAGGCCAAGATGATTAACAACAGCATCGAACGCGCACAGAAGAAGGTGGAGGAAAACAACTTCGGTATCCGTAAGCGCCTCTTGGAATACGATGACGTGATGAATAAGCAGCGTACCGTTATCTACGAAAAGCGCCGCCACGCCCTTATGGGAGAACGTATCGGCATGGACATTTCCAATATGATTTGGGACCGTTGTCTCAATATCCTCGATAAAGACGATTACGAAGACATTCGCAATGGCTTCTTGGAAATCATGGCAATGGAATGCCCGTTCACGGAAGAAGAATACAACTCCATGAAGCGTGACGACCTTGACGAAAAAGCCTTCCAGGCTGCCATGGAAAACTTCCGCCGCAAAAACGAACGTCTGGCAGAAGTGGCCACTCCTGTTATCAATAAGGTCTATGAGGAACAGGGCCAGATGTATGAAAACATCCTTGTGCCTGTCACCGACGGCCGCCTTTACTACAACATTCGCACGAACCTCAAAGAGGCCTACGAAACGAAGAGCAAGGCCGTTGTGCGCGACTTTGAAAAGGCTGTGCTGCTCCACAACATCGACGATGCTTGGAAGGAAAACCTTCGCGAGCTCGACGATTTGAAGAAGTCTGTACAGAATGCCAGCTACGAGCAGAAAGACCCCTTGCTCGTGTTCAAACTCGAGAGTGCTGAAATCTTTACCAAGATGGTTGATAAGATCAACAACAGCACCGTCTCTTCGCTTATGCGCGGCCAGATTCCTGTGCAGATGCAGGAAGAGGTGAAGGAAGCCGCTTCTGAGGAAGCCACTCCCAAGCAGCAATACACTGAGAGCCACGAGGAACTCAATGAGGACGGACGCACAGAAGCTGCCCAGCAGGACACGCGTGAACAGACGCAGCAGCCCATCGTCAGAGAGAAGGCTCCCGGCCGCAATGATCCTTGTCCTTGCGGAAGCGGCAAGAAATTCAAAAACTGCCACGGCAAGGGATTGGAATAACACATCCCTCTCGCGGGACTGGATGCCCCGCTATAAAAAGCAAGACCAGATGCGCTTACGGATTTCCCGTAAAGCGCATCTGGTCTTTTTTTATTACGCATCCAGTTCTTAAAATTCGCATCCAGTTGTATTAAATTCCGCGTCTCGTCTGTTAAACTTCGCCTCCCGCCTGTTAAACTTCGCGTCTGGTTCCATATAAAGTCAACGATACATTCTGTTTGGGGTGCTTCGATAAGTTTTTTCTGGCAACGGCTTTGCATGACAAATTGACAGAGTCTGCTGACAAAAGTGCGTCTGGAAAATTGGCGTGAAAGGGAAGAACGTGCTTTGGCACGGTTTTCGCAGAGAAAAGGGCGAGTGTGTTGCACGCCACAGATGGTCTGCTGGCACACGATGAAGCACGGCTTCGGAAAGACTCATACAATGTCAACTTTTCATGAGGCACGGGCCGTGCAGAGAAAAATAAAGAAACTAAAAAATATACAAGTCATGAACATTAAACCATTAGCAGATCGCGTGCTGGTTAAACCAGCTCCAGCAGAAGAGAAAACCGTGAGCGGCATTATCATTCCTGACACCGCAAAGGAAAAACCATTGCAGGGCACAGTGCTTGCCGTTGGCAACGGCACCAAGGACGAAGAAATGGTGTTGAAGATTAACGACACGGTGCTTTATGGTAAATATAGCGGCACGGAGGTTGAACTCGATGGCGAGAAATATCTGATTATGCGCCAGAGCGATGTGCTCGCAGTTTTGGCATAAGGAAAAGCGAGGAACGCAGGATTCCAAACTCAGTTCAATGTTTCATTGTAATTTTTAAAGGAAAAATCATGGCAAAAGAAATTAAATATGATGTAGACGCTCGCGAGATGCTTCGCGAAGGTGCAGACGCTTTGGCTAACGCTGTTAAGGTGACGCTTGGTCCTAAGGGTCGCAATGTGGTTATCGATAAGAAGTTTGGCGCTCCGCGTATCACTAAGGATGGTGTGAGCGTGGCCAAGGAAATCGAACTCGACAACGCATTCCAGAATGCCGGTGCTCAGTTGGTTAAGAGCGTGGCTTCGAAGACTGGCGACGATGCTGGTGATGGTACAACCACGGCTACAGTCTTGACTCAGGCCATTTTGACTGAGGGAATGAAGAATGTGGCTGCTGGTGCCAATCCGCTCGACGTTAAGCGCGGTATTGATAAGGCTGTTGCCAAGGTAGTTGAAAGCATCAAGGAGCAGGCTGAACAGGTTGAGGAAAGCTACGACAAGATTGAGCAGGTGGCAACAATCTCTGCCAACAACGACCCTGAAATCGGTAAGTTGATTGCCGATGGTATGCGTGCCGTGACTGTCAATGGCGTCATCACTATTGAAGATGCCAAGGGCCGTGACACGGTTTTGAAGACCGTTGAGGGTATGCAGTTCGACCGTGGCTATCTTTCTCCATATTTTGTTACCGACACTGAAAAGATGCAGTGTGTTATGGAGAAGCCGTATATCTTGATTTACGACAAGAAGATTTCCAACTTGAAGGATTTCTTGCCTATCTTGGAACCGGCTGTTCAGAGCGGACGTCCTTTGCTCGTGATTGCAGAAGATGTTGATAGCGAGGCATTGACCACGTTGGTTGTCAATCGTCTGCGCACCCAGTTGAAGATTTGCGCTGTCAAGGCTCCGGGCTTCGGCGATCGCCGTAAGGCCATGTTGGAAGACATCGCCGTTTTGACTGGTGGCGTTGTCATCAGCGAAGACAAGGGCTTGAAGCTCGAGCAGGCAACAATTGAAATGCTCGGTTCTGCCGAGAAGGTCACTGTCAGCAAGGAAAACACCACCATCGTTGATGGCAACGGCAACAAGGAGAACATCCAGGAACGCATTCACCAGATTAAGAACGAAATGGCCAACACCACCAGTTCTTACGACAAGGAGAAACTTCAGGAACGTTTGGCCAAACTCTCTGGCGGCGTTTGCGTGCTCGAAGTCGGTGCTGCCAGCGAAACTGAGCAGAAGGAAAAGAAAGACCGCTGCGACGATGCTCTTTGCGCAACGCGTGCTGCCATTGAAGAAGGTATCGTGACTGGTGGTGGCGTAGCCTACATCCGTGCGCAGAAGGCTTTGGAAGGCATGCAGGGCGTTAATGCCGACGAAACAACGGGTATCGCCATTGTCCGCCGCGCTATTGAAGAGCCGCTCCGTCAGATTTGCGCCAACGCAGGTGTTGAAGGTGCTGTGATTGTCAACAAGGTTCGCGAGGGCGAGGGCAACTTCGGTTACAACGCCAAGAACGAAACCTTCGGCGACCTCCGTGCTGCCGGTGTGGTTGACCCAGCCAAAGTTACCCGTGTGGCTCTTGAGAACGCTGCCAGTGTGGCAGGCATGTTCCTCACCACGGAATGCGTCATCTGCGACAAGAAGGAAGACAAACCTGAGATGCCGATGGGCGCTCCTGGTATGGGCGGCATGGGCGGCATGATGTAATCAGATAATCATTCCCGCAAGATAAGAGAGCGTTTCTGACGCTCCCTGAAAATAAGGACGGGTTCTAAAAATCAGTTACTGGAAAGCAGCGGCTGGCTTTTAGAACCCGTCTTTTTGTTTTATGAATATCAGTTTGCAGCTATCGGACAGCAGTTTGCAGCTATCATCTGCCAGTTCGTAGCTTGTTGATGGTCAACAAAGGTATAGATTAGGATTTTCCGAGTTATGCTTTTGCCACCGGCTTCGTTGAAAAATAAGGAAAATGAATGTTTCAAGTTTGAAGGGGCATGTGTCGATGTTTGCGGCCAACGCCTCTTGGGGGCTTATGTCTCCGATTTCAAAAATCGTCATGGCAGGCAGCCTTGTTTCGCCCTTGCTGCTGACAGGCATGCGTGTGTTTGGCGCTATGGTGTTGTTTTGGGTGGTTTCCTTCTTTATGAAACCCGAGCACGTCAATCATCGCGATTTGGCCCGTTTGTTTGGCGCTTCCCTGCTTGCCATTGTGTTTAACCAGGGCTGTTTTATTTTCGGCGTGTCGTTGACCTCTCCTGCCGACGCCTCCATCATCACCACGAGTATGCCGCTTTGGGCCATGGTGTTGGCGGCATTTTTTCTTAAAGAGCCCATCACGGGAAAGAAAGTGCTTGGCATTACGTTTGGTGCCTGCGGCGCGTTGTTGCTGATTGTCGGCAGCAGTCGCGGGGCCGCCTCTTCATCGCAGGGCGGTAGCCACATTTTGGGCGACTTGCTCGTTCTTACAGCGCAACTGAGCTATGCGCTCTACATCGTTGTCTATAAGAATTTTGTGCAGAAATATAGTCTGGTGACGATTATGAAGTGGATGTTCACCTATGCCTTTGTCTGCATGCTGCCGTTTTGTTATCACGACATTGTCAATACTTCGTGGAGCGAATTTATGCCGCAAACGTGGGCCGGATGTGCTTATGTGGTGGTAGTTGCCACATTTTTCAGTTATATGCTCATTGTGGTGGGGCAGAAAAGTCTGCGCCCGACGGTGGCTGGTATGTACAACTATATCCAGCCTATCGTGTCGTGCATCGTGACCATCTGTTTGGGAATGGACCATTTCAATCTCGTCAAGGGTTGTGCCGTGGTACTGATATTCGGCGGCGTTTATCTTGTGACCATCAGCCGCACTAGACAAGAATTGGAGCAACATGAGGCACAGGGTGGGGATGTTGGGAAGGTTGCTTCCTAAACTTATGAACTGTGTAAAGGCGGTTTGGTAAGCGAAAAACGAGTTTTACTTGGTTAATCGCATTTGATACGATATATAAAATGCTCGTAAGGTCTTGTAGTTCAATGGATAGAACAATGCTCTCCTAAAGCGTAGATTTGGGTTCGATTCCCAACAAGACTACTGCAAACGCTCAACTTAATTGCAAGGTTGAGCGTTTTTCTTTTTCACTTTCGGCAAAAAGTGCGTATATTTGCGGAAAAATGTTCTACAATTATTCTACAAGAGCGTATGGCAACATTCAAAGCAGAGGTGTACGCACACCAAAAGAAAGCTGACGGCACATATAACATTAAAATCCGTGTCACCCACAAGCAGCGGAAAAAGTACCTTGCAACACCGTGGTATGTCGGCAAGGAAGACCTTACCCGTTCCCTCAAGCTGAAAAACCAAAGATACATTGATATGGTTGATGATGTTATCAAGCGTTACAGAACCATTTGCAACAATGTAGGTGAGGGCTTGGACAATATGAGCGTTGAGCAAATCGTGGAGTTGATAACTGCCAAAAAGGAAGAAGAACACTTCACGCTTGATATTGTGGCTTATACCAGGGCGTACATTCAGAAGCTCTTTGATATAGGGCGCACGGGCAACGCCAAAGCCTACCAAGTAGCCATAAACAGCATGGTTAAGTTCGTGGGGCGTGAAAGTGTTGATATAAGCGAAATCACGGTAAAGTTCCTCAATGATTGGATAAGATGGATAGGTGAGCAACCAGCACGGAAGAACTGCAAAAAGGGAGGTAGGGCGCAAAGCCTATATCTGGCAGAAGTAAGGGCAATGTATAACAGAGCCAAGAGAGAGTTTAATGATGAGGAGGCGGGGGTTATACGGATTCCGTTTTCTCCATTCGCTAAAGTGGACATACCCAAAGCCCCAATTACACGCAAGCGAGCCTTGACAGTGGAACAGATGAGAGAGTTTGCAAAAGTGCCATACACAACCATATTACAAACAGGGTGCAATCGTTACAATCTCGCCAAAGATGTTTTCCTGTTGAGCTTTCTGTTAATCGGCATGAACGCTGTGGACTTATACAATGCCACCGACTACGAAAACGGACGCATAACATACCAGCGTACAAAGACACGTTACAGACGGGCTGACGGTGCGGAAATATCAATAAGAATAGAACCCGAAGCACAGGCATTGTTTGACAAGTATAAAGACCCGACAGGCAAGCGTGTTTTCAAATTCTATAAGCTGTATTCTTCAATGAACGGTTTTAGTGTTGCGCTCAACAAGGGATTGAAGAAGATAGGAAATTTACTTGGTATAGATGATTTGGAATTTTATGCGGCACGTCATTCTTGGGCTACCATTGCAACGAATGATGCAGATGTGGATAAATACACCGTTCACACGGCATTGAACCATGTGGACGAAAATATGCGTGTTACTGACATCTATATTCGTAGGTCGTGGGATAATATAGACCGAGCCAACCGAAAGGTGCAAGACCTTATGGCATGGGACTTGTCAGATGTAACAGAGCCTACAAAATAGGCATTTTGCCTAAGCAAAATTTTTACTTGCTTGATTATCAATGCTTTAAGTGTGCCGTTTTGCTTAGGCAAAATCTCCCTCGCGCACGCGCATGACGCGCACGCACACGGTTATATACTCTATATATATTATATAATGGTTTAAGTATATGAAATAGGGGGTATGGGGGAAAGAACACGCTTACCTAACTTCAATTTTGAACGAAACGAAAAAAGAGTGCCTATTTCTGACACTCTTTTTCTTTATCCATTTGCCTTTTCAAGGCTTTCTCTGATTTCATGCGCTCATATAGCGAACGGTCTATTTGCACATAATCCTTTCCGTCCAGCGTTGCGTCAAGAACGACATCAAGCAACTTCATTTCGTCTGCCGAATGATTGTATGTGAACAAATCGTTTGCCTCGTCTATGGATAGAAAGTCATAGTTTGTTTTGAGCATTGCCGACCGTGCTTTGGCTTTCCAAATCTGCTTTTGTTGTTTCTGCCATGATTGCACCTTTGATTTGCGTTTCCGTTTTCTCTTCGTTGGTTGTGCTGTTGGTTGGTAGATACCATTATTTGCAGTCTGTCGCTTACCATACGCCCAAAGCAGACCAACAAAAAAGATAATCACAAGTACGGCTATCATTCTTCAAACATCTTTCCAACACCCAACATTAGCCATTTGGCATTTACTCCAAAGTCCTTTACCATTGGGTACATCCAAGAAACTTGAAACCAACCCCTATCCAAGTCTTTGCGGTTGGCTATAAGATTGCGCCTGTCTATTTCGTACAGGCGGCAATAGGTGTTTACACCTCGTATCTTTTTCATCGCCACTATTGCATCCAAAGCGCAATAGAAACGCTCCATTATCTGTTTGCTTATTGGTGTATTCATTTTTGTGGAATATATACTTCAATAACACACTTGTAACTTTCGCTCCTGTTTTCATAGTCTATTGGAACGAGAAAGCCAATTTGACGAGGGCGTATCTTTATATATTTCTTTGTATAGAATGGTGTAGGGTATTCAATGTTGTCCCTTGCCGTTATTTTTCGGTACACCTTTGTTTTGGGTGCAACTTGACTTTTTCCTTTAGGTACGTCCTTAAATGCAATAACTGTATCGTCAAAAATAATCGGCTGACTTGTGTTCCCGTCTATGATAAGAAATTTATCCCAATCAACTGCTATCATTTCGTTTGTGTGATTTTCAATAGTAACTTCCACAAAGTAATTCATAGAGTTAAATTCAAACGAAATCCCAACGCTATCATTCGTGTACGATAGCGCATTGTTTGCAATTGGTTCTATCATGCGTAGAAAGCATCCAGCGTTCTTAATTTGTCCATGAACTGCTACGCTAATTGTTAGCAGCAGACCTAACAATATCTTTTTCATGCGATAGCTCTTAATTGTTCGACATCTGCTTTCAACTCTTGCAGTTCCTCAAAGGGAAAGCCCTTAATCCTTGCTGTTGTGATAGCCTTTTCTAACTCCACCAGAACCTCTAAGCTCTTTTCTGAATTTACTTGGTGTATGCTTTGCTTGCAAAGCTCAATAACCATTCGATAGTATTCTTTCATATCTCTTTGTTTTTATGTTAATACTTGGGTACTTTTCCAAATGGAGTTACCCTACATCTGCAACAGTGGCATTGCCGACCGCTGGGGCAGTTCCCTTTTGGGCAACTTCCAACAATGCCTCCAATTTACCAATCTGCCTGTTGAGGTCGGCAATCTGTGCGTCCTTATCAGCAAGCAAACCGTAAGGTGCAATCTGCTTTTCGTTCATCATGCGGACAATCATATTGGAGAAAGCCTCCCCGCCCGCTGTGATAAGTTCAAGGCTATCATCATTCACCTGTACCTGTTTGTTTGCAGTATCTTCACAATATTCCTCACCAAACATGGTGCCTGTGCCATTTTCTAACCAATCAAGGTTTAATTCTGGTACAATATTCTTTAGCTTTTGGGTAAATAGTTTAGGCTCTTGCGTCTTTCCGTTGATTACTTGCGAGAACGCAGATGGATTATTATACCCCATTTTCTGCCCCAACTCCCTTTGATTTGCCACAAACCCTGTTTTTGTTAGGTGGCGTATCAAAATTTTATATCTGTCTAACTTGTTCATTATCAATACTATTCTAATGTTTATAAAACTTTATTACATACTCACCATAAACTTTTTGCCTAAATTATTTGGTTGGTTTGGGTAAATCGTTTACCTTTGCAACACAATAACAATAATAGTGTTGCAAAGATATAAAAATATGTCTGTAAAACACATTAAATCAGCAAGAAAATGAAGTATAAGAAGAAAACAAAGTTTCGCCAGCTATACGATGCGCTGCCAACAGAACGCCCACAAGCTCCAAAAACAGCATGGGTGAATGATATTGCGGCACTCGTTAAGGTACACCCTACTACTGTAAGGTGTTGGCTTGCTGGAACACAGAAGCCAGACGAATTGAGAACAACCCTTATCGCTAAACATCTTGGCGTTAAGGCAGAAGAATTGTTTAACGCTTAAAGTATCAGACGATGAGTAGAAGCACATTGGTAAATTTTATTGGTATGTGTGTTTGGGGGTTAATAGCCCTATGTTGCACAGTAACCATGTTTTTCAATTGGGGACACATCTTATTCGCCTGTGGCGGTTGGGCTTTTGCTTGGCTATGCTACATAGACAAAGAGTATTCCACTGAAAGCGTAAGAGATTATTTCAAGCGTAAAAGGAGGGCATGATATGGCTATTACAATGGAGTTGTACGAATTGAAGAACATCTGTAAGGAAATGGCGGCTCTTGGTGCTGCCACGATAATACAGACGAACACACCAAGCAACGACTTGGTTTCACAACGTGAGGCATATCGCCTGTATCAAGAAATGCGAGTAAGGCGGTGGGTTGAGCAAGGGCTTATAACTCCACAACGTAATGGTTCCGCTCCCAACTCAAAGCGTTTCTATTCACGGGCAGAGCTGCAACAGCTCAACAATGCTGAAACATTAAAAACAATCATCAACAGATAAGAAACTATGAACAGGATTAGCAGATTTATCTCTGCCTATCTGAAAGGCAGACAAGAACGCAAAGCCGAACAACGTAAGGCGGTGATGCAGAGTGAGTCTTTGAAAGTAGTGCAAGTAATGGAGTTCCAAAAGCAGCTTTACATTTGCTACAACAACATTCCGCTTATTGACATTCGCTATGTGGAGAATGTGCAAACAGTGCTGAATGACGCTCGCACAATCAGAGAAAAGTATATCGAAAGTAATAACATCAAATTTGGCGCACAATGAAGAAAATTTTATTGAAATCCCTTTCCCTTGTCAATTTCAAGGGAGTGCGTGATTTTAGTATCACGTTCAATGACGGCATAACGACCGTATGCGGGGACAATGGAACGGGCAAGACAACGCTCTATGATGCGTATCTGTGGCTTCTGTTCGGCAAGGACAGCACAGGTAGAAGTGACGGTGCTAATGGCTTTAACGTGAAAACCAATGACGAGAACGGAAAGCCAATATATCGTCTGGAACACTCTGTAACAGCCGTGCTTGATGTGGACGGCAAGGAAATAAAACTGCAACGCTCACTTTGTGAGAAGTGGCAAAAAGTGAACGGTACTACTGATGAAGTGATGAAAGACGAAACACAGTATTTCATCAACGATGTGCGCACAGGCACCAAGAAAGAGTATCAAGCCGAAATATCGGAAATCATACCAGAAGATGTGTTCCGTATGATTACCAACCCGTATTTCTTTACATCATTGAGTGCGGACACGCAAAAGGAAATGTTGCTTGAAATGGTCGGCAACATAGATGATGAAGAAGTGGCGGCTACTAATCCAGAGTTCATTGCTTTACTTGATGAAGTGAACGGAACGAGCCTTGCTAAGTGGGCAAAAGAAGTCGCTGCCAAGAAAAAGGCTTGTAATGATGCGCTTGTCACAATACCAGCAAGCATAGAAACCGCTCAAAAGCTCATGCCCGAAAGTGAAGATTGGTCGGCACTTGAAAAGCAGTTGAAGTCATTGCAAGACAGCGTTAAGGGAATAGACGCACAGATTAGCGACAAGTCGGCACTTAACGAAGAAGCCTATAAGCGTAAGATGGAGTTGCGCAACAAGCAATCCCAAAAGCGTATGATGTTGCAAGACCGTGAGAGTGCTATCCGCATGGAAACTAACGCAGCGCATAACAAGGCTATTGCTGAAATACAGCAGATGGAGGGTGAGCTTTCAATCAATCAGACCAACGTGTCACGTTACCGCAACGAGAAAAAGGCTACTGATGATAAGGTGACAGAGCTTAACACAAAGCTCGTAGATATGCGTGAGAAATTCAAGACCATTGCCAAAGAACAGTTCACAGAACCAAATGGTGATGTGCTTGTCTGCCCTACCTGTGGTGAACCTTACAAGGGTGAGAACTTGGAAAACGCAATTGCGAAGCTCCGTGGAAACTTTGAACAAAACAAGTCAAAGCGACAAAAGGACATTCAGACTAAGGGCAAGCAATACAAGGCTGAATATGACAAGGCTGTCGAGCAGCAGACCAAACTAACAGGACTGATTGCCAAACTTGAAGACGAAGCCCTTACTATTAAGGGAAATATCGAAATAAAGAAAGCGCATATCCCTGTTGCTGGCAATGCTGATGAAGCCATTGCATCCGATGAACAGTGTATTGCCTTGCGCAATGACATAGCGGACATTGACAACCAACTGAAAATTGAGGTGCCACAAGCCGATGTGTCGGAACTGCAAAGCAGCAAGAACAACATCAACGCCCAGATTGCCGACATCAACAAACGACTTGGCAAACGTGCCATGATTGAGCGTGTCAGCAAAGAGGTGGCAGAACTTGAAGAAAAGCGTATCTCCAACAATCAAGTCAAGGCAGACTTGGAGCGTTGGGAAGATGTATATACACGCTTTCAGAAGTCAAAAGATGAAGTTCTCATGCAACGTATCAACGGCTTGTTCAGTGTCGTTTCGTTCTCCTTTGTCAAAGACCAGAAGAACGGTGGCGAGAAAATCACTTGCTATTGTAGCGTGAACGGTGTGCCTTATGCAGATGTAAACGCTTGCGGCAAGGTGAACGCTGGCTTGGACATTATCAACGCCATTTGTGCCACTAAGGGTATTTCTGCACCGATATTCATTGACAACAGAGAGAGCTTTAACAATATCATTCCTACTATCTCGCAAATTGTGAACTTGAGGGTAAGCAATGATAAACAGCTAACCATTATAGAGTAATCAATATGGAAGAACAGAAATCAATGACTGCACCGCAGCAACAACAGGGCGGTGCTGTCGCAAAGAAACCACAGGCGAAGAACTTAGACACGCTGAAACGAGTGCTTAACGCTGATTCGGTAATGACACAGTTCAAGAACGCCCTTAGCAAGAACGCATCTACATTTGTTGCGTCACTCATAGACTTGTATAGTTCGGATAGCAAGTTACAGTTATGCGACCCTAACCAAGTAGTGAAAGAAGCTCTGAAAGCAGCGGTATTGCACTTGCCTATCAACAAGGCGTTGGGACAGGCTTTCATTATTCCGTACTACAACACGGTAATTGACGAGAAAGGCAACCGTGTGAAGAAGTACGAGCCTGTATTTCAGATTGGCTACAAGGGCTTGTATCAGCTTGCAATGCGTACAGGTAAGTATGCTATCATTAACGCTGATGTCGTGTACGAGGGCGAGTTGCAACGTACAAGTAAGCTGACGGGCGAAATAGATGTTGAGGGATGTAAGATGTCTGAAAAGGTCGTAGGCTACTTTGCTTATATTCAGTTGGTGGACGGCTATCACAAGGCTCTCTATATGAGCGTTGAGGATATGGCGGCACACGCCAAGCGTTACTCTAAGGCGATAGCATACAACAAGGGTGTTACTATTGACACGCTGCTAAACCTCGCAAAGCTGCCTGTCAATGCTGACAGCTCACAAGTTGGTTGGCAAGGAAACTTTCACGCTATGGCGATAAAGACCGTGCTACGCAATCTCTTGGGCAAATATGGCTATCTCACGGTATCATTGCAAGAGGGTATTGCCTCCGACACGCAAGGCGATACGGAAGACAAACCAGATGTTAATGTTTTCGCTCAATCTCCCGAAGCATTTGACGATACAGATGTGGAATACGAAGATGTAACAGATGTTCAGTCACTGCCACAAGGCGATGAGCAAGACGGACAGGAAACAGAGCCAGACCCAGGCTTTTGATTAACCAAGTGAACTATGGAGTTGAAAGTGTTAGGTTCAAGCAGCAGCGGCAACTGTTACATTCTTGACAACGGCAAGGAAGCTCTGATACTTGAAGCTGGAGTACGCTTCCAAGAAGTGAAAAAGGCTTTGGGTTACAATCTCCGAAAAGTCGTTGGCTGTCTGATAACGCACCGACACCAAGACCACGCCAAGTATATTAAGGCTATGGTAGATAATGGCTTTTACACATTGGCTTTGCCAGATGTTTGGGAAACAAGGGGTGTATGGGGTTCACGCTCTATCCCCATTGTTCCCAAACATGGGTACAAACTCGGTCGGTTTAAGGTGCTGCCGTTCAACGCTTGCCATGATGTCCCTTGTGTGGGCTACCTCATAGAACACCCCGAATGTGGGCGTGTGATGTTTCTTACTGACAGTTGCGAGTGTCTTAGCTTGTTCTCTAATCTTAACCACGTTTTGATAGAGTGCAACTATTCAATGCCTAAGCTCATTGAAGCTGTCAATGCTGGACTAACGCCCAAGACGCAAATAGACCGCTTGCCAAATTCTCACATGGAACTGCAAACGTGCAAGTCGGTACTCTCTGATTTAGACCTTTCCAATGTGTATAACATAGTGCTTTTGCACTTGTCAGACCACAACAGCGACAGGTTGCAATTTGTATCTGAAATCGAAAGACATACGGGTAAGGTGGTGTATGCTGCTGCCCCAAATCTTAGCATAGACATTACAAGGTTCTGATATGGCAAAGGTCTTGGTGGAAAAAAGAAAAGGACTATTCACGCTACAACCATTGTATGAATGGTTTGCACAGGTATGTGATGGAATGTACCGCATTGAGGTTAAGCGTATGCGTAAGCCACGCTCTAACGACCAAAACGGGTGGCTGTGGGGTTGCATATACCCAATGCTGCTTGATGCACTCTTAGAGGCTGGTTGGGAGTTCGTGAGCGTTGAACAAGTACACGAATACTTCAAGAATATGCTTGCAAAGGATAGTGTAGTGAATAAGCACACGAGCGAGATAGTGGAATTTCCCTCATCAACTGCAACTATGGACACTCTGACATTCTCCACATATTGCGAAAAGCTAAGGGAGTATGGGCGTGAATACCTTGGAATTGAAATACCCGACCCCGATAAATATTGGAGAACTAACGATGATACAGGTGCCTAACAATGTGGTTACTGACTTGGTAAGACACATTCCAATGATTTTAGAGTTGTTGCCCGATAATACAAGCACACGGGGTTACAATGCTGTGAGATTAACAAAAAAGAATATTCAGAAACTCAAAAAGTTAAGCGATGAACAAAGAAACAAAAACGGTTGAGGTACAGGAATACCTCAACCGTATCTGGCGAAAGCCAAGCGAGAAACCAAGCAACAAAGGATATGGCGATAATGTCATTCCCGTAATGCTTATTGACAGCGAAAATAATGTTTCGTCTTTTCGGTTCGTGTCTGATGATAAGGATTGGAATGAGGTTGTAGAAGACGAAGATGTTGTATTCTGGTCTTATGTTACAGACATTCGCCCTAACATCCCAAACCTCAAAGATTACAAGACTATCAAGACCTATGAGGACGCTTGCACTGCGCTTGGTGAAAAGGTTGATGAGGTTACGCTAACTAATGCTGGAGTACCGAAGCATATTATCGCCCTTATGAAGTTGGAGCTTGTTTGCAAGGCTCTTTGGGGTGGTGAGGTTAAGGTCTATCCCGACCCTAACGGCAATCGTACCTATTACTATCCTTGGTTTGCCTTATATACCAAAGATGAAGTGGAGCGCATGGATAGCGAAGAAAGGGGTTTGCTTCTGTCTGCTTCTGCGCATGATGGTGCGAATGCGGGCTGGGGGTCTGCGCCTGCGACTTATCGTTCCTCGTACTCGCTTGCGTACAGTGGCTTCCGCTTGTGCCTTGATACATACGAAAAGGCAAGATATTTTGGAACACAGTTCTTGGAGTTGTGGACAGAATACCTCGCATACAATTTCAAAGTTGGAGAACGCTTAAAATAATTGTTGAACCAAAAACAGAAAGTTATGCAAGATTTAATGTTTGCTGAAGAACCCGTTGAAAAAAGGGAACAGCTATTGCGTGACAACTGCGACCAAATCGTAGAGCGTAGTTACACACGCAAGTTTGAGCAGCACGAAGTGAACGCAAGGCGTGAGGAGCTGGAGAACGTGTCTATCCAAGTATCAGAGCTTGAAGACAAACTCGCTGAAATCAGAGCGGACTATAAGGGACGCATTAAGCCGCTGCTGGAAAGACGGGGACTTATCCTTGACGAGCTGAAAGCCCGAGGCGAGTACGTTAAGGGAGATTGTTTCAAGTTCGTAGATGTGGACGAGGGAAAGACTGCATTCTACTCGCCCGAAGGCTACAAGTTGGAGGAACGCCCGATTACCCCAGAAGAACGCCAGCGTACAGTTATGCAATTCGTGCGTAGAACAGGAACAGACAACTAATTTATTCACTAAGTAAACCAAAAGAAAAATGGAAAAGAACAACGAAAAGATTGCCGTTAATATCGGCAACTACACAGGCGAAAAGCCAATTGAGATTATATTGCGTGAGGGTGTTGCACCAGAGGTTCAGCAGTTGGAACTCAAAAGACCCGAAAACATTGATGTTGCGGGCGTGCTTTCAACACCGCTTGATTGGCTCGTTAAGCGAGTTGATACGATTGACCAGAAGGGAGCCAACATTGTTGTGAACCGTGAGGCAATGACTATCACGCTTACTATCAACGAGCGTGACAACTACACCAAGTCCACATTCACAGGCAAGGCTGCTTACTCTGAAATCTTCGAGGCATTCCACATCAACGATGAGAAGACGGGCTGGATTCCCGCAAAGCTCGGACAGTTCTTGCGCCTTAACCGTGCCGTGTTCGACAAGAAAGAGGAAAATATGAAACTCGTTTCTGCCCTCAAAAACTTCACTGCAAATGCAAAGTCAGAGATTGAGAAGCAGCGTGACCCGTCTGGCAGTCGTGCTGATGTGTACCGTACACAGGTGGAAAGCAATCTGCCTAAGGACTTTACTGTTAATATCGCCATCTTCAAGGGTACGGAGAAGACACCTATTGTTGTGGAGTTCGACCATTACCTTTCAGACGGAGAGGTGTACTTACAACTCGTATCGCCTGGTGCCAAGGAGGTAGCAGATGAGTACCGTGACCGTTGCATTGACGATGTTGTTGGTAAAATCCGTGAGATTGCGCCCGACATTGCCATTATGGAAGCATAAACACTAAGGGGTATGGCAGATAAGCGGAAACACTCACTTATGCCTTTTGACACGGGGGCTTGGCTTACAGACCCTCGTGTCAATACCCTTTCGCTTATGGCAAAGGGTGCGTGGGTCGGTTTGCTCTGCTATATGTGGGAAAGTTCCCAACGTGGAATGTTGGTAAAGCCAAACAATGCGCCATATACGCTTAACGAGTTGGTAGCATTGTCTGGGTGTACTGATGATGAACCGATACAGGAACTCATAGATTGCGGTGTGCTGTCGTTAAACCACAAAGGCGTGTACTATTCCGCTGACATGGTGAAACAAGCTGATATAAGCGAAAAAAGGCGCAATGCTGGCAAGAAAGGCGGCGATGCGATGAAGCATAGGATTAGCGAAGCACCGAAAAAAGGGAATAAGGCTGCAACACCAAGCCCTATTGAGTCACCGCCTACTTCTAAACAAGAACAGCCTTTGTTATTCCCTAACGAGCCAAGTAGCGATGATGCACCGCCACCACTCACAGAAAAGCAAAAGCAAATGGTGGAGAAAAAGAAAAAGTACAACTATGCCGAATGTGTCAAACTTACCCGTGATGAATACGCCAAGCTCTGTGCCGAACACGGAGAGGATGCGGCAAAGCGGATGATAGAGATACTTGACAACTATAAAGGTTCAAAAGGCAAGCGGTACAAGTCAGATTATAAGGCTATCCTTAATTGGGTAGTTGATAGGTATAACGAAGAATATATTAAATATGGTACTCAACGGAAAGCAGCTTCAACTGCCCAAGACACAGGAAGAGGCATTGAAAATCATACAGGATATGCAAGCGGAACGATTCCACTTGACGAAACAGCGGGCGGAAGCTCTGACAGTCCAACACAGAAAGGGTATTCTGAAAGGTTTTAGATACGACCTAACAGACCCTAAAGAGTATTCACAGCACGTTAATCTCATTGTCAGCATTGGCAAGAACTATATGCTGCGTGAGTTTTCCGACTTTATTGTTGATGAATACAACTCTAAGGTGTTGCGCTTCTTGACCTACTACTTTAACAACTGCATTTTAGCAGAAAACGTATTCCCCAACGAAAACTATAAGTTGCACAAGAATATCTTGCTTATTGGAGAACCAGGCACAGGCAAGACAATGATAATGCAAATATTCTCTGACTATCTAAGAGTAACCAATAACGAGAATATGTTTCGCAATATCAGTATGACGCAACTTATGAACTACCACAAGGTGTATGGACACATTGACAAGTACACCTACAATGAGGTTAAGGGTGCAAGCTCGCAAGAGTGCTACGATGGTGTCATGCCATTTGCGGTATGTCTTAATGACCTCGGACTTGCAACAGAAAAGCAAAAGAGTTTCGGAACGCTGCTTACCCAGATTACCGATGAGTTTCTTTTCGCTCGCTATGAGATATACCAACAGTACGGAAAGCGGTATCACATTACAAGCAACCTTACTGTTACCGAACTGAAAGAACGCTTTGAAAGCCGTCTGATAGACCGCTTCAAGAGTTTCAACGTGATTGAGTTACACGGGGGTAGTAGGCGCAAGTAGCCTTTTATTTTTACCCGTGATGTGTGTTTGACAAACAATTTACGCATGAAGAAAAACGTAATACTAATGCTTAACAGGGTGTTCCCTGTTAAGCATACCAAGGCTGGAACACCGACAATGTTTGCAAACTTGCTCTATGCCAACCACAAGATACATACTGTCCGTATGGACGAGAAAGGGCTATGGGCAAAGCGTTGTGATGAGGTGAACAGCGGAAAGAAGATACTTTCCATTCGTGAATGGACGGAAAGACCATACCGTTCAGAACAACGAGAGATAAAGAAGCTTGCCCAGATAGGGCTGCAACACATAACAATGACATATTCGTCTGACGATGCGCTGCCCCAATGCTGGATTGATAACAAGCGTGTGCCGATGGAAGACATTGCTAACAATGACGGATTGAGCGTTGAAGATTTCGTGGATTACTTCTTTGGCAAGTGCGGATGCAAGAGCAACGTGTTTGAGGGAGTGATAATCCACTTTACAGATTTCAGATACTGACTATGAGCGCAAATGTTTTTGATGCGGAAGATTTACGTAAGGCAAGGCGTGAGTTGCAAAAGTATAATGCTATGAGTAGAGAAGAATATAAAAATATACTCGGTGAAGAAATATGCAAGTTCTGTCCGTGGCGCGATGGCGATATAGACCATAGAGCGGATGGATTGTGCGAGGGTACTTGGTGCGATGATGCAATGGATAATTTCATTGAGGGAAACGAAGAATACTTTGATGATGATGAATGAGCCACTGGTACTGAAGAACTGCACTTGCTACAATTGCGATTGCATGGATGTGATGAAAGATATGCCAGACAACAGCGTGGACTTCATACTGTCTGATATTCCCTACGACTTGGATTTGAACGGTGGAGGCTCACATGGGGACTTTTGCACAAGAAAGCAAATCCAATCACGCAAGAACAGCTCGCTTTATTTCGTGTCGCAAGGTATTGACTATGACAAGGTGTTTGGCGAGTTTGAGCGGATTTGCAAGGGTGTGAACATCTGCGTGTTTTGCTCCAACAAACAGATAGGGCGCATAATGACATGGTGGGAAAACAAGGGGTATGTGGCAACCTTGCTTGTGTGGGATAAACCGAACCCTATGCCGTTGGGCAATGGCTGCTACATCAATAACCTTGAATTTATCGTATATGTGCGCTCCAAGGGTGTAACGTACAACAACCTCGGTTATGAACTGCAAATGAAAACCTTTCACGACCAACCGCCACAGGCAAAGAACAGGCTACACGAAACGGAAAAGCCAATCAATCTGTTACGCCACCTGTTGATGTTGCACTCCAACGAGGGTGATGTGGTGTTTGATGCGTATGCTGGCAGTTTTTCAACAGCCATTGCGTGTTACAAGGAGAAACGCAAGTTTATAGGATGTGAGATATTGCCCAAATACTTTGAAAAGGCGATGAAACGGCTTGAATGGGAACAAAGAACGCAATATTTATTCTAATAAAAACAATCTTAATATGGAAGTGAACGCAACAAAGCGCACAGACCTGTTTCTGATAGACCCAAGAAACATTGTCGTAATGGAGGGTTTCAATGTGCGTAGAGATTTTGACTTGGAAGAACTCAAAGAACAGATAAAGGCAAATGGAGTGCTTAACCCTGTTACTGTTATCCCCTACAAAGAGGATGGCGTGGAGAAATACAAGCTGGTGGACGGTGAAAGACGATACCGTGCCACAATGCTTGCAATATCGGAGGGTGCAAACATTCCATTCATCAAGGCACTTAAAGCACCGAAAGGCGCAACAACCGAACAGCTCTACATTGAGCAGATGATGCGAAACGAGGGTAAGCGTTTCTCCGAATTGGAATGTGCCATAATGTTTAGGCGGTTCAAAGAAGAATTTGGCTACTCACAAGTTGAGATAGCCGAAAAGTTCAAGAAATCGCCCGCATTTATCAGCAAGTGCCTCTCGCTGTTGGACTTGCCCCAATACTTGCAAGACAAGATAGCCACTGGCGAGTTGTCGGCAATGGCAGCAAGAGAGATAAGCAACAGCTACACACATGAGAGCGACCAAGTGAGAGCAGCGAAAACAGCGTTGAGAACTGCAAAAGCCAATGGTCGTGCCACTGCCACCAACAAGGAAGTGCAAAGCTCCCTCAAGGAGGCGAAACAGGCAAAAGCCATTGCGGATGCGCTGCGTAATGTGTGGGCGTATTTGGACGGTGAAAAGATGATTGATGTTGATAAGCTCATTACGTTGCTTGACAGCACCAACAGCCTACATTCAGCAATGAAAGAATACAAAAAGACAAAACAAAATGAGAACAATTAAATCAATCCGTTTACCTCGTAAACTCAAAAAGGATGTAATCAAGGTTTGTGGTCGTGAAAACTACTACAAGATGATGTTTATGATGCGCCTACGCTATATAAAGACAGGCGAGTTTTACACTAAAATCAAGAAAGGCAATGGCTAAGATAATAGGAAAGGCTTATATCGGCATAGACACGGGAACGCATACAGGCGTGGCTATATGGGGCGGTGGGCAGTTTCTCTTGCTTGAAACAATGGCTATCCACGAGGCGATGAAGATTGTGAACGAATACGTCCAATCGGGCATTGAAGTGGTTGTGCGTGTCGAAGACCCAAGGCAAAGAACTTGGTTCGGTACAGAGAGAATGAGCCGTGAGCAAGAGCGAAAGAAACTGCAAGGTGTCGGCTCTGTTAAGCGTGATGCAAGTATATGGGATGATTACCTTTCAGACCTGTGTAAAGACAAGGCTAACATCAAGTATGAAATGGTTGCTCCAAAGCGCAATGTAACAAAGCTGACAGGCGAGAGTTTCAAGGCAATAACAAAGTGGCAAGGTCGCACAAATGAGCATAACCGTGATGCAGCAATGCTTGTTTATGGTTTATAAGCAGATTTTTATTCAAATATGTGTTTGTTAGACACAAAATTAGTATCTTTGCAAAGGGTATTTACCAAGTAAATTTACAACGATATGACAACGGCAATATTAAGCATAGCAACGGCTTTAATCGTTCTGGCTGTCCTGTATTTGGGCGGTTGGGAATGGATAGGCTCAAAGGCAGTTCTTTTGCTGCCACAAGCAACGCTCCAAAAGGGCGATAAGGCGGTTATTTTCCTTAATGGCAGATACAACCGCACGGCTACAATCTCAAAGGTTGTGGCTGATAGCGTATATCTCTACGACAACAGAATAAAGCTACCGCTTGATTACAGAGGTCGTTTCTATGGTTGGGGTGTTGATACCAATGACGGCAGTAGGCTTGTTTTTCTGAAATACAGAAAGCACTACCGCCTTGTGCGCTTGGCTGAATACATACGCAAATGTTTCCGTGTGATTGAGAATGAGGCTAACCTTGTTCCCGATTGCACGGATTATGTAACCGACAATGAAGAAAGCGAGGTGTCAGATGAAAAGTGAGCCTATGAAATTCCGCAAGGTGTCGGAGTTGCACCCACTGCCCGAAAACCCTCGCACAATCAACAAAGCAGACTTGGATAGGCTTGTTGATTCAATCCGTATCAATGGTTTTTGGGAACACAGACCGCTTGCTATTGTAGAACGTGAGGGTAAGTTTATTGTCCTTTGTGGCAATCAGAGGTTGAAAGCAGCCAAGCGGTGCAAGGTGGCAGAAGTGCCAACCGTGCTTTACACGGATGTAACACCCGAAGAAGAGGCTGACCTCATACTTAGGGACAACATCAATAATGGCGAATGGGACTACAACGCCTTGCAAGTGGAAACGACATTTGCCGATGTGAACTTTGATTTTATCGGTTTGAGTTTTCCAAGTGAAGATGAAGAGCCGAAAAAGGGAAAGGGCAAGAAAACTGCAAAAGCGGTGGAACAGGCAGACGAAAGCGAAGATGATAGCACCGACACAGAAGATGATGAAAGCGATACTGACGATGAAAATAACGACAAGGAGGCTTTCTATCGTTCAATGTACAAGGATGTGCTGTATGAGAGCGACAACGAAATGGAAATACCTAACCTGTTGCTTGAAATGCAAGCTGGCAAGGTTGAGCTGCCACTTAGTCCGTGGGGTGCAAACAGCAGACTACGCAAGGATGTAGCGACTTATCTTTTCTATGTGGATGATTACCGTTTCGAGGCTTTGTTCAAAGACCCTATAAAGATACTCACAAGCGGATGCAAGGCTATTGTTGAGCCGAATTGTAGTTGCCACGACCAAACGCCTAAAGCGTGGGGTATTCAGCTTATCTACAAAAAGCGGTGGCTTTCTCGCTATTTCCAAGAGTGCGGCATTAAGGTGTATGCAGACCTCAATGTAAGCCACAAGTTTATTGATTACAACAAAATGGGCATACCAAAGGGGTACAACGCTTTCTTTACCCGTGGTTTGGATGGCTGGATGGAGAGCTTGAAGTCTGACTTAAAAGTCGCACAGGAGATAAGCGGGCTTGAACGCCCAAACTTGGTTGTATATGGTGGCGGAGAAGAAGTGCAAGACTTTTGCCGAAAGCACGGCTTGTTATATATAACTGATTTTATCAACGCTAAAAAGAAGTAAGCTATGGGTAGAAATGCAAACGGATTACTGAAAAGCAATACAGATAAAGGTGAATTGACAGTTGGGCAACTCGGATTGCACCCTAAAGCAATCAAGATGTTTGAAAACCCTATTAGCGGTTGGTTATGGGAATACAATGATAAAGTATCAAGTTTACTTGTCGAATTTCGCTCCCAATTAGCTAAAGTTACAAAGCATGACACGAAAGAAATTTCAGCATTGAAACGAGTGGTTGAACATTTCAAAGCGAACAGAGAGCAAGGCACAAAAAAGGAGTTCGTGGACTATGTAAGGCGGTCGGCTAACAGCGTTATACTTGGACGGTATAAAGAACGCCTGTTGCATCAAGGCGGGCTTGCTTCTGATATTGTCGAAAGCTATGCGGTACAACGTGCCAAGCGTATGCTTGTACCCAAAATTGTTAAACACTTAAAAAAATTAACAATGGGTAGGAACAGCGGAGGCGTAACATCAAGTGGTAAGGGTGGAAGTTCTGGCGGCTCAAAGGGAGCAACCGAAAAAGGATATACTGCAAAGATGGTAAAGAATATTGTCGGCATGGAACAGAAATACAGGCGTAACAAAGACGAAACATTACACGTCTTCAACTCCAATGGCGATATTGTTTCTTCAATAGGTGGCAAGGGCGCACAGGTAGTATTTGACCCTAAGAAGATACCCGCAAATAGTATATTGACCCACAATCACCCTCGTTCACTTGGTGAAAGTGGCATTAGGCGCATTGGTAACTCGTTTTCAAGCGATGATATAAGGTCTGCCATTAAGGTAAATGCAAAAGAAATGCGAGCCGTAACCCCGACATACACGTTTTCTGTGAAAAGACCAAAGGGCGGTTGGGGTGTATCAGCAGATGTTGCGTCAAAGGCTTTTGCGGATGCGAACAGAACGGTATCTAAACAGGGGCATAGTTATCTAACCAAAACAGGGTGGAATGAAAGCAACATAGCAAGAGCAGAAGTTACACATTTCCACAAGGTTATGAAAATACTTGCCAAGAAATACGGATGGGATTATAGTAAAAAGAACAACTAAATATATAACTTTGCAATATGGAAGATAAAATAAAGCAAGTGTTGGAAGAAAACGGTTTGACCGAAAGCCAACTTACAAAAGAAGAACTTGAAAAACTCAAAGAGGAAATCAAGGCAAAGGAACAGGGATTGGTGGTGCTTGATAGCGTACTTGACAACCCCTCATTGTTTTATCGTCAAAAGTAAACAGCTATGGGAAGAAATAGTGCTGGCGTTAAGGCTGGAACCAATGACGGAGGTGGACAATACAAGGGCAAAATAAGCCGTGTTGGTTCACTCGTTGAAATGAAAGACAAAGCTATGTACAAAGCGACAAAAGAGGCTATATCTCGTTATCATGCTGTTATGGGTGTGCGTCAAAGAAACGTGAAGTTAGCCGATTTGGGCGGTTCTGCCTATGGTGTTCACGTTACAAGGGGCGGCAAGTCCGAGGCTGTGTACTTGGATAGAAAGCATTTCGACACAGGCGCAAAGAATGTATCAAGGGAACACTCCAAGAATTACAAAAGCGGTTGGAGTACGACCACAAACAAGCCTGTTGCTCATACGGTAACACATGAACTTGCACACGCTACATGGAACGCCCACATGACAGGCGCAAACCAAAAGGCAGCAGGTAAGGAAGTAAACGCCCTATACAAGAAATGGAGTCGTGACAAGAAAAAGAAAGGCTATGGCAAGTATGCCACAACCAATGTTAGCGAGTTCTGGGCAGAAACCGTAACCAAGGCAGTACATGGCAAGTCCGACAAATACACAAAGGCGGTTAAGGCTATCGCCAAGAAGTACAAACTCTAAATGAACGACCAACTTAATAAAACAGTATAACGATGAAAAAGATTGAACTTTCCGCTGACGAGATTAAAGTAATCAAGCAGCAGCTAAATGGCGAAATCGAAGTGTGGAACGCTACCGATGAACAGCAAAAGTTACTCACAGGTGTAATTGACAAAGCCGAGGCACTCATGGATGAACTGGATGCCTATGACGATTTGGATAATTACATGGAGGGTGGCTTGGTCGCTTGGTTCTACGATAAGTATAAAGCACAAGAGGAACAGGCATAAAAGCCGATTTACCAAGTGAAGAAGTCGGGCGGTGTTTTTCGCTGTCCGATTTTTTGCAGTTATCAAGTGTGTTTGACGAACACGCTACAAAAAGAAATCAACGAATTTACAACGAATGGCACTATTTGAGAAAGGAAATAAAAAGGGCAACCGCTTTACATCCGAGAACCAACCCAAGAAAAGGGGTCGGGGCAATCTTTCTGTGCTTAAATACATTCAATCCACAACAGGCAAAAAGGTAAATCCACAAAGCAGCAAAGAAGAAATACTCAAAGTTATACAGCACCTTTATGAGAGTTCAACAGCGGAACTTGAACCGCTACTGAAAGACCCCGAAAATCCGAGCAAGCCAAACAAGGACACGCCCATTTGGGTATTGAACATCATTTCGGCAATAAATTCAGATATTCGTTATGGTCGCACTTCCACGGTTGAAATGCTCTTTGACCGTGTGTTTGGCAAGGCTACCCAAAACATAGAGGGCGAGATAAACGCCAATGTATCTAACAACATGGATTTGTCGGCTCTGTCCGATGATGAACTGATAACATATAACACGCTACTTGACAAGATAAGGAACAGCGCAAAGAATGGCAAGGAACAATAAAGACATATCAATGCCAATGGCTCTTGCAGTCAAAACGGAGCTTTTCCGCCGTGGTCGTTTCGATTTTATAACGTGCCGTGACGGAAAGAACCACGACAAGCAACAGCAAGCCTTAACCATACTAACAGACAACACACACGTTGAAATTCTGTATGGTGGTGCTGCTGGTGGAGCTAAGTCGTGGACGGGTGCCGTGTGGTTGCTCTTTATGTGTCTTGCCTATCCGGGTACAAAATGGTTTATTGGTCGTGCGGAGTTGAAGCGTATCACGCAATCAACTTACATCACATTCAAGCGAGTTTGCACGATGTATGGAGTGCCAGAGGACTTGTGGAGTTTCAACGGACAGTTGAACTACATTCAGTTTTACAATGGCTCACGCATTGATTTTCTTGACTTGCAATATAAGCCGTCTGACCCATTATATGAACGCTACGGCTCTATTGAGTTCACAGGCGGTTGGATTGAGGAGGGCGGTGAGGTGAACTTTGGAGCGTATGACACGCTGAAAACTCGTATTGGTCGCTGCCTTAATGAAGAATACGGACTAAAGCGAAAGCTATTCATCACCTGTAACCCCAAGAAAAATTGGATGTACGATATATTCTACAAGCCATACAAGGCAAATCAGCTTGCAGAATACCGCTACTACATTGCTTGCTTGGTACAGGAAAACCCATTCATTGACCCCGACTATATAGAGGGATTGAAAACGACATCCGACAAGGTGAAGTTTGCCCGTCTGTTTCTTGGTGATTGGGAATATGACGATAACCCCAACGCTCTATGCTCACATGATGATATATGCGCCATATTCGGAAACAAGCTGGCTTTGCGTACAGGCAAGCATTACATTACGGGGGATATTGCCCGTTTTGGTGCCGACCATGCACGTTTGGCTGTATGGGATGGATATTTCATCATTGACAAGGTTTGCTTTGCCATAAGCAAGACAACGGACATTCAAACATGGATAATCACAAAGCAAAGGAAATATCGAATACCAAACCACAGGGTGATTGTTGATGAGGATGGTGTGGGCGGTGGTGTTGTTGATAATTGCGATTGCAACGGCTTTGTCAATAACTCCACGGCTATGCAAGGTGAGAACTACCAAAACTTACAGACACAATGCGGTTATAAGCTCGCAGAACACATTAACGCCCATGAAGTAGGCATTGATGAGGATTTGGTGAGCCAAGCCGACAGGGAGCAAATAACGAGAGAGCTTGAACAACTGCAAACGTGGAAAGCGGACAGTGACGGCAAGCTGAAGCTAAAGCCGAAAGAGGAAATCAAGGTGGAAATCGGTTGTTCTCCCGACTGGCGAGATATGTTTCTCATGCGCTGTTGGTTTGATTACAACGAAGTGGACATTCCAGATAACATAGAAAGAATTTTAGGTTTAACTTAACAATAACTACGATGGGCATAATTCAGACTATCACAAATGAGTTAAAGGCGGCTATTGGTTATCAGCAAAGTTTCGATGAACTTCTAACCGCTGGCGATGTGACAAGGGCGGTTGCTATGCTTAGTAGCCGTTCAGAGGTGGCGAGCCGTAATCTGTTGGAGTATGAGGTAAGCACTCACAAGGTAATGGAACGCAAGGACAGGGCAGTGTTCGACAAAAAGGGCAATTTCTTACGGTGGAGCAAACGTAACAAGATACCTATCCCCTATCAGAAATTCATCAATGAGATTGCCCTTGTGTTCCTGTATGGCAGACCTGTAAAATGGTCGCAGTTGTCAGAGAATACAGACAACGCATTTGACTTCTACCAAGAACTGATGCGCCAAACACGCTTTGACAGTGCCGTGCGTGAAGCCAAGCGAGCAGCAGGTGCGGAGGGGTGTGCTGCCATTCTCTACCATGTTTACAGGGATGCAGACAACACTCCACGGCTTTTGCTGAATGTGTTGAGCAAGAAAAACAATGATGATATATACACGCTTAAAGACCAATACGGACGGCTTAAAGCCTTTGCTTGGGGTTACTACCTCACAGAGCAAGGCAACAGAACCGTTCACCATATAGATGTATATACGGCAGATACAATCTATCTGTGCAAGCGTGGTAGTGTCGGTTGGGAAGTTCAGAGAATGGCTAACCCCATAGGCAAGATACCTGTTTTGCTGTTTGAGCAAGAGCCAGAACACGCAGATGTACAGCCGATGATTGAGCGTGAGGAAACAATGGAAAGCGTGGATGCGGATGTAAACGACCGCTTCGCCAACCCCGCAATGGTGGCAACCGCTGAAATACTCAACTCATTACCCAAGTCAGAGGAAGAGGCAAAGCTATTCATTCTCAAAAATGGAGGCGAAGTGCGTTATCTCACATGGGACCAGGCAAGCGAGAGCAAGAAAAATCAGTTTGAGCGGTTGGATAAGCACATTCTTTCCAAGTCGTTCACTCCAAACATAGACTTTGACAACATGAAAAGCCTCGGCAACCTGTCGGCAAAGGCTATTCGCAAAGTGATGTTGCTTGCAGTCATTAAGGCAGAGCGACACAAGGAAAAGCACGATGGGTATATGAACCGACACGCCTCGTTGATGAAAGCCATAATGGGCAACATACTTGACTACCGACACAAGGCAGAATATGATGCGCTTGAATTGGGGCATGAGTTCCAAGAACCATTTGGTGATGATGTAAGTGAAATGCTTGCCGACCTTTCCAAGCAGTACAACGATGGCGCATTGAGCCTTGAAAGCTATGTTGAAAAGTCCTACCTTGTAAAGGACAGCAAGGCAGAAATGGAGCGTATTAAGACAGAGCAAGCCGAAAGACTTGCACAGCAAATGGAGTTAAACAAAATGGACGTGTTCGGGGAGGCTGAATAATGGAAGTAAAGACCAAATACAACATAGGTGATGAAGTGTGGACTATGCTTAACAATAGACCGCATTGTTCCCGTATCGCTGGCATTGAGGTGTTCCGTAACTCATTGCGTACATTCGTGCGTAACGTGGAGCATACCAATACAGGCACACGCAACAACCCACAGCACTTGTATTTCTTGGATAGTGCTTGTTTCCCCACGAAAGAAGAACTGATTAAAAATTTATTCAATGGCTAAGAAAACGAAATCGCCCAAGGAATTAGGGTTGTCGTGCAAGGATTGCAAACATTCATACGACCCACACAGCAAGGCACTTGACGGACACATGATATTGTGCCGTTGCAAGTTCTTTGAGTTCTCCAAGTTCCTTGAAAGGGACTGTTGCGACAAATTCAGTAAGAAGTAAGTAAATGGCACAGATAGACTATAAGAAAGCGCAAGCCGAGCTATTCAAACGCACAGAGGGGTATGCTGCCAATGTTAGGGCGGTGTACCTTGATGTGCTGACCAAAATAATTAACTTGGTGAAGAATACAGAATTAGAGGATGGCAAGCCGTTCTCTTTTGCAGATTATGGGTATAGCGAGCAAGTTACACCCATGTTGCGCAATATGTATAGCCGTATCTATCAGACCATACGCAAGGGTGTAGAGAAAGAATGGCTCACCTCAAACCAACATACAGATGAACTTGTAAAGGCTGTGTTTGGTACTAACTCCATTGAAAACCCATTCTTTGCAAAATACTTTCAGCACAACCAAGAAGCCATGAACGCCTTTTTTGCGAGAAAGACAGGTACAGGTGGCTTGAACTTGTCGCAAAAGGTATGGAGATACACGGGAGCTTACAAAAAGGAGTTGGAGAATACGCTTGACTTGGCTATTGGCGAGGGTACGGCTGCAAATCGCATGGCAACCACCATAAAGAAGTATTTGAACGACCCCGATAGATGGTACAGGCGTTTCCGTGTAAAGGTTGGTGAAGATGAAAACGGTAATCCTGTATATGGGCGAGTGTGGAAACGTAGGATATACGACAAAGAAAGCCAGTCTTACAAATGGATAGATGAAAACCCCAAGGACTACCACCCCGGACGAGGCGTATATCGTTCCTCATATCGCAATGCTCAACGACTTGCAAGGACTGAAACAAACATTGCCTACCGCACGGCAGAGTATGACCGTTGGCAAGAATTGCCCTTTGTCATAGGCATTGAAATCAAGTTGAGCAACAACCACCCTGTCCCTGACATTTGCGATGATTTGAAAGGTATCTATCCCAAGACATTCAAGTGGACTGGCTGGCACCCGAATTGCCGTTGCTACCAAGTGCCTGTGCTTGCCACGCATGGCGAGGTTGAAAAGATGATAGACAACATCCTTAATGGCAAAAGTCCTAACAGTGTGGGGTGTGCCGATGAAGTAACCGACATTCCAAAGCCATTTGTCAGTTGGGCGAGGGACAATGCAGAGCGCATGGATAAAGCAAAGGGTGCTGGAACGCTGCCTTATTTCTACAAGGACAATGAGCAACGGATAACGGATGCACTCAATGGCAAGCGACCAGTAAAGAAACCGCTATCACAAGAAACCAAGGACAGGCGCAAGGTTATCCGACAGCTTGCAGTTGAAACATTGGTAGGGAAACAGATTGCCTTACCTCAAATAGGAAGTGCTGCCACCATTTCAAACCGTGGCGTTAAGGAATGGCTTAACCAACCATTCACAGATGTAGATGCAAAGAACGAGGCTTTACTTGATTTGCCTAACCTCATTGAAAATGCCGTGTATTGTGGTAGCGGTGTAGATAAACATTCGCCAAAGGTTACATTACATCTGTTTGAAACGACTATCGGAGGGCGCAAGTGCTGGATAATCGTTAGAAAGTATCATACAGGTGAATATGTGATTTATAGTGTGTCTGATAATGAAACGATATTGAAAGCGATACAATAAAAAAGAAAACCTCACCATTGGTAGCTTTTGCGCGGAACTACAATCCGCGCCTCTTCCCAATTTTGAGGTTTTCTTTTTGCAAAGATACAACATTTATCTGAAAGAAAAATATTTTGATGTATTATTTCATCAACTTTCATTGTCTGTTGCTTTCTTTCCTCTGTTGGTTTGCTTGGAATGGAGAACACCAAGCCTTATTGTTGCAGTCTTGGTTTTATATTCTCCATTCTTCGCTAACACATTCCACAATGATGTATGAGCAATGCCGACCACATCAACAGGCAGAATGTCGTATATTGCCGTTATGCTGCCAAAATACCAATGGTGCTTATCCTTGTACGGCTCATTCAGTTCAACGTGAATGACCTTTCTTTGCTGTTTCATGTCGTTTTCTTGTTTTTGGATGCAAATTTACTCATTTTGAACTAAAAAGCGATACGGAACGGCTTACCCTTTAATGTAGGGCGTTTTTCAAGAACGAACTTCACAAGTTCTTCACTGTCTATTGGAAACAGTGGGCAATACTTGTAGAACAACGTGCAGATAAAACGCCCATTGAGCATTACATCAAATGTTAGTGTCTTCATCTTTACTAAGTTTACGCATACCATTTGGGTACTTTCTTGTATTCATTTACAACCTGTTTGAAATCATCCCCAAACTCATTAAGAATGACATCCTCTAATACTCTGTCTGCGTCTGCATGGGCGCACTCTGTATCACCCATATTCTGACATTTTTTCAAACGCTCAATGTACTTTTCAATGTTGTTTTTACTTGCCATAATTTTATATTTCTTTTCTCTTAATAAACATACAATGCAAAACACTAAGTAAACTATCAGCAAGGCACATATAAATGCGCCCGCTGTGCTTGTGATAGTTATTGTTACATACATTGCTCGCCTCCTTTCGGTTTTATGTCTGCTAAATCAAGCCATTTCTCAACTGTGCCAATATCTTTACTATGCCATTTTTCAGTTGCGAAATGGCAAAAGTCCAAACACCCTTGTTTTGTCCGTACAAGGTAAGTGTCGTATCGTGGCGGTCTTTCGCTTACATCATGCCACAAGTTGATTTTGAACCATTCCACACCATGCTTGAAAGCGTTGGCATAATCCCGCTTTTCATTCCAAGTCTGGTTTTTGTGAGTGTGCATGAAAGCAGCCTCTTCTATTTTCTTTTCGTCTATCATTTGTTTTTATCCTTTCCTATGATTATTTATAACCATTACCTGTTGCTTAAATGCGTTTGTCGCAATATATGATTGCTTTAACAAGTTTGGATTATCGTATATGTTACCTATCACTTCAATTGGCACGAATGGGGTAAGGTTGGCAAGTCCTGTCTTTGTCTGGATGCAACGTGCCAAGAAAGCCGAATATGCTTTGCTCCATTCCACAATGTAGGTGTATTTCTTGTTTCCGTCCAAGCGTACCACATCGCCCTCGTACACTTCCGCTTTGAATATGTCGTGCAAGCCTACTGACTGGCATATAAAGCGAACCTCAATAGCCTTTGCCTCGTACACGCCATTACCCATGAATTTAGGTGTTGGGTCGGCAAAGATGAACGTGTTGCCAGCCACCGAAAAACAACCGCCACCATATACCCAATTTGTAGGGATATTCCCTTTACCTGTGGCTTTGCCACGAAATCTAATTGTTCTTTGCATAGTTCTAACCTTTCAGTCTGTTTAAGAATGATACATGATACTTGTGATTGATGTACTCGTACTTAAATTCAAGCATATCATCATCTGACATATCGCCTATGTCGTTAATTACGATTGTGGAAAAATCGTATGTGCCACTAAATCCGTTGTCGTAGAAATGGCTGTTTAGCACACTTTGATGTTGAACATCCGCATCACAGAAGAAGAAATCAAGGCTTGCTCTGATATGGTCGTTGAGCCATTCTTGGTTTATCTGTGGGTCTATATCCACAAGCTCATAAAAGAGCTTTGCTTTTGCAGCCATTATCGCCTTGGCTCGCTTTATTTCTTCGTCAATCTGCCTTTCCAACAACTTGCTTGAGGCGAGTGCTGCGCTACTCCGTGTCTTGAAGTATTCACGCTGTGCGGCTCGCATTTGGCTAACCTTATGAAAGAATGTCTTTTTATCCATTATCATACTTTTTAAGTTCTTCAATTAGTACGTTAGCGTATCTGACAGCTTCCCTTGCATTGCCCTCCAAACTTTGATACTCAAACTCAATGCCTGGGTTTGTGCTGCGTTTCTCGTTTCCCTCGTCCATATAGATAGCGCAAAGCATATCCTTTGCTATCTCGTATCTGCGTTGTTCCCAATCAATCAACTTATGGGTGGTGGCTGCTGTGCCGTTACGCTTTTCCTTAGTCAGCTTTGCCACACACTCCTTACACCGTCCTTTATAGGACTTTGAGAAAGCGGACAGTGGCAAAGTCTTTCCGCATATCTCACACGTTTTCGTTTCCATTTTGCAATTGCTTTATACGTTCTTGTAATCTTTTAATCTGCCTCTCGTATTGCTTTATTCTTTCCTGTGCAACAAAACAGGAGTCATACTTGCCAACATAATATTCTTCTTTGAGTATGTTGGGGATATAGAGCTTATCCCCGCTTTGCGTCCAAGAGTTTAAGGCAAGGATGTAGTTTTCATTGTGTGGGTGTATCATAAGGAACTCCCAATGTTGAAATTCTCCATTGCAAATTTTTGTTATGATACAACCTTTAGATAGTTGTGACAAGTCCTTTATTCGTTCCATATCCTTACATTTGAATTGTTCCTATTTCCTTTGTGCCACGGTATAGTATTACGCTATACTTTGTTTCTTCACCAAGTGAATTGTCTTTCAGTGGCTCAATGTCGCTATCTGTAACAGGCTTGCCATTGCGTAGTATCTGGCTCCAAAGGCTATGCTTTAACAAGTCTGTCTTATTCTCTTGTGAGGGCAAGTTCGTGAAGAACTCTTGTACTGCTTCTTTCATCGCATCATACACCATGCCCTCTGTCAGTTTCACTGTTACAGTTATCTCCATAGCTTAATCTGTTAAGTGGTAGAAGTAATCAGCTTGCTCACCTTGCAAGTTTTCCAATGCGTAGTCGTTGGCTTTGTTCCAAAGCTCATTGTAAAGAGAGGCTTTTTCGTTTTCTTCTTCTGTGCCTTTCCATACATAGTGGTGGAATATCTTGTGATTGAGTACAAGCACAAGTTCTGTGAGGTACTTGTAATTGTCTTTCCACGCATCAAAGGCACGGTTGAACGTGTTTTGAATGGCTTGCAAGCCGTATGTGTCGGCAATAGAGAAGTCTTGCCAAAATGTAGTGAAAGGCTTGTAGCCCGTTTCTTCTTCAATGTCCCATTTGGGAATTTTGATTGCTAATAATGCCATGTCAGTATGTTTTAGTTGTTATTACCAAATTTCAATCGGTTTTGGGTATTCTCTTTTCTCTACGATTGCAGCCGCTTTCTTTAAGGCTCTGCCAAATGTCTTGTAGTACCCGAACACCCATTGTTCCCCATCGTGTCCGTTGGGGTTGTTTATATACACCATATAACCGCTTTCTTCCATTTGGTCTATGCAGACAAACTCGTAGCGGTTTACATAGACCGTCCCCGAAAAATCGTTGTAGTCTATATCCTCGCTTTGGTGTGTCGTTATACCTTGCATCCCCTTGAAGTGCTTGGAGAACTCCAAGCACTTAGGCGTGTAGTTAGATGTTCCTGTTTTCATGTGCGCTATATTATGCCTGTTGTTGGTATTTGTCTATTGTATCGAAAACATCATCAAGAGCTTTCAGAAACATTGGTGAATTAGAAACATTACAGCCATGTGCAACGAACCTATTACACTTGATTAGAGAAAGCAGCCCGCCAATAATCTTGCTTGCGTCAGAACACGTTAGCTGGGTGATGTCTATGCGGTCTAATGCGTTTCCGTTCTCCTTGTTGTCAATTACAGACTTGCATTTGTTTATGCAAGCAATCTGTTTGTCTGTTATCGTCTTCATTTCTTAAAACTCCTGTATTATTATCTGGCTCTTTATCGGCTCTTTGTAGGCGGCTTTGAAAATATCTTCTCCCATGTACCAGCTATCGCCATTATCTTTCTGCGTCTGCTTTGCGTGTCGTTTCAAAGACGGTATCGCTTTCTTTGCTGTCTGCCTTTTTGATGTAGTATTTTGCTCTTGCCATAATTCTATATTGTTTTGTTTGCCCCGTTGGTTAGGCGGGGCGTTACCTTTATGCTATTTCCAAATAATTCAATCCGAATGTGTCCGAGCACTCAACGAATTTCCCGAAACGGTCTTTTGTGCAAGCAATACCCTTAATCCATTGCATGACTTGGTAAGAGCCGCATTTCAACATCTTTGCAATTTCCCAACAGGTTTTATCAAGTTTCCTGTATAGCTCATTCTCTTTCTGTGCCTTTGCACCAAAGTAAACAAGCAACGCTCTTATTGCGTTTCTCTTTGACTTTGAGTAAGAGCCGTAAAGAAGTGTCATTTGTATGTCTTCACATAAATCTGTGCGCTCCTTGTTGATGGCTTCTGCTATGTCGTTGAGATAGTCGCTTTCGGCTTCGTTGAGGTCAAACTGCTTAACCATCGCCTTTATGTCCTTTGCGTATATTGCTTTCATAAACTTATTTTTTATTCGGTTTATTATCTGTGTTTCTTGAACACATTGCAAATGTGTGTGTTTTATTGAATACACCAAATATTTTGAGGAAAATTTGCCGAAAAAATTTACTTAGTGAATATTTTAGCCGCTAAAACCCCGAATTTACCAAGTAAAATTTATCTGTGTTGTATGAACACATTATTAAATAAAATGCGTATCTTTGCAAACATAGAATATAAACAACTCCTAATTAGGGGTATAAATCAGTTAAAATATGAACAAAGAACTTTTTGCAAAGGTAAAAGACAAGTGCAAAGACACGGGTCTTTCGGAGAAGTATCTGACAGCGATAACCGAGGCTATGGGTGGCAGCGTGGCAGATGATTCTACCGACAATGACGCAATCGAAAGCACCGCAAACCTCATTCTCTCTGTGGCAACAGCAAGCCAGAGCGAGGCTACAAGGTGGGCGAACAAGGCAAAGGGCAATCCGAAACCAAAGCCAAATGACGGTGAGGGCGGTGAGGGTGAAAAGCCCAACCCAAACAACAAGGATGGCAATGGTGGCGGTAAAGGCAGTTCAGAAGAAAGCGAGGCTATCAAGAAACTGCAAGAAGAGGTTGCAGCACTGAAAGCGGAAAAGAGCCACAGCGAACGCACGGCTACAATCAATGCCGCTTTTGAAAAGCACCAAATCCCCGCTTTTCTTCGTGACAGGCTCGCTAAGTCCATTTCTGATGATGAAGATGTGGAGGCAGCGGTGTCGGCTCTCAAACAGGACTGTATTACCAATGGTCTTATGTCTAACCAAGCAGATGGTGCCAAGGCAGCAAGCGAAAAACAGGTTGATGAAGCCGCTGACGCTTTGCTGGAGTCTATAACCGTAAAATAAAACAAACAGATGAAACGCAAGACAGCTTCATTTACGGGTATGCGCCCTATCTTTACAGGTAGCCCGTCTATCGTACAGGGTGGCTTCAATCTTGATGTGGATGGTCAGAAGTTCCGTGTGGGTGATGTAGTCCCCGCTGGAACACTCGCCATTTTCAACGAAACCACAAGAAAGGTGCAAGTAATCAAGACTGCAAAAGTCGTTGAGGTGGACAACGAGAACAACAAGAAAGTAACGCTCTACATTGATGAGTTTTACGCTCCTTGTTTCGCTGTTGGTGATAGCGTGTTAAAGGTCGGTGCTGTTACAGGCACGTTTGCCTCCGCTCCTACTATCACTGCCATTGACAACGGCAACTGCCTTAACAACACGGGTAACGTGTATGTCATAACGCTTAGTGCTGCCATTACAGGACTGAAAGCTGGCGATGTGCTTACAGAGGTAGTTAAGGACGGCTCTAACAATGCCGCAGAACGTGGCAAGGCTAACTCAGTGTTGTTCCGTGAGTACGAGGTTAGCGAGTTTGAAACAGGTGTTGATGTGTCGGCAGACACAATGCAATACGCATTGTATGAAAGGCGTGTGCCGCCTATTCCGTCTTCACAGAAAGACAGCACGGGAATGTTCCTGTCTGCCAATCCGCACGTTAAGCTCACGCAGTCGTACTAATCGTAAAATAACTAAATTATAAAGTACAATGAAATCCATTTTCACAACATTCAAAGGACTGCATAAGAATGGTGCGCCTTTGGACTTATTGGCAACGTGGAGAAAGACTTTCGACAAAGCCTCTGAAAAGGAAGCTACAATCTTTCAGAAGATGTACTCTGATAGTTGGTTTACCTACAACACGCCTCAGATGTCACTGACAGCCGAGGCTATCGTTGGCAAATACAACCTCCGTTTCATGGCTACTCTGTTGGCTGATGAGTCACCTTCTCCATTGCGTAGAACTGACGGCTTTGATGTCTGGACTAAGGAAATTCCCCGTGTCGGACACAAGTTCGTGATGTTTGCCCGTGACTACCGCAAGTTACAGGAAGTTTACGAGAACCCACGCCTCAAGGAGGCTGACAAGGTTAAGCAGATTGAAAAGACCCTTACCCATGACATTCAAGACGCATATCTTGGTTGCAAGGACGTGATGGACTTTATCTGCCTTATGGCTTTCTCAAATTGGGGTGTAGCACAGTTCAAGCCCGAAATCAACAACCCTGGTGGTCGCTCTTATGAGGTTGATTACAACATGGAAGAGCAGAACAAGATTGTCAGTGTTTGCAATTGGACAACTGCAAACACCAAGGCTGGTAAGCTCGTTCCTATTCTGTGGCTTTCTGCCCTTTGCTCTGATTTGCGTGACCGTGGTATTGAGCCTGGTGAAATCCTCATGTCGCAAGAGCTTTACACATGGCTACGCATGGACTCTACCACACGTTTGCTTGCTCATGGCACAGACAAACAGGCACAGGTCGTAACTGCTTCCGAACTTACCGCATTGCTCACAGAGAACGAAATCCCGTCTATCACGGTGATTAAGCGTAAGATGGGCGTTGATAAGGACGGAAAGCGCAACGCCATACAGCCGTGGAATCCTAACTTTATCGCTATCAAGCCCGCTGGTGTCATTGGTGAGATACAGCCCGCCATTGAAGACAGTGAGCTTATCGAGGAAGACAACGTGGACTACATCAATGCTGGCAATGGTATTCGCATTTCCAAGTGGCGCACGGGTGCATCTACGGGACAGACCGCTGGCGAGTACACAGAGGGCGCAGCCCGTCTGTTGCCACTTATTACAGAGATGGGACAGATTGTATGCGCACAGGTGCGTGGATTTGATGAGAAAGAGGTAAAAGCCGATGCAAACGGTGTTGTGCCTTACTATATCACCAAGTCGGCATACGATGCAAACTCTACCCTTGTTTCACTCTAACCCTTTTGTGTATGGAACTGAAAGTTATCAAACCATTTCACGGAAAGGTGGAAGACAAGGTTATGGACAAAGGCGAATTGATACACTCTACTGATGTGGAGCGTATCAACGCCCTTGTTGGCGGTGGCTTTTGCGCCATTGTTTCCCTGTCAGATGCGCCTAACGAGAATGACAACAACGCTAATGATGATAATGCACCCAAAGATGATGCAAACATCACAAAAGGCTCTGTTGTATTCAATGGCACTGCCTATCAGCTTGAAACGCTGAAAGAGGGTCTTACACTTATCGGTGTAAGCCTTGCATCCAACGTGAAAGAACGTGGCGTTTCAAACGCTCTTGGCAAGCTGACAGAGGAACAGGCACAGAAACTTGCCGAATACCTTAACGAGAATGACAACAACATAACAGAGTAACAGTATATGGAACTAACGAAAATCCAAGCACTGACCGCTGAAATTGAGCCGTATATGCCAAGTAAGCTGTCTATGATGAAAGCCTTATCCGATGTTGGTGTGAGCGACACAGAAACGCCCTACAACCCTACTACGGATAAAAGGATTGTCGCACAAGCAGCCGTAAAGGTATTGTCCCAAATGGTTGTTCTTAGTAGCGATAGCCTCGGAAAATCCTCACAAGGCTACAACGTGGATATGTTGCGCAAGCGTATCAAGGCTATTTGCAGTGAAAACGGTTTGGACTTGGAGAATTTCGATGAAGTACCAACAATTACTGACGGCTCTAATCTGTGGTAGGCTATGAGAACTAACGGAACTTTTGAATACAAGCCTGTTGGCAGCGTACAGACCGACCCAAAGACAGGCTTTGTCATTCCGAATGACAAAGCACCTTTCTTGCAAGGGTGTGAATGTCAGATAGACAAGTCTATTCCTGCCAAGCAAGTAGTAGGCACGGACGGACAGATATATGCTTACACCTATGATGTGTTTATTCCCAAATACTTTGATGGTGTGTTGGCTATTGGTTGTACGGTGCGCATTACAAGCGAAGATGGAGATATAGACGAGTTTGTTGTTTCGGGTGTTGATAACATGAACCGTAAATACATTGAGATATGGGGATAACTCCGATGTTTGGTGATGATGCGATAGGCGCACAAGTCCGATTGTTTCAAAAACGATTGGAAGAAGCCGCCATTTTCCTATTGAAATACTTAGGTGAAGAACTCACCAAGTACGCAAAGGATAAGCATAATTACACCGACCGAACAGGCAACCTAACCAACTCAATAGGCTACGCAGTGGTGCGCAATGGTGAAATCATTGACTTTGGTGGTGCAGTCCAACAGGGAGAGGGCGCAGACAATGCGCTGAAAGTGGCTATGAAAATGGCAGAAACGCTTTCAAACTCTTTCTCACTTATCATTGTCGCTGGAATGAACTATGCCGCTTATGTGGAGGCAAGAGGTTACAATGTCATTCTACCCGCAGAACTCAAAGCAAAGACAGATTTTCCAAAGGCGATGCAAAAGCTCATAGATAAAGCGAAAAGGAAAGCAGATGAATTATTTGGCAATGTATTATGATAACGACAGAAGAAATAGCAATCAAGGTACGCCAAATGCTGATTGACGGCATGGGGGTGAATACCGACTATGCGGAAAATCCCGACTACCAACGAAAGGACTACTCCAAGGAGGGCATTATTATAGTGCCAAGGTCTATTGAGGGTGAGGGGTCTGTGCGTAATGGTAGTATCAATGTCAATATTCATGTGCCAGACATTCCGCAAGGCGTTGGGTGTGGAAAGGCTCTTTTTCATACCAACTTTGCAAGGCTCATAGAGTTGCGCAAGGCTGCTATGGAGATACTGCAAAACCATTATGAGCATGGTTGCGGTTACAATTGGAATATTGGTTTAATCAATCCGCCAATGAAAGAGCCAAACCACAATGAGCATTTTGTATCGTTCTCTTTGGATATTGTTGTTAGAGAAAAGAAGTCAAACAATTAAATTTAATAAGTTATGCCAATACTTTCGACTATGGGCTTGAAGAAAATCTATGTAGCCCCAGCAAGCGAAACAGCGGGAACAATGCCCGCCAATGGTAATGCTTGGCTTGATTTAGGTGATGTGTACCAAGACACTTGCACCTTGAAAGACGATGATGTGGAAACAACGGAACACAAGTCTGAAACATCAAACAAGGTCATTACCCTTATGGGTGATTATGTCACCACGGTTGAACTTACGCTTATGGACCCCGATATGGACCTTATGGCTCGCTATTTCGGTGGTACAGTAACGGGAGTTAAGCCTAAGCGTAAATGGTTGCGTCCACGCAAGCCTGTTTACAAGGAGTGGGCAATATGGCTTCAGCCAGAGGAGGGCTTGTTTGTGGGCTGTCCTAACGCTTGCATCATTCCCTCTTTCGAGATTACTTATTCTTCAAAGGGTATCTGCCTTGTGCCGATGAAAATCAAGTTCCAAGACCAGCTAACGGTTGATGAAACTATAACAGACCCGACAAAGGCGGGATAACCTCGTAATAACAACTTACCAATTCAAGCCTCCTTTCCCTAAATGGTTAGGGGGCTTGTTTACTTTACAACGATATGGAAGACAATCAAGAACAGAAAGAACTGACAAGAGAGCAGCGTTTGGAGTTAGAGGAAAAGGCATTGCAAGCCCTGTTGCAGATGGGTTGCAAGTTCTCTGTGCCATTGAAGATTTACCCAGTAAAGCCGTCAAAATGGTACAATTTCCTTAAACGTACATTCCCGAAACGCACAAAGGTTTGGCATGACAAGCGTATTCCTAAAAGTTGGAATGTGTCGGTCGTGGAGATACCAGATGCTGAAACGGAACGCATGAAAGAAGTGTATATGCGCCATTTCAACATAAAGCCTTTGTATCTCGGAACAATAGACCGATTGCGCCAGATGTATATAGGCATTGAGTATGACGAAAAGACCATACAGGAACAGCCGATACAGGAAAGCAAGCGACTATTCAAGTATATAAAGCAGATGGCAGAGATTGCAGCCGTTGCGGTTCTCAACAACCCCTCCGTTGCCGACAAAGACAGCAAGGCGGTAAAAGAGCTAACCAAGTTCTTCATTGAACATCTTACAGTGGAGCGTTTGCGTAAGCTCGCAGCCGTTATTAGTCAGATGATGAACCCAGCGGGTTTTACCAGCTCTATTCGATTGATACGGGAAGTAGGAACGACCAAACCGAAAACCGAACCCGAAGCGCAGCGGATAGAGTAACAGGACTTAATAGTCCTTGGGGTAGTCGTGGCGAACTCATGCGTAGTTATGGGTGGTCTTATGATTACTTGCTTTGGGGCATTTCGTGGCTCAATGTGCAACTGATGATTGCAGATGCACCACGTTCAAAGGACTTGCCTACTGATGAAGACGGCAATGTTATTGATGAAAGCAAGATTGAACGCCACGAACTAAAAACAAAAGAAGATATTAAGAACTATATCAAAGGAATTATCTAAATGGAAAATATAGGCGGTGGATTGGCTTTTAAGGCTACCCTTGACATAGACGATTTCAATGTGTCGGCACAGACTATGGAACGACACATTAAGGACTTTTCCAATACGGCAGCACAGGAAGCCGCAGAGGTTGAGGAATCCTTTCAGCAAATGGCGCAGAGAGCGGGGCAATACATAACCTACTATCTTGTGGGACAGGGTATGAATAACCTTGTCAGTAGCATTGTGTCCGTTAGAGGTCAGTTCCAACAGTTAGAGATTGCCTTTGGTACGATGTTAGGTAGTGAGGAAAAAGCCACTGCCTTAATGCAGCAGATGGTTAATACGGCTGCAAAAACGCCTTTCGACCTCATTGGCGTAGCTGAGGGTGCAAAACAACTCTTGGCTTATGGAGTTAGTGCCGAAAAGGTGAATGATACGCTTGTGCGCCTTGGCAACATTGCAAGTGGTCTTTCCATTCCGCTTAATGATATGGTCTATCTGTATGGTACTACTATGGTACAGGGTCGTTTGTTCGCCCGAGATGTAATACAGTTCACGGGTAGAGGCATTCCACTTGTGCAAGAGCTTGCCGAAAAGTACCATACAACAGCCAAGGGCATTGACGAAATGGTTTCGGCTGGAAAGATTGGCTTCCCAGATGTTGAGGAAGTCCTTAACAAAATGACAAATGCGGGCGGTCAATTCTATCAGCTCATAGAGAAACAAAGTTCTTCACTGACAGGACAGATTGCCAACTTGCAAGACGCATGGGATAGTGCGCTCAATAGTTTAGGCGAGAAATCCGAGGGGGCTTTGTCGGCTGGAATACAAAGTGCAACATACCTTGTAGGACACATGGACGATGTGGTGCGCATACTCAAATCAGTTGCTATCGCCTATGGTTCTGTCAAAGCAGCCACCATTCTTGCAAGTGTAGCCACCAAGGGCTACACAGGAATTGCCGTACTTGATAATGCGGCACGGACTGCCAAACTTGCACTGATGAAAGCCGAAGCCATACTGACAGGCGAGGTGTCAAATCAAAAAAAGGCTATGGCAGCAGCCGAGAAAGCCAATTATGATGCACTTGTAACAACACTGACAGCCGAAGAACAGTCTGCGGTAGTGAAACAAATGCGCATAGCAGCCATTCAGAGCCTACTGACAGCACAACAGCAAGAATATCTTGCCAACCTCAATTTAACCGCTTCAAGCAGCGGATATGAGGCGGCTGCTATGGGCGTTATGACAGCAGAACAACGCTTGGCTTTGTCAAAGCAGAACCTTACAGCAAAGAGTGCGGTTTATAGAGCAGCAATCGTTCAAGAGGCACAGGCTAAAATGGCGAACCAAACACAAACGATTGAAGCTATGCGCTCTGATGTAAAGGCGGCAGCTCGTAGTGTGGAAGCTGCAAAAGCCAAAGCCATTGCAGCTACACAAGCAACAGAAGCAGCAAGATACGAGGTGTATTGGGCGCAACAGTCTGGTGATGCAACCGCCATAGCAAGTGCACAAAAGAAACTTGAGGCGGCAACAGATACCCAATCCGCAGCAAGAAAGGCGGCTCTTTCTGCACAGACTGACTTTTACACTAAGAAGAAACAACTTGAAACATTAGCAACACAACAAGCAAGAACGGCATCTATTGCCGATACAGGCGCAAAGGCAGCACAGACGGCAGCGACAAATATTCTTTCCGTTGCGACAGGAAAGTTAATGGCTGGTTTAAAAGCTCTTTGGGCTACAATGGTTGCAAATCCATTCGGTGCAATCCTTACCCTTGTTGGTCTTGTGTATAGTGCCTTTACTATGTTTAGCGACAGCACAGATGATGCAACAGAAAGCCTTAACAAGTTCGGTGATACAGGCGAAAAGCAGCTTGCCAATATGGAAGTGCTTTATTCTGTGTTACAGAATGGCACAAGGGGAACGAGCGCATGGAAGAAAGCATTTGACGAGTTAAACGAAAAGTTGAAAGAGAACAACTTGAAAACGCTTGAAAACAATGCGAGCATTGAAGATATAACACAGGCTTACAACGACCTTACAGCAGCGATGAAAGCCAACAATGCAGAAACAGGTAGGGCAAATGCACTTGATGATACAAAAGAAACTTATACAAACGCATTGAATGAATTGCGCAAAACCGTACTTGAAGAACTGAAAGAGGCACATCATTACAATTGGAGCGATATTCTTGGTATAGGTTGGAGCAGCGACAGCAAGGACATTCAGCAAATAGCCACCTCACTTGCACCTCAAATTAGCAATGTAATTGAGGAAGCCTTGCCAAAAATGGTAAAACTTGATGATGCAAAAAAGTCAGAGGCAAAAGAACAGCTTAGGCAGCAGATAACGGACATTCTGAAAGGCGCACAGATTGACGAAAGCCATGCCGAGTTTATAACAAACTACGATTGGCTGACAGATACATTCAAAGATGTATTTTCGGGCGATGGCGGTATCATAGACCAGGCATTAGAGGCGAGAAAGGCTTTTGAAGATAATGAAGCGGCAGCAAACAAGGCAGCAGATACAATCATTGCAAATGCGGAAAAGACGGGGTATAAAATGCGCCAAGTTCCGCAAACGATAGATATAACTACACTTAGTCTTGAAGAACTCCACGATGTTGCAAGCAAGCTGGATGGGAAAGAAGTAACGATTGATTGCAAGACCTATGGCTTTGAAAATGCGCTTTCCTTGTTGAAAGCGGTAAATGACGAAATTGCCAAGCATCAAAATGACCTCAATACAGAAAGTGGTATTAGTGCAGAAATTCAAAAGCTAAGACAGCTTAGGGGTGAGGCACAACTTGGCAGCAAGGCTTGGAAAGATTACAACAATCAGATAAAAAGTTTACAGACACGCTTAGATAATGCCACAGGAAAAGGCAAGAAAGGAAGTGGTGGCGGTGGTCGTAGTCATGGCGGTGCAAATGACGCACAACGTAATGCTGAAAGTCTGAAACAAAAGCAACTTGAAGCGGAAAAGCGACTTGAAGAGGCAAGAATTGCAGTCATGGAGGAAGGCTACGAGAAACGCAAGGCACAACTCGAATTGCAACACAAGCAATCTCTCCAACAGATAGACAAAGAAGAAAAGGAACTCGCAGAAGCTCGTAAGAAAGCTGGCAAAGGCGGTCTTACTGTTAGTGAAAAGGCGAATTTCCAAGAAAGGCGCAATCTTGAAAATACAAGTTACACCCAATCACAGAACAAGCTGTTTGAGGGTGAACTTGATTACAAGAAAAAGCAGTATCAGCTATATTTCCGTTGGGTGCAAAATATGGGCAAGGAAGTAGCCGACAAGCAGTTTGAAAAGTTGCTGACTGATGGTAATTCATACAAGCAATATGTAGAAAATGAAATTGCCAAACTTGAAGAAAAGCGGAATGGTGGCACTAAGCTAACCGAGGGTGAGGGTAATTATCTTATCTCGCTAACAACTCAACGTGATGAGTTGAACGGTGAAAAAACAGCACTTGAAAAGTTCAAACAGCAAGTTAGTGACTCTATCGGTCAGTGCCAAACCCTTGCAGAAAAGATTGAAGCCGTAGCAAAAGCCAAAGCCAAGCTGGAGAATGGAGAAAGCGGTATTGTCAGCACAGACGAAAGAGCCGAGGCAAGCCTTGTCCTGTCACAACAGGATGCAGACTTGCAAAAGGAACTGCAAAAGACCGTGCTTGATGATTACCGCACCTTTGAGGAACAAAGGCAGTCTATCACAACACAGTACGCTTTACTTCGCACCCAAGCCGAGAAAATGGGCGATGCGGAGCGTCTGGCACAAATCAACAAAGCGGAACAAGAGGCATTATCGGCTCTCAATATGTCATTCTTACAACAGTCTGAAAGTTGGAAAAACCTCTTTACAGACATTGATACGCTTACTGTCGCTCAAATACAAAAGCTGATAAGTGATATACAGAAACAACTCAATGCTGGCAACCTCAAACTAAGCCCTGTTGATTACAAGGCTGTCATTGATAGTCTGAACCAAGCCAAGAACCGTATTCAAGAACTTAACCCGTTCAAGGCACTTGGCACGTTCTTCAATGATTATCTGGCAGCTAAGAAGAAACTAAGGAAAGCCGAGGCAGACCTTGCAAGCGGCAAGGGAACGCAAAAGAGTGTTGATGAAGCCAAGAAAGATGTCAAGTCGGCAGCACAAGGCATTACCAACTCCATTCAGAAAGTGACAAGCATAAGCACGGATTGCGCCTCGTCATTGCAATCAATGTTTGATGCGTTAGGTATGGATGGTGTGGCTGACGGATTGGGTACTGCAATAGACCTTATGGGGCAGTTGGGCAATGCCGCTGCTTCTGTCGGCAAGTTTATGAGCGGTGACATATTGGGCGGTATAACAGGCATGGTTTCCTCTATTACTTCTGTGGTTGGCATATTCGCTAAGTTGCACGATAAAAAGTACGAAAAGCGAATACAGAACCTACAAAAGCAGATAGACAACTTGCAAACAGCCTACTCACGTTTGGAGCGAGCTTTCAACAATACCTATTGGGTATTCAATGATGAGCAACGCCAAGGCTACGAAAAGAATATACAGGCTATCAAAGACCAAATCGCAGCATTGGAGAAACAACGTGAGGTAGCAAAGAAAGCGTGGGACTTCGCACAGTATGCCAAGCTGACTACACAGATAAAGCAGCTCAATGCCCAACTTAACAAAGCTAAGGAGGGCGGTGATATGCTTGCTTTGTGGCAATCGCAAAAGGAATCATTGCGAGAGCAACAGGAACTTATGCGCCAACAGATACAGGCAGAAAAGAGCAAGAAGAAAACCGACAACAACAAAATCAAAGAATGGGAAAATCAGATTGAGGAAATAAATCAGCAAATCGAGGATTTAGACCAACAGATGATGGAAACATTCGCTGGTACTGATGTAAAGAGTGCCATTGATGAGTTTGCGGATGCTATTGTTGATGCGTATTGTTCTGGTGAGGATGCGGCAAAGGCTTTGGGAGAAACGACAAAGAAAGTGCTTAAAAATGCTGTCGTAGAAGCCCTCAAGCGAAATTTCCTTGCTAAAGGTATCAATGATGCGGTTGAGTACCTTGGAAAAGCTATGGAAGACGGTGCGCTGTCTGATGAAGAAAAGAAAGAGTTTGAACGCCAAGCAAACGCAGCGGGTGAAAAGTTCAAAGCTGGATTGGAAGCCGTGGGCGATTGGATTAAAGATGTTGATGAAACAGCGAGCGACCCACTTACGGGAGCCGTTACCTCAATGAGTGAAGAAACGGGCGGTGTGATTGCTGGTAGGCTCAACGCTTTCATTATTAACCAAGGCGAACAAACGAGCGTGATGCGTGAACAGTTGTTGCAACAGTCGGAGATAGCGAGAAACACCGCTTTGTCGGCTGAACGGCTGCAGAACATAGAAAACACGCTTAGGCGCATTGAAACAAAGGACAACTCATTACTATCACAAGGTATATCGTAATTATGGAACTTGTAGAACAACTGAAAAAGGATGGCACAGACAAAGGGCTGTGCCGCCTTTGGCAAATGAAATTGCGTAAAGGCTTGGGTACGGAGGCATTGGTCGCACTCTATATCAAGGGCATTGACTTCTGTATATCCGAAGACTTCCCAACGCTTGATTTTCTAAGGACGCATTTTAAGGGCGTATGCGAGCCTTTCGGCGTCTTCATTGATGAAGATATGCCAACACTCGCAAATAAGGCAGATTTGGTGCTTAATGGAGCTTGTAGGGGTATGCTGGAGTATGACGGTTATAGCGTGTCACGCATATACATACGACACACCTCTGAAATAGCCGTTAATGTGTCAGACCATGCCGTTGTCACTATTGATATTTTCGACCGTGCAAAGTTGCATTTGTCTGTCGGTGGCAATGATGCAAGCGTTATCCTCAATGTATATGGCACGAACACCGACATTGACTTTGTGGACGGTGACAAGCCAAGCAATGTGATTGTGAATTTTAACAATAAAACTACATACTGATATGGTAGATAAGAACTTGAAACTTTACTTGCCATTTGATGACCCCGATGGCAATAAGGCTTATGATTTTTCAACAAGCCGTGCTGATGCAATCCTTTCAGATGGAGCGACATTTACGAGAAATTCCAAGAAGGGCAAGGCTCTTTCTCTGAATGGTGGTGAGTGTCTGACCGCACAAACCATACCGTTTAGCGGAAATTTCACTCTGTCTGCCTATGTAATGACAACACAAAGCCGTATTGGTTGGGTGGTGAATTTACTTGGTGTAGAAAACTATCGTGAACAATGGATTGATGTTGTACCAAAGCAATGGTACTTTATCGCTTTTGTTCGTAATAGCGACACATTGAGCGTATATCTGGACGGAGAACGTGTAAGCATTGTTTCTCTTGGTGGTGGCAATCCGCAAGGTTTGAGCCTATGCACTGATGAGCTGCTGACAACGACTGCAACCATTGATGAGGTAAAGGTGTATGATGTGGCTCTGACAGAAGCCGACATTATGAAAGCCCAAGCCAACAACGATGTGGAATACTACATTGATGGCGTGAACTTCAAAGATTATGGCGTGTCCGTTTCAAAGTCGGATGGAATTATTGGCAGACTTGCCCAGAAAGAAGCTCTCCAAGTTGATTATGACAACTACCACGGCATTGTCCGTGACAGGAAAAGAAAACGGTACAAGGAGCGCACTATCACGCTTGACTGTTTCCTTGAGGCAAGTGGTCGCAGTGCTTTCGTTGAGTGGTGCAGCCGATTTATGGCTTTGTTCGATGGCGATGGAACACACCGCCTTACTATCGAATATGACGGCAAGGCAAAGCCTCTCGTTTATGAGGTAGGCTTGTATGATGATACGGACATTACAAAGACATGGGGAACTTATAACACAGACCTCATGGTCGGTACATTCAAGCTGAAGCTGATAGAAGACGAACCCGTAAAGCGTGTGTTGCGCCACATATCAGCTAACGACAAATCAAAGGCAAGCATAAAGGTTACATCATCTAAGTTGCTCAATATTTATTGGGGAGATGGAACGCACACATATAATGTGGCTGGCAATGACACAGTTGTAGAACACACATACGCACTTGCTGGCGAATACGACATTATCATTGCTGGCGTGATTGAAGACATTGAAAAGTTTGAAACTAACGACATTGTTATATGGGAATTACTCAAATAATCAAGCGTAATGGCGAAACAATACAGCTCAACACAAACGAGCCGTTTTGTTTCGTCAAGGAGGCTACACTTACAAGCTCTCTAATGGGTGATGATTACATTTCTCTTAAAATTGTATCGTCTGAATGGCTTTCGTTTGCCAAGGGCGATAAGATTGTTGTAGGCGGCAACGAGTATAGTATAAGAGCCACAACGACCCGTGAAATTGTGTCGGAGGGTTACTATAACTACGAGCCTGTCTTCTATGGTGTCATGTACGACCTTATGAAGACAATATATCGCAATTGCGACAAGTACGGCAAAAGCGATAAAAGCACTTTCGACTTGACTTATACAATCAAGGAATTTGTGCAAGTCTTAATCTACAATTTGGAGAGGGATTACCCTGGTGTATGGAAATTCGATGAGGACAACTGCCCAGATACGGAAGCTATGACAATTCAGTTTTCGGGTGTGAACTGTTTACAGGCATTGCAAACACTTTGTAACAGAGAGCAGTTTAACTTGGAGTTTCAGATAACCCAAGACAACGGTATTCGTACAATCCATATTGGGAAATTCGGCAAGCGTATCAATCCACCGAGCGGAGCAGATTTCTTTGAGTGGGGCAAGGGAAATGGTTTGTATAACCTCAAAGAACAGAAGATAGACGATAAGGCTATTATCACTCGCCTTTGGGTAGAGGGTGGTACAACCAATATTCGTAGCGATTACAGAGGTTATGCAGAAAGGCTGCAACTTCCGATGCAAAGAATGAACCAATACGACCACATTCTTGCAGATGGTACGGTTGTAAAGGCTAATTCTGAAATGATAGGTATTTCAGATGAAAGCAAACGCTACATTGAAAACTCAGAATTGCGTGACAAAATAGGCAGTGAGGAAGATGTGAAAACCTATGACAACATCTATCCGAAGCGCACAGGCAAGGTTACGGCAGTCGTTGCTGATGATATTTGTGCTTTCGTTGATGATACAATGGACTTTGACCTTAACAAAAAAGATGATAAGGGGACGGTGTATCTTGTGGATGGCGTTAGTGCAAAAATCACATTTACATCTGGTCGTTTGGCTGGACAGCAGTTTGAACTCAATGCAAAAGGCGGGTATGACGATAAGACGAAAAAGTTTAAGATTATCCCATTTACGGATAATAGAGGTTTGACGATACCATCAGAAGAAACGAAAAATTCATTCTTCATAGAGGTTGGCAACACTTACAAAATCACAGACATATATCTGCCCGAACAGTACGAGCAAAGAGCAGAAGAAGATTTGTGGTATGCTGGCAGCGATGATTTCAAGGACGCAAGCCAAGTAAAGGCGCAATATGCCCTTACGTTTGACAGATTGTATTTCTTGCAGTCTCTTAGCAGCGACACAGATACGAGCGTGTTTGCGGTAGGTGACTATGTGCCTGTTAAAGACACTCGCTTTGGCATTGAGAAAACAATGCGCATACAGAAACTCACTCGCAATCTGTTGCTGGAGCATGACTACCAAATAACTTTGGCAGACAGTACCGCTATATCCATTCAGACGCAGACCGTTCTCACGGTTATAGACCATGAGAATGTAATCAACAACAACCGCCTCCGTGACTTGAATAAGGCAAGGAGGGGATGGAGAACTACCGAGGATTTACGCAATATGGTATATGATACAGACGGCTACTTTGACACGGAGAACATTAAGCCTAACTCCATTGATACTAATATGCTGAATGTTGGTGCAAAGAGCCAACAGTTTGTCCTGTCTGGTTGTGTTCTGAAAGCTAACTTTGGGGGCAATCCTAATATGTTTGTGGCTACCGCTGGCATACTATCACACCTTACCATTGACAACGACAAAATAAGGAGCTGGCAGATGAACGAAGCCTCCTTTGAACTGCAAAGCACGGGTGGGTACTATCTGTTTGCCAAGTGTTCTAAGTATGGTGAAAATGGCGTGTGGTATCTGACGCAAGAGCAATTGAAGTTTGAGCCTACGAGCGACCCAAACAATTACTATTTCCAAGTAGGTATTATATCAAGACTGTATGCTGATGATAATTTCAGAGATTTTCAGACCACATACGGTTTCACTCGCATCAATGGCAATACCATTACAACGGGACGCATCATAACAAGTGATGGTGAGTGTTACTTGGATTTGGACGGAAACAAGTTCCGCATTGGTGACAGCACAAGTTCTATTGATTGGAATGTGTCAGCAAAGAGCCGTCTAACCCTCAAGAACGTGTCCGTTGCAAGTGGCAGTGGTGATGTCGTTCCGTTGGGCGTGTACCGTGGCGTATGGAATAAGGATTACATCTACTACTATGGTGATGAGGTTTCTTATACGGATAATAGCGGTGCAACGTGTACCTATCGTTACAACCACGCAACGCCCTCCAAAGGAATAGTACCAACAAATTCTGTTTATTGGGGTGTAGTAGCGCAAGGCGCAAACGGCAAGAATGGAGTGAACGGCTCTACATTCTATTTCATCTATACGGCAGAAAGCAGCACACCAAGCACACCTACATTTACAGACCCAACATCATTGATAGGGCAGAGCGTGTGGAGCTTAAAGCCGCCAACCCCAACAAGCGGTAAGTTTGTATATATGTCGCAAGCAATGCTCAATGCAAGAACGAATACCTTTGGAACGTGGAGTACACCAATTCGTATTACGGGCTTGAATGGAGAAAATGGTGCAGATGGCACAGATATAGAGTTTATTTATTTGCGCAACACAGGCGATACACCAAGTAAACCCGCCTCAGTAAATAAGGATGATTATGTACCGAGTGGCTGGACAGACAGCCCAAGCGGAATAACTGCAACTTATCAGTATGAATGGGTTTGCGTTAGAACTAAGCCAAGCGGTTCTGGCACATGGTCAGCTTATAGTACGCCTGTCATTTGGGCAAAGTGGGGTGACAAAGGTACGGATGGTGATGGAATTGAATATATATTCCAACGTACAGAAGTTGAAACGGCTCCAAGTACTCCATTGATATTCTCACCAAATGCGGGATTTGTGCCGAGCGGTTGGACTGATGAGCCAAGCGGTGTGTCGGCTGACTATCCTTTTGAATGGGTGTCTGTAAGGCACAAGACAAACGGCAAATGGGGTGCTTTCTCCAAGCCTACCCTATGGAATAATTATGTGGTATGGAATCCTAACTTGCTTGAACAAACAGAATTTGAAAGCATGGATAGGCTGGATAGGTGGGATGTCGTTTCTCGCTATAATGGTGGCAGTGGTATTGACACAAGCATTGCCCACATCAATACAAGTGGTGTGGACGGACATAATTGTTTCTATGACAGGAACGACAAGCGATATTCTGAATCCGTTTACAAGGAAGTGTTGCGACAGACTTTGCAGTCCTCTACCGTCAAGAAGTTGCAACCCTCCACATGGTACACCCTTTCGTTTTGGGCAAAGTGTGGAACAAACACAATGACTATAAATGAAACAAGCAGTGCATACGGATTTGCAAGGCGCACATTGTATCTGAAAAGGGGTAGCAAGTACAGGCTTACATTCAGTGGAAGAATTGACGCACAAGCCAAATCGGACGGAAAGGAGTTGAGGGTGTTCGTTTGGCAAACAGGATGGGCATGGAGTAAGTCTGTTGCTGTCAGCAATACATACAATTCGGTAGGAATACTTGATTTTGAAGATGTCCCCTCGGATGGGGAATACCAACTTACGGCTTATATGTATGACAGTACAGACCCACGGACAGGCACAGTAACCCTTAATTGGATTAGATTGCTTGAAGTGGACGGTGCAATATTCCATACATACATATTCCCAAGCGCCATTGATACAACCAAGGTGTTTGTGGATGGCGTACAAAAGAACAATGTCATTGGTGCGGATTGTGCCGTTGGCTATAAGGCAAGTGTATCATGGGTAAAGCACACGGTTACATTCAAGACCAAATCAAGTTTCGCTGATACCGAATGTGTGTTGTTCCGCTTGCTGCCAATCATAATTGAGGGCAACTCGCAATATCTTTACATCTGTATGCCAAAGTTGGAACTTGGCAAGGTGGTAACCGCCTATGATGCAAATTCAAGCGACAATCGCCCAGACTACCAAGAATACCGCTTTGCCAAGAATGGCTCACGCAATAGTGCGCCCGCTTTGGTTAAGACGGATGCAGAGCCGAGCGGTTGGACAACTACACAGCCGACTGTTGGAACACTTGAATATCTTTGGATGGTCGTTGCCAAGAAAAGCGCAACTGGTGCGTTGCTCACCAATTGGAGTGAACCTGTGCGTATAACTCCTTATGACGGTAAGGATGGTGAGAATTGTAAAAGTCCAGCTATGGTGTATCGTGGCGTGTATGATAGTAGCAAGACATATTACGGCAATCAGTATCGTGTTGATGCAGTCAAATACAACGGCATTTACTACGTTGCTCGCATTGATGCGGGAGAGTTCCACAATATTGCTCCAACGAATACATCAAAGTGGAATAACTTTGGAGCGCAGTTTGAAAGTATTGCAACGGGATTATTGTTAGCAGAGAACGCAAATATTGCTGGCTTTATATTCAGAAACAATAGACTTGAAAGCTCTCTGTCTGATGCAAATGGGCAACCAAATATTATTTTGGATGGCGTAAGTGGGAATAGCCGTTTTTCTGGAATATTAAAGGCGAGTCTTTATTATGGTAGTATGAAAAAAATAACAGATGCGACAAATAGATATTACCAAATTGACCCACAAAAAGAGGCTTTCAACGGTTTCTTCATTGACGAATCGACAAATATACGCTTTGTGACACTACCAAAAGCAAAAGACTATGACGGTTTGGAAATAAAAATATATACGAAACAGTCACATTGGACACCCGAAAGGTGGACTGTTGTGCAGTCACAATCAACGGATGATTTCTATGTCAAGTTAGGGAACATATATAATGTATATGATGCTAACGATAAGAAATATGTCGCAGCTCTTGAGAATTATATGACACCATACACGAATATAAAAGGTACTGGGTGTACTATGATACCTAATGTGATGCACACGTTCAAAAGCATGAATGGGGCATGGTTCTCAATACAAGGTTTATATACAGGAGAATGAATTATGAGTTGGATTACAGAAAGTAACAGACAAAAGCACTTTCTTTATGCCATTCCTTGTGCCTTTCTACTCACGGTCTTATTCGTGGGTGGATTGGCTTGTGGCATGGAGTTTAAGGACAGAGCTTATGGTGGTAAATGGGATTGGTTGGACTTGTTAGCCACCATATTAGGCGGTGTTTTGGGGCAAATGCTCCAAATATTGTTGATTTATGGCATAAAGTGTGTTTCTTAGACACATTTTTACTACCTTTGCAGTGTAGATTTACCAAGTAAATTATGGAAGATGTAAGAATTATAGCCAAGGGTCGTATTACCGACCTTTCCAAGGGCTTCTCTTTGGGTGGTGTGCCGTTCTCTGTGTATGTCCGTAGCAAGGAAAACACGATGTTGAGCGACACACTGCTTGACTGCCGCCTTATTGGTGACAGAGAAAAGGGAGATGCCTTTCCTGTGCCAATTGGCGATTGGACACCCGCAATGATAGCGTACATTTCCCCAAACGCTATTGACTTGCAGAAGTTTGAGGTATATTGGGGAGCGAGTGAACAACCTAACAAAATCGTATAAGAGTATGGGACTTATTTTAGGCAGCGGTTCCACTAAACCGCAATATCCTTACGATATGTGGTACGGTGTGCAAGGTGACTTTACAAGCAAGGATTACAAGCTCACAAGAGTTGGCAATCTTGACTTGCACCGCACGTTACCAATTCAGAAGAAACTGAGGCGTTTCGTTGAAAATGCGGACGGCTCTGTTAAATACTACTTGCATCAGAATGACAGCCGTAAAAAGGATTCGGGTGCAAAGGCTACCATTGACAGCACGGATGGAAACGTGATGTTGGAGAAACCCGAATATTACGGTCGTTTTGAGGTTGAGGGTACAAAGTGGCTATATGCCATATCGGAATACCCTCTGCCTGGTTTTGTGAAGATGTCACGCAAGACTTGTTCGCCTTGGTGTGCAACTATTGACCGTGACACCAATACAGCCGTGTCTGGTTGTTGGTTGCAATGGGATGGCTCTGGCGAACTGTTGCGTGATGAAGAGGGTATCTTGAAAATGCTTGACAATGCCGCACGTTACCGTGGCGGTAGCGGTTCCAATTCCGCTTGGGATGGTACTTATCATTCCATGCTTGGTATGCCAAGAACTTCTATCAGTAAGGCTGGCGCACGACCTTATTGTAAAAACGGCACTCACCTTGGCGTGTATCGTGTATATACAGAAATTGCGTGGTTGCAACGCATAGAATATGCTTCGTTGCATTGTCAAGACACTTACAACGAAACGCTGACTGCTGACGGATTCAGACAGGGCGGCTTGGGTAGTGGTCCCGCTGTTGATGGTAATCAGTGGAATACATGGGGTGGATATAATCCTTTCGTGCCTTGTGGAGTTACTGCAACGCTTGGCAACAATACAGGTCGTATCGCATACGTTATCAAAGGTTGGACGGGTGGAGATAAGACCGTTTATGTAACATCTTACCGTGGTTTGGAAGCTCCATACGAATACTTGTGGCTTTTGGCAGACGATGTGCTTATACGCCATATTCCCGACAAGGAGGGAGGTAGGAGTATTGCTTATCTGTGCGAAGACCCGACAAAGTTCACTTCACATTCAGACAATGCTACGACTGTCCCCGATGGCTATACGGAAATGTGCGATTTGCCTCGTAGCAGTGGTTGGATATTGCACTTTGCCATTTCAAGCAATGGTATCTGCTTCCCCGATGCAATAGGTGGTAGTAGCAATCAAGGTGCTTGTGACTACTTCTGGCACCCTGGTAGTGATGCGTCTGGTTGGTGGGGTTTGCTTCTGTCTGCTGCTGCGGCTTCTGGTGCGACTGCGGGCTGGGGGTCTGCGGCTGCGCATTATCGTTCCTCGTACTCGACTGCGCACGGTGGCTTCCGCTTGTGCCGTTTCTGACGGACTGCAAAATGACGGTTCACGGAGCAACGAAAAAAACGGGCTAACGTGAACCGTTTGAATTGGAAATATTAAAACAAAATATTTTAAGTGTCGGTAGTATGGGGTTTGCTTCTGTCTGCTAATGCGAATAATGGTGCGAATGCGGGCTGGGGGTATGCGAATGCGAATAATCGTTCCTCGAACTCGAATGCGAACAGTGGCTTCCGCTTTTACCGTTTGGTTTCAATTGAGAAATAAGATACTTAATGCTGCCGACACTTCACCTCTTGGTGGAAAAATAGTGATTAACACGGTGCGAGTAAATGATTGAAAGCTCTGTATTAGACTAACGGCACAACATAGGTAATGAAAGCAAATACATATTTGTATCAATATACCGACTTTGAGGATTGCGGTCTTTATGTTGGAGATACAGGCAAGCTGGCTTGTTCCCCATCAAAGAAGATAAAGAACGCTTATCATTTGCTATACACGAATGAAAATTTGTGCAAGGCTCAATACAACGCACAGCGTGGAAAAGGCGAGCGAACAGAGATTAACGAATTTAACGACAATATCTGTGAGCGACTGTATGAGTTGTATGAAATGTTGGCTAATGAAACGTATGTACCAGGCGAATACAAGAAAAGAAAGATTTACGACCCGAAAGAGCGTGAACTGATGATTGCGCCATTCTTTCCCGACCGTATCATTCATCATTGCGTGATTAACGTGCTGGGTGAGCATTGGATGCACTTGTTCATTGAAAATACCTATGCTTGCATTAAAGGTCGTGGAGTACACAAGTGTATGCTTGATGTGCGTAGCGCATTGATGCGAGATAAGAAAGGGACTCGTTTTTGTCTTCAAACTGACATTAGCAAGTTCTACGACAACATAGACCATACCGCATTAAAAATAATCATAAGGTTTACTATTGCGGATGAACAGTTGTTAAGGCTGTTAGACAAGATTATTGACAGTAACGGTAAAGACAAGGGGCTGCCTATTGGAAACTACACAAGCCAATACTTAGCAAATTTGTATCTGGCTTATTTTGACCATTGGGTTAAGGAAGTCCTTGCTTTGATTGTTCTAAAGATGTTTGGGGTGAAACTGTATTATTTCCGTTACATGGATGATATGGTTTTCTTGTGCGAGAGCAAAGAGGCACTGCACTTTGTGCTTGATATGACAGGCTTGTATCTCGCAACCGAACTGAAAGTTGAGTTCAAGGCAAATTGGCAGATATACCCCGTTGATGATAGAGGCATTGATTATTGCGGTTTCCTACAAAACCATTACAATGTATTGCTAAGAAAAAGCATACTGTTGAGGTTCTACCGCAAAGCGTCCATTATCGCTAAGAAATGTCCTATTAAAGATGAGAATGATATAAAGCACCTCTTTCCGTCTGAATGGGGTTGGACTATCAGATGTAGTGAGGCGCACAAAAAGAATGTCTTTAATAAAATTATAAACGATGGACACAAGTATTTTATCAATGGGTCTGCTGTCAGCACAGCGTCCGCAAGTGATAGACCCGTACAACAACGGACAGGGAACATTCCTCTACAACTTCAACATAAAGGAAGTGGAGGTTGTGACGGAAGAAATGGGCGGTACACACATAGCCACAGACGGAGAAAACCCGACAGGCAAGATGTGGCAGTATGACAGCCTTCGTGTCGAATACCCCAAGACTGCCGACAACATTTTCAGTACGCTGATTACTGCAAAGTACCCAGCTAAGACTGAAAGCAAGTTAGTGAACGAGTATCAGAGTGCAGCACTCGGCTTGATGGATGAATCCGCAAAGAAGCCCTATGAGGATTTCTTGAAAGACCGTCTGGCAATCCGCACGATGATAGACAACGATTGTGAAACCCTTAACATTCCAATGGACTTATGAACGAGATAGAAGATTTTGTAGAAGACCCTAACGAGAACAGCGACCTGTTCGATTGTGAGTTTACATCTGTGGATGCGGTAGTGAACCAAGTGACAGTATTCACGGGTTGGGAGAACAGAGCAACAGAGAATGGGGAGCGTACTCTTGTCGCTTATGGCGAGGGTTATAACAGGTCTGCTTTCTTCACTGACAGCAAGAAACTGAAAGATGTATTCTGTAACCCTAATAGGCGTTATCCATTCCGTGCCATTATCAAGGTGGTATCTTATGGCAATATGTACGGCTTTCGTGTATTCTCGCCAAAAAGTGAGGTGACAAGGGAAGACAAAGAGAACTTCGATTTCTATAAACGTACCAAAAACAGACGAAGCCGATGAATAGCATAACAGATGTAACGACAGTTGCGCACGGTATAAGTGATTTCGGCATGATGGCAGTAACAGCGGCTTTCTTCTTGATTTTGTCGGCTGCAATGATGGTTGCCATTTTCAAGTGGTTCAAGGCTATCATTGAGCAGATGATGCAAGACAACAAGGAGAGCTTGCAAGAGCTTGCCAAGACAACCAACGCCCAGAATGATATGTTGCAAGACATATCGGAGGGTCTAAGGACGGAAACGCTGCTGCGCATACGCAATCTGACAGGATTTGCCTTTGACCTATCAATAGAGCAAGTTTGTCGGCTGATAAAAAGGGTGCGCCAAGAGAATCATATCATAGACCACGAAGCGACAGCGGCTAAAATCCGCAAGTCGTTAATGGTGATACACAATGATAGAAACAGCCGTTTTGACCCATTCACTTACAGAGGAAAACCAATATCCGATTATTGCGTTATCGAATGGGTGGAAGATGTGGCAAAGGTGGTGGAGGGCGAGATTTACAATGCGGACGGTGCAAACAATGCCCGTGCCTACACAAACGTTAAGCTCGCATACGACAACATCAAAACAGACTTTTACCAACGGCTTAATTCATAAATACAATATCTGCGTAAAATTATATGCGCATTTATACAACATTTTAAGCTAATTATATATTATGGTTAAAATTTTAATCGACAATGGACACGGTGTAAACACCAAGGGCAAGCAATCGCCCGATGGTCGTTTGCGAGAATATGCTTTTGCAAGGGAGATTGCAAAGCGTGTTGAAAGCTGCCTCAAGTGTAAGGGCTATGATGTAGAGCGAATAGTGCCAGAAGACTTTGACATATCGCTTTCCATACGATGTAAGCGTGTCAATGACATCTGCCGTAAGGTGGATGCCAAGAATGTACTTGTGGTGTCAATACATAGTAATGCTGCTGGTTGTAACGGCAAATGGTATAGCGCAAGGGGCTTTTCCGCTCATGTAGGACTTAATGCCTCGTCTAACAGCAAGAAACTCGCTGCTTGTCTGTGGGATAAGGCTATTGAGTTAGGTCTTAAAGGCAATCGTGCCGTTCCTAACGACAAGTACATTCCGCAAGACCTTGCTATCTGCCGTAATACTCTTTGCCCCGCTGTGCTGACAGAAAACCTATTCTACGACAACAAGGAAGATTTGGAGTTGCTGTTAAGTGAAGACGGAAAAGCTGCAATAACCAAACTCCATGTGGACGGTATCATTGACTATATAAATAATGTACTAAGATGAACAGACGACTTGGTATCGCAATAGCGGTGTTGTTATGCGTTAGTTCCGCTCTGTATCTGCGAAACAAGGCGTTGCAATCAGACAACAACCGCTTGCAAGGCAATCAGACGGCACTGCTGGAGAAAGCAACGTACTACGAAACAGAAGCTGGTAAATCGGCTGCGAGTGTTCAAAGGTTGGAGCTTTCTTATTCAGAACTGAAAGGCAAGTATAAGAAAATGTGCCAGACAGCCGATGAATTAGGAATAAAGGTTAAACGCTTGAAAGCTGCCTCTACAACTGCAACAGAAACGGAAGTGAAAGTGATTACACAAGTCCGTGACAGCATTGTGTATCGCAATGGCACCATTGATACCGTCAAGTCTTTCAGTTGGCATGATGCGTGGGTAAATATACTTGGTGAACTGAAAGGGCGTGATGTATCGCTGAATGTCGTATCGCAAGATACCATAGTCCAGATTGTACATAGAGTGCCGAAAAAGTTTCTGTTTTTCCGTTGGGGGTGCAAAGCTATCAGACAGGAAATTGTCAGTACTAATCCACACACTCGGATAACATACACAGAGTACATAGAACTTAAATAGGTTTCTTTAAGGTTAAGATTGTTTTTTATTAGTTGGGAGTGTCGGCTGAGAAGTCGGCACTTTTTCTTGCTCGTTTCCCGAAAAAATGTATTACCTTTGTGGGCGAAATGAACGTAGTAATGAATGATGAAATACAGAAATTCTACAATAATTCTACAAAATCACATACTAATTGTGTAACTCGCTGAAAATCAGATTTGGATTAAGGGTTTCCTAATCTTTCGTCATGGCTCAGATGGGTTGTCGGATTTTTGGCGTATAGGTCAAAATTATTGTATAAAACACAAGAGCATAATTGTTTAGTATTCAACGCCCTTTCGGGCATATCTACTTTTCACTTAGACAAAAGCAGTATGATTTTTACAGAGACTTTCATTGTTGAGAAATTCAGGGAGTTTAACAAGACCATTTTCAACAATGCTCTGCCGGAACCAACGTTCCAACTCTCAAGGGCGCGTAGCTTTTTGGGCAAATGCGTCACTCGAAGATTAAGAGGATTGGAGGCGCTGAAAAAAATGAGCCATATTGAATGTACTTTGCGTTTCAGCACGAGTTTCGACCTGCCAGAAAACGAACTCGAAGATGTCATCATCCATGAAATGATACACTACAGAATTGCGTATAATTGCATGAGGGACACTTCATCCCACGGGCAGATATTCAAGAGCATGATGCAGGAAATCAACAGAGAGCATGGACGAAATATCGCCATCCGCCATCGCATGGTCGAATCGGGTGGCTCGCAAATTGTTGACACACGCAAACGGCTATCTCGTCATGTGGTGGCCGTCGTGAAGTTTAAAGACGGCCGCACGGGTATCAAGGTGTTGCCGCGCATCGTTCAGCGCATTTCCAATTATTACAACAAGGTGGGGGCTGCTTCCCATGTGGAGAGCGTGGGCCTTTATTTCTCCTTAGACCCCTATTTCGATCGTTACCCAAATTCCTCCGCTTTGAAGGTACACATAATAGCCCCCGATGTCTTGGAAGAGCATTTGAAGAATGCCCACAAGATGTATTGCGAAGACGAAAAGGTGGGGCTTGTGTGATGTCAGCGAGCTTTTCGCTTGAAGGCGTTGCCTTGTTGTGAATGCGGTCTATTTTGCAGAGGGTAAAAACCTTTTGCTATTGCGATATGATTAAGGGGTGTTCTAAAACAGAAATTTAGAACACCCCTTAATCGTATCGTTGTTTTCAGAACGGGATTCAGAATGCCTTCTGTCTTTTCCTGCAGAAGACGAGTAGGCCGACGAACGTGATGAGTCCGTTGAGCATAAGCAGTTCGTAGCCGAAAGTGTATTGCCACCAGCGTGGCGCTCCCCAGTCGAGTAAGGCGCAAATTAGTGGTGCGGCGATGCAGACGTATGGCACGCGGCAGTCGGAGGCCGCTTGGCGCGTGAAGAGTCCGAAGGCATAAAGACCGAGCAGCGGCCCGTAGGTGTAAGACGCCATGACATAGATGGCGTTGATGACACTGGTGTCGTTGAGCGCCCTAAAGATGATGATGCAGAGTAGGAAGGCCAGGCACATGGATAGATGGATGCGGCGGCGGATTTTGCGCTGGCGTTCAGCGTCGTTCACACGGTCTTCCAGGTGCAAGAGGTCGATGCAGACACTCGTGGTGAGCGAAGTGATGGCAGAATCGGCACTGGAAAATGCTGCCGCCACGATGCTGATGCAGAAGGGAATGACAAAGAAAAATCCCAGTGCGCCCGACGAAACGAGCATGGGAAGCAGGGCGTCGCCAGATGACGGGGGCTGTATGCCGCGGGCTGCACAGAGCGTGTAGAGCAAAATTCCGAGGGCCAACAGGAGTAGGTTGACTGGGAGGAAGCAGGCACCATAGGCACACATATTTTTTTGGGCCTCGCGTAGGTTTCTGCACGTGAGGTTTTTCTGCATCATGTCTTGGTCAAGCCCCGTCATGACAATCACGATGAAAATACCGCTGAGAAATTGCCGCCAGAAATTCTGCTTGCTGGTAGCATCCCAGCAGAAAATCTGTGAATAGTCGCTTTGGCGGATGGTGTCAACCGTTTCAGAGAAATCGAGATGGAGCGTGTTTGCCGCCATGAAGAGCATACCAACGAGGGCCAACAGGAGGCAGAGCGTTTGCAGGGCATCGGTGCGCACGATGGAGAAGAGACCGCTGTGGCGTGTGTAGAGCCAGATGAGTGTCAGCACGGCGGCTGCCAGTAGGATGAAAACGGGCAGAGAGTCGCTGTGCGTGGGGATGATGAACTGTTGCAGAACGAGGCACACCAAAAAGAGACGGGCTGCCGCTCCAGTGAGTTTGCTGAGAATGAAGAAGAAAGCGCCAGTGCGGTGAGTGTGCGGTCCGAAGCGGCTTTCCAGATAAGAATAAATGCTGGTGAGTCTCAGCCGGTAATAGAGTGGGAGCAGCACGAAGGCCACAACGAGGTAGCCAAAGAAAAAGCCTGCACACATTTGCAGGTAGGTCATGCCCGTGCTCGCCACCCATCCAGGGACGGAGATAAACGATACGCCAGAGATGCTGGCGCCAATCATGCCGAAGCCGACCATCCACCACGGAGAGCGGCGAGAGGCACGGAAGAAAGCATCGTTGTCGTTGTGCTTGCGGCTGGTGTGTCGGCTGATGAGCAGGAGCAGAAGAAAATAGGCCACTAAGGTGGCAAACATCATTAAAGCCATAGAGATAGTTGGTTGGGGGGTGGAATTACGGTTCGGCCTGCTTGTTTTTCAGATAGAGATGAAGCCGTGGCCCTAAAATACAGGCCAGTCTGTAAATAACTGGCCTGTGGTATAATAAGTATGTAGATGCGTTTCGGATGAGCATCTGTCAAACGTTCCTTTTATTTGCTTATCAAGAAAATTGCTGGAATCTTTCCGAGGTCGGGCAGTCCCGTCTGTTTCCATTCGCTGATGCGTCGTGTGCGGATAAACTCCTGTTCCGTGGTCAATCCAGCCGCAACGCAGAGGCGCGTTTTCGGGTTGCAGGCACTGCAAATGTCGGCAAAGAGTTTGGCGTTGCGATAAGGCGTCTCGATAAACAATTGCGTTTGGTTTTCATTGATGGCACGCGCTTCCAGTTGTTTGAGACGCTTGCTGCGGGCACTGCTGTCGATGGGCAGATAGCCGTGGAAAGCAAAGCTCTGTCCGTTGAATCCCGAGGCCATGACCGACAGCAGGATGGAAGAAGGACCAACGAGCGGAACCACGCTGAGCCCCTCGCGTTGCGCGATGGCCACCACGTCGGCTCCGGGATCGGCAACAGCCGGACACCCCGCTTCACTGATGACCCCCACAGATTCGCCTTTTCTGAGCGGCTCGAGATAGCGCGAGAAAAGGGCGGGGTCGGCGTGTTTGCCCATTGGATAGAAAGTGAGCGAATCAATGTCAATGTCGCGGTCCACCTGTTTCAGAAAACGGCGGGCAGTTCGGATTTCCTCCACGATGAAGTGGCGGATGGAATGGATGACGTCAGTGTTGTAGGCTGGGAGAACGCGGTCGATGGCGGTCTGTCCCAAGGTGACGGGAATGAGATATAACGAGGCCATAATGTCAATTTGAAAATGGGTGAATGCCTCAAAGAAGCGTAGGCAGTTTGGAGAATATTTTCTTTCCCTTGGCATAATATTGCCACAAGAGAGAGTAGGGCGCAATTTCAGGAACATCGTTGGTCGTTGCTTCCTGCATCAGGCGTTGGCGGTCGGCCTTCAGTTCGCCCTTCCATTGTTTGAACGCCTTGCGCCCTTGGCGAATCGCTTTGGCGTTGGCCACGTCCCCCTTCAAGGCAAACTGCAAGGCCGCCAGATAATCCAGCCAGAAACGCCAGCGCATCACGCGGCAGAGTTGTTTCTCTGGCAGATTCTTATAGAGCATGGCCAGATTGTTGCGGAAATTGAGAAACGTTTTCCGCGGATTACCTTGTTCCAGAGAGGCGCCCCCAACGTGCCACACCTTGCTTTGCGGGATGCACACAATGCGTCGGCCGCGTCGGCGCAGGCGCCAGCAGAGGTCAATTTCTTCCTGATGGGCAAAGAAGCGGCCGTCGAGTCCGCCCGTTGCACGCCAGTCTTCAGCGCGAATCATCAGAGCCGCCCCTGTGGCCCACAACACGTCGGCGATGTCGTCATATTGCCCTTCATCGTTTTCAACGTCGGCAAAGACGCGTCCGCGGCAGTACGGATAACCATAGATGTCAAGGAAACCTCCCGCCGCGCCCGCATATTCAAACCTGTTGCGCTCCTTAAACGAAAGAATCTTCGGTTGGCAGGCCGCCACGTCTTGATGGCTGTCCATGTATTCCAGCAGCGGTTTGAGCCATCCCTTCGACACTTCCACGTCGGAGTTCAGCAAGAGGAAAAACTCAGCGTCAGTTTGCTTGAGCGCTTGGTTGTAGCCTTCGGCAAAACCATAGTTTTTCGGAAGGCGTATCTGTTTTATGTCTGGAAATTCGCGTGAGAGCATGTCGCAGGAATCATCGGACGACCCATTGTCTGCCACGATGACTTCGCCGTCTTCGCCCGTGCCTTTAACGACAGAGGGCAGAAATTGCCGCATCATGTTGCTGCCGTTCCAATTGAGAATGACAACGGCTACTCTTTTCTGGTTGCTCATGATCTTTTTGTTGTTCAATAATAAAGAGGCCGGCCCCACTTGTCTGTCACTGTTGCCGCCTCTGGGAAAATCAGTTTACTTCAGCCTTTCCCCAAGCAGACATTCCCCGTCTTCAGAGAAATCTCCCAGGCGTATGGTGGAGATTGTGTTGTCGGTCACTTGGTCGGCGGGCATAGACACGCGGATATAGTTGTCCGTGAATCCGTTTAGCCTGTCTCCGTGTTTCGCATGTTCCCAAAGCACTGGGCGCTCCGTCCCCACATATTTCGCATAGAAAGCGCGGCGTTTCTCTTCCGATAGTGCCAGGAGACGTTGGCTGCGCTCGTGTTTCGTTTGTGCGTCCACCACGTAGGGAATGTCCAGCGCCTTTGTGCCCGGGCGTTCAGAATAGCTGAATACGTGGAGCTGCGAAATGTCCAATCCCTTGATAAACCGGTAGGCATCTTCAAAATATTCGTCCGTCTCGCCGCGTGTGCCAACGATGACATCCACACCGATGAAAGCATCCGGCATCATTTCCTTCACCTTGCTGATTTTGTGTGCGAAGAGCGCCGTGTCGTAGCGTCGGTGCATGAGGCGCAACACGTCGTCGGAACCGCTTTGGAGAGGAATGTGGAAGTGTGGCATGAAAGCCCGCGACTGCGCACAATATTCAATGATTTCGTCCGTCAGCAAATTCGGTTCGATGCTCGAAATGCGGTAGCGCTCAATGCCTTCAACATGGTCGAGCGCTTTGACGAGGTCGAAAAACGTCTCCTTCGTCGTGCGTCCGAAGTCGCCGATGTTCACCCCCGTGATCACGATTTCCTTGCCCCCTTCTTTCGCCACGGCCTCAACTTGCGCCACCAGCGAAGCGATGGATCCGTTGCGGGAGCGTCCGCGTGCGATGGGGATGGTGCAGTAGGTGCAATAATAGTTGCAGCCGTCTTGCACCTTCAGAAAATAGCGCGTGCGGTTTCCGCGCGAGCACGACGGGACGAAGGTGGCGATTTCGCGCGTTGGCACAGTGATGGCCTCGTGGCAGGCTTCGCCTTCAGAGAGCGCCTTCTTCTGCGCCATGCGTTCGCGGATGTAGCGCACCACTTCCCCCTTGTATTCCATGCCAACGACCAAGTCAACACCATCGAATCCAGCAATCTCCTCTGGTTTCAGTTGCGCATAGCATCCCATCACCACCACAAAAGCTCCCGGATGTTCACGCGTGAGGCGGTGGATGGTCTGTCGGCACTTATGGTCGGCCACGTCGGTGACAGAGCAGGTGTTGATGATACATATATCGGCATGCTCCCCCTTTTCAGCGGCACGCACGCCCTGTCGGGCCAAAGTGTCGCGCAGGGAAGACGTTTCGGCAAAATTGAGTTTACATCCTAACGTGGCATACGCTGCACACAGATTTGTTTCGAGGCTCTCTTCAGTCATATATATATAAGTAGATGTTCAAAATTTTGTGTTCATGCACCCCTCCATCCCCTGCATGGCGGCAGAAAAAGGAAGAGAATCAGGCATCCAGCTCCGCAGCGGGAGAAAAATGCTTTTTAAAAACGGGGCATTTCCCCTCGTTTTGTGCAATTTGAAAGGGAAAGCAAAGTTACAATAATATCCTCACGTAGTAAAATGACATGCGGATATTTTTAAATGCACATTGAAAACCAAGGGTTTATGTTCTCCTAATGTTAAAAAACGCCCTAAAACGAAAAATATTTCGGGAAACACTTGCATGATATTCAAAAGCTCCGTACCTTTGCACCGTTTTTAAAAAGCAATTGATTGTTTAACTAAAAAAACTTACAAAACAAAATGAAAAAGTTAGTTTTCATGTTCGTAGCTATGGCTGCTGTTTCTTTCGCTTCTTGCAATGGTTCTGAAAATAAGGGTGGTCAGAATGACTCTGACTCTTTGTCTGCTCCTGCAGTTGAAGAAGTTGCTTCTGACTCTGACTCTACTAATACTGCTGCTGCTGACAGCAACACTGTAGAAGCTCCTGCTGCTGAAACTGAAGCTGCTGCTCAGTAATTAGCAAAAGGCTAACAGCCTAATTGTTTACGCATAGCGCGAACAATGAGAGAATTGAAACCTGTGGACGTATGTTCGCAGGTTTTTTTCTGTCCTTACGTCAGCGGAACTTTCGGGTAAGACGTTGTTGGGAGACGCGCTTGAAATTTAGGTTTGAAAGAATGGTTTGGCAGAAAGACCGTAGAGGTGTCAGTTCAAGACCTATGCCATTCAGCGAACGCGGGAGCAGACGCAAGCGTGTCTGGGAGCAGATTCGGTCGCGTCTGGGAGCAGATTCGGTTGCGTCTGGGAGCAGGTTCGGTCGCGTCTGGGACGATGTTCGCTGACAAGTACGGAATCTGTATTGTCCGTCTATCGAATTTGTTTTTTAGCCCTACCAATATTAAAGGTCATTTCCATAAAGCATCGCCGATGGGGCATGACTCCGAGTTTGCTGTGTTCTTGGGATGATAGAATAAAAAAAGGCTGCCTGTCCACGCGTGGATAGGCAGCCTTTTCGTGTTTTATATAGCCATGAGGCTTAGTGATGGTGAGTTAAGTAATGTTGAAAAAATAACTTCCGCAATTTTGCCGTGGGCAAGTAATATTTTATATATTCCCCTGCCTTTTCGGCTCTTTTCGAACTTATTCTCAGTCACAATGCTCGCATTGCTCCTTCGAATAAGCTCAAAAATAGCTCAAAAATGCAGGTACAAAATTGCGGAACTTATTCTTTCAACATTACTAAAGCGTCTCAAAATAGATCAGCTAATCGTTTCACCATTACTTAGTTGTTTTCAGGACGCAATTTGCGAACCGTTTCGCCAGTGCGCCACATTTCGCTTTCGTGGAGCGCCTTCAGTTCTTTCTGGAGCTTCTCGCGATAGTCGGGCTTTGAGTTGCTGTCGATGGAGATTTGGGCTTCATTGCCGGTAACGACACTCTGATAGAGCTTTTCCATGACAGGTTTGATGGCATCGTGGAACGGGCCCATCCAGTCGAGCGCACCGCGCTGTGCGGTGGTAGAGCAGTTGGCGTACATCCAGTCCATACCGTTTTTGCCAATCATCGGAATCAATGACTCGGTGAATTCTTCAACAGTTTCGTTGAAGGCTTCAGAAGGCGTGTGGCCGTGTTCGCGGAGCGTTTCGTATTGCGCGAGGAACAAACCCTGAACAGCTCCCATCAGCGAACCGCGTTCGCCAGTCAGGTCGCTTGTGGCTTCACGCTTGAAGGTGGTTTCGAAAAGATAACCCGAACCGATGCCGATGCCGAAGGCCAACACTTTCTCCAGGGCGTGGCCAGAGTGGTCTTGATAGACAGCGTATGAAGAGTTCAAACCGCGGCCTTCCAAGAACATGGTGCGCAATGATGTGCCAGAACCCTTCGGTGCCACCATGATGACGTCAACGTCGGCGGGAGGAACAACGCCCGTGCGGTCGCTCCAGTTGATGGCGAAACCATGGGAGAAATAGAGCGTCTTGCCAGCGGTCAGATATGGTTTGAGAGTGGGCCACAGTTGCATTTGGGCTGCGTCGGAAAGCAGCATGCAAATGATGGTGCCCTTTTGGGCGGCTTCTTCCAAGGAGAAGAGTGTTTCGCCTGGAACCCAGCCGTCGGCCACGGCCTTGTCGAAGGTCTTGCCCTGACGCTGGCCAACGATGACGTTGAAACCATTGTCGCGGAGGTTGCAAGCCTGTCCAGGACCCTGTACGCCATAGCCCAAAACGGCAATCGTTTCGTTTTTCAGCACCTCACGTGCCTTTTCCAGTGGGAAATCTTCACGTGTCATCACTTCTTCGATGACACCTCCAAAATTCATTTTAGCCATTTGATTCTTGTTTTAAAAGATTCATGATATACCATTGATGCTATTGAACCCAGTTCCCGAACGGGGGATTCAACGGGGCAATGGCGTTGAAAAATAGTTGGTTTTTTTATTGCGGGGATTGCAGCCTCTGTTTAACCAGTTGCCAATTAGAAAGTGATGGCCGCCTTCACCACGGGGATGCGCCCTTCTTCTTTGCGTATTTCCACCAGGGTGGCGTCGCCTTTGGCCGATGGTTCCTGATAGAAATGTAAGAGGTCGTCGGCATAGGCTTCTGCGCTGTAGGCCACTTCAAGGCGCTTGACGGGCGACGCTTCAAACTGCTTGGCAGGGAAGAGGTCGAGCATCATTTCGATGTAGCGGATTGAGTTGACGTGTCCGTTGATGTCGAGGTCCGTGTAGTAAGCCTGGCGGGTTCGCACGGCGTTTTCCGTGTTCTTCAGGCGGATGCGTCCCGGTCCAGCGATGGGAATCTCCTTATCAATCAGTGCGCTGGAGAAACCGCCATTGGGCAGTTCGGCCAAATCCATAGGCTGTCTTGACGTGGTGTCAATCAGTGCCCAGGTGCTGAAGGCATAGCCGTAGACCTTTCCCGTCTGGGGATTGGTGATGGCGAAGAGGCGGTCGGTGAACTGTCTGTAAATGCGGTTCACCCACGTTTCAATCACATAGTGCTCGCCCGTTGTCGGCATTTCTTCCATTTCAATCACCAGGCGCGAGAGCACCCAGGCGTGGTGTGACTTCTGCATGTCGTCGTAGCCGAAGCCGTGTTGGCCAGCGTGGAGACTGGCGCAGCGGAGAAGATGGTTGCCGAGGAAATGCCAAGAGAGGCGTCCTGTGTAGTCTTCAGAAAACGGTTCGACCACAAAAGGGAAAATCCCTCCTCGCGGGTCGCCTTTCAGATAGGTGTTTTCGGCGGGTATCGTGTTGTGCATGTTTAGGTTTATGATTTTAGAGGATGGTGAAAAAATTTCTTTCACCATTACTTAGGGAGTGCAGTAAGACAATCCCCTTGTGATATGTTCGATGAAAACCAGTGGTTGCCACGGGACACCTGATCTACACCAGGTTGCTGCGCAGCCGGCGATATTGCTCGTCGCGGAGTTCCAGATATTCAGAAAACTCTTCGCGGTGGCTCTTGGTGACGGCAATGACGCCCGAACTGACAAACTGCAAGAGGCAGTTGAACGCCTTCAGTTTTTCGTAGAGCGTGCGGATGCCTTGCGGAAGCCCTTCCTTCGAGACGATGGAATAGGTGGCGTTTACTTCAACGATTTTGCTGTCGTGGAGGCGGATGGCTTTGGAAATCTCTTTGTTTTCCAGGAGTTTTGCCGTGGCAATCTTGTAGAGCGCCTGCTCCATGATGTAGACATCGTCGTTGGTGTGGTATTCCGCCTTTATCACGTCGATTTTCTTTTCAATCTGCTTGGTGAGCGTTCGGATTGTGGCTTCGTCAGAATAGCAGGTGATGGTGTAGCGGTGGATGTGCTCAATGCCCGATGGCGACACGTTGAGGCTTTCAATGTTCAGTTGTCTGCGCGTGAAGGCGTTGGTCACTTGGTTGAGCACGCCCGCCAGGTTTTCAGAGAAGATGATGAGCGTGTAGAGCGTCTTGCCTTTTTCTGCGTCATTTTCCTCTGTGGATATGTTGGGGGATGTGTTGTTATCTTGACTCATGAGATGGTGTTCGGATTGTTTCTTGCAAGAGGGAATCGGTTTCAAACTCCCTCAAAATTGCTCAAGTTACTTGTTTAAGTGATGGTGGTCAAAAATTATTCTTATATTCTGACCACCCACTTGCCGTTACTAAACCGTGAGAAGCATGTCGTCGACATCGTGTCCAGGGCAGCACATCGGCAAAACGTTGTCTTCCTCCATGACCGCAACCTGCAAGAGGAAGGGGCCAGGGGTGGCCAGCATCTCGATGATGGCCGATTCGAGGTCGGCGCGTTCAGTGACGGTGCGTACGGGGATGTCGTATGCTTCCGCAATCTTCTCGTAGTTGGGGTTCATCATGGGGGTGAACGAATAGCGATGGCGGAAGAACAGGGCTTGCCATTGGCGCACGTTGCCCAGATAATTATTGTTGAGCAGAATGATTTTCACGGGAGTGCGCTGCTCCATGATGGTGCCAAGCTCTTCGATGGTCATTTGCAAACCGCCGTCTCCAATGAAAAGACAAACGGTGCGGTCTGGGGCACCGAAGGTGGCTCCGATGGCGGCGGGAAGTCCAAACCCCATCGTTCCCATACCGCCAGAGGTGACAACACTGCGGCCTTGAGAGAACTTGAAATAGCGTGCTGAAAACATCTGGTTCTGACCGACGTCGGTCACCATGATGGCCTTGTTTTGCGTGATTTCCGTGACGTTGCGAATCACCTCCGCCATGCGCAGCGGACCGTCTTCCGGGTGGGTTTGCGGCTGAATGACAAGGCGCTCCTCTTCTTTGTCGTAAGGACGGAAGCTCTCGCGCCAGTCTTTGTGTTCCCGTTTCTCCAGTAGGGCCGTCACTTCGCGCAGCGTCTCTTTGCAGTTGCCAAGCACCGCCACGTCGACCTGTACGTTTTTGTTGATTTCAGAGGGGTCGATGTCGAAATGAATTTTCTTGGCTTGCTGGGCATAGGTGGAGAGTTTGCCAGTGATGCGGTCGTCGAAACGCATGCCGACGGCGATGAGCAAATCACATTTCTGCGTGTTTTTGTTCGCTCCCAAACTGCCGTGCATGCCGAGCATGCCCACGTTGAGCGGATGGCAGGAGGGCAGGGCCGAAAGGCCGAGGAGCGTGCATCCGGCAGGTGCTCCTGCTTTTTCGATGAAAGTCCGCAGTTCTTCGCGTGCGTCGCCCAGTTCAACGCCCTGTCCGACAAGCACCAGTGGGCGCTCGGCCTCGTTGATCAGTTTGGCGGCTTCTTCAATGCTGGCGCGGCTGGTGGCAGGCACAGGCACATAGCTGCGTATGTAGTCAACTTTCGCCGGCATGTATGTTGCCTTTTCCGTTTGTGCGCTCTTCGTGAAATCGAGCACCACGGGGCCCGGACGGCCGCTGCGTGCGATGTAGAATGCGCGGCTCACGGCCCAGGCCACGTCTTTGGCGGAGCGTATCTGGTAGGTCCATTTGCAGATGGGTTGCATCACGTCGACCACATCGCATTCCTGGAAGGCGTCAGAGCCGAGCATTTGTGCGGCAACCTGCCCTGTGATGACAACAATCGGCGTGCTGTCCATCATGGCGTCGGCCACGCCGGTGACCGTGTTGGTGGCTCCCGGACCGCTCGTGACCAGGCATACGCCAACTTCACCGCTGACACGCGCAAAGCCTTCAGCGGCGTGGGTGGCGGCCTGTTCGTGACGCACGAGAATGTGGTTGAGGCGGTCGCGGTAGTCATAGAGTGCATCATACACAGGCATGATGGCGCCTCCGGGATAGCCGAAAAGCGTTTTCACCCCTTCGTCAACGAGCGAGCGCATCAATATTTCTGCTCCCGTTATGGGAGTTTCTGATTGTGGACTATTTATTGGTGTAGGCATGAATAATATTCTTTTTGAATGAGGTATTTTTTTAGAATCCGTGTTTCTGTCTGGTGGGCAGGAGAGGATTCTTTCTGCCTCTGCGGGGCAAAAAAATCAGATGATTCGTATGCCGCCTTTGTCGGCGCTCGAAACCATTGAGGCGTAGGCCCGCAGCGATTTAGGCACTTCGCGCTTTCTCAGCAGCGGTCTCATCGGGCGTGCTGAGAGTTGTTCGTCGGTTAGCCGCACATTGATGGTGCGCGACGGTATGTCGATTTCGATGATGTCGCCGTCAACGATTTTCCCGATGTTGCCGCCGGCAGCAGCCTCTGGCGAAATGTGGCCGATGCTCAGTCCCGATGTTCCGCCAGAGAAGCGTCCGTCCGTGATCAGTGCGCAGGCTTTTCCCAGGTGTCGGCTTTTGATGTAGGAAGTGGGGTAGAGCATTTCTTGCATGCCCGGGCCACCTTTCGGTCCTTCATGGGTGATGACCACCACGTCGCCGGCAACGACCTTTCCGCCCAAGATGCCTTCACAGGCAGCCTCCTGAGAGTCGAACACTTTGGCTGGGCCTTCAAAATGGTTGAGCGAAGCATCAACGCCTGCCGTTTTCACAACACAGCCGTCTTGCGCGATGTTGCCGAAAAGCACAGCCAGTCCGCCGTCTTTCGAGTAGGCATGAGCAAGGTCGTGAATGCAACCCTCAGCGCGGTCGGTGTCGAGCGTTTCCCATTTTGTGTCTTGTGCGCCCATCTGTGTGCAGAAGCGTCCTGCAGGAGCACTGTGGTAAATGCGGTCGGCTTCGGGGTCAATTTCGTTGCCCGTGATGTCATATTTCTTGACATCCTCTCCCAGTGTCTGTCCGTTGATGCGGATGGCAGAGAGGTTCAGCAGGTCCCCCTTGGCCAGTTCTCCCAAAATGCCCATAACGCCACCGGCGCGGTTGCATTCTTGGATGGAGAAGCGCTGCGTGTTTGGCGAGAGCTTGCACAGACAGGGTACCTTGCGGCTCAGCGCGTCGATGTCGGCCATTTTGAAGTCAACGCCGGCTTCGTTGGCCACGGCCAGAAGGTGGAGCACCGTATTGGTGGAACCGCCCATCGCGATGTCGAGCGTCATGGCGTTGAGGAAAGCCTGGCGCGTGGCGATGCTACGGGGCAGCACACTTTCGTCGCCGTCTTCATAATATTTATAAGCGTTTCCAACAATCAGTTTGGCAGCGTCTTCAAAGAGGCGTCGGCGGTTGGCGTGCGTGGCAAGGATTGTGCCGTTGCCAGGCAGTGAGAGTCCGAGCGCTTCGGTGAGGCAGTTCATGGAATTTGCCGTGAACATGCCAGAGCAGGAACCGCAGCCAGGACAGGCGCGGTTTTCAATCTCAGCCAGTTCTTCATCGCTGACAGAGGTGTCGGCGCCTTTCACCATGGCGGTGATGAGGTCAACGTTTTCTCCCTTCCATTTTCCAGCTTCCATGGGGCCGCCGCTGACGAAGACCGTCGGGATGTTCAGTCGCATGGCGGCCATCAGCATGCCCGGGGTGATTTTGTCGCAGTTGGAAATGCAAACCAAGGCATCGGCCTTGTGCGCGTTGACCATGTATTCAACTGAATCTGCAATGAGGTCGCGCGAGGGGAGGGAATAGAGCATTCCGTCGTGTCCCATGGCGATGCCGTCGTCGATGGCGATGGTGTTGAACTCGGCGGCGTAGCAGCCGAGTTTTTCAATTTCGTGTTTCACCAGTTGGCCCACTTCGTGCAGATGCGTGTGTCCAGGAACAAATTGGGTGAACGAGTTGGCAATGGCTATGATGGGCTTGCCAAACATCTCGCGCTTCATGCCGTTGGCCACCCAAAGGGCGCGTGCACCGGCCATTCTTCTGCCTTCAGTGCTGAAGGCGCTTCTCAACGTATGTTTCATGATTCTGTCAGGGTCCTTTCTTTTTGGGGGCGTTCAGGGGGGAAGTCGATTGAAAATCTGTGTAGCCTTTGGCGTGGTTCTGTCGGATGCAATTCATCACGCCGTGGCTGAAGGAACGCCCGTTGATGGAACTTTATTCTTTTTGGCCATTACTTACGGTATGCCTTAAAATGGAGGCCTTGAATTGCAAATGTATATATTATTTCGGTAATGGCAAATAAAAAGATAGGGAAATGTTCGTTTTCTGTCTTTTTGATATTAGATAACGTGCGCTCGTCGAATAAGCGCCTTGGATTGCTAAGTTGTCTTTACAAAAAAATGGCAGGAAATATCAGTTTGAAACTTTGGCGTGAAATAATAGTCTGGGAAAACAAAAAAAAGACAGGAGGCAAAACAACTTGTCGTGTTGTCTTGCCTCCTGTTTCCTGTTTCCAGTCTTCCACCATTATTTTATGGTGTGACGGGGTGTGGGTTTTCTTTTTTCTTGATTGGAATTTCTCGCGGACGCACAACGGTGGTGGTGTCTTCTTCAACCTCCTCCGTTGTCACCTCTTCGCCAGCACTTCCGCCATTGTCTTCTGGCATGGGCATGTATCCGCTGGTTTGCTTGATGTGGAACTCCGTCATGCTTTCGTTCGAGCGGAACCAGTTGCCCTTGATGTCGCGGTCGGGGGTTATGAGGTGGGTGAAGACGTCGGAAAAGATTTCATGCCGCCCCATGTCCCAGTAGAGTTTCTGGGTGCTAACCGTGATGCCTTTCTCCATGTTTTTGATAAAGACCCGTCCGCGCAGCTCCCAGAGGTTTTGGTCGTAGCAGAAAGCCGTGTCGGCTGTCATGTATAGGTCCACGTGGAAGTTGTTGTCGTAGCGTTCCAAGAATAAGCCCTTTTGAAATTCCTGGCGGGCGGGTTTCGTCTTGTCGAAAACGCGCCATTCTTCTGCAATCACTTTGTAGCGCATCACGCCAGAATCGGAGATGACCTTCGATACGCCATAGGTCTCCATCACGGCCATAGAGTCGCGGTTGTGGATGGCCGAGCCAGTTGGCGGGGCATCGTTTCCGCAGCTGCCCAGGGCAGAGACAGAGATTGAAAGGATGGCCAGCGGGAAGGCCAGTTGAAGCAGGTGTCGTATCATGTTAAGGTGTGTTCTCTTTAGGGTGGGTCTAATCTTAAAAATCAGAATTTAGGTAGTCTGTATTTTTTATATTCTTGACCACTTGATTAGCTCCGCTTTTTATTCAACTTTCCACTTCATGAACCAGCGTTCGTTGAAGGTTAGGCCGATGCTGAAGCGCAGATAGTTTTCTGTTACCATGCCGGAGAATTGCGGTTTCACGCGCTCGTATTGCACGGCGAGGTTGAGGATGGAGCGGTTGTTTCTGTTGTTGATGATGGGGAGGCCGACACCGGCGCTGACGAGATAGTCCTTAGGACCTTTTTGGCCGTTGGCCATGATGTATGGCGTGGTGTAGGAGAAGCCGAGGCGATAGCGAACGCGGTCGCGCCAGTGAAGTCCTTCGGGGTCACCGATGTATTCCGCGCCGACCGTCACCTTGTGCATATCGGTGAAGTTGCCCTTGGCCGGCGTATAGTTCATGGCGGTGGTGGCCGTCTGGATTAGCGATGGGCTTTTCACCTTGCTCCATTGCTGCCAGTTGTAGTCGACACCCACGCGCAGGCTCTTCTTGTAGGCCCATGTGAGACCAGCGCCGAAGCTATGTGGCAGGGCGAAGGCGTTGCGGGCCACGATGGTGTCGCCGAGTGTTGCTTTGTTCTCAATCTTCTGGTCGTAGTAAACGGCGTTGGAATTGATGTTGTGTCCCAATCCGTAGGTCAGACCAAACACGAGGCTATTGTTTTTGTTGATGTCGTGCATCAGTTGCAGACCAGCTTCCAGTTTGTAGGTGCGCAAGTCGGCCGTGTATTGGCGGCGGCGTGAAGCGATGCTGCTTTCGCTGAAAGAGGCCAGCACCGTGTTGGTGACATCGCCCCAGACGTAACCGCCGTTGACACCGAAGGAGATAGGCTTGAACGGACGCCAGCCAACGCCGAGGTAAACCTCATGCAGACCGCCGTCGCCACTGAACGTGTTGGTGCGTGTGATGTCGGGGTTCTCCGTCATGGGTTTACTATCGCTCAGGTTGTAACCAATGGTGCTGAAGGGCATCAGACCAAGCGACACGCCGAGGTTGCGCGAAGCGCGGAAACCCATTGCCAGATAGTCGTATGAGGAGTTGTGGGCGTTGATTTTCGTTCCGTTTTGCTCGAGGTTGGCATTTTGCATCGAGAAGCCGATGTCGAAAATGAAACTCATGGAGTCGATGGCGGAATACGATGCTGGGTTTTTCACGTTGAGCTCTTTGCCGTTGCGCATGGCTGTTGAGAGTCCAGCCATACCCTTGTTGAATCCTTGGGCGCGGTCGCTCAGGATGCCGAAGCCGTAGCGCGAATAGGGAGAGTTACTGCCGTTGGTTTGCGCCACGACGGCCGACGGAGCGCCTACCAAAATGGCTGCAGCGATGGCAACACTCTGCCAGTTGCGGCGAAAGCTGCCTGTCTTCTTATCTGTTCCTTTTTTCAGGATGTTCATGTCGTATGTATCTATTAATGGGTGGGATTCAGAAAAGAGTTTGAACAGGAAAGTCTGATTTCCTGTTTTGTTTTTGAATGCCACTGTTGGTGTGGATGTAAAGTTCTAACTTCGGGGCTGGTTTCAGCGCATATAATTTAGCAAGAGCTTGTTTAATCCGCGTGCCACAAGATGGCTGTCGGTCAGGATGTTTTTTCGCAGTGCATCGCTGAAAGTGAAGCGGTCGCCTCCTGTGAGGAAAATGCGTAAGTCGGGGTGTCTTTTTTGCCAATGGCGGATGCAGCCTTGCAGTTCATATCCGATGCCGCGCACCACACCGGCTCTGATGGCTGTTTCGGTGTCGTGGCCGATGTCGGGGGTGTCTCCGTCGGCTTCAATCCGTGGCAGGCGGGCGGTGCAGTTGTGCAACGCTTCCAGTCGCATTTCAACGCCTGGCGAAATGTTTCCTCCGAGGTAGTTTCCTGCGGCATCAACAAAATCATAGGTGATGCACGTGCCGGCATCAACGACCAGCAGGTCTGTTTGAGGTTTCAGCGTTACAGCGCCGACAACGGCTGCCAGTCGGTCGGCTCCGAGCGTTTCTGGCGTGCGGTAGGCCACGGTGACCGGCGCGGGGGTGGTTCCCTTCACTTCGAGTACGGGGTAGGGGAGTTGCTTGAGCGCTTCCACGAGCAGGGGATTTTCTGCGGCAACGGAGCAGAATGCCAATCCTTCGGCTTCCTTCTCCTTCACCACGTTGAGCAGATGTTCGGCGTCTGTATTCTCGAATTTCTCTTCTCGCACGAAAGTCTCCCCATCAAATAGGGCAATCTTGGTGCGGGTATTTCCTATGTCTATCGTTAGATTCATGAATTTCAGATGGTTTGTTCTCCGCATTTACATTTTATTTCAATGGCGTAATGAACAAATGCGCTGCAAAGTTAGTACATGGTGGGCGAAGTGCAAAGTAAAAAACATTTTTTGTGTCACATGGAAGGGGCGTAATGCTGAAAAAATCGTTTCTGCAAGTTGTCGGCGTTGGAAGATTGGGGGTTAGGCGGTGCTAAGTAGTGGTAAATGGTTAACTTATTCTTTCGCCATTACTAAATCTGTGTTGGGGGAATTACGAATCTCCGAAAGGAATCATACAGAACAAAAAAAGTCCGCCACATTGTTTGCGGCGGACTTTCTATTAAGAGTGTATGTTAGAATGTTCTTGGCTGTCTTTAGAACTTGTAGCGCTTATCGACAATCTTGGTCTTGTTGATCATGGCATCGAAGATGTTGCCCTGCTGACCGAAGATGCGGCTGAGAGTAGCGCGTGAAGAAGCCATCATGGCAGAAGCGGCGTTGAATGTGCCGTTGACAGTCTTGTCGTTAACCTGAGCAAGGAAGACGCCCAATGAGCCCTTCACGGCACCAGTGAACTTGCCTTTGGCGGTGCGTTCGATGGCACCTGCCAAAGCAGGTTCGAAGCTACTCATCTGAGCCAATGCGATAGAAGGCTGCGTGTTGATGTCAACACCCTTGACTGCTTTTGCAGCGGCGATAGACTTGACGTTCTTCAGCTTGGCCATGATGATTTCGGCCTTCTTGTCCTGCATCACGAGCTGGCGGAGTTGGGCTTTCACGTTAGCGTTGTCCCAAGCGAGATAGTCGCCGTCGTTGATAGCTGAAACGGCAATGACGAGCAATTGGTCGCTGTTTTTGCCGCATTCGAAGTCGCGAGAAACTTCACCAGCCTTGGCTTCGTCGAATGCCCACATGAATGCCTGCTTGGCACCTTCACCGCCAATGCTGTAACGGATGTTCATGGCTTCGGTGGTGCTGACGCTTGCGCGGTCAATCATGGTGTAGCCAGCCTTGGCGGCGTTCTTTTCGAGAGATTCAATCGTTGTGTTCTTAGCCAAGAACTCGTTGAGGGCGCGACGCTTCTCATTGTAAGTCTCGGTAGAGAACTTGATTGGGTATTTCACAACGGCGATGTTGTACTTGGCAGAAGGAGCCTTTGTGCTGAGCACGGAGGTCACTACGTAAACAGGCTGTCCTTGCTGGTCGCTGACCGTGTAGTAGGCGATGGTGCCAGCAGACATCTGGCAGATGTCAGTGTAGGCGCTCTTAGTGGTGTCGCCCTTGGCAGAAGCTTCTACGTAATACTTGGTGGCGTTCCAGGTGGTGTCGCCCTTCAGACCGTATTTCTCAACAGCGGCTTTAAACGTGGCATCCTTGGCCAATTCGCTGAGTGACTTGCCACTCTTGGCAGCAGCAACGAGCTGATCAGCGATTTTCTTGTCGCCAACGGCGAGCTGGCAAATCTGCATAGAGTCGGGAGTGGTTTTCACGCCGACGAGCTTGAAGGTTGAAACATACTGAACGCCATTGCGGTCCTTAGGTTCAATCTTCGTCTTTGACGTTGCGCCGACAGAGAGAGAGTCGATGGCTTCAACCACATCGTTCATGTTGCTCTGTGTGTAAACGTCTTTCGGCAAGAAAGCGTTGTTGTATGGAACGTCGCTCTTTGCGCCGCGCATGATGCCTTCAACAGCTTCGCCAGTTGACACCTTGCGGAGCGTGTCTTCGAGGCTTTCCACCTGAGCTACGATGTTGGCCTGGTCTTTCGGGCTGGCAACAACCGTCACGTTGATCAGTTTCAGGTCGCGTGTTTCGCCGTGGAGACGATAGAGCTCTTTGCAAGCTTCATACTTAGCCTTCAGGTCGTCGTCAGAAATCTTGACTTCGTTGTCTGCAATGGCAGAGTAAGGCATGCTGGCGATTTCGAGGTTGCAGTTGGTGTTGTTTTCCTCGAAGTCCATCTTTGCAGAAATTGGGTTGGAGATGGCGCCCTGGGCGATGAGTCCCATATATTTCTGTGCGAGCAATTCCGTTGGAATCTGGCTTTCGCAGTAGAGGCAAGCCTGCTTGATGTTGGCCAACATTTCGGCCGATTGCGGGTCTTGCTTCTGGAGTTGTGCCATCTGCTGGTCGGCCTGCTTCATGAATTGCTTGTAGGCTTCGATGGAAGGCTGTCCCATATAGCGTGCCATGAGAAGCATGATGCGCTGTGCGTAGCTAACCTGGTTGAAGTTGGCCTGTCCGTATTGCATCATCTGTGCGAGTTGCTGCAACTCTTGCGGAGTGATGCTTGCCAAGGCGTTTTGGATGTCTTCCTTGGTGACGATGAGGCCGAGCTTGTCGGCTTCCTTAGCCAAAATCTGGTTTTGGAGGAACTTGTTCCACACCTGCTGGCGGATTTGTTCTTTGGCGTCGTCGCTCAAGTTGTCCAAGAGCAAAGACTGCACGTTTTCTTCATCGCGCACTTGTGCTTCATAGTTTTCATACGTCAGCTCTTGGCCGTTCACTTCTGCTTCCACGTTAGGGCGTGAGCAAGAGTTAAGGTCGGTGAGCGTAACAATGAAAAGCAAAAGGGCACCACCGATGACTGACATCAGCAACGCCGGTTTGTTTCTAAGTGTTTGTAATGCTGCCATTTGTTTTTAGTATATTATTTTTATTTGTTTGTTTTCTGCAGGATGATTGCGTATGGCCGATAGACACCAACTGGCTACTTGACAATACAGCACGCAAAGTTATAAAAAAAGAGGAGATAAGGCATTCTTTTTGCTAAAAATATTCGGCTTGTATGGCTTTTCTGAGGAGGAAAGAGGTGGTTTTTGGGGTGATAGCACTACTATAATATATAGTTTCTGTGCCTGTACATGAAAAAGGCGGGCTTCTCCGCATTGGAAAAGCCCGCCTTTCATTTGTGTGTGCGTGTTGTATTAGAAGTTGTAAATCAAGCCAAAGTTAAGGTCGCTGGTCTTGAAGTCAAAGCCAAAGCCCTTTTCGCCGTAAATAGAGTGGATGTAGCTGCTGGCAGGACCAACAACATCATCGTGGTCACGATAGCCCAAGAAGCCCATAGAAGCGATGAAGTCAACCTTCTTGCTCAAGCTAACCTTCACACCTGGTTTGATGCCAATCTGCCACTGGTTGAATGAGTCGCTCTTCCAATCGCCTCTCTTAACCTTGGCAGTTGCAAAGCCGAAACCACCATCGAGGAAGAATGAAACAGGACCTGCTTTTGCTACAGTGTAGCGAACGTATGGATCAACTTCAAAGCCGTTGACTTTAGTGCCGTCATAATAATTGTGTGCGAAGCCGATGCTGAGGCCGAGGTCCCACTGGTTGCTGAGCTTATAGCCTAATTCAGGAGCGAGATTGAAGCTTGTGTGGTTGGCATCTGTGTTACGCCAAAGACCAACTTGACCACCAACGTAAGCTTGTGCGCTTGCAGCGAGGCTGCATACAGCAACAATCAGAGATAAGAATAACTTTTTCATACTTGTGTGTGTTTATGAGTTAAACGTATGTTGTTATAGGCTGCAAATTTATAGTTTTTGAGATAGCAAACCATAGCTACGCGGAGAAAAATGGGAGGAATCGGAGTTTTAGGACAATTAAAAGAAAACTAATGCGACTTTTAGAGTTTTCTTTGGTTGTTAATCGCCCCTTGAACTCCGATTATCCTTCATGTTGGGAAGTCTCCGTGAGCTGTTGCATTATGTTGAGCGCCTGTTGCACAGATTTAATGTCGCGCACCGTCATTCGGCGCTTGCCTTTTTGCTCGTCGAGTTTGCATCGGCGGAAATTGGTGGTGGCGTAGTTGATGATGCGTCCGAAGGTTTCGCTTCTGTAGAACGGGCTGTCGATGTTGCTCACGAAATAAAGCATCATGCGTCCGCTTTTCAGCGTGATGCGCTCCGCTCCAGCGCGTCGTCCGAGGCGTCGAAGAGGGGCGATGAGTAGCAGTTCTTCACCCTCAGGCGGCAGCGGTCCGAATCGGTCTTCCATGCGGCGCCGGAAGGCCGCCAACTGTTCGTCGGTGTTCAGCGCGTCGAGTTCGCGATAAAGCAGCATGCGTTCGCTGCTTCCTGGCACGTAGTCCTCAGGAAAATAAGCCTTGAGGTCACACTCCACGCTGCAATCGTCAACAAACACATCGCCAGAGAGTTGCGCCCCCGCTTTGAGCTCGTCGGCATAGAGGTCGGCAAACTCATCGTTCTTCAGTTCGGTGACCGCTTCCGAGAGAATCTTCTGGTAAGTTTCATATCCCAAGTCGGCAATAAATCCACTCTGTTCCGCTCCCAGCAGGTTGCCAGCTCCGCGGATGTCGAGGTCCTGCATGGCGATGTGTATGCCCGAGCCGAGGTCGCTGAAATTCTCAATGGCCTGGAGGCGTCGGCGTGCATCGTCTCTCAGGAGCGCCAATGGGGGAGCGAGGAGATAGCAGAAAGCTTTTCGGTTGCTTCGGCCCACGCGTCCTCTCATCTGGTGGAGGTCGGAGAGTCCGAAATGATGGGCCGCGTCGACGATGATGGTGTTGGCGTTGGGGACATCGATGCCGTTTTCAACGATGGTGGTGGAGATGAGCACGTCGTAGTCGTAATTGACAAAACCCAAGATGATTTTCTCCAGTTCCGCTGGCGGCATCTGTCCGTGACCGACAGCCACGCGGGCATCTGGTACATATTTCGTCACGAGGTGGGCCAGGTTGGGAAGTGCCGATATGCGGTTGGTCACGATATAGACCTGTCCGTTTCGGCTCATTTCGAAATTGACGGCGTCGGCAATGATTTCGTGGCTGAAAGTGTGCACCTCCGTTTGAATCGGCCGGCGGTTGGGCGGCGGTGTCTGCATCACCGAGAAGTCGCGGGCCCCCATCAGAGAAAACTGCAGCGTGCGCGGAATCGGCGTTGCCGACATGGTGAGCGTGTCGATGTTCACTTTCAGTTGTCGCAGTTTTTCCTTCACGCTCACGCCGAATTTCTGTTCCTCGTCGATGATGAGCAGTCCGAGGTCGTGCCATTTAACGGTTTTGCCAATCAGCTTGTGCGTGCCGATGATGATATTGATTTTTCCCTCTTCAAGGTCCTTGAGGATGGCCTTCGTTTGCTGCGTCGTTCGTGCGCGGCTCAGATAGTCGACCCTCACGGGGAAATTTTTGAGGCGCGAGGCAAACGTGTTGTAGTGTTGCAGGGCAAGCACCGTTGTTGGCACAAGCACCGCCACCTGTTTGTTGTCGGCAGCTGCCTTCATGGCCGCACGCACGGCAATCTCCGTTTTTCCGAAGCCCACGTCGCCACACACCAGGCGGTCCATCGGGCGGCTGCCCTCCATGTCGGCCTTGACTTCCTGCGTGACGCGCAACTGGTCGGGCGTGTCCTCATAGGCAAATCCCGCCTCCAGTTCGTGTTGCATAAAACTGTCGTGGCTGAAGGCAAAACCCTTCTCTTCGCGTCGACGGGAATAGAGCTTGATGAGGTCGCGGGCAATGTCCTTGATTTTCTTTTTGGTTCGCTCCTTGAGTTTGTCCCAGGCCCCCGTTCCGAGACGGCTCAGATGTGGCGGTTCGCCCTCCTTGCCTTTGTATTTCGACACCTTGTGGAGCGAATGGATGGAGACAAACACCACATCATCGTTTTGATACGTGAGTTTGATCATCTCCTGCATCGAACCGTCGGCACCCGCCACGCGCACCAGTCCGGCAAAGCGTCCCACTCCGTGGTCGATGTGTACAACATAATCGCCAGGTTCAAATTGCATCAGTTCTTTCAGCGTCAGCGCCATCTTGGCGTCGCGTGCATGGTCGGAGCGCAGGTTGTATTTATGGAAACGGTCGAAAATCTGGTGGTCGGTGAAGCAGGAAATCTTCAGGTCGTCGTCCGTAAATCCCTCGTGGATGGTGCGTTCAACGGCTGTGAAGTCCTTCACCTCGTTGCCCTCCCCGCGTCCCGCCATTTCCGTCAGGATATTTTGCAGACGGTCGGTTTGTTTCAGGCTGTCGGCCAATACGAAGAGGCGATTGCCGGCAGCTTTCAAGTTGCGCATGGAAGAGCGCACCAGTTCGAAATTCTTGTGAAACAGCGGTTGCGCCGTGATGTTGAAATGCAGGGTGGCCTGCGGTGTCCCCGTCGGTTTGCTGCCGATTTCAATGCGCTGCAGTTTCGCCAGTTCGCGCACCACGTCATCGCCTTTCGTGAGCATAAACTCGCGCGAGAGCCTTTCGTGGATTTCCGCCGCCTCCATTTCCGACGTCGCCTCTTGTTCCTGCAGGGCCTGGCGCGAAAAGCCTTCATCGTAGATTTTGTTGATGGCATCGCGTGTGAAACCGAGGTCGCGCACCACCAGGACGGTCTCTGCAGGAAGACACTCCGTGAAAGGCACGAGCGCCGAAGCTCCCTCTTCCACATCCGGCACCACCGTCACTTCCGTTTTCCTTTCTTTCGAGAGTTGTGTCTGCACTTCAAACGTGCGGATGCTGTCGATGTCGTCGCCGAAGAAGTCAATGCGGAACGGCATTTCCGAGGAATAGGAGTAGACATCGAGAATGCTACCGCGCACGGCAAATTCGCCCGGCTCATAAACATAGTCGCAGCGGCGGAACCCCATGTCGAGGAGGCGGCGGGTGAGTTCCGCGAGATCGTGGGCCTCACCTTCAGCAAGGGCAATCATCCCCGAACGGTAGTCCTGCACAGAAGCCACGCGCTCAGAGAGGGCGGCGGGATGCGTCACGATGTAGCAGGCATTTCCGCGTGAGAGGCGTCCCAGCACCTCCGTGCGTAAAATCTCGTTGGCCGCATCGCGCTGTGCGTATTTCACGGCGCGGCGGAAGGTGGAGGGATAGAACAATACGCGTTCGTCTCCCATCATCTGCACCAAATCGTGGTAGAAATAGCCCGCCTCTTCCTCGTCGTTCAAAACAAAGAGGAAGGGACGTTTCAGCGGCGCCTTGCAGGTCAAGGCGGCAAATATCATCGGTGTGGCTGAGGCGCGGAGCCCTTCAATGTAGGTCTCTGCAATTTTCCCGTCTTTGGTCAGTTTCGCCAAAGCCGCCACCTGTGGATGGGCCGCAAAAAGCGGCAGAAGTTCGTCGAGTTTCATAAACGTGATGTGGATATGCGGAACTGCCCCTTTGCCAGAATACTTCCGTCGTTGGACTTTCCGCAGTGCAAAGTTATGAATTGTTTTCTCCATTACAAAATCTCTCGTGCTTATCCTTTTCCGCACCAGTAAAAATGAAAGTGTAGATGTTATAAAGCCGAATAAAGTATTACGACATTAGAAATGTGCTGCCGAGAGTATTGCGCGTGTCCGAAAAATTGTCTACTTTTACCGACAAGTGGAAGAATCGTATGACTTCTTGTATGCCTGAAAATTTTTTTTGTTTGGGTTTTACGGGCTTCCACCTCTATTGTTAAAACGCTTTTGATAATCTGAAAAAAATAATTATAGACATGAGTGAAATTCTCTTTCTTGGCGGCTTCATCATCTTCATCGCTGCCATCTTGATTTTAGACATGCTCGTCATTGACCGCAAGGCACACGTGGTGTCTGTCAAGGAAGCCGGTTCGTGGACGGCCGTTTGGATTGTCCTTGCTTTGGCCTTTTCCGTTTTCCTCTGGTTTCGCGGCGACATGGTACACGGCATAGAAAACATGCAAGACCTGCAGGCCGTGGCTTCCCGTTATGCTGCCCATTTGAAGCTCGACCCCAACGATTTCGAGGCGAGTCTGCAGCAATACCGCCATTACATGACCATCTCATACATCTCTGGTTATCTGATTGAGAAGACCCTCTCGGTTGACAACCTGTTTGTGATGATGATGATATTCACGTCCTTCGGTGTGGGGAAAAACGAATACCAGCATGTGCTTAACTGGGGCATCCTCGGCGCCATCGTTCTCCGTTTTGTTTTCATCTTCCTCGGTGCTGCCATCATCAGTCGCTTCGACTGGGTGTTGCTGCTCTTCGGCGCACTCCTTATATATAGTGGTGTGAAGATGTATGTCAACCGCAACAAAAAGGAGGAAATCAACGTGGAGAAACATCCGCTGGTGCGTTTCCTCACAAAGACAGGGCGTATGCATCCGAAATTTGAGGGCGACAAATTCTTCATCCGCCAAACTGCTGTTGCCACAGATTCTGCCAGCGTCGCATCGTCCAACACCCTTCTGCGCAAGGGCAAATGGCTTCTCACCCCGCTCTTTGTCACCGTCCTGGTCATCGAGTTCAGCGATTTGATATTTGCCTTCGACAGCATCCCGGCGGTCTTCTCCGTTTCGCTCGACCCCTACGTCGTGTTCTTTTCCAACATCTTCGCCATCCTCGGCTTGCGTGCCATGTTCTTCCTCCTTGCCGCCATTGCCGACAAGTTCCGCCATTTGAAGACGGGCGTTTGCGTTTTGCTGATATTCATCGGCGCGAAGATGCTCGTTCATAAATATGTTGAAATCGACGCTGTCGTCTCCCTGCTCATCATTGTGGCTGTCTTGGCCGTCAGCATCGGTGCGTCGTTGCTGATACCGCAGAAAGAAAACGGCTCCGCAGAGAGACAGTGATTCGTTGTACTTGCCTTATGGTTTCATCCCTTTCGCAAGTTTACCGAATCCCTTATAAAGTGGTCTGCCTTCGGCCGAAGGTAATGCTACTCGCGGCCGCAGGTAGCGCGACTCGCGGCCGAGGGTAGCACGACTCGCGGCCGCAGGTTGATGACCAAGTTAGGTCCCCAGAAGACAAAAAATCCCACCCGCTTTGAAGCAGGTGGGATTTTTTGTCTTCTGGGTTGTTTAGAAAAGTGGGGTTTAGGACACCCCTTTGTCTGTTTATATTTCCGTTCTTCCTTTGCCGAAGTCTCCCGACAAGGGGCGGCAGGTCAGAGAAAGAGTAGAGCCAAGCGGTAGGCCACGAAAGCCATGACGTAGGCAACGGCAGTGGTGTAGGCCGCTGTGAATATGGCGTATTTCCATCGTCCGCTTTCAGAGCGTATCGCGGCAATGGTTGCCATGCAGGGGAAATAGAGCAGAGCAAACACCAGATAGCTCAAGGCAGCGGCTGGCGTGGTGCCCGATTCGCGGATGGCTGCTGAGAGACTGGAGTCGGACGTGTTGCCGTCGGCATCTTCAGGAGCGTTGTAGAGCACGCCGAGCGTGCTGACCATCAGTTCTTTGGCTCCGACGCCAGAGAGAATGCCGACCCCCATACGCCAGTCATAACCCAGCGGTTTCACGATGGGGGAGATGGCGTGGCCAAACTGGCCGAGATACGATTGCTCCTGCTGTTGCGCCTTCGAGAGCTGGCTGTCTCCCATCGGGAAATACCCCAAGGCCCAGACAACGATGCTCGCCACGAGAATGATGCCTCCCATCTTGCGCAGATATTGGCGGCCCTTCTCCCATGTGTGGTTCAACACGCCACGCATGACAGGGCGGCGGTAGGGCGGCATTTCCATGACGAAATGGCTCTCCTCTGTGCGGTGGAAGAAATGGGTGAGCGTGCCTGCGGCGGCGAAGGCCACCAGAATGCCCAAAGCGTAGAGACAAAGCATCACGAGAGCGGCATGCTCAGGGAAGAAGGCTCCGGAGAGCACCGTGTAGACCGGAAGGCGGGCGGAGCACGACATGAATGGCAGCGTCATCATGGTGATGAGGCGGCTTTTGCGGCTGTCGATGGTGCGCGTGGCCATCACGGCGGGCACGTTGCAGCCAAAGCCCATCAGCATCGGAATGAAGGATTTGCCGTGGAGCCCAACGCGGCGGAGCAATGGGTCGGCTAAGACGGCTGTGCGGGCCAGATAGCCCGAGTCTTCGAGGATGGAAATGAAGAAATAGAGAATCAGGATGTTGGGGAGGAACACGATGACCGAACCGACACCGCCCAGAACGCCATCAATGAGCAGACTATGGATGATGCCGTGGGGAGAATTGGCGCTGGCCACGTCGGTGAGCCAGTCAATGCCCGCTTGCATCCAGTCCATGGGGTAGGCGCCGAGCTGGAAGGTGGCGTAGAAGATGAGCCCCATGATCACGAAAAACAGCAGATAGGCCAGCGGTGTGCGCACAAACCATTTGTCGGCCAACGTGGTGATGGCGGAGGCGCGGCCCTCGTGCAGTTCGTAGATGTCGTCGAGCACCTGGTGGATGGCCGCGTGTGGGTCGTCGGCCAAAGCCAGTGCCGAAGGTTGCATGGGCGTTGTCTCCTTTCCTTCCTGCTCTTCCTGCGTCAGTTTTTCAACAATACCAATGGCTTTTTTCATGACGTCGGGTACGCCGCCGCCGTTGCGGGCCGTTGTTTTGATGAGCGGCATGCCCAGTCTTTCCTGCAGGGCGTGGTCGTCGAGGTGGCAACCGTTTTTCTCAAATTCATCATAGAGGTTCAGCGCCCCCACCATGGGAATCCCCAGGCGTTGCAGCTGAAGCGTGAGCAGCAGGTTGCGCTCCAGATTATTGACGTCGAGCACATTGATGATGACGTCGATTTCCCCCTTCGCCAGTTCGTTGGCCACGTAGGCCTCCTCTGGGCTGAAGGCTTTGAGCGAATAGGTGCCGGGAAGGTCGATGACGCGCACGAGATGGCTGCCAACGGTGGTCCATCCCTCAACGCTCGAAACCGTCACGCCGGCATAGTTGCCCGTTCGCTCGTGGCCGCCGCATGAGGCGTTGAAGAAAGCCGTTTTTCCGCAGTTGGGGTTGCCAATCATGGCCAGTGTGATATATTTCTCGCCGATGTGTGAGGGTGTTGAGGGGCGCGGACCGCAGCATGGACATCCCGTGCATCCTGCGTGACATTGCCCGGCTCTGACGTGTCCTTGTTCGTTGGCGTGGCAGGTGGGTGTGTCGGTCGTTTTCAGTCGTTTGCCTTCCTCCAACGCCGCCGCTTCGGTGGCGGCCGTCGGCACGAGCACCGCCTCGTTGCGGCGCAGGGCTATTTTCTGTCCGAGCATGGCGTAAACGATGGGCGTTCCGAGAGGCGAGGCATAAATGCGGGTCACTTTCTGTCCGCAAACGAAGCCCATTTCCTCCATGTGTTGTTTGAACGCGCCACTGCCGCCTACGCCGCAAACGTAGGCCGTTTCGCCATTCTTGAGTTGTGATAAATTCATTGTCTTGTGTTTGGTTCTATTGGTCGTATGTGGCATACAGATGGGGGGAGGAAATTTCTCTCCGATTGTTTGCCATTACTTAGTGGTGTGTTGAGTGCGCCATGAGATGGCACATGGTCATCTCGCTGTTTACTCAGAACACGGTTTAAGCCTACGAAGTTATAGAATTTCAAGTTGTCTGCAAATACCTACATGTGGTGATATATGTGGTGTTTGGATTGTCGGTGCTCACAATATGTGGTGAGCGCTGGTCCTTGAAAGGCTGGGAGAACTTGTGAGTGCCCCCAAAATAAGGGGGCATCTCCTTTGTAAAAGTCCGTCAGACAGGCCTACTTATAGATTGCGTGTGTTGCAGCGTCAAGCGTGTTGAGCATGAGCATGCAGATGGTCATCGGACCAACGCCGCCTGGGACTGGCGTAATGAAACTGCACTTCGGGGCCACATCGTCGAAGTCAACGTCGCCCGACAGGCGGAAACCGCGCGGACGGGTGGCATCTGGCACACGGGTGGTGCCCACGTCAATGACCACAGCGCCAGGCTTCACCATGTCGGCCTTTAAGAAGCCGGGGCGTCCGATGGCGGCAATGATGATGTCGGCCTGTAGGCATTCGTTCTTGATGTCCTTCGTGTGGCTGTGGCACACGGTGACTGTGGCATCGGCATAATTCTTTTGGAACATGAGCGAAGCCACTGGTTTGCCGACGATGTTGGAGCGGCCGATGACAACACATTTCTTGCCGCTTGTTTCAATGTGATAGTGCTCCAAGAGCGTGAGGATGCCCTTCGGCGTGGCAGAGACGAAGCAGGGAAGTCCGATGGCCATGCGTCCCACGTTGATGGGATGGAAGCCGTCGACGTCTTTCCGATAGTCGATGGCCTCAGTGACGCGCCGTTCGTTGATGTGCTTAGGGAGCGGCAGTTGCACGATAAATCCGTCAATGTCCTCGTCCTTGTTCAGTTTGTCAACGCAGGCCAGCAATTCCTCCTCCGTCACGTCATCTTCATAGCGGATGAGTGTCGACTTGAAACCACACGATTCGCAGGCCAGCACTTTGTTTTTTACATAGGTTTCGCTTCCTCCGTCGTGTCCGACGAGGATGGCAGCCAAGTGGGGCTGTTTGAGTCCGGCCTTGACAAGCGTTTCCACCTTTTCAGCAATCTGCTTTTTGATTTCGGCCGCAGTGGCCTTTCCGTCTATGATTGTCATGATAGTTGGTATTTATATAATGGTAAGTAGGTGTTCAAAATTAGTTTATACAATCCATGTAGGGATAAGCCAGTTTAATATTGCCTTGCCGCATTCTTTTGCCCCTACAACTGTCTTTCATCAGTCACGTAGCCCGCTACGCTCCTTCTTCAAGACAGCTGTAGGAACAAAATAATACGACAATTCAATATAAACTAATTCTGAACACCTACTTATAAAAATAGGTAGGTGGTAAAAATATTCTATTGGTCAATGACCAGGCATCCCAAAAGCAAAGAACCAGAAGTCAGGATTTTCATGTCCTAAATTCTGGTTCCTAACAAGTTTTATCCTTATTTCATTTTCGGCATGCCTGGCATTCCGGGCATACCTCCTGGCATTTTCGGCATGTGGCTCATGAGGCGTCCCATTTTAGAGCCTGTCACCATCTTCATCATTTTGCGCGTCTGGTCAAACTGCTTGACGAGGCGGTTCACTTCCTGGATGGTCGTGCCCGAACCCTTCGCGATTCTCATCTTGCGGCTGGTATTGAGGCATTCAGGATGCTGGCGTTCGTGGGGCGTCATGGAGAGGATGATGGCTTCGATACCCTTGAAGGCGTTGTCGTCGATTTCGACATCCTTCAAGGCTTTTCCAACGCCTGGAATCATAGATGCCAAGTCCTTCAAGTTGCCCATCTTCTTGATTTGCTGAATCTGCGCCAAGAAGTCGTTGAAGTCAAACTGGTTCTTTTGGATTTTGCGTTGCAGTTCTTTGGCTTTCTTCTCGTCAAACTGCTCCTGTGCGCGTTCAACGAGGCTCACGATGTCGCCCATGCCGAGGATACGGTCGGCCATTCGTTCGGGGTGGAACACGTCGAGCGCTTCCATCTTTTCGCCCGTACCGACAAACATGATGGGCTTGTCAACCACGGTGCGGATTGAAAGAGCGGCACCGCCACGGGTGTCGCCGTCGAGCTTCGTCAGTACAACACCTTCGTAGTCCAGGCGTTCGTTAAATTCCTTTGCCGTGTTGACAGCATCTTGACCCGTCATGGCGTCAACCACGAAGAGCGTGGTGTCGGGCTTGGCAGCTTCCTTGATGGCGGCGATTTCCTGCATGAGGGCTTCGTCGATGGCGAGGCGGCCGGCGGTGTCGATGATGACTGTGTCATATCCCTTCGTTCTGGCTTCCTGAATACCTTCGCGCGCAATGGCGATGGGGTCTTTCGATTCCAGATTCATATAGATAGGCACGTTAATCTGCTCAGCCAAAACGCGCAACTGCTCAACGGCGGCTGGACGGTAGACGTCGCAAGCCACCAACAGCGGATGGCGGTTTTTCTTCGATTTGAGCAAAAGGGCGAGCTTGCCTGAGAGCGTTGTCTTACCCGCACCATTCAAACCAGCCATCAGAATGACCGAAGGGTGGCTCTTGAATTGGATTTCAGAAGCCTCTCCGCCCATCAGCGCTGCCAGTTCGTCGTGGACGATTTTAACCATGAGTTGGCCCGGCTTCACGCTTGTGAGCACATTTTGTCCGAGTGCTTTCTGCTTGACAGTGTCCGTGAAACTCTTGGCCACTTTATAGTTGACGTCGGCATCGAGCAGGGCGCGGCGCACGTCCTTAAGGGTTTCGGCCACATTGATTTCCGTGATGCGTCCTTCGCCCTTTAATATTTTGAAAGACCGTTCCAGTCTCTCATTGAGATTTTCAAACATAGTATGTGTATCGTTTTTTATGGCTGCAAATTTACATAAAAAATCGGTTTGTAAGCCAGTCAAAATGAAAAACCTAATGCCATATCCCCGAATGTGCTGCTTTTGTAAGGATATGACATTAGGTTTTAGGGAGCCAAGTATTGCTTTTGCGGTTGACTTTCAAAGAATCTGCTTATATTGTGATTTCTCCGCTCCCGGCGCAGATGGTGCCGTCTTGGGTGTAGAGCACACCGAATTGGCCTGGGGCGATGCCTTGAATTTCCTGTGAAGAACGGATGAGAAAACGCCCGTCTGTTTGTCGGCAGAGCGTCCCCGCTATGGGAGGCTCCGTGTGTCGAATCTTAAAAAGGATGTCGGCCAACGGCGCTCCGTTCCACGGGTCGGCTGTCAGGAAGTGGAAATCGGTGAGGAGGAATTGGCGGCCGTATTGTTGCCGCGTGTCATATCCGTGGGACACGAAAACAATGTTTTTCTCAATGTCTTTCTTGACAACAAACCATGGACCGCCACCGAGGCCGAGGCCCTTTCGCTGGCCGATGGTGTGAAACCAATAGCCGTGATGAGTGCCAACCTTGCGCCCCGTTTCAAACTCAACGACATCGCCTTCCTGCTCTCCGAGGAGCTGGCGGAGAAAACCGCTGTAATTGATTTTTCCGAGGAAGCAGATGCCTTGGCTGTCGCGGCGCTTGGCTGGCGCGAGATGGTGCGTGGCGGCGATGCGTCTCACCTCTTCTTTGTGGAGGTGTCCGATTGGCAGCAGGAGTTTCCCAACTTGCTGGCTGGTCAGTTGCGCGAGAAAGTCCGATTGGTCTTTCACGGGGTCGGGCGACGGTGCGAGCCATGTGCTGCCGTCTGGTTGCCGAAGAATCTGTGCGTAATGGCCTGTGGCAATGCGGTCGTAGGCAAATCCGATGCGCTCTTCAAAAGCTCCGAATTTGATGAGGCGGTTGCACATCACGTCAGGATTAGGCGTAAGTCCGCGTTTGACGCGGTCTGTCACGTAGGCCACCACGCGGTCGTGGTATTCCTTTTGAAGGTCAACCACTTCCAGATGCAGTCCGTAGCGGCGTGCCGTGGCCTGCGAGAGTTCGATGTCTTCTTCCGCCGTGCAAGACATGCCTTCGCCTTCCATTCCAATTTTAATATAGAAGAGGTCGGGCTTGAGTCCCTGTTCGCAGAGCAGATGCGTGGCCACAGCGCTGTCAACGCCGCCCGAAATCAGTAGGGCGATGCGAAGTCCGCTGAGGGACGCTTGTTGTTGGGTTTCAGTAGGGGAAGAGAAAATTGTGGTATTGGGCATGGAGTGATTGTCTTAAGAAATAAGTCAGTTCGCACAGGCAGACAAGCTTGTCGAGGCATCACACTGGATATTCGTCAAATGCGTAGAGCACCGTTGAAAGATAGCGTTCGCCTGTGTCGGGCAGTAGGGCAACGATGGTTTTCCCTTTGTTTTCTGGCTGGCGGGCCAGTTGGATGGCGGCGTGCAGGGCCGCGCCTGAGGAAATCCCCACCAGCAAGCCCTCGTGTTTCGCCAGAAGACGCGAGGCGCGGATGGCATCGTTGTCGGCCACTGCGATGACCCCGTCGGCCGCCGCACGGTCGAAATTCTTGGGGATGAAGTTGGCGCCGATGCCTTGGATTTTGTGAGCACCCGCCGGCGCCCCCGAAATCATTGCCGATGAGGCCGGCTCAACAGCGTAAGCCTTGATGGCCGCGTTGTGCCGCTTCAGTCCGCGAGCCACACCGCTGAGCGTGCCGCCCGTGCCAACGCCAGCCACGAAAATGTCAACTTCCCCCTCCGTGTCTCTCCAAATCTCCTGCGCCGTGGTGGCCACGTGGGCCGCGGGGTTGGCAGGATTGTCAAACTGTCCTGGGATGAAAGCCCCCGGATGTTCCGTTCGCAATTCTTCGGCGCGGCGAATCGCCCCCTTCATGCCTTCCGCTCCTGGCGTCAACACCAGTTCGGCCCCCAGCGCCCTCAGCAGATTACGGCGTTCGAGGCTCATTGTTTCGGGCATGGTGAGGATGATGCGATAACCCTTCACCGAGGCCACCCATGCCAGTCCCACTCCCGTGTTGCCGCTCGTCGGTTCGATGATGATGCCGCCGGGCCGCAGTGCGCCGCGCCGTTCCGCATCTTCAATCATGGCCAGAGCCACACGGTCTTTCACGCTGCCGCCAGGGTTGAAATATTCCAATTTGACAACGAGTCGCGCTTCCAGTTGCAGTTCCTTTTCAATTCTCTTCACTTCGAGCAGTGGCGTGTTGCCAACAAGCTCCGTCAGATTGTCATATATTTTGCTCATGATGTATTCGCTGTTGGTTGGAGATTATTTTTTGGGGAGCATAAGTAGGTATTCAAAATTAGTTTTTAACACCTACTTAATGAAAAAAGAACTTGACCAATTTTGTGGCGTAAGGAACTTTCTCTTATGCCTTGTCAAAATTGGTCAACTCTTTCTTTCGCTATTATTAAATCGCTTCAAACGCCTGCGAGAGGTCGTCAATGATGTCGTTGATGTGCTCCGTGCCGATGCTCAGTCGGATGGTCGATGGCGTGATGTGTTGTTGCGCCAGTTCTTCAGGCGACATCTGCGAGTGAGTAGTGGTGTAGGGGTGAATCACAAGACTCTTCACGTCGGCCACATTGGCGAGTAGGGAGAAAATCTGCAATGCGTCGATGAATTTCCAGGCCTCTTCCTGGCCGCCTTTGATTTCGAAAGTGAAAATGCTGCCTGCGCCGTTCGGGAAATATTTCTCGTAAAGCGCGTGGTCGGGGTGTGAAGGCAGAGAGGGGTGGTTCACCTTCGCTACCTTCGGATGGTTGGCCAGGAAGTGGACCACCTTCAAGGCATTTGCCACATGGCGCTCCACACGCAACGACAGTGTTTCCAATCCTTGAAGAAGGATGAAAGCGTTGAAGGGCGAGATGGTGGCGCCCGTGTCGCGCAGGATGACGGCGCGGATGCGTGTCACAAAAGCCGCCTTCCCCGCCACGTCGGCAAATACGGCACCGTGGTAAGAAGGGTCGGGCTTCGCCAGCGACGGATATTTGTCGGCATTGGCTTTCCAGTTGAAGGTGCCGCCGTCAACGATGACACCGCCGAGGCTCGAACCGTGGCCGCCGATGAATTTCGTAGCAGAATGCACCACGATGTCAGCCCCGTGTTCAATGGGGCGGATGAGATAAGGCGTGCCGAAGGTGTTGTCAACGATGAAGACGATGTTGTGGCGATGGGCCACCTCTGCCACGGCCTCCAGGTTCGTGACGTCGGAATTGGGGTTGCCAAACGTTTCCGCGTAAACCACCTTCGTGTTCGGGCGGATGGCAGCCTCCAGCGCCTCCGTGTCGTTGACGTTGACGATGGTGTTGCTGATGCCCTGCGTGGCCAGCGTGTGCGTGATGAGGTTAAACGAACCGCCGTAGAGATTGTCGGCGGCAACGATGTGATCGCCAGCGGCCAACACATTTTGTAAAGCGTAAGTCACGGCAGCGGCGCCGCTTGCAACAGCCAGACCTGCCACGCCGCCTTCAAGGGCGGCCACGCGCGTTTCAAAAACGCCCTGTGTGGAATTAGTCAGACGTCCGTAAATGTTTCCCGCATCGCGCAGGCCAAAGCGGTCGGCCGCATGTTGCGAGTTGCGAAACACGTAAGAGGTGGTTTGGTAAATGGGCACGGCGCGTGCGTCGGTGGCTGGGTCGGGCTGTTCCTGTCCGACATGGAGTTGCAGCGTTTCAAAGTGGAGTTTCTTGGTAGTCATAGGGTATGCATTTTGGGTTATACGTAATGGAGAATAATAATTCTCATCGTTGGCAGAGATCCAAGGAGCTTGCCTCGGCTTTTGTTACCATCGTTTCTGGATGCAAAGTTACGGATTATGGAAAAACTGTCCAAACATATTTTGAAACTTGGATTATTTTTCTAACTTTGTGCTGTTGTATAGAAAATCAATAATTAAAAGGAACACAGGAAGGTCGCGTCATGGAAAAATATTCTGCCGCCCCTCAGTGTTCCAGAAAAGAATGAAAGGAAAAAGATGGAGAAAACAGAGTTGCTGGATGCCGTTGACATGGAAATTCTCCGTGCCCTGCAAAAAAATGCCCGCCTCACCACCAAGGAGTTGGCGGCGATGGTCAATCTCTCGACCACACCCGTTTTCGAGCGCGTCAAGCGTTTGGAGCAGCGGGGCTATGTCAAAGGCTATGTGGCCGTGCTCGATGCAGAAAAGCTTGGCCGTGGTTTCGTTGTGTTTTGCAGTGTGAAGATGCGCCGCATTGGGCGCGAGATAGCGGAAGATTTCGCCCGCGTGGTGCGCAGCATCCCCGAAGTCACCGAATGCTACAACATCTCGGGCAGTTACGACTATCTGCTGAAAATCCATGCGCCCAACATGAAATACTATCAGGAGTTCGTTTTAAACATTCTTGGCAACATCGACCACCTCGGCTCCCTGGAGAGCACCTTCGTGATGGACGAAATCAAACATGATTTCGGATTACACATATAATATATAGTATATAGGAGGGATTATATGTCGTATAAGCGTGCCCCCTTATAGAAAACAATAGCAACAGAATATATGGTCAAACTGACATTGGTGCGTCATGGCGAAACCGAGGAGAATGTGTCTGGCATTCTTCAGGGACGGATGCCGGGGACGCTGACAGAAAAAGGATGGCGGCAGATAGCCGCCTTGAGAGACGCCCTGGCCGCGCAGCCAGCGCATTTCGATTTGATGCTGACGAGCCCCCTGCTGCGTGCCGTCCAGACGGCCAACGCGCTCAACGCGTCGTTGCATCTGCCCTTGCAAGAAGCGCCGCTTTTGCAGGAGCGCGACTGGGGCGAACTGACGGGGCGCCCCGTGGCAGAGGTGCGTGCTCTGAAGGAGATGCCTGGCAGCGTAGAAACGGTTGGTGCCATGTTCCTTCGCGCCCATGCCTTTCTGAAGCAGGTGTTGGCGGAGTGCGACGGAAAATGCGTGCTGGCCGTCACGCACGGCCTCTTTGCGCGTTGCCTTCAGGCCGCCTTTTATGGCGTCATCATTCGCGAAATCCCGCCGATGGAAAACACTGAGACACGCCTGCTGGAGATTACGCCAGGTGCCCTCGGATTGGGGCCGTGTGGAGCATCGGCCGATGTGGTCTCCGACAAATAATGCCCCGTCCCCCCGATGTCGTTCCTGTGCGCGGTGGGCATAGCGCCGCCAGTTTTTGGGAGGCGGCGTGGGAAGTATTTTCAACCACATAGGCAGTATATGCAACCGCTTAGGCATTGATTCCGACCACTGGTGCGTGATGTTACGAAAGTGAAATTTTGCACATAAAAAATAAAATGTAACTTTGTGCTTTTAATCGCTGTGCAGGTCGGCTGGGCGTTCCCGCCGCCTGTTCATAAACAATCAGACAGAAATGGCATGTAGCGCAAACAAGAAACTCGTTGTGTTCATCGTGGACGACGAGCCGGGACCATTGCAAACTTTGGCAAACGACTTAAAAGGAATGCCAGAGGTGGGCGAGGTGTGCACCTTCAGTTCCTACAACGATGCCGTCTACCCGCTCATCACGAAGCAGCCCGACGTGGTTTTTCTTGATGTTGAGGTGCCAGGAAAGAGTGGGCTGGATTTTCTCAGAGACATCCGTCCGCGCATATCCTTCACCTTCCATGCCGTGTTCTACACGGCCTACAGCCATTACATGATTGACGCCATCCGCAATTCCGCCTTCGATTTTCTCTTGAAGCCCTACAAGCCCGAGGAGTTGCGCACGGTGATCGACCGCGTGATTTTGGCGCCAGCCGACAGTGTGCCACCTTCCAGCCACTATCCCTCTGGGCTCCAGCCTGGGACGCACAAGCTCGCCCTGCAAACCATCAGCGAACTGCTGCTGGTGTCGGTCAGCGAAGTCCTGATGTTGCAATACGAGCGACAGAGCCGCGCGTGGCTGCTCTATCTGACGGACAACAGCACCCACCGCCTGCATTCAGGCATCAAGGCATCGGAACTGCTCAATATGTCAAGCGCGTTCGTGCAAACCAGTTCTGGCTGCATCGTCAATCTCACCTATTTGGCCGCCATTGAAAACACCACCCAGCGCTGCCGTTTCTGCCAACCTTTCGAGGGGGTGGAACTTTACGCTTCGCGGCGCTATTTCAGCAAACTCAAGGAGCGCTTTGAGATGATATAGAAAAACGGACGGGCCGACGCCTTAAACCGTTGTTTTCCAGCGACGCATTTCTGTAAGCGCTGGCTTCGTTGTGCCTCTTTGATATTTTCAAAGCAGAGATTCCCCCATATTAAAAACTATGACTTTTGGCGAATCTGCCCCTAGGCGCGTCCGAATCTGGGAGCGGATGCGGTCGTCTCTGCTCCCAGATTCGGTCGTCTCTGGTAGCAGACCAGGGCCGACGCATTACTTTTCTCTTTCATAATCAGTGATATTCCATAGAAAAGCATTACCTTTCCAGTAAAAAACGATATGAACATCTCCATT
>OHMK01000017.1_pt1 | contig 116359 bp, 84 predicted proteins | sample 1569291 | NCBI WGS metagenome assembly OHMK01 (sample SAMEA3879517, study PRJEB24766) | human gut metagenome | biome: human-associated habitat; feature: feces | place: USA | collected 1985/1987 | reverse complement strand
GCGACGAAACGATGTCCTGTTCCGTCGATTGCCGCATCGTAACGCGCCCCTTGAAATTCGGAACGACCGATTTCAAACGCCTCGAAACAGCCGTAGTGCGCATCATGTCGCAGGACTGTTTCGTGCATGTGATCGCCGAAGGGTCGAACGACTGCCGTACATGGATAACCTTGCGCGACGTTTGGTGTCGTGTCGGCGATATGGACGCACGCTTTCGGCGTACTTCTACGTCGTTCAAATTCCTGCGGTTCAAACTGCATCTGACGGCCAACGAGCGGTTGTCGATGACCGGTGTGGATGTCGAGTGGTATCCTCGCTTTACGAAACGGTTGCGGTAGGGGCGTTACATTCCGTTACAAAACGTGACGAATCGCACTGCGCCCGATCGGAAATTATTTGTCAAAATTTTCGTTTGTGTCTGAAAAAATGTTTTTTTGTGTAAAATCTTAGAGTATGGACGAAAAATTCGCGGCGCTGAAAAAGTATAATTTCTGGGATGGCAATATTCCGGCTTTGGGATATTTGCGAAAGCATTATACGGATAAGATTGCCGATTATGTCGGCAATAAGCTACTGACGGCATTTTTTAGAGTCTAAAATGCCGACAAGGTTGTATGGTTGCAACCTTTTTTACTGCATTAACTCAACAACATCTTCCGGTAACATTATATCACCATTATCCTCCTTCGGAGTATTTTTAAGAAACGACATCGGAACGATGGTGTAGTTCTTGGCAAATGGCAATAGATTAGCTTTGCGAAGAAGTTCGGCTGTCAGTTGTTTACTATTCTCTTGGGTTGTCCATTTGCATTCGCCAACCAACAGATATTTTTTATCGAGCGATTCTGCCATCACATCAAATTCGACTTGTTCCGGCTTCTTGTCCTCATTGAGAACAGAACCCCACCAGCGTTTTGCCTTGCCATAAATCACTCCATTGACAATATTTCCTGTAACCGCATCCCGGCACAGTTTTTCCCATTGCATACTCACATACTCTGAGAAATGGGCGTTCAAAGCCTGTTCTATTGGCAAACGACGATCAAGTTCGATGAACGAACGATTAGGAACAACAAACTGATAGTAGAATGCCATAAACGGATCGGCTATCTTATAGAGGCTCTTTTTTGCATTCTTTTCATCAACCCCGAACGGAACATCTTTTTCCAAGAATCCGAGATCGACGAGTTTCTTCAATGGACGCGACAGATTGGTTGCAGGCTCATTGCATCGTGCAGCAATTTCGGAAAGACGGTTTGCACCAGTACCGATATAAGACATTATCGTCGAAGTCTTGACAATATCCTTCACATCATCCTGAAAGAGTTTTACCGGCTCCTCGTAAAGTGTTCCATTCACAGAAAGGATATTGTGCCATAAGGCATCAGCAAGTGAACTTCTGTTTTCCCTCAGTTCCCAATAACGCGGTACACCGCCCCATACTGCATACTCTTCAATGGCATTCATCGCATCAAGACTCAAAGCCTCCTGAATATACGGTAAACGTATTGGCGCAAGTCTCATTATCTCATCAGCACGACCATAGAGAGGCGCAGTAGAATCAAGGAACAGTCCATACATCATATTTTGTGATGAACCGCAAAGCACCAGGTTATACTTCAACTGCTTCTCATCAACAAGTTTCTGCAATACAGACGGCAGTTCCGGAGATTGTTCCACAAGATACGGAAACTCATCCAAGCATAGAGAGAAACGTTTGTTTGTCCGATAATTGACCGCACGAAACATGGATTCCCAATCCGGATATGTCAGTTTGTCGAAATCCGGGAATACTTGTGCTATCACTTTGGCGAGCAATGTCCTCTGATGCTGTCCTTCTGAACGGTCTGCAAGGAAGTAAATATCATTGTCCGACAACACCCTTTTGATAAGCGTTGATTTACCCAATCGTCTGCGACCGTACACTACGACTAACGAGGACTCCTCTCTCGCAAGAGCATCTTTCAGTCGTGCAGCTTCATCTATTCTATCAACAAATTTCATACGCCTTATTTATTATGCAATGCAAACATAATGATTTTGCGGCATAATGCAAATTTTCAAGACTTGTTTTTTATCTTCGCAGAACTATTTATGTATAGGAGAACATACGCTCTGTCCCTTTTTCAAGGCGCGTTTCTTTGGCTTCAAACTATTGATATGGATGCGTTTGATAATAATGTCGTAGAATCTTACAAAATGTCGAAATCTATTTTTTGTTGCAACCTCAGCGTGGAGAAATATTGGTCGGCCGGAAGATTCGATACCCACCAATCGAAAATCTCGTCGGTCGTGGCGTGGAAACGTTCCATGTAGCCGTTCGTGTCGATCAGATATTGAATACTGCGTTTTATGGCCCGTTCTACGCCGGGATAACGGCGGCGGTCTCTTGCTTTGTTTTTAACCGACGACATCGGACAGAAGATACAGCCGATACGTTGGTATCCCTCGTCGTATAACCGGCAATAGGGTAAGTTATTACCCCGAATGAAATTCCATACATCGGAATCCTGCCAGCGGTAAATTGGCGAGAGCATGATTTTATCTTTGCCTCCCACACACGCGAAATCCCGCTCTTTATTGCGGTTGAATTGGTCGAAGCTGCCGGAAAAGCGATGATTGCCGATTTGCACCTCGTTCCGCGCTGCTCGGCGTGGACTTTCAGCGGCTCGGATACCCAGCAGAGTTACGGTTCCGCCTCCGGCCTGTTCTTTCAAATAGGCGCAACAATAGCGCTTGGTGCGTATCGGCAGCATTTTTTTCTTCTCGATCAACTTGTAAATGTTGATTTCGGGACGATGTAATACGACATCGGGATATTGTGAGCGGACGAAACGCATCAGTTCCGGCGGGTCGATGTTCGTAATTTGCATGTGGGCCTTGAATTTCACTCCGGCCATCTTTGCGAGATGATATAATGCCACGCTGTCTTTCCCTCCCGAAAAAGCCAAGTGATACCCATCCGGCGACATACGCAGGGCCAACGTTTCTGCACGTCGTAGGAGTGCTATCGAGTAAGCGATTTTATGTTCGAGTGCTCCCATGTGCTCGTGGGGTTAAAACACCCTGCCGCGCATAGCAGGGCCACGGCATCAGCCGTTCTTTTCTACAAGTTTTTTGAAATGAGGATAAGGCCGGAACTGCGGTACTCGTTTAGCCGGAATCGACAACTGTTCGCCTTTGGTAATGTTCCGTCCGACTTTCGCCCGGCGTAGCCGGCTCTGGAAAACTCCGAACCCTCGTAAATAAACGCTATCGCCGGCAGCGACGTTTCTCTTAACGAGTTTCATCAAATCTTCCACGACAGACAGAACTTCCTGTGCGCTCATGCCTCGCTTCTCCGCGATCTGATCTACTAATTCTTTTTTCGTCATAGGTTTGTAAATAAATTGATTACGGCACTATTGCCTTATTTTATGTGCTGTTTGTGTCTTAAAACGACATCCATTCGGGCAAAAGAATTGAAGGTGGCGATCGCGCTGGTGTGGGTGGCCAGTACATCCCGACGGTTGGCGATGCTCTCCATAAGCCGTTCTATGTCGTGCCAATCCGATATTCTCTCCGTAATGCTCCGGCAATTCGCTAATGTCAGAGGACGTTCGAACTCGAACATGATGGGATAATTGCATCGTGTCCATAAAAACATTTTTTCATGTCGGGCCAATTCATTCCATCGGTGGCCGAATGAGGCAAGAGCGAGCCGGTCGTTTTCCGGCATGGTTTCCCCCGCACCCCCTTCCCTTTCTTCAATACCGTGTGTATGTGTATCTGTTTTGCCATTATTCTCTTTATTCTTCTTTTCTTTCTTATCGGAAGGAATAGCCGTTTCTTCGGCAGATTGCGGTATATCTTCCGAATCATTCTGCATAAACCGGCATTTCTGCGTATTTTTTCGGATTTTCACGGAGGAATCGGCGATTCTTTCGGAATCATCGTCTATTGTTGCCGAATTATCGCCTATTTCTTCCGAAGAAATAAGCGAGTATTCAGCATCTATTCCGGCTTTACGCCGCAGAACCGCCATAATATCGAGATAACGGGCTTGAATTCCCCGTGAGGTCAGTAATTCACGGTGTTCGTAGAGCTGACGGTCGAACAATCCCAGTTCGATACAATCGCGGAAAATGTTGGAGGTACGGTCATCGTCCAATAGGCAGGTGTCAGCAATGTCAGCGATCAGGTCTTTGTCGGCAACGATATAATACCCTTTATCCCGATAAATTTCACAAAGCAAGGCGAGGTAAACGGCCAGTCCGTCGTTTTGCCAACGACGCATCAGCCGTTTTAATTTCCGGTCTTGGAATAGGTCGCAGTCCAACCGGAAATACATAAGTCCTCTTTTTACATTTCGCCCGGCCATCGGATTTCAGTTAGCGTAACTTTCCCAATTCAACAAGGCGTTTTACCGTGTCCAGCTCGATACGAGAATAGGTTACTTTGGAATTTCCCGTTCCCGGCTTGACCCGATGCACCCAGCCGCGATTGAGCCATGTACGCACGCAACTTTCACCGTAAATCCGATACGCTTCGCGTTGGGAAATTTCATCCTTAATCAATCCCAGTCGATTTAAGGCTATCGAGGCTCCGAGTGCGGCACTTTCCATGATTAGGGTCTTTTGTTCGTGTAAATCGTCCATAACGTCATAAGTATTCCTCAACTATTTTTGGATGCCGATGCTATCGAATAATCGTCGGATCTCGGTTCGGGAGAGTTTTGATCCGTTGGGTGCCGAGGTACAGAGAATGTAAAAATGCTTGTCTTTGGAACGGGTGCGGAATGTCAGGCCCCGTCGTTCCATGCGTGGAATAGCGTGGCGGGCATTGGTCAAAGCCTGGCCTTCCAGCGGAAATTTCCGAATTTCCCGAACGCTGAAACTACTCAAAATTTCACTCCATGTTCGGGGTAATTGTTCCGTTTTAATCGAATGTGTCTTACCGTTGTAGTCCATTTGTTATATCTCTTTTCAAGTGAGTGAAATATGTAAAAATCACACGTTTACGGTGAATACAAGTTACAAAATGAGCCGTGAATAGGAAAGGGATTTTTACAACTTGGACGTATCTGATAGACTGACAAATAAATAAAATGCGCCCTCCCGCATATTTGCCGGAGGGCGCAGAAATCAATAATTATATATTTTTACGATGCGACAGGGGCTTGTACGGACTTTTCCGGTGCTGTTTCATTTGAAATATATTTTGAATTAGTCAGCGAAACTTCGGTTTGATTGCTTTTTACAAAATCAATAACCGCACGATTGGCTTTATCGACGATGTTCCAATCTTCGGTGATATAAATGTGTGCCAATTTCTTTTCTTCTCGTGGAGAATGTCCGAGGGCGAAATTGACAATATCATCGCGGATGCCGCAATGATTCCATGCAATAGATGCCCATGTACGCCGGAAAGTATAGGTTTCCAAATCCGGAAAATTGATTACTTTTCCTACCCGTTTCAGTCCTTTGTTCACCTGTGCGTTGAATATATCGCTGTTTGCATATTTACGATGAAATTCAAACAGGCGTACTCCCGTAGGATCGCGGTATTTTTCAATTAACGCCAATGCCTCCGGCTCGATTCGAATGTCGATTTTCGCTTTATCCTGTCGCCGATTTTTTGTTTTGGTACGGTTATAAATTAAGCGTCCATTTTGGATGCCGGTACAGTTATATAAATCAACCGTGTTTATTCCGATCAAGAAGAATGATAGCAAGCCGATGTCTCTACCTAAATTTCTAATGTTATAATCGCCTCGGCGCTGGAATGTATCGTCGTCTGGAACATTGAAAACGGCTCGTAATTGCTCTAATGTCATCGGCTTTTTTTCAGTCCGAGGAATCGGGGGAACTTTGGTTCGAGAGAATGGGGAGAGAGGAATGCGGATAACACCGATGTCTTCATCGTTATACTCGGCTTTGGCTACATTGTGCAATGCTTTCAATGTGGCACAATACAACGACGGACTGCGTCGGCCTTTTTTATGGCCTGCGCGGGGCTTTTCGTTTTCGAGGAAAGTGATAAACTGTTTTACGACTCTGGATGTTATTTCGTTAATATCAATTTTATTCCGCCGAAGAAATCGCACAAATGCGTTAAGTGCACATTGATACATGTCCGCATTGCCTTTATGGTCGTTATCTCGTAATTGTTGAATATGCCGCCTCCCAAAAGCGATAAAATCCAATTTGAAATTTTCATCCTCTTTATAATTCTTGATAAGTTCTACGATCTGATCTACATTCATCGTCTCGATTTTGTCTGCGCACTTATTGCAGATTTTCCGGTATTCGTCGATAATAGGCATCGTATCTCGGACATAGGAGGTGCCGCGCTTGAAATCGAATTTTTCGTTTACCTCGGAAGAGCTCGCGTAATAGCAGGTCGGAATATACCGGGATTGTTTGTTGTGGGTGATCCGAATCTTTACTCTGAAAACTCCGTCCGCTTTTTTGTAGCGGGGATGGATAACGGTCTTAAAAGTCGGCATACGGCTAAAAATTTTGGAAAACTATTAGAAAACTTTTTACTTCAAATGTACCTTTCAAATGCTGAAAATGCAATAAAAAAACGGTGTCTGAACGTAAGTCAGACACCGCTAATTAGTTAAAATTCAGTGCAAATGAATTATTTATGTAAATTTTGCCGTTTCCGTTTTTGCGCCGTTTAGCAAACTGGTGGTTTCAGCCACTCACCCAACTCTCCAAACCCTCTTTTTTCTCAAAGAGTGGTGTAAATATAGGACAATTTTGCGGACTTCCAAAATAAAACAACCCAAAAATCATGCAGGTTCCCGCTTTCGACTATCTACGGCCGGGTATTCCACGCCGACGAAGTCTGATAAAGGCTGATCGCCCGGTCGAGCAGCTCCTGCGAGGGGATGCCCTCCTCCAGCACGAGGTTGTAGCGGTCTTCCTCCGTGGGTGAAATCCGGTACTGTTCCGCCCGGTTGACGGGTGAAAGTACGGTGAATACGTCGCCTTCGAGATAACCCAGGTCCTGATAGGTGGCGACGAAGGCCCGTTCCCGGAAATCGTCGGACAATGCGTCCTGACCGAAGAAATGGGAGTCGTAATCCATCCCCAGCAGCGAGAAGAGCGTAGGCATCAGGTCTATTTGAGAGATCACCTTATCTACTTGTTGAGGTGTGATGAGTCCCGGAGCGAAGATCAGGGCGGGAATGTGGTATTTCTCCAGCGGGATTTCGGTTTTGCCGGCACTCGAGGCGCAATGGTCGGCCGTAATGACGAAAACCGTGTTGGCGAACCAGGGTTGGCGGCTGGCCTCTTCGAAGAAGCGTCCCAATGCGTAGTCGGTGTACATGACGCCTCCCGAACGCAGTTTCGCATCGTTCGGAATCGGAATCCGGCCTGCCGGGTAGGTGTAGGGCCGGTGGTTGCTGACCGTCATGACGTGGGCGAAGAAGGGCGCTGCGGTCGTATCGGCCCGCTCGCCGAGCGAGCGGATCACTTTGTCGTAGGCGTCTTCGTCGCAAACGCCCCAGATGTTGGCGAAGGTGATCTCTTCGGGCTTGTAGTCGTTTTGGTCGATGATCCGGTAACCGTTGCCGCCGAAGAAGGTTTCCATGTTGTCGAAGTAGCTGTTTCCGCCGTAGAAGTAGTAGGCATCGTAACCCTTCTCCCGGAGTACGGCCGCCGTGGAGTGCATGTTGTCGTTGCGGGGACGTTTGATGATGCTCTGTCCGGGGCAGGGCGGCAGCGAGAGGGTAACGGCTTCGAGTCCCCGCACCGTGCGGTTACCTGTGGCGAAACACTGTTCGAACGCGATCCCCATTTTGTAGAGAGAGTCCAGGTGGGGCGTGATCGCGTCCGGATAGCCGAAATGCTGCATGAACGAGGCGCTCATGCTCTCGATGGTGATCAGCACGATGTTGCGGCGCAGCGTATCCGGGTTGCCGGGAATGTGGCGCAGGTTGTCGCCGGTACTCCCGTAGATCGCGTGTACGTTGGCTTCGGCCTCTTTCTGCGGTAGGGTCAGGTAGAACTGCGGATAGCTGAGTTCGTTCTTCATAAATGCGTCGTAGAACTTGTAGGCTCCGGTGGCTTGCAGCTCGTTGGCATAGGTGTTGGCGCTTTGCTGGAATCGGGTGTTGAACTGCAGGAGCAGGCAGCAGCCCAGGGTGAGCAGCAGGTAGGCGGGCGATACGGCCGCTTTCCATTGCCAGGTGCCGAACTCTCCGGCACGGCGGATCTCCCGTCTGAACAGCAGCCAGGTGCATCCTACGGTCAGCAGCAGCACGCCGGCGAAGAGCGGAACGACCGGATAGGACTCCATGATGTTGCCGACCACTTCGTTGGTATAGACCAGGTAATCGACGGCGATGAAGTTGTACCGTACGCCGAATTCGCTCCAGAAAAACCATTCGGAAACGGCGTTCAGGATAATGCCGCCCGTGTAAAGTCCCGTCAGAACGGCGAGCCAGGTGCGGCTCCATCCCGGACGTATTTGGGGAAGGAACAGTCTGAGTCCGAAACTCACGGCCCAGAAGCCGAAGAGGATCGAGGCGATCAGGGGTACCACGCTGCCGTATTCGTCGAAGATCGTATTGAAGAACGTGACGTAAATCCATGCGACCGAAAGGATGCCGAAGAGGATGTAGCCCAGCGGCCGGGCGTATTTGCCCGGGGCGATGCTCAAGGCGAAAAGCCACAGCACGGCGAATCCGATCGTAAGGGCGCACCAGTCGTTCACGGCGCCCAACAGGAAGATTTTCAGCCATTGGCCGAAAGTGAACGAGATGTCGGAGGTCTGTTCGTTGAACAGCAGGACGATGCGCAGCAGCGTGCCGACGGCTACTTGCAGCAGAACGAGTTTGAGGTAGATTCTCGAGATGAGTTTGATGCCGGATTGCATGGAGTTTGCTTGTTAAATCGGCACAAATATATATATTTTAACCGCTTTTGATGCGCGGGGGCTTTCTGCGGGGCTAAAAAAACGGCCGGGCGGGAAGGATTTGCATTTTTTTTGTAATTTTGCATAATTATTTCGCATACAATGGCAGAGAAAGATAAAGAACTTATAGAAGATATCGAGAAGCAGGAGTACAAGTACGGTTTCACTTCGGATATCGAAACCGAAACCATTCCGCGCGGCCTCAATGAGGAGGTGGTGCGCCTGATCTCGACCAAGAAGGGCGAGCCGGAGTGGATGACCGAGCGCCGCCTGAAGGCTTACCGTCACTGGCTGAATATGGTGCCTCCCACGTGGGCGCATCTGACGATCCCTCCGATCGACTTCCAGGACGTCATCTATTATGCGGCGCCGAAGCCCTCCAAGAAACTCGCGTCGATGGACGAAGTCGATCCCGAACTCAAACGCACGTTCGACAAGCTGGGTATTCCGCTCGAGGAACAGATGGCGCTGGCGGGTGTCGCCGTCGATGCCGTGATGGACTCCGTATCGGTCAAAACGACCTTCAAGGAGACGCTGGCCGAAAAGGGAATCATCTTCTGTTCGATGTCCGAGGCGATTCGGGACTATCCCGAGTTGATTCAGAAATATCTGGGAAGCGTGGTCCCCTATACCGATAATTTTTATGCGGCGCTCAACGCGGCGGTCTTTTCCGACGGTTCGTTTTGTTACATTCCCAAAGGCGTGCGTTGCCCGATGGAGCTTTCGACCTATTTCCGCATCAATGCGGCGGGTACGGGCCAGTTCGAGCGGACGCTGATCGTGGCCGACGAAGGGGCTTATGTCAGCTATCTGGAGGGGTGCACGGCGCCCCGCCGGGACGAGAACCAGTTGCATGCCGCCGTGGTCGAAATCGTCGTCGAGAAGGATGCCGAGGTGAAGTATTCCACCGTCCAGAACTGGTATCCGGGCGACAAGGAGGGAAAGGGAGGCGTCTATAATTTCGTGACCAAACGCGGAATTTGCCGCGAAAACGCCCGGCTGTCGTGGACGCAGGTCGAAACCGGTTCGGCTATTACGTGGAAATACCCGAGCTGTATTCTGGCGGGCGACAATTCGGTCGGAGAGTTTTATTCGGTGGCGATGACCAACCATTTCCAGCAGGCCGATACTGGTACCAAGATGATCCACGTGGGGCGTAACACCCGCAGCCGCATCGTATCGAAGGGTATTTCGGCCGGTCGCAGCGAGAACTCCTACCGGGGGCTGGTGCGCGTGGCGAAAGCGGCGGAGAACGCCCGCAACTATTCGCAATGCGATTCGCTGTTGATCGGCGACAAGTGCGGGGCACATACTTTTCCGGTGATCGAAAGCGGCAATCCGACGGCAGTGGTCGAGCACGAGGCTACGACCTCGAAAATCTCCGAGGAACAGCTTTTTTATTGCAACCAGCGGGGGCTTACGACCGAGGATGCCGTAGGGCTGATCGTCAATGGTTACGCCAGGGAGGTGCTCAACAAACTGCCGATGGAGTTCGCCGTCGAAGCCCAGAAGTTGCTGGCCATCAGTCTGGAAGGTTCGGTAGGGTAGTTTGTCGGAAGAATTTCCGCCGGTTTCCGGGTAGAAACGGAGTCGGCGGTGTGTTTATGAATGTAAAAAAAAGTAAAATAATATGCTTTCAGTCAAGAATTTACGGGCGCAAGTCGCCGGAAAAGAGATATTGAAGGGCATCGACCTCGAGGTGAAGGCCGGCGAGGTACATGCCATCATGGGACCGAACGGCTCGGGCAAGAGCACGCTGGCTTCGGTGCTGGCCGGGAACGAGAAATTCACGGTCACGGGCGGCGAGGCGACCTTCCTGGGGCAGGACCTGCTGTCGCTGCCCATCGAGGAGCGTGCCTGCATGGGGCTGTTTCTCGGATTTCAGTACCCGGTGGAGATTCCGGGCGTGTCGATGGCCAACTTTATGAAGATGGCCGTGAACGAACAGCGCAAGTTCCGGGGTGAGAAACCGCTTGCGCCGGCCGAGTTTCTGAAGTTGGTGCGGGAGAAGAGCGCCATCGTGGAACTGGACTCCAAATTGATTTCCCGTTCGGTGAACGAAGGGTTCTCGGGCGGTGAGAAGAAGAAGAACGAGATCTTCCAGATGGCGATGCTCGAACCGAAGTTGGCGATTCTCGATGAAACGGACAGCGGTTTGGACATCGATGCGCTGCGCATCGTCGGTACGGGCGTCACCAAGTTGCACCGGTCGGACAATGCGACGATTGTCATCACCCACTACCAGCGTCTGCTGGATTACATCGTGCCCGACTTCGTGCATGTGCTCTACAAGGGGCACATCATCTATTCGGGCGACCGTTCGCTGGCGCTCAAATTGGAGAAAGAGGGGTACGACTGGCTTATCAACGATTATAAGGAGTAGCTATGGAGTGGACCGATATTTTCAGCGGTCCGGCTTTCGAGCCGGTCAAGAGCCGCGAACTGCACCTCGGAAAGGATTGCGACCTGTCGCGTCCGCTGGTGGTGCGGGATACCGATAAACTGACCGTCGAGGTCGCGGGCGGAGCCGCACTCCGGCTGGTCGTGCTGCATACGAAGCCCTGTCAGGCGGAGATTCGTATCAAGCTGCTCGAAGGGGCGGATGCGGAGCTTGTCCAGCTTTTCTCGGCCGAGGCATTCGTCGATTTTCAGGTCGAGCAGGCTGCCGGGAGCAAGTTTCGCATGACGGCGTGCCAGTTCACCAGTGCGAATGTGCGTTACCGGTTCGATCTGAACGGACGGGAGGCTTCCAATGAGTTGGACGTGCTGTTTCTCGCGTTGGAGCAGGATCACTGCGTGGTCGATCTGCGTACCAACCATCTGGTCCCGGACTGTACGAGCCGGTCGCTCATCAAGGGCGTCGCTTCGGGGACCGGCCGTGGTGAATTCTGCGGATTGGTTTATGTGGCGCCGGATGCCCAGCATACCGATGCCCAGCAGCAGTGCCGTAATATTCTGTTGAGCCGTACTTCGCGCATTGATGCGCGTCCACAACTGGAAATTTACGCCGACGACGTGCGTTGCAGTCACGGGGCGACGGTGGGGCAGATGGAGGATGAAGCGATCCTCTATATGCGTCAGCGCGGTCTGAAAGAGGAACAGGCACGCCGTCTGCAGATCGAAGGTTTCGCGGCGGACGTGGTCGGGCGCTGCCGGATCGAAGCCGTGAAAGAGATATTGACCGATGCCGTTGTCCGGCATTTGGATAAAATATAGCGTTATGTTCGATGTGGAAAAAGTCCGGCGGGACTTCCCGATTCTCGGGGTGCGCGTGTATGACAAGCCGTTGGTTTATCTGGACAGCGGCGCTACGGCGCAGAAACCCGAGTGTGTGATCGAAACGGTCGATTGCCTGCACCGGGAGTCGAATGCCAATATCCACCGGGGGGTTCATTTTCTTTCGGAGGAGGCTACCGAGATGTACGAGGCTGCCCGGGCTCGTATCGCCGAGTACATCGGTGCGGAAGCCCGGGAGGAGGTCGTTTTCACGGCCGGAGCTACTGCGTCGCTCAATACGGTGGCGTATGCGTGGTGCGAACGCTTTCTCCGGGCGGGCGACAATATCGTCGTCAGCGAGATGGAGCACCATTCCAATATCGTACCCTGGCAGCTTGCCGCCGAGCGCAAGGGTGCCGAGATCCGCGTGCTGCCTTTCGACGAGGAGGGGCGCCTGATGACCGAGCGCCTGCCGGCGCTGATCGACGCCCGTACCCGCGTGGTGGCGGTGACGCAGGCTTCCAACACGCTGGGGACGCGGCCCGATCTGCGCCCGGTGATCGACGAGGCTCACCGGGTCGGTGCGATCGCGGTGGTGGACGGATGTCAGGGTGTCGTGCACGGCGGTGTCGATGTGAAAGCGCTGGACTGCGATTTTTACGCCTTCTCCGGTCATAAACTCTATGCCCCGACGGGTATCGGCGTGCTGTACGGCAAGCGGGATTTGCTCGACCGGATGCCTCCGTTTCTCTCCGGCGGCGACATGGTCGATCGGGTGTCGTTCGAAAAGACGACTTTTGCACCTGTCCCGTTGAAATTCGAAGCGGGTACGGCCAATTTCGTGGGGGCGATCGCGCTGGGCGAAGCGGTGCGCTATGTCCGGCAGTTCGATGCGGCGGAGGTCGAGGCGCATGAACGGGCGCTGCTGCTGCGTGCTACCGAAGGGCTGGAGCGAATCCCCGGCCTGCGGATTTACGGTACGACGCCGGACAAGTGTGCGATCGTATCGTTCAATGTCGAGGGGGTGCATCCCTATGATATGGGCATGATCCTCGACAAGCTCGGCATCGCCGTTCGTACGGGACAGCACTGTGCCGAGCCGGTGATGACGCATTACGGAGTTACGGGTATGTGCCGGGCTTCGTTCGCGATGTATAATACGCTGGCGGAAGCCGACGCCCTGGTCGCCGGGGTCGAGCGGGCCGTGAAGATGCTTAAATAGCAAGGATATGCTGATCGTATTGGAAGGATTGGACGGCGCCGGGAAATCGACCCAGGTGGAACTTGTGCGCCGCATGTTTGCCCAAGAGGGGGTGGAGAGCCATTTTCTCCATTTTCCGCGTTTCGACGCGCCGGTGTACGGCGAGCTGATCGCCCGCTTCCTGCGGGGTGAACTCGGGGCTGTGGACAAGGTCGATCCTTATCTGGTCGCTCTGCTTTTCGCCGGTGACCGGGCCGATGCTGCCGCGCAGTTGCGCTGTTGGCTCGATGCGGGCCACGCCGTCGTGCTCGACCGGTATGTCTATTCGAACGTGGGGTTCCAGTGCGCCAAACTGCCTGCCGGGGAGCGGCAGGAGGAGCTGCGGCGGTGGATCCTCGACCTGGAGTTCGGCTATTACGGAATTCCCCGTCCGGACGTGTCGCTGTTTCTGGATGTGCCTTTCGCCTTTACGGAGAAAAAGCTCTCCGAGGTACGCGAAGGCGACGACCGCGAATACCTGAAGGGCGAGCGCGACATCCATGAGGCATCGCTCGACTTGCAGCGTCGTGTGCGGGAGGTTTACCGTGCAGCCGCTGCTGCGGACGACCGCCTGCGGATTATCGATTGCAGCGATGCGCAGGGCGGGATGGATTCTCCCGATGCGATTTTCGCCCGCATCCGCACCGAGATAGAACGTTTTCGGTAAGCGAGGGCAGAGACCGCTTGCGGGGTATGCCGAGCGAAGAAAACGAAGAAAAGATCGTATATAACCTGTTCGAAAATGATGAAACCTATGCTGTCGCAACGGGCCCGGAGCCTGATTACCGGAGTTTGCCGCCTGGTGCTGGCCGTCGTGTTCATCGTGTCGGGCTTTACGAAGGTGATCGATCCCTGGGGAACGTCGATCAAGATCAACGAATACCTCACGATTTACGGGTTCGATTATCTGATTCCGGCCAGCATGGTCTTTTCGATTTGGCTGTGCGGCGCCGAGATGATGATGGGTTGCATGCTGCTTTGCAAGGTGCGTATCCGGCTGGTGTCGATCTTCGCTCTGGTGTCGATGCTTTTCTTTACGATCCTTACCTTTTTGAGTGCGACGTTCATCCCGGTAGAGGACTGCGGCTGTTTCGGTGAGGCGATCAAACTCTCCCCCTGGGAAACATTCTTCAAGAACCTGGCCTTGCTGCCGATGGCGGCCGTCGTATGGGCTTATTACCGGAACGATAAGATTCTTGCCTTCCGCCGTTCGGAGGTCGCTTTGACAATTTTTTTCTTCCTTCTGACGATGGGGCTGGGGTTCTATTGCTATTGTCACCTTCCGCTGATCGATTTTCTGCCGTATAAGATCGGGGTGAATATCCGCGAGGAGATGCACGCCTCTTCTGCGGCCGATCCCGAGGGCGAGTTGCGGACCGTGCTGGTCTATCGCAACCGCATGACGGGGAAGGAGCGGGAGTTTTCGCTCGATGATACGGAGTGGCAGGACGATACGGTCTGGGAGTGGGTCGATACGAAAATTCTGGGAGAGGTACCGGAGATGAATCCGATGATCGAGGAGTTCGCTCTGCGCAATGGCGCGGAAGATGTGACCGACCGGGTGCTCGCTACTCCGGGACGGCTCTATTTGATCTGTGTGACGCGTTTCGACTGCATCGGCCGCAGGTGCGAGGATCGTTTGGAGCGGCTCGTGGAGCGTGCGTTGCAGGAAGGGGCGCATGTCGTCTGCATCACGCCCGAACCCTTGCAGGGAAGCGGCAGTCATTCGTTCGGGCAAAGCGTGCCGGTTCCTTGCTACAACATCGACGGATCGACGCTCAAGACCATGCTGCGGGCTCATACGGGGATTGTCGTGCTCGACGACGGAGTAATCGCCGACAAGCGGAACTGTCGGGACATAGACTGAATCGGGCGTCAGTATTTCCGGTGCTATGCGCGGAAGCCGGGGTTGCGCCGGGCTGCGGAGGCGAGGGGTGAGTTCGGGTTCCCGACCTGCCGAGTACCGGGACAGACGTTCCGGGTATTATCGGAAGTAGAGAATATGCGGAAGGGCGATTCCTTCCGATAAAAGGCGGTGTGTCATAAAGGCGCACTGCTGCGTCATTATCGGGATGCGGGCGAAGTCATTTACGGCAGTAAATTCCTGTCGCCCTTACCCTCAATGCCTTGCCTTGCATCCATTCTGACAATCCTTAAGGGCTGTGCCTGAAACTTTCATTTCGACACAGCCCTTTCGTTGCTTTTTCGTAATTTGTAGTGCTTCGGCCTATTTCGTATTGACGATCGCGATTTCGTCGGCTACCGGAGCGATCTTGCGCAGCATCTGCACGCCGCCGCAATGTTTGTCGTGGGCCAGGTTGATGGCCCGGCTTACTTTCATCTGGTCGTTTTCGCATTCGCATTGTACGTTATAGACGATGCGGAAAGATTTGAAGACGCTGCTCGATTGTACGGTTTCCGTGTCGAGTTCACCCGATATGCTGAGTTCGAAGCGGGTCGGAGATACGCGCTCCTTTTCCATGATCGCCATCGCGGTCATGCCTGCGCAAGTTACGCCGGCCAGCAACATCAGCTCTTTGGGATTTAGTTGGTCGCATTTCTTGTTTCCTTCGAGGACATAGGTCCGTGCCGAAGTCATCTGTATAGTTACCTGTTGGATCATAACGATAAATTTTTAGGTTGAATTTTCTTTTTTTTGTTTTTATCCGGCAGAATATGCGGGCGGTTTTGCCTTCGTTCGTCGAAAAGATTCTTTTTTCTTTTCTGTCGGGCAACAATCGTTCCCAAATGGTGCGTCTGCCCCGGGAAATCGTTATCTTTACGGGAAATGACTCCGATTTGAACGAATGCACGGGACTGGGGCTAAATAAATTTGGCGCTGGGCCCGGCTTTCGCTATCTTTGTAGAAGATAGGATTCGGTTCGGCAATTTTCGAGAGCAAGTTCTCTCGGTTACCCTCGCTTTTCACTATCTTTGCAAAAGATCGGAGGCGGTTCGGCAATCTTTGCGTGCAAGCCCGCACGATTGCCCTCACCTTTCACGATCTTTGACATAGTCTTAGATAGGATGCGCCTCGGAAAATTGGGAACAAGTTTCCATTTTTCTCTCGGCTTTCACTATCTTTACCGAAAAAATATTTTGATTCGGGCAGGAAGCGCCTCGGGCAGCGCTGAACAGGTCGGACTTACCACCGGGTGTTCGCTATCTGCGTTCGAATTATTGTGTGTGCGTTATGAAGAGAAACATCCTGTATTTATTGTCGATAGGCATTTGCCTGTTCACTTGTGTCGGGAGCCATGCTGCGGCACCGGAAACCCGGGCGCATCTGGAGCGGGGGCGTTCGCTTTTCGATCACGGGCGCTGGACAGATGCCCGTTATGAATTGCTGAAGGCCCGCGAGGGAGCGGACCGGGACGACCGGCTTACGCTCCAGCAGATCGATTATCAGTTGGCGGTTTGTGCCTTGAAGCTCGGCAGCCGGGATGCCGAGGCGATGCTCGCCGACTTTTCCAAGCGTTATCCCGAGTCGGTTTACAACAACGACCTGCGGTTCGCCCAGGGGTTGCTTTATTGCAGCCGGTCGGAGTATGACAAGGCGCTCGCATGTTTCGGACGGGTGAACTACCGGGCTTTGGACAGAACCCGGCGCGAGCAGTACGACCTGCGCATGGGATATATCGAATTCGGCCGGGATGACTATGACCGGGCGATGACCTATTTCGACCGGATCAATCCCCAAAGCGAATTTTACGATCACGCTCTCTATTATAAGTCCTACATCGCCTATGCGCGGGAACAGTACGACTGGGCCAGAAGCGGGTTCGAACGATTGCTTAAAAGCGAGGCTTACGGGGAGGTAGCGCCCTATTACCTGCTGCAAATCGAGTTCAAGCAGGGGAATTACCGCTACGTGGTCGAGAACGGCGAAGAGTTGATCCGCCGGGCATCGCCCCGCCAGCGGGCCGAACTCTCGCGGGTCATGGCCGAAGCGTGGTTCCGCCTGGGCGAATATTCCAAACCGCTGGATTACCTCGACGCTTTCGTGCAGGCCGGCGGAGAAATGGGCCGGGATGAAAATTATCTCTACGGATTCTCCCTCTACCGTACGGCCCGCTACGACGATGCCGCAGAGTATCTGCGCAAGGCGTGCGGAGCCGACGACGCTCTGACGCAGAACGCCTCCTACCACCTGGCCGACTGTTACTTGCGCGGCGGGGACAAGCAGCAGGCGATGCAGTCGTTCGCCATGGCTTCGAATGCCGAATTCGATTCCGCGATTGCCGAGGACGCGCTGTTCAATTATGGAAAATTGCAATATGAACTGGGGGGCGGACGTTTCAACGAAGCGATTCAGGTACTCAACCGCTATGTCGCCCAGTATCCGTCGTCGCCCCGTGTACGCACGGCCAAAGAGCTGTTGGCGGCGGCCTATTACAATTCGCACAATTACGACGAAGCGTACGAGATCATCGCCTCCTATCCCGATCCCGACGGCGACCTGCTGGCCGCCAAGCAGAAGATCGCCTATTTCCGCGGCTTGAGCGCACTGGAAAAGGGCGATACGCAGGGGGCCGGGCGTTATCTGGCGGAGTCCGCCCGTATCGGAATCAGTCCCAAATACAATGCGCTGGCAACCTTTTGGCAGGGTGAAATCGCTTACGGCAGGGGAAATTACGACGTTGCTCTGCGCGATTACGAGTCCTACCTGAAGCGGGCGCCGAAAACCGAGCCCGAATATGCGATGGCTTTCTACAATACGGGGTATTGCCACTTCTCGAAGGAGAATATGCCCCGGGCGCGGGAGTCGTTCGTTCGCTTCATCGAATTGTATCCCACTCAGGACGGTTATCGCACGGATGCCCGCAATCGTCTGGGCGACACCTACTATTCGGATCGCCAGTTCGACGAGGCGTTGAAGTATTACGGACAGGCTGCGGCCGCGTCCGACGACGGAGCGGATTACGCTCGCTACCAGCGGGCCGTTACGCTCGGTATTCTGGGACGTACATCTGAAAAAATCAAGGCGTTGCAGCAGATTATCCGCGACGGCAGGGGAGATTACCTCGACGATGCGACTTACGAACTGGGCCGTACTTTCGTAGCGCAGGAGCGCTACCGCGAGGGGGCTGCAGTGCTCGAACATTTCGTCGAAACCTATGTTTATTCGCCCTACCGGAGCGCCGCGTTGTCCGAGTTGGGACTGGCTTACCTGAACCTGGGCGACAAGAAAAAGTCGCTTTCCTACTATGATATGGTGGTGAAGACCGCTCCCCAATCCTCCGATGCCAAGGATGCCTTGCAGGGGATTCGGGATATTTACGTCTCCGAAGGAGATGCCGGCGGTTATTTCGATTATGCCCGGAAGAGCGGTGTCGAAGGGGACCTTACGGCCATGTCGCGCGATTCGCTTTCGTTCGCTGCCGCCCGCCGGATCTATCTTTCGGGCGAGCCTGCGTCGGCGGCCAAGTCGCTGCGCAGTTATCTCGAAAGTTATCCCAAGGGATATTATACGGCCGATGCGCTCTATTGTCTGAGCGATTGCTACCTGAAGACGGGCGAACGATCCCGTGCGATCGAAACGCTCGCGGCTCTGGCCGATGCGGGACAGAATCAGTACACGCATCGGGCTTTGAAGACGCTGGCTGGAATGACTTTTGCCGATGAACGCTTTACGGAAGCTGCGGCGGCTTACCGCAAATTGGCCGATGCCGAAAGCACCGCTGCCGGAAAAGCCGAGGCCATGAACGGCTACGTCCGTGCGACGATCGCGGCGGGGGACGAGGAGCGGATTCTGTCCATGGCCGACGATGTGGCATCCTACACCGCTGCGGGAGACGAGGCATGGCGAGCGTCCCAGTTTGCGAAGGCCGGGATTCTGGATCGCCGGGGAGATGCCGCTGCCGCGCAAAAGATCTACAAGGTTTTGAGCGCCAATGTGAAAACATCCGAGGGAGCCGAGTCGGCCTACCGGGTGATCGAGTCCGCGTTCCGGGCCGGCGATACGGCTCGTGCCGAAAAACTGGTGCTCGATTTCTCGGACAAGGGAACGCCTCATGCCTTCTGGCTGGCCAAGTCCTTCCTTGTGCTGGGCGATATTTATGTGCAGAAGGGCGACATGTTCCAGGCCCGGGCGACCTACCAGAGTATCGTGGACGGCTACACTCCTGCCGATGACGGAATCGTTGCGGAAGCGAAAGAGAAAATCAAGAAACTCAATTAACGATATGAAGCGATCAGCTATTCTGTCCCTGATGTTTATCGCCGGACTGCTTGCGGTGCCCGGGGTGCTCAACGCCCAGGTCGAGAAGCGTGTCGAAGTATCCAAAGCCTATGTGCCGAGCGTGGAGCATGCGACGAAACTTGCCGTGCGCCCCAATATGGTCGATACGGCGGCCATACAGCCGGAAATCGACTATTCGATCACGCCGCTCACGCTCGAAACGCAGCTCGCCACGCGCCCGATCCGTCCTGCGACGATCACCTATTGGGAGTTCGACCGTCCGCTGCCTTTTTACCTGAAGGCCGGAGCGGGTTATCCGCTCAATTCGGCGCTCGATCTGTATGTATCGACACAGAACCCCGACATCGGCTATGCGTTGGGCTATATCAACCACGACGGACGGTACGGACGGATTCCCTATACGCCCGACGGGGACCATAGCGCCCTGTGGATGGACAATCGGGTGGGTGTCGCCGCCGGGAAATACATCGGGCGTCATGTGCTGGAGGGCGAGGTGAGCTACCGGAACCGGATCATCGACCGTTACGGCCTTTTCCCCGATCCGGACTTTCCGACTTTCGACAACGGAAATCGCCGCGTGATCGGCGATTTGCAGGGAAAGATACGGATCGGCGACGATTTCAACGACCTCTCGCGGACGAATTTCAATGTCGAGGTCACGGCGGGCAACTGGTGGAATCCGCTGGATTCGAAACTCTATCTGGAGGATAATGTCGTTCCGGTGTTGGATTATCCGTACGAAAACGAGTGGAATTTGGGGGTAGATGCCGCCGTTGGACGACGTTTCGGCCGCCATACGCTCGTCTTCCGGGCCGGATTCGAGGGCCGGTGGGGTGGCGACCGCAAGGGCGAATCGGTTTGGGCCGCTCCTTCTGACTATTACAACCGGACCTATTCGGGAGCGTTCCGTTATGCCTATCGTGCCCGGTCGGTCGATATGGAGTTCGGTTTGGATTACTACCGGGACGATGTGGCGGGGCGCGATGCGGCGAATTATTTCATTCCCTACGCTCACTTGCGTTTCGATCTGGGCGGCGGCGGTTTCGTACCTTATGTCGAGTTGGACGGAACCCTGAAGCACAACGATATGCGGGAGCTTATGGAAACCAATCTTTATTACGTGCCTCGTTATACGGACCCGATGCCCCGCAATACGGTGGACTATTCGGTCCGTGTCGGTGTGAGCGGGCGTCTCGTCGAGGATAAGCTGATTTACCGATTGTTCGTCGGCTATTCTTTCATCGAGAATCATAACTTTTGGTATTGCTATACGCCGACTACCCGGTATGAGGGGTTCAGTCTGGTACAGGGACGGCTGAATGTCATGTCGCTCAACGGTGAGCTGGAGTTCCGTCCGGTGAGCAATTTCACGTTCTCCATCGGCGGGCGGGGACTGACCTATACCGAGCATCAGACCTTGAGCATCGGCCTGCCGGAGTTCGAGGGTACGGTCCGGGCCCGCTATCATCATCGTAAGTTCTCGGTCGGCCTCGTTTTCGACCTGCAGTCCAACCGCTATATTTCGCGAGTGATTCCGTGGTTCCCGAACGACGGGATCGTGGGGAATATGCGCATTCCCTATACGGTAGATCTGGGGTTGAATGTCGATTGGTACGCGTCCAAGCGGGTAACGGTATTCGCCGAAGGTCACAATCTTTGCAACCGCCGGATTTACGACTGGAGTACGTTTCCGCAGTACAGCGCCGGATTTACGGCAGGTGTGAAGTTGAGTTTTTAGCGGATCGACCCGATATGAAAAACGGCCGGTAACATACCGGCCGTTTTTTATGGAGTACGATTTTTACTCCAGGTTTTTCCGGACTCCGTCCAGAAACCGCTTCATCTTCCCGCTGTCCTTTTTGTCGATGATCTTCGACAGGCGGGTCAGCGTGGCGACGATGTTGTCGATCTGTGCGGGCGTCTTGGGGTTGAAGAGGATTTCCGTCAGCAGGTAGTCGTCTTCGGAGAGTAGTCCGCGGGCGATGGCCATGTGTTTCTTGAAGGTGGTGCCGGGGGCATCCTGGTGCTTCATGATGGAGGCGAATACGAGAGTCGAGGCGAACGGCACCGAGAGGGAGTAGGCCACAACTTCGTCGTGCCCCTCGAAGGTGTATTCGCAGACGTTGAGCTTCAGCGAACCGTAGAGGTCCTTGAAGAAGATTTTGCCCATGTGGTCCGACTCCTTGATGATGATGGCGTTTTCGGTTTGCAGGTTGCCCAGGTTGGCGAACGTGGGGCCGAACATCGGGTGGGTCGAAACGTACCGGAATCCCGATTTCTCATAAAATTCCTGCAACCCGGTCTTTACCGAGGCGATGTCGGAGATGATACACTCTTTCGGCAGATAGGGAAATACCTCCTCGAATGCCTGGAGCGTGGCGTTCAGCGTTACGCAGTTGATAAGCAGTTCAGGCCGGAAGTCGGCGATCTCTTCGGGCGAGGTGAAGCGCTGGGCATTGTAGATGAATCGCATCCGCCGAGGGTCTTTTTCGAGGACGGCTACGTCGTGGTTGAAACTCAACAGATCGGTGAAAAAGGAGCCCATCTTTCCCGCTCCCAAAATCAGTATGCGCATATATCGGTTTGTTTATGTTTTTTGATGATCCGGGCGGTATGGGAGCGCCCGGGGATTGTTCTATTTCATTCTTCGTTTTTTCGCTCGGCAGAGGTCGTCGGCAACTTCCGTCCCCGTTTGCCGAAAACATTGAATCGCTTCTTCGTTTTCTTCGCACGGCATAATCCGAATAAATTCGGTGCTGTCTTCGCTTATCGGGAACGTCGTTATTTCATTATTTCCATCTGGACCTTTACCGACTCTTCGTGGATCGCCTTCATGATTTCCGAAATGAATTCCGGGTCGAGGTCGAGCGATTGCCCCATTTTGCCGCGTTTGTCCAGGATTTCATCGTAACGCTTGTTTTGCAGGATGGGCATGTTGTGCTCCTTCTTGTAGGTGCCGATCTCCTGCGAGATGTGCATCCGCTTGGCGAGGAGGCTCAACAGTTGCTCATCGACCTCGTCGATCTGGCGGCGCAGGATGCTGATGTTCTCCGTGGTTTGGGCATTGTCGCGCACCACGAGCAGTTGCAGCGTGTAGTCCAGCACTTCGGGCGTCACCTGCTGCGCCGCGTCGCTCAGCGCACTGTCGGGATCGCAGTGGGATTCGATGATAAGTCCGTCGAAGTTCAGGTCGAGCGCCTGCTGCGAGATAGGAGCTACCAGTTCGCGTTTACCGCCGATGTGGCTCGGGTCGCAGAAGATGGTGAGGTTGGGGTACCTGCGGCGAAGTTCGATCGGAATATGCCAGAGCGGAGCGTTGCGGTAGATTTTTTTCTCGTAGGAGCTGAATCCCCGGTGGATGACGCCCAGCCGTCGGAGTCCGGCGTTGTAGAGCCGTTCGATCGCGCCGACCCACAGTTCCAGGTCGGGATTGACGGGGTTTTTTACCAGAATGGGGATATCCACGCCTTTCAATGCGTCGGCCAGCTCCTGCATGGCGAAGGGGTTGGTGACGGTGCGGGCACCGACCCAGAGGATGTCGATGCCGGCTTTCAGGGCTTCGAAAACATGGGCGGGGGTGGCGACCTCGGTGGCTACCAGCATGCCGGTTTCCTGCTTGACCTGCTTCATCCAGGGAAGGCCTTCGACGCCGATGCCTTCGAAGCCGCCCGGCTTGGTGCGGGGTTTCCAGATACCGGCCCGGAAGATCTTTACGCCCCGGGCAGCCAGTTCGGAGGCGGTTTTGAGTACCTGTTCACGGCTCTCCGCGCTGCAAGGGCCTGCGATAATCATCGGACGTTTGGGATCCACGCCCGGAAAAGTGAGCGGTTCTATTTCCATTTTCATTGTCGTTGTTGATTTTGCGATCGCCGGCTGTAACCGGCGAATCCGGTCTGTTTATATTCTGTTTACTGATTCTGTTTTGTTCGGGTCGTCGTGATCCGGTCGAGTGCCTCCTGCAACATCTCCTCGTTGCAGCAGAGCGAGATGCGGATGTAGTTCCGCCCTTCCGAGCCGAAGATGAAGCCCGGAGTGACGAAGACTCGCGACTGGTACAGCACCCGGTTGCAGATGGCTTCCCCGACACCGTTCGGGCACTCCCCGGCAGCCGTGAGTTGCGCCGCGAGGGTATCGTTCACCCGTCCCCAGAGGAACATTCCCACCTGGTCGTCGCGGACATCGCAGCCGAGGGTTTCCAGAATCCGGGCCGCCAGTGCGCGTCGGCGGCGATATACCTCGTTCATCCGTTGGTACCAGCTGTCGGGGGCTTTCAGCGCTTCGACGGCGGCCAGTTGCATCGGGCGGAACATCCCGGAGTCCATGTTGCTCTTCACGCGCAGGATCCACTCCAGGAACCGGGAATTGGTCGCCACCATTCCGATACGCCAGCCGGGCATGTTGAAGGTTTTACTCATGGAGTTGAGTTCGATGCAGATCTCTTTGGCACCCGGTACGCTCAAAATGCTTAACGGGCGGTCGTTCAGGATGAAGCTGTACGGGTTATCGTGGCAGATCACGATGTTGTGCCTGCGGCCGAAGGCGACCAGTTTTTCGAACAGCTCCCGCGAACCGTTGGCTCCCGTAGGCATGTTGGGGTAGTTGCACCACATCAGTTTCACACCGGACAGGTCCATTTTCTCCAGTGCTTCGAAATCGGGCTGCCAGTCGTTCTCTTCTTTCAGGGCGTAGGGCAGGATGCGGGCGCCGACGAACTTCGACACTGAGGCGTAGGTCGGATAGCCCGGATTGGGTATGAGTACCCCGTCGCCTTCGTTCAGGAAGGCCAGCGAAATGTGCATCACACCCTCCTTGCTGCCGATCAGGGGCAGGATTTCGTTGGCAGGGTCCAGGTCCACGCCGTACCATCTCTTATACCACCGGGCGAACTCCGCACGCAGTTCCGGAATACCTACGTAAGGTTGGTATCCGTGCGTGTCGGGCCGCGCTGCCGCCTGGCAGAGCGCCTGCACGGTTTCGGCCGACGGGGGCAGGTCCGGGCTGCCGATCCCCAGGTTGATGACGCGTGCGCCGGATTCGTTCATCCGGGCCACCTCTTTCAGTTTCACGGAGAAGTAGTACTCCTCGACGTTTTCCATCCGGCGGGCCGGGGTGACGGTCGGTTTTGCCGGTTTCGTTTCTTCGGAGCCGCCAAGCTCCGCAGGTTGTTGTTTTTTCATACTGAAAACAAAAAAGCTCCCGCCTCAAGGCAGGAGCTATGATCTAAATTCGTAATTCTGTCGATCGAACTTTACAACACGCAAACTCCCGCCTTTACTCGGCCCGAATAAAGGTAATAATAATAGGAGTATGTAAACTGAACGTGTTGCATATCGTTTTTGTCGTCGAATATCCATCCAGGATATTTAACGGGACAAATGTATCGCATTTTTCGGAAAATGACAAAATTTTTTTCGCTTTTTTTATTTCGGGCATAAAATTCCTAAATTTGTCGGGACAAACAATTTCGAATAAACGTGAGTAATCTTCATATATCATCCGATTTCAGCGGTTTGGATGCCCTGATTCCGCAGGGCCGACGGGTTTTCGTCGTTATCGACAGCAACCTGAAGCCCTTTTTCGGCCTTTTCGAACGGTATGAACTCATTCCGATCCAGACCTCCGAGAAGGTTAAAACCTTCGCTACGGTAGAATATATTATCGAACAGTTGCTGGAGCGGGGAGCCGACCGGAGCTCGTTTCTCGTGGGCGTGGGCGGCGGCATCACGACCGACCTCTGCGGTTTCGCGGCGTCGGTTTACAAACGGGGTATTCGGTTCGGTTTCGTACCTACGACGCTGCTGGCGCAGGTGGACGCTTCGATCGGGGGTAAGAACGGCGTGAATTTCCATGCCTATAAGAATATGGTCGGTACGATCACCCAGCCTGAATGGATCTATATCTGCACCGATGCGCTGCGGACGCTTTCGCCCCGGGAGTTCCGGGCCGGAATCGCCGAAGTCCTGAAGACTTTCATCCTGTTCGATGCGGAATACTATCGCAAGGCCGTGGATTATTTCGCCCGGATGGAGGCCCACTTGCGGAAAGCGGGAACCTGTTGCGGGGGCGAATGTGTGTACGGGCAGGAGGAGCTTACCGAAATCATTCGCAAAACGGCGTTATACAAGTGTGCCGTAGTGGAGCGGGATGCTTTCGAGAAGGGGGAGCGGCGCTTGCTGAATCTGGGGCATACCTTCGCTCACGCCATCGAGAAAAATTGTCCGATCATGCACGGCGAAGCCGTGGCGATCGGTCTGGTGCTGGCTGCCGGGGTGTCCGAACGGCTGGGACTCGCCCCGGCGGGACTGGCGGTCGGTCTGGCGGAGGATTTGAAGAAGGTCGGGCTTCCCACCCAGTCGCCCATAGCTATCGGTGTTTTGCTGGAAGCGTTGGAAAAAGATAAGAAGGTGGAGGGCGATGCCATTCATTTCATCCTGCCCCGTGCGGTGGGGGAGGTGGTGGATCGTGCGATTCCGTTAAAACAGTTGGAGGAGGTCGCCCGTGATCTGCGTTAGCGTACAGGAAAAGAGTTTCGGGGATTGCCGGGCGATCCTCGAATCGTGTGAAATGGCCGAACTCCGGGCGGACCTTTGCCGTCTTTCGGTCGAAGAGGTCGAGCGGCTCGTGGAGATTCGGCCGAACCTGATTGCCACCTGCCGGATTGCGAACTCTTCCGAGACATTCGCCCGCGAGCAGCTCGAGGCGGCGATCCGCAGAGGGGCGCGTTATGTCGATATAGAGATCGAAGCGCCCGACGAGCATCTGGAATATATTCGTACGCTCGCCCGCGAGTACGGGTGCCGGCTGATCGTTTCGTTCCACGATTTCGAGGGAACTCCCTCCCTCGACGAGCTGAAGGGGATCGCCCGGCTGTGTCGCACGAAGGGGGCCGATCTGGTGAAGATCGTCACGACGGCCCGGAATATTTCGGATGCCGCCCGTACGATGCGTTTGTATGACCTGCAAGCCGACGGAGCGCTTTTCGAGGGTGCCGCCGCTGCGGAGCGTCCGCAGTTGGTCGCTTTTTCGATGGGCGAAGCCGGGAAATTCACCCGTCTGCTCTGCCTGAAGCTGGGGGCGCCTTATACGTATGTTTCAGCTGGAGCATCCAACGCCACGGCGTCGGGGCAATATACCCGCGAGGAGATGGAGCGGCTGCTTTCGGCCGAAAATTATCCTTTCGAGGGATTTCGCGAGTTCCGTCGGACGACGGTTGCCGTTCCTTGTTCCAAGAGCGTGGCTCAGCGGGCCGTGTTGGCTGCTGCGCTGGCTGCGGGAGAGAGCCGGCTCGCCAATTACGCCCCTTGCAACGATATAGTCGGAGCCGTCGAGGTCATCCGGGGTATGGGCTGCCGGATTGCGTCGGACGGTACGACGCTGCATATCGAGGGTGTCGGAGCGGAGCGCTTGGGACGTTGCACGAAGATCGAAACCGGCGAATCGGGGCTGCTCACGCGGCTGTTGACTCCGCTGGCATCCCATATTTCCGCTTTGAACGGCGGTGCCCCGGTGGAAATTTCCGGGCATGGCAGTATTCTGAAGCGCAATCTGCACGAGGCGGTCGCCGCGCTGCGCGAAGCCGGCGTGCATTGTTCTGCCCGTGAGGAGGGGTATCTTCCGTTTCGGATCGAGGGCGGTATTACCCGTCGTGAGATCTCCTTTTCGGGGCGGGAGAGTTCGCAGACCGTATCGGGTTTCCTGATGACTTTGCCGTTGTTGCAGGATGCGACCGTGCTGACGGTAACCGAGCCGTCGAGCATTCCCTACCTGGAGCTTACTTTGCGGACGCTGACTCGGTTCGGTGTCCGACTCAACAGGGAGGCGTTTTACGACGGGGTGTGTGGCGGGACGCCTTCGAAAATCGTCTTTTCGGTACCGGGCGGGCAGGAGTACCGTCCTTCGGACCTCTTCCTGGATGCTGATTGGAGTTCGGCCGCCTATTTCGCGGTGGCCGGAGCCGTCGCTTCGTCGCTGGGGCGGATCGAGGGGATTACGCTGCGCAATATGCGGCTCGATTCGCTGCAGGCCGATGAAAAGATACTCGACATCCTGCGTTCGTGCGGTGCCGATGTGAGCGTCGCGCCTGCGGACGCATCCGCAAGGGGCGATATGCCGGGAGATTTGCAGAACATCTCCGTTACTGCGACCGGCCGGCGGCTGAAGGCTTTCGAGGTCGATGCCACGCATTGCCCCGATCTGTTCCCGATCCTTGCGGTGCTGGCTGCCCATTGCGACGGTACGAGCCGTATCGCGGGTGTCGGACGTCTGACGCAGAAGGAGAGCAACCGGGCCGAAACGATCTATGCCGAGTTCCGGACGCTGGGGGCGCGGATCGACATCCGGGGCGACGAGATGTTCGTTACGGGCGGGCCGTTGCATGGAGGAGATGTCCGTTCGCACAACGACCACCGGATTGCCATGAGCCTGATCGTCGCCGGGTTGTTCACGCCGGAGCCGGTGCGGCTGGACGACGTGAAGTGCATCGACAAGTCGTTTCCTTCGTTCCTCGATCTGCTCGCCCGGCAGGAGTAGCGGGGCGGGCAGATGGTATTTCCGTTCCGGCGGAAAGAACGCTTTCCGTGCGGCGAAGCGCGGAAACGATGAACGGGCCGGACGACTGAAGTAAACTCGAAGAAATTTAATTGGCTATGAATTCATACGGAACAAAATTCAGACTCTCGATTTTCGGGGAGTCGCACGGTCCGCTGATCGGCGTGGTGCTCGACGGCGTGCCTGCGGGCATGCCGCTTTCGCGCGAGGATTTCCTCGCGGATCTCGACCGTCGCCGCAGCGGTGCGAAGGGAAGCACGCCCCGCAAGGAGAGCGATTTGCCGGAGATCGTAAGCGGCGTCTGCGACGGGCACACTACGGGTGCTCCGCTCACGATCGTATTTCGCAACAGCAATACCCGTTCGGGCGACTATTCGGACTTTCGCGCGACGCCCCGTCCGGGCCATGCCGATTTCGTGGCGGAACGGAAATACCGTGCCTTCAACGATCTGCGGGGCGGCGGCCATTTTTCGGGGCGGCTGACGCTGACGCTGGTGGCGGCCGGAGTCGTGGCCAAGAAGATGATCGGCCCGATCGAAATCCGGGCCCGGATCACCGAGCTGGGCGGTATTCCCCGCGAGCGGCTGAATTGCGAGCCGGGGAAGGAATTGGGCGCCGAGGGTGCCCCGACGCTCTGGGACGAGCTGATTGACCGCACGCTCCGGGAGTTGGATTCCGTAGGCGGGGTCATTGAGTGTACCTGCGACAAGGTGCCCGTCGGATTGGGCGAGCCGTTCTTCGATTCGCTCGAATCGCAATTGGCTCACCTGGCATTTTCGATTCCGGCGGTGCGGGGCATCGAGTTCGGCGACGGATTCGCCGCAGCCCGTATGAAAGGTTCGGAGCATAACGACTGTTTTGTGAACGGAGAGGGAAAAACCGCTACCAACGGAGCGGGCGGCATCAACGGCGGTATCTCGAACGGCAATCCCGTGGTGTTCCGCATCGCTGTCAAACCTACTTCCAGCATCGCGAAGAAACAATATACGTTCAATTTTGCGACGGGACGGATGGAAGAGTTCGTCGTCAAAGGGCGGCACGACGCCTGCATCGCCCTGCGCTGTCCGGTCGTGGTGGAGGCGATCGCTGCGATCGCGCTGGCTAACAACTGATCGTTTTTTGAAGAAAATCAATTGATTTTTAGTAAGTCGGATATTTGCAGCGCTGAATATTATTCGTATTATAATATTTGTCCCGCAGAGGTTTCGTTGCTCGATTCGATGCTGAAACGAAAGGAATACAGCAATACCGGGAAATATGTATTTCCCGGTATTGCTTATGATTGTTCCCTGAATTGGTATCGACGGTTTTTGAAGTCGGCCGGAAATGGGCGGGTACACAAAAAAAGGGTAAGCTACTTATATCGCACCGCTACGACCACATACCCTTGCTTGATTCCTCACCTGGGGGAGTCTGTGGGAGCTGGTCGTATAAGACTTACCCCAGCACAAAAGTACGAATTTTTTGTATCTTTGCAAAGAAAAAAGGAACTATCTGCGATTTTGTCGCTGTTTTTCGAGAGCCGGATGCCGAAAAGGCTGCCTGGATGTGTCTCGGAGGGCGGTGCGGGGAGAGTTAATGAATGAAGAGAATGACGGCGAAAAAAAGATTGCTTGTCGTGTTTATTGCTGCGGTTGCAGTCGGGGCAACGGTGGCTTTGGTTTTCATCTTTCAGTTTTTCGGAGATGCCGTCCGGGAGCGGAGCGACCTTTATATAAGCGCCCGCACGGACTACCCGGGGCTGCTCGACTCTCTGCGTCCCCGTACGGACCATCACTGGGCTTTTGACCGGTATGCCGGCCGTCTGGAGCTGGAGCGCTCCTTCAAACCGGGGCACTACGTACTGGAACCGGGAATGAACGTCGTCGAAATCGCCCGGATGCTCAAACTGGGGATGCAGACGCCCGTGCGCGTTACGCTCAACTATGCCCGTACCCGTGCGTTCCTCGCTTCGCGGCTGGCCCGCCAGCTCGATGCCGATTCTGCGGAGCTGATGCGGGCACTGACCGACCCGCAGCTTGCCCGGGAGGTCGGGACCGACAGCCTGCAGCTCTTTTCGCTCTTCATCCCCAATACATATGAATTTTATTGGACGGTTTCGCCCGAGGATTTCGTGCGCCGCATGCGCAAGGAGTACGACCGTTTCTGGACTCCGGAGCGGGATGCCGCCCGCCGACGCAGCGGTTTGAGCCGGGACGAGGTGATGACGCTGGCTTCGATCGTCACCGAAGAGACCAACAAGGCCGACGAAATGCCCCGTGTGGCGGGAGTCTATATCAACCGCCTGCGGAAAGGGATGCCCCTGCAGGCAGATCCGACGGTCAAATATGCGCTGCAGGATTTTTCGCTTCGCCGGATTCTGCACAAGCACTTGAGAACCCCTTCGCCGTATAACACCTATCTGAACAAGGGGTTGCCGCCGTCGCCGATTGCGATGCCTTCGGTCGCTGCGATCGACGGGGTGCTGAACTTCGAGAATCACGACTATCTCTTCTTCTGTGCCCGCCCGACTTTCGACGGTTATCACAGTTTCGCCCGCACGTACGGCGAACATCTGGCTAATGCCCGGGCTTATAGTGCGGAGTTGAATCGTCGGAATATTAAATAATTTCCGTATATTTGCCCTCCCTATGTTGGTTAAAATCTATACCGAGAATCCTTCCGAGAAGGAGATCGACCGGGTGGTGAACCTGCTCGAAAGGGACGGCGTGGTGATCTATCCGACCGACAGCGTCTATGCCTTCGGCTGCTCGATCCGTTCGGCGAAGGCCGTCGAGCGGCTGCGCCGGATCAAGGGGAAGGATCTCACGACGTTTTCCGTCGTGTTCGATTCGCTCGGGCAGATTGCCGATTATTGCCGGGTGGATAACGCTCAGTTCCGGTTGCTGAAACAAAATCTGCCGGGGCCCTTCACCTTCCTGCTGGATGCATCGTCGCGTATGCCGCACAAGGCGCTCGAACGGCGTCGCACCATCGGGATCCGCATTCCGGACAATTCGATTCCTCGGGCCATCGTCGAGCGGTTGGGAGCTCCGCTGCTGACCTCTTCCGTGCTGGATGACGAGGAAACCGAATATATGACCGATCCGGAGTTGATCCACGAGCGGTACGGCCGGGACGTAGAACTGGTGATCGACGGAGGTGTCGGCGATGCGGTGCCGACGACCGTCGTAGATCTGACGGGCGGTGAGCCGGAGATTTTGCGGGAAGGTAAAGGTATATTGCGGGAATAAACATATGCTAAAAATAGAAGAAGAATGACAAAATTCAAATTCTGGAACGAGGTCTGCAAGTACGGAGCGATCATCGGACTGGTCATGTCCGTAGCTTTCGTTATCGAGCAGTCCCTGATGTTGTCGGGGTGGTTTTCAACGATGGGGCTGGTATGGGTCTTGGCCGCAGTCGTATATATCGTGTTGCTTTATCGTTTCGCCAAGCGTCGCCGCGAGCAGTACGGTCAGGAGCAGGGATTTCCTTTCGGCCACGGCTTGGGTTTTATTCTGGCTCTGATCCTGGCGTCGGCCATGATCAAGGGGGTGGTAGAATACCTTTACCGCAGTGTTTTCATCGGATATTCGGAGTATATCGACCGATACACTTCCGCATTGATCCGGTTCGCTGAGGAGGGAAAGTTCCCTGCGTCGATGGAGGGCGTATTCGCCGAAATGCTGAAAACCATACAGGAGGCGCCGGAGCCTTCCATTCTGGCTACCGTATGGGCTTCGATCTGGGGCAACCTGATCGTCGGCCTCGTCCTAGGGCTTATTTTGGCCGGTATCCTGGCGCGTGCACCCCGGCCTTTCGGTCCTCAATCCGAAGAGTAAGAGAACGATGGATGCTACGCTCGACATATCGGTCGTCGTTCCGCTTTACAACGAGGAAGAGTCCCTGCCGGAGCTGGTCGAATGGATCGACCGCGTAGCTCGCGGCGAGGGTTTGTCCTACGAGGTGATCCTGGTGGACGACGGTTCCGGCGATGGTTCGTGGCGCGTGATCGAGAGTCTGCACGAGCGGTTTGCGGCGGTGCGGGGGATCAAGTTCGCTCGCAACTACGGCAAATCCGCCGCTCTGTATTGCGGTTTCGCCGAAGCACGCGGCGAGGTGGTTTTCACGATGGACGCCGACTTGCAGGACTCGCCGGATGAGATTCCGGCTCTGCGGCGTATGGTCCTCGACGAAGGGTACGACCTGGTGTCGGGCTGGAAAAAGAAGCGCCACGACCCGGCCGGAAAGCGGTGGCCGAGCAAGTTTTTCAACTGGACGGCCCGCATCGTTTCGGGAATCCGACTGCATGATTTCAACTGCGGACTGAAGGCCTACCGCCGCCGGGTGGTCAAGGCGATCGAAGTCTATGGCGAGATGCATCGTTATATTCCGATTCTGGCAAAACAGGCCGGATTCAAGCGGATCGGCGAGAAGGTCGTCGAGCATCGCGCCCGCAAGTACGGTCATTCGAAATTCGGTATGGAGCGGATGGTGAAAGGGTATCTGGATCTCATTACGGTTTCGTTTCTCTCGCGTTTCGGCCGTTCGCCGATGTACTTTTTCGGCAGCCTGGGAACGCTGATGTTCCTTTTCGGCGGCTGTACGACGGCATGGGTGATCGGTGCCAAATTGTATAAACAGTGCCATGACCTGCCTGTGCGGGCCGTAACGGATCAGCCGCTTTTCTACCTTTCGCTGCTGGCCGTCGTGCTCGGCGTGCAGTTGTTCCTGGCGGGATTCCTGGGCGAGTTGATCGACCGGAATGCCGCAGACCGTAATAAATACCTGATCGAAAAAACATTGGATAATCAATAAACCTTGCAGAGCCTGCGATTTTCGGCAGGATTCGAAGAGGTTCGCATAAACAAAATAGAAGTTATATGATTCAACGTATTCAGACTCTGTATCTGTTGCTGGTCGTCGTACTGACGGGATTGGCCTTGTGGCTGCCGCTGGTCGATTTCACCGTTGGGGCGGACACTTGTACGCTGACCGCTTTCGGCCTGAAGGATGCCGCCGGCATCACGTTGCTGCCGACGGTGTATCTGGGGGTTGTTCTGGCTGCCACCTGTCTGTTGCCGCTGGTGACGATTTTCCTTTTCAAGCGCCGCCTGGTGCAGATCCGGTTATGTGCCGTCGAGTTGGTGCTCCTCGTCGGTGCCGGAGCGATGATGGGAATCTATTTCTACCTTTGTAACCGTTACTTCGCGGAAAGTGAATTTTACTCTCATACTCTTAAAATTTCGCTCGTTTTCCCGCTGGTCTGCCTGGTTTTCGACTTGCTGGCTTTGCGGGCGATCTTCCGGGACGAAAAGCTGGTGCGGTCGCTCGACCGGATTCGCTGACCGGACGTATTTCTCGGAAAAAAGGCGTGCGGTCAAAACTGCACGCCTTTTGTGTTTATTTTGCCGGGAAAGAATACGGTTTGGTGGGGTTTTTGATACGAAATAAAAATCCGGTGTGTCGTTATATTTGATTTAACGGGATTGTAATACGAAAATAGTGTTCGAATTATTGTCGAAACAGGAAAAAATAGTATTTTTACAAAAAGTTTAAGAATAAGTGGCCTGAGTAAATATGCAAGACGATGAAGTTATTTTTAACCTATTTTTATATCACTCTAAAATTTAATTGTTTATGAAAAAGAGTAGCATTTGGAAATTGCTCTTCAGTGCATTGACCGTGTTCGCCGTGGCGGTGTTCGCGGGATGTACCGACGACAATGACGACATGGGTGCTCCCTATCTGAACGTCACGCCGGAGAACCTGACGTTCGATGCGGAGGGACAGCCCGCAGATGAGTACAACGGTACTTTTATCGTTGAAACGAACCGTCCCTGGCGTGCTATCGTCGAGGACGAACAGACTTGGGTGCGCCTTTCGGCTACCGAAGGCGAGGGCGACGCTGCCGTGACCGTTACGGTACCCGCTTCGAACATCGGTCAATCGGCCAAGGTGACTTTCGAGGTTTACAACTCCTACGGCGCATTGATTCAGAAGGATGTCAATGTGCTTCAGGGCGAAGTGGTGCCGCCGACGCTCATCTTCAACGAAACCGCAGGTAGCGAGTCCGTTGCGAACCCGTATCCGTTGGTTGCCGACTATACGGGTTGGAACACCACCGGCGAGGGGGCTTCGAAGGTTTCCTACGAGGGCGTGAATACTTCGATCCGCGCTTCCGGTAAGAGCAGCGCGGGTGCTTATGACGGTGCTTCGGGCCCGAACGTGATCTTCTTCGGCTCGGCTCCGGCAACCTTTACGGTTAAAAACATAACGCTCGCCTCCGGCCAGACCAACCTGAAGCTGACTTTCGGCGGACAGTATTACGACGGTGATAACAATGACAATAATTTCAACAAGGACAACTTCGTGGTTTATCTCAGTGCGAACGGAACGGACTATACTCCGCTGTCTTACGAGGTAAACGACGGTGATCAGGTCGATCCTTACTGGGTATTTGCAACCAAGAACTTTACGCTCAAGAATGCGACTTCGACGCTTTATATCAAGTTCGAAGCAAATATTTCGTCTAAATTCCGTCTGGATGATATTACTCTGATGACCGGCAACGGCGGCGAGGAAATCGACTTGGCGGGCGGCGGTGTCGTGCCTCCCGATCCGAGCGGCGATGCGATTTACGAGAACAATTTCGACAAGACGCCTGCCGAGAAGGTTGATAATAAATGGCCGTTCCTCGATCAGACCGATGCATGGCAGAATGCTTCCGGTACGGGTAATTCGACGGTGACCTATACCTCTACGAACGTATCGGTGCGTACTTCCGGCAAGCTCAGCGGCGGTTACGACGGTGCTTCGGGTTCGAACAAGATTTTCTTCGGCTCTGCACCTGCGACTTTCGACATCAACACTATTACGATGCCTGCGGGCAAGACCAACTACCGGATCATCTTCGGCGGTGCTTATTCGCAGAGTAACGGCGGTACTTACGACAACATTTTCAAACCCGAATCGTTCCACGTTGCCGTAGGTAACGGAACCGACTGGTCGGGCAATCTGACTTACGAGAAGATCGGCGGCAGCGATACGACCGATCCTTACTGGGTTCAGTTCGCCGTAGATTTCACGCTCAAGGAGGCTGTCGGCCAGCTTTCGATCCGTTTCACGGCTGATCTGGCGTCGGTATTCGCAATCGATGACGTACAACTCGTCGAGGGCAACGGCGGTCAGGAGGTCGATCTCGAAGGCGGTGTGGTGCCGCCCGATCCGGGTGAGGCTACGGCCATTACCATTCCCGAGCTGATCGCACAGATGACTGATACGGAGGCTCCGGTGGATGCCAATGCAGATCGCTATCTGGACGCTGTGGTGATGAACGACGTGGCCGGTGCCAATTATACCTTCAACAACCTGATCCTCGCTACCGAGAATGCGACGGAGGCCGGTAACGGCATCACGCTCTACGGCAGTCAGGTAGAACCTTCGACGCTCGGTCTGAACAAGGGTGACAAGGTGCGCGTAACCCTTTATAAAGGACTTGCCAAGGTGGTAAATTACAGTGGTATGTACGAAGTGACGGGCGCTAAGGAAGCGACTTGGTGCAAGGTCGAGAAGACCGGTACGGTGACTTCGATTCCCACGGCGACGATCGCTGCTGCGGATCTGGCGAAATATCAGGGTATGGCCGTGACGATCGCCAATGCGTCGGTTGCCCAGGCAGGTGTTTGGGCGAGCGCCAGCGCACTCTCTTCGCATACTTTCACTGCCGATGGAGCCAATTTCACCGTATTCTGCAAGCAGAGCGATGAAAAGAACCCGAGCGTGTTCCTCGACGTACCTTTTAAGGCTGGCTCGGGTAATATCTCCGGTCTGGCTGCCGTATATAAGAATAATTCCCAGCTCGTTCCGCGCAATCTGGACGACGTGGCCGCTTTCAGCGACAGCTCGACCCCGATGATTACGGGGGTAACTCCGGCCAGCCTCTCCTTCGAGGCTGCGGGCGGCGAGAAGACGCTCACGGTTTCTGTTATCAACCAGGGTAACAACCAACTCTCCGTAAGCGGCCTCACCGCTCCCCTGAGCGCTACGGTCAGCGGCCTGACCGTGACGGTCAAGGCCGATCCGAATACCGGTACGCAGCCCGTTAATCAGATGCTGACCATCACGCTGGCCAACGGTAACAGCAAGGATGTGCCTGTTACATTGCTCGGTGCCGGCGGCGGAGGAACCGGTGAGGTCGTTGCGTTCTCGATCACGGATATTAAGGCGGATAATGCGGATCTCCCGACCAATGGTTACGGTTCGCAGGTTGTCGCTACGCCCAGTACTTGGGTTAGTTGGACCGTTGGCGGTATCGAGTTCACGGGTGTGAAAATCTGTGAATCGCCCGCTTCCAACGGCTCGATCATTCAGATGCAGGGTAATGACTCCGATGCGGCTAAACAGGCGAAGCTGCAAAACGTGACGCCGATCGACGGGATGTCGAAGATCAAGATCGTTTTCCGGTCGTATCCGAATAAGAGTGGCAGCTACTACAACCCGGGATATACGATGACCGTTGCCGGGGCTGCTCAAACTCCTGTGGAAACATACACGGATAAGAGCGGTTACAGAGAGTATGTACATGAGTACGATCTGGCCGGTTTGGGTGCTGATTCCTTTGTGCTCGACAATAATAAGGTCGGAGCCTTGTATATCGAATCGTTCGAGATTACCAAATAGTTTTTAATATGCTGGATACCGACTCTTGGAGGGATCATCCCCTCCAAGAGTTTGGTTTCTCGGATAGTTTTTTATAGTTTACCGATGATGTCGATGTTCAGATATTGTGAGAAGGGATGGAAATGGCTGTTCCTGACGATGATTGCGCTCTCTGTCGTAGCTTGCGGCGACGATACGGACGATTTTTGGGGTTCTGCCGTATGGCGGACCTCTTCGACGGTCGGAGCTGCGGAGGGTTCGGCCGCCATACAGATTGAGGGACCTGTCGGCGCCGGATGGCGTGCCGAAATCAAGGACGGAGGTGCTTGGTGCTCGTTCAGGCTCAACGATCCGACGGTCCTCGTGAAGGAGGGCACCGTACAGAGTTCGAACATCAGCAATATCCTGGACGTTTATTATACGCGGAATACCGGGAGCGGGGAACGTTCGGCGACCATCGAATTCGAATTTTTCGGCGGTGAGCCGCAGGTGCTCGTGCTGACGCAGTTTTCGGCCTCTTCGACCAACGATCCCTACGATGAAGGTCATGCGAAGGCCTGGGCCGAATTGCCGGAAAAGCGAGTCGATGAGAATTTCGTTTACGTCAGCCACTTCGCTTCGCTCAATAACCGCACCGTGCGCAACTATTCGTTCTGCTACGACAAAACGCTCCATGTGGCGCATTGGGTGGCTTATCCGCTGCATTCGGTATATAGGGGGTCGATAGACCGTACCGACGATTTTCAGTACGATCCGAAGGTCGATTATCCCTGGCAGCCCAACCTCGTGGCCGGTTCCTATCGGGGCAGTTACGACCGGGGACATCAGCTCCCTTCGGCGGACCGTACGGCTACGCGGGAGTTGAATCTCCAGACGTTCTATGCGACCAATATGACGCCGCAGCTCAACCGGCTCAACCAGGATATGTGGGCCAATCTCGAAGCCAAGGTGCGTGCGCAGATATGCAACGACACGCTTTATGTGGTGACCGGTTGCTATTATGCCAATACCAATACGACGACGACCGATCGTGACGGGAAAGTTTGTCCGGTCCCGACGAATTATTTCAAGGTATTGCTTCGCACGCGCACCGGTACGACCGGTAAACGCATCGCGGATTGTTCGGCCGATGAATTGAAGACGATCGGATTTTGGGTGGATCAGAAGAGCTACGGCGATATTCAGCCGCCTGCGTCCATTTGCATGAGCGTGGCGGAGATTGAAAAGAAGACCGGCTTTACGTTCTTTCCCAATATTCCCGAGTCGGCTGCGGAATCCGTAAAGGCACAAAACTCTCCGAGCCAATGGGGAATCCAAAACTAATTTGACTTATGAAAAAACGACTGATTTTTACAGGACTACTGGCCTTACTGTTCGCAGCCTGCTGTTTCGCGCAGAAACCGTACAAGGTGGTCTTTTACAACTTGGAGAACTTTTTCGATACGATCAACGATCCCGAGGTCAATGACGACGAATTCACGCCGGAAGGACCTAAAAAATGGAATTCTGTCAAGTATGCGAAGAAGTTGGGTAATACCGAAAAGGTGCTTTTCGACATTGCCGGTATCGATAAGGATTATCCGATCGTGATCGGCGTATCGGAGGTGGAGAACCGCTCGGTGCTCGAAGATATCATCGCTACGCCGAAGATGGCTCCGGGCAATTACCGGATTTCGCACTACGACTCTCCCGAAGCTCGCGGTGTGGACGTCGCTTTTATGTACCGTCCCGATGTCTTCAAGCTGGAGGGCAGCGCACCGATCCGCACGCAGATTCCTTCGCTTCCGAATTTCAAAACCCGCGATATTTCGACCATGTGGGGTACGATCGACGGCGAACCGTTCTTCTTCATGGTGGCTCACTGGCCTTCGCGTCTGGGCGGCAAGGACGCTTCGGAGTTCAAGCGTATCGCCGTCGGCGAGCAGATGCGTCGAATCGCCGACTCTGTCCTGAAGGTCAATCCTGCGACCAAGATCGTGGCGATGGGCGACTTCAACGACGATCCGACCGATCCGAGCATGTTGGAGGGGCTGAATGCCAAACCCAAGGTCAAGGATCTTCAGCCGGGCGATTTCTTCAGTCCGTTCCACGCCGTGCTTCGTGCCGGTATGGGAACGCTGGCTTACGGCGACGCCTGGAATCTCTTCGACAATATCGTAGTGTCGGAAAACCTGGTCAATGCGAAGCCCGGCGAGTTGCGTCTGGTGCGGGCTCCGGGATCGAAGTACTACGGGAATGTCTTCAAGCGTAACTATATGATCCAGCGGGAGGGGCAGTTCAAAGGCTATCCTTTGCGCACGTACGTCGGAAACAATTTCCAGGGCGGTTACAGCGACCACTTCCCCGTTTATATCTACATCGGTAAATAAATACCTTAACTTGAAAGGATATGAAAATAAAAAGTTTACTAATTTTTGTATTTACCCTGATGTCGCTGACCGCGTTCGCTCAGAGCGGCGGTATCAAGGGTAAGGTCGTTTCCCGCGAGGGACGTGTCGCGGTGGACGGGGTGAAGGTTTCGGTCACTCCCGGTGAAATGACTGCCACGACCGACGGCCGAGGTGGTTTCGTGATCGAGAATGTCGAGCCCGGCGAATATACGTTGCAGTTCGAGGCTCCCGAATTCGAGCCTTTGACGCTCGTGGTGCGCGTGGACAAGATGGTGCGCGACATCAATACGGTGATTCTGGTCCCCGAAGTGCTTTCGACCGTAATGGACGATTCGATCTTCGCAGAGTTCGACACCGAGAGCGGCAACGATGCGCAGTCGCTGCCTTCGTCCCTTTCGGCTTCGAAGGACGTTTTTAACAACATCGCTTCCTTCCGGTTCAGCGAGATGCGTTTCAACGTGCGTGGTTACGATTCGCAGTATTCGGACGTTTACCTGAACGGTATTCGCTTCAACGACGCTATGACGGGCTATACGCCCTGGTCGTTGTGGAGCGGTCTGAACGACGCTACGCGCAACCAGGAGATCACCAACGGTTCGATCATGTCGGATTACGGCGTGGGTAGCATCGGCGGTACGACCAACATCAACGCCCGTGCTTCGCAGGTGCGCCAGGGACTTCGCGTGAGTCTGGTGAACGCCAATTCGATGTATCGCTTCCGTGCCATGGTGACCTATGGTTCGGGTCTGCTGGACAACGGCTGGTCCTATGCGTTGTCGGTATCTACCCGTCAGGGCGGCAACTCCTACGTGGACGGCGTCTATTACAACTCCTACGGATATTTCGCTTCGGCCGAGAAGATTTTCAATTCGCGTCACCGGTTGGGCTTCACGATTATGGGTGCTCCCACCGAGCGCGGTGCGCAGCAGGCTTCCACGCAGGAGGCTTACGATCTGGTCGGCAACAACTATTACAACCCCAACTGGGGCTACCAGGACGGCAAGATGCGTAATGCGCGCGTGCGTAACAGCCACGAGCCGATCGCTATGATCAACTATACGTTCGATCCCAATGAGCATACCCAGTTCAACCTGGCCACTTCGTTCCGTTTCGGTAAGAACGGTTATTCGGCGCTGACGTGGTACGACGGTGCAGACCCCCGTCCCGATTATTACCGCTATATGCCGAGCTACAAGTTGCTGAACGCTACCGACCTGGAGGCCGCTTCGATGGCTGCCGCCAGTCTGGCGGATCAGTGGATGCGCAACGTGGGTAATATCCGCCACTTCGACTGGGACGAAATGTACCAGACCAACATGAATTTCCGCAATGCCGAGGATGAAGCGATATACGGTCCCGGCGCCCGTTCGAACTATATCATCGAGGAGCGCCATACCGACCAGTTGGACTGGAACCTCGCCGCGCAGATCAGCCGAATCTATAAGGATAACTCCCGTCTGACGGCCGGAGCCAACGTCCGCATCAACCGCACGTGGTACTACGACGAGGTGAAGGACCTGCTCGGCGGCGACTACTATGTGGATGTCGATAAATTCGCACAGCGTGACTTCGGCGATCCGATCATGGCGCAGAACGATATGGATTATTATAACCAGTACGGTCATGCAAGAGCCGTGCGGGAGGGCGACAAGTTCAGCTACAACTACAAGGCGCATCTGCGCTCCGGCGGTGTGTGGGCCACTTATGCCGCTCGTTTCGGCGGGTTCGGCATGAAGCTGGGCGCCGAGCTCGGCGGAGTCTCGATGTGGCGTGACGGTCTCTGGCGCAAGGGTCTCTTCCTGGACAATTCGAAGGGCAAATCGGAGAAGTTGGAATATTTCGTATATAAGGCCAAAGGTAATTTCGACTATGTCATCAATGCCAACCATACTTTCGAACTCAACGCCGTGGCGATGCAGAATGCTCCTGCGTTCCAGTCGGCCTTCGTTTCGCCCCGTACGCGTAATTCGGTAACTCCGGGGCTTACGACGGAGAAGGTTTACGGCATCGACGCTTCGTACAACCTGCGTTACGGCGATTATAAACTCCGTGTTTCCGGTTATTATACGAAGGTGAACGACCGTTCGAAGGTGATCTCCTTCTACGATGACGTGCTGAAGACCTATACCAATTTCGCCTTGAGCGGTATCGACGAGCAGTATTTCGGTCTGGAAGTCGCCGCTTCGATTCCGATCTACAACGGTTTGTCTTTGAACGGTGCGATCAGTTGGGGTCAGTACACTTACACGTCGAACCCCAATTACGTGCAGATTGCCGATAACAGCGCCGAGCCGTTGAGTTCCGGTACGGTTTACTGGAAGGACATGCGTGTGGAGAGCACCCCGCAAACGGCCATGAATATCGGTTTGTCGTACCGCGGTCCTCATAACATCTACGCATCGATCGATCTGAACTATTACAACAATATGTATCTGTCGATGAACCCGCTTTACCGTACGGACGAGGTGCTGTTGCCTACGATGACGGACGAACAGATCCGGGAGCTGCGCAGTCAGGAGAAGTTCGATTCGGCTTACACCTTGAGTGCGAGCATCGGTAAGAATTTCTACATTCAGCGTCGTTATACGCTCGGCTTCAGTTTGCAGGTGAATAACATCCTGAACAACCAGAATATCAAGACCGGCGGTTACGAGCAGATGCGTGTGCAGGGCATTAAGACCGGCAAGGAGATCACTTCCTACCAGAAGTTCGCTCCCAAGTATTTCTACCTGTTCGGCACGACTTACTACCTGAATGTCTATTTCCGTTTCTAACGGCTTAACGAATTAATATTGTGAAGAATATGAATAGAATAGCAACCATATTTCTGGCGGTGACAGCAAGTTTGTTCTTCGTCGGCTGTTATAACGATTTCGATACGCCGGCTCCTGCGAAGGTATGGACGGATGCGGACTTCAGCGACAGTAAAATCATTTCGATCAAGGAGCTGAAGGATATTTTCGAGGAGGCTTATCCCGGGACCAGCGGTATCGGCCAGTCGCTGACCATTACCGACGACTTGGTGATTCGGGGCAAAGTCATTTCCAGCGACCAGGCCGGTAACGTCTATAAGTCGATGTACCTGTACGATGAAAGCTGCCAGTCGGCCATTGAAATCAAAGTGACTTCGGGATATTACATTACCTATGCTCCCGGTCGCCTGGTTTATATCCGTTTGCAGGGTCTGGTGCTGGGAAATTACCGCACGATGCTCAGCGTGGGTGTCGCATCGACCAATTCCGATTATGCGAACGGTAACATGGAGGATCGCAATACCTTGGAAGAGCATGTCAAGCTCGGCGAATTGATCGGCTTGACGGCGGCCGATACTTTGGTGGTTACTCCCGCTTCCTATTCGACGCTGACGGATGAGTCGCTGGGGCGTTTGATCCGTTTCGAAGGGTTGGAAAGCAAGTTCGGCAAGGCCGGCTGGGGGTATAAAAATACATTCCCCAACTACTTCGCCAACAGTACCTCCTACGATGTGAATTCTCCGGGTTGGACCGATATCAACGATTGGGCTACCTGGGCGACGAAGCGGGTCGATGAGCTTACGCACGAGAGTACGTTCTATTATGGCTCTGCCTGGTTCACCTATGGCGACATCAACACCCTCGCAGGCAATTATGTCGTACGTTCGAGCGGTTATTGCCGTTTCCGTGACGAGAAAATACCTGCGGACGGTTCCGTGGTGAACATTACCGCGATCTATACCAAGTTTTCGCAGGGCAGCGATGCGACGGCGGCCTATCAGTTGTTGCTGAACAAGGCGTCCGACGTGGTCGTGACTTCGAAATAGCCGCAGTTTGCAGTTGAAATCGCCGGGCCTCATCTTTTTGATGAGGCCCGTTTTTTATTCTTTATGCGGTTGCGATTCCGCTCGTATTGTCCGCGAAGGAGCTGCCTCCGGTCTTATGAGGCGTAAATTTCAGGGAAGAGCAGTGCGCGGAAGTCGGAGCGCATGATCTTGTCCCGTTACTGTTTTTCCTGCCTGCCGGGGAGCCGGTTGCCGTATGTCCGAAAAAAGCAAGACATTGTTCGGATCGTTCTTTTGCTGCAAGTTGGCAGGCTGTCGCACCGGGGGACCTGCTGTCCGCATAATGCGATTCCGACTGCCGGGAAGGGGCAACGTGATCGGCAGAGAGCTGTCCGCAAACGGAAGAGCGTCGCCGAAACGGAGAATTCGATGCGAAGTGCGGAATCGGAAAGCATGGCGGGGTATGACATAACGTCGTTCGTGGAGTTTGGTTCCGCGTCTGTTTTCCGGAAACGGATACGATTCCTGTGCGTGGACGATCTTCCTGCATTGCAGATAGGAGCGGAAAAGGAAACATCCGTGAACAGGAGTCCGAAACCAAAGAAAACCCCCGAACCGGTGAGAGTTCGGGGGTAGTAGTGAATAAAACCTGTTATTGATGATTATTCATCTGCTTCGGGTTGAGCTTCGGGACGCATGGTGACCTGTATTACGTTGCCGCTGTCGAGGAGCTTCTTCGCCAGGTCGCGGATCTCGTCGTAAGTGATGCTGTTCAGGGTCTTTTCGTAGTCGGCGAGCAGATTCTGCTTGTGACGGTTGTAGTCGTCGATCAACCCGAACCAGGTGCCGTTATTTTCGAGCGTATTCTTGAATTGCTTGACCAAGTATTCGCGGGAGTCGTTGATGTCTTTGGCTTCCGGTCCTTCAGTCGCGATTTTCTCGATTTCATCGAAAACGATCGGCACGAGTTCGTCGGCCATCTCCTCGTTGGTGTCGAACTGTATTTGCAGGAGGGCCTGTTTTTCGGGACGATACGAGAGAGTATAGCTTACCTGTACTCCGTACGTGCCGCCTTTCTCCTCGCGGATGGATTTCAGGTAACGGTTGTTCAGGGCCATGTTAAGCAGCAACATGGTTTGCTTGTTGCGCAGCGTGTAGTCCGCATCGCTCGAGAAGAGCAGGAACTCCGAAACTTTCGGCTGCAGCATCGGGGTGCGGAAGTCGTTCACGACCTTGCCTTTGGCTGTGCGGAGTTTGTCGTCCGTGAACTTAAGCACGTGTTTCGAGGTGGGAATCGAACCGATATATTTCTCGACCAACGGCTTCAACGTTTCCAAATCCACGTTGCCTACGAAGGTGAACGTAAAGCTGTTCGCACCCGGGTAGAGCGTTTTGAAGGTTTTCGGCAGATTTTCGAACGAGATGCTTTCCAGGGCCTCGATCGTCAGCGGCTGCTGACGCGGATTGTCGCTGTAAAGCGTTTTGATCGTTTCTATCTGCATGATGTAGTCGGGATTCGAGGTCAGGTTCTGGACGTATGCCTTGTAGCTGTCCATCGTCGTGTTGAAATCCTCCTCCGAGAAGCGGGGACTTGTGAAGTTCTGGTAGAGCAGTTGGAGCATCGTTTCGATGTCTTTGGGCGAGCAGTAACCGCTCATACCGTTGCTGTAGTTATTGACGTACAGGTTGATTCCGGCTTTCTTGCCTGCGAGCTGCTTGTTCAGTTCGATTGCAGAGAATTTGCCCACCCCCGACTGGGCCGCGATGACCGGAAGGAATTCACCCTCCTTCACCTCAGTATCGGCAAGCTGCGACATCCCGCCGTCAGCCTGTACCTGCAGCAGGACTTCGTCCGCCTTGAGTTGGGTCGGTTTGACGATGATCTTCACACCGTTCTTGAGAATCCATTCGGTCGTTCCGAGATCCTCGTTGTATGCGGTCTTTTTCACGGGCGAGCCTTTCAGCTTGATATCTGCGGGGATCAGAGGCTCGCTGACGGTATTGTCCTGGTAAGCCTCGACGTCGGATGCCATGACCTCGCTGCGGATGGCCAGAAGTTCGGCTTCGGTCGGCTCGGTCAGTCCCTCTTTCTTCGGTACTTCGACGGTGATAACCTGGTTTTCAGGTGTCAGAAGTTGTTTTACCCAAGCATTCACATCGTCGAGGGTCAATGCTTCGAGGTATTGTTTGTCGAGGTTGTACTGCGTTTCGGCATCTGCCATAGCGGTATTTTTCTTGTAATTCGCCAGGTAGGTTTGAACATATTGTCCGTTCGTAAGGTCGTTCCGATTGGCATAGGTAGCCTCGGCCTGACGCAGGAATTCAGCTTTCGTACGATCGAATTCGCTCTGTGTAAAGCCGTAACGCTTCATCTTTTCCATCTCTTCGAGGATAGCTTTGTAACCGCAGAGCAACTCTCCGTCTCGAGTTTGTACGGCGACCATCGTGAGATCTTGGGTCGGATTCACTCCCAGTATGTTGCCTGAATCCATCCCGGCACTCAGGAACGGAGCATCGGGCTGCATGGCGATTTCATTCATACGGTCGTTCGCCATGGCACTTGTGTAGGAGTTGAGTACATCGTACATTTGGCTAATTATCAGGTTGTTGTATTGCTTGGGGAGAGCGGGTCGTTTGATGAAGAGCTGCATGACCGAAGCCGTCATTTCGGGATCGGAAAAGATGCTGACGATGGGTTCTTCGTTTTCAGGAACTAGGTAAGCCTCTTTCTGCGGGGCATCTGCAGGGGAAACCGGAATATCCGCCATCAGGGTTTTGATCTTGTTTTCGATCCGATCGACGTCGATATCGCCGACTATGACGATCGCCTGGTATTCCGGGCGATACCACGTTTTGTAGAAGTCGTACAAGGCTTTATGGTCGAAACTCTTCAGACCGTCCAGATAGCCGATTACGTTGCGGTGCTCGTATTTCGAGCCTCTGTTGACGGCGGCGTTGCGTCGTACCATGGCGCGCCATCCAGCTCCGTCGCGGGTGCGCAGCTCCTCCATGATTACGCCGCGTTCGTTGTTGATCTCCTGAGGCTCCAGACTGATGAACTGCGACCAGTCGTGCAGGATCAGCAGTGCGGTGTCGATCGTCGCAGGGTTTGCTGTGGGCACATTGTCCAGGTTGTAGCATGTTTCATCGTAAGAGGTGTAGGCATTCAGGTCCGCACCGAATTTGACGCCGTTACGCTCCAGATATTCTATCATCTTTTTGCCCGGCAGGTTCTTGGTGCCGTTGAAGGCCATGTGTTCGAGGAAGTGGGCGAGGCCCTGTTGGGAATCTTCCTCCTGGACAGCTCCTACGTGGTGGAAAATGTAGAAGGATGCCTGCCCCTTGGGTTTTTCGTTGTGACGGATGTAGTACGTCATGCCGTTTTCGAGCTGTCCGACACGCACCTCTTTGTCTGCAGGAATCGGCATGTCGGGCCGCAGTTGCGCCACGACATTCGTCATTGCGAACAGCGTGACAAGTAAAAGAATGAACCTTTTCATAAAATGATTGTTAATTGATTTTGGGTGAAATTATTTGTATTGCTTTGTCATTCGGTCGTTTCTTCCGGTCGGTATTCGATGATGTCGCCCGGCTGGCAGTTCAGTTCGCGGCAAATGGCTTCCAGCGTTGAAAAGCGGATCGCCTTGGCCTTGCCGTTCTTGAGAATGGAAAGGTTGGCCGGGGTGATATCGACCCGCTCGGCGAGCTCGCCGAGTGACATCTTTCGTTTCGCCATCATGACATCTATGTTGATGATTATCGCCATGTCTTGCGTCCCCCCCCCGTGTATATATTGTATATCGACATTTATTTTTTCTTTAGATCGTGAGTTTTTGCTCTTCGCTCAACCGGGATCCGATCGAGAAGACCTCGGCCGAGAAGAGTACCAGAATCGCCATGACGATGTTCCAGTAATTGAGCGGGAACGAGGCGGCGACTTGCAGGGGCGAACCTTCGAGAAGCGTCCGGGCCGTGCAGTGGTAAATATAAACGCCGAATCCGGCGCAGACTTCGGCCAGAATCAGCAGGAACCCTACGGCACGCGTGTAGATGATGATACGCCCCGGCAGGGGTTGTTCGTCCCGTACCGATTTGCGCAGGATATTGATAATCAGCGCTACCAGGATCAGAATAGAGAGTTTGGCCAGCAGGGCCGGGATGAACAGCAACAGGGTGTAGTTGATTTTGTTCAGTGCCCGGACTACTGTCGGATCGCTGTTTTCGTCCGTTTTGACGTAGATATTAACCCCCGTATATTCGGCTTCGGTGGAGATCGATGCGTGTCCGGTTTCTATCGGGAAAAGAGTTTCGTCGCTCTGGGCGTTTTGCAACCGGGCCGCCAAAAAGTAGGTGTGTTGCGCGATACCGTGTTTTTCCTGCATCCGAATGTCTTCGGACGCAGCCTGCCAACCTGTCGCCAGACTCGACGACACGTGGGGCACGAAGCTGTGGATGAATCCTGCGGCCAGAGCCAGGAAATAAAAGATGTAAATGACCAGCAGATGGCGCCGCAGAGATTTTTTCTGTTTTTTGTCCATTTTCGGTTTGCTGAATACGTAATGGAGGTGTTCGACCTGTTTTTAACCTCCGGTGAGGCAAAGATAGTAAAGAACTTCTGCAAAACAAATAATTTTTATCGTTTTTCGATAAAAACATAATAAATATAACGAATGATGTTTCGCGCCTGAATACGGAGCGGAATTTTCCGGACTTTCCTCGAACCGGAGATCGGACGGGCAACCCGGCTGAAACCTACCGAAGGTCGGACCGGCAGGGATCATCCCCGTCTTGGAGGCGAGGCCCCTGCAAGTACGGACGATCGAAACGAGAAAGCCCCTCTACGAGCTTCGTTACGCGGGGGAGCCGAAAACAAAAGTTGAATTTGGTTCTCCGCTCTTCTTGTTATTATCTTTGACTTCTTCTTAGACACTCCATGCCGGCAAAACGCAAATAAAATTTGCTTTTGCACCCGGCTTATTCGTATCTTTGCACGAAATGCAGTCTGCACGGCCGGAAGGCTTCGCTCCATTTCCGGCATACGCCGCTACTGTCCGCAGGAAGCCGGGCCGGGGCGTTTTTGTAGGAATGAAACCATTCGGTATCTACGGCTTTCTCCCGGCCCGGCGGATAACCGGCGGATTGTCGTTTCGTTGCATTTGAAATTGAAAAACGCACTGAAATATGGCAGAGAAAACAGGTTACACTTATTATGCAGACCCTCAGCAGGTCGATTTCACACTTCGGATGACCGTTCCGGCTTTGGCGAACGAGGTCCTCAATACGGCGGGTGTCGATGCCCAGCGCAAAGGGTTCGGGATCGATAAGTTGAATAAGGAAAACCGCTCGTGGGTGCTTTCACGCATGGCGATCGAGATCGACGACCGCCCCGAACAATACAGTTCTTATGAAATAGTGACGTGGGTGAACGAGTACAACCGGATGCTCTCGACCCGTAATTTCACGCTGCACGATGCCGCCGGCCGGGAGTTCGGGCGGGCCGTGACGCAGTGGTGCATCATCGACTTGGGTGCCCGCAAGGCGATCGATCTCAATACGGTCATCGGCACCTGCGCCGATTCGATCGTGGACGCTCCGTCGCCGATCGAAAAGCCGCGCAAAGTGACGGGGATCGTTCCGCAGCATATTGCCGAACACCGGGTGGTTTACAGCGACATCGACTTCAACCGTCACGTCAATACGATGCGCTATATCAACATGATGTTCGATATGCTGCCCATCGAACAGTTGACCGCGATCCGGCCGGTGCGTCTTGATATTCATTTCATGCACGAATGCCGTTACGGGCAAACCCTTACGGTCGGGTACGAACAACGGGACGGCTTGTCGCTGTTCGAGGTTTCGAACGGAGAGGAAGCCGCTGTCCGGGCGGCGCTCGAGTGGCGTTGAGGTGCTGTATTTCGTGGTGGCGGGCAAGGCAGGGAGCCGACCCGAATCGACTTCGTTTCGGTCCGATTTTACGATCGGCTTTGTTCCTTTCTGGAACGGGTTTTGCTGATATAGAGACAAAACCTTTATTATTATGGAAAAGATCAAAGTTGCGAACAAGTACCAGAAAAGTATCGATCTATTGAACGATGCTTTGGGAAAAGAGATTGCCACCTCGCTCCAGTACATGTATTTCCATGTCCATTTCGAAGATGCCGGTTACGAGTATCTGTCCAAAAAGATGCGGATGATTTCGATTGCCGAGATGCGTCACAGCGAGGAGTTGTCCGACCGTATCCTTTTCTTGCAGGGGGACGTGAATATGAATCCGTCGTTTACGACGCGCCAGATCACCGATCCCAAGGAGATGTTCCGTTTCTCTATGCAACTGGAACAGAGTACGATCGATAGCTATAACGATGCCGCTCGCATTGCGGCCGAAGCCGACGATTCGGTAACGCACAAGATGTTCCAGGATCTGGCCGTCGAAGAGGAGGAGCACCTGGACTATTTCCGCAACGAGTTGCAGAACCTGTTCGATTACGGCGACAAGGAGTACCTCGCCTTGCAATCTTTTGCACGCAGCAAGGCCGAAGCCGAAAGGAAGGTTTCCGAGTAGTTTTTTCTCGCGGACGCGAGATAATGCGTCCCATACGTGGTTTTTGAATAAAATTTACTATCTTTGTGGGGTAAACTTAAAACTACAGAGATATGAAATTTTATATCCGTATCGTGCTGCTGGCGACTTTCCTGACGAGTTTGTTGTCGGCTCACGCGCAGTCCCCGACCATTACCTGGGACAGCACTTTGAAGGACCTCGGCGATTCGAATTACGAAGTCGTATTTACGGGTAAGATCCTGCCGGGATGGCATACGTACGACCTGCATTCGGACGTTTCTTCGACCCTGGTGGAGTTCGAGCCTGCAACGGGCCTGACGCTCGACGGCGATCCTTATGAGATCAACGCTTCCAAACGCGAATACGACGATATTTTCGAGGTCGAAATGGGTACTTATTTCGATGAAATCATCCTCGGTCAGAAAGTCACCCTGACGGGTGAGGGCGCCGTATTGAAAGGCAATATCAACTGGCGTTCCTGCGAGGAGGAAAATTGCAATTCGCCCGAGGATTGGGGATTCGAGATCACGATCGGCGATCCCGAGGCGGCCTGGGCATCCGTTGCGGCCGGGGACGCTGCGGATCAACCTGTTTCCGGCGACGGAGCCGGAGAGTCCAAAACCCTGTGGGGTCTGATTATCGAAGCGGTTCTTTGGGGCTTCGCGGCGCTGCTCACTCCTTGTGTATTCCCGATGGTCCCGATGACTGTATCGTTCTTTATGAAAGGCAGCGGATCGCCTGCTGCGGGACGTTTCAAGGCTTCGATGTACGGTTTCTTCATCGTAGCGCTCTATACGCTTCCCATTGCGGCGATCATTCTGATTACGCGTCTGGTGGGCGGCGATGCCGTGACGGCCGACATTTTCAACTGGCTGGCTACGCACTGGCTTCCCAACCTGATCTTCTTCATCGTGTTCATGATTTTCGCCGCATCGTTCTTCGGGGCCTTCGAGATCACGCTTCCGAGCTGGATGGTCAATAAGAGCGACCGGCACGCGGACAAAGGCGGTTTGATCGGTATCTTCTTCATGGCTCTGACGCTGGTGTTGGTGTCGTTCTCCTGCACCGGGCCGATCGTCGGCAACGTCCTGATTCGTTCGACTGCCGGCGAATTCTGGGTGCCTATCGTGACGATGTTCGCTTTCTCGCTGGCTTTTGCCCTGCCTTTTACGATTTTCGCTTTCTTCCCCTCCTTGCTGAAAGACCTGCCCAAGAGCGGCGGTTGGCTCGGTTCCGTGAAGGTCGTTCTCGGTTTTATCGAGGTCGCCCTCGGTTTCAAGTTCCTGAGTATGGCCGACCAGACCTACCACTGGGGGTTGCTCGACCGTGAGGTCTATTTGGCGATCTGGATCGTCGTGTTCACATTGCTGGGCTTCTATTTGCTGGGCAAGATCCGCTTCGCTCATGACGACGAACTCAAGCACGTTTCGGTGACCCGGCTGACGCTGGCCATCGCTTCGCTTTCGTTCGCGGTCTATATGTTTCCGGGTATGTTCGGTGCGCCGCTGAAAGCTCTTTCTGGCTATTTGCCCCCGATGCATACGCAGGACTTCGTGATCAATACGCAGGGTGTCGTTGCCGCACCGTCAGCAACGGCACAGACGACTGAAAAGATCAAATATGCGGATATCCTGCACTGGCCTTACGATCTGCCGGGGTATTTCGATCTGGCCCAGGCCGAAGCCGCTGCCAGGGAGGCCGATAAACCCTTGTTTGTGGACATTACGGGAATCAGTTGTGTGAATTGCCGCGAAATGGAAGCCCGCGTCTGGAGCGATCCGCGCGTGCAGCAGATCCTGCGCGACGATTACGTGCTGGTAGCCCTCTATACCGACGACAAGACCAAAGTGCCCGAGAACGAATGGGTGACCACTGCGGGAGGCAAGGTTCTCAAGGACATCGGCCGCATCAACTCCTACATCGCCCAGACCCGTTTCGGGGTGAACGGACAGCCCAACTACCTGATCCTCGGCCGTGATGGGCAGGAATTGGTTCCCAAGCGGGCTTACAATCTCGACGTGGAGGCATACATCGACTTCCTGAAGAGCGGTGTGGAGGCGTATAATAAAACGAAATAGGATGGATAACGATAACCGGTTCGGGCAGTTCCTCCCGAACCGGTTATCGTTATCTCCTTGTTGCAGGATTCGGTAGGGTATTTGTATTTTTACTAAAACTGCCGTACGTCGTTTTTCGAAAACAGAAGGGCCGTACCGAAGGTTTGAATCCGTTCGGGGATTCGATTTAATTTTCAAAATAAAGTTCGGGATATGAAAATTTCGATCGTGGGGCCCGCCCATCCGTATCGAGGGGGCTTGGCCGTAATTATGCAGAGCATGGCCCGGGTTTTCCAACGCCGGGGCGACGAGGTGAAGATCAAGACTTTCACGCTCCAGTATCCCCGTATTTTCTTTCCCGGAAGGAATCAGACGGTGCAGACACCGCCGCCGCCCGATCTGTACATCGTGCGGTGCGTGAATACGATGAATCCGTTCAACTGGATCGCCGTGGGGCGGTGGATCGCCCGCGAGAAGCCGGATTTCGTGCTGATGAAATACTGGACCCCCTTTATGGCGCCCTGTTTCGGTACGATCGCCCGTTTTGCCAAAAAGAACGGTACGACGCGTATCCTTTGTCAGATCGACAACGTCGAACCGCATGAACGCCATATGACTGACAAGCCGTTCAACCGCTATTTCTTGAGGGCGGTGGACGGCTTTATCTATATGTCCGAGCAGGTGCACCGCGAATTGCGCCGATATACGCAGGTTCCGGCGCTTTTCTCTCCGCATCCGCTTTTCGAAAATTTCGGTATCGTCATTGATCGTACGGAGGCCTGCATCCGCCTCGAACTGGATCCTTCGAAACGCTATGCGCTCTTTTTCGGTTTGATTCGGGACTACAAGGGGTTGGACCTGTTGCTCGATGCCTGGAAGGTCTACAAGCGGGAGCATCCTGCCGAAGACCGGCGCCTGATCGTGGCCGGTGAGTTCTATGCTCCGAAAGAGAAGTATTTGAAGCAAATCGCCGACAACGGACTGGAGGACGATGTGATTCTGCACGACTATTTTATTCCGGACGAATTGGTGCGTTACTATTTTTCCGTCGCAGATTTTTTGGTGCAGCCGTATCGTTCGGCCACGCAGAGCGGCGTGACCCAGATCGCTTATCAATTCGACCTGCCGATGGTGGTGACCGACGTGGGCGGTCTTCCGGAGATCGTGCCTGACGGTCGTGTCGGTTTCGTCTGCCGTCCCGATGCCGTAGAAGTCGCCCGGGCCATCGACCGTATCTGGCGGGACGATGTGCTCGCGGGATTCCGTGCGAACATGGAAGAGGAGAAGAAGCGCTTTTCGTGGGATGCGATGTGCGATCGCATTACGGAGCTTTACCGATTGGTTAAATAGGAAGCGTAGAGGGGCGATCCGATTAAATAGGAACTCTTGTATCTCGAAAGCGGAATCTCGTACGATCCTCGTCGCTTTAGTCGATAGACTCTTTGTTACAAAACCCCCGCTGCAAATTGCAGCGGGGGTTTACTCATCATTTTTCCGGCAGACCGGGGATACGGATTATCGTTATTTCTTGATGTTGGGCAGTTCCAGGCCGTAGTGCTTTTTACGGTCTTCGAGCTTGAGCCAGAAAGCCAGCAGGAAAGCCAATACGCCGAGGCTGGCGAAAATCAGCATCGGAACCGTGTAGTTGTAGCTTACGTGTTCACCGGCTTTGATCGCTTCTCCCACGCCGGGATTGACCTTGTTGAGAACCCAGCCGATGATCATCGGGAAGGCCATCAGTCCGAGGTTCTGGATCCAGAAAATCGTTGCATAGGCAGAACCCATATAGCGGTTATCGACCAACTTGGGTACCGAAGGCCACAGGGCGGCGGGAACCAGCGAGAAAGAGAGGCCGAGCAGGATGATCGCCGAGAACGCGATAGCGGGGGTGAGGGGAACCAGTGCGAAAGTCATGTGGCAGATGAACATCAGGATCGCACCGATCATCAGCATCGTCGCGCCTTTGCCCTTGTGGTCGAGGAACCAGCCGAGGAGCGGAGTCAGAATCATTGCACCCATCGGGAACCAGCGGAAGATGTCCGAAGCCTGCTGGTTGGTGATGCCCAGATTACTTTCGAGCATACCCGTTGCGAAACGCTGGAACGGGAAAATCGCCGAATAGTAGAGCACGCAGAGTGCCGAAACGATCAGGAAGGTTTTGCTGCTGAAAAGGTTCTTCAGATCGGCGACCTTGAAGGGCTCTTCGGTTTCTCCTATCGGGGTGTCTGCCTCGGTTTGTCTGTCGAGTTTGAAGTCCATGACCGAGAAAGCGATGTAGGTCAGCAGGCCGATGCAGAGCAACAGGCCGACAACGGCTACCGGACGTGCTACGCTCGGATCGCCGCCCCAGTTAGCCACCCAGGGCGACAGGCTGAATACGGCGAATACGCCCAGTCGGGCAATAGCCATTTCCAGGCCCATCGCCAGAGCCAGTTCTTTCCCCGTGAACCACTTGACGATTGCGCGGGATACCGTCACACCGGCCATCTCCGTACCGCAGCCGAAGACCATGAAACCCAGGCAGGCGAGCTTCGCGCTGGCCGGGATGTCCGTGAGGAACGAACTGAGGAACTCGTAACCGAATCCGCCTTCATAGAAGTAGTTGCTCAGTCCGTAGAATTTGATACCGGCACCGAGTACCATCAGCGAGGCCGAAAGAATACCCGTAAACCGTACGCCCATCTTGTCGAGGATGATACCTGCGACGAGCAGGAAACCGCAGACGTTCAGAATGAATTCCGAACCGCCGTACAGTCCGAAAATCGTGGGGCTCCAGCCTCGGGTGCTTTCGAGCATGTTCTGCAACGGCGAGAGGACATCGACGAACATGTAGCCGAAGAACATGGTGAGCGCCACCAGAATCAGCGCGGTCCACCGAGCCCACGCCGAGTCGTTCAGTTTCTTTTGAATAGCTTGTGTCATAGTTTATTGAATTGGTTATTGTTAGTTAAAAAGCTTCTGTATGCTCCCTCGTGTAACGTTTGAGGATTTCGTAGGCCGAGGTAATGCCCAGCTCTCCGGCTTTCGAGAGGTCGAGGCAGCCCTTGCGCGTGTCTTTCATATAGATTTGGGTCATGCCCCGGTTGTAGAACGCTTCGGCGAAGAGGGGATTCAGTTCGATGGCTCTCGAGAAATCTTCGAAGGCCTCGGGCAGTTTGCCTGAAAGAGCCAGCAGCGTTCCCCGGTTGTAGTAGGCTTCGGCGAAGTTCGGGAAGAGGCGGAGCGTCTTGTCCAGATCGGCGATGGCTTCGTCGTAATTGTAGGTGCGTGTATGGGTGTTGGTGAGTTTGTTCGCCGGGTCGGAGTCGATCGAAATTCGCTGATAGGGATTGTCCAGGCCCGAAATGAAGTCGATCATTTCGGCCCGTGTCACGGCCCGGTTGAAGTAGAGGAACGGATTGGCGGCATTGTCTGCGATAGCCGACGAATAGGTGCCGACCGAATTGGTGAATTGTCGGATCAGCGATTGCGAAATGGCATATTGTACTTGCAGGAGCCAGTCGCGCGGATTCTGGCTCAGGATTTCGGTATAGCGGCTGTCGAGCATCGCCAAAGAGTCCGCACCGATGTTCGTAGGCCGGTTGGAGAGGACGAGGTAGGGATTGTCCAGTTTTTTCTCGAAGTCTTTGACCCGTTGCAGGGTATAGCGGTTCGACGCCTCGATCCGGGTGGTGTCGGGCTGCATCAGGGTGAAGCGGAACAGGGGTAGCAGACGCATGTTGCTGCGGCCCAGGCTCGGCTGTTCCGAGATGCGGTCGAAGTAGCTGTTGGTGAATTGATTGTCGAAAGCCAGCAGTTTGTCCATCCGTTGCGTCGTATCGGCATAGATCGAGTAGGTGCTGTCCTTCAGGTGGGATTTGTATGCAGCGATCTTGCGTTGGGCGATCTCTTCGTCCCGTTTCGCAGCCTTGGGGTTATGCAACGCATAACGCAGGGCGCTGCGGTTCAGGTAGGCGTTGGCGAAGTCGGGGTAGAGTTCGATGGCCCGGGTGTAGTCGCGCTCGGCGCCTTCGAGATCGCCCAAGCGGGTTTTGAGCATGGCACGCAGGTAATAGACCTGGACATTGCCGGGGGAGTAGAGCGCCACGCGGTCGAAGTCGTCGAGTGCGCGGTTGTAATCGCCGATCTGGGTGCGGAGAATCGCCCGGTTGAAATAGGTGAACGAGTTGGTCGAGTCCAGTTGGAGTACCCGGTCGAAATCCGCGAGGGCCTGCATCGGACGGTTGGTGTTGGAATAGACCACCGCCCGGTTGAAATAGGGCGGCAGGAAAGCCGAGTCGCAGCGGATCGACATGTCGAAATCGGCTTCGGCTCGGGCATACTCCTCTTTTTGCAGCAACAAGGTTCCGCGTTGGTAATAGCCGTTGGGATTTTCGCGGTTGGTGCGGATCGCCTGGTCGAAATTTTCCAGGGCCCGTACGGTGTCCTTCAGGTACAGGTAGGCTGTGCCGCGGCCGATGTAGGCGTCGGCTACCTTGTTTTCCTGGAAGATGAATTTGTCGAAATCCTCGATCGCCTCCTCGTATTGCTTGTTCTGCAGGCGCGTATAGCCCCGGCTGTAATAGGCGTCCGGCAGGTCGGGCCTCAGGTCGATCGCCTCGCGGAAATCCTGCAGCGCGTCGTCGTAGTTGCCCATGCGCGTACGGGTCAGCGCCCGGTAGATGTAGGCGGTCGTGAATACGGGGTTTTTGACGATGGCAGCCGAAAAGTCGGTATCGGCACCCAGCAGGTCGTCGAGGTTGAATTTGGCTACGCCCCGCAGGAAATAGCCCTCTGCGGCGTCCGGATCGGCCCGCAACAGGATGTTGAGCACACGAATCGCCTCCTGATATTCGCGGTTCATCAGGCAACGGCGGCTGGCCCAGTAGAAATAGTCTTTGTTGTATTGGGCGTCGGCAGTGGCGGCGTTGCTCAGCAGCGTCCCCAATAGGATGATTTTCAGGATAAATTTGCGCAATGCCACGACACCCCGATTTGGTTGTGATTATTCTTGTTCGTACCCGAAGCGCTTGAGTTGCCGTTCGTTATCGCGCCAGTTCTCGTTTACTTTGACGTACAACTGCAGGAAGACCTTCTTGCCGAGGAATTGCTCCATGTCCTCGCGGGCCTGCTGTCCGACTTTTTTGAGTTTCTCGCCCTTGTGCCCGATCAGGATACCCTTCTGGGAGTCGCGTGCGACATAGATGACCGCCGAAATGCGGTCGATCGTCGGTTCCTCCTTGTAGGCTTCGATCGCGATTTCGCAACAGTAGGGGATCTCCTTGTCGTAGTTGCGCAGGATCTTTTCGCGGATTATTTCCGAGGCGAAGAATCGCAGCGTTTTGTCCGTGAGCGTATCTTTGGAGTAGAAGGCTTCTCCCTCGGGCAGCCGTTCCAGAATCAGGTCGAAAAGTCCCTTGATGTTGAAATTCTCGCGTGCCGATACCGGGACGATCGTGGCGGCCGGCAGCAGCGCCTGCCATTTATCGACGAGCTCTTCGAGCTTTTCGGGCGTCGTGAGGTCGATCTTGTTGATTACCGCGAGGGTGGGAATATCGCTTTGGCGGATCTTTTCGAGGATGTCGTTCGAACGGTCGCTCTGTTCCACCGTGTCGGTGACGTAGAGGATTACGTCCGCATCGTTCACGGCGCCGGTGACGAATTTCATCATCGATTCCTGGAGTTTGTAGCTGGGTTTCAGGATGCCCGGCGTATCCGAGAAGACGATCTGGAAATCTTCGCCGCTGACCACTCCCAGAATGCGGTGGCGCGTGGTCTGGGCTTTGGAGGTGATGATCGAGAGGCGTTCGCCTACGAGTGCGTTCATCAACGTCGATTTGCCGACGTTGGGATTTCCGATGATATTGACGAAACCGGCCTTGTGCATAGGATGTCTGTTGTCTGATTCTCACGAAAAGGCAGTGAAAGCGAGGACCGCATAAAACGAACGAACTTGTTTTTCATGCCGGGCCGCCATGCTGCCTGCTCCAAAAATAGTGAAAGCCGAGAGCAATCGCACGGATTTGCACGCTAAGATTGCCGAACCGCCTCCTATCTTTTACAAAGATAGCGAAAAAAATACCCCCTGCCAAATGAAGCGTCATCTTTCTATGTTCAGAAGGTGTCGGTCGGTGGCGTTTTTCGGATAAGGGGGGCCGAGGGAGGTTGCGGCTCTTTTCGACACCGCTGTTTTTCCGGAAAAAGCCCGTTATCGGACGGATTGGAAGATCGGGCCGGAAAAAACGCGTTTTCTTCGGTCCTTCGCGTTGTGTTTTCCTCTCCGGTTTTTTCCTATTTCTGTATATTTTTCTTGTACTCGTCTGCAAGGTGTTCCGGACGAATCCGTTCTTCGTGTTTACGGGCGAAGCCTTTTCGGATTTGTCCTGCATTCTGCTTGCCCAATTATGAGCTGACACCGATTTCGGAGAGTATGTGTGAATCGCCTTTCCGCTGCCGGTGCGTGGTTGCAGAGGATGCCGGATTTGCCCGGAAGCGGGTCGATTATATGATAGATGTCATAAGGAAAACCCCTTTGGTTCGGAGCCCGAACCGAAGGGGTATAAAGTAGTTGGCGAAGTATTCATTCCGCTTATCTGCGGAAGCCGCGTCCGGGTAATTTGGGCATTTTCATATTGCCTCCGGCGACGGCCTTCATCATCTTGCGCGTGTCTTCGAACTGCTTCATCAGTTTGTTCACCTCGGCCATCGTCGTACCGCTGCCTTTGGCGAGCCTTTCGCGGCGCTTGGCGTCGATGATTTCGGGTTTCTCGCGTTCGAGGGGAGTCATCGAGTTGATGATCGCTTCGGTCTGCTTGAATACGTCGTCCGAGATCTCGACATTTTTGAGAGCCTTGCCCATACCGGGGATCATCGAGGCCAGATCCTTGAGGTTGCCCATCTTCTTGATCTGGGCGATCTGTCCCATGAAATCGTTGAAGTTGAACTGGTTCTTGACGATCTTCTTCTTCAGGCGGCGGGCCTCCTCTTCGTCGTACTGCTCCTGGGCGCGTTCCACGAGCGATACCACGTCGCCCATGCCCAGAATACGGTCGGCCATACGTTCCGGATGGAATACCTGGATGGCATCCATCTTCTCGCCGCTGGAGATGAACTTCAGCGGTTTGTTCACCACCGCACGAATCGAGATCGCCGCACCGCCGCGCGTATCGCCGTCGAGTTTGGTAAGCACTACGCCGTCGAAATCCAGCCGCTGGTTGAACTCGCGGGCCGTATTCACGGCATCCTGACCCGTCATCGAATCGACCACGAAGAGCGTTTCGCCCGGTTTCACGGCCTGTTTGATCGCCGTGATCTCCTGCATCATCGCCTCATCGACGGCCAGACGGCCCGCCGTATCGACGATCACGACGTTGAAACCGTGCTGACGGGCGTATTTGATGGCATTTTCGGCGATCTGCACCGGATTTTTATTCCCCTCTTCGGTATAGACTTCGACTCCGATCTGTCCGCCCAGCACCTTGAGCTGGTCGATGGCCGCAGGACGATAGACGTCGCCCGCCACGAGCAGCACCTGGCGCCCCTTCTTGCTCTTGAGCATCGCCGCCAGCTTGCCCGAGAAGGTAGTCTTACCGGAGCCTTGCAGACCGGCGATCAGGATGACCGCAGGCGTGCCCTCCAGCTTGATGTCGGTCGCCGTGCCGCCCATGAGTTGTGCCAACTCGTCGCGGACGATCTTGGTAATCATCTGTCCCGGCTTGACGGACTTGAGCACGTCTTGTCCCAGGGCCTTCTGCTTCACCTCGTCGGTGAAGGATTTGGCTACCTTGTAATTGACGTCGGCGTCGATCAGCGCCCGGCGGATCTCCTTGAGGGTTTCGGCGACGTTGATTTCGGTGATGCGGCCTTCGCCCTTGATCAGCTTGAAGGACCGTTCGAGTTTATCGGTTAAGTTTTCAAACATAGTTTCGGTTCGTTATCGTATGCCGGGAAACGGTGCCGCCCGACGCTGGAGCATTTTTCGTTTTGCGGAGCCGTCGTTGCAGTCGGTTTTTTCAGTCCGGACAAAGCTAAAGCGGTGTCGGGCAAATCGTTCTCCCTGTTCGGCCGTTGCAGGTCCGCTCCGGATTTTTCGCTTGCAAATATATAAAACTATTCGCAGAATCGCAACGGAGGTGCTGATTTTCCTCGGTGTCGGCGACAAAGACACAACCCCTCCGAGTTCTCGGAGGGGTTGTCTGATGGGGCTGTGCCCCGTGTTTTCGGTTTAATAGTGTGCGACGTACATATGACGGCTCAACAACTGGTAGTCGTATTCCGTAGGCTCCACATCCCGATTGACCTGGAAAAGATACTCCTGTCGGTAGTAGTATTCGCTCATAGGGCCGTTTTCGTCCGTATTTTCACCCATATACCGCAGTTCCGGTTCGGATACCGTGAAACAGTTCTTGTCGAGCGGAAGCATCGGCATCCAGTGGGTTTTCTGTTCACCGGTCGCAGGATCGAAGACTGTGCAGGAAGGATAGAACACGTCGAATTCCAGATTGACCGTGAAGCAGTTATATTCCAGCGTATAGACGAAACGGTGGGGGGTTATCTCGTTTTCACCCAGCGGAATCTCGTTGAAAGAGGTCGAAACGAGTCGGAAGTTGTCCGCTTCGTCCTGCGTGATGTAAAGGTAGCCTAATACAAGACCTTCCTGAGTCGAGGGATTGATGTTGATCTGCCGATATTCGGTTTTTTCGCTGGTTCTGCCGTCGGACATCGTGCTGCGGATCTTGGCATAGGAGGTGTAGGCGTTTACACCGTACCATTTTTCGTCCGGATTGTCTTCCGAGAATGTATAGGGAAGCGTTCCTTCGTCCACGACTTCCTGTTTGGTCAGGTAGGGGATGTAATCGGGTTTCGAAACGGTTTGGGGACCGTAGTGGAGCGTATATTCCGTGCGCTCGCTGCCGCTGCCGCCGTCCTGCCAATTCTCTTCGGTCACGATCGTGCTGACGCGGCCTTCGGCGTCGAACGTGTAGGTGTAGGTCGTAGTGCTGTTGCCGTCTTGACAGCTGGCGGGCAGGTTCTTAACGGTCGTACCGCTGATGCCGAGCAGCATGGCGGACTCCTCTGCATCGCCGATCATGAAGGCGCCTATGTCGATGCCGTTCCAGGGGTTGAGGTGTTCGGTGTAGGAGAACGTCGTTGTTTCGTTATCCCGTCCGTCGATGGTCGAAATGGAAACGATGTTTCCGTCCTGCCAGGTAAGCGTCGAGGTCGAGTTCTCATCGGGATAGGAAGGGTTGCGGTATTCCAAGCGAGCCAGCGTGCCGTCGGCGTTGTAGGTGAAAGTCTGGCTGGCGCCGTCCGGGTCGGTGTAGCTACTTACCAAACCGCTTGTATTCAAGCGGTATTCCTTGGTGTATTCGCCCGAGTTGGGAAGGGGCATTCCTTCGTAACTGCTGCCGTCGATTTCGAACCATTTCTCTTCGTCTGTGATTTTCCCTTCGCTTCGTTTGAGCGTCCTTTCATAGGAGGCATTGATTTTGTCGGTCTGTTCCGAATCGTAATCGTATTGGTCGTAACCGGTCAGAAGACCTTCGGCATCGTATTCGAAGAGCATGTAACTCTTGTCGGTGCTGGAACCGTCGCTGTAAACCTCGGTGTAGGTCGTTTCTACCCAGGTCAGCCGGTCTTCGGGTGCTACGTCGGGATGTTCGGGCTTTTGAGGATTGTCGGGGTTATTCGGGTTGTCCGGATCTTCCGGTTCGTCTTGTCCCACGCCCCGCTGGGTGATGGAGATATTCGCGGATTCTCCGCCGCAGGAGATGATGACGACCGCCTGGCGGGATTCGGTCGTTTCGTTTTCAGTGAGCGTGACGGTAATCGTGTGCTTGCCGGCGTCGCCCGAAGTGGGGTTGATGGAGATCCAGCTTTCGGCACGCGAGGTTTCACGCACGGATGCCGTCCAGCTCTGGGTCGTTTCGAAACCGATGGTATGGGACAACACATCGGCCGAAATCGAGGCCGATAAGTTATCCTGAGGAATCAGAATGTTCTGAAACTCATCTGTTTCGCTGTCGCTGCAACTCCCCCCCCCAGCGCCAGGGTGATGAGAGCCGAGAAAATGAACAGTTTTTTCATACGATAAAGAATTTGAACGATAATTGGTTAAGTAAGTCGGGCAATTTTGTCCGATCGTTGCAAAGATACGAATAAGCCGAGCGCAAAAGCAAATTTTATTTGCATTTTGCCGAGGCGGAGTATCTAAGACGAAGTCAAAGATACGAATAAACTGCGTGCAAAAGCAAATTTTATTTGTATTTTGCTGAGGCGGAATGCTTGAACGACGTTAAAGATTAGAAAAAAGCCGGGTGCGGAAGCAAGTTTATCTGCACTTTGTCGGATCGAAGCGTTTGAGGCGAAGCCAAAGATTATGAAAATGCCGAACAGAAATACAAATATATTTGTATTTTGACGGAGTGGTCCGGAGATCGTGCCCGTATGGGTATTTTCGTCTGTCGAATGGGAGGGTGGATGGCATTCGATCGTGCCGTCGGTGGCTGCGGAGGTTGCAGACGGACGGAAAACAGGGGCGATTGTCTGTGAACGGCGGGCGGATGCGGTTTACAGCAGCCCCGCTTCGTAATAGAGAACGATCTGTTCGAGTACCTTGTCGTCCCCTTCTCGGTCGTATTCCGACTTGAGATTCTGTCCGAAGATACGCGATACGCTTTGCCAGAATCCCGCGACGAAGCCGCCCCGGAACTCCCGGAGGATTTCGTAAGCCGTGTATTTCGTTTCCCGGTCAATCAGCTTCAGAAGCACGCGGCCCTGGGTACGGGTCATGTGTTTCAGCACGGGCGTGTACTCCTTTTTGATCGCTGCGGCGATGCCTTTGATGTATTGTTTCTGTTCCTTTTTCGTTTCGAGCCGGAGCAGTTCCGCCTCCATTTGAACCATTTGTGCTTTGGCGGCTTGGGCTACGGGATAGACTTTCTTCACCGCTTCGACCAGTTTGCGGTAACGGCGCAGGTCAGCTTTTTTGCTGAATACGAAGACGGGTTTTATGGGGACGACCGAGATCGTGTCGCCGTCGGGTCCGATTTCGAAAGAGGTGTGCCATCGGCCCGGCTGTCCGTGTCGGGCCGAAGCCTGCCCGGGCAGGGAGAGCAGCAATACCAGGGATAGGAAAAACCACTTTTTCATCGGAACCGGAATTTTCGTACCTTTGTCAGGATGAAACACAAGGGCGGAGAGGGCGCTTCTGTCCGAAGCGGACGGATTTCGAATCCTCTTCGCAATTCAAAGATAGTGAAATGTGAGGGCAATTGTGAGAACTTGTTCTCGAAAATTGCCGAACCGAATCCTATCTTCTGCCAAAGATAGTGAAAGCCGAGCGAAAACGGGACTTGTTCCCGGTTTTCCGAGGCGCCTCCTATCTAAAGCTATGTTCAAAGATAATGATTCTGAATTATTAACGCAATAAAAAACGGTTGTATTATGATGGAAAAAGGACTTTCTGCACAAAGTAAGGTAACGGTCGATGGCGGCAACGTGGCTGCAACGATGGGATCGGGCGACTTGCAGGTATTCGCTACGCCGGCTATGGTGGCCCTGATGGAAAATGCGGCGATGAAGGCTGTGGCTGACCATTTGCCGGAAGGTTCGACGACCGTCGGTGCCGAGATGAACGTGACCCATATCAAGCCTTCGGGCGTCGGTGCCGAAATCGTCGCATCCGCCGTGCTGACCGAAGTCGAAGGGCGTAAGCTCACCTTCAATGTCGGGGCCCGCGATGCCGAAGGGATGATCGGCGAGGGGGTTCACGTCCGCTATGTCGTTGATCGTGAGAAGTTCATGTCCAAAGTTCGCTGATGCGGAATCTTGTCCCGGAAGCAACGGAAGGAAAAAGTAAAAAAGGCTGTCCAACAAGTTTTTTAATCCTTTTAGAATCGCGTATTCGGAAAAGCTCTCGAATAAGCAGTACAAATAAAAAAGGGCTGTCTGAAACTTGTTAGACAGCCCTTTTTTTGTTGTTATGCTCTTTAGCCCAGCAGCAAATGTTCGAGGAAAATAACCAGCATGCCCGCGAAATACCCGGCCAATGCCAGCAGCGTGATTTTACGCAGGTACCAGCCGAATTCGATCTTTTCCAGTCCCATCGCCACTACTCCTGCGGCCGATCCGATAATCAGCAGGCTGCCGCCCACGCCGGCGCAGAAAGTCAGCAGGTGCCAGAAGATACCGTCCTGTACGAACGCCTGCATATAAACCGGGTCGAGGCTCGAGGCCAGGGCTGCCGTATCGACGACGGGGTACATACCCATACAGGCAGCCACCAGCGGCACGTTGTCGATTACGGCCGACAGCAGACCGGTGATTCCGGCGATCGTATAGACTTCGTGTACGTTTTTGTCCAGGAAGTCGGCGAAGTCGGTCAGCAAACCGGCGCTCTGCAATGCTGCGACCGACATCAGAATACCCAGGAAGAAGAGGATCGTGGGCATATCGATATGTTTGAGTACTTTCGACACCCGGTTTTTGATAGATTCCTCCATGTTCTGTTTGTGGTCATAGACGAGCTCCGTGAAGACCCACAGCACACCCAACGATATCAGCATGCCCAGGTAGGGCGGCAGTCCCGTTACAGCCTTGAATATGGGCACGAACAGCAGCCCGCCGACACCGAGAACGAAGTGGCTGAAGCGCGGGCCGACGAACGGCGGCAGCTTGGGCGCCGTGTCTAATTTTTCGGGATGCGCGTTTTCGTCGGGAATATAACGGCAGGCGATGGCCGTGGGAATGATTACCGATACCAGGGCCGGGAGGAACAGTTTGGCCACGAGCAGGCCCGAGGTGACGTTGCCCCGCATCCAGAGCATGATGGTCGTTACGTCGCCGATGGGCGAAAAGGCACCGCCGCTGTTGGCCGCGATGACGATGACGCTGGCGAAGATCCATCGTTCTTTCTGTCCGCTGATCATACGCCGCAGCAGCATGATCATAATGATCGTCGTGGTCATGTTGTCCAGCACGGCGGACATAAAGAAGGTGATGATCGATAGCAACCAGAGCAGTTTGCGTTTGTTGCGGGTTTTGATGTGGTCGGTGATGACGTGGAATCCTCCGTGCCGGTCGATCAGTTCGACGATGGTCATGGCGCCGATCAGGAAGAAGAGGATTTCGCTCGTATCGCCGAGTTGCTCGATCAGTTGCGTGCCGATCTGGGCGTCGTTGCCCAGCAGGCTCAATACCGTCCATAGCGCACCGCACATCAGCAGGGCGATTGCGGCCTTGTCGATGCGTAGTTTGTGTTCGAGCGCGATGCAGAGGTACCCGAGCACAAAAATCAGAATCATGGTTATAATCATATCTTACTGCATTGAATTTTCGATTTTATCGATGGAGTCGGAGCGCCGCAATCCCTGTGCCGTAGTGGGTGAGTCCGGTGATTCGGGCCTTTATTTTTCACTTTTTTCGTGGAAATTTTTCGCAGGCTTACCATTCGCGGAGGATTTTTTTTGAAATTTCGATTCTTTGCCGTACCTTTGCACCTGCTTTCGAGCATCGGATTGAACTATGGTGTAATGGTAACACAGCAGATTTTGGTTCTGTCGTTCCTGGTTCGAGTCCAGGTAGTTCAACACTGTCGTTCGTAGCCGAAGTCGCTGCGACGGGAAAGACCGGATTTTGAATCCGGTCTTTTTGTTTTCGTGCACGGCCGTAAGCGGCGAATAAGCGATCGTCTGATTCGATGCTGCGAGCGCTTCAAAATTATAATCGCCTTTGTTACTGTTGCTGCATCCTTTTCTCATCGGGTCGCCGGTTTCGAAAGACTTTGTCAGGCGCGCCGTCGGACCATCGTACTTTTCCGAAAAGGTTTCTGTTTTTACCTCTGCCGGGTAGGGCAGCACTTTCCCTTTCATTTAATCGCCCGTTACCACAATCGGGTCGGGCGACCGACAATTTTGGCTTTATTTGGTGTTGCCCGTATTTATCTACAATAAAGTATTTTACTCGAAAGGGAAGCAAAAGTGGAAATTTATTGCCCGTATCTCTTCCAAAGTGTAAATTCTACTTCCCAATACGGACTCAATCGGAACTCGACCAACTGGAAGTTTATCGAGTATATCAGCATCAAGGAAAAATACTTTCATCTTGCCTTCGCCTACCGCTCCTTCGATGGAATTAGCGCCGTATAAAATTGATATTTTTTTAGTTTCGTTTGGGAGAACTTTATAAGTATCTCCACGAGCAGGGACTTCCAGATCCCAATTTGGGGTCCATGCAAATGCCCAATACACCGCAGACTCTGTTTTGTTCGTTACCATCACGGACCAATGGAACGTGCTGCTTTCCTTTATACAGGAGACACTTGTAATACAGAATCCTACAGATAAAATAAGAAATACGACCCATTTCTTCATAATAAAACATCATTTCATTTTTTGACGAATGTTTCCCCGGATTTTGGAGAACCGGACCGTTTTCGGGTTTCGCCGCAGCCGTTATTGGCCGAGGGCCTGACGCAACGCCTTTGCCAGCTGGTCGGGACAGGATGTTCCCCGGCCTTTGCAATCGATGCCTTCGAGACGTGCGATCACGTCGGCAGCCTGCATCCCGCGCGTCAGCAGACCTATTCCCTGGGTATTCCCGTGACATCCGCCTTCGAAGCGGACGCTTTTGACGATATCTCCCTCCAATTCGATTTCGATGGATTTCGAACAGGTACCTTGTGTCTTATAAGTGAATTTCTTTGCCATTTCGAAAGAATTTCGTACGCAAATATAGCAATAAATGGATATTTTCAGCGTCCGATGTGTCGGCGTGTGTGTTTCCGTGCGTACCGGGAATCCATGGCTTTTGCGTATTCGAATCCGTCCCTCTTCTCTTGAGCCTCTTATTTTCGGTTTTTTGATTCTGGCCGGCCGGTTTGGTTTTGCTATTTATTTCGGGCGACGATCGGATAATCGTATGTAAAACTCCCCTTCCCGATCACGGGAAAGGGAGTTCTCTTATTACAGTATACTTTTTTATTTCTGCTGTTGCTGCTGCAGGTCGCTCGTGTCGGCGACGACCATGTTTTTGTCGATGCGGAGCGTGACGTTGCCGTCCACTTCGATCAGGAGGGTCGTCTCCTTGATCTCTTTCACTACGCCGTAAATACCGCCGGCCGTGATGATCTTGTCGCCTTTCTTAAGGCCGGCCCGGAATTGAGCCATCTGCTTGCGTCGCTTCGATTCGGGGCGCCACATGAAGAAATACAGAACCAGAATCATCAGGCCGAGCATGATGAAGAGCGAATAGCCGCCGCCAGCCTGCGGTGCAGGAGCTGTTGCTTGAAGTAAGTTAATCATAGTTTTCTATTAATATTAATGTTTAGTCTTTTCTTTGGATCGGGACGAGCCGGGACAGGCGACGTGCCGAACTTAATTCTCGTTTTTTCTTCCGGACAGGACGCTTCCATCTGATCCTCGGCTGTTTCGATCATCGGTTGCTCTCATCTTTTCGGACCGGTAGCCTGTCTTTTGCAAAGATTGCCGAACTGCCTCCTGTTCCTGCAAAGATAGTGAAAGCCGAGAAGAAAACGGGAGCTTGCTCGCAGTTTTCCGAGGCGTATCCTATCTTCTGCAAAGATAGTCAAAGCCGGGTGTCGCACCAAATTATTCGAACGCTGGCGGCAGGTTCTGCCCGAACCGGTTCTTCCCGATCGAAACTCGCACGTACCGGGGATTCCTTCGAATATATCGGGGGATCCGTATTTCGGTTGCCTCCGTCGGATTTTCCGGTAAATATAGTTAAAATTTGCAGGAGTCGCAGCCGTTCGGCGCTCCTTTCCTGCGAATTAACAATTTCTTAATCGACAACGGCTTCGATGTAAATCCGTAACGGCTCCTCCGATCCCGACGCATAGAGTTTCAACAGTTTCATCTGCCAGCCGTGCTCGCCCCGCGAGTCGAACCGGACGCTGAACGGGATTTCCTCGCCCGGCTTCAGGGGCCGTCGGTCGAATTCCGGGGTGACACATTCGCACGAAACCTCGTAGCGGGTCACTACCCATGTCCGGGACGAAGTATTTTGCAGCCGAAACCGTTTGATGCCTGTTTCGCCGGAGTGGAGCCGTCCGAAACGGATCGTGTCCGAAGTACCTTCGGTGAGCGTTTCATCCGATATTTCGAGTGTCGGCCCACTCTGGACACTGCTCGTCCGGCGGGACTGACAGCCGATGACGAGGGCTACCAGCAATATGCAGAAAATGTGCCGCATCATATCAGTCCCCGTCCGGTTTTTTTGAGTTTTCCCTCTTCGGTCAGCGCTTCCACGATCTTATCCAATACGCCGTTGATAAAGGTGCTGCTGCCGGGCGTAGAGTAGAATTTGGCGATATCGATGTATTCGTCGAGGGTCACTTTCACCGGAATCGAAGGGAAGGAAACCAGCTCGGTGATCGCCGTGGCCATAATCAGGTTATCCATGAAGACGATACGCTCCACGTCCCAGTTGCGCGTAAATTTTTCGATGTATTCCAGCCGCTCGTTGTAGTTGATGAGCGTCTTTTCGAACAGCGTTTTGACGAATTCGGCGTCCTCGTCGCTTTTGAATTCGGGCAGCATCTTCACGTCCGCGTGGGACTGGCGCATGTTGGAGATCGTGCGGATCACGAGCGTCAGAACGAATCCCAGGTCGTCGCTCCAGAGGATCGACTGCTCTTCCAGTACGTCGTCCAGCATGGGACAATCCTGCAACTCCTTTTCGAAGAAGGTGGCCAGAAGCGCTGCGTCGGCTTTGAACGAACTTTCCGAAGCGCTCATGTAAGCCTGGAAATAGTCCGTCGCCGCGAGTTGGTTGTAAAGTGTGCGGATGAGTTCGGGATATTTGCTCCAGCCGAGTTTACGGGCTGCCATTCGGTCATTCACCGTGTCGCTGTCGGCGATCATACGGATCACGGCGTTGTCGATGAAGCGGGTGTTGGGGTGGAGGTCTTCGTAGGTCGGCAGCTTTTTCTGTTTGGCCAGCTCCTGACGTTGCTGGGCATAATGCGCCAGTTCGACCGGAAGGGTCATCATCTGGAAATAAAGGTCATAGGTCTTGTCGATCGAATTCATCATGTTCTTTTCCGACGCGATCATATTGTCCGAGTCGGATTTGAGATGCGCATATAGGGCCTTTATCGCCTTGATTCTAAGCTGTCTTCTACTTAACATATATTTTCAGAACTTTGCGGCAAACGGGAGTATCTGCCGTTTGTCCGGTTTGCTTCGTGCCGGGAGGCGTGCGGGCTGCTTGTAAAACGAAGTCGCGTTTTGCCGGGCGCGATTCGCCCCGATACGAAAATTACCGGACAAAGGTAGGAAAAAAAGCGCTTGCCGCAACCTTTTTGCGCTCCTCGGACATAAATAATCTTATGCCGACTTTTTGGGCAGGAGTTGCCGCGCCGATTCGTTGTCGTGTCGGTTTTTCCTGCCGCAGAATGGATTCCGGGGTTGTTTGTTGCCCTTGTCCTGCCGTGCCCCTTTTTCCCCGGCAAAGTGCGAATAAATTCGTCTTTACTCTTTTACTCTCGGCTCATTCTTAATTTTTGTCCTTATTCGCTTGGGCAAAAGGCAGATAAATTTGCTTTTGTACCCGGCTTATTCGTAGCGTTGCATAAGATAGGATGCGATTCGGCAATCTTTGCGTGCAATCCCGCACGATTGCTCTCGCCTTTCCCTGTCTTTGACATAGCTTTAGATGGGATGCGCCGAGAGAAAACTGCGAACAAGTTCCCGTTTTCTCCCGGCTTTCACTATCTTTGTACCCTATGGAAGAGATAAGTCAGAAAGAAGGGGCTGCCGTTCGCCTGCCTTACGATGTGATCGTCGTCGGTGCGGGCGCTGCGGGTATGATGGCTGCGGGTACTGCCGCACGGAACGGACACAGGGTTTTGCTGCTGGAAAAGATGGAGAAATCGGGCCGCAAGGTGCGTATTACGGGCAAAGGCCGTTGCAACGTGACCAACGCCCGGCCGCCTGAGGAGTTCGCCGGACAGGTGCGTACCAATGCCGAGTTTTTTTCGACCGCTTTCGCCGAGTTCAACAACAAGGCTACGATCAGATTCTTCGAGCGGCTGGGCGTGAAGCTCGATGTCGAACGCGGCGAGCGGGTGTTTCCTCGAAGCGGCAAGGCCTGGGATATTGCCAACGCACTGCTGGAATATTGCGTGGACAACGGCGTGAAGATCGTTTATGATACCCGTGTGACCGAAATAATGACGCTCAACGGTCGGGTTTTCGGCGTGCGGTACCGCAATAAACGGGGATTCGAGCGCAAGGAGGAGTGTCCGCGCGTTATCGTCGCCACGGGCGGCGTTTCCTATCCCGCTACGGGTTCGACCGGCGACGGCTACGTCTTTGCGGCCGATACGGGGCATGCGGTCGAACCGGTGCGGCCGTCGCTTACGCCGCTGGTGTCGTCCTGTCCCTGGATCAAAAATATGAACGGACTGTTGCTCCGGAATGTCCGTGCGACGCTCTGCATCGACGGCGAAGCCGTGCGCGAAGAGTTCGGCGAGCTGGGTTTCTCCGAGCGCGGCATCGAAGGCGCTGTGGCGCTCCGCATGAGCCGGGACGCGGTGGACGCCCTGATCGACGGCAAGGGTGTCGGGCTGATGGTCGATCTGAAACCGGGGCTGACCGAGGAGATGTTGCGCGAGCGCATCGCCCGTGAGATGGCGGAGATGGGGCCCGAGGAGTTCTTCTCCGAACTGCTCCGCAAGCTCGTTCCGAAGGCGCTGGTCATTCCTCTTTCTGAAGAGGTCGGCGCCCATTCTAAAAATTATATCCGCAAGATTACGCCCGAGCAGATCGAACGGTTGGTTAAGCTCCTCAAGGGGATGGTTTTTCCGATTTCGGACTATGCGCCTTTCGAATATGCCGTCGTTACTGCGGGCGGTGTGAGCTGCGAGGATGTGAACCGCTATACGATGGAATCGCTCAAGGTCAAAGGACTCTATTTCGCCGGCGAGGTGCTCGATCTGGATGCCAACACCGGCGGGTATAATTTACAGATCGCTTTTTCGACCGGTCGTCTGGCCGGTATGCTCAAACAGTGAAACGGACCGGACGCAATCTACGCCGCCGCCTTCGCGGTATTTCCCGGCTGACCGACCGGCTCTCCCGGGCCCGTCATTTCCGGGGGCACGGCGTGCACTCGCCATTCGTTTACGGACTTGTGCGCGAGGCGTTTATGTTTCATAGGCTGCGCGACGGAGAGCACTGCCTTTACGATGCCCTGCGTCGGGTCGGAATCTTTCACCGGCGGGCGGTGCAGTTGCAGAACGCTTTTCTCTACTGCGGCTATCGGACGTTTGCGATAAGTGAAGGCAAAGCCGAACTTGTTCGGACTTTGCCGGATGCAGAAAACGAAAAAAGTAATTCGACATTTGTGATCGACGAGGGCAGAGGTTGTTCGCAGGTTACGCCGGGGAGGGAAAACGAGGCGAAAAATTCGACTTTTGGCCTGAATTGTGCGGGTCCGTACGACATGGTGATCCTGACCCGGAATTTTCCGGCGGAGGAGTTGTCTGCTGCTGCGGCTCGGGCTGCCCGGACAGGAACGACGCTCTGTGTGATGAATCCCTATCACGGTAGCGCACGCGGCGAAGCGTGTCGTCGGATCGTCCGGGAGCATCGTTCGACGACGGTCGATAACCGGGGCTATTTGCTGGTATTTAACAATCATTTGCCGAAACAACATTTCAAGTTATGAAGATATATACGAAGACAGGCGACCAGGGAACCACTTCGCTGGTCGGGGGGGAACGGGTGTTCAAGACCGACGAACGGGTGGAGGCCTACGGCTCGGTGGACGAATTGACCGCTTTCGTTGCCCTGCTTACGGACCATTTGCGGGGAGATGTGGGGTTGGAGCCCCGTGTTTGGGAGCTCGCACGCATTGCCTCCCAGTTGATGACTGTTGCTGCTACGCTGGCTGTGGGCGAAGGCGGAGCGGACAAGGTGAAAGGAATCGACGCCGAGGCTGTGAAGTTTCTCGAAGAGGCGATCGACCGTATGCAGGCTTCCGTGAAGCCGATTACCAAGTTCACTATTCCGGGCGGACATCGTGTCGTTTCGCTGTGTCATGTCTGCCGCACGGTTTGCCGTCGAGCAGAACGGGCGGCGCTTCGGGCCGATGCGAAGTATGGCGTCGCACCGGAGGTACTGATGTACCTCAACCGGCTGTCGGACTATTTCTATCTGCTGGGCCGCACGCTGACCGAATATTTCAGCGTGGAGGAAACCCTGTGGATTCCGTGACGGGATTTTATCGGTTTTTTTCGGAATTTCGTACGATCTGCCGAGGAGTTTTTTTTTCGTGTGCCGTAAGGACCCGACTCGGCCGATGCGTTTGAAATGCCGTTGAGAAAGACGCGTCGGAAACGATCCGGCGGAGGCAGTGGCGGTGTGCGGATAACGGCAGTCGAATTCCTGAATTCGTGATGCGGACAGGGGCTGTCGATACATGGCCGCTTTCGATGCGATTCGGAAATAATCGTGTGCGGTTGCGGATCCGCCGAACATTGTCGGTCTTTGCGAAACCGCTCTTTCGGTCGAGGCCGGAATGTGCGGATCGTTTCCTATCGCTATGTTTGTTCAAAAAAAATGGCAGAAGAAATTTTTATTCTTTTGATTTGTATTTCTCGCAGGATTTTATATATTCGCAACCTAATAATAAGGAAGCTGTATGTCAGCATGGACTTATTGTCTTGTGAGTTAATGATTTAAATTATTGCAGTTATGTATTGGACACTTGAGTTGGCATCGAAACTGGAGGATGCTCCCTGGCCGGCAACCAAAGATGAATTGATCGACTATGCCGTTCGCTCGGGCCTGCCGTTGGAAGTGCTCGAGAATTTGCAGGAGATCGAAGACGAGGGAGATATTTACGAATCGATCGAGGATATTTGGCCGGATTATCCTTCGAAGGATGATTTTCTCTTCAACGAGGAGGAGTATTAACAGCCTGCGGATAGGTTAAATAATTAAATATCAGCGCGATGAACAATGAAAATTTGTTTGTCGCGCTGGTGTTTTAGGGTCTCAAATGGTGTGGTTTGTTTGTCTAAATTGCGGTTTTTTCTCTCAAAATCGGAGTTTGTTTGTCTAAAAATCCATATCTTTGTTTCTCCTCAGGAATATCACTAAAAGGAGGAAAAAATATGGGAAGACCGAAAAGATTATATCCGTTGGGCAAATACCGCCTTCGTGTTCCGAAGGATGCAGAAAAAGACAAGGCTTATCCTGTCGAGTTGGAATACACTTGGAACAGGCAGATAATCCGTAAGACAACGAATGTCTTTGTCAAGGTTGCGGACTGGAACCAGAACGGCAATCAGGGACGGGGCGAGATTCGCGCAAGTCACGGCAATGAAGCCAAACGGCTGAATCAACTTCTGTTGGCTCGTGTTGAACGGATTGACAGTCTGCTTGCGGAATACAACGAAAAGCATCCGAATCAGATAACGGTAGATGTCGTTTCCGGTTTTCTTGCTGACAAGCCTCTTGCCCGACGAGACCAGGGAAAAGATTTCGTGGAGTTCACATTGGAACGCCTCGCTTCCGATTATTCGAGAAACAGAATCGGGAGAAGCCGATACGAGAACGGAAAGAGCTGCATGAATATATTCCATACTTTTCTAAGAGCGACCAGACAAGGAACTTACTGTCCGGACTCCATTTTTGTCGGTGATATGACTCCTGAACTTTTGGATAGCTATATAAATTGGCGCAGGGAAATCAAGCAGAACAGTGATGCGACTATCAATCATTCTTTGACCCCTATCCTGAAAGCCTGTGCGTATGCCTGTGAAATGAACATCATGGAGCCTGCCGTAAATGCAAGAATCCAGGATATGCGTATTGTCACGAAGGCTTCTTTATCGGAGGAGGAGAGCGAATTTGACGGAAAAAGTCTGACCAAAGAACAGATGCTGTCTTTGTTGGAATATTATAAGACTTGCAATGAACCTCGCAGGAAGGAGTTTTTGGAAATGTTTTTCTTTGCTTTCCACGCCTGCGGACTGCGTGTTGTGGATGTGATGACTTTGCAGTGGAAACATATTGACTTCGTTCGGAAGGAGTTGCGAAAGATTATGATCAAGACAAACAAACGTCACGTGATTCCACTTACAGAACCTGCATTGCGCATCTTGCAGCAATGGCAGGAAAAGCGTGAAGGGTGTAAATATGTTTTCAATCTTGTGAAGGAAGCTTTGGATTTGGATGATGCGGAAGCTCTCTATAAAGCGCGCAACAATGCGACCAAATGTATCAACCAGTCGTTGGCAGTAGTCGGTGAACAAATCGGTCTGCCTTTCAACTTGTCAATGCACGTGGCCCGCCACTCTTTTGCGGTATTCGCCTTGAACAAAGGTTTGTCAATGTCTGTGGTCAGCCGCTTGCTTGGACACGGAAGTACGGATGTCACCGAAAAGGTCTATGCTAAATTCCTTCCGGAAACGCTATCGGCAGAGGTGGCAAGATTGAAGGAAGATTTTATTTCGTTAGAGATAATATGATTATATGACAATATAATGGATGAGTAAAAATGATAATGTTACAGATAACATTCCTATTTATAGGATTCTTTATATTGATATTAGTGTTGGCGACTATATTCAAACGCTACCAGAGAACCATTCTTTGGACAGCTGCAATCTGTATGTTTCTTGGAGTACTATTCAGTGTCGGATTCGGATATGTAGATGTCATTGATGGGGATGTTCCAAATTTGCCTTTGATTACAAGTATAGTCCTGATAATAATCGGATCGGCATTGTTGATTTTAGGTGCGGAAAAACTTCATTCCAAACAAAGGGAAAAAGAAAATCAGAGTATTCCCGTTGTAACTTCGGCTTCAAAAGCGCATTCAGCTGATGATAGTGAAACCGGAATCGTATTGACCGGACAACTGAAAACGGAACTTGCGGAGAAAGTCTTTGCCCAAGCGATAGAGGCAGGTTATATAAAGGAAGAAGGCTCCCATTATAAATGGACAGAATCAAAAGTCCTGTTGGCGTATATGTGTGGTCGGATTTATTGCGGAGATTATCCGGAGCGTCTTAAAATGGAAACAAAGACCTATTGGAAATTCGGTATGGAACTCTTTCCCGACACCGAATTGTGTGCTCTATTTGACACTTCTGACATAGGTCAGTCTCGTCAAAACAGGAAAGACCTGACCGTGCCGAAAAAATTTCAGAAAATTGACATCTTTTTTGAGTAGCCAAATGGCTGCTCTTTTTATTTATAATCAGACGGTTAAGTGCGTATCCTAATATTAGTCTAACATTAGGAATAACCTGTTATATAATCTATGCTAACTTCTTAGGTTCTAAGGACTCTCTACCTTCGCCGCAGCCGTGGGACGATGTGCACAGTCGTGTCACGGCAAGATAACCCGGCTTGAAGTCCGAGTGTGCATCAGGATTGGAAAGCCATAATAAGATTTACTATGGCAAAGAAATTAAAGGTAGAGAGTATATGCGAAAGAGAATTGCTAGAAAAGATTCTCCGCATAGTGGAACGACAGGAAAAACTGCCAACCGCAAACAAGGTGGCAGCGCATTGTCTGTATGACAACAAGTCCTTGATGGCGAAATTGGGAATCAAGGAAAAGTATCTGAAGAAATTACGGGACAATGGCTATCTCGGCTATTCTCGTGAAGGTGACAAATATTGGTATACGCAGGAGGATGTGGACCGTTTCTTACGTCACTTCCATTTTGATGCTTTTGCAATCGGTATCGACTTACCGAAGCAGGAAGGAGGTGGCTATGTTTGATAATCTGCATCTGACCAATATGCTTCGCTCGGAAGTTGAGCATATTCCGGAGACCGGACTTCCGTTGGACGCTTTTCCCGACAAGATTCAGGAAATCATACTGAATCTGTCTCGTTATGAGAATTTCAATATCGAATACACGACATCCATTATTCTTTCTGCTGTAGCTACAGCTGTCGGCAATTCCTGCCAAATCCGCGTCAAGGGCGAATGGAAGACCAGTCCTTCCTTTTATATGATGCTAATCGGTCGTCCAGGATTGGGAAAGACTCCACCTTTGGGATTCATATACAAGCCAATCAACGAACAGGATGACAGGATGTTCGAGAAGTACAATGAGGAATGGAAAGAGTATGAACGGGCAATGGCTGTTTCGGGGAACAAACGGGAAAAGGAAGCGGATGGCAGTTTGCCGAAGAAACCTCATTTGGTGACTACAGTCATTTCCGATTTTACTCCGGAAGCAATGATGAATACTCATCAGTATAATCTTCGCGGGATAGCATTGGTTGTTGATGAAATCTTGGCTCTCTTCAATTCGGTAAGAAGATACAACAATAAAAACAATCTTATCGAGGACTTGCTGACTGCATATAGCGGACAGCCTTTGAAAATCATCCGCAAATCGGAGGCTCGGCCTATTTTAATCAAGAAGCCTTGTATCAATCTTATAGGATCGATACAGACAAATCTGTTGCAGGAAGTTTTTCGCACAGAGTTCCTTGCCAATGGATTGCTTGACAGATTCCTGTTTGTTTATCCGAAAGATAGGACTATTTCTGTATGGAAACGGAATATTTTATCTTCAGCAAGACCGGAGATCCTGAATCAATGGAGAACAATCATCGATAAAATACTCGGTATTCCTTGTGATATTAATGAAAAGGGAAATTCAGTCAATCCTACCATACTCACAATGACAGCAGAAGCTGAGGAGCATTTCTATGATTGGTACAATAGAATCATTGACTCAGTAAACGCCATTGAAAACGATGCGGAAGTGGAAAGCCGGAAAATGAAACTCAATGGTCATGCAGCACGAATGGCTCTGCTGTTTCAAATTATGAAATGGGCTGTTTGTGAAGCGGATATGCAATATGTGGAACTGTCTTCCGTGAAAGCTGCAATCAGAATGCTTAATTATTATGAGGAGACTTACAGGAGGATTCAGGAAATTTTAGTTTCGGACAGTATTGGTGAAACCAAAGAAACATGGCTATCATTGCTTGGAGACACTTTTTCAACCGGTGATGCCATCGTTGCTGGAAAGAAGGTGGAAATGTCCCGAAGGACTGTCTATTATGCCTTGGAGCAGTTGTGCCGACTTCAGAATCCTCTTATAGAAAAAGTGCATCATGGCGTGTATCGGAAGACTACATTAGAAAATATGAATGCATCTTGCACTATTGCACTTTCATCGGACAAGAATAACGGGCAATCTTCCCAAAGTGCAAAAGTGCAGAGTGCAACTCAAATCAATTCGGATAGCTATGAGTGAATACAGGTTTCATTTGCAGAAATACAAATACGGCAGCAAGATTAGTTGTCCGAGTTGCGAAAAGCCCAGATGCTTTGTCAAATATGTCGATGCAGAAGGAGAGATTGTCTTTCCTGACAATGTCGGGAAGTGTGACCACGAAAATAGCTGTGGCTATCATTATACACCCAAAGAATATTTTAAGGATAATCCTGATGTATTGGCACGAGATCAAAGTGTAGGCGAACTATTCCGGGATGCTCCATGTAAGTCCATTGAGAAGAAACCAGTTCTCACAGTTCCTTCATACATACCGTTATCTTATGTGGATAGAAGCCTGTCTCACTATGAAATCAACCCTTTGTATCGGTATCTATGCAATGTGTTTGGCGAAGAAGAAACCATACGTTTGTTCCTGTTATATCGCATCGGTACATCTGCAAAATGGGGTGGCTCGGCTGTGTTCTGGCAGATTGATATGAATGGTTTGGTCAGAACTGGAAAGATTATGTGTTATAATCCCGAAACCGGTCATCGAATAAAAGAACCTCAGGCCTTTGTCAGTTGGGCACATTCGGAGTTGCGTATGCCGGATTTCCATTTGAAGCAATGTCTGTTTGGAGAGTATTTGTTGAAGAGTTCAACCTCTTCTCCCGTGATGCTTGTTGAGAGTGAGAAGACTGCTGTTATCATGAGCCACTTTATTTCTGATTATATCTGGCTTGCAACTGGTGGCAAGAACGGCTGTTTTAACCGTGACGCAATGCAAGTTCTTCAAGGCAGGGATGTTACTCTTATACCGGATTTAGGTGCGACCGAACAATGGAAAGCGAAGTCAGCCATGCTATCAGAAATATGCAAGAAAGTCTCCGTGTCCGACATCTTGGAACGGATAGCGACTGAGGGACAACGCAATCAGGGATTGGACATAGCAGACTTCTTTCTTCTTTCGCCATCCAAACGACAGATACTCCAGGAAATGATTCAGCGTAACCCTGCTTTACAGTTGCTTATTGACGAACTCGGATTGGAACTTATTGAATAACGGAGGAACTTGTTCCGGGAGTTTACAGAAAGTCCATAACACAATAAGGACTTTTTGCCTGACGGCAATAAAATCCGGTCATTGCCACACTGCGTGAATTGGCACAGGAGCAAGCTCCAATTATTAAAAACACTTTTAAGAAAGACATTATGAATACTGATATAAAACAAGCGATGCACGTTGAAGCTGCCAAGTCATTCAGCTCGGCAGAGGCAAACGAGAACGAACGGCGTTGGAACGATAACAAGATTGACAGGAAAAATCAAGACTCCACGAACAATTATGACAAGACGAGAATGAAGTTGAATTTCGAGATTGGTTCTGATGGGAAGATCCATCCGTTGGGCTATAGTGAAAAGTCGCTCGAAATCCGTTTGCAGGAGCGTCTGTCAGAATTGGGCTGGAAACCATTCAAGCCGGACAGCAAGATTCAGCCGAATTGTTGCGCCAGATTTATTTTCGGGGGCAATCACGACAGGACTATTGAAATGGCTTTCGGCAATCAGGCCGTCAATTTGGAAAAGGATGCAGACAACAGCCATTTGCATCGGTACGAGGAAATTGAACATTGGGCGAAAGATGTCTATGGCTGGTGTGCCAAACGGTACGGGCAGGAAAACATTGTCGGATTTCAGGTGCATCTTGACGAAAGCAGTCCGCATATTCACGCCCTGATTGTTCCAGTAGGACAACGCATCAAAAGTGGTCGTGAGTGCGTAATGTGGTCTGCCAAGTTTGGCAAGAACCGTTATGAGTATGGTCAGATTCTTCGGGAAATGCATACAGCACTATATGAAGAGGTTGGCAGTAAGTATGGGCTGGAACGTGGCGACAGTATTGAAGGCCGTAATGTGCAGCACCTTCACAAGCGCGACTATATCCGCAAACTTACTAAAGATGCAAAGCAGGCGGAGAAAGCAGCCAAGGGACTTCAAACAATGATACAGAAATTGGAGGCTCAGATTTATAACTATCAAACACAACTTGAAGAAACTGATAAGTCTTTGGCTTCCGGTCAAATTGAACTCAGAGAATACGAGTCACGAAAGTCCGAGATACTGAAACAGATTTCTGAATATCAGTCCAAACTTGAAGACAAATCTAGTAAACTCCGTGCAAAAGAACAGGAGCTGGAGCAATTGACCAAAGATGCCGCCAACGCTCGTTCTGTTATCCAGCCGTTCCGTAATCACAAGGTAGATTTTATACCACCTCAAATTACAGAGAAAGTACCTTTGTTCGGTACGGACAAATGGGTGGAACGCCAGAACTGGCATATCGCTCAACAATTTACCGAGATTGTTCGCAAGATAGAATCTCTATACAGAAATGATGCGGCACGGCAGGTGGAATCCGCTCAGTGCAATGTCTTGGCGGACTACGGAGAACTGTTCCAGTTGCGAAATGATGTCAAAACACTTACCGAAAATAATGATAACTTGAAATCCACATTAGAAACAATCCTTGACCAACTTGCCGACCCTTCACTTCGCGCAAAGATATTCACCATTGCCGATGCCCTTATAGGTGGAACTCCCATCAGTGTATCTTCCGGTGGTGGCAGCAGCTCCTCTTCCGACCTTCGCTGGGATGGCCGCAGGCCTGACGAGGAGGAAGAGGCCTACAGGAGGAGATGCTTGATGTTTGCAATGGGGACGGTAAAGAAGCAAAATGAGAAGAAAAGTTATAGGAGAAGATAAGCCTATGTTTGTATGTTGTCATCGGTGAAGTATATTTAAATATCTCTTGTTCTGGCAATATATAATTCATTAACTGTTTGTTGTTTAAAGATGTAAAATATATCGTTATTCCCTCAATTCCTATTGGGAAAATTGCTATATTTGCAATATATTAGGGAGTATTATTTATAAATTGAATTAAATATAAGAATGTCGCAAAGAATACAACATATAATTGAAGATATAACAGAACAATATCTTGAAAATGACGGCAATATACCATGGATAATAGGCTTTAGTGGCGGAAAAGATTCAACGGTAGTATTGACGTTAGTATGGAGGGCATTGCTTGCAATCCGTGCGACACACGGTGATGAGTCACTAAAAAGGCCTGTTTTTGTTGTAAATAATGATACTCTTGTAGAGAATCCTATTATTTCAGATTACATTATCGAGGTTTTAGACTGTATCAAAACAGCTGCAGTAAAACAAGATTTACCTATTACGGTTCAGATTACAACACCGAAATTGGAAGATAGCTTTTGGATAAGTTTTTTAGGAAAAGGCTATCCCGTTCCGAATAATCAGTTCAGATGGTGTACGGATAGATTGAAAATTAAACCTACTTCGCAATTTATCTTGGACAAGATTGATGCTATAGGTGAGGCTATAGTCCTTATAGGAACACGATTATCTGAGAGTGCCACAAGGGCAAAATCAATACGCAAACATGAGATAAAGGGCAAAAGGCTGACGAAGCATCCTTTGAATCCCAACACTTATACTTATGCCCCAATTAAGGAATTGTATTTGGAGGAGGTCTGGCATATATTGAATAGTGAAGCTTCTCCATGGGGATTTGACAATAAAAAATTGTTCAAAATCTATGCGGATGCCAGTGCTGATGATTATGAGTGTCCAACTATGATGACAGATAAATCACAACCCTCTTGTGGTCAAAGTAGATTTGGTTGCTGGGTATGCACAGTAGTGAAAGAAGATAAGTCCATGAAAGCTCTGATTAACAACGGAAACGAGTGGATGGCTCCTCTGCTTGATTATAGAGATGAAATGGTCAATGGTAGAAATATCTCTGAACATCGTCTAGAAACACGCAGAAATGGACAGACCGCTGTTGATGCTGAGGGGCATAATCAAGGAAATTACACATTTGAATATCGTTGTAAAATGCTTAAAAAGTTATTGGAATTACAACGATTATTGCAACGCACAAAGCCACATATGGAGCTGATAACCAATCAAGAACTTGTTGCGATACAGATAAACTGGTATCGAGATGGTTACTTTGCACCTAAAGTGACGGATATTTTTAATGAAGTGTACAATCGTACAATGCCATTTGAAAATATGCAGTACCAAGAACGGCTATTGCTTGAAAATGTGTGCAAGGATAATCCAGAAGATTATCATTTAATAAATGACTTAGTATCTCTTCAGAAAAGTAAAACATTGCTTATGAATAATAATGGATTGCAAGGGGATATTGAGAAAAGACTAAACAATTATATTAACGAGAAGAGATAATGTTTATTGATTCGATCATATTAAATAATTTCCGTGCTTATAAAGGAGTTAATCAAACTTCTTTTCAAAAGAATGGGAAGAATGTTTTTGTCATAGCTGGCAATAATGGCTTTGGCAAGACAACGTTTTTAACATCTCTTGTCTGGTGCTTGTATGGAAAACTTATGGTAGATGTCGACGACAAATTCCGTAAGGATATCAATGATGCTCAAGGGTATAAAAATTTTGCAAAGTCAAATCTAAACAAAGAATGCGCACAAAGTATAGATGGGCTTGAATTAGATATTGAGGATAAAAGAATCATATCTAAAAAAGGGTATTTAGAGCAATTTGAAAAAATAAAATTGGATTCGCAATATTCTGTTGAACTTCACATCAGGGATGTATTTATTCCTGCTGTACCTTGTTCAGAAATATTGATTAGAAGGACATTTGACTATTTGCTGGAATCGGAGACAATAGAAGTCCTAATAGACGGACAGGTAAATGAGTTGGCAAAAGAAGTTGGTTATGACATTTTCATTAATGACTTTATACTTTCTAAAAACATTGCAACTTTTTTTCTGTTTGATGCCGAAAAGATTGTTAATCTTGCAGAAATCAAATCTCTTGAAGAGAAACGCAAACTAAGCTCTGCTTATAGTGAAGTTCTCGGCATTCGAAAATATGAGGACATTAGAAAGAATCTTGAGAATCTAAGAATCAAATTTAGAAAAAAGGCAGGTAGCTTAGTCAGCCAGAACAAATTGGAGAAGTTGACTGCTGATATAAAAAGGATAGAGAGTGAGATTTCGGAGAATGAAACCGCTGCGATATCCGTTGATAATCAGATAGCTACATTTAGAGCTGAAAAAGATTCCTTGCAAGAAAAGTTGATTAGAGAAGGAAACGCTATTAGCATAGAAGAACTTGCACGTCTTAAAGATGTGGTTAAATCGTTGAAAGAAAAAGATAATAGCCTCAAAATTAAATTCAAAGATATGATGGAGATAGCCCCTTTTGTCATATCTGGGAAATTATTGTGCAATGTGCTGGAACAAGCTGATAAGGAACAAGTGTCAAAATTAAAATTAGTTAACTCTGAAATACTTGTTACGGCGATGTGTTCTGCTCAACGCTCAATATTAGTAGGTGCGGCAGGATTGCTTTCAGAACAACAGAATAGAATGCTTGAGGCTATAATAGAACAGTCATTTAGGAATAGCATTACAGAATATGCACCTGATAATATAACAGATGATGTTAAGATACTTCTAGACTATACACCATCTGAACATAATGAATTACGAGCTCTTGTGGATAATATTCGCTATTCATTCAGTGTGTCATTTAAACAATTAGTAAAAGATATAAAAAACAATTCTATAATTCTGCAGAAGACTCAACGAAAAATATCATTAGCCGAATATGACGATGAGAATAGTCACATTAAAGACATAAGAACTCGCAAAGCCGAAGTGGAAAAAATGCTGCTTGAGTTAGAGATGAATAGTCGTTCTTTGGCAGAAAAAAAAGGGTTGTTAATGCGTGATTATTCTGTAAAAAAGAAACAACTTTCAGAATGCGTTAAAATGGTCAAGGTTGATGACATGGATAAAGAGAAAGATATAATTGCAGAAAGACTTATCAGAGAATTAACAACATTCTTGACACAACTTAAAGAAAAGCGAAAATTTTCTTTAGAAACGAAGATAAAACAGGAAATAGATATACTCATGCATAAAGATGATTTTATTTCAGATGTTTCAATAGATATTATGGATGATATTATCGAGATTAACCTCCTTGATAAAGATGGTAACATTATCAATAAAGACAAACTCTCTAAAGGAGAACAACAATTGTATGCAACATCCATTCTCAAAGCATTAGTTGATGAGTCTGGAATTTCATTTCCAGTATTTATTGATAGTCCACTGCAGAAATTTGATAGTATTCATTCAAAGAATATTATCTCAAAATTTTATCCAGCAGTATCAAAACAAGTTGTAATTTTCCCATTATTAGGTAAAGAATTGTCAACTGTTGAATATGAGTATCTTCTGCCGAATGTTAATAAGTCGCTCATTATCTTGAATGAAAATGGGCGTTCTTCATTCCAAGAAGTAGATCTGAAAAGAATATTTGATTATGTAGGTTAGATTATGTTTACGCAAATTAAGACATCTAAAGCCAATAAAATGATTGTAACAGATTTGAGCCGCAAGTTCAATCTTGGCGCGGAAAATACTATTGCAAGAATCGCCATAGCCTATTCTTTATCCAAAGGAGAAAAGATGAATTTGGCAAACATTTCTGATTCTCAAGGAAAGGAATATAGTAAAAATGTGCTATTCGGTTCAAACTATCCATTTTACATTAGTCTCATATGCGTAATGTATGGGTTGTACAAGACTGATAAAGATATCCCCAAATATATTAAGATGCATCTTGATGATGGACTGTGCAGAATGAATAGTGAATTGGAGAATAACCCTAATTTGAATGGTATTGACTATCTTATAGATAAAATAGAAGCAGGTTTAAAATTATTAATTGAAAACAATGATTAACAAGTCGATATCTGAACTATATGACTCTGGATATATTTCTGGAGATGCATTCTTGTATTATGCTGAGAGAAACCTTGACACAATACAGGATATCATGGATGCTGGTGTTCTTGAAGAAGAGCTAGCTCCATATGGTAAAGAAATTCGTTCTTGTTTAGAAATCTTGGGGATTAATTCATTCAAAGAGGAATCCACCAAAGAATGCGAAATTTTACATATATCCGAAGATGTTACTAGTTCATCAGATGAGAATGTAGAATCTATTTACAACAGAGCAATATTTGATTTAGATATAAGAACCGTACATGCATTACAAAAAATGAGACGCATGTATGATGACTTTGACACATATTTTGCGGCATTGACAAGTAATGATAACAAGTTTTGGTCATTATTTGAAAAGCTACCTGCAGTAGGAAAAAAGTCATTAGAAAGAGCCCGTAAGTTTGCATTAAGTTTGACTCCTGAAGCCGTTACCAATGATGTAATGGATGAAAGTCACAATATGAATGAATTGTCTGAAGACCAGAAAAGAGAATTGGATGATTTGAAAGATTATTTCGAGGCTCAATTACGAACATTATCGACTCGTTCATATAATGCGATGTGCGAGTTATATGAAATATGTGGAAAATCTTTCAGCTCTTTTTATATAGAGATTTCGGATCCTGGTTTTAACATTAAAGACATGCATAATGTTGGAAATAAAAGTGCGGAAGAACTTAACCTTTGGATAAATAGTATAAAAGATTTTGTTGCAACTTTTTTCGCAAATGGGTTGTCGGCAGAACAGTCAAAACTTATTGCAATTAATAAATTACAGCTGTTAGGTATCAAAGGCGACTTGGAGAAAATTCTAAGATTATATGAGCAGAAGGGGTATTTCCCTTATTTTGCTGCAATACAATCTTATTTTTCTTCTCTTGCTGATAGAGATCAACTCGTTATAAAATATCAACTTGATATCTTTGCAAGTAAGGAGTTATATGGACTGAAGGAAGCATCAATACTTTTGGGATTGACTTCAGAGAGAACACGTCAATTGAGAAACGGGGTGTTTGAGCAGATACAACATTATATTGAGTCATTGACAAAAATCACCGCTAATTATCCGATATATGATTCATATTTTAAGACTGATGTTAAAGATATAAATCTATCTGAAGGTACTAATTTTAATGACGATTTTGTCAAGTGGGTCATGTCAATTTTTGCGCCAGAACGTTATGTCTTATTAGGAAATATTGAGGATGCATTTTACAATCCATATGGCAAAGAATTACCTCTTGTCCTGGTTTCTCGCAAATTTAACGGTGTTTTTAGTTTTGACAAGTTCATAAAATATCTGTCTGGGATAAATGAAGAAAAGAGGGTTGATGATAGAAACATTATTTTGAAGGATTGTGTCCTTGTTTTTTTCAAGGATAGGATATATTATGAGTATATAGATGAGATTATTCGAGAATGTAAGACTATTGTCAATACATTATTCGATTTTGAAATATACAATGAGACAATACACATAAGAAAGAATGCCGAACGGAATAATCCAGAATTAGTGGAAATAATACTTAGAGAGGCAGGTCATTCCATGACTCTTGATGAGATATACACCGAATTTCAGAAACGATATCCGAATCGAACAAAATCCGCAAATTCATTAGCTGGAGCATTAAGACTCAATTCTAATATATCTTGTGTAGGTAGAAGTAGTACGTATACATTGACAGAGTGGACTCATGGTGAACATCGTGGCGGAACAATTCGAGAATTTGCTACAGAGTATCTTCTCTCTTTATCACCATCGATTGCCCCTCTTGAAGACATTGGAAATTACGTTCGGAGATTCCGCCCCGCTTCATCTGACAAGAGTATTCATGCCAATCTATTGCTCGGAGGTACTTATGATATTTTTTATAAAGAGGAAATACGATATATAGGATTCGCCAATCAAGAATATCCGGAAGAATATCGGAGATTTTGCTCACAAACAGACTCAAGAAGAGACTTTAAGTCAAGTTGTACTTTGTTGGAACAGTTCGTTGCAGCTAATGGGCGTTTGCCTTTCTCAAGTAATGTTCCAGAAGATGAAAAAAGGCTTTGCAGGTTTTGGCATATTCAATTACAAAAGTTGGCAAAAGGCACGTTGGGGGAAGATGAAAAATGTATCGTGGCACAGATGCAGGATAGATTCGAGAAATTTAGGATTGATAAACGTGAATTTGATTGGTTACAGAATTATAATACAATAAAGGAGCATTTTGAACTAGGAGGTCGGTATAGCGAATTGTCGTCCACACTTCAGAAATGGATAAACATACAAATGACTAACCTCAAATACAATAAAGCTCCATTTAACAAAACTGATTTATTAATTGAATTAGCAAACATTATTAACGATGCTCAATAAGATAAATTTTAGGTCTCTATATTCATCAGGTGAAAGCGATTCTCCGATATCGTTTTTCACGGATGCATTGTCAAATAGTATTTCATTTGATCTTGGGCTGGGCTTTTTTAGTTCAGCAAGTTTTAATATACTTAGTATAGGATTTGCAAAATTTATCTCAAACGGAGGAAAGATGCGTTTATATATAAACCAATATCTTTCTGAGGAAGATTATCAAATATTTACAGCTCATCCAGATATAGTTGAAGATAAAGTGATTGATAGCTTTACTTCTATGTTAAATGTGTTGACAAAAAGAGATAAGCAATTTTTTAACTGTCTATCTTATTTGATTTATACGCATAGGATAGAAGTAAGAATTGTGATACCTAATTCTGGTGGTATTGCGCATCAGAAGTTTGGCATTTTTACAGATACCGCCCAAAATAAGGTATCATTTATAGGGTCATTGAATTTAACCGCATCTGCTTTGCTGTCTAAAAACATTGAGAGCATATCTTGTAATTGTTCATGGAAGGGAGCAACAGAAACGATTAATGATTATCAACAACTTTTTGACAAGTACTTTTCTGGGGATAAAGAAGGTATTACAGTTATTCCTGCTAGTAGACTTACTAAAGAGATAATAAAAGCATTCCCCGCAACGGAAGAGAAGACTCTGCTTGACAATGAGAAAGAACTTATTGAAGAATTAACACAACAAAAGGTGCTAGGGAAAAATATATCAGAGGATCTCCATAAAGACGAACCTCATTTCCCTTATCCTACTGGAGCATTCGAGTATCAAAAAGAAGCATACAAAAATTGGAAGAATAATGGTTATACTGGTATTTTTGCGATGGCAACAGGTACAGGAAAGACTATAACATCATTAAATTGTGTGCTTGAAGAATATCTTAGTATTGGAAAGTATAAAGTATTGATATTAGTACCATCTAATGATCTTGTATCTCAGTGGATAACAGAAGTACAAAAGTTCAATTATCAGAATATTTTTGTGGTCAATGGACGTACAGATTGGAGAAAAGAACTTACTGAGCTGAAAAACGATATAGGTTGGGGAATAGAACGGAATTTTGTTATTATTTCGACTTATGCATCTTTTGTGGATCCGACATTTCAAGGTTTGATAAAGAAGCTGAATGACAATAATCTGATTCTAATTGCCGATGAGGCGCATAATGTTGGAAGTACATCAGTAAGATTAGCATTTGACGTACTACCTATTATGAAGCGTATAGCTTTATCGGCAACACCTAAAAGAGTATATGATGAAGAAGGTACGGCAGCAATAGAAGAGTATTTTCATGATCAAGAACCATATTGCTATTCTTTTTCGATGGAAAGAGCCATCAAAGAAGGACGATTGATGCATTATTTATACTACCCAAGAATTGCCTATCTCAATGAGACAGAGATGAAGCGATATATTTCTTGTACAAAACAATTATTAATCCATTTTGATCCAGTAAGCAATAAATTTGATGACTCTCAAGAAGTCAAAGATTTATTGATGAAACGAAAAAGGATTATACACAAAGCAAAGGATAAGTATCGTGTTTTTATGAGTATCGTAGATGATCTTGTAAAAACTGACAAGGCAAAATATTGTTTTGTATATACCCCGGAAGGCGTAGATTACACATCTGGTGGCGAACAAATTCTTACTAAGATGAAAGATTTGGTGTATAATGCTTATCCCAAAATTCGCACTAATACTTTTCTTGGCGGAGACGGAAGTAAAAGAGATAAACTAAAAGCTTTTGCTGAGGGGGAAATTGATATGCTGTTTGCAATGAAATGTTTGGATGAAGGAGTAGATGTGCCACGGGCTGAAGTGGGAATATTTGCATCCAGCACGGGTAATCCTCGACAGTTTATTCAGAGAAGAGGACGATTGTTAAGAGTTCATCCTGATAAAACATTTGCTTACATTTATGATATTATAGTCGTGCCGGATTATAAATTATATTCAGATGATAGTATTCATGAAATGGAGCGCTCTCAGGTAAAACAAGAGATAATGCGTGTCGCATATTTTGCATCATTGTCAGATAACTATTATGATACTATAAATGTATTACATGACTTGCTTGATTACTATGATATAGAATTAAGCTCATTAATTTCAGAATTACAAAATCAATAACATATGACCACACAAGAATTACTTAAAGAAGTTCTCAAGGACTCTTTATTTCAAGACAAGTACCACATTCCACAATCGGAATTACAGGAAGTCTCATTTGATACGACTTCGCCTTATCCTATAGTGGAGACAATTAAAACTATTATACAGCTCAAGGGTAATGGTACTCCTGATGTTAATGTGTTTAAAAACATCAAACAAAATAATTTTAGTATTACTGATTAGTTATGGCATCTATTATTAACTATATTGCCTTTAAGAATTTCTACAATTTTTATGGTGATTACAGCGATAATAGATATGACTTCAAGGAAGGATTAAATATTATCAATGCTGACAATGGAATGGGAAAATCCAAAATGTTCAACGGATTTCTTTGGATTCTCCAAGACATGGTGTATGATTCGGATACACGAAGAAAAGAAACAGTAGCAAATGCAGCAATGAAAATGCTCTCTGAGAAAGCTAAGTCGGAGAGTAGTCCTGAATGTGGCGTACAAATCGTATTTGGTGATGAGTCGGATCAATATACCATTACAAAATCTATAAAATATACTCAGACATTTGATGCTAATGAGCCTTGGAAAATAGCTCCAGTTGTGACTGAAGTTATGGTGACCAATTTGATAACTCATAATACATCAATTGTGTATGATATTAATCGTCAGAATGAAATTATCAAAGAGCGGTTAATATCTCCAGCAATGTTGTCATATTCTTTACTGCAAGGAGAAGCAATTGATAATATTGTAGACCTTTCCAATTCAACAAATTTGGCAGCGACCGTTGAAGCGTTAACGGATTTGTCTGAATTAAAACAAATTGAAAGTACATGCAAGTATCTATGTACAAACTCTCAAAAAAATCTTGAGAATAAACAGAAGTCTTGTTCTCAAAATAAAAGTGAATTTGAAAAAGCAGAAGCGGATAAACTGAAAATTGAAAAAGAGATAGCTAAAAACCAGGAGTCTATTTCACTATATAAAAAACAGCTTGAATTGGCAACTGAGAAAGCGACAAGCACAGAAGCCAATTTGGCAAATACGGAGAAGCGAGTTGAATATAGAGAAAGATTAAAAAGTTTAAGAGCAGAGAAAACACATCTTGAGCAAACTCTTTCCAAGTTGCTGTCCAGCATAAATGATAATTTGTTCAAAAAGCCAATACCTTGGGTTCTTTTGAACACGAAAGGATTTGTTGATGCTTTTAATGAGAAATGGGAACAATATCGTGAAGATATGATTGCCAAAAAAGTAACTGCAAATCCATTGAATGCATTTACTTCTGTTTTGCCAGACGGAAGTCCTGATGATGTTTCATTAGAGAGAATGTTAAAGGAATGCCATTGTCTGGTTTGCAATAGACCATTCGAAAAAGGAGACGAACACTATGAACACGTCAAAATGCTGCGTGATCGCTCGAAAAATCAGATTTCCCAGTCTGAGGATAAGTTCAAGACATTCTTTGGGGATATATTGAAAAATGTATCACCATATATGACTGTGGATTCAATTTCCGGAAATATCGCACAATGTGCTATTAGACAGAGGGAATTGCAGAAAGATATTAAAGAAAAAGAGGATGAAATAAACAGGACACTGATTGATTTTGCAAATTACGGAGGCTCTGAAGCTGATATAGATAATGCCAAAGATACAGATACTCTTTCCGCATACAATAAGGCTCTCAATGACATTTCTCTTTATAATGGTTATATAAATTCAGCTCAGAAAAGAGTGGAAAGCTTAAGAGAAGATCTTATTAATTGCGAGAAGAGAATGTCTGAATATGGAGGTGCCGCAGTTCCTCAGTCATATCGGGATTTCAAAGAAGTTATGCAGGATGTTCAGTCTATCTTTACCAACACCAAGGATAGAATTTATGATGAAGTTCTGTCTTCTTTGGAGCAGAAATCAAATAATTTCTATCAACAACTTACTGCTGGAAACAATGTTGATGGAGGTAAATTGATATTCTCTAAAACTTCGTACGATGCAATTCAATTGAAGGTTATTAATGAATCTGGTGGTGAATTTACTGGAGCCTCAGAGGGCTTTCAGAGGATGAAAAAGATAGCCGTGGTGATGGCTATTGTTTCATCGAAAATCGGAGGTGGATATTATGACTATCCATTTATTGCAGACGCTCCATTCTCGGCATTTGGTAAAAACTTCATAACGAATTTCTTTGAAACCGTACCATCTGTTTTCCGTCAATGTGTCATAATGATAAAAGATTTGTATGACATTAATGACCCGGACTTCATTTCGGACGAAGGTAAGAAGATATTAAAAGATATGAAAGAGGGACGTATAAAGGGAACATTTTATGTCAATCAGATACCTGAAATAGCTGACCCTACGAAATTAGAAACAAAAATCCATCAATATAAGTAACGCATATGAATGGTAATGAATTTAGGCAAGAATTAGATATTAAAAAGCCGAAGTATCTTGCAAAGTATTATAATCTTATGGAGACCATCTCCAATAAGGGTTCGGTAAATGGTGGAGACTACATTAAGTTCGGACCATTTTTTCAGACATATATGTATGCTTTTATGATTGGTTATCATCTTGGCGTTTGTAATCCAATCAAGGGCTCGGGCGAGACCAGAGATTTTGCTCCAATTAGTCAGTGGAAACCAATGGAGATTTCCGACTATGTGTTAATGCTTGTCTTATCTGAATCAGATGAAAAACTTGGGTTCAAGTGGAGTGATTTGGAAACAATGACAGATGATCAATGTCGTGGAGCAATAAGTGCTATTGTCCAACGGATTGAAGGATATGCTAATGCAGGACTAAATTATATCCAACACAAATTTGACGAGGAGAAGGATGAGTTTAGAAGCCCTATGGTTTTCGTAAATTTGCTCAGAGAATTAACCATGTCCAAAAAGGAGGATTAAATAGATGGAAAAAGAACCGTTTGTTGTAAAAATACATGATGTTCACATTGAGGAAGAATATGTGGAATGGGTTAATGTACTTAAGACTACTTATCGCAAGTCTCAAATAAGAGCTGCGGTAAAAGTTAATTCCGAAAAATTGTTATGGAATTGGCAGCTTGGACGTGACCTTGTTCAAAGAAAAGCTGAGGAGCGTTGGGGAACGGGAATTGTTGAGCAATTAAGTCTTGACCTGCAAGCGGAATTCCCAGATGAAAAGGGGTTCTCAACTTCGAATATTTGGTATATGAAAAGATGGTATCTTTTCTATGCTAATGCTATAAGCTCGAGTGAAAATCAAAAACTTGACCAACTTGGTCAAGAATTATATTTGCTTAATAATGAGAATGATGCAAAACTTGACCAGCTTGGTCAAGAAATTAACGACAATGGCATAAATGGTATAAATTTCCCACCTCTTTTTGCTTTTGTGCCATGGAGACACCATATTGAGATAATCAAAAATTGTACAACAATCGAAGAAGCCATATTCTATATCCAAAAAACCATAAATGAAGGTTTAAGCAGGAGTAATCTCACTCATTGCATAAAAGCTGATTTATTCCACAAACAAGCTGGAGCTGTAAGTAATTTCCCGGAGCATTTGCCGGTTGTTCAGGCAGAGCTCGCTCAAGAAATAACGAAGGAAAACTATGATTTTGGGTTTATCACCTTGCCTTCTAAATTTAATGAAGCTCAATTAGAGGATGCATTAGCCCATCAGTTAAGTCGTTTTCTTCTCGAATTAGGTAATGGTTTTGCTTTTGTTGGGCGACAGAAAGAGATTGTGGTTGCAGGAAAGAGTCGTAAAATAGATTTGCTCTTTTATCATATCCACTTAAAGGCATATATTGTCTGCGAATTAAAAGTAGTTGCATTCCAACCTGAATTTTTGGGTAAATTGAACTTTTATGTAAATGCTGTTAATAACCTATTAAAGGCGGAAGATGATAACCCCACAATCGGATTGTTGATATGTTCTGATATGAACCGAACAGAGGTACAATGGTCTTTTGATGGTCTTACAACACCAATAGGTGTTGCAACTTACAGCAATGTTCAAATCGAAGATATCAAAAAACAGTTGCCTTCGATTGAAGAACTGGAGCAACGCATTAAATTGTTGGAATCGGAGTTGACAAGAAAGTAAAAACATAGAAAACAATAATGATTACTAAGCACTTACATATATGTAAAAAAGCCACCCCAAAGGGTGGCAAGTGCTGTAAGTATCTTTATTGTAATTCCGGAAAACAAGATACTATTTCCGTCTTGACGGGATTAGAGAGGTTGCCGAAGCAGAAATGTGAGGTTCAAGGAACACCCGAGTCCGTTTTTCGTCCTCGTTTGTTCTCTATCTCAACTGAAGTTACTAGTTCTTAGTCCCTCCATGCATTTCCTTGTTTAATGTCGCTATCCTCATAGTCCGACACTGCAAAGTTAGTTATTATGTCAAAAAACACAATAGTCATATCTGAATATTTGCAAATGAAAAAAACATTGCAAATAACAAGCTTGAATCTATCAAATCAGAAACTCAATAAATGGCCTCAAGAAATATTTCTATGTCGAAATTTGCGGAAACTAAATCTTTCAAAAAATCAACTTGATTATATTCCAAAAGAAATTTCATCGTTGACAAAATTACGGGTGTTAGATTTGTCAGATAATAATTTATCGCAAATACATACGAGCGTTTTTCTTGTCCCTAAACTTAGAGTGTTGAATATTAGTAATAATAGAATCAAGTCGCTACCAAAACAATTTCAGACAGCATCAATAAATGAGTTAATCTTGTCAAATAATTTATTAACATCCATAGATTATTCCTTGATTCGAAGTGTTACTAGACTTGTCCTTTGCAATAATCGTATTGAACGATTTTGCCCAGATATAGAACTACCAAATCTATTTCACTTGTGGTTAACTGGGAACCCTTGTTGCAAAAATGGCTTAATTTCGTTTCACAATAAATTATCAAACTTGAAAAAAGTTTATCCTTTCATAGAGGAGGTTAAAGATCTCACGTTAATAAAGAAAACTCTAATGAATAAGAATAAAATATTTATAAGCTATTCACATGATGATGTAGCCTGGCTAGAGAAAGTTCAGATTCATCTAAAAACGATTGCGAATACAGTTGGAGATATAGATGTGTGGGATGATACACGCATTAAAACAGGAGACAAATGGAAAGAAGAAATTGATAACGCTCTTCAAAGAGCCGGCATCGCCATTCTTCTTGTCTCCCCAAGTTTTCTCGCTTCAGATTTTATAGCGAATGATGAACTGCCTCCGATTCTAAAGAAAGCCGAGAAAGAAGGAACACATATATTCCCTATCTTCGTGCGAAAAATCAGTGGTGCTGTATTCCAACGCTCAAAATTAAAAGATTTCCAATTCCTAAATGGCCCAGAAAAGCCATTAAATGGTTGCTCTGAGTCTGAAATTGATGATTATATGAGTAAATTAGTGGATGAAATAATTGAGAAAATGTGTTTATAGCTTTATAAACACATAAAAACGTTTAGGAAACAATTATGTTGAGAATATAGTAGAGTTAATAGCCTAATTTGACAATAATGTTTTCAAATTATGAACGAAGATGATAATATATTCGGTTATAATCACAATAAATAGAATGTACAGAATATAACTCTTCATACTGGATTGATTAATAAAATGAATATATGTTTGTCCATCAATTCCTCCAATCGCCCAGCCCGCCTCAGACGGCGTAGTTTGTTTGTGTAAATTTCTTTATTCGAGGATTAAGTAGCTGATAATCAATGTTAATTAATTTCTTTAACGAGGACGAATATTAATTGTTCGCAAATCGGGTTGTTATACTAACCTGAAGCAGTCCGAGAGGGCTGCTTTTTTGTATGGAATTAGATCGTACCGGATTCAAATTGACGATTGTTTTCCAATTTTTTATTTAAATTTGTATTGTTTGTATTGCTTTTCACGAAGCGAAGTAGAAAATTATGGGACGTACATTTGTAGAATACTCGCACCCAGACGTTTTTTGAAAAATTCGTTTGATGATAATATCTAATTGTATAACGTAATCTACAAAAACTATATCATAAGATATGAAAATCGATGCTAAAGTTCAGTCTATATCTAAATTGAAGGATTATTTCTTTTTAGTGCCTGATTATCAACGAGAATATGTTTGGAAACCCGATGACGAGGTCGAGCAGTTTTTGATCGATATTGAAAATGAATATAGTCCCGATGCAAAAGAGCAGCGTAATTATTTTTTAGGATCTATCATCATTGTCAATAATGATAGATGTTTCGATGTCGTGGACGGACAACAGCGTTTGACAACTATTATGTTGTCTTTGTGTGTTTTCCGAGATTTATTAAAAAAGGAGACATTGAACAGCGCTCAGAAAAATTATTTACAGATTATAGAAAATCTACTTTATAACTTTGATATTGAATCGGGAGAGACCCGTGTACGCTTAGAATTGCAGTATGAAGAGAGTCATGATTATTTGACAGCCTTGATACAGGAGCAACCTTACAATGGAGTGCGATCCCCATCTATAGAGCGAATGCAGGATGCCTATACGAAAATACTTCGACACTTTCAATTATATGCCGGGATTGATGAGTTGATAGATTTTGCGAAATATTGCTTGACAAAGATAGAACTCGTTGTAATCGAATCTCAAGATTTGAGTAGTGCATTGAAAATTTTCGAGACGATCAATCAGCGAGGGGCGGGATTGAATGCTATGGATTTGGTCAAAAATTTGCTGTTTAGTAATACCAAAGAGTCGGATTTTGCCAAGATAAAAGATATATGGAGGGAGATTATTCAAAATCTTCAGGAATGTTCTGAAGATCAAAAACCCCTACGATTTTTGCGATATTTTCTGAGTGCCCGATATTATAATGGTATCTTGCGAGAAGATGATATTTATAAATGGATTATATCTTCTGAAGGGAAACAGGCTACGCAATATGAAAAGCATCCGGTAGACTTTGCAAAGGAGATACGCTGTATGTCCAAACGGTATTCAGAACTTGTAAATGCCACTGAATTACAGCGGGATGGGTGCTTGTATCCTCACGTGACAAATATAGGCTTTATTAATAAATACAAATCCAGACAGCATTTGATCCTGTTATTGTCTTTGGGAAGCAATGCGGATGTGCCGGCAATCGAATATTTGGCCAAACAAATAGAGAGTTTTTTCTTTTTCAGCTCGACCCTCAGGATCCAAGCCAAGACGAATGAATCCTTGTTTGTCCAATGGGCGGAGAAATTACGTAATCTTACGACGATAGATGAAATTGCCTGCGTGATAGAGAAAACGATGTTACCTTATTTGCTGGATAAGGTAGGGGTATTTAAAGCCGAATTCATAACTTTGAGTCATGGGGTTTATAATCCCTTGTATCGGTTGCGCTATGTATTGGGGAAGATAGAAAATACGGTGTTGGAAAAATTGCACAGCCCGGTCTGTGGACATCAATTTTATAATGATTTGCAAATAGAACATATTTTACCTCAATCACCGAAAAATGGAAGTATTCCACTGGAGTTTTTGTCCGAGGAGGAGTATTACTCCTATGTGTATCGATTGGGTAATGTCACGTTGATCGAAAGCATGATTAATCAGGCCGTGAATAATTATAATGATTTATCGACAGATCAATGGTTTTATGACAAGCAGTCGGAGTATGGCAAATCGTCTGTTTGTCTGACGAAATTACTCGATAGTAAATTTTATATCGGAGTAAATACAGCCTTGAATCGATTCAAAAATGATTTCCAATACAATTTTACCGGTTGGAACAAGTCGTCTGTTGAGGCGAGGCAAAAAATATTATTGGAGTTGGTGTTCGATACGTGGAGAATTAACGATTTAAGATTGGATCGGGTAAAATGAACTTAAAATGGATGAGGATTCCGGCTGCTGCTTATAATGGTTTTTTCCGGATTGCCGGCGGATGTCGATCCGGCCGGAATCATTTATTTGTGTTGCTTTTCCGCGATATAGAACAGGTCGAAGCAGTCGTCCGCTACCGGTCCGATGCGGTAGTCTTCCATGGTGATCGAACGGGTCAGGGAGTCGTTGTCCCGGAGTAGGCGTCGGCGGTTGAGGCGGTTGAGCAGGTCGTAGGGGAGTTGCAGCATCCACCGGGGCAGCCGGTGTTGTAGGTCGAGCACGTCGAAACGGGTGATGCGCCGAACGCCTTGGCGGTTTTTTTCGTAGTATTCCATGATCCGTTCATTGCCGAAAACGCCGAGGGCCTCCACTGACGCAAAGGCGCTGCCGAGCAGGTTGCGGAGTTGGTCGGGATTGTATTCCCTGACGTGCCAGGGGTTGCGTGTCAGCGTCATGCGGATATTGGGGGTGGTCAGGATGAACTTGCCGCCCGGACGCAGTACGCGGTGCACTTCCCGCACCAGTTCCATGTCGTGTTTGATGTGTTCGATCACCTGAAAGGAGATGACGTAATCGAAACTGCCCGATGGCAGGTCGAGAGGGGGAACTACGGCTTGCCGCATCTCCACGTGCGGGAACGGAGGCCGTTCGCCCGCAGGTTCGATTTTGTCGAGCGTGAGAAAGCTGGAGGCGTGGGGGGCGACTATTTCGATGCCGTAACCCGCGCCCGTACCTATTTCGAGTACGTCGCCGCTGATTCGCCGCGCCGCCTCGTGATAGGCCAGTTGCGAACGTTGGAATACGTAGTTGTCCGATATGTCGCGCGATACGCGTTCCGCCGTGAGTATTTTAGCCATTGTGCCCGGTCAGTTTTACACCGTTCTGCGTGATTTCCACCGCACCCCGCTTGAGGAGCATGCCCAGCGAGCGTTTGAACACTTTCTTGCTCATCTGCGTCCGTGCAGCGATTTCCGCCGGGTCGCTGTCGTCGTTCAGGGGAAGTGAACCGCCGTTTTCGCGGATCATCGAAAGCAGCGTTTCCGCCGAATGGCGCACTTCGGCGACTCCCTGCTGTTGCAGGCTGACGTCGATGCGGTTGTCTTCCGTGATGCGTGTCACGTATCCCTTCAGACGGTCGCCTACGTCGATGCGGCGGAAAAGCTGGTTGCGGTAGATCATGCCCCAGTGACGGTTGTTCACGATCACCCGATAGCCGATCGGGGATTCCGAAGCCACGAGCAGCGAAACCTCTTCGCGGGGCTTTACCGTGATAACGTCGTTATTGACGTAGCTTTTGAATTTCATGGTCGCCACGCAGCGCCCCGTTACCGAATCTACATACAGGTAAACCAGGCAGTTCCGTCCGGCCAACACGCCTCCCTGCTGGTTGCGGTTGGGCAGGAACAGGTCTTTGCCCGCGAGTCCCCAGTCGAGGAATGCGCCGTGCAGGTTCTTGTCCACTACGCGCAGGAATCCCGCTTCTCCTTCGCGCAGCTTCGGCGTTTCGGTCGTGGCGACCAATCGGTCTTCCGAATCGTGATAGACGAATACTTCGAGCGTATCGCCGACCTTGTTGGCCAGAGAAACATAACGGTTGGGCAGCAATACTTCGTTCTGTTCGTCGTCGATCAGATAGAGTCCGTAGTCCGAGATGCGGTTTACGGTGAGGGTTTGTGTGCGTCCTGCTTTGAGCATAATGGGTGTTTTATCTTGACAAAAGTACGTTTTATTTTTGCCGAAAGCAATTTTTGAGCGAAGTTCCTGGGGGCGGAGGGGGCGGTTCCGGAATATTTCGTCTTGTCGTGAGATGCGATGTGGTTCGGAATTGAATTTTCATTTGTACCGGACTTTTTGTATATTTGAAATATAAATGGGGAGCTGTATATGGTGTGATGTTTTCAAGTATATATTGGGGTTGTGGTTATTTCGTTAATCATAATGACTGCTTCACAACAATTAATATTTCAAGCCTGCTCCCCTCCTTGAATATATTACAGATTATTCAATAATTAAACAAACTATGATATTACTCTTGTTTATTATTTGTATAGTTAATCTTATAACATTCTATAATGTGGATTATAAATATTACAAAGAACACGGAGAGTGGAACGATCATTCTAATACATACGGTGGAACATTTAGAAATTTAACAGCAGCTTGTGTTACATTTGCAATAGCTGTTGCTCTTCTTCTTGACAAATATTTAGGATAATCGAACGAAAAGAAGCGAGTAGCGGGAAATTTTATTTTAGTAAAAAAACGAATGGCGATATGGAACTGAAAGTGGCTTTGTGTCAATTCGACATGGTGTGGGAAGATACGGCGGCCAATCTGCGGACGGCCGGGAGAATGGTTGCCGAAGCGGATGCCGATCTGGTGATTTTGCCCGAGATGTTCGCTACGGGATTCGAGACCGATCCCGGTCGGGTCGCGCAACCGATGTCGGGTGAAATCGTGCAGGAGATGACCCGCTGGGGCCGGACGATGGGCAAGGCCGTCGCTGGCAGTCTGATCGTCGAAGAGGAGGGGCGCTATTACAACCGCCTGCTTTTCATAAAACCTTCGGGCGAGCGGGTGCAGAGCGACAAGCGGCATCTCTTCTCCATCGGCGGCGAAGGAGCTAATTTTTGTCCGGGACGGGAGCGGGTCGTCGTCGAATACGGCGGCATTCGTTTCCTGCTTCAGGTTTGCTACGACCTGCGCTTTCCCGTATGGAGCCGCTGCCGGAACGATTACGACGCCATTATTTACGTCGCTTCGTGGCCTGCGGGCCGCCGTGACGTGTGGCGGACGCTGCTCCGGGCCCGGGCGATCGAGAACCAGGCCTACGTATTGGGGGTGAACCGTACGGGGGACGACCCCCGGCTGCATTATTCGGGCGATTCGGCCGTGATCGGCTGTAAGGGAGAAACCCTTGCCGAAGCAGGGGAGGGGCAGAGGCTTTTGACCGCACGGCTCGATATGGACGAGCTGCGTCGTTTCCGCGAGAAATTTCCCGCCTGGCGCGATGCCGACGATTTCGATCTGAAGTGATCGGATGTTCCTCGATGATCGGCAGAACAATCGGTTGTTTCAGCGCTTTTGTTAAATTCGTTTCAGGGGGCGTTCGATCTCAATATTTTTTGCAGGACGAATTTTATCCCTTAATAATTAACCTAGAAAGTACGTGTCTATTTATCGTTAGGAGCCTTGCTCCTGTTCTTGGCTTCGCTGGGCTGTTCCGACAAAGCGGAAAACACCTCACCGGAAGCTCCGTCGGAAGAACAGCCCACACCGAAGCCCGAAAAACCGGAGTTCGTGGATAAGAACACAACGATGGAAGAGAATATCGGCGAAGAATATCCAGACTGTTATTACACTTATTTTCGAATGCAGAACGCCAGTCAGGAGAATGCGATTTTCTTCATTTCAACTAAAATGAGTGCGAGCGGTGATATGATTAGAATCGCCCCGGGAGAACAGGGGACATGGGGACAGATGATGGAGAAAATGTTGTGGATAGACGATAACGATGTGTTGGTGAAAAATCTGGATGCGTTGGGTTTTGTTCAGTTATATTTCAATGTGCCCCCAATAACGGAAGATAATTACCATGCCATTACCCCAGATGTAGATACGTGCGCTCAATACTCTTTCTTCGACCCTATGACCGAATCGCAACGCGGCACACCGCGCGATCAGTCGGCATGGGTGCTCGAAGAGTTCCCCGACCGCCCGAACGCCGTGCGCTGGACTTACCGGATTACCGACAAGGACTATAAGGAGGCCGTGCGTCAGACGCTTGAACGCTGGGCAGACCGGGATGAGGAATGATAAAGATGTCTTGCGGCGGTCCGCAGGACCTGAAAGACTGGCGCCCGGAATATTGATATTCCGGGCGCCGAAGTGTATGATTTCCGTTTTTCCGCCGTTACAAAAGGGAGCTAAAGATCCGTTTCGTCCCAGCCGAGGATCTTGCAGAAGTCGTACTCCTCGGGGTTGGACAGGTATTGGCGTGCCGCTTCGTAGTCGGGCGGGGTAATAGCCATCAGGATATTATCTACTACGGCTTTGAAGCGGTCGGACGAGATGTCCACCATGCGGGGCAGGATCTTGCCCGTCGCGGGGTCTTGCAGGTCTTTCAGGTAGAGGGGTTCGACGTTGCCGCAGCCGTCCACATAGACCATGCAGCCCGTCTTGCCTTCGCTGAAGAGCTTGTAAACGCCGATACCCAGCTCCGAGCAGTACGTCAGGTCGTATGCCACCGGCGTCTGCCCCCGGATTTCGTAACCCAACTCCACGGGGCGGGTCTGTACGTTGAGTTTCAGCTCCGCGAGCCGTTGGTCGAGCAGCATGCTGAAGAAACAGGCTTTCGACACTTTGCCCAGTTCGGGATGACCGTGCGCGTCGTAGGTGAAGTGAATACCGCACGAGGAGAGTTCCGCCTCGCTCAATTCGTGGAACACGCCTTCGGATATGACCGCCGCGCCGTAGTCCATGCTGACGATCCGGCGCTTGACGATGGACGAAACCATCAGACGGATGATCTTGTCGATGGTGATCGGCGTTTTGTTGAACATTTCGGGAATGACGATCATCGGGTAGTGGCACGCCTCGCCGATACCGAAGGCCAAGTGTCCGGCACTGCGGCCCATCGCCGACATGACGAACCAGTTGCCGCTGGTGCGGGCATCGACATAGACGGCCCGGGCGATCACCGCACCCTTGTCTTTAGCCGATTCGTAGCCGAAGGTCGGCGCGCAGTCGGGCAGCGGAAGGTCGTTGTCGATGGTTTTCGGGACATGTATGTTGGCGATCGGATGACGCTTTTCTTCCAGAAATTTGGCCACGCGGTTGGCCGTCGATGCCGTGTCGTCGCCGCCGATGGTCACCAGCAGCTTGATGTTGTTCTCGGTGAAGAACTGCCAGTTGAAACGCTTCTCGAAATCTTCGTCCGAAGGTTTGAAGCGGCTCATGCGCAGGAACGAACCCGCGAGGTTGAAAATTTCGTCCGCTTTGAGGAAGGTGATGTTCTCCGTGGCGGGCGCTTCGCGGAAGAGCCCTGTGAAACCTTTGTGGAGTCCGATGACGCTGTATCCCTTCTGCAGGAAGGTTTTTGCCACGCTGCCCACTACCGTATTCATGCCCGGTGCCGGGCCGCCGCCCGTGAGAATGGCGATCGCTTCGTTTCGTTTGGTCATATCGTATCTGATTTTATAGCTCTTTGACAGCACGAAATTAACGTGCCGAAAATACAATTATTTCGTCCGTGCCGGAAAAAATATGGAGGCTTCCCGAGGGAGCCTCCATACGTTCTCGGGAGTAATGAAATGGATTACTCGATTACGGTGACGTTTATAGCTTGTTCGCCTTTAGCTCCGTTTCCAAGTTCGAAAGCGACTTTCTGTCCTTCGTTCAGCGTTTTGAAAGAATCGGATACGATGCCTGAAAAATGTACGAAGACCTCTTTGCCGTCTTCGCGGGTAATGAATCCGTAGCCTTTCTTGCTATCGAACCATTTAACTTGACCTGTCATAAATGAATATTGATTAAAAATGTATCAGCAAAGAAAGGTAAAAAGTGTTGATTCTCAAAATTTTTTCGCAATTATTTTTGCACGTTTTTTGTTCCTCGAAAAAATAGTTATATTTGTTCATCCGTATTATCTGTAAAAAGTTTGAAAGCTATGGGCAAGAAAGTAAAATGGGCGCTATTGACGATGCTGGGTTTTGCAACGGCTTGTTCGACAGTGAAGAACGCTCCTCAGGGAAAGCCGCAGGACCAGGCTCCGGATTCGGCCCGGGTCGAAAGACAGATCCGCCTGATGTACGGCGTGCGTCCTCCGGTACCTGTCGAGGAGGTCGAACGTCAGCAGGCCATCCGTGAGAAGACAGCCCGCAAGGAGGTTAAAAAGGCACAACGGGCCCGTGAGAAAGAGGCTCCGGCTTCCAAAAACGAATAATCGCCGATGACGGGACGAAAGCTCGGGTTGCGCAAGCGTATCGGGCTGCGCCTTTTTTCCGATCTTTATGCGGAGAAGATCGCCGAACACAAGTTGCGTACGCTCTTTTGGGAGTGTACGTTACGTTGTAATTTGGCTTGCCGTCACTGCGGCAGCGACTGTCGGGTCGATCCCGGCGTGCCGGATATGCCGTTGGCGGATTTCCTGAAGGTGCTCGATGAGGAGGTTACGCCCCACAACCGCCCGGAAGATGTCTTGTTGATCTTTTCCGGCGGAGAGGTGCTCGTGCGCAGCGATCTGGAGGAAGCCGGCCGGGAGGTTACCCGCCGGGGCTATGCCTGGGGGATGGTGACCAACGGTCTGGCGCTCGACGCCGACCGCTTGCGAAGTCTGATGGATGCGGGGCTGAGATCCATTTCGATCAGTTTCGACGGCTTTGAGGACGCTCATAACTACATCCGACGCAATCCCCGCAGTTTCGGGAAGGCGCTCGACGCGATCCGGTTGATCGTGAGGGAACCCCGCTTGACCTACGACGTGATTACGTGCGTCACCTCGCCGATGGTCGCCCGGCTCGAAGAGTTCAAGGAGCTGTTGATCGCCGAGGGGGTCAAGTACTGGCGTATTTTCTCGATCTTCCCCGTCGGCCGGGCCAAGGACGATCCGACGCTCACGGTTACCGACGCACAGTTCCGCGAGGTGCTGGAGTTCATAAAGCGTACCCGTAAGGAGGGACGCATCGACTTGAGTTACGCCTGCGAAGGCTTTCTGGGCGGTTACGAAGGCGAGGTGCGGGACGATTTCTACCAGTGCGCCGCCGGGGTTTCGGCTGCCTCGATCCGGGTGGACGGGGCGATTTCGGGCTGTACCTCCATCCGGGCCAATTTCCATCAGGGGAATATTTACCGGGACAGTTTCTGGGACGTGTGGCAGAATCGCTTCGACAAGTTCCGCGACCGCGAATGGGCCCGCAAAGGGGAGTGCGCCGATTGCAAGATGTGGCGTTTCTGTCTGGGCGGCGGTATGCACCTGCACGACGACCAGGAGCATCTGATGTACTGTCACTACAAGCGATTGCAATAGTCGGAAACACAATAGGAGAGAGACTGTCTAACAGGTCCCTGAAATTGAAAATCGTCCCTGTCAGGATCATTCCGACGGAGCATTAAAATCGGACTTGTTAAACAGCCTCTCTTTGCGTTATGTCCGGTGAGGCGGACGGTTTTTTCCGGTTCGGATGTTCCGGTCTTATTCGAGCTTATGTACGAAGCTCTTCACTTCCTTGCGTTCCCGGGGCAGCGTTTCCCGGGTGCGGAACGGCTCCGCCAGCCGGTCGGCCGGGCCGGGGTAGCCGAGCGTCATCATCGTTACAGGTTCGATCTTTTCCGTGTCGAGGCCCAGCAGCCGGGCGCAGGCTTCCACGTCGAAGCCGGCCATCTGATGCAGTTGCATTCCCATCGAGGCGGCTTGCAGGGCGATCGAGATGTTCGCGGCGCCCACATCGTGCATCCAGTGCCGGTTATAGACATCCGTCCTCGGGAAATTCTTGTATCCGCAGGAAACCAGCAACACCGGAGCATCGGGCGCCCAGGCTCGATTGCCTCCGGTGAGGCACTCCGCGAGCCGGGCATGAGCTTCCGGATATTCGCGAGTCGTATAGTAATATGCCCACTCCTGGGCATTGTTGCAGGAAGGAGCCCAGCGTGCCGCTTCGAACAGCAATGCCAGTTGTTCTTCATTGACGGGACGGGAGTCGTATGAGCGGGGGCTCCATCGTTCTTCGATGGCTTTTATCAGTTTCATATCGGTAAATAGTAGGATGTGTTTGGTAATCCGCAAATTTTGTGCCCCGTGCATTACTGGATTTCGGGAAGATGCCCCGCCGGTTCCGATAGACGGTCGATGCGCAGTCGGGCAGCCGCTGCGTTCGGTGGGTGGTTGTGAAAAACCTTGCCTGTAAGCTACAGTCCCGGTTTTGCCGAAAAGCCGGATGATATGGCGGTTTTCGGAAGAAGAGGGGCAGACCTGAAATTGAGAACTCCCTGATGAAACTTTTTGTGTCCGTGTGGCCTTTCGCCGACTACAACGGCAGTTTACGACGATAAAAAAACTTTCCCGTAAAGGAAAGATTACTCTGATTTTTCGAAGCCCCGGATTGCGTCGCTCTGTTTCGCTTTCGGACGAGACCTTATATTGGGTGTATAAAAATCAAAGATTCCGCTTGGCCAGGCGGAATCCTTTTTTCTTGTGTCCTTACTTTCGGCGATGAATAGCCGCCGTATGCCCATCATAAAAAAACCTTTGCCTTAAGCAAAGGTTTTGATTTTTGTCGGGGAGACTGGATTCGAACCAGCGACCTCCAACTCCCGAAGCTGGCGCGCTAACCGGACTGCGCTACACCCCGAACAATATTTTTCACCGTAACTGATTTCCCTCTTTTTCGAGCCTCTACGCAAGAAGTCTTTTTCCGGAGGCTTCTTCGTCGGGGTAGCGGGATTCGAACCCACGACCCCCTGCTCCCAAAGCAGGTGCGCTAACCGGACTGCGCTACACCCCGTTCCCAATCCGGGGACCTCTTGCGAGGTGTGTCCCGCCGATTGCGGAAATCAGTGCGATTTCGGAGTGCAAATATAAGGTCTTTTTTGTTTATAACAAACTTTTCCGGCTAAAATTATCTTTTCGAAGAGAGATTCCTTTTTCCCGACTTCCGTTTCGGGACCTTTTCAGGCCGGATTTCGAATATCCGGTCGCGTGTGCCACGACGTACCGTCCGTTATCCCGGAACGTTTTGTTATTGCAAGCGAACCGCTTGCAGTCGGTTTCGAATTATTCCGAATGTCCTCCCCGTATCGCAGCGATGTGCCGTTCGTTTCGGATGACGGTTTTCCGTTTCTGGCATCATCTGTTCGGGCCGTCGTCGAACAGAAACCTGAAATCTTCGCGGGGCCGGGGCATATATACGTGGAATCCCAGTTCCTGCGCCGTGTGAAGATTTTCCGCATTGTCGTCGATGAAGAGCGTCGCTTCGGGGCGCATACCGCTCTTTTCGATCATTTTGCGGTAAATTTCGGGGGAGGGTTTCAATTCGTGCATTTCGTATGAAAGATAGGCTTTCTCGAAATAGTCGTCCAGTTGCAAACCTTCCTGGGTGAAGAGAACGTCCCGTACGAAAGGAAAAACCACGTCGTTGATGTTGGAGAGGGCATAGGTCCGGAATCCCCGTTCCCGCTGCGTGCGCACCATTTGCAGCTTGTAGCGGGGGATGCCGGCCAGGAAGGAGGTGAAGGCCCGGCGGATTTCATCGTCCGCGATGTCGCGTCCTGCGCTCCGACGCACGTAGTCGTAGAAGTCGTCGTTCGTCACGTCGCCCCGTTCCAACCGTCCGAGAAATCCTTTCGGATGGTACGAGTCGATCAAATCGTCGATTTCGGTGAATCCGATCTTGTGGAACTCTTCCACGCAGCGTGCTCTGTCGAGGTCGATCATCACGCCCCCGAGATCGAATACGATATTTTCGATTCCTTGCAGCATGTCGGTCTGTTTCGTAGTGTCGTTATGGCCTGTCGGCAATTATCCGGCCGAATGCACCGGGCAGGACCCGGCTTCGGGTTTCAGTGGTGTTCTTCGTTGAAACTTATGACGGATTTTTCCCGGTTGCAGGAGCTTTTCGGCAGTGGTCTTGTTCTTACGCACCGTTGTCCCGTTGTCGTGGCTTGCCCGTTACGTCGTTTGTTTGTTCGGTCTGTTTCCGGTTATTCGTTCGTTTGCAGCTCTTCCGGATGTGCTGTCGGGGTTTTTATCGTCGTAATTCCGGCCTCGGATTCGGTGATCGTAGTCTCGGCCTGGGTGGACTGTGTCGCTGTTGCTGTCGGAGCGGAAGGTTCGGGAGTCGCCGTTTCCTTCGCAGTTCCGGTTTGCGTGAGTTGTACCGCCGCCTGTTCCGGTACAGTCGCGAGGACTTCCGCCGTCGCGGAAGCCGATGTATCCGTTGTTTCCGTATCGCCTGCCGTATTGCCGTCCGTTACGTCGATGCTCTCTTCCTCCATACCGAGCTGGATGGCATAAATATCTTTTCCCGTGTAATCGCCGAGTTCCTGTGCCGGAATCGTCCGTACCGAGATCGCGGTGACGGGTATTCCCTGCGATCGGGTCAGGTATTCGACGATCGCGCTGTCGCGGCGGACGAGAATTTTTTCGAGCTGTCCGACGGCCTGGTCTCCGTAAAGCGTGAGGGCTTTCCGGCTGCCGGAGAGTTTGCTGCCGTCGATGCCGCGCAGGGCGAGCAGCGAGTCGGCGAAGCGCATCACTTCGTCCGATTTGAGTTTGGTCGCCTGGATCCGTTCGAAGTCGATCATCGACAGCCGCTCGCCCGCCGGAAGGGTCGAGTTGTAGCAGGCCATTTTGAGATTCAGTTCTGCCAGCCGTCCGACGGCCTTGCTGCGGTTGATCCGCTGCGCGAGGCCGATCTGCATTTCGGGCTTGTCGCGCAGTATGTCGGCCACCTTATCCAGCGTGGCGTATTGATCCGTATTGAGGGAGAATTGCAGCGGATCGACCTCGATGCGGTCGAGATTGTCGCCTCCGCCCGTCAGGAACGAGAAAGGTGCCGTCACGACTTTCAGCAGAACGTTGCCCAGCGCCTTCATCACGATCTTGCGGTAGGAGAATTCCGGGGAGTCGAGGTTGCCTTTCACCGGCAGGTCGATCTTGACGTGTCCTTTGCGGTCTTTGAGAATGTAAAGTCCCAGCTTGAGCGGAATCTTGAATTCAGGCTCCAGGTCCTTGCGTTTCTTATCGACCTCGCATTGGAATATGTCGAGGTGGTTCGTGCCGTTGAGAAAGCGGTTGGCGATGATGTTCTGGCTGCGGAACGTGAGGTTGCCGCCCGTGAGCGGGTAGGCCGTGAAATGTTCGCAGTAGGGGGTGAAATCCTTGAGGTTGATGTTCGACAGAGCGACCATGAGGTTGTGGTTGTCGAGGTTCTGGAGCGAGCCTTTCCAACGGATATGGCCCGATCCCGTGCGTTGCAATTTGGCGTCGAGCGTCAGTTCGTTCTGTTTGCTGAAATCGATGTCGCGGCTCGACAGCCGGATGTCCGAAATGAGGTATCGGAACGGTTGTTCGAACGTGTTGTCCGTGAAGGCGATCTCTCCCTTGTCCAGAAGCAGTTCGCCGACGGTGAAGTTGAGCTGCGTCGTGGCCGGTTCTTCGCGTTCGATGGTTACGGTCGTTTCACCGTCGATGGTCGCTTCCGTTTCCGTCGGACGCTCTTCGGGAGCTTTGATCAGAGCGAGCAGGTTGTTGCCGCCGTTCCGGTAGATTTCGAACTGGGTGCGGATGCCGGCGGCATAGATTCGGCGAATATCGTACTGCATCGTGCCCAGATTGCCGTCCCGCAGGTCGAAATTGAGCGTATCGACGTCGATGATCCGGTTGTCGCGGCTGTCGCGCAGTTTCAGCCCCGATGCGGCCGCTATGCCGTACGTGCGCAGGTCGAGCAGGTGGTTGGCGTTGCCTTTCACATGCAGGTCGAGCGTGACGAGGCCCTCTACCGAGCCGATGTCGATCACCTGATTGAAATAGGCCGCCGTGCCTGCCAGCGAGAGGTTCGAAAGCAGCAGGCTGAGGTCGTAGTCGGCCGTCGCCTGGTCGTATTCCAGCGAGGTGCGGAGCGAACCGCCCCGTGAGAAGTTGAACACGATACCCATGTCCGTCCGTTCGTGTCCGGAGAGGTGCAGTCCCGGTACGTCGATGTCGAGCTCGTTGAAGCCCCACGTGACGTTACGCTGCATGTCCTTGTAAGTCAGCTCGCCGTTGTGTATCTTGATGTCGTCGATATCGACTGTCCAGGGGTTCGACGGGGCCTTTTCGACTGTGTCCGCAGGGGTCAGGAATCGGTTCAGCAGGTCGTCGAAATTGAAGCTGGTGCCATCCTGATAGACGTTCAGGTAGGGTTTGTCGATCAGTACGGCGTCGATGTGTATCCGCTGGCGCAGCAGGGGCAGCAGGTGTATTCGAGTATAGAAATTTCCCAGCGATGCGAATGTCGTCGAGTCGTCCGGCTCGAGCATGGCGATCCGGTCGATGCGAAGTTTGCCGTTGAGTACGTTGAACCGCAGTTTCTCGATGGTTATTTGCCGGCCGACGAGTTCCTTGCTGTGTTTTTCAAGGTAGTTTTTTGCGATGGGAGGCAACCGCAGAATCGTCGTGACGACGAGTACTGCGAGGATGCCGAGGGTGACGAGCAGAATCTTGATCCATTTTTTCATGGCCGTCTATCTTCTTTTTTATCGGGTTCTGTGTTTTAGCGTTGAAGCTTCATCGTGTACTTGCGGGCAACCCGGAGTACGCACATCGGCATCAGACGGCAGAAGGGTATGAAAAGCCGGTTCCACCAGCCGGGTACGCAGCAGCGGCGTCCTCGCCATAGGGCTTTCAAGGCTCGCCGGGCGCAACTGTCCGGCGTGATGAGCACACCTAGCCGCAGCCCGATACGCTGCCAGCGGGGCGGCAGTCCGTAGAGGTCGGTGGCCACACCTGCCGGGCAGACGGCCGTGACACGGATGTTCTGTTCGCGCACCTCCTTGGCGAAAGCCACCGAAAAGCTCCGCAGGTAGGATTTGCTCGCGCTGTACAGGGCTAGTCCCGGCCAGGGCATCCAGAGCGAGTAGGAGGCCATGTTGAGGATATGTCCTCCACAGCCCCGGCGGGACATTTCGGCGCCGAACAGCCGACAGGTCAGGGTCGTGGTCAGGGCATGGAGGCAGAGGATTTTTTCGATCCGTTCGACGGGTGTTTGCAGAATGTCGCGGAACGAGAAAGCTCCGGCGTTATTGACCAGGACATCGACTTCACGGCCGAGAGCCTGTACCCGCTCGAAAAGTTCGTGTGCGGCTTCGGGTCGTGCCAGGTCGATCGGGATGACCTCTACCGCCAATCCGTATTGTTCGTGGAGTTCTTCGGCTGCGGCTTCCAGTTTCGCCGGATCGAGTCCTGCGAGGATCAGCCGGTATCCGAGTTCGGCCAGCCGCCTGGCCATGCAGCGCCCGATGCCGCTGCCGGCACCCGTCACCAGAGCGGTCCGGCTCCCTTTTTCGATCGTTCCCTTGCGTGTCATTACGGTAGTTTTGCCAGTTCCTCCCGGATTTTTCGGGGCAGGTCGCCGCAATGTTTGCAGCATTTCATATCGACCGAATACATGCGGGCGATGCAGTAGTTGCGGTGGTCGCACTCGCTGCGGGTCGCCGCATCGCCTTCGCGCAGCTTGTTCACGAAAGCCGGGTCGTTCACGAGCGCCCGAGCCATCTGCACCAGTTCGAACCCGCTGTCCAGAGCTCGCTCGATTCCTTCGCGGCTCACCAGACCTCCCACGTAAATTAGCGGCAGTTGCAGCGCTTCGCGGAATTTTTTGGCATCCTCCAGGAAGTAGCACTCCGAGAAGGGGAACTGCCGGATCATGAAGGGGCCGCAGTAGCGGATGAAGGCCCGCAACCAGAGGGGCGAGTAATAGCTCATGGTGTAGATCGGAATCAGACCCCGCATCACGGCCATCGGCGCCTTGCTTACGAAACCGCCCGAGAGAACGATGCCATTGACCTTCCAGCGCTCGATTTCGCGGGCGATCTCGATGCTCTCCGGAATCTCGATGCCGCCCTTGAATCCGTCGTACATGTTGTGCTTGACGAGTACCGAGGTGCCCGTCGCATCGGCTGCGTTCATCACCTCCTCGAGGCACATGCGCATGAAGCGCATCCGGTTGTCGAGCGAGCCGCCGTATTCGTCGCGGCGGTGGTTGGTATAGGGCGAGAGGAACTGCGAGATGAGGTAGCCGTGCCCGGCGTGCACCTCGACGCAGTCGAAACCGGCGGCATGAGCTGTTCGCACGGCCTTGCCGAAGTCTTTGGAAACCTGCATTATTTCGTCCCGGCGCATTTTGCGGACGGGGGTGTAGGCGTAGAGGTTGAATCCGCTCGAAGCCCCGATGGGAATCTGTCCGGCGGTCGAGTAGTGGGTCATGTTGCCGCAGTGACCGATCTGGATCGAAGCGGCGGCGCCTTCCTTGTGGATGGCGTCGGTGATGTCGCGTAGCGCCGGGACGATCTCCGGGCGCAGCCAAAGTTGGCTCTTGAACGAGAGCCCGCTGCGGCAGACGGCAGCGTAGGCCAGCGTGGTCATGCCGATACCGCCCCGGGCGACGCTCACGTGGTAGTCCTTGAGCTGCTGCGTGGGGCTGAAGTCTTTGCCCATCGATTCGAAGGCTGCCGAACGGATGGTGCGGTTGCGGAGCGTAACCTGCCCCAGACGATAGGGCGTGAAGAGTACGGAATCCTGCAAATTACTCATAATTGAAAACTTAATAGATGAAAGGTATGATCCTCTTTCGGTGCAGGGAGGTGAATTCCTGCCCGAACTCTTTTTCGTATCGTTTGTAAAGCGAAGCTGCGCGGGGGGCGAGGTTGGCGAAGGTCCACCAGGCGAATACTGCCCCGGCCCATGACCACGAAGCGATGGCGAAGCCCACCCATTCGGTCAGCTCTCCGAAATAGTTGGCCGACGAAACGTAGCGGAACATACCGCCCCGGGGAATGTAATGGCGTGTATCGCCCGGCTTGCGCAGATGGCGGATGATGTAGTCGGAATGGAGGTTGATGACCATGCCTGCGACGAAGAGTGCGGCTCCGATGTAAAAATAGGGTTTGGAAAACCAGCCGTCGTAATAGTCGGCAGGGGAGATATAGAAGATCCAGCCGCCTTGCATCAGGGCGTTGAGCGTATTGAAGAGCATGCCCATTCCCACGATGCCGGCCGGCATTTTCGAATTGCCCCGGATCAGTAGCGGAAAGATGAACGCCCGTTGCAGGTAGTGTCCCTGGAACAGGATCAGCAGGGCCAGCGGCGCCGCTTCCCACGTGCGGTCGGAGAGGAGCCAGAGAACGGTCATGGCGATGAATACCGGACATTCCATCAGCACCCAGCCGATCCGGTTCGGGATCGGAAAGCCGTATTTACGGTTGAAGAGATAGCCGTATCCGGCCTCGAAATAGTGGAGTGCGATGTAAACCGCCAAGGCCAGCAGGGCCATGACGATCAAAAAAATGTTAAAATATGCTGCCATGCCGCAAAAGTTTTTACCTATTTTATAAAGGGTGGATAAAAATTATTACAAAGGTAGTGAAAATGAGAACAGAATAAAACAAATGAGTTCGTTTTTTTTATGCCGGAGGCTCCCTGTCTTCTGCGGGGGCGATAAAAACGGGAACAGAGTCCGACCGGTGCGTCCGGCGGCTTTGCCGAGTGCGTCCGACCTTTTCGAAAGTATGTTTCCGGGTTGTTGAATTTCGTTATTTCGGGGTTTTATCTGCGAATGTGCCGGATGTCTTCTGAAAATGTTTGGAGGCGGGATTGCCTCCTGGCATAGTTTGTGTCATTCTTCTGTTACGAACCAAAATAATTATAGCGTATGAACCAGAAACGAAACAATGATGAACTGCTGACGACAGTTTTCGGATCGAAAGAAGTGCTCGAGCCTGCTCCCACCGATGTGATCCCCCAGGGAATGATGCGCCCGGAAATTGCATATCAGATCGTCAAAGACGAAACTTACCCCCAGACTCAGCCCCGGTTGAATCTGGCGACGTTCGTGACTACCTACATGGACGAATACGCTACCCGACTTATGAATGAAGCAATCAGTGTAAACTATATCGACGAAACGGAGTATCCCCGCATTGCCGTTATGAATGGACGCTGTATCAACATGATCGCCAATCTTTGGAATACTCCGGAGAAGGCGCAGTGGAAGGCAGGCGCCCTCGGTATCGGCTCTTCGGAGGCATGTATGTTGGGCGGTGTGGCCGCGTGGCTGCGCTGGCGCAAGCGTCGCCAGGCTGCGGGCAAACCGTTCGACAAACCGAATCTGGTGATGAGCGCCGGTTTCCAGGTGGTGTGGGAGAAGTTCTGCCAGCTTTGGCAAATCGAACTGCGAACCGTGCCTCTGACGCTGAAGAACCCGACGCTCGATCCCGAGCAGGCGCTCGCCATGTGCGACGAGAACACGATCTGTATCGTACCGATTCAGGGCGTTACCTGGACGGGTCTGAACGATGATGTCGAGGCGCTCGACAAGGCGCTCGATGCTTACAACAAGAAGACCGGCTTCGAAATTCCGATCCACGTGGACGCCGCTTCCGGCGGTTTCATCCTGCCGTTCCTGAATCCCGAGGTGAAATGGGACTTCCGCCTGAAGTGGGTGCTCTCGATCTCTACGTCGGGTCACAAGTACGGTCTGGTGTATCCGGGCCTGGGTTGGGTAGTCTGGAAGGACAAGAAGTACCTGCCCGATGAGATGTCGTTCAGCGTCAATTACCTGGGCGCGAATATCACGCAGGTCGGTCTGAACTTCTCGCGTCCGGCGGCCCAGGTGCTGGGACAGTACTACAATTTCCTCCGCCTGGGATTCGAGGGCTACAAGGAGATTCAGCAGAATTCGATGGATATCGCCACCTATTGCCACGATCAGATCGGCAAGATGAAGTGCTTCCGCAACTATGCCGACAAGCTGGTCAATCCGTTGTTCATCTGGTATATGAATCCCGATTACGACAAGAAGGCCAAGTGGACGCTCTACGACCTGCAGGCTCTGCTGCAGCAGAGCGGGTGGATGGTTCCGGCCTATACGATGCCTGAGAACCTGGAAAATCTGGTCGTAATGCGTGTGGTCGTTCGCCAGGGTACGTCGCGCGATATGATCGACATGCTTATCGACGACATCAAGAACGCTGTGGCCGAGCTTGAAAAGCTGGAGTATCCGACCGATTCCCGTATCAAATACGAGAAGCAGATCAAGCAGAAAGGCCGCGTATTTACGCACTGATCCGCAGAAACTCGATCCTGCATCCGCCCCGTCGAACCGCTGCACGTGTAGCCGGGGAGAGTCGATGGTTGCGACCGCGATCCGCCTGTCCCGATTGGTGGCGGTGCCGATGCGGTGGGTTGGGATTCCCGCTGATCGCCCGGCTTCCGGGGTTAGCCTGTCCCCGTGACCGAGGCATTGCAAGCTCCGCCCGTCTGAATTTTCAGACAGGCGGAGCTTTTTTTACGAAAAATCGTTGCATAATTAAAATAAAAATGATATATTGGGGTAATGAAAAAAAACTATTTACCAACCAAACTAAAACCTTTGTATTTATGAAAAAATTTAATTACTTATTCGGCTGGCTTTTTTGCGGGGCGGCGCTTCTCGGTTTTGGATGCGACGATGACAAGACGGATGTCCCCCCCCCGGCGGTTACGTTTGAAATCGCGACGCCGGAAGCCTCGTCTAATTCCGTTTCTGTGACGGTTACGCCGTCGGACGACAAAACGACCTATTTTGCGGGAGTGACGGAATCTTCCTCCGTCGAAGGACTTGCCGACGAGGAGCTTGTTGCCGAAATGGTCGCACGTTCGGATTTCGACAAGTGTCTTTATATGGGCAAGAAGGATGTTTTGGCAACCGGGCTGAAGGCTGATACCGATTATACGGTGGTGGTTTTCAGCTATCAGAATAAAGAAGTCGGAGCTGTGGTCAAGAAGACCGTCAGGACGCAGAAGGAGGGTGAGGAGCCGACGCCGGGCGATTTCAAAATCGAGATCACGGTAACCGATATCACCCACAATTCGGCTAAGGTGAAGGTTACGCCCAGCGACGATACGGTGGACTACTACGTGAACGTGTTTCCCAAATCCGAGGTCGAGCGTGACGGAAAGATGCTTGAAGGCTGGGAGTTCATCGAATATTACGGACAGGACCCCTACATCGGGAACAAAACCCAGAAGGGTGTGTACGAGAGGTCGCTATCGGGACTTTCGTCGAGCTACTCGTACGTAGTGGCGGCTTACGACCTTTCTCAGGATGAGGACGTCGTTTATTATGAGTTCCTGACGACCAAGGCTCCGGACGTTCCCGACCAGTTCCAGATTACGAACATCCAGCCTACGACTACGGGGGTGACCTTTACCGTGACACCCCAGAGTGCGGACGAATGGTATTGCGCCTGGATTACGATGAAATCTACCTATGAGAGTTTCGAGCCGGAATCGTATATTCAGGGCGTTTATTATGGCCTGAACAATATTGCGGTTGGGAAGCAGATGACGATGTCGGACTACGTGAAGTCGATCGCCAAGCAGGGTACGGCAGAGTGGAGCAATTATGACGGCGATCTGAAGCCCAAGACTGATTACGTGATCCTGGCGTTTTACGTGGACCCGAACAATGAAGACCAGTTAGAGGTATACGACTATGCATATACGAAGGCGGAATTCCGCACGGAGATTCCGAATACCGAAGTTTCGTTGACGCTGGGCGACATCAAGAACCTGACGGACAACGGCGACGGTACTGCCGAGGTAACGGTTCATGTCAAGGCCTCCCTGGCCACATCGTATCGCATCGGCGCTCACACGCAGACCGAAATCGATGAGGAAATCGCGAAGGGTTACGGCCCTGAGGATTGGGGGGACTTTTGGATCAGTTGGCGTCCCTCCTCCGATGTCGAAGGCATTTGTTCACCCGAAGGCGCCGATGTCACTGCGCTCATTCCTTTCGTTGCAGGACAGGGATATTGCCTCATTTTCCGAGTCCGTAGTGAAGATGGCAACACGAAAACCGAGTACAAACCTTTGAATAAATAACATTCGGATACATATTCCGGTCCGGTATTTCTCGGCGAATGCAGGTTTTCTGTTTCATCTGGGATTCGGAGAATAATGGTGGGGAGATGCCGGACCGGATTTTTCTTTGAAGTTCATGCTATGAAAAAAACGATATTCGAGCACTTTGGATTCTGGTTGCGCGGAGTTGTGTGTGGCGCGTTGCTCCTGTCGGCGGCGGTTGCATGCAGCGATGACAACGACGATCCCGGGGCAGCGGCTCCCGAGATCACTCTGGAGAGCGTTTCGACGGGTCAGACCGAATTTTCGTTCCGCCTGCGGACGAATGTGGATGGGGCGTACGGTTATCAGGTCGTGAAGCGGACGCAGACTGACGGGATGGAGAAGCCCGACGCTGCATCGCTTTTCGACGAGCACGCCGGTACCGTGAATAAAGAGACCACGGTGGCCGTGACCGGATTGGAGACGGGCTGTTCCTATGTGCTTTATGCAGCCGTGAAGGCGGGGACGCTGTATAGCGAAGTGGCGGAGCTCGCCTTTACGACGGGGGCGAACTCGAGCGAAGTTATCGAGGTGTCGGACATCGGCTCCGACCGGTTTACGTTCTCTATCCGTTGTGAGGGTCCCTACTTTTTCGCCGCGATTCCGACGGCCACGCTGAATACGTATACCATCGAGGAGTACCTCACTGAGGCGGGTTGCATCGGCCGGGGCGAGGCCGAATACGACTGGGTCGACGGAGGGGAATTCTCCGCCGAAAACGGGACTTTCCCCATGAAGGTCATCGCGGGTGTTCCGTACGTCATTCTGATGGCGCCCTGCGACGCATCGTACAATATCACCGGGGAGCCTCAGCGGCTGGATTTCGAGACGCTGCCCCGCCAGGGTAGCGGTGCGGAAGTGGAGGTGGAATTGACCGAAATCGCCTCTACGTCGGTGAAGGTCGGAACCTCGCCTGGCGAAGGTGTCGCCGAATATTACGTATATGTCCGTGACAAGGAGTGGTATACGAACATCATCGAGAACAACGGAGGTGAGGCGATGGCGATCCATATGATCAAGTATGCCACCGATGCGGGACTGGGCAGGAAATACGAGGCGGTCGCGAGCGAAGTGTGGGAGGGTCTGAAACCCTCCAAGGAATATTACTGCGGCGTGGTGAGCGTCGATTTTTCCGGGGGCGAGAATCTTCAGTTGGTACCGTTCACGACTGAAGAGTCCTCGGGACGGGTGCCTCTGCTGGAGGTCGAGGCCCGTAAATCCGATGCGAATCCTTCCGAGACGCTGAATCTCCGCATTCGGAGCGATATAGCCTATCTGGGACGTTACGCCGTTTTGGCCGCCGCCGAGGTAAAGGATTACGAAGCGCAGGGTAAGGGTGACAAGGAAATTATTTCGGACGTAGGCACCGACCTGAACATCCAGGAGATAGAGCAGGTCAATACGGCGGAAGGTTACGATATCGAGGTGGAATTTCTCTATCCGGGCATGGAGTATGTCTGCATTGTCGCCGTACGTTCGTTGGAGGATGTGGAAGTTTATAAACGGGTGACGGTGCGGATGGACGACTGGCCCTCCGAGGCGCGTGTCGAGTCCGAGTTGTTCGACGTGCTTCCGGGTACCTGGACGATCTCCTATTCCTATCTGGACTATAATGATATGCCTCAGGAGATTAAGGATGTCGAAGTGAAGATCGAAGCCGGAGTCGATGATAAGACTTGTAAGGAGTACCGTGCTCGGAATATGCTGGTGCTGACCGGCTATCCGTT
>OHMK01000009.1_pt1 | contig 162295 bp, 170 predicted proteins | sample 1569291 | NCBI WGS metagenome assembly OHMK01 (sample SAMEA3879517, study PRJEB24766) | human gut metagenome | biome: human-associated habitat; feature: feces | place: USA | collected 1985/1987 | reverse complement strand
TCGCCGCCGCACTTCGTGCCGCTCCTGCTGTCGCAGGGGAATTTATGATAAAATAATTAAATTAAAAGCCTGATGATTCGGGCTTAAATTATTATAAATCTCTCATATGAGGTGTCATTATGGACTTTTTAACCAATGAATACAACTTTAAATCAGCATCGGGGCTCTGCGATATATATGCTCAGTCGGCTTCCCCCGCAGACTACGGAAGCGTAAAAGGCGTGGTTCAGATAACGCATGGAATGGCTGAGCACTCTAACCGCTACGGAAGATTTGCCGTTGAGCTTTGTAAGAACGGTTATGCCGTATTTATATGCGACCTTTTGGGGCACGGCAATTCCGTCATCGACGACAGCGAGCTCGGCTACTTCGGTGAAAACGGCGTTGAAAGCCTTGTTGACGATATGAAGCAATTAAACGACATAGCAAGACGCGAATATCCGGGACTCCCTATGTACCTTTTCGGACACAGCATGGGCTCGTTCCTCTCACGCGCATATACTGCAAAATATCCCGACACCATAGACGGTACGATATGGTGCGGAACAAGCGGTGCCAACCCTGCCGCAGGTCTTGGTGCAGCCTTGGCAAGAGCAATTGAAAAGCGCAGCGGCGACCATCATCGTTCGGACTTTCTCAATTCGCTCGCCTTCGGAAAATACAACAAGCGCACCGAAAACGAAACACAATTCGACTGGCTTTCGAAGGACAAGGAAGAGGTTAAAAAATACATAGACGACGACTACTGCGGCTTTGTCTTTACCGCAAACGGCTTTGAAACTCTGTTTTCGCTTTTGAAGCAAATCTCGGGCAAGGACTGGTACCGCGCGGTTCCGAATGATAAGCCGATATTTTTAATTGCCGGCGAAAACGACCCTGTCGGCGAATACGGCAAGGGTGTAAATGAGGTATTCATGACATTGAAAAAGACCGGGCATAGTTCGGTCGAAATGAAGCTTTACCCCGGCGACAGACATGAGCTGCTTAATGAAATCGACCGTGACGCCGTAACCAAAGACATCACAGATTGGCTCAACGGGCAGACAAGAAGCTTGCACGTTGAAAATGCCGCCGAGGCCGTTTCCGAAAAGTAAGACGCACTTGTCATTTTAGACAAACGGCATTACTTTATTTTATGATACTTGTTGATGTATCCAATTTTGAAATTCCGCGGTTTTTGGTATTGATTTTTTCTGTCGTAAAAAGTAAAATTACAGTATAGTTTTTGTGCTGACGGAGGTATAAGAATGCTTTTTATCAAAAGCCTTTACGGAAATGATTTGATGAATTCGCAAATACTCTGCCGTTGTGCAAAATTATACCGCGGCAAAATAGGTGCGGCAAAAATGAAAAAACGCAATATTTGCGAAAAAATGTATTATTAAAGAACGGCGTAGTATAAAACTACGCCGCTTTATATTTTTCCGGAGGAACAAAAGATGAAAAAAGTTGCAATAATCATGGGCTCTGACAGCGATCTGCCCACAGCCGAAAAAGCGGCAACCGAGCTTAAAAAGCTCGAAATACCCTTTGAGGTTCACGTGATGTCGGCACACCGCACACCGGACGAGGCGTCGGCCTTTTCAAAGAACGCCGAGCAAAACGGATTCGGAGTTATAATTTCAATAGCCGGTATGGCGGCTCATCTCGGCGGAGTGCTTGCCGCCAACACCGTTTTACCGGTAATAGGCGTTCCGGTGGGTTCGTCATTCGGCGGACTCGACGCACTTTTGGCCACGGTACAGATGCCATCCGGCATTCCCGTAGCCACGGTGGCTTTGGGCGGAGGCAAAAACGCCGCAATTCTCGCGGCTCAAATGCTTGCTCTCTCCGACGACTCTCTTCGGGAGAAGCTGCGCGGTATGAGAAAAGAAATGGCCGAAGCGGTCCGTGAAAAAGATGATATAATTTCAAATCAATTTAAAAACTAAAACAGAAGGAGACATACAAATTATGAAAAAGCTTGAACAGCTCTATGAGGGTAAGGCAAAAAAGGTTTTTGCAACAGATGAGGACGGCGTTGTAATAGTTGATTATAAAGACGACGCAACCGCTTTTAACGGTGAGAAAAAAGGCACCATAATGGGTAAGGGCGTAGTTAACAATAAAATGTCAAACTATGTATTCGGTCTGCTCCAAAAAGACGGAGTTCCCACTCATTTTATAAAAGAGCTCAGCGACCGCGAAACCGCCGTTAAAAAGGTTTCAATAGTTCCGCTTGAGGTAATAGTAAGAAATGTGGCCGCAGGCAGCTTTTCAAAGAGAATGGGCGTTCCCGAGGGAAAAGAGCTTCTCTGCCCCATTCTTGAATTCAGCTACAAAAACGATGAGCTCGGCGATCCGTTTATCAACGACGATTATGCGCTCGCACTCGGACTTGCGACTCAGGACGAAATCGACACAATAAAGAATTACACAAGAAAAGTAAACGAGTGCCTCAAAAAGTATTTTCTCTCTGCCGGAATGAAGCTTATTGACTTTAAAATCGAATTCGGCAGACTTCCCGACGGCACAATAATCCTTGCCGACGAAATATCGCCCGACACTTGCCGTCTCTGGGATGTCAAGACAAACGAGAAGCTCGATAAGGACCGCTTCCGCCGCGATCTCGGCAATGTGGAAGAAGCTTACAACGAAGTATTCCGTCGTCTCGGCCTTAAAGACTAAGCAGTTTACAAAAGCAATTTACGAGGTATTATATGTTTGACAGTATTCATGAGGAGTGCGGCGTTTTCGGTATATACTCCGAAGAGACCGCAGACGTGGCGTCCGCGGCATATTATGCGCTCTTTGCACTTCAACACCGCGGTCAGGAGAGCTGCGGAATAGCGGTAAATGACGACGGCGTTATTAACTGCTACAAGGATGCGGGGCTTGTAAATGACGTGTTCAGCCGTGAAAAACTTGCTTCGCTCGGTATGGGGCAAATGGCTGTCGGTCACGTCCGCTACGGCACCACGGGAGGCGGCTCACGAGAGAACGCGCAGCCGATGGTAGTAAACCACATAAAGGGCAGCATGGCTCTTGCTCACAACGGCAATCTTACAAACGCCGCCGAGCTTCGCAGAGAACTTGAGATGAGCGGTTCGATTTTTCACTCGACAAGCGACACCGAGGTTATTTCATACATCATAACCAAGGAGCGAATTGCCGCTCCGTCAATTGAGGCGGCGGTCTTTTCGGCAATGTACCGCCTAAAGGGAGCTTATTCTCTTATCATAATGTCGCCGTCAAAGCTCATAGCGGCGCGTGACCCGCTCGGATTTCGTCCGCTTTGCATAGGCAAAAAGGGCGGTAAAACGATATTCGCTTCCGAATCTTGTGCTTTATCCACTCTCGGCGCAGAATATGTACGCGATGTGCGCCCCGGCGAAATAGTGGTTATCGACAAATACGGTATGCGCTCAATAGAGGGTCATTGCTCCGACCGCAAAAAGGCTCTTTGCGTATTTGAATATATATATTTCGCACGTCCCGATTCCGTTATCGAGGGTGCTTCGGTTCACCTGGCACGACAGAAGGCCGGAGAATTTCTCGCCGAAGAGCATCCCGTTGACGCCGACGTTGTAATAGGTGTGCCCGACAGCGGTCTTGACGCCGCAATGGGATATGCCAAAAAATCGGGTATCCCCTACGGTATGGGCTTTATCAAAAACAAATATATAGGCAGGTCGTTTATACAGCCGACTCAGGAGCAACGCGAAAGCGATGTCAGGATAAAGCTCAATGTGATAGGTTCCACAGTAAAGGGTAAAAGAGTTGTTATGATAGACGACTCAATAGTCCGAGGAACAACAAGTGCGAGAATAGTTAAACAGCTCCGCGACGCAGGGGCAAAAGAGGTCCACGTGCGCGTTTCGGCCCCCCCGTTCAGGCATCCGTGCTATTTCGGAACGGATATAGACTCGGCCGAAAACCTTATAGCAAACAACCATTCAATAGATGAAATTCGCGAAATAATCGGTGCGGATTCGCTCGGATTTCTCAGCGAAGAACACGTCTTCGAGCTTGCCGACGGCTGCAAGCTTGACTTCTGTGCCGCCTGCTTCAACGGCAAGTATCCGATAGAAATACCTGCCGACACCAACAAAACTCAGTTTGAAAAGAAGATAAGCGAAAAGAATGAAAAGGAGAATTTATAATGGAAAAGAGCTTTTCCGAGAGCTACAAGGCTGCCGGTGTTGACATAACCGCCGGATACAAGTCAGTTGAGCTTATGAAACAGCATATCAAAAGGACTCTCACTTCGGGAGCAATGTCGGATATAGGCGGCTTCGGCGGACTCTTTGACCTCAAGGATGAGATGTGCTCGGAGCCGATACTCGTAAGCGGCACCGACGGCGTAGGCACAAAGCTTAAAATCGCTATGCTTTTAGACAAACACGACACCATAGGCATAGACTGCGTTGCAATGTGCGTAAACGACGTTATCTGCTGTGGTGCAAAACCTCTTTTCTTCCTTGATTACATCGCTTGCGGAAAAAACTATCCCGAAAAGATAGCATCAATAGTATCGGGCGTTGCAGAAGGCTGCGTCAGAGCCGGCTGTGCTCTAATAGGCGGTGAAACAGCCGAGCATCCAGGTATGATGCCCGAGGACGACTATGACCTTGCCGGATTCACGGTAGGCATAGTTAACAAGCCCGATGTATTTGACAACAAATCGGTAAAGGCCGGTGACGTTATAATCGCCCTGCCCTCAAGCGGCGTACATTCAAACGGATTTTCGCTTGTCAGAAAGGTATTCGATTTTGACAAGGGCGGTATAGATAAGACGTATGACGAGCTCGGCTCGACCATAGGCGAGGCTCTTTTAACTCCCACCGAGATATATGTAAAGCCCGTGCTTGCGCTCGCAAAGGAAGTTAAAATTAAGGCTGTATCGCACATAACCGGCGGCGGCTTTTATGAGAATATTCCAAGGAGCCTGCCGGAAGGCATAACCGCTGTTATCGAGAAAAAAGCTCTTAAAATACTCCCCGTATTCGATATTATCGAAAAAACCGGCAACATTCCGGAAAGGGATATGTTCAACACCTTTAATATGGGCGTAGGAATGAGCATAACAGTTGCCCCCGAGGACGCCGACAGGGCCGTAAGAATCCTTCGCGAAAGCGGCACAGATGCATATATCATAGGTGAAACCGCAAGCGGCGAAGACGGTGTTAAAATATGCTGAAGACAAAAATAGCCGTCTTTGTTTCCGGCGGCGGAACAAATTTTGAGGCTCTTATAAACGCTCAGGAAAACGGTAAAATACCGCATGGCGAGATAGTTTTGATGGTGTCCTCCTCAAAGACTGCATACGCGCTCAAAAGAGCCGAAAATCACGGTATAAAATCCGTTGTATGCTCAAAAAAAGAGCTCGGAAGCCAGGAAAGATTTGAAGAAGAGATTTTAAAAAATCTCGAAGAAAACAATATTCAGTTAATTGTTCTTGCGGGCTTTATGTCAATACTCTCAAAGGAGTTCACAAAAAAGTACGAAAACCGAATCATAAACATTCACCCGTCGCTTATACCGTCGTTTTGCGGTGAGGGCTTCTACGGGCTTCATGTTCACGAAGCAGCTCTAAAAAAGGGTGTTAAGGTTACGGGCGCTACGGTGCATATAGTAAACGAGATTCCCGACGGCGGACCGATTATTATGCAAAGGGCAGTTTATGTTGAGGATAATGACACTCCCGAGATACTTCAAAAACGCGTTATGGAGCAGGCGGAGTGGAAAATTCTCCCCGAGTCGGTCGAGCTTATGTGCTCAGGTAAAGTAAAAATCGAAAACGGCAGGACATACTGCAATGAATGAGAACAAATTCACGGGTAAGGCGGAGCTTTATTCAAAGTATCGTCCGTCGTATCCCGAAAAGCTTATTGATTGGCTTTACGATATGACTAACGCTGAAGCCGTGGCGGATATAGGCGCAGGCACAGGCATTTTCACATCTGCGCTGCTCAAAAAGCCGTGGAGCGTAACGGCGGTTGAACCTAACTCGGATATGCTCTCGGTTCTCAAAAAAGCTTTGGGCGGCAAGGTAAAAACGGTTGTTGCCTCAGCGGAAAGCACAACGCTTAACGCCAAAAGTATTAACCTGATAACCGTTGCCCAAGCGTTTCATTGGTTCGATAAGGCGAGGTTCAAAGCGGAGTGCCGACGAATATTAACTCCCGACGGACACCTTGCTATCGTGTGGAATTCAAGATGCCAAAGCAGTCTTGAAGAAGAGCGCAACAAAATCTGTATGAAATATTGCGACTGCTACCGAAGCGGTCATGTCAAGACCGGATACGACGACTTTGACGGCGACACATTTTTAAGAAACGAATATTTTAAAAGCACTGATTTTTTAAGGCTTGAAAATGAGAGAATTGTCACAAAGGAACAGTTTATCGGCGACATTCTTTCCCGTTCGTATGCGCCGAGGCGTGATGACAGCGGATATAACGGCTTTGTTTATGAACTTGAAAATGCTTTTTCAAATTATGAAAAAGACGGCAAGGTTTCACAAAATTATATTACCGAATGTTATCTCGGTTCATTTTAATAAATTTTGAAAGGATATTGCTTCATGGAGATAAAATCTATTAAGGAAGAGCTTAATTCTCTCGCATATCACGGTAGGGGAATTATGATAGGAAAGAGCGCGGACGGCAAAAAGGCTGTTATAGCTTATTTCATTATGGGCAGAAGCGAGAACAGCAGGAACCGTGTGTTCGTTGAGGACGGCGAAGGTATTCGCACTCAGGCTTTCGATGAGTCCAAGATGGTTGACCCACACCTTATCATCTACGCTCCCGTAAGAGTTCTCGGTAACAAAACTATTGTTACAAACGGCGACCAGACCGATACAATTTATGAGCTTATGGACAAGCAGATGACCTTTGAGCAGTCGCTTCGCACAAGAGAATTTGAGGATGACGCTCCTAATTTCACGCCGAGAATATCGGGCATTATCCACATAGACAACGGCGAAATGAACTACGCCATGTCAATCCTTAAATCGGCAGACGGCGACGGCAGTTCTTGTCAGAGATACACCTATGCGTATCAAAATCCACTCTGCGGTAAAGCAAAATTTATCCACACTTATAAATGCGACGGAAATCCCCTTCCGAGCTTTGAAGGTGAGCCGAAAACGCTTGAGCTTCCCGACACGGATATTGATACTCTTACAAAGCTTATCTGGGAAAATCTCAACGAGGACAATAAGGTTTCGCTTTTCGTAAGATTTATTGACATTGAAACAAACGAATACACCCAAAGAATCATCAACAAAAACAATTAAGAAGTGACTTTACGGAGGTCTGAAATGAAAGAGATCGAACTTAAATACGGCTGTAACCCAAACCAAAAGCCGTCTAAAATTTTTATGGCGGACGGCAGAGACTTACCGGTTACCGTTTTAAACGGCAGACCCGGCTATATTAACTTCCTCGACGCGCTGAACAGCTATCAGCTTGTAAAAGAATTGGAATCCGCCATCGGTCTTCCTGCGGCTGCTTCATTTAAGCATGTCAGCCCTGCAGGCGCGGCTGTCGGCTTGCCGCTCTCCGATACGCTCAGAAAAATTTACTGGGTTGACGACGATGCGGTTCTCTCCCCTCTCGCATCAGCTTATGCAAGAGCAAGGGGCACAGACAGAATGTCGTCCTTCGGCGATTGGATAGCGCTCTCAGACATATGTGACGTTCCCACGGCACTGCTTATAAAGCATGAGGTTTCCGACGGTATAATTGCTCCCGGATACGAAAAAGAGGCTCTTGAAATACTCAAATCCAAAAAAAAGGGAAATTACAATATAGTTGAAATAGACCCCGAATACAAGCCCGCTCCGATAGAGCATAAGGACGTTTACGGCGTTACATTTGAGCAGGGCAGAAACGAATTAAAAATTGACGAAAGCTCACTTTTAAACATTGTCACCGAAAGTAAGGAGCTTCCGGATAGTGCAAAGCGCGATCTTATTATTTCGCTTATCACGCTCAAATACACACAGTCCAACTCCGTATGCTATGCAAAAGACGGTCAGACCATAGGCGTGGGCGCCGGTCAGCAGTCAAGAATTCACTGCACACGCTTAGCCGGCAGCAAAGCCGACAACTGGCATTTAAGACAGCATCCTAAGGTTCTCGCTCTCGACTTTATAAAGTCCATCGGCAGACCCAACAGAGATAACGCCATTGATGTATATATCTCCGACGACTATGAGGACGTAATCGGCGATGATGTTTGGCAGAACACCTTTAACACTCGCCCCGAGCCCCTCACAAAGGAAGAAAAAAAGGCTTGGCTCGCACAGTTTCACGATGTATCGCTCGGCTCGGACGCGTTTTTCCCGTTTGACGACAACATAGAGCGTGCAAGAAGAAGCGGTGTTTCGTATATAGTTGAACCGGGCGGCTCCATACGTGACGACATCGTAATTGACTGCTGCAACAAGCACGGCATTACCATGGCATTCACAGGAATACGTCTTTTCCATCACTGATAAAACAATAAGAGGTTTCTAAAATGAAAATACTTGTAGTCGGCGCGGGCGGAAGAGAACACGCCATAATTAAAAAACTGAAGGAAAATCCGGAGGTCACCGAGATTTTTGCGTGCCCCGGAAACGGCGGCATAGCAAAAGACGCGGAATGCGTTAACATAAGTGCCACGGATTTAGACGGCATTACGGATTTTGCCGTTAAAATGAACATTGATTTCTGCGTAGTGGCACCTGATGACCCGCTCGTATTAGGATTGGTGGATATTCTCGAAAGCAAGGGAATACCGTGCTTCGGTCCGTCTAAAAAAGCGGCCATAATCGAGGGGAGCAAGGTTTTCTCAAAAAATCTTATGAAAAAATACGGTATCCCGACAGCGGGCTATGAAGTTTTTTCGGATCCCGAAGAAGCGCTCTCTTACATAAAAGAAAAAAATGAATATCCTACCGTTATTAAGGCGGACGGTCTTGCCCTCGGAAAAGGTGTTATAATAGCCGAATCCGAGGGGCAGGCAGAGGACGCCGTAAAAACAATAATGGAGGATAAAAAGTTCGGTGACAGCGGAAACAATGTCGTTATCGAGGAATTTTTAACGGGTCCCGAGGTTTCCGTTCTCTCTTTCACCGACGGAAAAACCGTAGTTCCCATGGTTTCGTCCATGGACCACAAGCGTGCTCTTGACGGCGACAAGGGACTCAATACAGGCGGAATGGGAACGGTTGCGCCGAACCCCTACTACACGGCCGAAATCGCAAAGGAATGTGCCGAAAAGATATTCCTGCCCACAGTTAAGGCTATGAACAACGAAAACAGAACCTTTAAGGGCTGCCTTTACTTCGGGCTTATGCTGACACCAAAGGGTCCTAAGGTTATAGAATACAACTGCCGCTTCGGCGATCCCGAAACTCAGGTTGTTTTGCCGCTTCTCAAAACCGACCTTCTCACAATTATGCGTGCGGTTCACGATGAAACGCTCTCGTTTTTAAATGTTGAGTTCAAGGACGAAAGTGCGGCATGCGTGGTTATCGCGTCCGGCGGTTATCCGCTGTCTTACGGCAAGGGCTATGAAATAGACTTCGGCGACAGCGAAAACACGGAAAACGTCACGGTATTCCATGCGGGTACTGCCGAAAAGGATGGCAAAATCGTGACATCCGGCGGCAGAGTCCTCGGAGTTACGGCAACGGGAAAAGACCTTAACGCCGCGCTCTCTACCGCTTACAAAGCAACCGAGCAGATTAAATTTAAGGACGCCTTTTACAGAAAAGACATCGGTGCGCGTGCGCTTGCCGCACTGAAAAAATAAACAGGAAGTGACGAAATGGTATACAGAATTTACGTTGAAAAGAAAAAACAATTTGCAGACGAGGCTGCATCGCTTTTATCGGATATACGCTCACTGCTTATGATAGACTCGCTTGAAGAGCTTCGTATTTTCAACAGATACGATGTGGAAAACATCAGCGAAGAGCTTTTCGAGCGCTGTGAAAAGACCGTTTTCTCAGAGCCGCAGCTTGACAACACCTACGCTCGCCTGCCTCAGACCGATGCCACGGTATTTGCAGTTGAATATCTGCCGGGACAGTTTGACCAGAGGGCGGACTCCTGTGCTCAGTGTATTCAGATAGTTTCGGAGGGCGACAAGCCGACTGTTCGCACCGCAAAGGTATATATGCTTTTCGGCAAGCTTGCTCCGGCACAGCTTGAGGCTATCAAAAAGTATGTAATAAACCCCGTAGAGAGCCGTGAGGCTTCTCTTGAAAAGCCCGAAACGCTGAGTGTCAACTACATCATTCCGACAGGCGTTGTAACTCTTACGGGATTTACGGAGCTTAACGAAGATGAGCTCAAGGCATTTATAGACAAATATGCTCTTGCAATGGATCTTGCGGACATAGAATTTTGCCGCAAATACTTCAAAGGCGAGCATCGCGACCCGACTATAACGGAAATCAGAATGATTGATACATACTGGTCGGATCATTGCCGCCATACCACGTTTCTCACGACGATAGACGGCGTAAAAACAGAGGACAAAACCATACAGAAGGCATACGACAGATATGTTTCCATACGCAAGGAGCTCGGCAGAACAAAGCCGCAAAACCTTATGGATTTGGCGACTATCGGAGCGCGTTATTTAAAACACACGGGTCAGCTCAAAAATCTTGATGAATCGGATGAAATCAATGCCTGCACCGTAAAAATAAAGGTTGATGTAGACGGCGAAGACGAAGATTGGCTCTTCTTATTTAAAAACGAAACACACAACCACCCGACGGAAATCGAACCGTTCGGCGGCGCGGCAACCTGCATAGGCGGAGCTATCCGCGACCCGCTGTCGGGCAGAGGATATGTTTATCAGGCAATGCGTGTTACCGGTGCGGCAGACCCGTTAAAGCCCGTAAGCGAAACCATGCCCGGTAAGCTGCCGCAGAGAAAGCTCGTAACCACAGCTGCGGCAGGATACAGCTCATACGGCAACCAGATAGGGCTTGCGACCGGCTCGGTAGACGAAATCTACCACCCCGGATATGTTGCAAAGCGTCTTGAAATAGGTGCCGTTGTAGGTGCCGTTCCCGCAAAAAATGTTCGCCGTGAAGAGCCTGTTCCCGGTGACATAATCATCTTACTCGGCGGCAGAACCGGCCGTGACGGCTGCGGCGGTGCGACAGGTTCTTCGAAATCGCATAAGCTCTCGTCACTTGAGCATTGCGGTGCCGAGGTTCAAAAGGGTAACGCTCCGGAAGAGCGAAAATTGCAGAGACTTTTCAGAAACAGCGAAGTTACAAAGCTTATAAAAAGATGCAACGACTTCGGTGCCGGCGGCGTATCGGTAGCCATAGGCGAGCTTGCCGACGGCTTGCACATTGATTTGAATAAAGTTCCCAAGAAATACGAAGGTCTTGACGGCACGGAGCTTGCAATTTCCGAATCACAGGAGAGAATGGCCGTTGTAGTTGCAAAAGATGATGCGGAAAAGTTCTTGGAGCTTGCCAAAACGGAAAACCTCGAAGCCACCGCTGTTGCCGAGGTTACCGACACAAACCGCCTTACAATGGAATGGAACGGCAAAAAGATTGTCGATATTTCCCGTGAATTCTTAAATTCAAACGGTGCCGAAAAGCACACTCTTGTAACCGTTACAAATCCTCAGCCCATAGTTAAAAGCGTTGAGGGTAAAACCAACGGTGAGAAATTCTTGAATCTCGCCGATGACCTTAATATTTGCTCAAAGCGCGGACTCTCGGAGCGTTTTGACTCAACAATAGGCGCAAATACCGTGCTTATGCCCTTCGGCGGAAAATATCAGATGACGCCGGCTCAAGGCATGGCGGCTAAAATTCCCGTTCTTAATAAGGACACAAAGACCTGCTCGGTTATGGCTTGGGGCTACAACCCATTTATCACCGAGAAAAATCAGTATCTCGGCGCATACCTTGCAGTTGTGGAGTCCGTATCAAAGCTTATAGCCACGGGCGGAAACACGGAAAACTGCTACCTCACATTCCAGGAATATTTTGAGAGAATGACAAGCGACAGCAAGCGTTGGGGTCAGCCCACCGCGGCACTTCTCGGCGCACTTACGGCTCAGCTTGAGCTCGGAATAGCGTCAATAGGCGGCAAGGATTCCATGAGCGGCACATTCGAGGATATTGACGTTCCTCCTACTCTCGTTTCATTTGCGGTTTCCGTCGGTTCAAGCGACGATGTTATGTCGCCCGAGTGGAAGCTCCCATGCTCTAAGGTCTACTACATAGAGCCGAAGAAAAATTCCGACGGCACATTTGACACAGAGAGCCTTAAAGCGGTATTTGCAAGAGTTGAAAAGCTCATTAAGGAGAAAAAGGCTCTCGCTGTATTTACTCCGTCTTACGGAGGCATTGCCGAGGGTGTTATGAAGGCCTGCTTCGGAAACAAAATAGGCTTTGCTTTTGACAAGAGATTCCCGGCGGACAAGATATATGATTACAGCTACGGCTCGTTTGTTATAGAGGCCGCCTGTGAGCTTGATGACGCGGTTCTCCTCGGCGAAACGACCATGGATTATTCCGTAAAGATAGGCATTGAAAAAATCGACCTCAACGAAATCCAAAAAGTATACGAGAACAAGCTTGAACCCGTATTTGCCTGCAACATTAAGACTCCCGAAAAGGCTGTAAACGCATACAGCTTTACAGCAAAAACGCGCATTTCGCCCAAAATCGGCATCAAAAAGCCCAGGGTTTTGATTCCCGTATTCCCCGGAACGAACTGCGAATACGATACAACAAGGGCGTTTATTAACGCCGGCGCAGATCCCGAAGTTATGGTAATCAAAAACCTCTCTGCATCTGACGTAACCGAGAGCGTAAATGTTTTCGCCGAAAAAATTGAAGCTTCGCAGATAATATTCATCCCCGGAGGCTTCTCAGGCGGCGACGAGCCGGACGGCAGCGGTAAATTTATAACCGCATTCTTCCGCAATCCCGTCATAAAAGAAAAAGTCCACGCACTGTTAAAAGAACGTGACGGACTTATGGCCGGTATCTGCAACGGCTTCCAGGCTCTTATAAAACTCGGTCTTGTCCCCTACGGTGCAATCATAGAGCCGAGTGCCGACACACCGACGCTTACCTTTAACACCATAGGCAGACATCAGTCAAGACTTGTCAACACGAGAATTGCCTCAAACAAGTCTCCGTGGCTGTCGTCCTCAAATGTAGGCGATATACATACTGTTGCGATTTCTCACGGCGAAGGCAGGTTTGTTTGCCCGAAAGAGCTTTTCCGCTCACTTGCGGAAAACGGTCAGATTGCAACGCAGTACGTTGACGAAAACGGAAAGCCCACCATGAACATCAGATTCAATCCGAACGGCTCCTTTGAGGCGGTCGAGGGCATAACCTCGCCGGACGGAAGAGTATTCGGTAAGATGGGTCATTCCGAACGCTTCTCCGATAACGTATATAAAAACGTTGACGGCAACAAAGATAACCGTATGTTTATAAATGCGGTAGATTACTTCAAAATCTAATAAAAAAGACCCGCTGTGAAAAAAATTCAAGGAGGAAGATTCACAGTGGGTCTTATTTTTATCAATTGTCGCCGAAGAGGCGGAGCAAAGACCGTAAAGTTTTTACTTTGCGGTTTTTTACTTAAACAAGCCTCGGAGCTTCATTTTTCGGCGACAACGCTTTTATAATAACCCGATAAAAATCGGCTTATTTCATTATTAGACGGCCGCAAGAGCCGCACCGAGCGCCTTGCACTCTGCGATTGCATCATCAGAGGGAGCGTCGTTGCATATCACCGACTCTGTCACAAGCACTGCACCGTCTGCTGTGCAAGTCTCCTCCCAGTTTCTCATCCATTCGCCGTCGCCCCATCCGTAGGAGCCGAAGAGCGCAATTTTTTTGCCTCCGAGATCACCCTCGCACGAATTAAACATAGGCTCGAACTCGCTGTCCTCAAGCTGTTCGCTGCCCATTGACGGACATCCGAACGCCACAGCGTCAAAAGAAGAGAGCATTGACGCATCAAACTCGGAAGCCGTAAAAAGCTCTGCCTCAGCGCCGCCCTCGCGAACACCGTCAACCACGGCCGAAGCCATTGTCTCGGTATTTCCCGTTCCACTCCAATATACTACTGCTACCTTACTCATTTTATCATATCCTTTCAGATTATTTATTATGACTGCTCACAACAAGGCGTTCAAATGAATTGTGCTTTTTGTAAGCGTCTTTATACACTCTTGTGCATTTTTTATAAAGCTTGAATTTTTTCTGTGCCTCCGCTTCGTCACCGTAAACCTTCCAAGTGCCGACGCATTTTGAATTTTTTGCGCCGTGCTTTATAAAGCCGCTGACATCCTCAGACGGATAACCCAGAAAGAGTCCTATTTCGTGAGGAAAATCCTCTTCGTGCCTGACACGTCTTATAAGCTCCGCCACACATCTTTCGGTACAGCCCACGGGGTAAGCCCTCTCCGACAGCAGCTCGGCAGCGGTTTTGTCGGCAAGGTCTTTTTCGAGCCTGTCGGGTCTGTAAAGATATATCAGCGCCCTTGTTTTTGTGATTTTAACCGGCATAATGCGAAGCCCGCGAGGCACAAGCCGCCGATTCAGCTCGCGAACCGAGCGAAGCAAGTCATTTTTATCATCAACCTTGCAGGAAAACAGATTTCCGGTTTTAAGACCGGCAAGGCATGGCGAACAGCAGTTAATAACCGTTTCTTCGGACAAAATCGGTCACTCCTCTCTTATGTCAAAATCCGCAACACAGTCCACGTGGTTAGCGTTTGCTAACTGCAAGAGCTTTTTAAAATCCGCTCTATGCGGCGGATTTATTGCGGCACCGTCAAGGGAATTTAAGCTCCGCATATGGCACCGATTTAATAATTCTGCGCTTCAAGTCGGTTAGCATATGCTAACTGCTTGGTGTAAAAACTTCCTGCTCGACTGTCCGAGCAGGTCGTTTACATATGAATTATATCAGATTGCCGAACGGTATGTCAAGTACATTTTATCAGCCTTGTATTTCTGCCGCAATTTCCTTCGCCAAGGCTGCAAGGGCTGCTGCATTGCCGCCATTAACCGCAGATTTCACCGTAGTCGTATTTTCGCAGATTTTACAGTTTTTAAGCGTTTCTACGGCCTCGCGCATTTTTTTGCCGGCGGTGGGCGCCCATGTTCCGTTATCAACTATCGCAAACGTCTTATTTGAAACATTAAGACGTTTCATATCCGAAATATAATCGTCCATCTTGGGATAAATCTCAAGATTGTATGTAGCCGACATCAACACTATGTGACTGCAGCGGAAGGTCTCTGAAATGAGATAAGACACGTCGGTCGAAGAGGCGTCATACATGGCGATATCCTTAACACCGAGCTTTGACAATTCATTCGCAAGATAATATGCGGCATTTTCGGTATTGCCGTAAATCGACGCATAAGCTATCATAACCGAATTGCCCTCAGCCTCATATTTACTCCAAAGATCATATTTATTTATGATATAAACAAGATTTGAGCGCCAAACCGGTCCGTGCAAAGGGCATATCATCTGAATATCGAGCGTCAAAGCTTTTTTGAGAAGCGACTGTACCTGCATACCGTATTTGCCGCAAATATTTGTATAGTATCTGCGATAATCCGGAAGCCAATCACGGTCAATATCGTATTCGTCGTTGAATATGTTGCCGTTCAGCGCGCCGAATGTACCGAATGCGTCCGCGCTGAAAAGAACTTTTTCAAAGCTTTCATACGTCACCATAACCTCAGGCCAATGAACCATAGGCGCCGTATAAAACGACAGCTCATGTTTACCGAGGGACACGGTATCGCCCTCTTTTACGACTATTTTCTCATTTTTAAGCTCATCACCGAAAAACTGCGCCATCATATCGACAGCCTTTTTGGTTGCGACTAAAGCCGCGTCGGGATAGAGGTCGCAAATCAGCCTTAAGCTGCCTGCATGATCCGGTTCCATATGATTCACAACAATATAATCAAGCGTTTTACCATTAAGCGCAGCCTTCACGTTCTCAACGAAAACACGACTTGAATCATAATCCACGGCATCTATAAGTGCCGTTTTTTCATCATTTATAATGTAAGAATTGTATGAAACACCGCGCGGTATGGGGAAAATATTTTCAAACAGCGAAAGACGTCTGTCGCTCACACCGACATAGGTGATGTCATTTGTAATCTGTCTTGTAACCTGCATAGTCTGATCTCCTGTGTATAAAATATAGCTTTAGCATAGCTCTTCGTTTAGCAGTATAACATAAAACGAGTCCAAAATAAATATGTGAAAACATAAATTTAGAGTTTTATATTGACTTTTTGCATTTTGTTTGCTAAAATACTGAATGTTGTTTGCGGGTGTAGTTCAATGGTTAGAATTCCAGCCTTCCAAGCTGGCTGTGTGGGTTCGATTCCCATCACCCGCTCCAAAACGCCGTTTTTGAAAACGGCAACAAAAAACGCTGAAAAGCCTTGTGTATCAAGGGCTTTCGGCGTTTTTTAATTATCAAAATGTCACCCGTTTTTGCGCTATTTTGTGCCATTTGCGACTATTTAAAAGAAAAAATGCAAGTCAAATGCAAGTCAAAACTTGCGATGTGCTGAGAGTTTTTAATCGCTCTCTTTGCACTTTTTCTCTTTTGCCAATCTGCGAACACTTATAATTACATCGGCTAATATAATCAAGCCGTTTGCACCGAGTGCAATTCTCGAAAATATATTAAGCCCGGTATATATCGAAATTATAAGCAATGCGCAAAGAGTAATCAGCCAAAAGTTTTTATTGAACACTTGTAAAACTCCTTTCTATGTGTTATATTATATATACTCCCGCAAGGGGGAGGGGCAAAAGCCCCTCTATGTAGCCTACCACCATTTGATTGCCGTTATCAAAGTCGCAAGTGCAACGATTGCTTCGATAACAAGATATGCAATTTCAAAGGCGGTAGGCTTTTGATTTTGCTTTTTCATTCTTATCACCTCCTTAACTGTGATTATATTATAACATAGACGTACGATTATGTCAAGGGCTTTTTACTATTTTTTGTAATTAAAACCCCACCGAAGGCATTTGCCGCGGTGGGGTCTGTTATTTAATGATTTAATTTTCACGCATTTATAAGAGCGTTTATTTTTTCTTGGCTTTTTTTAAAATCGTATGCCGGATAATGTGAAAAAAACGTGTCATATTCGCACGCGTCACATATCGCGTTAATTATTTCATCTTCATCGTTTATGTCTGTATCATCGGGGATTTCGTATATCCTACCTTCTATTGCGCTTTCCTTTTTGTCCCTGTAATCAAGACGCTCCCAATTACTTAAGGCCTCATCGCACACACAAATGGCTTTTTTGTAATCCGGGCCCATATACGAGCTCTCCTCGTCTCCCATTTCGTACCCTTTAGAATTGAGATTTAAGGTTATTTCCGCAACTTCATAATATTTCATTTTGTTAACTCCTTTTCTTTATTTGTTGTGATTTATTGTTTTATCGTCTCGTGAAATTCGTTGACTATATCGTAAAAATCGGCTGTATAAATGTTTTCTTTTCTGTCTTCTTCTTCGTATTGTTGTATCAATTTTTTTGCTTCTTGTATATCCTTACATTCATCTATGAATGTGCCCGTTTCCTTATCTGCTGTGTAAATTTTCATAATGTTTTACTCCTTTCCTTTATTTGCCGCAATATCTGCTCGGATAAGCTGCTTGATATAACCAGCTTTATTTGGAACACTGTCGAGCTTTTGGATTATATCTTGTTCCGTCCTCGTTATACAATCCATCTTGTATTGTCGGCGGTACTTCTCCGCGTACCGTTCTTGCGGTGTCATTTTTCGTTTGTCCATTTAATATCACCTTTCTTTATTTTTTTAAAAGCAAACTCAAGCGTTGTACTCAAGCCCTGCATCGTGAATTTTGTTTAATATAGTTTCTTTTTTCATTCCTTTGCGAACGCCTTTAACATTGTTTTCTTTTGTAAACTTGAGCAACGCTTCGTAAGCTTCGCAGCCTTCTTTGAAGTGTTTTTCAATTTCTTCTTGTCTTTCGGCAAATGCCTTTTGTTCGGCGGCGTATTCTTCCTCAGTCATTGTGCAAGATTTCGGAACCCAAAAATCAAAAGTGTTTTCACGTTCGCCGTCCTGAGTTGTGAAGCCGCCCTCGACTTTGTATGCTTTTTCAGTTTCGCCGATAACGTAAACAGCGCGTTCGTTCAGCATATAGTTTCTAATAATCGAGCACCAATTTTTATTAAAAAACCATTCTTTGATATAAACTTTCATTTTTCTTTGTCCTTCTGTTTTGGATTTGTTATCTTCCTTAACTGTGACTATATTATAACATAGACGTACGATTATGTCAACACCTTTTTTTAACATTTTATCAATATATTTTTTATCACGTAAATGTCTATCGCAAATATGCGCTGCAACAAATGCCCCTACAAAAAATAGGAGAGCTGAAAAGCTCTCCTATTTTTTTCTTCTTTGGTCGGTCCACGGCTCGCTTTCTTTAACAAGCCACATTTTCCCAATCTTAACTGCCGGTAACAAACCTCGACTTATTTTGTGGCGGACGGTCGAGGGGTCGACTCCGTGCTTTCGAGCGTAGTCAGACACGGACATCATTTTATCTCGTTGTCCGTAAAATGCAATTTCGCTGCGCTCGACTATATCCGCTCCGCAAGCCTCGACGGCTTCGTCAAATGTTAGAAATTCTGAGACAACGCCTGCGCCTATTGATAAGCAATTTTTAAACGCTTTGGCACAAATAAAATTTTCGTCCGCATTTATAAAAACTGCATAATCCTTGCTAACCTTAATTGCGAAAAACTCGAACGCTCCGTCAGCATAAATAAAATGTTCGTTTATTGTTAATTTGTCAAAGCCGATATTTTGCAATCCGTTTTTTTTAAGTATTTTCATTCTTGTCAACTCCTTTAACAAAATCGTCAATCCATACCGTTTTGCCGCTCTTATAGTGGCGAAGATGACCTTTTACGCCGAAAACACCTTCCGGCGACAAATGCGAGCCGACAGGAACGAGTATTGGGTTATTGTTCAACTCTCTGATTAGCCAATTTTGGTCCTTTGAATATAAATCAACTTTTCGATTCAGAATTTGAAGTTCAAAAAACAAGGCATTAACATCAGATGCGACTGTGATGACCGTATTCACAACCTCGTTTAACATTTCATATTCCAAGGGTTTAATAAGTTTATATTTTACGTTAAAATCGTTTTTTTCACTTTTATCAAATTCAACAAACAACTTAATTGCGGTGCCTTCTTCGTTAACGATATTTATTTTGTATCCTTGCTTTTTTACTTCGCAAAACGCTTTATAAGCGTTTTCGAAAATCAAAACAAATTTGTTAAAAAATCGGAATTCATCCGTCGCGTAATATAAAACAGTATCTTTGTGCGTCGGGGTCCATTTTTCAAGGGCGGAATGTCCGCCCTTATCAATATAAATGTTAATTGCCACTAACCACAAGCTCCTTTTATTTCAATCTCGCAAATCCTGCCGGTGCATAATGTGTCCCTTAGTTCTCTTATATAATACCACGTTATCGTGGTATTATCAACAGAAATTTTAAAAAAAGCAAAAAAACTTCAACTGAAGTTTTTTAAAACAAAAACGCCGACAAATAAATGTCGGCGTGTTCTCCGCTCAGCCTACACATGGCAGGTAAGCAATGTTTAATTTAAATAGTGCCCGGTTTGCTTTTTGCAATCGTCCCACGGACATCGCTTATGTTCGATGCAACCGATACGGCGAGTTCGCTGATTAAATCTGAACAATTAAGGCGTCCGCCGTTTGTGTCCTGAAAGATTGCATGCGTTTGGTAATATCCAGACCGTGCTACTGTGGGCGCGTTAACGCCATTCAAAACAGAAACGGCATTTCCTGTTGTTTGCCCGATTACGGCACTCTTGTGGGCGCTTCCACCGGTGTATCCGTAGTACTCGCCGCCGTTAATTTTGAGCAAACTTGCTGTTGCCGGCTGAAAACAGTACGAATCGCCCGATGCATTCGCCACGCTGGCGCGGCAGTTTGTGAAATTACCCGTTTGCGATATGAAGCTTTCGCTGTAAGCTGTTATCCAAAAGCGGCAATCCTCAGCAGATACAGAACCGCTGTTTGAATCGAACATTTTTATTTTTGTATTCGTTGAAGTTTGTGTTGCTATTACATTTGCTCCAACCACATGTACATCGGAGCCGGAAAAAACAACATTTGAAGTGCCGGCTGTTATAGGCAGCATTATTTGCGTGCAGGTCGAGAAGTCAAAAGTTATACGCCTCTTTACACTTTCGGCAAGACCGAAATTAAACCACTTATACGGATTGGCCGCCGTGCCTGCGCCTGCACACGCAGCAGTCGCGCCAAATGTTCCATATATCTTTATTGTTTTTGAGCTGTAATCGAGATCGTCGCTCAACCACTCTTGCGCAAGATCCGACAGCTTCACGTTGTCATCGGCTCCGTTGCATTTATATACACATTCGTCAGCTGCATTTAATTTGGCAACGGCATTTTGCAACGCGGTTATTTCATCTGCCACACTTAATATTCCCGTACCGTCGATTGATTTGTAGCATTTAACTTCAACCTCTGTCCCAGCCGTAAGCGGCAAGCCACTAAACGTTATCACACTGTTTTCAAGCGTGTAGTCAACGCCTTCTGTGTCAAGAACGCCATTTGTATATACTTCAATGAATGTTGTTTCATCATATTGGGGAATGTCAAACGAAACTGTGTTTGTTTCAGCTTCAATCACTGCACGCCAATTATAACGTTTAAAGAGCGTTACGCTTGACAACGTGTTTTTTGTTTCTTCAAACCATTCGTTAAATGCTCCGTCAAGACTTTTGAAAAATGAGTTGTCCCCGGAAGTTGAATACACCCAGCCGCACAGCTGTGCATCACTTCGGGTGTCTTTAACCGAAAGACTTGTCGCATTTGTGCCGACGTATATATCGGCAAGAACAAGGTCATAAACGTTGTTATCGCGAACCGGGGCAGGCTTTGCCGGGCTATTGCCAGCGATTCCTTGCTCGTAGACAAGTGATATACTGCGAGCCGATAAGTTCTTATTCAATCTTAGGAAGACACGGTCATAACGTGTGCCGCCTGCCGGTGCTGTAACTGCCGCGAAAGAGTATGATGTATCGTTGTAATAATAGTGACCGCCAATCCAAGCACGCCCGACGCCGACGGTTACGACCATACCATCCGCAGTTACTTTTAAGTCGTCATTCTGGCTACGTAACACGCCATTGTTGATTATGACAGCTAAATTTTCGCAATAATCATTAGCGTTATATTTACGGTCATATTCGCCGTTCGTCAACAACGCGTTAAAAAAACCCGATTTTTGCATTTTAAAAACCTCTCTTATTCGAATTTAATTTCAGCAGAATATCCGCTGCTGTCTTGACTTTCAAGAATTTCACAAATACGCGAATTTACATACACGTTTATGTCATTGCTTTGCACCGTGACGATATCGCCGAGTTCGAAATCTTTTTTGTAAGAATAATTTCCGTTTGTCGTGTCGACCGTTCCTTCAAACGTTTCGGTTACAACAAGCGGTGTTAAATCCTGTTTTCCTTTTGCGTCGAGTAGCGTCTTGTATTCTTCTACGGTGTAAGCTTGTTCAACATCGTTTTCGTCTTTGTATGTTTTGTTTATCGACGAAGCGTCGATAAACACTTCTCGGCGATTAAGCCCGGAATTATTTCCGCCTATCAACGAATAGAAACGCTCTAAGCCCTCGCCCTCGCCGCCGATTAACGCTACATTCTTTTCTGTGCTTGTATTGTAGACGTAATCACTTGAGGTCAGGTTGTCATACTCTTTGCTGAAGATGAGCGGAACATTTCCGGCTGTGTTGTTAATCGACCGGTCGATGCCGGCATATATGGTATATAAAAATTTTCCACCGATTAAAAGACATTTCGCTGACATTCCATATTCTTCAAGCACACCGTCGGTGTAAGTAAGTAAATTTTCGTATGACACTTGTTTTTCGGCAGTTTTGCCGTCCTCGCTAACAATCACCTGAGGAAAGCCTTTTGCGCTGTTTAATTTCAAAATCGAGATATTTCGTTTGTCATCAAATTCACATCGAATTGCATTCGCTTCAACAACTTTTCTGACGGCTTCTTCTACGTTGCCGCGCAATATTGTTGCAGTATTCGTTGTCCCGCTCAAGTTGTATATCAACCGACGTTCGAGAAGTGATTTTGCGAAACGACCGCTTGCCGTGAGTGTGGCACCGTCTTCCGCGCTTTCGGTTATTTCGCTTTTTTCAATAATTCCGATTTCGTCATTGTCCGGACGTGTTATATATCGCCCGATTTTTAACAAATCAATATAATCGTATGTTGCCGCCGTGTGAATTTCAAAATCGCCTACTCCAAAATAAACGGAATGCCATATTATAGCCGACGCTGTATCTATAATGCCGATTATCCTCGTATCCGCTCCGCGGATTTCTACATATTCAATCATTATATGTACCTCTGCTTATATATAAGCGAAAAAGACATATTTTCATTATTGTCGTCATCGCTGTTTATCGAGAATGTGTTATCACCCGGCAGAAGCTGGAGCCAAGTGGAGCGCGGCTTTATTTTTTCATATAGATTTGAGCCTTTATACATGACTTTTTTGTTCTTTTTGTGTGTAGTGATTATAACTTCTTCGCCGGAGTTTAACGTAAACGGGTTTCCGTCATAGCCTACGCCGAAGAAGCCGCCGTATTCGTCGTATATAATCGGATTTGTGACAGTATTGTGAGCAAAAATGCGAATTTCAAGCCCTACGGTAACATCTCCGTGATTTCGGAAAGATTTTGTGCGAATTGTGTCATATTCGCCGAGCGGTATTCCCGTTTCAGTGAAAAATAACATATCGGCAGGGCTGTCCGTGAAGTAATGCAAATCAAGAGATTCGCTTATTTCTCTGATTGCCTCTTCAAAATCTTCCCAAAACGGCTGCTCACAATGCAATGTTATTTGCATGACCGCAGTTTTCGTCCATCGTGGCATTTCAATTGATTCGACTATGCCGTTTATAACAACAGTGCGGTTGTTTTGCGTCCACATAAGCTCGCCTTGCTGCTTTAATTTTACAACTTTTAATATTTCACGCTTTGCATTTTCGACGTCAACGCTGTCTCGGATTTGCAAATCAATAACAATCGAGCGCGGATTAGCTTGTATATTGTTAACCGTGTCGCCGTCCACTCCGCCGATAGCTGAGCTTGAAATATTGGTGTCGGCAGTGGTCATTCCGTCGATGTTTGTTACGACGAAGAGGGGATTGTTAACAAGCGGCATTGTTTCGCCTGTTTTGGAGATAAAATCTAATTTTAGCATTATATCGCACCCGCCTTGATAAGCCTTGCCGCAGCATAAAGCTGTTGCTTTGATTTGTATTTTTCAACAGGGCTTGTGTAAGCCTGTTTATAATTATTAGTCTGATATACTGTCAGTCCGCCGCCGCTTTTTGCACCATTCGCATTTATGTTGACACTTGCATCCTCGGAATTCAATGATTCGCCTATCTCTCTATTTACCGCTCCGATGTTTTTTTTGAAACCAGAACCAATGCCGAGCGCAAGATTTTTGCCGATAGCGTTTTCCATAACATTTGACAATAATTCGCTTATTTTTCCATTTACCGCTCCGATGTATTTTTCGAACCCAGTACCGACGGCGAGCACAAGATTTTTGCTGATTTCTTCTTCAATAACCTTTGACGGAGAGTGAATGCCGAATTTCTCTTTAAGACCGCCGACAATGCCGTTGAACAACTTTTTAACCGCATTTCCTATCGCGGTCATGTCAAGCAATCCCTCAAGCATGCCTTTCAGCATATTTCCGCCTGTTTTCATAAGCTCGGGAATGCCTTTTACAAGCCCGTCGGTAATTCCTTTTATAATGTTTGGCATCTCTTTACTGATTGAAACAATTATTTCTGGAATCGCCTTTATAATTCCGAAAAACAGCTGAAAAGCGGCATTCTGCAACATTGGCAAATTCGACAGCAAAGTTGATATTATTGTTGAAACGATTGAAGGCAATGCATCAACTAATGATGTTATAATCGTCGGCACAGCTTCTACGATTGCAAGCAAGAATTGAATTGCCGCTTTAAGAAGTTGCGGATTTGCAGCGACAAGAGAAGTTATAAGTTCAGGCACGACCTGCATTATAGCTTCAACAATCGTCGGCAGCATGGCGGTTATCGAATTTAACAATGAGGTTATAATCGTTAAAATCGACGTCAATATCTCCGGTGTCATTCCGACTAATGAAGTTAAGACACTCGGGAGCATGCCGGTTATAGTACTCGTTATCTCCGGAAGTATTGTAACAAGACCTTGTATCAGACTTAGTGCGCCCTCAAGCAATGGCGGCAACAATTGCTCAATTAACGGCGGAATTTGAGGGATAAGATTTTGAATTATCGAAACAATTCCTTCTGCCGCAACCGAAATTTTTGGGAGCACATTTTCGACCACGGTTCCGACGCTTTCAATCATGTTTGTTACGAGTACGTCAAGATCCGCGTTTTCATCGGCAAGACCTGTTAAGAGATTCTGCCATGCACTTTTCATCGACGAGATTGAGCCTTGAATTGTTGTGCTCGCTTCTTTCGCGGTCGTTCCGGTTATGCCCATCTCTGTTTGGACGACGTGGATTGCGTCCACAATATCTGCATAAGAGGATATGTCATACTTTATGCCGCTAATTTTCGATGCATCTTTAAGAAGTCGTTCCATCTCTTCTTTAGTGCCGCCATATCCCAGTTTGAGGTTGTCAAGCATTGTGTAATTTTGCTTGGCGAATCCCTGATATGCATTCTGAATAAGTGACATATCCGTGCCCATCTTGTTGGCATTGTCGGACATATCCGTAATTGCCATATCTGCATACTTTGCGGCTTTCTCGGTATCGCCGCCGAGGGACTGAATCAAGCTTGCGGAAAAGCCTGTTACCGTCTCCATGTACTCATTTGCGGACATTCCCGCTGTTTTATACGCATTGTCCGCCTTTTTTTTGACTTCTGCACTTGCACTGCCAAAAAGAGTATCAACGCCTCCGACAAGCTGTTCATACTCTGCATAACTTTCAACCGCTTGTTTGACAAGTGCTCCGACCGCCGTCGCAGTAGCTCCGACTGCCGCTAATGCTACTTTTGCGGCCCCTTTGGCTACTTCACCGAGTTTTGAGAACTTACCGCTTGTCTCATCCGTTGCGTTTCCGGCTTTTCTTGTTTCATTTCCCAAGTCATTAAGAGCCGTCGTCTGTTTTCGAAGCTCGACTTCGTTTTTATTTAAAGCAGCTGTTTCGTTGTTTATTTTCGTGCGCAAATCAACAGCCTGCTTGCTCGTCGGGTCCAAGCCGTTTGCAATCAAGTTGTTGTATTCATTCTGTAATGCATCAACCTTTTTTCGCTGAATTTCTGTTATTTGATTTAACGATTTGATTTTTGCATTTAATCCGGTTTCGCTTTTTGTCCAATCGTCAAGGCCGGCGGCGGCAGCACGAAATTCACTGTTGCTCTCGCGAATCAGTCTGTTTGCTTGAGCGAGTCCGGCTTTTAAATTTGTAACATCAATGTTAAATGACGCGCCCAAGCGTTCATCATTTGCCATAATTTTCCCCCTTAAATACTCGCCCAGAAGCTGTTGGCTTGTTCTTTATCGTTTAACATCTTATCTTCCTGCTTACTTGCTTTACCGCTTTCGGATAAATAATTTATAATCATAATTACTTCGTCAACATCTTGTTTCATAATTTCAAAAGGTGTAACGCCGAAGCTGCCGGCAAGAATAAATGTTGTTTCCATAAGCCCTTCGAATGGACTTTTTGCGGCGGCTACTTCCCCGCCGCCGTCGGGTTTTTTGAGCTGACAATCGACCTGCCTTTTCTTATGAGCTGATTAAACAGATTTATAACGTCATCGCCGCTTGCTCTGTTAAGTTCATCGTCAGTCAGCCCTATAAACATGCGTTTGACAAAGCTGTTAATCATTTCAAATTTTTCGCGCACATCCATATTTTCAATTTCGTCTGAAGCCTTAACGGCTTCTATATAAAAGCCCCACGGTATCGCGTCCGTCGCATATGTTTTTTCAATTTCATTATTTTTACAATAAATGTTAAGCTCATATTTTGCCATGATTTTTTCCTCCTAAAATAACAAAGCGGGCGTTCTCGCCGCCCGCTTTCAAAAATTACACACTTGTTGCTTTTTCTATTACTTCGCTCAAGTTGTCGGGCGTTACAACCTGTTTTGTCCAAGAAGCATCTGCTTTAATTTTGGTTGTTGAAGTGTCAATTCTTACAACTTTTGCCGCTTTATTTCCGTTTGTGAATTTAAACTGCGTTTTGTACGCCGTAAACGGCAATGTCATGCCCGACGCATCGGTGCTGCCATTCTTTGTCTTGGTGCTTTCTTCAGCTCCGCCGTATGAGCATTTCAGGAACCAAAAATACTCACTTGTTCCGTCGGTATAATCTTTTTTTCCGCTGATTGCGAAATACTTTTCATGAGCTTCGCCGTCGTCCATTATCGCGCCGGTCGTTGTATCTATGCTCTTACCTTCGAGCCAAGCATTGAACATCGCACGGATAGCCGCTCCGACGATTTCCATTTCAGAAGCGTTTTCTTTTCGCACTTCCGCATAAAGTGCGTTGTCAAAATACACTTGTGTTTTGTCAACCGATTTCTTTATTTTCAGCTCCCCGGCAGGGATAAGCTGTTCCGGCTTCCCGGCAGGAGTATAAGCTTCTGCACTGTCGGATATTTCGTCGATATAGATTTCGGACAATCCGCGAAGCAAGCCGAATTTTTTGTCTTCCATATTCATCCTTCTTTCCTTAATATTCCGGAATTATAAAATCCATAGCCCATCCAGTATAGGTAGGCTCGTCACTTGGGACATCTTGCCCTTTGCCTAATGGAATAAAACCGTCTTTTTTTAAAACAGCGCGGATTTCTTCCGGCTTAGTGTTTACAATATTTGCGTCATTGCTGTACAATATCACGCTGAATGACCATTCATACGATTTCGTTTGATTTTCAAAATGCAGGCCGTCGGATGTACTGCTCGTCCAAAACGTAACGAATGTTTCAGGATACGGCTCGTTCGGATTCATCGTGCCTTGCAAGAAAAGTGTTTTGGCTTCTTCAAATCCGCATTTTATGAGAGCATCAATTAGTTTTTGCTTCATTTTTTCAAGCCTCCCAAAATCTCTTTGAGCGTTTGTTGCTGTGAATTTTCGATTTTCGATTTTGCCTTTTCCTTTGCATTCTCAATGAAGTGCCGAGCTTTAACCTGACCGTGCTTTGTGCGGCGCGGTGTGCCGTAATTCAAAAAGATAGCCTTATATGCATCAGACGGCTTTGTCGGGTTGTACTCACCTTTAACAAAGCCGACGCGTGCCGTATATCGATTGCCATCTTTTTCGACTTCGGGCGACGGCATACGGTTAATTAAATCGCTTTTCACATTTGCCGAGCGCATTTGAGCTTTTAGTTCTTCGTCCATCAGCTTTGCCGATTTTTGCATACATTGATTTGCGGCTTTGTCAATTGAACCACCGGCTTTTTCAATCGCCGTAAGCATTTCTTCAAATCCGGTAAGTTTTAGTGTTATCGGCAAATCAAGCACCGCCTTTTATTCTGCGAATTTTGAATTTCAAAAACATATTTCGCATTTCGATGTTCTCCGGCTCGCCCAAGATTTCATAAATCGCACCCGTTTGTAATAGGACTACTCGGGTATCGCTTTTTATGTCCGGGCGATACCGGCATACGATTTGCGCTGTTTCTTCAATCGACAAAATTCCATTGTCGATTTTTTCGGTTCCGCCGTATGTTTTGAAATTTGCCATTACAATGCCGTCAACATCCTTGTATGACTTTTTACTTACGCCGTATGACTTTTGACTAACGCCGTATGACTTCGTTTTAACCGGCTTAACCGGCTGCTGCAATTGAATTGCAGTCGTCATTTGTGCGGCTTCCGACGGTCTATACATCTTCGTCGCCCCTTCTCAAAGTGAGTTGAACCAGCCTTCGATTGTAATAATCGCTGTGCTTGACGGTGCCGCTTGAGAAATTCCAGATATCATTAATTCCGCATGCGATACAACCGACAGCCGCCGCGCTTTTTGCAACATTTTCCTTAACGCCGGCATGAATCATTTCGTCGAGCACTTCTTCAATGTATAATTTAAGCTGCTCGTCGTTATAACTTTGCGTTGCGTTGCCGTATAAAGCATATTTCACTTTTGCAAGCCTTTCGGCTTCTGTCAATTGCATCACATAAACCCTTCCTTGTTTAAATTAAGTCCCAGCAACCTTGCCCTTGTAGGTGTCGGGCAAATTTGCTGCGATAAAATTAACAACCTCGTCGACGGTGTTTCCTGTTACTTTTGCGACACTTGCTGCGCAACCGAGCGCAACAGCAAGGGCTTTTAATGCGTCAATAGTTCTCATTGTTTATACGCCTTTCTTAACGATAACTACACCGTTAGGGTCGACAAGCTTTCCGTCGGCGATGAGAATGACTTTGTTTTTGATTTCGTTGTTGTCATTGTCTTCCCATTTTACGACTTTCATTTCAAGATTACTGTTAATTGCATAATCGTTCAGGTTTGCAAAGATGGCAATAACATCACCAGTCGTAGCGTTACCCGTTGCACTATCCCAGTCTTTTATTACTTCTGGTTCAACAATTTCAACCTCCTTGCCGCCAAAACGGTATGATTCGCCATTTTCAATTCCGTAATTAACGCGTGCAATCGGCTGTCCGTTGCTGTCGACCATTCCATCTATATACCCGTCAAAGGTACCCTGAGCCATAATGAACGAACCGCTACGATAAGCGGAGGGAATTTTTGCAAAAACTTTCTTCTTCCACGCATCCCATTTAACGACGTCAGCAGCAGCAAGTGTAACTACTTGTGATGTAGGTACTCGGCTATCCTTGGTGATTCCTAAGGGTTCGCCCGTACCGCTGCCGGAGATTATTGCAATATCCCAAGCTTTCGCAATAGCCTCCATTGCAAGCGGAATAAACATCTGCTGGAACATTTCAAGCGTTGTAACATTTGTGAGCAAAGTCTGCGAAATTTTGCATTCCAAACCATAATAATTAAATGTAACAGCTGTATTAGACGCTATCTTCTGTTTGTCACTTTCGCTTGTTGCGGTATTGGCAGAAATCCACTTAGCCTCCGGTTTTAGCGACAAAATCGGAATTTGCACGCCGCCCTGTACGTTAAGTTTACGAACCTTTGCATACAAATTGCCGTAATTTTTAAGTCCGACAACCATTTCATTAAGAATTGTCGTGGGGATAACTGCGCTTGCATCTGTTGTTTTGGTCACTTCATCCTTGCGCATTTCAGCAGGAATTTTAACGCCCCTGCAAACAAAGTCCATAAACGCGCGGCGGTATTCCTCCGTATCATAACGGTCTTTAACAGCAGACGGTTTTTGATCCCTCATTTTAAACGTTGCAATTGGGTCAAGCTGTCGAGAGTTGTCGCCCTTATCACCTGCGTCGGGCCCATTGGATGCGGGCTCGTCAACCTGTGCGAGCATTTCTTCAACTTCGTTGATCTCTTCGCCAAGAGCTTTAAGAGTTTCGCCGATAGCGGCGCGCTCTTCTTTGTTCTCGCTCTCAATCATTGATTTGTTAAGAGCGTCACGCTGCTCTTTTTTTGCGTTTAAGAGCTTTAAGAGTTTTTCTTTCATGTTCATTACCTCACTTTTTGTACATTGTAATTAAAGTTTTTGCCTTGTAATCAGGCTTCGTTTTTTTTGCGTTATCCAACGCGATGCGAGCCCTATCCAGTGCTCGGCGGTCACTATCCAGCGAACGGCTATCTATGTTAGTTCCCCCATATGCAGGGAAGTTAACAGCTGAGACTTCGATAACTTTATCGACCTTTAATATTTCACGAACTTTAACTCCGTCGCGCTCACTCCATCTCTGATTATCTTCTGAAACGTAAAAGCAAAAGCTCATTCCGTCCATATCGCCGCGGCTTATGGCCGAATAGAGAGCACGGGCCTGTTCGTTGTTTTCCGTGTCAAGATCAGCCTTTATATTTACATCGCCGTTATTGTCTACGAAAAGCTGCATTGTGTTAGGTTTATCACTCTTGTTATTCCGACGGCTTCGGGCAAGAGCAATGCCGTTAAAATCGTGATTCACTAAGAAGCGCACGTCGTCAAAGTTTGTTTCGTCAAACGCGCCTTTTCGAATGACCTCGATAAATTCTCCAAAAAAATCTTGTATATGTGTTTCTTGTTCACAGACAGCCGCGACGCCCTCGACGATATGTCCTGTGTTGCCATCATCAGCTCCCGCAGCTCTGAATTCGGCGGTAAAGCCGCGCTGCAAAAAATAATCGTTTCTTTTTTTACTCATCGTTTTTTTCCTCGCTTTCGCCTGTGCTTGTCGTGTCTATTTCGTTATATCCTCTCGGCATTACGTCGCCGCCCTCAATGGGTGCATATCCAAGCAACTCTCGGGCTTCGTCTTTTGTGAATATGCCGGCAGGCAGCCCAATTTGCAATGCCGTCAATTTATTTTCCATCGACATAAATGATATGTCGTTAGGATATAGGATTATCTCATTACCGAATGCCGCCTCGCGTTCAGTAAAAAGCACTCGCGACATAGCCTGTCCCAAGCTTTTTATGTCTGCTTCGAGTGCGTGCTCGTAATAAGCTTCTTTTTGTGACTTTGTATAATCGCCGTTAAGTATTGGGAGGCTGCACCCGTTGGCGCGCAAAATTGTATCGTAAAAAAATTTGAGCGTGTCGGCATCAACAAGCTTTACATCTCGCGGAATGTTCACAAATTCGCTTGATTGGTCCATGACAAGTAGTCCGCTCTTATTGTTTATAATATCAGCCTCAAATTCTTCGCGTTTCTGCTTAAGCTCATCCGTTTCAGCATATGTATTTACCTTTATCGCCGCATTTACTTGGCAAGAACATTTAACCGCTTTTGCGATGCTCTGCGTCAATTGGTCGTAGCGTTGAAGCATTGTTAAGAGCCCGGAGTTGTCATCGCCGCCGAACATTCCGCCGCCGAAATAATCATTAACTCCGTAATCTTTTCTCCAATGTATAACGCTATCTGCGGGAAGCGTTATTTCATAACCGTTTGCGAATCTCAAATTTAAATACAAAACGCCTGCTGCGTCGGTCATATATTGCGCTTCAGACGGCTTCAGCGGATAAATCCCCGTGTAATATTTTTCGCCGCCTTTTGTCTTATAAGATGTCGGATAAATAAACGTGTTTTTTGTGAGCTCAAGCAAAATTGTTATTTTTTCCAAAAAGTCAGCCATGGTCATGTACTCATTCGGCCTTTTCAGGACCTTTGCGATGCTGCTATCGCTCACTACCGACTGTTTACCGTTAGTTGTCCGAATATGTCGCGGGTCGAGTTTTTTGAACTCATTCGCTTTACAGCGGATTGATTGAACTATTATGTCAGAAGCGTAAACGCTTTCACCGAAAGAAGAGTAAAACGGTGCATATCCGGTCTGCGTCGGCGCATATGTCAGCCCGCTTTGTTTTTTCTTTTTCGATTTAAACAAATTTAATAATCCCGTGTGAATCACCCCTATTTTATTGCGTTTTGAAATTCCGAATTAAACTTTAAAAGCGTTGCGTAAAGAATTATAAAAACAACCGCTCCGTCAATTCGTTTGCTCGCCTGTCGTCTTATACAACTGTAATTTCCGTGCCGGTCGATATAGCAGCAAGCATTGCCCAAACACCAAGCGTCGACGGGATTGTTTCCGTAATTTATGACGTGATTTTCAAAATCACGCTCAACCCATTTCATCGGAGTTGACATAACTTTTTGATTTATGGGTTCACGCATAGTCGGGCTTAAATCGTCTATGCTCTTTTCAAATTCACGAGCGAATGCTTTGTCGTATCCGCATTTTAAAATGCGTATGTTATAAAGGTCTTTAAGCTCTGAGATATAGCGTGTTACATCAGTTAAATCGATGATGCTTCCTTTACTTATCGTCATATATCCTGCTTGCGCCCATTCTTCATAACGAGCACCCGCGCTCTTGTCTGGGCTGTCGGTCAATTTGCTTTCCGGAATCCAATAATGCGAAAAAACATATTTTGTGTTATCGTTTGGACGCATAAATAAGAGCTTTAAATTTGTAAGGTCTGTTGTTTGCGAACAGTCAAGCGCACCCAAACAAAAACAGCCGCGAAAATTTTCAAGGCTTTGTTTTTCTTGCAAATACATAAAGTCTTCAGAACGAAGCCACGCCTGCGCACTGTTTTGTTTGATGTTGAAATCTTTACAAAGCAGATGTAATCGTGCTTCTTTATCAGTCCGAGCAAGGTCCACGTCGCGGCGGAGTTTTGACATTTTTTTAACGCCGTATCGCAAAGACGGATTCGACTTTTCCCAGCTGCTCTCGTCTTGCCAAATTTCTTGTTCATTGTCTTGTTCATAAAGAAAAGGCAAAAAGTGTATATCTTCTTTTTCGCCCTCGATAACTGCCTTTGCGTGCGATATCTTTTTATCAAGAAAGCAACCATCACGGCTGAAGCCTTGCGTTGTGCAAGTTATAAATAACGGATCATCTTTTGTTGACATACCGCGCCAACAAGCTTCGGCTATTTCACTGTTACCGTTCTCTTCGTCTATGTCGTGAGCTTCGTCAAGGTACGTTTTTGTATAATTGCCGCCGTCTTTGTTTTGCGTTTTGCTCGACATTCGCGAAATGATGATGTTTTTTCTGTCGTTTCGAATTTCGACTAAATTTCGGCTTGTTATAGCCTTTTTCGGGTCCAGCCGGTCACGCATTCCGGCGATTTCTCGCCATATATATTTTGCTTGTCTATCATCATTTGAAGCGCAGCAATCTTCCGAACCTCCGGTCCCGATAAACAAATCGGTATTCCCGTCGCCGGCCAACATTGTGCTTTTGCCGTTTTTTCTCGCGATTTCAAGGAGCACTTCAACAAAGCGACGTAGTTTTGTATCACTCATTTTGAAAGAGTAAACAGTTTCCCAAAATGCAAGCTGCCACGGCATAAGCTCAAGAGGCTTTCCGAAATACGGATGTTTGCTTTGCAGACATAACGTTTGCATAAATTTAATTCTTTTATGCGCTTCGTCCGTATCGTAAATATAAGCCGGGTTTTGCAAATCTTCGATAAGATTTTCAATTTCTTTTTTCATCCAATAGCCGGCAATAACGTGTCTGCCTTGTATTAGGTAATTGTATTCTTCAAGATAAGTCATTCGAATTCTGCCAATCTTGATAACAGATCATCAGCCGCCGATGTTTCGTTTTGCCGCAGCTGCCACAAAATCATTTTTAAATCCGCCTGATATATCTGTTTCGTCTGCCTATAAGCCTTATACATCGCCGCGTTTGTTTTCGTCTTTGGATTGTCGCGGAATTTACGCAGCATTTCTTCTTCGTAGACTATATCTTTCAGTGCAGGTGTCAATATAGCTTGTATGTCATCGGGCAAGGCCGAAATGTAACTTTTCAATTCTTCAAAACGAGTCATTTTTCAGCCCCCAGTTATAATCTTCTTTAATGTTGTTTTTAGAGTTTTCAAAAGGTCCTATTTTTTCAAAAGTTTCGCCAAAAACTTCCCGATTTCCAAAAAATTGCCCCGTGCGAAAAGTAGGAGGGGCGCACAGTATGGAAGACACCCAATTTCCGGCGTGACCGGGGGGATATCTCCGGGAGGAAACGCGGTATTATTTGCCGCCGCGTTATCGGCACAAAAGAAAAGGAGATTTTATTTATCAAAAAAAGCATTACGCTTCTTGATAATCGATAAACCATTTATCAATATAACTCTGCCACTCCTCACGCTGTGTTTGCGTTCTTGTTTTGTCAGAAGCCAAACGCTTCAAACACGTCTCTTTGTCCGTATCAATGAATATAGGCTCCGCGCCTAAATCTTTAATGCGATTGTTGCGCGGAGTTTTGGCCGCGCCGCCGTCGATTATGTACGCGCGTTCCCAATTGCCGAAGCGGTTCTTAATCATATCTAATATTGTGCGCTGTACTTCGAATACATTTTGTTTTAAAGCTGTCGGCTTGTCGTATCGCTCGCCGCCCGTCAAGCACTGCCATATGCTGTCAATGTCGCAAACAATATCGCTGTTGCCTTTAACGTTATTCACAAATGTTGTTTTCCCTGAGCACGGAGCACCGTAAACGTAATACACCTTGCGCCCCGAGCCATACCCGAAGCGTTTGTGTATTTCATTATGTACTTTATGTGAGACAAGCATTATGTTTTCGGGATTTAACGAAATGGAATAATCGTTAACATTGTCAAGCGTTAACGGTACTTTGTGATGCGCGATTATGTCATATCCGTTAATCAGCGGCACGCCGCTGTATTCACAATGCACAATGTCGTATTCGTCCTTACGCTCATCTATGATTTTTGCGCGCGTTGCTTTCCAGATATCGGAGTTGTAAAACTGCGATAAACTTGTAAACATTACACTCTTTTAAGATACTTACCGGCACACATCCAGTTGCCGCTTTCTAATTGACACCAGTTACCTTGACGAGCCACGACATAGAATATCTCGCCTCTTGAGAACTGACCGACTCGGCGATACCTTACTGACGGTCCTTTTCTGACATATAACATTTTGCAAGTCATTGTGTAAGCGGTGCCTCTGTGTGACGGAGCAGGTGACGCAGCAGATACATTGTTTACGTATGTACCTTTGGCGTTCTGCACACCGCAGAACTCGGCAGGATTGATACGTGTAACCGTGCCTTGACCGGTGCGAACCTCATAATGAGTATGTGCGCCGAAGCTGTTGCCGGTATTTCCCATTATGCCGACAACATCACCGGCAGATACCCTCTGGCCCTTACGCATAGAGATAGACGCAAGGTGCGCGTAAAAGTGCCGCTTGCCGGTTGAATCGGTTATAACAACAAGGTTGCCGTAGCTCTGTGTGCCTGTTTTTGTCTTGCCGTCCCAGACGGAAACCATTGATACTGTGCCGCCCTCTACCGCGTGGACGGTTTTATTATTGTCTCCGACAATGTCTATACCGCCGTGTCCCTTTTTGGTGTTCACATTATATGTGTAAGGTTGAGTTACTCTATTGCGCCCGGAGAATAGCATACCAGCTGCATATCCGCCCGTTTCTTCATTCTTTCTTACATCGTCTTCCGTGCCATATGTAAGCGCTCTCTTCGAGTCCGACAATCCCTCAGTCGTCGGGTCGACGAGTATTCCGAGTGCAGACAAGAAGTTGACGACAAGCATTAGGATTCCCGTCAATGTGTCCTCGCTCACCTTTGGCACGACATCGAACATACCGAGGATTTGATAAATTGTCGCCAAAACAAGTGTAATCAGCGACACCACGAATGTCTTGTTCTTAAACCTCTGCTTGATGTTGATTTTCATAATTTTTTACACTCCTCTGTGATATTTTTCTAAATCGTCTATTCTATGATTAATGACCTTAATGTCACGCTCAATTACGGGAATACGCTGCGCGAAGTTGTTATGAAGCCTTACTTCGCGTGTAAGCTCTTCAAGCTTCGTGTCCGTCACAGCCTGATTACGCTCAAGCTGCGCGGTCATTCTGCGAGATGTGCTAATAGATGTTATAATCACGCCTAAGAGGGCAAGTCCACCCGAGATAATCGCGACGGCTACTGCATCACTCATTTGTTTCCTCGCTTTCATCTGCAAGAACGGACTTAGCCGCCGACCGCACCTGTGCGAGTGATGTCGCCGTGCTTAAACCCTCGGCAAGAGACGTTAAACCGTCTTTGTTTGCTGTTTCTTCTTGCTCTGTGACCGCCATTACAGCGGCTTCTTCTTCCTTGGTCATATCTCTGTATATGCCGTTGTCATACATACGCATAATTTAGCCCTCCTCAATAATCAATGCCGAGCAGTATGAATCGACTTCCCGATTTCATTTTTATAGTTTTATCGTGGACGCCGAATATAATCTCACTCATTGGATGCGGATAATTTGGGTGCCTTTTCTGTAACGAGATGTCAGAATTTACAGCAACATTATTTCCACTTAAGCCTTGAGCAATTCCATTTGTGAATTGTTGAAGCAATGTAGCGGAATATGTGCTTTTAATTCCGCTGTTTTTTTCCGTTCGCAAGAAATTTTCGGCTTCGAGCCATAAAGCGCACTCTTTGTCAGCTGTGAGAGTAAAGCCTTTGTACATTAGGTATTGATACCCGCCGTTTGTTCGTAGTGACAACGCTTTGTTGCTTAAAGCATCATTAAATTTTCCGATAAACAAGAAAAATAGTTTTCGCAAATCAAACTCTTTGCCGTTGCTATCTTGTGATAGTCTATATGTGTCAATATCTTCAGTTATAGTCACATCGCTTATAACTCTATACTTTGCCAAGCCGTCGGCATAAGCTTTAACAGCCTTGTTCTGCACCGGGTTTTCGCTTGTGTCCGATATTTCGCTGTCGATGTTCACAAGCCCGGTTAGATTAGCTGATAACAGTATCTCTTTTCCGTTTATGTAAGCCATTATGACACCCCGTATGATTTTCTGAGCAGTTTATATTTTACAAAAAGATTTCGGCAGGTTGACGTTCCAAGCCCCGATATTACGCAAATACATAGGCTCACTCCATATTTCCCGTTCTCATAACGAAAATCCTTCAAAGTTAATGCAAAAAAGCACTTGGTCATTTCTGGGCTTTCCTGTGTTGCCGAAAGCGAAGCTACAACAACATCTCTTGTCGGATCGTATTTATAATCGCCGAAGTCAAGGACGAATTCTTTAAATTGTCCGTCGCCTGTAAAATTAACATCAAATGAGGTCGCGTCAAGACTTTCATAGACGCATTGCATTGCCCCGTCTGCTATGTCGTTGAGTTCCCCAAGATTTTCCCAAATAAGCTCAATACTTTCGTTTTTTCTGTCGTCGGTAATTATATAAAGACAGTTGTTTTTTTTGCTTTCCAGCGCATTATATTCGGCTTGATTGCCAACCCAAAACATTAAGCCGGCGTTTTTGTTTTGCTCTTTAATTTTCGTAATAAATCCTGTGTCAACATCCTTTATTTTCCCGGAGTCAACCGCCTGCTGAATTGCCGCTAAGATTTGTTCTTTTGTTAAGCCTTCAACTTTACAGTTGTTTTCACTAAAAACATAATAAGTTCTCTCGTTGTCAGCCATTTTTTTCCTCCCAATCTAAATCAAAATTATTGCTTTCAGAAATCGCTTTGCGTAGCTCAAACTCTTGTTTTTTCAGCTCGGTCGTCGCATTATCTTTGTCAATCCATTTTGTATCGTAATTTCGAAGGAGCATTGCGGCGGCTGTTTCGCTCGGCGGCTGATGCCTTTTGTATTTTTCAACGATCATTATGTTTTCGCCTTTTTTGTCCTTCCTTCCGACATTTTTTTCTTCTTCGTAATCATACCCAAGGGCTTTTTTTAGCAAAGCTCCTCGAATGTCTATAATTATAGACGCGCGCCCGCGCGCAAATATCGCCGAAAACTCCTTTTTCTCTTTCTTGTATTTATAAATTGTGCTTTCGGCAATATTCAGCGCCGTTGCGATTTCTGTTATTGTCGCGCCGTTTTTAACCGCTTTTTCAATTTCGGCAAGATGCGGCTTAATTTCGGCGTCGTATTTGGATTTTCTGCCCGTCTTAGCCATATCGCACCTCTTTGTTTTAAAATCAGGTTTCTCTCTGATTTAATATTATCAAAAAGGCGTTTAACATATTTAACAACTTTCGAATTTCCTAAGATACCGAAGAGCACGCATGCACACGCCTTGTTCTGTGTTGCCGCCGCCGATATAGTCGGCAACCTCGTTCCAGCTCTTTCCGGAGATAAAACGCAAAATGAAAATTATTCGAAGTTGACAATCGGGGATTCCGTTTATAAAGCGCATGGCTTTTCTTCGTTCTTCCTGCCGCGTTTGCAGTGCCGCTCCGAGTTTTTCTTTTTCTTCGACCAGCTGTTCGACAATTGAGCTTTTCTTATCTCCGCTGCCGGGCAGATTCGTTAAAATCGGAGTTATGCGCTCGGTTTCATTTTCAAGCTCTCGTATTCTGAGCTGAAGCAATATTATTTCTTTCTCTATGTAGCGAAGATTGTTTAGCTCAATAAGTGTCATTTTTCTTTTTTCCTCCACTGTGCAATTCCGATTATTGCCAAGAAAAAATAAACAGCGTATAAGATTGCCTGTGCGTAGCTGTGATTTTTTAGATTGAAGACGCACCAAAAAGCGTTTGTGAAAATCCAAATGTAAAAGCTCCAAACTTTTTTATAGCTGTTTCCGATTGTGCCGATTATCGCTGCCGCCGTAACGGCATATGGTATGTATTGCATTTTTTCTCCTTTACCTGCTGTCTATTTCATCATAGAGTGCATTCACACACTCTCGACATTTAAGGTACTCGCCTTTTCGTATGTAAAGATAACGATTGAAAAGAGTGCAAAACATAAAATGTTTCTCGTCGCGCTCTTTTCTCGGACATTTCTTACAATAAAATCCCATCGGAACCTCAACTTTTATTTTAGCTGTGATAATCATTTTTTAACTCCCCTTATTCTTCGACCTGTCGGCGCATTGCTTCTAACAGCTTTAGGCAAGCACTGTTGAATTTGCTTTTTTGCTCCTCCGGCATTTTTCCCATTGCGGCAAATAAAGAATTGAAGTTGTCCTGAATATTTTGAATGTACACCATTGCTTTGGCCGACTCGCTGTCGGCAAGGGATAATTGCTTTTCGAGTTTATCGTGCTCGACGCCGGCTTCGGTTAAAGCTGTTTCAAGGTCCTTGATTTTTTGCGTGAGCCGCTCCGTATTTTCTTTGACTGATTTTGTCGCTTCAATAAGAGCCTCTTTTTTCGCTGCTTTTATACCCTCACTTTTTGCTTTTTCAACAATGTCCTTTTTTTCGGCTTCAAGCTTTGATGCGCTGTCGGTGATTTCTTTTTTAAGGGCAGCAATATGTGCCAGCATCGCTTCTTTCTCTTCGTCAGGTTCTTCCGCCGCCTTGTTCTGTGCCTTAGCCTCTTCAAGCGCAGTCTGAAGCAAGCTTATTTGCTCTCCCTGATTTTTTGACTTTTGAACAAGAGCCTTTATTTCAGATACGGACATTCCGTCAAAGGCATTTTCAGCAAGCTTTGCCGTGCGTTCAACCGGGTTCATCTGCGCTATAAGGTCAAGCTTGGTGATTCCCAAATTTGCATTCGACTGCAAAACCGTACTTCCTAAGCGTTCATACGTCGATATGTACGTGTAAGCTTGTCTCGGCTTAATGCTAACGGCCTTTTCAGTGTATTCTTCAAAAGAAGAGTACCCGAATTCTTCATAAAGTTTTTGGTCACGCATCTTTTTTAGATCTTTGCAAATTTCTAAAAGGGACTGCGCACAAATCTCGCCGTTCGCCAAGATTCGCTGATGCGTTTGAACGGCTTCTCTGTATATCTCGCTGACTTCATTTGATGTTTGATTTATTATCAGTTTTTCCATTTTACAACGTCCTTTCTTTTAAGCCGCTCCGGCAGCTTTTTTGTCTTTCGTTCTGTGAGAACCGGCACACACCCATTGAATCCATGTGTTTATGAATTTTTGTTCGGCGGGCGAGACTTTCCGGTCGTGGAATCCGTAATTTTGACAAATCCTATTGCCCTTGACTTCGATTGTAACAAGCCGCTCCGCAGGCGCGTTGCATTTTCTCATAAACAAAATCGTAGTTTTCCCATTCATATGGCGTTCGGCATATCCGCCTACGCAATGGGAAAGAATCTTGCCTTCTTCGATTATGTCATTTACGCCTATTGGAATTACGATTTGATATTCTCCATTTGAAAAGGCATATCGCTTTTCGAGGGCGGCATATCTTTTTTGATATTTTTCAACGGTGTCTTGGTCTTTTTTTATCACAAACGCGCCCGAAGCATTGTCATGTGCTTGTTTCAAATTTTTCGGATATATGACATCACTTCTTGCAAGGTCATATTTAAGTTTTTCGGCAAAATATATGTAATCTTTCCACCATATCGCAGTTGTGCTGCGGCTGTATTCCGTGCTTTTTTCATATTTGCTTTTAAAATTTTTTCTTTCGGCCTTTGTGAGATAGTTCAATGTTTTTTTCAAGCTGAGTTTTTGTTTTTTTACCGTCCACGCTATTTTTTCAGCCGCTTCGCCGCTATATGCTTTGCAAAGGTCAACAGCCACAGCATATGGAATGTTCGGATTTGCCGATTTCAGGATTTCATAAACTTTAAAGTCGTCTATATTGTAAAATTGTTCTCGAAAACGTTTAAATTCGCCGCGCGTCATATTGAACATGCTCTGCACGGTCGGCGCATTCCAGTTTATAAATCTCTTCATCGGCTTGCCGTCTACAAGGTTGCATACGAATTTTCCAAGATCGAGCTTTAATAACTTTTCGACATTCGGATGTATCGCCGAATATGCGAAGAACTTTACTTCTGGCGCTTCGCCGACACTGACGTATGGCTTGCTGTAGAAATGTTTTTCATACGCGACACAAAAATTTTCAATCGGCGCATATTTTAAAAAGGTCTTTTTCAGTCGGTCAAAGCCTACCCATCTGTAACCCCTGTTATAAGCGCAATTATTGTTGTACCTGAAAGTTTTCGTGAATGGCTCAATAATGGTTTTAGGCTCATACCACTGTTTTTTACACCAATTCAGATTTGCGTTTTTGAAAACTCGGACATACCCGGGTGTTAAGTAATATATCGCCGAAATGTCATATATCGGTTTTGTTTTAAAGTATCGCCCGGTGTAATCCTTGTTCGCCCACCCACATATCAGATATACAGTGTTTTGCCCCACGGGTTTAACGGCCACAAAACGGTACCATTCTTCAAGAGTTTTACAGTCTCGAACGCGGTCCTCGTTTTTCAGCTTAACTTTTCTGCCGCACTTCGGACATTTCACGATTTCGTTATGCTCAGCCTCTAAAAAGCTTCTGTCGTCCGGGGTCATTATTCGTTTAACAAATTCCTGTTCAAACTCCGCTCCGCAGGCGGTGCAGTAGCACTCACGTCTTTTATTTTTTCTGTCATCTTTGTAAAATATATACGGCGTGAAGCACTCGCTGTTAAGCAGCTTTTCGTCTTCGGCGTCAAGATTCGGAGCGTGGCGCAGTATTGCGTCTTTTGTTTTATAAACTTTCATTTTCCCGCTCCTTAAAACAAATCATCAAACGAAAGCGATATTACCTTACCGCTTTTATCGTTTTCTCCGGCGAAGAGGTCGCCGCACAAATTGATTTTCATCGACATTTCAATGTCGGCTGTCGAAAAGTAGTATTTTACGGCCCGTTTATAAACTTCGATATCAGATATCGCATTTCCGCTTTTTTCCATTATCGTTTTGCAGCAATTCGAAAGGGTCTTGTCACTCTCGTATATAGCTTGCGCGAATTCTTCGTTTTGTTTGCAAAACATTTCAAGCGTTTCTGCGACGGGCTTCGACACGGCTTTTTCTTTGTTTCCACCGGTAAAAGCTTTTAATTCCTTTTGTATTTTTTCGATTGCCTTTTCTTTGTACATTTTTTTACTCCTCTTCTTTTTGCCTCTATCAAGTTAATAATTGCCTTTACTCAAGCCCGGCTGACACGGCGTTAATTCCATTTGTGATAATCATATCGGCAAGCTCGTTAAACTGTACGGATGTGATAGCCTTAAGCTCAAATGCCATTCTTACAGCTCCGTATGCCTCATATGCTAAACAGCGGCTTTTATTGTGCAAAGCACATTCACACTCTCTTTTTAATTGTTCAAAAATAACATTTTCGTTGTACATCTTTCTTTTCTCCTTATTTTTGAATAAGCGAACGCAGGAGAGCGTTTTCTTGTTCTAATTCTTGCACGCGGCGCTTTAACTGTGCCTTTTCGCCGCTACGGCTAATCCAATTCTCTATACGTCTTAAAATCGGACTTGACCCGTCGCAGTCGGGAGCATATAGCCAATAGCCCGTATTATCGGGGTTTATGCCGACTTGTTTTGCTATTATGTCTATAACTTCTTGCGCGGCTTGATAGCGTTTGAAGAACAGATCGTTGCTACGGTCTTTCATTTTGCAAAGGGTGACAAGAGTTTCTTTATCGAGTATATCGTACATATGAGGGTTTTTTCTTTGTGCCATTGTTCCTTCGTAGCGGTCGAGAAGGTCAATCTCGCGTTCGTCTACGATATAGCGGTTGTGTGCCATTGTGCTTCCTTTCTCGCCTCTATCGAGGCGGATTATTCAAATATTTTAGGGCTGAACAGACAAGCGGGGGCTACGCCGTAACAGATGTACGCATAATTTTCGTTCACTCCGCCCGCGGAGTTGACAACCTGCGCGATGCTCTCGCTGGCCGGGGCGCAAGTCCAAGAAGTAAGAGTCCACCACCAATTATTAAAGCGCGGTACGGACTCTCTGTATTTGCGGTAAAGGTCGCACGAGAGGAGAAAAACGTAATCCTCGGCGGTGCCGTAGTTTTTCATGCCGTCGTCGGAGGTCAAATCCGATACAAACGGGAGGAGGTCGCCGCGGTTGAATTGTTCGAGGTATTCTCCATTAAGATATTTACGGAGCGAGGAGGTGCGCCAGTCGTTTTTATTGTTTTTATCGAGCGGCATTACCTCCTCGAGCAGTTCTGAAACAATGGCAAGCACGCCGCCCTGCTCCTCTCCGAGAGCGGTAAACTTAACGCCGTTATACTCGAATTGCTCGCCGGGTTTCGGGATTTTGATTTTATCTTTTTCCGCTCCTGCTGCGGAGTCGTCCTCGGTGTAGTCCTCTTCGATTTCCTCTGGCGTGAAATTCCTACTGAAAGCAAGAGCTAAAATTGCATTTGCTCTCTTGTGGTTGTCCTCTGCGTTTGTGTTGGTGGCTATATCGTCGCAAAGAGACTCAATAGCGCGTAAAATATTGTCGTTCATAACTATTCCTCTTTTCTTGAATGTTTTTATTCTTCGTCGGTAGTGTATTGCAAAATCTCTTTAAGCAGCTCTTTTATGAACTTTTCGTCTCCGAAACTCGGAAGCACGACACCGCACAATATGAGCCCACTTTTAATTGCGAAATACAGCATTCCGTCTTTTCTTGTTCTTTCATATATCTCATATCCTGTTTCTATGTCCGCAAATGGCTCCAAATATCGCGTGTTTATGTACATAATCCCTTGCGATGTCTTTAACGGCTCAAGCTCGATTCCGTTTAAACAAATCGATATTTTACTTCTTTCGAGCAAATTTTCGGTGGGGTCGATGTCTTTTACATTTACATCGAGCGTCTGAGAAAGTGCGCATATTTCGAAAAGAAATTTAGAGGCTTTTTCCTCCGGAATGTCAAACATTGTAAATATGCTTTCTTTGGTTAATTCCGGAAGATTAAACATAGGGTAAAGAGCCGCTCCGTCGCTCAAAAACTGTATATCATCCGGTCCATGATAGAGTATTATCGTTTTGTTTCGTTTTAGGATTTGCTCTATTTTCTTTAATTTCATTTTTTTGTGCTCCTTAATTCATTATTACTGCCGCGGCGATAAAAACAATAAAATTGATGATGGCTTTAATTGCGACGGCTGAAAACACAACGGCCGATATTATCAAAAAAATTGCTATGACGTAATATAAAATCTTATCCATGGCGTTCTCCTACTGGGATGATCCCGAGAATTACATAACCTTCTTTGCAATATTCAGGGTCGTTCAACAGATATGTAACCCTTACTGTGAGGGCACGACCGCTGTATGTTCCCGCTCCGCTGTCATCAAGGCTATATTCGTTCAAAATAAGAATGTCGCCGAGTTTGAAATCTCGGTCGTTTTTTCTTATTTCGAATAGTTTAAGCCCGATTTTAACATCTTCGTAATATTGAGGCTTGATTTTTAGTTCGCGTATCATTTTTCCCACCCTTTTTATTTGAGATAATTTTCAATAACGGCTTTCGCGGCTTCCCAGCCGTAACATATGGCCGTCATATATCCTTGTTCTTCGAGAGATGAAAGCCATTCAATTTGGTTTGCGGTAGGCTTGTTTTTTCCAGCTTTCATCTCAACAAATAAACCGTGATATCTTTTTTTCGCTACGGGTAAGCAGATATCCGGGACGCCGGCTCTTAGACCTTCCGAACGCATACGTGCTCCCGTATAGACGCTTCTTTTCCCCTCATTCGGGACGTGGAACAGCAATTTAAGCTCGGGATATTTGCCGCAAGCCCATTGCGCCCACTGAAAAAGGCATATTTGCTCTTCGCTCTCACTCATTGTTTTTGAGCCCTCTCCTGAAATTATCATTTTTTATACCTCCGAAATTTTTCTTGTTTTAGCTACTCATACACCCCCCAATCGTCGAGCGTCCACGGCGGCATTTCCGCTGTCGCCCGATACATAATTACCGATATGTACCAATGCCCGTTATATGGGTTTTTCCGAGCGAAGCAACGCTCGAATCGGTAGCCTTTGTATTTTCGCTCCCAAAACTCCGCGTCATTTACTCGCTCTTTTGCCCATTTTTCAAGTTGGCGATTTGACGTTCTGCCGTCTCGCCTTGACGGGTCCGGCACTCGCGGCGGGGTCATATTCCGCGAGCAGATGTACTTTTTCTTCCCTGCTTCGGGCGTGCTTTTAAGCATATATTTTGCCGCCGTTTCCGGGCCGAACCGCTCCGGCTGATAATTGTTGACGTTAACTCGAATGCCCTTATCCCACATCCTCTCCATAAGCCTGTCATCCAAGCCGCCGGTAATGAATAGGTGGTAATGATAGTTTGTCCGCCCTTTTAAGCTTCCCGTCTTATATGTGACCTCTTCAATCGTGTATGCATATTTGAACGGGCGAGATAGAACGTTGATTTTTTCGACAAGCTCTTTTCGCTGTTCTTTCAGCTCTTTCCGCTCCGGCAGCACCGATAATGCAAGCTTCGCTTTTTTCAACTCTTTTTTTCGCCGTCGTTGAACCCGCGCTCGGTAATTCGCTAAGATTTTCTTTGCTTCCTCTCTGCTTTGGGGTGCCGAAAGCGGCGTAAATGTCGGATGCATGAAATAATCTTTTTCATCGAAATTTGCGTTAACAATCCGGCAGAATTCCCGCACGGCTTTGTTTCGGTTATATTTCTCTTGCTCGGCCGTAGAGGGCTTTGTTTTCGGTTTTCGCGATGGCATTCGCCGACCGTCCGAAAAAACCGGGTAGAAATCTACGTCAAGGAGCTTGCCCGAGTAGGTTCGCTTCTCTCTGTTCATGGCCGCCCGCCTTCCGTGGCACTGTATAGGTTCGCAGCGGCGTTGTTAATTTCAAAAACGGAGTTATAAAGAGCCGTGCGCAGGTACTGCTTCGGATTTCGTATTCGATACGGCACTTCGTTGTAATGCTCAAGCACGTATATAATGTGCTCGTTTTCGATTTTCGAGAAAACAGCCTGAACATCTCCGGCCGGGCGTATAACCCCTCCGACCTTGAGCGCGTCAGCTTGCCGAAGCCTCATAACCTCGGCGATGATAACCGCAAGCTCTTCAGCTTGTAAAAGAAGCTCAACAGGGACACTGTCTATTTCAATTTGGGCTTTGATTTGTCCGAGCGTTACATCGAATGACTGATTGACTGACTGATTTTTATAAAACAAAGTATTTGTCACTTCCTTTTCTTTTGCATTGTAGCCGTTTGCGTCTTCTTTTTGTCCGAAAAGATACGATACAATACAAGGCCGCCAAACGCCCAAACGGACGTTTTGAAAATTTGACAAATACCGAATTTCTTGATATACTATTTATACATGATTTTGCTTCGGTATTTACCGGGCGGCCGTCTTGCGTTGCTGCGCAGGGCGGCTATTTTTTTGTGTTTTTTTCTAAATTCAACATGAATTCTTCGTCTAAGCCGTAGAGGGACGCTACAAGCTCAACCGGCAGCCGCTCTCTGATATGTTGCGGCACATTGACTTTCGGGGCTTTTATTCCGAATTTTTTTTCAAGCAGCGGAATAACCGCCGTCTCAAATTCGAGTCTCTCTATGTCGTTGCAAGGGCACCATGTCGGAAACCCGAGCTTATCTCTGAAACGTGTAAACAGCTTTGCGACATATGGGTTCCTTATGTTTACTCGGTAGCCATATTTGCTTTCATAAAGGAACGGACGCAGCTCTTCTCCATTCACCACGGCTTAACCTCTCGTCTCTTCGGCTTGTATGTGTCGCAATGCTCGTTTGTCGCGTTTCTGTCTCGCGGCTTGCCTTGGTCGGCGAGGCTTACGCACATTTGTATTTGCATGCATTGATTCGGCTTGTATAGGAATGCGCAAGTTTGGCAAATGCTATACGGAAAATTCGGGTCGGGAATATATTCTTTCTTTTCCGTGTCGTCATTGTGCCGAGCAATGATTCTGCGGTTTTTTGTCCTTTTATTCGAAATCATTTTTTCAGCTCCTCGCGGCAAATCATCTTAAACAAGTCGCAAGCCGATATTCCCTGACGCTTGCACGCGCGATATATTTCGCGGCAGTCGCTTTCAAATTTAATAAATTTGTCTTCGTGATAATAAGCGGCTATCAACGCCGCAATGCCTAACGCTTCAAGTGTTGTACTGATAATCATTTTTAATCTCCTTTAATTCATGAAGAAATCGCGCAGACTGTCTCTGCTTACTCGCCACATACCGCCGAGCTTTTTTCCTTTGATTTCTCCGTTCTTACAAAGCTTTATCGCCGTGTTTTCTGAACACTGCAAAAGGCAGCACACAGTTTCGATGTCTAAAAGCACGGGTAAGCTTTCCCACGAGGTTATTTTTTTTGTAAAAATTTTAACTGACATACCGTACCGTCTTCCTTTCTTCAGTTCAAATATTTTGAACTTTTACTTTAAAAAAAATCTCGGGAATTTCTGTTTCAGGAATTTCTAAAATTTGGCAGGCGCGACATATTTCATTTTGTTTCCATTGAATTTTGCTGCTCATTTTAAGCGAAACAGACCTTTCGGAAAGCCCTATAAGTTTTGCAAAATTCGCTCGTGTAGCACATTTTTGATTGATGAGCCCACTTAGCTTTGAATAATCAAACGTCATTTACAACATCCTTTCTTTTATTCAATTATCTTGAACAAGCTTATAATATCACTGCTTACGGTGTGTGTCAATACAAAAATTCAATTATTTTGAATTGTTTTTCTTTTTTTCCTTGAACTTTTGTTTATTGCGTGCTATTATATATTAAATGAGGTGATAATATGAAAATTAGTTCGACATCAGAACGATTATTGCAAATTATGAATAATCGACATTTAAAACAAGTCGATATATTACGGTTAGCGGCGCCGTTCTGTGAAGAAAACGATATCAAATTAAACAGAAACGATTTAAGTCAATATGTAAGTGGTAAAGTCGAGCCGCGACAATCCAAACTTTACATACTGGGGCAAGCACTTAAAGTTAACGAAGCTTGGCTTATGGGGTATGATGTACCGATGCATCAAAAAGGCATTGTTGAGCCTAATTCATCTTCTCAAATTAAGGTTCCAGTCCTCGGCACCGTTCGCGCTGGGCTTCCGATGGAGGCTGTCGAGAATATATTAGATTATGAAGAAATCAGCGAAGATATGGCACGACAAGGTGATTATTTTGCATTACAAATCAAGGGTGATTCAATGGAACCACGCATAAAAGAGGGCGATGTTGTTATTGTGCGCAAACAGCCGGATGTCGAGAGCGGCGAGGTTGCGATAGTACTTGTTAACGGCGACGAAGCAACGATTAAAAAAGTGCAAAAATTCAACGGCGGAATAAACCTCGTTCCGTCGAATCCGGCTTATGAAGTTAAAACTTACAGTAACGACGATATTGAATCGCTTCCGGTAAGCATTATAGGCAAGGTCGTTGAGCTTCGCGCCAAGTTTTGAATTTTTAATACGGAAAACGGGTGATTAAATGGAAATTCACAAACGTATAAAACAGAGAAAAAATGAAAATGGTTTAACAATCAATAAAGATGTGTTTTCGCTGACGTAGACGCTCAAACGCTTATTGATATTCATATTTTCACCCTCCTAAATCTACGTTTTTTAGATTTTCATATTGACACTTGCTATTTCTTTATGTGTAATAGGAACATATCTAAAACCAATATAAAAATATGGGGTGTGTAGAATGTCGCGTGAATCAATAGCAAAAGCGTTAAAACGTTTAAGAGAACAAAGCGGATTGACCGCCGATCAAGTCGGCGCTATGGTAGGTAAAAGCGGAAAAACGGTCAATGCTTGGGAAAATAACCGCGGTCAACCTGACGCCGAAATCTTAATGCAATTATGCGATATATATAATGTAGGTGATATTCTTGCGGAATTCCGCGACGAATCTTCCGAAGCGCCGTTCGCGCTTTCCGAAAAGGAAAAGGCGGTTGTTCTCGCGTATCGCGCGCGGCCTGATATGCAAGGCGCGGTCGATACTCTTTTAGGGGTTCAGGCGGGCGCGAACATTGCCGCCGACGCCGCTTCCGTTGTTGCGGAAGGGGAAAAGATTTTCGGTGCAGTACGTACCGAATCAAAATAACGTTTGTTTTGCCCGCTCCCAGCGGGAACGTATATATTTTTACGATCTATTACACATAAAGGGGATTCCACTATGAAAAAGGGAAAGAAATTTATAATCGGTATTGTTTTAATCACGATCGGCGTTGTCGGTCTTTTCGGCTTGTTTGGAAATACAGATGATAAAGCGGCGCTGGCTGGTGGTAGCGTCCTTTTAATTGCTGGCGGCGCGGCGCTTGTTTATCTTGATAAAAAGAACCCAGCGCCCGCCACAAAAAATACTGTGTCCGCTCCTGCTCCTGCGATCGTTCCCGCCGCGAATGTTGCGCCCGCTCCTGCGGCCGAAAAGAAAAGCGTTCCGGACGGCGAAAAGAATTACAATTTATTTGAAGACGTTACAGACGGTGCGGCGCTTTGCTATGAATATGAAGAATCTTTGTGTTTGTTTGACGGGGCGTTCGACCATATCCCCGGTAACGGTGGAAAGGCGCTGACGTTCAAGCAAGAACCCGAAAACCCCCACGACGAAAAAGCGGTCGCCGTGTATCTTAACGGGGCAAAAATCGGATATATCTATCGCGGAACGGTTCAAGATATGTTCAACGATTACACAAAGCGCGGCTGGCGTGTGTCCGGTTATCTCAACAAATATTCGGTCAGCAATAATAAAGCCACATACAAGATCGGCTTTTATAAGCCGCTCGATATATTCGAATCGAAGCGTTTTTCCCTCTCGAAAATCAAAAAGAAAATTGATGAATATACAACGCGTGAAGATAATTTGTTAAATTGCGACGAAGGCGACGTGCTAACTATCGAATACGAAGACGCCGACGATTGCTTCGTCGTTTTTAATGACATTTACGAAGAAGTCGGCGAATTGCCGAAGTCTGCCGCAAACTTCATAAACGAAAACGAGCATAAAAAGATCGTTGGTATTCTCGACGCTTGCGGCGAAAATGACGACGGAAAAACAAAAGCGCAAATTACGGTGTATCTTGTGAAATAAAAAGCACTCCTCGCTTTTTACCGTTCGGCAAGCGAAGAGCGCAAACAAGAGATTATTAAATTTGTAAAGCAAAAAACAAACGGAAGTGATTAAATATGCCAAAGAAAACAAACACCCGCCGCGCCGACGGCCGAATAGTCGTTCAAGTTTACGTCGGCAGCGTCGACGGCAAACGCAAATACAAATCGGTTTATGGCAAGACTCAAAAAGAAGCCGACCAAAAGGCGGCGGAGCTTCGTGCGCAGCTGCATCGCGGCGTTGATTTGATTTCCGAAAACCGCACTTTTGCTTTTTGGGCAAACCGATTTTTAATTTCGAAAAAAAACACCGTATCCGCCAGCTGGTATAAGTGCATTAGTCAGAGGCTCGATCACTTCGTACAGCATTTTGGCGAGTTTGATATTTCAAAAATTCGGCTTTGTGATGTTCAAGCCGTCCTTGATGCGTTCGCCGCCTGCAATCCGTATTCGGGTAAGCCTACATCGCGTAAAACGTTAATCGAATATACATCGATTATCAAGCAGTTTTTTAAATATTGTGCAGCTAACAGAATTATCGATCGCTCGCCGGTTGAAGAACTTTTGAACGTCCCGGCGGGCACACCTTCAAAGAGCCGCTCCGCACTTACCGCCGAACAGCGGGCATGGATTCTCGACACGCCGCACCGAGCACAACCGGCGGCTATGATAATGTTATTTGCAGGGCTTCGCCGCGGGGAGCTTACCGCGCTTCTTTGGTCGGATGTGAATTTCGATAATAAGACTATTGTCATTAACAAAAGTTACTACTCGCCGACTAAAACGGTAAAATCCACAAAAACCGCTGCCGGAAATCGCATAATACAAATGCCTGATATCCTTGCCGATTATATGCGACATATGCCTAAAAAATCAACGCTCGTTTTCCCGAACACCGTGGGCGGTTATATGTCAAATTCGGCTTGGGATAAACTTTGGCATAGTTATATGTTGTGCCTTAATAAGAAATACGGGTGCTTTATCGGCACAGCTGCCGACCGTAGAAAAACGCTGCCTTTGACGATAGACACGTTTACGCCGCATTGTCTCCGCCATACTTACGCAACAATGCTGTACGATGCCGGCGTAGACGTTTTAACCGCAAAAGAATTGCTCGGACATTCCGATATTAAGACAACTCTTTCAATTTACACACATCTTTCTAAAGAAAAAGAATCAAGCGATATTGATAAATTCAATAAGTTTTTGCAGTCAACTGCAAAACCGGCTTCGGATATCCGCTCCGCTTTTTGACTTTTCCGCTCCGAAAATCTTCGCTGAAATACGGGCAAGATATGGGCGACATATGGGGCGAGCTTTGAAATAAAAATAAAAATGCAAGTCAAATGCAAGTCAGCATTTCGCAAAAACGTTGATGTATCAACGATTTCCCGATGTAAGATAGTGGGTTCGATTCCCATCACCCGCTCCATATGAAGACAACTTACGGACTAATTAAAGTTCGTAAGTTTTTATTTTATAAAAATATAATGTTCTCTTTCTAGGAAGGAGGACATTTTTTATGCTTGAATTTAAAATTACCCAAGAACTTAAACCTAATCCTAAACTTTTAGAACTAATTAAAGACTTTACTTATAAAACTAAAAAGGGAAAAGTCAAAGTTCTTCTAAATACTAATTTGTCTTAAATGAATATGTTTTTGTGTAAATAATCTTTAAAAAAGAGGAAAAAATTATCAAAATAATTTAATACTCTTTTTATATTTTTTAGACTGTGGGAGTAAAAGTAGTGTCTAGCCAGCACTGAATTTATACTCCCGCATAAATTCTACTATGGGAATTCCCATACCCTTATTTAAGATAATTATTTAAATATTCAATCCATTCAGGAGCATTTTCTTCATTAAACAAATGATATAAAAAATCTACAACTATTTGATGCCTATTTTTAGATTCTTCTTTACCAGAATCAGTTAGCATTAAATCTTTAAGTTTTAATATTTTTTCAAAAATATGGCATACACTACTATCTGCACATTTTCTTGTATATTTTTCTGCATTCATATCTTCAATTGGGAAAATATTTCTATCAAAAAATGGTTTTCCATTTTTCATACTATAAGTATAGACTCTTAAAATACCATTTGCTCCTAATGCATCACACATATCTACATCTGATACAATTTTCCCTTCAAGAGTTGTTGGACTATGTCCTTTTAATCTTTTACTATATCCAATATTATTAATAGCATCACATACTTGTTCTTGGATATCTTTATCAACATTGCAATCATCCATAATTATTTTGGCGTTTGTAAGTTTCTCTGCATTTTCCATACCAAATAACTTATAATCATCTGCATCATGAAGTAATGCTATTAATGATACTATATATTTATTTGCATTTTCTTTTTCAGCAAATTTTAAAGATAAATCTAAAACCCTATTAATATGTTCAAGTCCATGTCCAGAGTTGTCTCCCTCTAATAGTTTTGCTACTTCATTTTTTACTTTTTCTATATGATTACTAACATTATATTTGTACATAACTTCAGAACTCCTTTTATAGACATTTGTTATTTTTGATAATTCAGAAATAGATAAAAAATCAAAAAGTTTGGTTGGATATGTAGGTCTATATTATGAATAATCTTCTTGTTTTCCAAAATAAAATTTTTTACTATCTTTTTCCACATTATATTTCATAAAATCACCTTTATAAAATAATACTATAAAACAACAAAACTTTCCATGCTCCCGTTGAAATTTAATAAGAATTCATATATAATATTTTTAGAAAGGGAGCGTTATGGTTCGTAAGCTGTTGCTTAATCGCTCCAAAAACCGACAAGCTTCAACTGAACTTGTCGGTTTTATTTTTACCGAAAACAGTAATACAGTCCAAAAACACCGCGACCTAAAGCACTCACAAAAACAAGTGCTTTAGGTCGTTTTAGGCTGTTTAAAATGCAATGGGTTTTTGGTTTTGCTTTTAACCGTTCAGGATTATTTTATCTTTAAAGCCTCGTACATACAGAGGAACTCCTTTTCGGTCTCGGATATATTTTTTGAGTTATCCTTTACATCTATATGTATTTCCGGTGTAAAGTCAAACAGCTTGTCGCCGTGGTAGCAAAGAAACTCGTGATACAGTAAGCTGTCGTCTACGGATTTCACCTTTTCCTTTTCGACATCATCAATATCAAGCGTCGCATATTTTGAAAAAATTACCTTTTGCAGCTTTTTTTCATATTCGGAAAACAGCGGAAAGTGCATTTTCAGAGGTCTTGTCATATCTCCTATATAGCTTTCGGCGCTGTCGTGCAAAAGGCAAAAAAGCGCGACCCTTTTTGAATATCCGCGTGCCGTTGCCTCAAGCGCACAGTTTACGGAATGTCTTGCCACCGAATAAAATTCGGTGAAATGACCGTTTGCCCTTGTCATCATAGAAAGAGCGTGCGCTATGTCGCGTATGTCTATATCGTCTTCGCTCGGATTTGTCGGGTCAAAGCGTATTTTGTTTATTGTTGAAATTTCGTTTTTTCTTGTGTTTGCCACAATACCACTTCCGAAGTATATTTTACACTTTTGCCGCTCCGAGTGCAATACCGATTTACATACAAAAAAGCTGCAATTCTTTTACATCTATTATATGAAAATATAGAAAGCGGCCCGTAAAGTCATATAGCTTTACGGACCGCTATGCTTATTCGGTTACGGTTTTTTCCTCGGCCTTGTCAAAAACAAATTTGTCATCTTTGACATTGCAGATATACTTGCCGCCCTTTTTCACGTTGCCCTTGAGCATTTCCTCGGACAAAGCGTCCTCAATTCTGCTCTGGATAGCACGTTTCAGAGGTCTTGCACCGTATACATCGTCGAAGCCTGCGTCGGCTATCTTGCTGACAGCTTCATCGGAGAAAGTAACCTCGATACCCATATCCTCAACGCGTTTTTGGAGAACAGCGAGAAGTCTCGAAGCGATTTCTTTGATGTTTTCCTTGGTAAGGCGCTGGAATACTATTATGTCGTCTACTCTGTTAAGGAATTCGGGACGGAAGGTGTTGCGAAGCTCACCCATTACAGCGTCCTTGATTTCCTTTTCGTTCTGCTCAAGCTCTTTTGCGCCTGCGGCAAAGCCGAACGCCTTTTGCTTCTGCGAAATGAGCTTAGCACCGACATTCGAGGTCATTATGATAATGCAGTTCTTAAAGTCAACGCGTCTGCCCTGGCCGTCTGTCAAAACACCGTCGTCAAGTATCTGCAAAAGCATATTGAACACGTCGGGGTGTGCCTTTTCAATCTCGTCGAAAAGTACAACGGAGTACGGTTTTCTTCTTACCTTTTCGGTAAGCTGACCGCCCTCGTCATAGCCGACATATCCGGGGGGCGAACCTATGAGACGGGACACCGTGTGCTTCTCCATATACTCGGACATATCAAGTCTTATCATGGCGTTTTCGTCACCGAACATAGCGGCGGCAAGAGCCTTGCAAAGCTCTGTTTTGCCGACGCCCGTGGGGCCTAAGAAGATGAACGAGCCTATGGGCTTTTTCGGGTCCTTAAGTCCGACTCTGCCGCGGCGGATAGCTCTTGAAACAGCCTCGACCGCTTCATCCTGACCGACTATGCGGCGATGAAGCTCATCCTCCATATGAAGAAGTCTGTCACTCTCTTCGGTAGAAAGCTGAGTTACGGGAACTCCGGTCCAAGAGGATACTATATCGGCAATGTCGGCGGGAGTTACCTCGTCATGGCTCTTGCCTGCCATATCGTGCCAGTTTTCTTTCTTGTCCTTAATTTCCTTATCGAGCTTACGCTCCTCATCACGAAGAGCTGCAGCACGCTCAAATTCCTGAGCATTTACAGCCGAGAGCTTTTCCGCCTCAACACTCTTTTTCTTGTCTTCGAGTTCTTTAAGGTCCGACGGAGCCGTATAGGAACGAAGTCTTACCCTTGAAGCCGCTTCATCGATAAGGTCTATGGCTTTATCGGGCAAATATCTGTCGCCTATATATCTCGTTGAGAGTTTAACGGCGGACTCGATAGCCTCATCGGTTATCTTTACCTTGTGATGAGCTTCATATTTATCTTTAATGCCCTTGAGTATTTCAATAGCTTCCTCCTGCGAGGGTTCATCAACCATTACAGGCTGGAAGCGGCGCTCCAAAGCGGCATCTTTTTCGATGTGCTTACGGTATTCCTCAATAGTGGTTGCACCGATTATCTGAAGCTCGCCTCTTGCGAGAGAGGGCTTTAAGATATTGGCTGCGTCAGCCGCACCCTCGGCGCTGCCTGCGCCTATAAGAGTGTGAACCTCATCTATGAAGAGGATAACGTCCTTGGCGTTTTTAACCTCGTCGATAACCTTTTTAATTCTCTCTTCAAAATCGCCGCGGTATTTTGTACCTGCAACCATACCGGTAAGGTCAAGAGAATATATCTTTTTGTCCTTCAAAAGCTCGGGAACCTCACCCGAAACAATTTTAAGAGCAAGCCCCTCAGCGATTGCCGTTTTGCCGACGCCGGGCTCGCCTATAAGGCAAGGATTGTTTTTAGTACGTCTTGAGAGAATCTGAATAACCCTCTCTATTTCTTTCTGACGGCCGATTACAGGGTCAATCTTACCGTCCTTTGCGAGCTTTGTAAGATCTCTGCCGAACTGCGAGAGCATACTCTCGTTTTCCTTGCCGCCGTCCTTATTGTCGGTGCCGGCGTTTGCCGTACCGCCCATAAGAGCCTTTGACACATCATTTACAATGTCCTGCATGGAGACTCCGGCGCGGCTTAAAAGAAGCGTTGCGCTGCACGAGCCCTCACGCGCTATTGCGAGCAATACGTGCTCCGTACCTACAAGCTGCTGACCCATCTGCCTTGCGAATGCAACAGAGGTTTCGAGAATGTTTTTGCTCCTCGGTGTAAAGTCGTCGGGCTGAAGCTCGGTAGGTACGCCTACGCCGATGCTTCTCTTGAGCTCTTCTTCTATATCGGCATAGGTTATATTATGCGCAGCCAGCACCGCACCCGCAACCGTGGATGTATCCGAAAGAAGGCCGAGCAATATATGCTCGCTGCCGATGTAAGTATGTCCCAAATCCTCGGCTGCCTTTACCGCCGCATTCAAGGACTTATTTGCTTTTTCCGTAAAACCGGTGAATTTGAACATAACTGTCATTCCTTTCAAATTAATTGATAAATTAACGCCGCAAAGCGAAAATTCATTTAAAGTCTTTGTCTTACTTGCTTTGCACGCTCAATGTCGCGCTCGCGGCTGTCAAGATTTTTGCCCGCCGCCGCGTTTATTGTTGCGGGCTGCATTGAAATCATAAGCTCATCGACGGTCTCGGGCTTAACATTTATAAAACCCGCAACCGCTCCGAGACGAACCTTTGATACAAGAGTCATAAATTCCTTGACGGGAAGAATCCTCGCCGATTTCAGAATTCCGTAGGCTCTGAATATCTCATCCTCGGTTTCTATGCTTTTAACCATTTCCGCTCTCGCTGTTCTCTCCTGCGCCGCAAGCTGCAGCGTTACCGTTTTGAGATTGTCAATAGCGGCTTTTTCGGAGATGCCGAGAGTTACCTGATTACTGAGGCAGTATATATCGCCCATGGGAACGCTCCCCTCACCGTAAGAGCCGCACACGGTAAGACCGAGCTTTGATACGGTTGAAGAGATAGAGCTCATCTGGCCGCACGCCGTAAGCGCCGGAAGATGAAGGAGCACCGAGGCTCTCATACCCGTACCGAGATTGGTCGGACATTGGGTAAGGTAGCCGAGACGGTCATCAAATGCGAAAACAAATTTTTCGTTAAGCTCATCGTCTATTCTGTCTGCCTCGGCATAAGCCGTTTCGAGTGAAAGACCGGGTTTCATAACCTGTATTTTAATATGGTCCTCTTCACAGAGCATTATGCTTATGCCCTCGCTGTCTGATAAAAGCAACGCTCTGCCGTCATAAGACGATGCAAATTCGGGACTTATCAGATGCTTTTCGGCAAGCGATACTATCTGCGGTTGAGTAAGAGTTTTCATCTCGATAAATTCGAGATTCTCTCTGCCGCATACAGCGTCGCCGATTTTTTTATTCAGAGCCGTTCTCGTTTTCGTATCAAGCTTGCATGGAAAAGGATAATCCTCAATATTTCTCGCAAGTCTTATGCGTGTGCTTATAACGATGTCGTTTTGTTCGCCTGCGCCTATATACCACTTACTCATTTTTGATTATCCTCGCTTTCCAGCTTTTTGATCTCGTCGCGAAGGCGTGCCGCCTCTTCGTAATTCTGAGTCTCAACCGCCTGCTTAAGATTTTCCTTAAGCTCTTCGGTTTTGCTGAGCTTCTTTATTTCCGGAGAAGTATTTGCCTTTTTACCTTCGTGATGGGTTCTGCCGTGGATACGCTCAAACGAGGGAAGAAGCTTATCGTAAAATGTACTGTAACAATCGCCGCAGCCCATTCTGCCGCTTCTTACGATGTCATTAAACGTACTGCCGCACTTTTCACAGCGGACTATACCGTTGCTGAGAGCGCCGACCGTTGCCTCGTTGAAAAACGAGCCGAGCATATCTGAAAAGTTGAAGCCGAAATCCGGGAAGACGCTGTCATAGCCGAGAGCGCGTGCACAATCGGAGCAAAGATGAGCTTCCGTGGCCTCGCCGTTTACAATCCTTTTGATATGTGTAGTTGCCTCATATTTACCACAGTTTTGACACAACATATAAATCACTCCTTATTTCATAGATGAAATCAACATTTGCTTAAATATATTCGCCCTAAGCTTATCGCGAAGCTCGTGCGGCACATCGTGATACGACTTATCGGCGGTTGCCGCCAGCATTACCGCCGCCTCTTTATCCTCCAAAAGCCCTCTGTCGTGCAAATTCACGATATGTGCGCGACAGGATCTTTCATCAATATTATTTCCTATCGAATTGATGAGGTGCATTTTCAGAGTGCTGAGATCGTATGTGGCTCTGGTTATCTTGATATAACCTCCGCCGCCGCGGCGGCTTTCTACTATATAGCCGTGCTCCGGCGTAAACCGTGACGAAATGACGTAATTTATTTGGCTCGGTACGCATCCGAGCTGCTCTGCCAAATCATTGCGGCGTATTTCGGTAGTTCCGCTGTCGGAGAGCATATCAAGAATCATACCGGCTATTTCCTTGCTTAAGTTCATTTGTTAATCACTCCGTCTTTTCCGATTGTCAGAGGACTTTTACAGTACCCGGCTCATCGCCTAATCTATTTGACTTTGACTATCTTTGACCTTTGACATTTTCTATTATATATTTTTCGTCTTTTTTGTCAAAGGTCAAAAAAGGTCAAATTTAGTTTTTGCGAAGATGAAAATACATATTATCTCTTGTTTTCTTTAAGTTACTGCTTTTTTTATACTTTTTGCTCATTTTTCATTCCGAGGCTGACTCTTCACTCATAATTCAGGCAAAAACGAGCCCAAAAGCCCTCTGTACCGTCAATTTCACGCCTCCCCTCCTCCTGTTTCGCGAAAGTTTAAAGGTCAAATTCTTTCTCAAAGGTCAAATTTTTTTGACTTTTATACTCACAAAAATATATTGTATGCCGAAACATCGAAAAATATTAACACAAGCTTTGCCGTTTACATAATATGTATTGAAGGCGGGCAAAAGCCTGCCGTTAAATCTGAAAGGAGGATATTGGATGAACTGCTTTGGCGGATGCGGCAACAACGGTCTTTTGATACTTGTCATCATCATAATCCTGCTCTTTGCGGACGGTAGCTACGGCAAGAACGGCTGCGGCTGCGGTAATGACTGCGGTTGCGGTAACTCAGGCTGCGGCGGCTGCGGGTGCGGCTGCTAATCGGTAAAACGGCACAGCCGAAGATTCGGCATACGCGGCCGCTTATGCGCAAAAATCCGACCGTATAAAAGCCGAATCTTCACCGATAAAAAATCCGCCTCGGGAATCCTCCCGGGGCAGATTTGTTTTTAAATGCACAATATACAGTTTTTTCACAAAAGCCGCTATTTAACGGCTTCGGCTATATTCATAAGGCACCTGTACCGATACTGCGGTGCGTTTGCCGCAAGGTATCTTTTAAGCTCTCCGCACAGCGCACCGTTTATTATATACTTCTTAATAACAAAACCGCGGCGCACGGATTTTGTCAGATACATGGAATCTACAAGGCTGAAGTTGTTGAGCAAGAGAAAAACGCCCTGTTGATATTTCATAAGGTCGTTTGTGGGTATGTCAATCAGCTTTGCTACGGGCGACATACTGCTGCAAAGCTCCTCAAGCTTTTTAAAATCCTCCCTCAGGGAAAGCTTCGGCATAAACCCCCTGTTTTTCCTCTTTTCCGTAAAATATTTTATCGTCTCTTCGCGGAAATCGGTGTTTACTATGTTAACATTATAATTTCCGAGCCACTCATTGACCTCGTTCATATCTGACGAGGTATCATCGTCGCCTATGTCCTCGGCTGTATATATAACTATATCGCTGTCCGCCGTTTCTCTGCCCTTAATGGCAAACGAGAGGGCTACGTAAATACATTTTGTAAAGTCCACAAACGGGCTTATGTCAAGGTAATGCTGTGCAAATGCCGTCATATAATACATACTGTCCTTAGACGGTTCGCCGTAGAGAGTTTTGTATACCGATATAAAATGTTTTCTTGAACAGTAAAAATCAAAAAGCTTTTTACTGTCAATATTAAAAATCGAACCGCCGTTCATTTCCTCTATTACGTCTTCATTCCGCAGGAGAGTAGGTATGAGCCTTCTCGTGCGGCTCTTTATTCTCTCGCCGCGATAATAGAGCTTTTCGCCGCTGTTGTAAGGCTCCAGCAGTACTCTGCCGAAATCGTCGAATGTGTCTATTTTAATTTCGGACACATCGAAATTGACATCGAACGCATCCTCTAATCTGTCTTTTATTCTCGTCCCCATTAAACCCTGAGGCAAATTTATGTCTTCTATCTTCAAAGCAGCATCACCGTACCCCGACTTTTATTACAGTATAACATAAAGCGCATTGTTTTGGCAAATAAAGATAACCTTCGACAATATTTGTGTTATTACACACACAGCACAAAATTTGCACAAATAAATATGTAATTTTTTTGAGAATTTACCCTTTTTTTCAATTAAAATGAGGTTTACATAATTTCATAAAAGTGTTAAAATTACAAAGTATGTACAATACATCCATTCTGTTAAATATCCATTCAAGGAGGAAATATCAAATGGCAGAAACCAAAAAGGCCTTAGTCGAGCGCAAAGCTAAGACTATGGACGGTAATAATGCCGCTGCTCACGTATCTTATGCGTTTACCGAAGTAGCGGGTATTTACCCGATTACCCCGTCAAGCCCTATGGCAGACTATGTTGACCAGTGGTCGGCACAGGGACTTAAAAACATTTTCGGAACCACAGTTAAGGTTGCCGAGATGCAGTCCGAGGCAGGCGCTGCCGGAACCGTTCACGGCTCTCTCGCAGCAGGCGCTCTCACTACGACTTACACCGCTTCACAGGGACTTCTTCTTATGATCCCGAATATGTATAAGATTGCCGGTGAGCTTCTTCCGTGCGTATTCCACGTATCGGCTCGCTGCGTTGCTTCTCATGCACTTAACATCTTCGGTGACCACTCGGACGTTTATGCTTGCCGCCAGACCGGCTTTGCAATGCTTGCCGAGACAAATCCGCAGGAGGTTATGGACTTGGGACCGGTAGCTCACCTTGCAGCTATTGAGGGCAGAGTTCCGTTCATCAACTTCTTCGACGGTTTCCGTACCTCTCACGAGATACAGAAAATCAATGTATGGGATTACAAAGACCTCAAGGATATGGTAGATATGGACGCTGTTAAGGCGTTCCGTGAGCGTGCTCTCAACCCCGAGCATCCGACAATGCGCGGTTCGCACGAAAACGGCGATATCTTCTTCCAGCACAGAGAGGCTTGCAATAAATATTATGACGCTGTTCCCGCTATCGTTGAAAAGTATATGGACAAGATCAACGAGAAGATCGGCACAGACTACAAGCTCTTTAACTACTACGGTGCTCCCGATGCAGAGAGAGTTATCGTAGCTATGGGTTCCGTTTGCGATGTTGCGGAAGAGGTTATCGATTACCTCACCGCAAAGGGCGAAAAAGTAGGTCTTGTCAAGGTTCGTCTTTACAGACCGTTCTCGGCTGCAAAATTTGTTGAGGCTATTCCGGCTACAGCTAAGAAAATCGCTGTTCTTGACAGAACCAAGGAGCCAGGTTCAATAGGCGAGCCGCTCTTCCTTGACACAATCGCTGCTCTTGACGAGATGGGCAGAACAGGTCTTAAGGTTTCCGGCGGCCGTTACGGTCTCGGTTCCAAGGATACTCCCCCCGCAAGCATTTTTGCTGTTTACGAGCATCTTAAGGAGGAGACTCCCGCACGTCAGTTTACAATCGGCATCAACGATGATGTCACTCACCTTTCACTTCCCGAAAAGCCGGCTCCCATTACCGCGGCAGAGGGTACTATCGAGTGCAAGTTCTGGGGTCTCGGCGGCGACGGTACAGTCGGTGCAAACAAAGACTCTATCAAAATCATCGGTGACCATACAGATAAGTATGTTCAGGCATATTTCCAGTATGACTCAAAGAAGACCGGCGGTGTTACAATTTCTCACCTTCGCTTCGGCGACAAGCCCATTAAGAGCTCATACTATATAAACAAGGCCGACTTCGTTGCCTGCCATAACCCCTCTTACATAGAGAAGGGCTTCAGAATGGTAGAGGACGTAAAGCCGGGCGGCGTATTCCTCATCAACTGCCAGTGGGATGAAAAGGAGCTTTCTGAAAAGCTCAATGCAGAGACTAAGAGATACATCGCAAAGAACAACATTCAGCTCTACACCGTTAACGCTATCGACATAGCCGCTAAAATAGGTCTCGGTAAGCGTACCAACACCGTTTTGCAGTCTGCATTCTTCTCGCTTGCTAAGGTTCTTCCCGCTGAGGAAGCAATCGGCTACATGAAAGAAAAAGCTCAGAAGTTTATGAAGAAGGGCATTGAGATAGTTAAGATGAACGAGGCGGCTATCGACGCAGGTGCTTCCGCTTACGTTAAGATTGATGTTCCGGCTTCTTGGGCTGACGCAGAGGATGCCCCCAAAGCTGTTACCGAGCACGGTCCGGCGAAGCTTGTCAAGATGGTTGACAGCGTCATGAAGCCCGTAGGCAATATGGACGGCGACCGTCTCCCCGTATCCGCATTCTCCGAGCACGTTGACGGCACCTTCGAGCAGGGCGCTTCGGCTTACGAAAAACGCGGCGTTGCCGTTATGGTTCCCGAGTGGGACGGTGCGACTTGTGCTCAGTGTAACAAGTGCTCTTATGTCTGCCCGCACGCTACAATCCGTCCGTATGCTCTTACCGCTGAGGAAGCAGCTAATGCTCCGGCAGTTGCAACAATAGTTGACAAGAAAGGTAAAGGCAAGGACGTTTACAAGTATACAATGGCTGTTTCTCCGCTCGACTGCATGGGCTGCGGCGTTTGCGTAGGCGTTTGCCCGACCAATTCTCTTAAGATGGTTGCACGTGAGACTCAGGATGCTAAGCAGGCTGCATTTGACTACATGGTTGAAAACGTTACGGTCAAAGAGGATCTTGCAAACAACACCGTTATGGGCAGCCAGTACAAGACTCCGCTTCTTGAATTCTCAGGCTCATGCGCAGGCTGCGCCGAGACTTCATATGCAAGACTTGTAACTCAGCTCTTCGGCGACAGAATGTATATTTCAAACGCTACCGGATGCTCCTCAATTTGGGGCGGCCCCGCAGGCACATCACCCTACACCGTTGATAAGAACGGTCACGGCCCCGCTTGGGCTAACTCCCTCTTCGAGGACAACGCAGAGCACGGCTACGGCATGTATCTCGGTCAGGAAGCCATTCGCAATCGTCTTGTAGAAGAGGTTGCCGCTATTAAGGACTCCGACAAGGCTTCCGAGGACGTAAAGGCTGCTTGCGACGAATATCTCGCTACTTTGGAAGACGGCGAAAAGAATTCCGCAGCAACAAAGAAGCTTGTTGACGCTCTTACCGCATTCGACTGCGACTGCGAGATGAGAAAAGACATTCTTGAGCACAAAGAATACCTTTCAAAGAAATCGGTTTGGGTATTCGGCGGCGACGGTTGGGCATACGACATCGGCTTCGGCGGTGTTGACCACGTACTTGCACAGAACAAGGATATCAACATTCTTGTATTTGATACCGAGGTTTACTCAAACACCGGCGGACAGGCTTCAAAGGCTTCCAACATCGGTCAGGTTGCACAGTTTGCTGCCGCAGGTAAGGAAACCGCTAAGAAGAGCCTTGCCGAGATAGCTATGAGCTACGGCTACATCTACGTAGCACAGGTAGCTATGGGTGCAGACCAGAATCAGACAATCAAAGCTCTCACAGAGGCTGAGGCTTATGACGGTCCGTCACTCGTTATCTGCTACGCTCCGTGCGAAATGCACTCCATCAAGGGCGGTATGACTCATTGCCAGGATGAAATGAAGAAGGCTGTTGACGCAGGCTACTGGAATATGTTCCGCTTCAACCCCGACCTCAAGAAAGCCGGCAAGAATCCGTTCACTCTTGATTCCAAGCCCGCTTCGGCAAGCTATCGTGACTTTATAATGAACGAGGCTCGTTATTCACGTCTTACACGTGAGTTCCCCGAGAGAGCAGAAAAGCTCTTTGAAAAGGCTGAGGAGACTGCTACAAACAGATATGCTCACCTTCTCAAGCTCAAGGAAATGTTTGAACCCGACAACAAGTAATTAAGGTTCTGACTTAAAACAAAACGGATACCGTATTTAAATACGGTATCCGTTTTTTGTTGTAATTTTTAAAATTGAGCTTACCTTTTGTCGGTCAAGCCCAAAATATAATCGGTTGAGGTGGGCGAAACACTCACAACAAACACTCTTAAAATAACATATAAGTCAAGTGCCGATGACAAGGGAGCGCAATACTTCCCGGCTGCAAGCGGAAATAAAATAATCAAGCTTACATTTGAAATAGAGAACATTTCATCAACCGACCAAATAGTAAGTGTTTACGATTTTAAATGTTATTCGGATGACGTTGCTTCATCTGCGTATTACTACGGCGATAACGGATTATCAACAACAACTCTTTCTTCCGGCAGAAAGGCTACCGGAAGTGTTTATTTTGAAGTTCCGCAGAACGCAAACTCGATAGATGTTGAATACGAAACGAACTATTGGAGCGGAAATAAAGCCATATTTGTTGTTAAATAAAGAATTTTCAATTTTGTCTCCGAAGAAATAAACAAATAAATACAAACAAATCACCGTGGAAGATTGTTCTTCCGCGGTGATTTATTTTCTGTTAAATATCTTTTCGGAAAGCTACAACTTTTGGGCTCTTTCCGATATTGTATCACACATTTCCTCTATATTATTTTCGGGCATTTCGGCAAGCATTGCGCACGCCGCCGAACGTATATCCGCTTCTTTCGGGAACACGGTGCAAAGGCACGAGCACAGCGTATTGTAATATCGTTCATACCGCTTTGCTACGTCCTCTCCGTCCTGTGTGAAACGAATTGCGCCGTATCTGTCTTTCTCTACAAGACCGAGAGAGCAAAGTGATTTTGCCATTGTGTAAACGCTCGGCTTCGTAACGCCTATGGAGCGTGCAAGATCTGTACTGCGTACCCCGCGCGGTTCCATATTAAGCTCTCTCATTGCCAAAAGATATTTGATATTAGAGGCTGAAAGTGTAGACTTTTGGCTTACCAAAATTATACCTCCGAGTACAAAAGCGGGAGACGAAGCTTGTCATCCCCCGCTTTTTCAATGTTACTTCTTTTTGTGATTGTTACAACCGCAACTGCTGTACGGGCAAGTGGCGCATCCGCCGCTGCAGGAGGATTTAATTTTTTTGCTTTTTCTGACCATACCTATAATTATGGCCGCAACTATCGCAACAAGTAAAAGCGTTATCAAAATCGTTGCGAGATTTTGTGAAAGCCACGAAAGCATTTCGCATTCCTCCTTAATACCGGTTAAAATTATTTAACTCTGACTTTTTCCGTAAGAACGGTGGATTCTTTGTACTTCTTGAAGAAGAGCATATAAACGATAAGTGCAAGCACAAGTATCGCAGCTATGAGGCCTACTACGTGAACATTGCCTGTAAATGCCGAACCGAACTGATATACCATAAGCGATACCGCATAGGCAAACAATGTTTGATAGCCTATAGCAAACCAAGTCCATTTAGCGCTGTTCATTTCACGCTTGATAGCACCGATTGCCGCGAAGCAGGGAGCGCAAAGAAGGTTGAATACAAGGAACGAATAACCGCTGAGACCCGTGAACACCTTTGCGAGAGTAGCATATACATTGCCTTCTCCGCCGTAAAGAATACCCATAGTACCGACGATGTTTTCCTTTGCAACAAGACCTGTGATAGAAGCAACTGCAGCCTGCCATTCGCCCCAACCGAGAGGCTTGAATATCCAGCAAATCGCGCTGCCGATAGCAGCCAATATCGAGCTGTCTATTTCGTCCTCCGAAAGCATACGGAATGAACCGTCTACTACGCCGAAGTAGGTTGTGAACCAAACAAATATTGTTGAAAGAAGAATAATTGTGCCTGCCTTTTTGATGAATGACCAGCCGCGCTCCCACATTGAACGGAGTACGTTTTTAAGAGTGGGCCAGTGGTAAGCGGGAAGCTCCATAACGAAGGGAGCGGGATCACCGGCAAACATCTTTGTCTTTTTAAGCATAATGCCCGAGATTATGATTGCCGCCATGCCTACGAAATATGCGGATGTTGCAACCCAAGCCGAGCCGCCGAAGATAGCACCTGCGATCATTGCTATGAACGGAACCTTAGCTCCGCAGGGGATAAAGGTTGTCGTCATAATCGTCATACGACGGTCTCGTTCGTTTTCAATCGTTCTCGAAGCCATAATACCGGGAACACCGCAACCTGTGCCTATAAGCATAGGTATGAACGATTTACCGGAAAGACCGAATTTACGGAATATACGGTCAAGCACAAATGCTATACGTGCCATATAACCGCAAGCCTCAAGGATAGCAAGCAGGAGGAACAAAACGAGCATCTGAGGAACGAATCCGAGAACCGCGCCGACACCGGCTACAATACCGTCAAGAATAAGACCGCTGAGCCAATCTGCGGCACCTGCTTTATCAAGTCCGTTTCCAATAAGTACCGGAATACCCGGAACCCATACGCCGTATGATGAAGTATCGGGAGCACCAAAGGACTCTTTATAATCCGTGTTGAGATAATTGTCAACAGCGGTCTTAAGATCAGCTTTTGTTGCGCCCGGATGCTCGGTAACTTCGAGCGTCTCTTCGTCTTCGGTCTCGTAAGTTACGTTTGCGTTATCGGGAGTCGCTGCAACGAGAGAAGCGAGAGCGTCCTTTGCGGCAGATTCATTATATTCATCGGCGCTGATGTCAATAGTGTCTTTCATTTCATCTGTGCCGTACTCGGCTATGAATGCGTCGATTATCTGGTCGCTGTCGCCGTAGTTTTCGGCAGCCTTTTCATATTTTGCGGAGCCTATTCCGAAGAGATGCCAACCGTCGCCGAACACGCCGTCATTCATCCAGTCGGTAGCTGCGGAGCCTACGGTTACCATTGAGAGATAATAAACGAGGAACATTATTACCGCAAATATCGGAAGACCAAGCCAGCGGTTTGTAACTACGCGGTCGATTTTATCCGAAGCGGAAAGCTTGCCGGCCGATTTTTTCTTATAGCTCGCCTTGAGAATGGAAGCTATATAAATATAACGCTCGTTTGTGATGATACTCTCCGAGTCATCGTCGAGCTCTTTCTCGGCCGCTTTTATATCGTCCTCAATATGGGCGAGAACCTTCGGGTCGAGATTTAACTGCTTTAAGACCTCGTCATCGCGCTCGAATATTTTGATAGCGTACCATCTCTGCTGCTCCTCGGGCATATTGTGAACGGCAGCCTCTTCGATATGAGCTATCGCGTGCTCAACAACACCCGAAAAAGTGTGCATGGGTACAGTCTTGGAATTCTTGGCAGCGTCGATTGCAGCCTCAGCCGCCTCCATAACTCCGTCGCCTTTAAGAGCCGATATTTCAACAACCTTGCAGCCGAGCTCTCTCGAAAGCTCCGGAACATTTATCTTATCGCCGTTTTTCTTAACAACGTCCATCATATTGATGGCGATAACTACCGGAATACCGAGCTCTGTGAGCTGAGTGGTCAAGTAAAGGTTTCTCTCAAGGTTGGTACCGTCTACGATATTGAGTATCGCATCGGGTCTTTCACCGATAAGATAGTTTCTTGCGACGACTTCTTCCAAGGTGTAGGGAGACAGTGAATATATACCGGGCAAGTCGGTTACTGTTATGCCGTCGTGCTTTTTAAGCTTACCTTCTTTTTTTTCAACGGTAACGCCCGGCCAGTTACCTACGAACTGATTGGAGCCGGTAAGTGCGTTGAACAGCGTTGTTTTACCGCTGTTAGGATTTCCCGCAAGGGCAATTCGCAAATCCATTAGTATGTTCCTTTCTTTCATGATTAGCATTTGCTAACCAACTGTTCTGAAAAAACGGGAGAAATGTTCTCCCTTTTATTCTGCTTCGATTTCAATCATTTCGGCATCCGCCTTACGAATCGAAAGCTCGTAATTGCGAACCGTAACTTCAACCGGATCACCGAGCGGTGCAACCTTACGGATATAAACCTCGGTTCCCCTTGTAAGACCCATATCCATAAGTCTGCGTTTAACGGCGCCCTCACCGTGAAGCTTAACAACCTTAACGGTTTGACCGACTTTTGCATTACGCAAAGTTTCCATAGTTCTTCCTCCTTCTGCCATATTGAATATGATACGAAACAAAAAATCAAACCATGATTTTTTGTGCCATTTCCCTGCTTACTGCAACTCTTGTCTCCTTGACATTAACAATTACATTACCTGCCATGGAGGTTATCAGCGTAGCCTCGCCGCCTACCACAAAGCCGAGATTTTCAAGGTGTTTTTTCACCTCGGGACTGCCTCCGATATGCTTTATAATATTTTTCTCGCCGATATCGGCAAGTGTTAAAGGCATCATTTAACATCCCTCATCACTGCATAAAATTAAGTTAGTTAAAACTAACCGAATGCTTTTTAATTTGGTTAGCTCTCGCTAACCGTATAAATATTAGCACCGGCTAACTAAAAAGTCAATGCTTTTTTCGGAAAAATCAACCATATATTTTAATTTCGGCAAAACGCAATACGAGTTAGAGTGTGCTAACTATATTGCTGTGCAAATTCGACAAAAACAAAGCTTGTATGCAAAGCTCTGCCATGTGCAGAAATTCGGTATGAAGAAAGCCGAAAAAAGGGAATGTAAAAAAGCTTTTACATTCCCTTTGCTGTATTTTTCGGTAAACGAAGTATGTATATGCCTTATCAGTTGTTGATAAGCTTGTCTTCGTTGTTCCAGGTGTAGAGCTTTCTTACCTCTGCGCCTACTTTTTCCGACGGATGCTCCGCAGCGAGCTTTCTCATAGCCTTGAAGTGAACCTGGCGGCCTGCCGGTGACATATCGAGGAGGAATTCCTTGGCAAAAGAACCGTCCTGAATATCGGAAAGGATCTTCTTCATAGCCTTTTTGGTGTCTTCGGTAACAATCTTGGGTCCGGTGATGTAATCGCCGTACTCAGCGGTGTTGGAGATTGAATATCTCATACCTGCAAAACCGCTCTGATAAATAAGGTCTACTATGAGCTTCATCTCATGGATGCACTCGAAGTAAGCGTTTCTCGGGTCATAACCTGCCTCACAAAGAGTCTCAAAGCCTGCCTGCATAAGAGCGCAAACGCCGCCGCAAAGAACAGCCTGCTCACCGAAGAGGTCGGTTTCGGTCTCGGTGCGGAACGTGGTCTCAAGAAGGCCTGCTCTTGCACCGCCTATTGCAAGACCGTAAGCAAGTGCCATATCAAGAGCCTTGCCGGTGTAATCCTGCTCAACAGCTACAAGGCACGGAGTACCCTTGCCTGCCTGATATTCGCTTCTGACGGTGTGACCGGGAGCCTTGGGAGCTATCATTGTAACATCGACAAACTTCGGCGGCTTGATGCATCCGAAATGAATGTTGAAGCCGTGAGCGAACATAAGCATATCGCCCTCTTTAAGGTTGGGCTCGATATCCTTCTTATACATATCCGCCTGAAGCTCATCGTTGATAAGGATCATAATAATGTCGGCTTTTTTTGCAGCCTCGGCAGCGGTATAAACCTCAAAGCCCTGCTGCTCTGCCTTAGCCCATGATTTACTGCCCTCATAAAGGCCGATGATAACATTGCAGCCCGACTCCTTTGCGTTAAGAGCGTGAGCGTGACCCTGGCTGCCGTAGCCGATTACGGCGATGGTCTTACCGTCGAGTAAGGACAGGTTACAATCTTTCTCATAAAACATTCTTGCTTCTGCCATAATTTTTCCTCCTGAACATTAACAAATATTTATATTTTAGTTGTATGACATCTACGAGTCATTGTCATACAACCATTATAACGCGAAAACAACGGTTGTCAATACTTTTTTTCATTTTCTTCCAGAGATATTTGCTCCGTGAGCAACGCATGATGCAAATGAATGGTAACTGCGCTTTTAAGAGCCACCGCGTCACGCTTTTCAAGGAAGTCCATTATAAGTATATGATCTTTGTACGCCTGTTCGGCTATCATATCAAGGTTGAAATTGAGGGCAAAGGTTTGCTCTATGGTCTCGGTAAGTATCGGCATAAACCGACTTAAAAAGTCATTATGCGACGCCTTTAATATTGCGCCGTGGAAAGCCGCCTCGGAGTCTATTCTTCGCTTGCCCTGCGGGTCGCGCAAAAGCTCTTGTTGGCAAATGTCTCCGAGACGCAGTATCTCCTTTATCTCGTCCTCGGTAGCTCTGCGGCTGGCAAGAGCCGCCGCCTCCGGTTCAAAAATCATACGCGTCTCATACAGGTCTCTCAGCGTTATTTTGAGCTTTGAAAACTCCTGAAAGTCTATGCTTCCCTCGGCATATTGATTGAGCGGCTGTGCCACAAAAGTACCGAGCCCGCGCCTGACTTCAAGCAACCCGTCGGACGCAAGTATGCGTATTGCCTCACGCAGGGTTGTACGGCTTATGCCGAGCTTTGCGGAAAGCTCGTTTTCGTTGGGGAGCTTTTCGCCGTATTTGTAGATATGCTCCTTAAGTATCATCTTTTGCAGCGTTTCGGCAGTTCTCTGCGACAGGTTTTCTTTTTGCATAACGGTCCCCGATCTCCTGTTGGAAATTTACATTTTAATACTACAACATCCGTGAAAAAAAAGCAACCGAATTTACTTAGCACTTGAAAACAGTTATAAAAGACGATATAATTTTATCAGATTTATTTCTTCGGAGGAAAAATTATGGATTTACGAAGTAAAAATGTAACACAGGGTGTAGAGCGTGCTCCGAACAGAAGCCTTTTCTACGCCATGGGATATACAAAGGAAGAGCTTGAAAGACCGCTCATCGGCGTTGTTTCGGCACACAGCGAAATAGTTCCGGGTCATTTTCACCTTGACAAGCTTACAGAAGCAGTTAAAGCCGGCGTGAGAATGGCAGGCGGCACACCCGTTATGATTCCGTCAATCGGCGTATGCGACGGTATAGCGATGGGTCATATCGGTATGAAATACTCTCTGCCGTCACGCGAGCTTATTGCCGACAGCGTTGAAACCATGGCTATGGCTCACGGCTTTGACGGTCTTGTCTTGGTTCCGAACTGCGACAAGATAGTCCCCGGAATGCTTCTCGGCGCACTCAGGATAAACATCCCCACGGTAGTCTGCTCCGGCGGACCTATGATGTCGGGTCTTGTTGACGGCGTTGAAACCTCGCTCTCTAAGATGTTCGAGGCTGTCGGCGCGTGCAAAGCAGGCATTATAGATGAAGAAAAGCTCTGTGAATTTGAAAATAACACATGCCCCGGCTGCGGCTCATGCTCCGGAATGTATACCGCAAACAGTATGAACTGCCTTTGCGAATCACTCGGAATCGCGCTTCCCGGAAACGGCACCATACCCGCCGTTCACGCAGGCCGCACCCAGCTTGCAAAGCACGCCGGAATGGCGATTATGGAGCTTGTGAAAAAAGACATTAAAGCCCGCGATATTATAAATGAAAAGGCGCTCCGCAACGCGCTCGCCTGCGATATGGCTCTCGGCTGCTCCTCAAACAGCGTTTTGCATCTGCTTGCAATCGCAAAAGAGGCAGGCTGTCCCATGGACCTCAAGGTATTTAACGAAATGAGCGCAAAGGTGCCGAATTTATGTCACTTGGCACCCGCAGGTCCCACACATATGCACGACCTCAACAACGCAGGCGGCGTAAGAGCGGTTCAGGCGGAGCTTGCTAAGAAAGGACTGCTTGACCTCTCGCTTATGACCGTTACCGGAAAAACCGTAGGCGAAAACATAGAGGGAGCGTACATAAAGAACACAAACGCGATACGTCCGATAGACAATCCCTATTCAAAAACCGGCGGCATAGCGATTCTTTGGGGCAATATAGCAAAGGACGGCTGTGTCGTAAAACGCAGTGCGGTAGCACCCGAAATGCTCGTTCACACAGGCCCGGCGCGTGTATTTGACAGCGAGGATACAGCAATTAAAGCAATTTACAACGGCGAAATCAAGGACGGAGATGTTGTTGTAATACGTTACGAAGGACCCGTAGGCGGCCCCGGTATGCGAGAGATGCTCAACCCCACCTCGGCACTTGCCGGTATGAAGCTTGACAAAACGGTTGCCCTTATCACGGACGGAAGATTCAGCGGAGCTTCAAGGGGTGCTTCGATAGGCCACGTTGCTCCCGAAGCAGCCGCAGGCGGTGAAATCGGCCTTGTAGAAGAGGGCGACATCATTGACATTGACATTCCTGCCGCAAAGGTAAATGTCAGAGTATCCGACGAGGAGCTTGCAGAGCGTAAAAAGCACTATGTTCCTCATGAGCCTAACGTCAAAACAGGCTGGCTCGCAAGATACGCGTCGCTTGTTTCCTCCGCCAAGGACGGCGCCGTTATGAAATTCTAAGCAAACAAAACAAAGCTCCGCCAAAGGAAATTCTCTGTGCGGAGCTTTTATTTTATTAAAGGAAGTGTCTGAAACGGAATACAGAGCTGCTTTAAAGGGTCACGAAATCCTTATGCGTCCTCCCGTCCCGGATGACGCCGAAAAAATGATAGAGGGGCTGAAGCTTGTTTGCGACGAAACTGATTACCTCGGGAGATACGGCGACGAAATCAAAATGACAACCGAGGAGGAGCGCAAATACATAGAGGATATGACATCATCAAAAAGCAATATTTCCGTTGTGGTGTTTTGTGACGGGGAATACATAGGCGACTGCTCCGTTACTGGCGGCACGTGCGACAGACTTAAGCACCGCGGGACACTCGGAATAGCCCTGCGACTTAAATACACGGGGCTCGGAATAGGCACATTGCTTATGGAAAATATACTGAACGAAGCAAAAGAGCGCGGTTTTGAGCAAATCGAGCTTAAGGTTGCAACAAAAAATGAACGTGCCCTTGCTTTATATAAGAAATTCGGCTTTCAAATATGCGGGACATTACCGCACCATATGAAATACCGTGACGGAACATATGCCGATATGTATTATATGGTTAAAATGCTGTAATATGCATATACTCAAAAAGAGTCATTAGTCAAAAGACTACTGACTCTTTTATTTATACGGACACTTTAACTATTTGTCGCAATCCTCAATAATTATATCATCTATCGTTTTGCCTGCCGGTATAAGAGGAAGCACCTTTTCGTCTTTGGGTATAGCGCAGTCAATCCAAACGGGGCACTTATCCTTAAGTGCCTTTTGGAATACGTCGTTAAACTCGGCTAAAGTATGCGCTCTGTAGCCCTTTCCGCCGAAGCCCTCTATTACCTTAACATAATCGGTTTTGCGGTGCGGATCGGTCTGCGAATAGCGTTTGCCGTAGAATGCGGTCTGCCACTGACGAACCATACCGAGAACCTCGTTGTCAAAAATCACGGTTATTATCGGCAAATTATAGCTGACTGCGGTGCACGCCTCATTCATATTCATATGGAAAGAGCCGTCGCCCGTGATATGTATAACTCTCCTATCGGGGAACGCAACCTTGGCGCCTATTGCCGCTCCGTAGCCGTAGCCCATAGTGCCGAGACCGCCGCTTGTCAAGAACGAACGCGGATCGGTATGCTCCAAATACTGAGCCGCCCACATCTGGTGCTGGCCGACATCGGTAACATAAACAGTATCCTTCGGTACATTTTCGCAAATCGCCCTTATAAGCTGATGCGGCGTAATAAATTTGTCGGAATCTACCGGATGATAATCGCTGTTTTTGTATTCGTCAAGGGTTTTAAGCCAATCGGTCCGGTCGCTTTGCTTTACGTAATGTAAAAGGTCCATAACGATAGTCTTAACATCGCCCACCAAAGCGTGATCGACTTTAACGTTTTTATCGACCTCACTCAAGTCAATATCAATCTGTATTACCTTTGCTTTATGAGCAAAACGATTTGTATTGAGAGCGACTCTGTCGGAAAATCTCGTGCCTATCGCAACAAGCACGTCTGCTTCGTCAATAGCTTTATTGGTAACAAAGCTGCCGTGCATACCGACAAGGCCGTAATTCAGCCTTTCGCTGTAGCCGAGAACTCCCGCCGCCATAAGCGTATGACAGCACGGCGCGCCCGTTTTGTTTACGAGCATACGCACAAGGTCCGAGGCCTCCGACGACACCACGCCGCCGCCTATTTCTATAACCGGTCTTTTTGCCTTGTTTATAAGGGCCGCAGCCTTTTTGACCTCGTCCTCATTTATTACTGTATTGTCAATTATAACCTCGGGAGCAGCTTTTTCGTATTCGGTAATCGCCGCCGTAACGTCCTTGGGTATATCAACAAGTACGGGACCTTTCCTTCCGGAATTTGCTATTTTAAAAGCCTCTCTGAGCGTCGGAGCAAGTTCCTTTATATCGCTGACAAAAAAATTATGCTTTGTAATAGGCATTGTAATGCCTGTAATGTATACTTCTTGGAAAGCGTCCTTACCTATATAAGATGTTCCGACGTTGCCTGTTATGGCTACCATAGGTATGCTGTCCATATATGCCGTGGCAATTCCCGTAACAAGGTTTGTGGCGCCGGGACCGCTTGTCGCAATTACAACCCCCGTTTTGCCGGTTGCCCTTGCATAGCCGTCAGCAGCATGGGACGCGCCCTGCTCGTGAGCTGTCAGGATATGATGAATTTTATCTCTGTATTTATAAAGTGCATCATAGATATTGAGTACCGCTCCGCCGGGATAGCCGAAAATTGTGTCTACCCCCTGCTCTATAAGCACCTCAGCGATTATATCCGATCCGTTAAGCTTCATCTTTTTCTCCTGCCGATAAATAAATTTAAAATATATTTTATATCCGTTGTCGATAAATGTCAATAAAAAGACTGTATATATCGCCGTTTCGCGCACAAAACAGTCTTACAGCCGCTTTGATTTGCAGCTATACGACAAGGCTGCCGAGAACTTCGCCTACCTTACCGTGAATAACAAGAGAAAACTCGTCATCTCCTACATTTGCATCGCGGTTTATGAGTACCGAATTCCTGCCGCGAAAATATCTTATAAGCCCTGCCGCAGGATAAACGGTAAGCGACGTACCGGCAACAATCAGCATATCGGCGTTCATAATATGCCTTACGGCACCGTTAACCGTGCTTTCGTTGAGCGGTTCCTCATAAAGCACTACATCGGGCTTTATGATGCCTCCGCAGGTGCAATGGGGAACGCCTTTACACGACAGCATATCTGTAAAGGTGTAAGCCTTACCGCATTTCATACAATGGTTATAATAAACGCTGCCATGCAGGTTATAAACGTTTTTGCTTCCGGCTTTTTCGTGAAGTCCGTCTATATTTTGCGTTATTACCGCTTTTAATTTACCCTTTTGCTCCATCTCGGCAAGCTTCAGATGCGCGATATTCGGTTTTACATCGGGATTTAACAGCTTATCTCTGTAAAACCTGTAAAACTCCTCGGGATGAGACATAAAATACGAGTGACTGAGGATAACCTCGGGCGGCACGCTGTAATGCATATTGTAAAGCCCGTCGGCCGAGCGAAAATCAGGTATTCCGCTCTCGGTAGAGACGCCCGCTCCGCCGAAAAACACCACGTAGTTGCTCTCGTCAAACATTTTTTGAAGTTTTTCCGTATTCGTCATTTTTCCGCTCCTTTGCCGTATTTCCTATTTATTGTATTATATTAACTTTTCATGTAATTTTCAATGAATTTTGCCTTGTAAGCCGCACTATATTTCACCGTTTTTTAAAACATTGATTTTATATTCAAAAAAGTGCTTAAAAGGGTTGACAAACAGTCGAAATGAGCCGATAATAATAAGGCTTAAAGCAAATAAATAAATATCGGTAGGTAAGGCTCCCACAGGGATACGGGCTGCTGCCGCGAAAAGTGGAGACACTGTAAGCAGGTCAACAGGCCACATCGAAAAGTAAGGTGTGTTCTAACGCAGTTTCATCGCCCTCTGAAGCTAAAGCTTGAACGAAATATTTTTATCAATTCCGCTCATATCGCCTATCGATATGAGCGTTTTATATTGTGAGGTGAAAAATAATGGACGCAGGAAGCGCAAAAAGTGCGAAGCCCAAGCCGCGATCTATCGGCTGCGTGAATAGCATAACGTCTTTGGCGTTCATTGTTTTATTCACATAAGAGCTTTGCGCTTTGTTTCCTATGATAAGACAAAAACCAAAAAGGAGGAAGCAAGGTGTACGATAAGGTCCTTGAATTATTAAAAGAAAAAAATTATTCCGAGCTCAAAAAGCTCCTCTCCGATATGAACGAGGCGGATATTGCATCAATACTCACCGATGTACCGGAGGAAACGCTGCCGCTTTTATACCGTATATTACCGAAGGAGCTTGCGGCAGACGTGTTTGTAAATATGGATTCGGACGCGCAGGAGATACTCATAAGAGCCTTCAGCGATACCGAGCTTAAAGAGGTTCTCGACGAGCTGTATGTAGACGATGCCGTTGACATCATTGAAGAAATGCCTGCAACGGTGGTCAAGAGAATACTGCAGCACACCGATCCGAATATCCGTAAAAGCATAAATGAAATACTCAAATATCCGGAGGACTCTGCCGGCAGCATAATGACTATTGAGTATGTTGACCTCAAAACATACATGACGGTTGACGACGCTTTTACGAGAATCAGGCGCACAGGCGTAGACAAGGAAACCATTTATAACTGCTATGTAACCGATGAAAACCGCAAATTGCTCGGCGTTGTAACCGCAAAGAAGCTGCTGCTTTCCGAAAAGAGTGAAAAAATATCAGATATAATGGAAACAAACATTATATCCACAAACACATTAGCGGACCAGGAAATAGTTGCCGAAAAGTTCCGTAAATATGACCTTTTGGCAATGCCGGTTGTCGATCAGGAAAACCGTCTCGTAGGTATAATCACCATCGACGACGCCATGGACGTTCTTCAGGACGAGAACACAGAGGATATTGAAAAAATGGCGGCTATAACCCCCACGGACAAGCCGTATCTTAAAATGAACGTCTTTGAGATTTGGAAAAAGCGTTTCCCGTGGCTCTTGCTTTTGATGGTATCCGCAACCTTCACCGGAAAAATAATAACGCATTTCGAGGACTCGCTTCAGTCCTGCGTCATACTCACGGCGTTTATCCCGATGCTTATGGATACAGGCGGAAACGGCGGAAGTCAGGCGTCGGTAACGATAATCCGCGGACTCTCGCTCGGCGACATTGAATTCAAAGATATTTTCAAGGTTATCTGGAAGGAATTTCGCGTATCGATACTCTGCGGTCTTACACTTGCCACTGCCAATTTCATAAAGATGATGATTATAGACAGAGTAACGGTGCTTGTAGCCCTCACGGTTTGCTTAACGCTTATATTTACAATAATGCTCGCAAAATTCGTAGGCTGCACACTACCTATACTCGCTAAAAAAATAGGCTTTGACCCGGCGGTAATGGCAAGTCCGTTTATAACCACAATAGTCGACGCCCTGTCGCTTCTCATCTACTTCAACGTGGCGGAAGCGGTGCTGAAGCTATAAAAAAGGAACAAACAAAAAAAGGCTGCAAGGGGTGTCCGTCATAAAGAAAGTGGATGAGTGAAAACTCATCCACTTTCTTTGTAATATCTGCAAAATAACAATTATCAATAGAGTTCTTCAATGAAATTGAAAATACATTGCGTTGCCAACTCATCTTTTGACATTTTTTCAATTCATCAGCGCTATCCTCACAAATCCCGACTTGTTGATTAAACCATAACATAATATTTCTCGATTATCAAATAAAAATGTCACGGAGTACAGCGAGCATAGGGTTTGTACTGCCAAATCCGGAAAAGAAAACAGGCCGAAAGGGAAATTACCCGTTCGGTCTGTGAAACTTATTTATTGTCTTTAGCGGTATTAATAGAGGCAATCAACAGTCTGCGTATCGTTCCGCACAGATTTAATAACATTTTTGCCGCATCAGCGTTAAGTAGGTTTGCTCTTTGAAAAAGTGTTAACCAATACTCTGTCTCATAAGATTCCTTGAGAGCAATTTGTAATTTCGATATAAAATCTGCTTTGCTTTGAGCATAGTTTGCTTCGTGAATATTTGCACCGATACTTGTTGCAGAACGTTCTATCGGATTGACGAGCGCATAATGCCCTTTTATTGAGTCGACTGCTTTTAAAACAGTAACGGAAAAATCCATTGATAAATCAATAAGTTTGTTTTCTTTCACAATATCGCCTCATAAGCAGTTTAACACATAAAATGAAATATTGCTATGCAATATAAAATAATTTGCTAAACCAAATTATGAAATATCTCGCTTTGCTCGATATGAAATAAAATTAATCCTTATCACGCCGTAGGCGTATTTCATTGCTAAGCAATTTCATATTCTGAAAGAATATTTCACTAATCCGCAAGGATTAATTTAATTGGAAGAACCTTCTTTACGAAGGTTCTTCCAAGGCAGCCTTTTTTATTTGCTTGATTTTAGATTCAGTGCTCTATCCAATCTCTAGAGCGCTCTACGGCTCTGAGCCATCCGTGATAAATCTCGTCACGTTTTACAAGCGGCATCTGAGGCTCAAATATTTTGTCTACCTCTCTTATGGCCTCAATTTCGTCGAGATCCTTCCAAAAGCCTACCGCGAGTCCGGCGAGATATGCCGCTCCGAGAGCCGTAGTCTCAACGACCTTAGGCCTGTTGACCTTTGTTCTTATCAGGTTTGCCTGTATCTGCATCATTATATTGCTGACAGACGCGCCGCCGTCAACGCGAAGCTCGGACAGCTTAATTCCCGAATCCGCCTTCATGGCTTCGAGCAGGTCTGTCATCTGAAAAGCTATTGCCTCGAGAACGCTTCTTGCAATATGCTCCGCCTTAACGCCTCTTGTAAGCCCCACAATCGTGCCGCGCGCATACATATCCCAATACGGAGCGCCGAGTCCCGTAAACGCCGGAACAAAATAAATGCCGTTTGCATCGTCAACACTCTCCGCAAGCTCATCGCAACGGCGTGCCGAGTCAATGAGACGCAAATCGTCTCTCAGCCATTTAATAACCGAGCCCGCATTAAATGCCGAGCCTTCAATCGCATAATTGACCTTACCGTCAAGGCCCCACGCCACGCCGGTTACGAGGTTGTTTTTGGACTTCACCCTGTTTTCGCCCGTATTCATAAGCAAAAAGCAGCCTGTGCCGTATGTATTTTTTGCCTGACCCGTCTTAAAGCAGCCCTGGCCGAACAGAGCGGCAGGCTGATCGCCTATTGCGCCGGAAATCGGAGTTCCGACTATATCCTCAAAGCCGAGAAGCCCGGAAGCTACCGTTCCGTACACCTCGCTCGACGGCTTAACCTCCGGCAAAATTGACATCGGAATGTCAAGCTTTTCGCAGAGATACGGGTCCCACTCAAGCTTATCAACGTCAAAAAGCATTGTTCTTGAAGCATTGGAATAGTCCGTAACATGAACCTGACCTCCTGTCAGATTCCATATAAGCCACGTCTCTACGGTTCCGAAAAGCAACTGCCCGGCATCGGCAAGGATTCTTGCTCCGGGGACGTTTTCAAGCACCCATTTGATTTTGGTGGCAGAGAAATAAGCGTCCACAACAAGCCCTGTATGCTCCTTTATGTAGTCACAAAGCTCCTTGTCTTTTTTTATTTCCTCGCACATCTCCGCCGTCCTGCGGCACTGCCATACTATCGCATTGTAAATCGGCTTGCCCGTACCTTTATCCCAAAGAATGGTGGTTTCGCGCTGATTTGTAATTCCTATCGCGGCTATATCCGATGAAATCACCTTCTTTTGAGTTATTACATCGGTAACCGCCTGGAACTGCGAATACAGTATCTCCATCGGGTTGTGCTCCACCCAGCCCGGGTGAGGATAGATTTGATTGAATTCATACTGCGCCTTGGTTACAATATTGCCGTGCTTATCAAAAAGAATGGCACGCGAGCTTGTCGTACCCTGATCAAGCGCAAGTACATAGTTTCCCATTTTATACACCTCTGCAATTCTCCGTGAAACCGCACGGAGTTTTTTATTATTTTAACGGTTTTCCTTTTTGGCAAGAGACCTTGATTTTTCATCCTCCGCAAGGTCATACAGCCTATGGAAATTAACGGTCTTGTTTCTCCACGCAACACCGTATGCCGCTTTTCTGAGCTTACTCGGATTTGCCTGCTTTAACGTAGCATAGCGAACCTCATATATATTCAAAAGGTCATAGTATTCCGGCAGGCTGTTCAAAAATCTCTCATAGCTTCTGTCGTCCTTATCCGACCACGCAGTCTCGGCTATCGCCGCAATACGTGGGAATACCATAAAATCAAGCGATTTTATACTGCTTATGTGCTCTGTCCAAATAACCGCTTCTGTCCCCAGAAGCTCGCCGTAAACAGGCTCCGGAGCATATTCATACGTCTTTTTGAGATTTATCATACTGTACGGCAAATTAAGATAATAATGCGACGAGGACGAATTTATAAAAGCTCTGCCCGTTTTGCCTTCTCGGCTTACGACTTTGCCGTTCATATCTTTATCGCAAACCTGCCAAATTATATTTTTATCAAGCGGTTTTTCTTTGTCGCTCCCGTCGCAGCTGCGTATTATCGCCTTGCCGCCGTTTTTCTCAATATGAGACGCTATCTTGTTCATAAACCAAGTGTATAGCTCTTGCTCGTCTTTGAGAGACTCGTCCTTTATGCGCTTTTGGCAGTGCGGACATATGCTCCATCTCATTTTCACGGCGTCATCGCCGCCTATATGAATAATCTTATCGGGGAAGAGCTGCATTATCTCATCCGTAACTTCGTATACGAATTTAAGCGTGCTGTCCTTACCGGCGCACAAAATGTCGTGCTTAACGCCCCAGCTCGACGCTACATTCCGCTTTTGCCCGAAGCAGGAGAGCTCCGGGTACGAAGCTATTGCCGCCACCGTATGCCCCGGCACGTCAAATTCCGGAATAACCTTTATAAAGCGCTTGCGGCAATACTCTACAATATCGCGTATCTGCTCCTTGGTGTAATATCTTTTGCCGTCATTTGTTTTTCTGTCGCGACGGCGGCGGTGCGAGCCCTTTTGCGTAAGCATCGGATATTTATCGATTTCAATGCGCCAGCCCTGGTCATCGGTAAGATGCCAATGAAAAACATTCAGCTTGTGAAGTGCCATAAGGTCTATAAGACGTTTTATCTCGCTTGTCCGCCAAAAACGGCGGCTTGAGTCAAGCATAAAGCCCCTGTAAGGATAGAGAGGCTTATCCTCTATATACATATCGGGAACGGTGCCATCGCCCTGCAAAAGCAGCTGCTTTAGGGTTTGCAAGCCGTAAAAAATACCGCACTCGTTTTTTCCGTAAATATATATGCGCCCGTCGCGCGAAATAAGCGTATATCCCTCTTCGCCCGCAATCTCGCTGCTTTTAACAAGCTTTATCGAGACATCGTCCGAAATCTCACGGTGAATACGTATGTCAAACTGCTTTTTGACAAAATCGCGAAATTCCGTGGTAAAATCCGTTTTGGTTACGGTAGTATCCGGCGAGAGCGAAAATGACGGTTTCCCCTTTGATATTATTATTTGATTCGGTTGAGGGATTATATTAAACACAATTATCCTCCGGAAAAAATTTGATTTTGCACCGTCAGGTACAAAAAGCAAGAAAAAAGTACTTTTCGGGCAGCGCACGAAGCATGCTGCTTCATCTTATACATTATATCAAAAAAGCGTGATAATAACAATACCGTTTTTCGTAATTTTGTATAAATAACAGCGAATATCGCTTCAATCAGCCGCTTACTGTCGTGATAGTCGATAAAACAACGATAAAAGGGTTAATAAAATGCTTTTTGTATTTTTTTCATTTAATATTGAAAAGGTCGAGAAATTCTATATAATATATAAAGACAGTATCCATGATTTAAGACGGCAATACCGCACAACGAAAGGCTGATACAATGAATATTTACGAAGCAATATCCTCACTCGTTTTTTACGGAGAAAAAGAGGGACTTATAGAAAAAGAAGATGAAATTTACACGAGAAACCGGATAATGACCGTACTCTCTCTTGACTCATTTGAGGACGCGGAGCCGAAAAAGGACGCCGAGCTTGAAGACATACTCTCGGTAATATTACAATACGCAGAAGAAACCGGGCTTTGCGAAAACTCGGTAGTTTACCGCGACCTGTTTGATACAAAAGTGATGGGCACGCTTGTTGCAAGGCCGTCCGATATAATCGCCGAATTCCGTAAAAAATACAGCGTATCTCCCGAAGAAGCCACATCATATTATTATCATCTGAGCAGAAAATCGAATTACATAAGAGAATACCGTATTAAAAACGATATTAAATGGATAACAAAGACGGATTACGGTGACATAGATATTACAATAAATCTGTCTAAGCCCGAAAAAGACCCCAAAGCCATAGCCGCGGCTCTCAAATGCAGACAAAGCTCATACCCGAAATGCCAGCTTTGCAAGGAAAATGAGGGATACGCCGGCAGAGTCAACCACCCGGCGCGCGAAAACCATCGTATTATCCCGGTTACAATGGGCGGCTCGCAGTGGTATTTTCAATATTCTCCGTATGTTTATTATAATGAGCATTGTATAGTATTTAACGGTGAGCACACGCCGATGAAAATCGACGAAGGCGCTTTTTTAAAGCTTTTTGATTTTGTAAAGCAGTTTCCGCATTATTTTGTCGGCTCAAACGCCGATTTACCGATAGTCGGCGGCTCAATACTTACACACGAGCATTTTCAGGGCGGCAACTATACCTTTGCCATGGCAAAGGCGCCTATCGAAACAGAGCTTTCTTTTGCCGGATACGAGGATGTTTCGGCAGGCATTGTAAAATGGCCTATGTCGGTAATTCGTCTGTCGGGTAAGGACCCCGAGAGAATATGCAGCCTCGGCGGAAGGATACTTGCGGCTTGGAGAAATTACACCGACGAGGACGCATTCATTTTTGCAACCACCGACGGTGTTCCCCACAACACAATAACGCCGATTGCACGCAAGCGCGGCGAAAACTTCGAGCTTGACCTTGTTTTACGCAATAACATAACCACAAAGCAGTATCCTGACGGCGTTTATCATCCGCACCCCGAATATCACCATATAAAGAAAGAAAACATCGGTCTTATCGAAGTTATGGGACTTGCCGTTTTGCCTGCAAGGCTTAAAACCGAAATGGAGCTTTTAAAAGAGGCCATGCTTTCGGGCGCGGATATAGAGAAGGACGAGAGAATAGCCAAGCATAAGGCGTGGGCCGAAGCGATAAAGACTAAATATGACATAACAGAGGAAAACTGCGATGACATATTAAAGCACGAAATAGGCGTTGTATTTGCGGCCATTCTCGAGCAATGCGGCGTTTTTGCCCGAACCGAAAAGGGAAAAGAGCAATTTTTGAAGTTTGCGGATTCCGTAAAATAAAGTTTTTAAAACTTTCAATATTCTTGTTGACAATCCGACTATTCGGTGGTATTATACAAACATTCTAATTCCTATGGGTTTAGTATAGATTGTTCGAGAAAGGAAATCGGTATGAAGTATTTGACCGGCGACATTATGATAATGCAAGAGATGCGCATGTGCTCCATGTGCTTCATGCGTTATGCCCGAAACGGTCATTCACTTTTCTGTAAAGCCTGATTTTTTATCATTGCGTTAAGGCAGCGGAAGGTAATGACCTCCGCTGTTTTTTTATTTCAACGAGAGGAGCTTTATTATGAGTCTTTGCAGAGGCTTTAATATATTAAGAGACGATCGAATGTGCTTTGGGAAAGTCATCTGTCAAACACAGATTTTAATCACGCATCATTTCTAAACAAATATAATTTTCAATAAAAAGGAGATAAATCCATGAAAAAGTCAATAAAAAAATCCTTGGCATTAGTTCTTGCGCTCGCAGTTCTCACCGCAATCGCTCTCACAGGCTGCGGCAATTCAAAAAACTCTAAAATACAGATAGCCGTTCCCAACGACACAACAAACGAAGCACGCGCGCTTCTGCTCCTCCAGGAAAACGGCGTTATAAAGCTCAGAGACGGCGCAGGCATTACAGCCACCAAAAACGATATTGTTGAAAATCCGCACAACGTTGAAATAGTAGAGGCCGAAGCAGCTCAGATACCCAACGTATTAAAGGATGTTGACTACGCCGTAATCAACTCAAACTACGCTATAAACGCAGGTCTCAACCCCGTATCGGATTCGCTTCTTATAGAGGGCTCCTCCTCGGCTTACGGCAATATTCTCGTAACTAAGCAGGGAAATGAAAATTCGCCTAAAATTCTCGCTCTTGCGGCAGCCTTAAATAGCAAGCAGGTTGCGAACTTTATCAGCGACAAATACAACGGCTCGGTCATCAGCGTTGTTGAAAATCCCGATGACGGATACGACCCGAACGTTGACTATGACGCACTTAAAGACACAACTATAACCGTTGCGGCTTCTCCCACACCTCACGCCGAAATTCTCGAAGTTGCAAAGCAGATTCTCGCCGAAAAAGGCATAGCTCTCAATATTCAGACCTACAACGACTATGTAGTTCCCAACACCGTTGTTGAGGACGGCACCATAGACGCAAACTACTTCCAGCACACTCCTTACCTTGACAACTTCAACGAAGAAAAGGGCACTCACCTTGTGTCCGTCGGCGCAATCCACGTTGAACCGATGGCTCTTTACGGCGGCAAGCAGACAAATCTTGACGCTCTCGGTGTTAAAGGCAAATAATAAGGCAAAAGGGGTAATTATCCTTGATTGAATTAAAAAACGTAAGCAAATCGTTTGATACCGCCGAAGGCAAGGTTGACGCGCTGAAGGACGTCTCAATAACAATAGAGGACGGCGATATATACGGTATCATCGGTATGAGCGGCGCCGGGAAAAGCACGCTCGTTCGATGTATAAATATGCTTGAAAAGCCCACCTCGGGTGAAGTTATCGTGAACGGCAAAAGACTTGACACGATGTCTCCGGCTCAGCTTCGTGCGGCTCGTCGCAACATAACGATGATATTTCAGCAGTTCAACCTTTTAATGCAGCGCAACTGCTTAAAAAATGTGTGCTTTCCGATGGAGCTCGCCGGAGCAAGCAAAAAGGATGCACAAAATCGCGCAAAGGAGCTTTTAGCCCTTGTCGGACTTCCCGACAAGGCCAAGGCTTATCCGGCTCAGCTCTCGGGCGGCCAACAGCAACGCGTTGCAATAGCGAGAGCACTTGCGACAAATCCCAAGGTTTTGCTCTGTGACGAGGCGACAAGTGCACTCGACCCTAAAACCACGAGGCAGATACTTGAACTTATACGCGACATAAACAAAAAGCTCGGCATAACCGTTGTAATAATAACCCACCAGATGAGCGTTGTTAAAGAGGTGTGCAACCACGTTACGATACTCGACGACGGTATTATTGCCGAAGAGGGTCTTGTTTCCTCTGTATTTACCTCTCCGAAATCCGAAGCCGCGCGCCACCTGGTATTCCCCGGCGGCGAGGATATGACGGTATCGGATCCGCTGCACGAAAGACGCTTAAAGCTGACATTCTTAAATGTAGCCGCAACGTCTGTACCGCTTGTGGCAAGACTTGCCACCGAAGAGGGCATCAGCGCAAATGTAATTTCCGCGACAACGCAGAAGCTTTCGGACGAAATTTACGGCAGTATGTTGCTCGGTATTCCGAACAGTCAATTTGACAAGGCAACCGCTTTTCTTAAAAACTTTGAAAACATTAAGGTTGAGGAGGTGAGCGCAGATGACTGACGGACTTTTTACGGCGGAGTCAATGGCAGAGCTTTTGACCGCGTTTAAAACGCAGTTCCCCATGGCGATATGGGAGACCTTTTACGTTACGGTACTGTCAACCGCACTCTCTCTTTTAATCGGGCTTCCGCTCGGCGTTTTGCTTGTAGCCGGTGAAAAGGGCGGCGTACTTCCCCTGCCGAAGCCGGTGCTGTCGATACTCAATGTCATAATAAATCTTCTAAGATCCATTCCGTTTTTGATACTTATGATAATGGTATTTCCCCTATCGCGTGCGCTGATAGGCACTACTGTAGGAACCACAGCCACAATAGTGCCGCTTGTTGTTGCCGCGTTCCCGTTTGTTGCAAGGCTCGTTGAGAGCAGTCTGCGCGAAGTAGACCCGAATATAATTGAGGCGGCGCAGAGTATGGGTGCAAAGCCCATGCAGATAATCTGCAAGGTGATGATTCCCGAAAGTATACCCTCTCTTTTGCAGAATGTCACAATAGCTCTCACTACAATACTCGGCTATTCTGCAATGAGCGGTATCATAGGCGGCGGCGGACTCGGTAAAGTCGCAATTGATTACGGCTATTACCGTTATAAATATCTTGTTATGTATGCTGCGGTAATACTGCTTATAATACTTGTTCAGATATTCCAGAGCGTCGGCACACGCCTGGCTTTAAAGAGCGATAAAAGACTGAAAAAATAAAATATCGAAGTTTCATCACTTCAATTACGACAAAAGGCAACCAAAACAATAAATTTCGGTTGCCTTTTTACTTTGCGGTAAAAAAACGCACGACAAGGAATTACTTCTTTGCCGTGCGATTTTCATTTGTTATTTACAGCCGGTGGCTTTTATCAATACATTCCGCCGCCTTGTGCAGCCATAGCAGCAGCCGCAGCAGCATCAGCCTTCGGATCCGGAATATCGGCTACGAGAGACTCTGTGGTGAGTACCATAGCGGCAACGGACGAAGCGTTCTGAAGAGCAGAACGTGTTACCTTAGCGGGGTCAAGAATACCTGCCTTAAACATATCGACATATTCTTCCTTAGAGAAGTTAAAGCCGTAGTTCTTCTTGCCGGAACTCATGATTTCGTTTACGATAACAGAACCTTCAAGGCCTGCGTTCTTAGCAATCTGACGAACAGGCTCTTCAATAGCCTTGACTACGATGTTAACGCCTGTCTTAAGGTCAGCATCGTCTGTGTCAAGGAGCTTCTTAACAGCCGGTATAGCATTGAGAAGAGCAACGCCGCCGCCTGCTACGCAACCCTCTTCAACAGCTGCTTTTGTAGCTGCCAAAGCATCCTCGATGCGGAGCTTCTTTTCCTTCATTTCTGTTTCGGTTGCAGCACCGACACGGATAACGGCTACGCCGCCTGCAAGCTTAGCAAGTCTCTCCTGAAGCTTTTCCTTATCGAACTCTGAGGTTGTAACTTCAATCTGAGATTTGATCTGTGCAACTCTGCTCTTAATGGCTTCCTTATCGCCGGCACCGTCAACAATGATGGTGTTCTCCTTAGAAACCTTAACCTGCTTAGCACGGCCGAGCTGATTTATCTGAGTATCTTTAAGCTCAAGACCGAGGTCGGAGGTGATAACCTCGCCGCCTGTAAGAGTAGCTATATCCTGGAGCATTTCCTTTCTTCTGTCGCCGAAGCCGGGAGCCTTGACGCATACGCAGGTGAATGTGCCGCGGAGCTTATTGACAAGGATTGTGGAAAGAGCTTCGCCCTCAACGTCCTCAGCGATAATAACGAGCTTCTGACCCGCTTTTACGATTTGCTCAAGGAGAGGAAGAATTTCCTGAATGTTTGAAATCTTCTTATCGGTAATAAGAATGTAAGCGTCGTCAATAACAGCTTCCATCTTGTCGGTATCGGTTACCATATACGGTGAAATATAGCCGCGGTCAAACTGCATACCTTCAACAACATCGCTGTAAGTTTCGCTTGTCTTAGACTCCTCTATGGTGATAACGCCGTCGGAGGTTACCTTTTCCATAGCCTCGGCAATCAGCTTGCCGATGTATTCGTCGGCTGCGGAAATAGTAGCAATTCTTGCGATATCGTCGGAAGATTTAACGGGCTGAGCCTCGCTCTTGATAGCTTCGACAGCGGCGTCAACTGCCATCTGCATACCCTTTTTAACTACCATCGGATTAGCACCTGCAGCTACATTCTTCATGCCCTCGCGAACAAGAGCCTGCGCAAGAAGAGTAGCGGTTGTTGTACCGTCGCCTGCCACATCGTTTGTCTTTGTGGCAACCTCTTTAACGAGCTGAGCGCCCATATTTTCAAAAGCGTCCTCAAGCTCAACCTCTTTAGCGATTGTAACACCGTCATTTGTGATAAGCGGAGCACCGTATTTTCTGTCAAGAACTACGTTTCTGCCTTTGGGGCCGAGTGTTATTTTAACTGTGTTGCTGAGTTTGTCTATACCGGCTTCAAGTGCCTTGCGAGCCTCTTCGCCGTAAATAATCTGTTTAGCCATAATGTATTTCCTCCCTTAAATCATTCAACAATTGCAAGGATATCGGACTGACGAACGATATTGTAGTTAACGTCGTCCATCTTAACCTCGGTACCCGAATATTTGCTCGAAATTACCTTGTCGCCGACTTTAACATACATTTTGACTTCGTTACCGTCAACAGTACCGCCGGGACCTACTGCCACTACCTCGGCTACCTGAGGCTTCTCCTGTGCAGACGCGGCAAGGATGATACCGCCCTTTGTTGTTTCTTCAAGCTCACAGGGCTTTAAAACGACTCTGTCAGCAAGCGGTTTGATCGTCATACTATATTCCTCCTAAAAGATATATTGTAATTATGAATTTATTAGCACTCGCTTTCCTTGAGTGCTAATATATATTTTAGCCTCTTTTCAGAAAAAATCAACCCTTTTTTATAAAATTAACAAAAAATACATAATTTGGAATTTGCACCGCCCAAAAGCCGATAAAATACAGACTTATATATGTATATCGTATAATCATTATTGACAATAATATGTCTGTATAGTATCATACACTTTGAATTCATAGTAGATTACTATGGTATTGCGCATTAAGAGCGCGGTACCGTGAGAAAAGAGATGTAATTATGGAAGTATATGCGGATAACGCCGCTACGACTCGACTGTCAAAATCGGCTCTTAATGCAATGGCTCCGTATTTTTGCGACATTTACGGCAATCCGTCGAGTCTGCACCATATGGGTCAAAAAGCACACAGCGCTCTTGAGGAAGCACGTTTAGCGACAGCTAACGCAATAGGCTGCGAGAGAAGCGAGCTGTATTTCACATCGGGCGGCAGCGAAGCAGACAATTGGGCCATAAAAGGCACCGCCGAGCTTATGGCGAAAAAAGGTAAAAAGCATATTATAAGCACAACCGTCGAGCATCACGCCGTACTGCACACATTAAAAAAACTCGAAAAGCAAGGCTTTGAAATAACTCTTCTCCCCGTTTCAAGCGACGGCTTTGTGTCTCCCGGCGACGTTGCCTCGGCAATAAAAGACGACACGGCTTTGGTAACCGTAATGTATGCAAACAACGAAATAGGAACAATTCAGCCCATAACCGAAATAGGTGAAATCTGTCGCGAAAAGGGAGTCATCTTCCACACGGACGCAGTACAGGCAGTCGGTCATCTTCCGATAGACGTAAAGGCGCAAAACATAGATATGCTCTCAATGTCGGGTCACAAGTTTCACGGACCGAAGGGCATCGGTGCGCTTTATATAAGAAAAGGCATAAATCTGCCTAACCTTATCGAGGGCGGTGCACAGGAGAGAAACCGCAGAGCCGGCACGGAAAATATCCCCGGAATCGTCGGCATGGCGGCAGCACTCACAGAGGCCGTAAACAATATGGAGGAAAATACAAAAAAGGTCGCAGCTCTCCGCGACAGGCTTATAGAAAAAATACTCAAAATTCCGCACAGCCGCCTGAACGGCTCAAGGGAAAATCGTCTGCCCGGAAATGTCAGCGTTTGTTTTGAAGGCGTTGAGGGCGAGTCAATGCTGCTCTATCTCGATATGCAGGGCGTTTGCGCGTCATCAGGCTCCGCGTGCACATCGGGCTCGCTTGACCCAAGCCACGTGCTTCTCGCAATAGGATTGCCTCACGAGGTCGCTCACGGTTCTTTAAGACTGAGTCTGTGTGAATACAACACCGAAGAAGAGGTAGATTTCATTGCCGAAGCTCTGCCTCCCATAATAGAAAGACTGCGTTCAATGTCTCCGCTTTGGGAGAGACTTTGCCGCGAAAACAGCTTCTTCACCCACGATAAACATTGAGATAAGGAAGGATTAAAAATATGGAATACAGCGCAAAAGTCCTTGAACACTTCGCAAATCCTCATAACGTCGGAAAAATCGACGACGCCGATGGCATAGGCGAGGTAGGAAACGCCAAATGCGGCGATATAATGAAAATGTATATAAAGGTTAAAGACGACGTTATAACCGACGTGAAATTTAACACCTACGGCTGTGCCTCCGCAATAGCCACAAGCTCGATTGCTACGGATATGATAAAGGGGAAGCCCATAAGCGAAGCATTGAAGCTCACAAACAAAGCCGTTGTGGAAGCTCTCGACGGACTGCCGGCAGTAAAGATTCATTGCTCGGTACTCGCCGAGGAAGCTATAAAGGCGGCAGTTAAGGATTACTATGACAAGAACGGCATTCAATACGACAAGGAGCTTTTTAAGCCCGATAATTGCCACTATACACACGAACACTAAATCAGACAGAACCAAAAAGGGACTGTAAAACAATCGTTTTACAGTCCTTTTATTTTTTGCGGCATTAAAAATTAAACCTTTGCCATGTCGGTTACTTCGTCGTCATCGTCATCGCCGTCAGGAGTATCGTCCTTTTGCGACGACGGCATAACATATATCTTAGGCTGATATTCGCCGTATGTACTCTTTTCTACTACCACAAAGAAAATGGTCACAATTAAAAGATACGGTATCGGACAGAATATGCCGGGATTTACAAGTGACATAAGCTCAAGGCTTACATATGAAAGAAAGACGGTCATATTAAAGAGCGTCGGCTTTCTCCAAAGCAGAAACATTCTCTTTATAAATTGATAGACATACGCCAAAATTCCGACTATGCCCATACTTGCGGCTATCTGTATAGGCTCGCAATGATACCAGCATATCGAGAAATCGGCAGGATCATATATATCGATATTCCCCATGTATCCTATGCCGGTTCCGAATATCGGATGGCCAAGAAAATCCTTTATGCCGCGCTCGTACTGAAAAACTCTCACTTCCTTTTGTTCGCCGACGAGCACCCCGTTTATCGCAGACATAAGTCGGTCAAAGGTATAGCCGAAGAACGAGAGAAACTCGCGTGAGAATATCATAAGCGCAAAGCAAATGCAAGCGAGAATGGCAATATACGCAAAACGCCTCTCCCTGTCGTAAAGGAAGAACAGAATACAGCACATCATAAGCTCTATGGCACCGAAAACAAGTCCTCCGCGCGAACCGGTCAGCAATATCGCAAAATAGAACAAAAATCCGAACATAATGGAATACGATTTTTTGTTGCCGCGATAAAATGCAAACGGTATCGACAACATCAAAAACGTAGAGCAGTTATTGCGCCACTGAAAATACAAAATCGTTTTTGTGTCTATAACCTCATTTATATGCGTGAGATAATACGATGCCACCATAAAGGTACCGAAGCAGCCTATTATCACCATAATAAGGGACAGCTTATCCATAAGAGAATAATCCTTATGGACATTTATATGCGTATTAAATACGGTATAGAGTAACAGCATTCCCACGCCGAGCGCCAAAATGTAAAATATCGACGCGCCGCTGAAATACTCACGTTTCGAGATGAAACCGACTCCGCCGAGTATTACCGCAGCAGACACAAATATCATCGGCAGCGTGAGGAATCCTTTCAGCACCGGCTTCTTCCAGTGCAAAACAAAGTGCATAATTACACAAATTATCAGTACCGCACCGAGTGCCTTATACTGAATAAACACGCTGAATGAATTGTAACACTTTGTTCCTATAAGACACAGAAACAAAAAAGGCGGAAACGGCGCCAAAAGATCCTCACACAGAACAAGCGTTATACCCGTAATGCACGCAAAGGTGAGCACACCGGCAACGGATATGTCAAATATAACAAACACCGACGCCAGCGCGAAAAGCACCATTATATATCGCCCGGTAAGCATATACTCGCCCATACGGGATATCTTGGGCGAATTAAAAAATTCAATGATTTTTTTCATTTGCGCATACCTTTTCATTTTATAGTTTAATGTTATTATATATTTTTTTCGCCAAAACGCAATAATTATTTCAAGACTATAACTATTATTACAAAAAGTTACAAGTCTAAAAATACCGTGACGCTCTTGATTTTAGGCAAAAAATCTCGTATTATATCAGTATAACGTCGGTACACTCGTAAAAAGGTCGGCCGACATAAAACTTGAAAGAGATGTGTCAAATGATTAAAGACATTCAACAGGAAATTCTCAGGCTTAAAAAGGAAAAGGATATATGTATTTTGGCGCACAGCTATGTTGCGCACGAAATAATTGAGATAGCGGATTTTACCGGCGACAGCTACGCGCTTTCCGTCAAGGCGACAACCGCTCCGCAAAAAACCGTAATAATGGTCGGCGTCAGATTTATGGCCGAGACCGTTAAAATACTCTCTCCGGAGAAAAAGGTAATTTTGGCTCAGCCCATTGCAGGCTGCCCCATGGCAGAGCAAATGGATAAAGAGCTTATCTGCGCCGTCAAAAAGGAATACCCGGATTACAAAGTTGTCGCTTATATCAACACCACCGCAGACCTCAAAACCGTATGCGATGTTTGCGTGACCTCCTCCTCGGCGGTTAAAATCATTAAAAATATGGACGCGAAAAACATACTGTTTATTCCCGACTGCAATCTCGGTCATTATGTCAGCGAGCAGATCCCCGAAAAGAACTTCAAGCTCCTGCACGGCGGCTGTCCCATTCACGCCTCCGTAAGCGAAAGCGAAGCTGTTGCGGCTAAAGAAAAGCATCCGGGCGCTCCGCTGCTTGTTCACCCCGAATGCGTACCCGACGTTGTTAAGCACGCCGATTATGTGGGTTCAACCTCGGGCATTACGGAATACGCAAAAAACAGCGATAAAAAAGAATTTATTATCGGCACGGAAATCAGCATAGCAGAGCATCTTCAATACGCCTGCCCCGACAAAAAATTCTATTATCTCTCCAAAAAGCTCATTTGCCCTAATATGAAGAGCTCAACGCTTATGGACGTCTACAATGCCGTACGAGGCGTAGGCGGCGAAGAGATTGTTCTAGGCGATGACACAATCACGAAAGCGAGAGTCTGCATTGACGAAATGATAAGGCTCGGCGGCTGAAAATTTACGAAAAAAATCTACGGGGGGGGAGGAAACTCCCACCTTAATTTATAAAGGAAAAACACAATGACTGACGAAAAGAAAAAAGTTATGGTTGCCATGAGCGGCGGAGTTGACAGCTCTGTTACGGCATACCTGTTGCAACAGGAGGGCTTCGACATAGTCGGAGTTACAATGAAGCTTTACACAAACGACGACATCGACTTTGTAAAGGACAAGACCTGCTGTTCTCTCGACGACGTAGAGGACGCCAAAAGTGTGGCGGCAAGGCTCGGAGCTTTACACTATACTCTCAATATGACCGAGGATTTTCGTAAGGACGTAATGGACAAGTTCGTCAGAAGCTACCGCCTGGGCGCAACTCCCAACCCCTGTATAGACTGTAACCGATACATCAAATTTTCCAAGCTCTTAAAAAAAGCCATTGAGCTTAAAATGGACCTCATAGCGACCGGTCACTACGCGAGAATCGAAAAAAGCGCAGACAGATACCTCTTAAAAAAGGCGCTTGACGAAAGCAAAGATCAAAGCTACGTTTTGTATTCGCTGACTCAAGACGAGCTCAGCCGCACGCTGTTTCCGCTCGGGAAATACCGCAAATCCGAGGTTCGCGAAATAGCTGAGGAAAACGGCTTTATAAACGCAAAAAAGCATGACAGCCAAGATATATGCTTCGTCCCCGACGGAAATTACAGCGCATTCATAGAAAAATACACCGGAGAAAAATTCCCGGAGGGCGATTTTGTTGACAAGTCCGGCAAGAAGCTCGGCACGCACAAGGGAATAATCAGATACACCGTGGGTCAGCGCCGCGGTCTCGGTCTGGCGCTGCCGCAGTCTATGTATGTATGCGAAAAGGACGTTAAAAACAACAGGGTCGTTTTAGGATTTAACGAAGATCTGTTTTCAAAAGAGGTCTCCGTCGGAGACATAGTGCTCAGTGCCTGTGATTCTCTTGAAAAGCCCGAACACCTCAGCGCTAAAATACGCTACAATCAAAAGGAACAGCCCGCAACGGTAATTCAAACCGATAAAGACAAGCTGAAAATCATTTTTGATGAGCCGCAGAGAGCCGTTACAAAGGGTCAGGCAGCGGTTGTATACGACGGAGACACGGTTATAGGCGGCGGAACTATTTTATAACCTCCGTACAAATCGGGAGTTTAAATATGATAAAAATAAGAAACTTAAAAAAGCAGGATATTTCCTCCGCCGAATATATATGCTTAATAACGGCGGCAAAAGAAATTAAGGACACCCCAAAAAAAGCTCTTCGCACCCTTTTAATGTATAACCGCTGTTATACGAGAACCCAAAACAGCAGCAGCTTTGTTGCCGAAAACGAAAACGGCAGAGTTGTGGGGTACATTCTCTGTGCCGAGAGCTTGCCGAAATATCTCAAAGGCTTTTTCGGCACGGAGCTGCAAGAGATATTCAAAATAAGCTTTACATCGGGTATTGCATCATTTTTTGAGGCTGTCTCCCCTGCCGCATTTTCAGTCAAATACTCCGCTCATCTGCACATAGACATATTGCCGGAATATCAGGGGCAAAAGGTCGGAACCGCTCTTATGTCCGCCCTTAAAGAAAAGCTTGTAAGCGATAATATAAAGGGCGTTATGCTGTGCGTCGGAAAAGGCAACGTGCGAGCAATCGAATTTTACAAAAAGAACGGGTTTAAAGTGATATTCAGACTTTTCGGCGCTGTATTTATGGGGCTTAATTTACCGCAGTCGTAATTGTCAAAAAAAGTGGTAACTTTTTTAAAAAACCGCTTGACACAAAAGGTAACCTTTGCTATAATATTCACCGTCGCAAGAAAAGCGACAACATAGTTTGCGAGCGTGGCGGAATCGGCAGACGCGCACGTTTGAGGGGCGTGTGGTAATCCCGTATGGGTTCAAGTCCCATCGCTCGCACCAGAAAAGGACAGATTTCTAACGAAATCTGTCCTTTTCAACTAAATCCACCCTTGCGGGTGGGTGAAACATTGCTTCGCAATATGAAATACGCTTTCAGCGTATGAAATCGCTGCGGCGATGGGTGGATTTAATTTCATTTTCTGCGTAGCCGAAAATTTCATCAAAACCGTAGGTTTTGATTTCATCGTGAGCAACGCGAACGATTTCATTAAAAATTCCGAGAGTTCAACTCTATCCACAAAAAACATAAAAACATCTTTTCTGTACCCCACAGACAAAAACGACAAATCTCTTTTGGGATTTGTCGTTTTTATTTTTGTGAGTTTATGCGTCATCCGCCGAGAGTAATAATCGAGGTGCAAGCAAAAGACCGCAGAGAGCGTATTTGCTTTCTGCGGTCTTTTTGATTTTTAAGAACAGATTATTCCTTTGACATATACTTTATGTAACGCTTAAAGAATTTAAGTGCGCCCTCCATACAGTCCACGGGGATTCTCTCATTTGTGGCATGGGTCAAAAGGAGATATTTTGTATCGACCTCAAACGGGGCGAAACGATAAATGCAATCACAAATATTCTCATAGTGATATGAGTCTGTGCCGCCCATAACAAGGTACGGTGCAACTATATAGTTATTGTCGGTGCGCATACAAAGCTCTTCAAGGATTTTGAAGGAGCGGCTGTCCGTAGGAGAGACCTTTGATGCCTCTTTGCCCTTGAGCAATTCGATTTCTATATCCTTTTTCTTTACAACCTTTTTGATGTGCTCTTTTACGTCCGCAAGAGTGGTTCCCGGCATCATACGGAAGTTTACCGTTATGCTGCTCTTCTGCGGAAGAACGTTGGCGGCAGGGCTGCCCTCTGCCATTGAAACACCCGTTGTGGTTCTTATAAGCGAAGCCGCAGGCGGGAATTTTTTCATAACAAGGGTAACTATAGGCTTTAAGAGCCAGAGATTGCACGTAACTATTCTTGCAGGATACGATACACGCTTGCCGATTTTTGTAAAGAGCGCATACACAAAGTGAGGCATTTTGGCCTTGAACTGATGTCCCTCAAGGTCGCGTGTAACCTTGGCTATCTCGCCTATTCCCGAATGCACCGGAGGCTGTGACGAATGGCCGCCCTTTGAGCGAACGGTGATTTTATAATCGGCATAGCCCTTTTCGGCAATGCCTATGCCGGCAAGCTTTGTCTTGAGGATTTTCGGCACATCCACATTGAGTATGGCACCGCCCTCGTCGATAACGCTGTCAAGCTTTACTCCGCGTTCTTCGAGAACTGCGGCAATTGAGCCCGCACCGGAATTTTCGGAGGCTACTATTTCCTCATTGTGGCCGAAGCAGAGATAAACCGTTCTTTCGGGCTTAAAGCCTTCACCGAGAAGCGTCTCAACGGTCTGAATAACCGCGATAAGATGGTTTTTCATATCGAGCGCGCCGCGTCCCCATATAAATTCGCCGTCATCAAATCCGTCAAACGCCGGATGCTCCCAGTCATTTTCGGTGCCGGCAGCTATCGGAACAACATCCTGATGGGCAAGAAGCGCGATAGGCTCAAGGTCGGGGCGCGTTCCCTCCCATGTGAACAAAAGGCTCGCATCGCTGATTTCCTCGTGCTTCAGATTCTTGTAAACAAGCGGGAAGCGCTCCTCAAGAAATTTATGAAATTTTTCAAACTCGTTCCAATCAACATCCTTCGGGTCAGGCTGAGATACGGTTTTAAACTTAATCGCATCGCTCAAATTCCGACGATACTCATTAAGCTGCACCTTTTCGTCCTCAAGCGGCTCATAGGTTTTTTTCTTCGGCACCCAAAATATCGCGCGAATAAGCGTTATAACAGTTATAACTGCAAGAAAGATGAGTATTCCAATAAAGACCTTCATTGTAAGCCTCCTTACTTATTTATAAGCTTATTTAAGCTCTCATCGAGCAATTTCATCTTTTCGGTATATTCGCAGAGAGCCTTTCTCTGCGCTTCTACAACCTTTTCGGGAGCCTTAGAGACGAAATTCGGATTGTTGAGCTTGCCGTTTACAAAGTCAATATCCTTTTGGAGCTTCTCCTTCTCCTTATTGAGCCTCTCCCTTTCGGCCTCAAAGTCAACAAGCTCATCCATCGGGATATAAATTCTTGCGCTCTCGGTGATTATAGAAACAGCCTTATCCATACCGTCGAATTTTTCACCGACGGACACGTCGCTTGCCGACGAAAGACGCTTAAAGAACTCAGTTCCCTTTTTAAAGGTATCACCGTTCAATGTTTCAATAAATACCTGCGCCTTTTTAGACGGAGCAACGTTCATCTCGGCACGGCGGTTACGTACCGCCTTTACGGCTGTCATAATTTTATTCATCTGTTCCTCTTCCTCGGGGAACGAGAGAGCCTCGCTGAATTCAGCCCATGGTGACAGCATTATCGTATCGCCGTCGTGCGGAAGGGTCTGCCATATCTCCTCGGTTATAAAGGGCATAAACGGATGCAAGAGCTTCAGCGTATTTGACATAACATATACGAGCACCGCTTTCGCCGTCTCTTTTGCCTTTTCGTCATCGCCGCCGAGACGTATCTTTGAAAGCTCTATATACCAGTCGCAGAAAACATCCCATATAAAGTCGTACAGCTTCTGAACAGCCATACCGAGCTCATATTTTTCAAGCGAATCGGTAACGTCTTTTACAAGGTCGTTGTAAAGGCTTAAAATCCACTTATCCTCGAGAGCGAGCCCCTCGGGAATATGCGGAGCTTTTTCATCGTCGCCGAGGTTCATCAAAATAAATCTTGCCGCATTCCAAATCTTATTGGCAAAGTTACGGCTCGCCTCAACTCTCTCGTCCGAGAAACGCATATCGTTTCCGGGGCTGTTGCCCGTTGCGAGTGTAAATCTCAGAGCGTCCGCTCCGTATTTGTCGATTATCTCAAGCGGGTCAATGCCGTTGCCGAGAGACTTTGACATTTTTCTGCCCTGAGCATCTCTTACAAGCCCGTGTATCAAAACCGTATCAAACGGCGCCTTACCCGTGTATTTAAGTCCCGAGAATATCATACGGCTCACCCAGAAGCCTATGATATCATAGCCTGTAACGAGCGTATTTGTCGGGTAATAATGCTCAAGGTCTGCAGTCTTTTCGGGCCAGCCAAGCGTTGAGAACGGCCAAAGAGCCGAAGAGAACCACGTATCGAGCGTGTCGGGGTCCTGTTTCACATTACTGCTTCCGCAATGAGGGCAAGCCGTAATGTCCGACTTTGAAACCGTAGTGGCACCGCAGTCGTCGCAATACCACGCAGGTATACGGTGACCCCACCAGAGCTGACGCGAAATACACCAATCTCTCGTACCGCGCATCCAGCTCATATAATTCTTTTTAAATCTGTCGGGAACGAATTTGATGTCGCCCTTTTCGACAGCCTCTATTGCAGGTCCCGCAAGCGGGTCCATCTTTACAAACCATTGCTTTGATACCATGGGCTCGATATCGGTATGGCAGCGGTAGCATGTACCTACGTCATGCTTTAAAGGCTCAATACATTTGATGTATCCGCCGTCCTCAAGATCCTTTACTATCGCCTTGCGGGCTTCGAGGGTAGTCATACCGGCGTATTTGCCGCAGTCAAGAACCTCCGGCTCATCCTTTGAAGCCTTGCCGCTGCGGCGAAGCTCATCGGCAAATTCCTTATCCGCCTTGCCTGTCATATGGCCGTCGTACGTAAATGTGCGCACGATAGGCAGATTGTGGCGAAGGCCGACTTCAAAGTCGTTGGGGTCGTGTGCCGGAGTTATTTTAACTACGCCCGTACCCTTTGTCATATCGGCGTGTTCATCGCAAACTATCGGTATTTCCTTATTGAGAAGCGGCAGTATAACATGGCAACCGTGGAGATGCTTATATCTCGGGTCGTCGGCATTTATCGCAACCGCTGTATCGCCGAGCATGGTTTCGGGTCTTGTTGTGGCAAGCTCAAGCTTCTCACCCGTCTCCTTTACCGTGTAAAGAAGATGCCAGAAGTTGGATTCCTTTTCCTCATATTCAACCTCGGCGTCGGATATTGAGGTATTACAGTGCGGACACCAGTTTACCATACGGTTGCCGCGATAAATAAGCCCCTCGTCATAGAGCTTTACAAAAACCTCGCGCACCGCCTTACTGCAGCCCTCGTCAAGAGTGAAGCGTTCTCTGTCCCAATCGCAGGAGGAGCCCATCTTTTTGAGCTGCTCTATTATTCTGCCGCCGTATTTTGCTTTCCAGTCCCATGCACGCTCGAGGAACTTATCTCTGCCGATGTCCTCCTTGGTTATGCCCTCTTTGCGCATAGCCTCTACTATTTTGGCTTCCGTGGCTATTGACGCGTGGTCCGTGCCGGGAACCCAAAGGGTATCATAGCCTGCCATACGGTGATATCTTATCAGTATATCCTGAAGAGTATTGTCAAGCGCGTGACCCATGTGAAGCTGACCCGTAATATTGGGAGGCGGAATAACTATTGTGTATGTCTTTTTCCCCTCTTGACGCTCGGCATGAAAATACTTATGCTCGAGCCATGTCTTGTAAATACGGTCTTCAACATTTTTCGGATCGTATTTTTTTGCAAGCTCCTTGCTCATTATTTATCCTCCTGTAAAACATAAATTACAAAATAAAAACGCCTCATACAAAAGTATGAGGCGAAAATTACCGCGGTACCACTCATTTTGCCGTAAAAAACGGCCGCTCTGTGCCTTTAACGGCGGCAAACCGTCTTTGCTTAATGTAGTTTCGGCAAAGACGCTCAAAAGTGACGACGGAAAACGCCGAATACCGCTTCGCACCGAACAGCGGCTCTCTTAAAATGCGCATCGCTTTCCTTAAGCTTTTTCAACGCGTTTGAACTATTTATAATATTTTATCATTCCGTACCCGTTATGTCAAACAAAACTATTTGTTCACGACGGTTATTTTATCTCTGTATTCCGACAAGAACAGCCTTATATCGTGGCTTGTGTCGGGAGAACCGTTTACGGTGATATTTTCGGCTCCGTAAATGAAACGGCTAACCGTATCCACGCAGTCCTCATCCATATTTTCTTTTGTTGTAAATGAAAACTCGAACGGAGTTTTATCCTTATTGGTTACGACCAGGGTATCGGTCTTTTGATAGAAGGTGGGATAATATCCGCCCGACGAAGCCGGCACAAGGTCGAACTGATATTTATTGAAATCATAAAACCATGCGCTTGCCGTTCCCTTTACGGTTACATTGTATATTCCGTCGTAAGGAGTGTCGCCCTCGGTTCTGACGACGGTTATGCTGTTGATATTAAAATTTATTTTATGCCATCTGTTTTTATAGAGGTTGCAGCCCACGATAACAAGCCATATAAACAAAGCTGTAACAAAGATGCCGAGTACGGTAACGGCTGCCTTTTTCTTTTTTGTTTCCATTATATATAAGACCATCCTTATTTTCGTGTAATACTCAATATTATAATCAAATTCGGCAAAAAAGCAACATTTAAATTATTTAACGGTTTTTAATATAGTCTATCAGAGCTTCCGCGCTGCACTCCGGCAGCTCAAGCTCGTTTTGCGGCTCCGGGATATCCGAAAGACGGTGCGCGTCGGAATTTACAAAAAGCTTCATATTGCCAAGGCACGGATTTTCCGCCGAAAGCTTTTTTTTGTCTGCATACCGCGACAAGCCCGCCGCCTTGAAGGTCGGAGTCTCCGGAAAGGTGCCGAGCACCGATAAAATGCTGTAAGAGCTTCTGTCTATATGCGCCGGAAAGCACACGCCGCCGTATGACGAGACCGCTTTTACCGTTTCGCCCTCGGTAATATCAGACGCCACGGTCAAAAGCCGTTTTTCGTAGCCTATTATATTATCCTTTTCATCCGTTATAATCTGCTCGCCGAATATTTCGGGTCGGTTTATAATATCCGGCATTTTGTCGTATACAAAATCAGAAAATTCTTTTGCGGCGTCAAGCGACGGGAAAAGGCAAACATTGTGTATCTCCTCGGCGGTGCAAAGCTCCATTCCGGGTACAACGACAAGTCCTGCCGCTTCGCCTGCCCTTACTGCCGCAGGGCAATTGAGGCACGAATTATGATCTGTGACGGCTATCATATCATACCCTAAAAGCTTGGCGAGATTTACCGCGTTATAAGGAGTCATATCATCGTCTCCGCACGGCGACAGACAGGTGTGCATGTGTAAATCGGCCTTTATAATCATAGCAGACCGGAAAGCTTGGCGGATAGTGAAAATGCATCCTCTGCCGAAGAGAGGATGTTAACACCCTGCTCTTTGGCCTTTTCGAGCGCGTCACCGTCAAGTGTAGAATTTTCACATAGAACTATCGCCGCACAATCAGACAGCACCGCCACCGCCACGGCATTGACGTTCCCCATAACGGTAAACCAACAGTCGCCGCACTTTGCATGCGACATAACAAAGCTCAGTAAATCTCCGCAGTAACCGCCCTCGACCTCTTTGGACGGCTCCGCTTCGTTTAAGAAGCTCAAGCCGAGCTTTTCAGAAACTTCTTTTATGTTCATATTTTCTCCGTTTCACTCGTTTTTCTCCGTTTTTCTGAACGGCGCAGGTATCGGAATATAGTTGTTTTTATCGGTATTTTCACGCGAGAAGAATACGCAGTCCTCTATAGACGCTTTTCCGCGCACTATATCCTCGGCAAGGTCGCTGCAGGACGGTGCTCCGCACGTTCCGCAATCGAGCCCCGGAAGAGAGCTTTCTATTTTCTTCATCTCGCCCATTTTTTGTAAAGCCTCGCCCATATCGTCGGAAAGGCGCATAACGGGCAGTTCTTTCAGCGGATTATCCCAACGCATATAGCGCGGAACGGTTTTTATTTCAAGATGATTGCAGGACACCGGCATATACTTTCTCAGATGCTGTATGCGTGCCTTTGCAACATACGGATTTTCGACTGTCAGCGGCCCGCCGACGCATCCGCCCGGACAGGCGTTAAGCTCGATAAAATCAAGGTCCGAAAGCTTTTCGTCCTCTATCTCCTCGAGCACCTTTATAACATTTTCTATGCCGTCCGCCGCTAAATATCGGTCGGTGAGAAGTGCCGAGGCTTCGCCGCCGGATGATGCCCACGAAACTCCGATTATACCGGAATCGCGTAAAAGCTCCGTTTTGTCCGTATTTTCCATTTCATGCAAAAGTGACGGATAAATATCCTTTATGCCGAACACGCCGTCCACATTGGAGCCGTTGTTGCATATAGGCTGTTTTATGGCTGTGATTTTTGCCGTACACGGCGTTATGAAAAATATTCCTATATCGGATTTTGAATATCCAGTCCGTTTTACCGCACGCTCTCTCGCAAGACGCGCAGCCTCCTCCATGGGCGGGTTAAGATCAAGCACGTTCTCGATAAGATTTGGGAAACGCACCCTTATAAGCCTTACTACGGCAGGGCACGCTGAAGATATTACGGGCTTTTTTCTGCCCGAATGTGACAGCTCCGCCCTTGTAGCCTCTGACACTATCTCGGCACCCTTTGACACCTCAAACACATCGTCAAAGCCAAGCTTTTTAAGCGCGGTCAGCACATAATCGGTATCGTCGAGATTGTTAAACTGACCGTACAGCGTAGGCGCGGGCAAGGCTATACGATATTTGTATTTTTGAAGCTCGTCAAACGAGTATTTCTCGGCATACTTCGCGTGATGCGGACAAATTCTGATACATTCGCCGCAGTCTATACACCGCTCCGAAATTATATATGCCTTACCGCGGCGCACTCTTATGGCTCCCGTCGGGCAACGCTTTATGCAGTTGGTGCATCCCATACACTTGCTTTCGTCCAGACGTACGGAATGAAAAAAGCCGCTCTTTTCCATCGCAGTTACTCCGTGATTATATAATTTATCTGTTTGTATACACCTTCAGCCGCATGGTTGTGCCCTTGCCGACCAAAGTATCTATTAACATTTCATCAGTATACTTTTTTATATTGGGAAGTCCCATTCCGGCACCGAAGCCGAGAGCACGCACATTGTCGGGAGCCGTGGAATATCCCTCCTTCATTGCCAGAGCAACGTCGGGTATTCCCGGTCCGTCATCCGACAAAACCATAGAGATGACATCGGGGTCAATATCCACGTCTATCCTGCCGCCGCCCGCGTGTATTACCATATTTATTTCGCCCTCATAAAGAGCTATTACCGTATTCCTGATTACCTCGGGAGAAAATCCGAGCTTCTTAAGGTGAGCCTTTACGTCACCGGACGCCTCGCCCGCCCTTGTGAAATCATCGCCCGGAACATCATAATGAAGCGTGATAACGCTCATTTCGCCTCACCTCCGCCAAGTCCTTTTTCATACAGCATGCCGCATGACGAAAACATAGGGAGCTTTGTTGCAAGCAATATAATATCAAGATTTTCGGCAAGCTCCGTCATATCTCGGTCGGGGCGTTTACCGCGCACAAAAACCACGCATTTCATATCCATCATCTCGGCGGTTCTTATCACCTGCGGATTAACAAGCCCTGTGAGCAGAACTGCCTGCTGCTTGACAAACGCAAGAACGTCGCTCATCATATCGCTTCCGCATGCATCGTTTACTTCTCTGTCAAGGCAGTCGCCGCCGCAAACAACCTCGGCGGAAAGTATGTTTTGTATTTCTCTGACAGTCATATATAGGACCTCCGAAAGAGTTGTATTTATAATTATACATAAAAATTACAGCTTTTTCAAGTAATAAAAAGTAAACTTGCATAAAATAAGCAGACTGTCAAGTGAAATCACTTCACAGTCCGCCGAGCATGATAGTATTTTTTACGCTCACGCCTTCACGACGTTTCCGCCTACCATAACAAAGGAAATGTTTATGTCGTCGTCAAACATAATAAGGTCAGCATCAAAGTCTTTTTCGATTTTACCCTTTTCACCGCCAAGACCTATTACCCTTGCCGGAGTAAGAGAGGCCATTTTTACCGCGTCGCAAAGCGGTACTCCGACCCTTTTATACATATTTCTCACAAGCCTGTCGGTTGTGGCTACGCTTCCCGCTATGCAAGAGCGGTCGGCAAGCTTCATAACGCCGTCCTCGTAAATCGCCGGAACGCCGTTTTTCTGCATAACAAGCGTGCCCTCTTTTGTCTCGGTCGCCGAATACTCAAGTCCGTCGGTGATAAGATACATTTTATCAGCGCCCTTGCATCTGTAAATCAGCTTTAAAACACCTAACGGCAAATGGCACAAATCGGCTATTACCTGAGCCGTTAATTCGTCGTGAGTCAGTGCCGCCTCAACTGTGCCTGCGCGCCTGAAAATTCCGCGCTTATAGCAAGATGTACAGGCATTATAAAGATGTGTTACATCGGAATACCCGTGTTTTATTGCCTCCTTCGCCGTATCGTAATCCCCGGAGGAATGGGCTATCGACGCCACAATGCCGCGCTTTTTAAGCTCCTCACCGAGCACCATACCGCCGTCGGTTTCGGGAGCGGCGCCCATTATTTTAAGTCCGTCCCACAAATCAAGCAGGCTCTCGTATTCATTTTGCGACGGCACCAATATGTTTTCGGGGCTCTGCGCTCCGCACATTTCGGGCGACAAAAACGGGCCCTCAAGATGTGCGCCGAGAATATTTGATGTTTTACAAATCCGCTTTGCCTCTTTGATATTTAAAAGCGCGGTTTTAAGCTGAGCAATAGGCGCGGCAAGCGTTGTCGGCAATATGGATGTAGTGCCGTAATTCATATGAGCCGTTGCCATTTTCACAATATCCTCCGGCGTGCCCATAGCGGAATATCCGCCGCCGCCGTGAACGTGGAGATCTATAAAACCGGGTGACAAATATTTGCCGTTTCCGTCGATTACCTCTTCATTTTCGGCTTCACGGGCAGTTTTTCCGACCTCGGTTATCTTACCGTTCTCCGTTCTGACGAAGCCGTCCGTTATTTCGTTTTCACCGATTATTTTCACGTTCTTTATCAGCAATTCAAACAGTCCTTTCCGCCTTTTAAAGCTCACGGGATAAATCCGCGGTATAGCAAAGTATTCCGTTATCCGTTATATCGACTATGCCGTAAGAGCCGTCGCGTATGCTGCCGGGGCACATCACATACATATTGTCAATATACTCCGATTTCGGGATATGGGTGTGACCGTATAAAACTATGTCGGCGCATTTTTCTTTTGCGGCGCACAAAAGCTCCTCGACACCGTGCTTTACCCCTCTTGTGTGGCCGTGAAGGATAAACACGGTTTTTCCGCCGCAAGCAAACGTCTCTTCGCTCGGCAGGCTCGAATAAACATCACAGTTACCCCTAACCGAATGCACCTCTTTAAGCGATAGCAGAGACGACATTTTTTCACATTGAAAATCATCTTCGCCGTCGCCGAGGAATACAACAACATCGGCTTCCCTGTGCAGCTTTACCGCCATCATAAGCGAGATTTTGTCACGGTGCGAATCCGAAAGCACAAGTATTCTCATTCATAAAACCCCCGTGAAATTCATACTATACAGTATACCAAAATACGGAGGTAAAATCAATGCAGAACGACAACATCGACGAGATAATAGACGGTATTAAAAGCCAAAAATCAAAAAAAGGCGCGGAAAAATTTTTAAAGAACAAGCTGTCGCCCGAGCAATCGAAAAAGCTCAGCGACGTTTTAAGCGATGAAAACGCCTTAAAAAATCTGCTGTCAAGTGACAGAGCCAAGGAGCTGTTTAAAAAGCTCGGCGGCAAAGATGCGGAATAAAGCACACCGAAAGGACAATTCTTATGGATAATATAGGCGACCTGCTGTCCTCAATAAGTCCGGAGGATATGGAGAGACTTAAAAATGTCGCGTCAAGCCTGATGTCGCAAAGCGGCTCCGAGCCGTCATCCGCTCCGAAAGAGCAAGGTGCAGGCGGCAACCGAAATGCGCCTAACGCCGATGTATCGTCACTTTTCGGCGGCGATATGGCCAAAACCCTGATGACCGTGGCCACACAGATGAATAAAGAGGACGACAACACAAGATTCATCTCCGCTCTTCGCCCTCTGCTGAGCGAGGACAGGCGCAAAAAAGCGGATGAAGCCATGAAATTTTTAAAGCTTATGGAAATGCTTCCGTTGTTAAAGGGGTTTTTTAACGTATGAAAGATTACAGCTATACCGAGCTTAAGGAGATGCAGGACCGAGCTATGGAGAGAGTTCGCGCCATGCAGCAGCGCGCAAGCGAAACCGTCTCAAGAGAAAACTCGTTACAAGAAGAAAAACCAAAGCCCGACGCGCACACCGAACAGAACACATACACGAAGCCGCATCATATAAAAATGCCGGTAAATATGCCACCGCGCGAGAGTGCGGAAGAAAGCCGCGGCAGCAAAGCAAGCACCGACAGCAATCCGGCTTCAAATTCCGTCTCGGCAAACGAAAACAGCATTATTGAAAGCATTTTGAACGACCCCGACAGAGCCATGCTGCTTCCGCTTTTGCTCCTTTTAAAATCCGAGGGAGCAAACGAGGAGCTGCTTATGTCGCTGCTCTACATAATGTCATAAAAGCGTCAAAAAAGGCTGTAAAAGCTCTCGCTTTTACAGCCACTTGAATTAGATGTATTCGGTTAATTATTCCTCTTTAAACAACTGAGTGGAGAGGTAACGCTCGCCGGTATCCGGTAAAATCGCAACTATTGTCTTACCCTTGTTTTCGGGGCGGCGTGCGAGATCGGTGGCAGCCTTAACGGCAGCACCCGAAGAAATACCCACAAGAATTCCGTCGGATTTTGTAATTGCACGGCTGTAAGCGAATGCGTCGTCATTTTCAACCGTGATAATTTCGTCATAAATCTTAGTGTCGAGCGTATCAGGTACAAAGCCCGCGCCGATGCCCTGAATCTTATGCGGACCCGATTTGCCCTCGGAAAGTACGGGCGAGGTTGCAGGCTCAACCGCAACTACCTTAACGTCGGGATTTTTGCTCTTTAAGAATTTGCCCGTGCCGGAAAGTGTTCCGCCGGTGCCGACGCCGGCGACAAAAATGTCAACCTTACCGTCCGTATCGTTCCAGATTTCGGGACCGGTAGTCTCAAAATGAGCCTGAGGATTTGCCGGATTTACAAACTGACCGGGAATAAAGCTGTTGGGAGTCTGCTCATGAAGCTCGTTTGCTTTTGCGATAGCACCCTTCATGCCCTTTGCACCGTCGGTAAGGACAAGCTTGGCACCGTAAGCCGCCATCAAAAGTCTGCGCTCAACGCTCATGGTTTCGGGCATTGTGATTATTATCTTATAACCTCTTGCCGCCGCAACAGCGCTGAGACCTATTCCGGTGTTGCCGCTTGTAGGCTCAATAATGGTTGTGTCCTTATTTATAAGGCCTTTTTCTTCTGCGTCGTCGAGAATTTTCTTCGCTATTCTGTCTTTGACGCTGCCTGCGGGGTTAAAGTATTCGAGCTTTACAAGTATTTTCGCTTCAAGATTGTTTTCCTTTTCATAATTTGACAGTTCGAGAAGCGGTGTATTTCCTATAAGATCCGTGAGGCTTTTATATATTTTTGACATAATGATTATCTCCTTTAATTCCGTTATTTAAATCATTTAACGGCTTTGAACGCTTCGTCAAGGTCGGCTATGATATCGTCTATATGCTCTGTTCCTATTGATAGGCGGATAGTGTTCGGGCGAATACCCTGCTCCAGCTTCTCCTCGTCGCTGAGCTGTGAATGAGTGGTTGAGGCCGGGTGAATAACAAGCGATTTAACATCGGCAACATTCGCAAGAAGAGAGAATATCTCAAGATGGTCTATAAACTTCTTTGCGGTTGTATCATCGCCCTTTATTTCAAAGGTAAATATCGAGCCGCCGCCGTTCGGGAAATATTTATCGTAAAGACGCTTCTGCTCGCCGCTTGCAAGAGACGGATGATTTACCTTTTCAACCTGCGGATGATTGTTGAGGTATTCAACTACCTTTAACGCATTTTCCGTATGGCGCTCGACGCGAAGAGAGAGCGTCTCAAGTCCCTGAAGGAAAAGGAAGGCGTGGAACGGAGAAATTGTAGCTCCGGTATCGCGGAGAAGTATTGCGCGAATCTTGGTGACAAAAGCCGCAGCTCCGACATCCTTTGCGAAGCTTACGCCGTGGTAGCTCGGGCTCGGTTCAACAAGCGACGGGAATTTGCCGCTGCCGATCCAGTCAAACTTACCGCTGTCAACAATTACTCCGCCTATCGCCGTACCGTGGCCGCCGATAAACTTTGTAGCCGAATGAACAACTATATCCGCACCGTACTCTATGGGTCTTACAAGATAAGGTGTTGCAAAGGTATTGTCAACAACAAGCGGAATCTTATGCTTATGCGCTACCTTTGCTATTTCCTCTATATCGGCAACATTTGAATTGGGGTTACCGAGAGTCTCTATATACAGAAGCTTTGTATTATCCTGAATGGCGTTTTCAAAATTGCTTATATCGTCGGGGTCAACAAAGGTAGTTGTAATGCCGTAATCGGGAAGCGTATGCTCAAGAAGATTATACGTGCCGCCGTAGATGGTGTTTGAAGCGACAACGTGGTCACCGGCGACCGCAAGAGAGCGGATGGTGTAATCAATAGCCGCAGCACCCGATGCCGTGGCAAGTGCAGCAACGCCGCCCTCAAGAGCAGCTAATCTCTTTTCAAATACGTCCTGAGTGGAGTTTGTAAGTCTGCCGTAAATATTGCCGGCATCCTTAAGAGCGAAACGAGCCTCGGCCTCGTCGGAATTTTTAAAAACATATGATGTTGTCTGATATATCGGAACGGCTCTTGCACCCGATGCTATATCCGGCTCTTCCTGGCCTACGTGGAGCTGCAAGGTTTCGAATTTATAATTTTTGTTACTCATTTTGTGTACCTCTTTCAATAATTTTTAAATGATGTTTTGTTAAAATTAAAGGTCAACAGGTACACATTCGGCTGTTTCTCCAGTTACATTGTCTTGATTTTATTCTTTTAAGATCAGCCATTAAAACAGCCTCCTTTTTCGAACTTCTCATTTCCTATCGGATTAGTATGGTATCAATATATCATACTTTTCTTGGGTTGTCAACAAAAATATTAAGATTTTTTAAAAAAACGCCAAATCGATTGACTTCAGCCGAAACGCGGAAATATAATCTAAACAAAAAAGCAGAATTTACACACTGCTTTTAAAGCTTTCTCGGAAGGTGATAAATTGGCAAAACACAGACGGAGTAAAACGGCGCGCAAAGTAAAAGGCTTCGGTAAAATATCGTTTTTTGTGCTCATACTTTCGTTTGCGATATTTACGGCGCTGCTTGTCACCGCAGCGGTACATATGCCGAAAAAAAGCGGCAACACCGTATGCATAGACGCAGGGCACGGCGGATACGACGTAGGAGCGACAAACGGTGAAAGATATGAAAAAGACGATAATCTGCGCCTTGCAAAGGCTGTGGAAGCCGAGCTTAAAGCCCGCGGAATAAACACAATAATGACAAGAAGCGACGACACATATGTATCGCTTGAGGACCGCTGCAAAACGGCAAACAAAAAGAAAGCCGACCTTTTTATATCCCTGCACCGCAACAGTGCCGACAGCGGCTGCGGCTTTGAAATATGGACGCTTAAAAACTCTCCTCCGGACGATTTGCTGCTCGCCGAAAACATAATGGAATCTCTCGATGAAGTCGGATTATCAAAAAACAGAGGGGTTAAAGGCGGAATAGCCGGAAGCGGAAACAACTATTACGTAAATAAAAACACAGATATGCCGAGCTGCCTTGCGGAGATGGGCTTTATTACGGACGACGGCGACAACGCTCTTTTCGACAAAAATTTGCAAAGCTATGCTGCGGCAATAGCGGACGCAGTCGAGACTACCCTCGGTGAAATAAAAAAAATAACACTTTTTTCAACTTAAAGGAGAAGTCCTGAATAAATAATAATAGTGGAAATAATTATATATATATGGTAAAATAAGTTGTTATTTAAATGTTAACGGAGAAACAAATATGAAAAGCGCTAAAAAATTACTGCCTTGCATAACAGCTTTGATACTTATTTTATCGATGATATTTACCTCCTGCGGCTCGCCCGATGTAACGCTCAAAACGAAGGTTTCGGTTCTCTCAACCGTTTCCGGAGACTATACCGATAACGGCTTTCACGTTATAAACAAAGACAATATGATATTTGTCACCCAGTCCGGTCTTATAGAGCTTTACTATGACAAAACCACGGGTGCCGTCGCGGTAAAAGAGACGTCCGAGGGAAAATTCTGGTACTCCATGCCGCTTGCCTCGGATGACGAAAGCGAGAGCAGAGCATATGTTCTGAGTGCGGTGCTCTCAAAGGACGGCAAAAAATATATACTGAATTCTCAGGATAACTCCGTAGCGTTTTCTTCTTTTGAATTTAAGCCCGTCAGCAACGGACTTCAGGTAACATACAATATGGCGTCCGATAAGGACAGTGCGGTAAACGGACCGCAGGGCGATACGCCGTATGCGTCGGTCACGGTAAGTTATATACTCTCCGACGGAGTAATGGACGTCAAAGTAAACTGCGGAGACATAAAGGTCTCGGACGGTTATGCGCTCGAAAAAATAAATCTTTTAAGCTACTTTGGCGCAGAAAAGGATTTTTCCGAAGGAGACTTCATTCTTTTACCCGACGGCAGCGGTTCGCTTATGATGTCGGACAGCAAATCAGATTATCCGGAAAAAAGCTTTAAGGTTTACGGCTCTGACCCGGCAGTTAAAGACGTGACGGAAAACGAGAGCAAAATAAATGCTTCGGCTCTGCTCGGATTTTTCGGAATGAAGCAGCAAAACAGTGCTTTTGTGGCTCTTATCACAAAGGGCGATACCATAGCCTCGGTGGATTCGGTTCAAAAAAGCAGCGGTGACAAATACGACCGCGCGGGCACGTCATATACAATTACCGATGTGTCATATGTCGGCTCGGGAAGCAAAATGACAAAGTATGTCGGGACACAGTACAGCGGAGAAATAAACGTATGCTACCGCTTCCTCACAAACAAAAACGCGAGCTACTCGGGCATGGCAATAGCCTGTCGCGAACAGCTTATAAGAAATTCGGTTTTATCAACGAGAACGGTAACTTCATCCGCTCACCTGCCGTTTGCGCTGACAATACTCGGCACGGCACAAAAAAGCGGCGGCAGATACGTCAGCCTTACAACTTATGACCAGGCATACGACCTTCTCAATATGCTCAAGGCAAAAAGCGTAAACAATATAACCGTGCGCTACTGCGGCGTGCTTGACGGAGCAAACAACCAGGATTTGCTCTCGGGAGCCTCAACAATAAAAAAACTCGGCGGCAAAAAGTCGTTTGAGAATTTAAAGCAGTATATTACGACTCAAAAATTCGAGATGTACGGCGATGTGAGCACGGTTATTTTCTCTACAGGGGAAAATTCGGATAAGAGCGCGCGCGATATGTCAGGCAAAAAGCTCACCGTTGAAACGCCGGATAAATTCAGCGCTCTGTCAAAGAAAAATACGACCGAGAGCTATGCTTTGGCTCTGTCCAAAATCGAGAAAAATATTACCGATTACGTAAACAGCACAAGCGACTTTGCTTTTGACGGCTATTGTGTAAACGACGCCGGCAGTCTTTTATATTCGGATTTTTCAATGATCGGTCAAAACAGGGATACCGCCGTACAGACTGTTTCAAAAGGAATTGAAAAGCTCTCGAACGGTCACGACCTTATGATATGCGGCGGCAATTTCTATCTGTTGAAAAACGCCGACTTTGTCTCGGGGCTTTCCTATGACACGGCGTACCCTCAAAGCGATTCGTACTCTTCGGTGCCGTTTGTCGAAATGATACTGCACGGCATTTCCGACTACACCATGGCCCCCGTAAACCTTGCCGACGACAGCGAAACGGCATTTTTGAAATCGCTCGAATACGGCGCGATACCGTCGTATGAATGGTACTGCTCAAAGACAGGCAAATCGGAGCTTGACGAAAAATACAGCTATGAAAATCAGCTCAACTCTGCCGCCGAAAAATATCAAACAGCAGACTCTGTTCTCGGCAATCTCCGCAATGCGAGAATGACGGCGCACTACAAGGTTCAGGACGGCGTTTACTGCACGGAATACAATAACAGCATTATAATATACTTTAACTATAACGATACGGCGGTAACCGTTAATTCTCTCACGGTTGAGCCGAAAAGTGCAATGAGAGTTAACTGACGCAAAATAAAATGAGGTGAAAATATGAGAATAACAGACGGATTATCTCCGAAAAAGGTTTTTTATTATTTTGAAGAAATTTCAAAAATACCGCGCGGTTCGGGCAACACAAAAGCGATAAGCGACTACTGTGTAAGATTTGCCGAGAGTCACGGTTTCAAATGTTTGCAGGATGACAGCAACAACTGCATAATCTTTGCCCCTGCCGTAGGCTGTGACAAAGCCGAGCCGATACTTCTCGCAGGGCACCTTGATATGGTCTGCGAAAAAGCCCCCGACTGCACCAAGGATATGGAAAAAGAGGGTATCGACCTTGCGGTTGACGGCGACAATATCTCGGCGGTGGGCACTACACTCGGAGCCGATGACGGAATCGCCGTTGCCATGATACTCGCACTTCTCGACTCCGACAATAAAAGGCCGCCCGTAGAGGCAGTCTTTACAACGGACGAGGAAACGGGTATGGACGGCGCAAAAAACATTGACACGTCAAGCCTTCGCGGAAAAATGATGATAAATCTCGATTCGGAGGACGAGGGAGTATTTACCGTAAGCTGTGCAGGCGGAAACAGAACGCGCTGCATACTTCCCATAAAAAGAGAAGAATACGACGGCGAAACATTAAAAATAACCGTTTCGGGTCTTAAAGGCGGTCACTCCGGCGCCGAAATTCACCGCGGCAGGGCAAACGCCGATATGCTTCTCGGCAGAATACTTAATTACGTGCTGCCCATTTGCGAAGCAAGAATAATAAGCGTTGACGGCGGACTAAAGGATAACGCCATCCCGACAAGTGCCGAGGCGATTGTCAAAACAAAAAAAACCGAAGAGCTCAAAAAAGCAGTTTGTGAAATAAGCGAAGTAATAAAGAACGATTATTCTTCCGTTGACGACGGAATCGTTATAGACGTTAAAGAAGCTGCCCCAAAGGAAAAAGCCGCAAATGCCGACTCTACCGAAAAAGCAGTTGCTATGCTGTCCGCCCTCCCGTGCGGACTTATCTCAATGAGCCGTGACATAGAGGGTCTTCCGGAAACCTCGCTCAACCTCGGCATATTGAAGACCGAGGAAAGTGAAATTTCGGCGGAATTTTGTATAAGAAGCAGCGTGCTGCTGAAGAAAGAGGAACTCAAGAGCCGCCTCGCTCTGATTATGAGAGCCATAGGCGGCAAGGTAATTTCCTTCGGCGATTACCCCGCATGGGAATATAAAAAAGATTCGCGCCTCAGAAGCGTTATGACAAAGGTTTATGAGGAAATGTATAAAAAAGAACCCGTCATAACCGCTATACACGGCGGTGTTGAATGCGGCTTGTTTTCCGATAAAATCGACGGCCTTGACTGCGTTTCAATAGGTCCGAACCTTAAAGACATACACACCTATCGCGAGAGTATGAGCATTTCCTCTGTAAAAAGAACCTGGGAGTTTTTACTTGAGGTTTTGAACGAGCTTGCAAAGGGTTAATAACATCATCATACCAAACAGGCAACTATAAAGCGAAGCCCTCCGTCAAAGAAGGAGAGCTTCGCTGTTTTTGTTTGTTCGATTTTCAAAACGGATTATTTTAATGCGTTTTCGGTTATACGGCGCATTTCGTCCATTTTCTTTTCAATATCAGCCACAAGAGCAAACTGCGTTTTTGCTCTTACGAGGTTATGCTCTGGATAATCGGTCTTGAAATAAACATCTCCGTTTAAATAGTCACCGAGGAAGCGTATACCACACTCATATGTCATAAGCTTAGACGAAAACGCCATATACTCAGTCTCGGTTTCGGTAAGGCTGTCCTTGGCGGAGCTTAAATAGCCCCTTGTATATGCTTCGTAAAGCGGCAGGCTGAGCGATACCTTTGAAACGTCCTTTTCATCCTCAGCCGCCGTATTTGCGCCGAAGCGGATGCTGTCGCCGAAATCATAGAGCGAAAGCCCCGGCATTACGGTGTCAAGGTCAATTATACAGATTCCGTCATTTGAATCACGGTCAAAAAGAATGTTGTTGAGCTTTGTGTCGTTATGAGTGACGCGAAGCGGCAGACTGCCGCGCTCTATAAGGTCTAAAAGAACGTGCGTGTCGCTTTCTCTTGCAACGGCAAAATCAATAAGCTCTCGCACACCTTCGGCTCTTCCCGCTCTGTCCTCTTTTACCGCGGACATAAAATCAAGGAATCTCGAGTATGTATCATGGAACTTCGGTATTGTTTCAAAAAGGCTGTCAATGGGATAATCTGAGAGCTGACGCTGAAATTCGCCGAATGCTCTGCCTGCATTTTCAAACACCTCGGCGGAGTCGATTATATTGCAGGTATAAACCTTATCTATATATTTGTATACGCGCCAACAATCACCGTTTTCATCGCGGAAATAATACTTACCGTCCGCCGCCTTAAGGAACGTTAAGGTTCCGCGGTCGGCGTCTCTGCCGGCCTTTAAAAGTGCGGAGCGGATATGTGTGGTAACACCGACAATGTTGCTCATGAGCGCATCGGGGTTTTTAAATATACCGGTATTTATTTTTTGGAGCGTATATTTTACGGTTTCGCCTTTGTCATCAAAGGATATGACATAAGTGGAATTTATATGCCCGTCATTAAGAGCGGTGTATTCCTTAAAATTTCCGTTAATTGAAAAATCAGCGGCAATACAGTCAATATCACAAGGTAATGCAGACAAATTAAACACGCCTTTCCGAAAATGCTTTTTAGTAAAGTTATTTTATTATATTATTTAATGAACGGTAAGTCAACAATTTTCGACATCCGCCTGTTTTACGGCGTATAGTCAAGGTCCTCCAAAATTTCAAGCAGCTCGGAGCGCAGCGCCGAATTGCCCAAAATCCGCACATCGGAAAGAAGTGCCGCATCGTCCTTTGCCTTTTCAAGGATTAAATAACGACGTTTTTTCAAGTTATTGATACCGTTGAATTTTGTCATAGCCTCACGGACTGCTTCGCGCTTCGGTTTGTTCTTAAGCACCGTAACGCCGTAAAGCTCCGCTTCTATCGGGGCGGAAATCTCCATGGGAGGCAGCGAAACGGTAACTCTGCCGCCTGCATCCGTGACCGAACAATCAAGCTTCTCACCGTCTGACATAACCCTTACGCTCTCGGCGGATACAATGTCGGAAAACTCAAACACATACTGCCTTTTAAGCGGAAGATAATCCTTTTCCTTTCCGCCGCAGAGTGTCAGCTTAATACCGTTTTCGGTTTCGCTGACGGAAAGCTCGGTTATTGAAAAATCGCCGTCCTTAAAGCCGTTAGTCTCACCGTCATCCTCGTAGAGAGAAAAACTACCGTTGCCGCGGTACACCTTGAATTTCAATACTGTGGGATTTTTACAGCTGTTTCCCTCATCAAGAGACAGCGGTATTATCGCTCCCTCGCGTGCAAAAACAGGCATCGTATTAAGCTCGCTGTGTATTCTGACCGTCTTTGAACCACGATATATTTTGCCCGTGAAGACGTCAGTCCAACGTCCCTTAGGCAGCCATACACGAGTTTCGGCGCGGCGCGTCTTTTTATTTATCTTTGACGTGACGGGACAAACCAAAAGCTCGCTGCCGAACATATATCCGTTACGGCATTTGTAAGCACCCTCGCATTCCGGGTTATCGTAGTAAAGCGGTTCACAGAGTGCTCTTCCGAATTTATGAGTACGGTAATTCATAGAGTAGAGATACGGAATCAGCTCATGACGAAGCCTCAAATAACGTTCCGCTGTCATTTCGGCTTCCCAGCCGTAATTCCACGGCTCCTTGCCGGAGAGAGGGTCATTGCTTGAATGCAAGCGCATAATCGGCGAAAACACACCTAATTGCACCCAGCGCACGTACATCTCATCATCGTGCCTGCCGAAGCAATGGCCGCCTATATCATGGCTCCACCAGGTATATCCGCAGTTCGACGCGGTAGATGTAAAATACGGCTGAAATTTAAGAACTCGCCAGCTCATAAATGTATCTCCCGAAAATCCGAGGGGATATCTGTGAGAGCCTATGCCGGCATAACGCGAGAGAATGAGAGGACGCTTGCCCGAACGCTGCCTGTCAAGATAATGATAGTGATTCAGCGCCCATAAAGGGTCAAGACCCGGCAGCTTGCTCTTTTTGCCCTGCTGCCAATCTATCCACCAAAAATCGACTCCCTCATCCTCATACGGATGGTGTGCCGTATCAAAATATGTGTTTATAAACCGTGTATCGGTTATATCAAATTCTATCGGCTTTTTCTCGGCCGGGTCAAGCCCCATAGCCCTCGCCGCCGCGTCATAGCAGTTTTCAAACGAACGTATGCCGAGAGCAGGATGCAAATTCAGTGTAACTTTAAGCCCCTGCTCATGCAGGAAATTCAAAAAGCCTCTGTAATCGGGGAAAAGCTCGGTGTTCCAACTGTATCCGGTCCATCCGTCTGACCAAAACAGCGGTCTCGTTTTATTGTATCCGGCATCCGGAAATTTCTTTTTAACATCTACCCAATGCCAATCCATATCAACCGTGGCTACGGTAAGCGGGACATTGTGTTTTTTAAATTCAAGCATCAGGCTTTGATATTCGCTCTGTGTATACGCCTTATAGCGGCTCCACCAGTTACCGAGAGCAAAACGCGGCACCAACGGCACCTCGCCTGTAATTTTATAAAGAGCATTGACCGCACCTATATAATCGGTGCCGTATGCAAACACATAAATATCGCGTTCTTTCGCGAGGCGCGGTCTGACTTCTCCGTCTTTACACATAAGCAGCGACTTGCTGTCATCAAATACGGCAGCTCCGTCACACGAGATAACTCCGTCTTTGAGCGGGACCGCACCGTGTGACTGGTCAAGAGTGCGTGCCGTGCCCTTTAAATTCTCACTGTTATCACAGCTCGACTCCATATCTCCGATTTTGGCATATATCGCCGTACCGTTTCTGCGGTTTATGCAAAACTCGGCTTTTTCGGTTTTTATTATGATTTTGGTCTTTGTTATTTCATATGTAAAATCGACCTTACCGTGATTGCGGAACCAAACGCTTTGCGTCGCTTCATCGCAAAAGGATTTTTCGCTTCCGCACTCTACCCTTATAAGATTCGGAAATATGACCGTTATTCTTATGCTGCCGGCTATAAGAATATTGTCCGGCTCGGCCTTACCGTCCGTTTTGGCAACAAGATGTTTATGAAGCGTTTTTTCTTCCATAATATCAGTCCTTTACCTCATCAAAGCTGAAAGCACGATTAAAAATCTCAATGCTTTTTACACTTGCACCGCATTTGATTTCACCTGCGGCAATATCTGCGCCTGCATTCCTCACATCATAGCCGGAGCAATCGAGCTTACCGTCTATATATAGCTTAATCATACCGTTTCTCTCACGCAAGGCGTATACCTTTACATTATCTTTGCCGGCAATTATCGTATCGGATTTTGCCTTAGTTCCCTTAACGTCGAAAACAAGCTTCCCGTTTGCGGCAAAAATGCTCATATCTTTGCCGCCGAGAAGTATCATACCGTCTGTGGGAACCGCGGAAAGCGTCAGCCTGAGAGCAAAGTCACCGCGCCCCGAAACGCCGTAGGATATAGGTATACACCCGTTTTTGAAATATGTTACGGGTACTTTTTCGGAAAGAACGTTTCCGTAAATATCTTTTACATCTATATCTATATCAAGCTTTTGTAAATTTTCGCCCTCGGCAGGCAAATACACTCTGACATCGCTGTAATTAGCCCGAAGCTCTTTTTTAAGAGCCACGCCGTCAAGTGTAAAGGTACTCGCTTTTACGGCAATATGACTGTTAAATCTGAATTCAACGGTCTTTTCGTCGATGAATTTTGCCTCTGTAAGCTTTAACGGAGCTGTATTTTCGTTTGTAAACTTGAAAATTCGTATTTCATGCGGCTCCAAATCCACCGAAACGGTGTCACCGTATGAGTATTTCCTTTCATCGGGTTTTTCCGTATACGGCAAAACCGTGACGCACGTCATATTTTCGGCACCCTCGACAACTCCTATAATTCTGTCAAGAATAAACGAGAAGCTCTGTTTTTTATTAGCCGGATTTCGCACCGAAACTATACCGTTTGCGTTTTCCCATGCGGAGTAACCGTAAACGCTGCCCGTGTCGGGAGACTCGCCTATCAGCTTTGAATTTCGCAATATGCTGAAATTCTCCCTGATAAACGACAAAACATCGGCATTGATAAGCCACATATCGGGCGTAAAGAGGTTAAAGCTGTAATAAAGCTCCCAAAATGCGGTTCCGCGCGTGGATATCATATACATATATTTGCGGAATTCCTCGTCCGTCATATGAATCTTTGCGGTGTTGCCGTAAATCGGCTCGTGATTATACATATTTGACAGAGGGAACTGATACTGCCTTTTTCTGTGGAAGTCAAAATACTTTGAATCGCGGTATGTAAGCATTCTGTCAATATCGCTTCCGCAGAGCTTTTCTCCGCTTGTCGTTTTATCAATAAAGCCTATGTCGCCGCTGTTTTGCATCCAAAAGCTCTCGCTGTACATAAGGTGCCACGGGCTCGCGTTACAATAGCTTGTCTGGTTAATCCAGAGATCCTTGCCCTCTTTCTCGCGAAGAAGGTGCATTTTTTCAAATATATCCGTCCAGTTTTCCCAGCAGTCCGTAAAGCAGTACATACCGTGTTTTCCGCCTACGGGATGCCCGTGATGTCTGTTTTTACACGATTTCAGCAGAAAACCGTCAAGCTTCCAATAGTTGATATCAAATTTTTCCATACAATCGAGGAAAAACTCAAGCACATTTTTTGTGTATCGGTGATCGGCAACGCACACATCGCGGCTCTGCCTGTTATAGCCGCCCTTGCCGGAGCGCTCCATTCTTCTGCCGAACTTGTCGGTTTTCAAATTATAGCCGCCGCGAGGCCCGAGCCAAAGTCCGAATTCGGACGAGAATTTCTTGCTGAGCGCAGAGCTCTCATAGAGTTCATTGGGGAATTTATCATTGAAGCACCAAAAATCCTTATCGTAATCAACCCAACCGTCGTCTACGACATAAGAATTGAGCGGCGGAACGCCTGCACTCGAAAGGCCCTTTTCTATTTCAAAAAAAGAGTCGCGTATGTTTTCGCTTGTTATATCAAGCATATGGTCGTACCAAGAATTGTACTGTGTGCGGAGATAAATCGGTTTTGCAATGCCTTTTATATACTCAAGGAAATCGGCTCTCACGACCTCCATATCAAAGCTGCGCGCCGCACCGCCGATTGTCGGATGTGAAATATAGATTTCATTGCCGTTTGACAGCTCCTTAAGGGCTTTTCCGGCGAAATATCTTATATGCGCCGTATTATCTACTATGTTATTATCAGTCGTCGGAAATTCACAGCCGAAATACATACCGTTTATATATATCGGCTGACCGAGTGCCGACTGAAACTGCGAAAGATAAGCTTTTTCCATATCCGGTCTTGAAAAGCGCATTTTAATATCGGCTCCGAGCACAAAATATTCAAGGTCGATATAATCAATGAACAGTTTTTTCGGGGCACTTGACGATATGGTAACATATTTTCTGATAACGGGGTCAGAGTCCCTCGCCTCAAATATCACCTTCACAAATACGTCGGAAGAGTGTATACGGTACGGCTCAAAGCAAAATACGGCTTTTTTAACCGCCCCATCCTCTTTCAGCTCCGTGCTTTTCAGTTTGCAATCGGAGGAGTGTATTTTACCCTTGCCGAACACACCGTTTTTATAGGATATTATAAACTCCTCAGAGCCGTCCGAGGGAGAAAACGAGGTCTCGTCCATTCGCCTGTTAATTATGCGGACGGTTCGCAATACCTTACCGGAGGTCGATATTTCGCGCACCGTATTTTCGTTTCCTATATATATTATCTCTTCATCTGAAGAGACAAATGCGGTATTTTTATTCATAAAACAGTTCCTTTTTTCATTTTGCAGTTGAGCTTTTATGGAGCACTATTCCGAGAAAAGCACTTTTTCCGTAGCTTTCACCGCATCTTCCACAATTTGAGCGCAAGGCCGTTTTTTATAATACTCCGCCGTGCGTTTTTCGGCGTTCGGAGTAACGGCGCAGTTTTTTGACAATCCCAAAAGTTCGCGACAGATTATAGACGGATTGGTCTTTTTAAATTCAGCGGCAATTTCCTGAACCTTTTTATACGTATAGGATTTTGCCTCCCTGTTTTCGCCTGTATCGTCACCGTATACCATACCTGCAACCATAGCGGCTCCGCACATAGCTCCGCAGACCTCTCTCATTCTGCCTACTCCGCCGCCGAGGCCGGACGCGACCTTGAGAGCGGTTTTTTCATCCATTCCGAATTTATCGCAAAACGCCGCAAAAACAGCCTGAGAGCAGTTAAAGCCTTTGCCGAAAAGTTCCGCGGCGCGCTCTGTATAAACCGACATAAATTATCACCCCGTTTTGAGTTTTGTTGTTTTAAACGCAGCGCCGAACCCTATCGGATTGGCACTTATTCATTTTATACACAATTTATATTATTTTAACATAAGCGACATTTATATACAACATTTTTTATAAACCGATGGCAAAAATCGGCCGATATTTCGTCAAAACGCCGCGTTAAAGCTCGCATATTCTATTGCAAACAACAGAAAATATGTGATATAATGAATAAAAATTCAAATTACGAAAGAAGTAATACTATGGCGAAGAAAAATATTGACTGGGGTTCGATAGGCTTCAGCTATATCCCCACGGACAAGAGATATGTTGCCAACTTTAAGGACGGCAAATGGGATGGCGGACTTACCTCCGACCCCAACGTCGTTATCAATGAGTGTGCAGGTGTTCTTCAGTACTCGCAGTCTTGCTTTGAGGGTCTTAAGGCGTACACAACGGAAGACGGCAGAACGGTATGCTTCCGCCCCGACCTTAACGCCGCAAGAATGAAATCATCATGCGAGCGCCTTAAAATGCCCGTATTTCCCGAAGATAAATTCGTAGAGGCTGTCAAAGAAGTAGTCAAAGCAAATATCGACTATGTTCCCCCATACGGTTCGGGCGCAACCCTTTACATAAGACCGTATATGTTCGGCTCAAATCCGGTTATCGGCGTTAAGCCTGCCGACGAATATCAGTTCCGTATATTTGTAACTCCGGTAGGTCCTTATTTTAAAGGCGGCGCAAAGCCCATTACCATTCGTGTAACCGACCTTGACCGCGCAGCTCCCAGAGGAACCGGCCATATCAAAGCAGGTCTTAACTACGCAATGTCGCTCTACAACATAGTTGACGCACACGAAAACGGCTTTGATGAAAATCTCTATGTTGATCCCGCTACAAGAACAAAGGTTGAGGAAACCGGCGGCGCCAACTGCCTCTTTGTTGATAAGAACGGCACCGTAGTCGTTCCGAAGAGCCCGTCAATTCTTCCGTCTATAACCAGGCGTTCGCTTGTAACAGTTGCAAAAGATTACCTCGGCCTCAATGTTGAGGAAAGAGAAGTTTACCTCAGCGAGCTTTCCGATTTTGCAGAGATGGGTCTTTGCGGAACCGCTGCCGTTATATCTCCCGTGGGCAAGGTATATGACCACGGCAAGGAAATTTGCTTCCCGTCGGGTATGGACGAGATGGGTCCGACCATCAAGAAGCTCTACGATACCCTCACCGGAATTCAGATGGGCAGAATCGAAGCTCCCGAAGGCTGGATAGTTGAAATAAAATAAGCTTATACAGATGCAAAAATGCTGTGGAACATATGTTCCGCAGCATTTTTTATGTTTGCTCACGATTCGGTCACTGAATATAGTCCTCAATATAGAATTCATCACGCTCATTACAAGAGCGCGGCGTAGTTTTCAGCCCGGAATAATCCGTGTTTTCCGCATATCGTAAAAACAGCGAATAGCAAGGTAAATCATAATAATCGCTCATCTCGTGCGATATAAAATATCGGTGCGAAATACGCGTAATTTCGGGGTAGTCATTCATGGAACCGTCGCTCACATTTTTCTTGACCGAGAGATTTTCGGAGGTGTCGCGGTATACCGCATTAACATTTTGCAGCGACACATTTTTAACACGGTATATTTCGCCGTCATACTTACAGCCGGTTATAGCCGAGGGCATTTCCGTATTTTGAGCCGAAACATTTTTAATAACCACGCCGTCAATTCCGCCCACAGTCTTTTTGTCATATTTAAGTCTGTCTCCGAGCCAAATTAAAACGGGCGAGCTGATACCGTCCATCTTGATATTCTCCGCAGTAATGTTTTGTATAACCGCTCCGTCTGCCGATTCAATCGCAATTCCCGAATATCCTCCCGTAATACCGTCAGGCAGGAAGAAATAACAATTATCAATTCTCACGTTCTTTACATCAAACGCGGTTTCGGTGCCTATTTTAAAGCAATTTGCAAAGCTTGATAAAACGCAATCCGTAACATTGACATCGCTTATTTCGTTTTTGGGGGATTTAAGCACCACGGCATCGTCGCCCGTAGCTATAAAGCAATGATAGATATTTACAAAGCTGCTGCCGTAAATGTCAATTCCGTCGGTATTAGCCACGTGCATATTATTGTCTATGACAACGTCTTTTATTTCAGCGTTATTACAGCCATCTATAACACACGTCCATTCGGCGGAATCGGAAAGCACAATATTATTTATATTTACATTTTCACAATTTTTGAAGTAAACAAGCTTATTGCGTGTATTGTCTGAGGCAAAGCGGATTCTGCGCCTCGCCTCTATAACGCGTGTATATAGGTTAAATTCCTTTAAAGCATACAGCGGAGCTTCGTCCTCGGGAGATAAGGTGTAGCTCTCACCGTTGCCGCAAATCGTGCCGCCGCCCGTAAGAGTTATATTTTCGGCATTTTCGGCATATATAACGGCGCCGGACAAAGGTAAGTCGGAGTCCTTGTTTTCCTCGGCTGTCATTGAAACGAGCTTGGCTCCGCTCTCTGCGAACAGCGTAATGTTACTTTTCAGCGTAATTGTTCCGACGCGGTATTCTCCCTTCGGAATTACCACCGTACCGCCGTTCAGCAGGGAGGTTACGGCGTCGTTTATCGCTTTGCTGTTTTCCTCGCCCGAAGCAGACTCTTTAACATCAGGGATTACAGCATCATCCGGTCTTTTGCATTCCTTAATATATTCGTCGTAAGGTATGTTTGCTATTTTTGTGCCGGATTCGTTCATTTTAAATTCGGTATCTGTTTTCCCGACAGTTTCTTTATTTTTATGGGCCTTCATATAATACCTCACGGAAAATATAAGCAGTACCGATATTACCGCAAAGCACAGTACGGCAAGTATTTTTATAATTACTATTTTTGCGGATTTGATAAAACCATCTCCCTACAATTTTCGCTATGCTGTATAAGCTGTAACAATTATATATTACCATTCTCTGCTTTGCAATAAATGATTAAAAAACTCAACCGCAAAAAAGTATAAGCAACAAGTAAAGCACATAAAAAGGACTGTAAAAGACGAGCTTTTACAGTCCTCAAATTTTATTTTGCCTCGCGTTTTTTCTCCTCTTTTTGATTTTTAACGGCTTTAAGCCTTGTAAAATCTTCACGCTCTTTTTCTTCGAGCGCTTCGGAGATGTACTTAATCGTACCCGTAAACTGAGGTATCATTATGTTGTTTAACGCGTTGGCGCGCTTTTGCGTTTTTTTGACTGCATCCGCAAGACGGTAAATCGAAGCCTCGGTTTCGGCAAGCTTTACGGTCATTTTTTTTGCCTCGTTGAAGTTAATGTAAGCCTCGTCAAGGTGGGAGTTTGTCGAATTAAAGCCGAAATACGGCATCAGCTTGCTGCTTTCAAGCGATATTTTCGGTATCTCAACACCCATTACGCTGCGAAAATCAAGGGAAAGCCCGTTATCAACGGGTATGGTTCTTGCAAAATTACCGCAAACGCCAAGCGTAATATTGGCAAGCTTCAAGGACGAATAAGCCTTGTCGTATACCGCGTTTATATTTGCCTCGACTTCCTTTGCTTCGCTTATAAGCTGCATCATCTCACGAACAAGAATGTTACGTTTTCTGTCCATCAGCTCATAGCCGAGCTTGGCTAAATCGAGAGATTTCTGCGTCGCCATCAAATTGGCTTTTGTCGGGAACACCTGTGCCATCGGCTTTTCCTCCTTTTCCGAATTTTAAAAGGCTCAGTTTTTGCCTTTATAGTACTTATCAAGAGTCTTATCATCAACACGGTCGAGCATACGGCGCGGAAGCATTGAAAGGAGCTCCCAGCCGAGGTCGAGAGTCTCGTCAATGGTACGGTTTTCGGTAAAGCTCTGATTCAAGAACCTGTTGTCAAATTCCTTGCCGAACTTCATAAGAAGCTTATCGTCCGGAGACAGCTCGTCTTCACCTATTACAGACGCGAGCGATTTAGCATCCTGAACCTTGGCATATGTCGCAAGGAGCTGGTTTGAAAGTGCCGAATGGTCCTCTCTTGTAAAGCCCTCGCCGATACCGTCCTTCATAAGACGCGACAGAGACGAAAGTACGTTGACCGGCGGATAAATGCCTTTATAATCAAGGTCACGGTCAAGAACTATCTGACCCTCGGTAATATAACCCGTAAGATCGGGAATGGGGTGCGTAATATCGTCGTTGGGCATTGTAAGAATCGGTATCTGCGTAACGGAGCCCTCAACGCCCTCTATCATACCCGCGCGCTCATAAAGTGATGCAAGGTCCGAATAAAGATATCCGGGGAAGCCTTTACGGCTCGGAATCTCGCCCTTTGACGAGCTGAATTCACGAAGAGCCTCAGCATATGACGTCATATCGGTCAAAATTACAAGTATGTGCTTATGAAGAGTAAATGCGAGATATTCCGCCGCAGTAAGAGCGCAGCGCGGAGTCATAATTCTCTCGATTATAGGGTCGTTTGAAAGGTTTAAGAACATAACAACCCTGTTCATTACATTCGCCTCTTCAAATGAAGTGCGGAAGTAATTTGCTACGTCGTTTTTAACGCCCATTGCCGCAAAAACTATTGCGAAGTCCTCATTATCGGAAATTGTGGACTGACGCACTATCTGAACGGCAAGCTCGTTATGCTTCATACCGGAGCCTGAGAATATAGGCAATTTCTGACCGCGTATAAGCGTTGCGAGAGCGTCTATCGACGAAATACCCGTCTGAATAAAGTTACGCGGATATTCACGTGATACGGGGTTTATCGGAGCACCGTTAACATCGCGTTTCTCTTCGGGATAGACCTCTCCGAGACCGTCTATGGGTCTGCCGAGTCCGTCGAACACTCTGCCGAGAATTTCGGGCGAAAGCGATATTTCCATGGGCTTTCCGGTAAGGCTTGTGGAGGCGTTCTGAAGAGAAATACCTCTTGTACCCTCAAACACCTGTACCGTGATATGCTCACCGTCTATCTTAACTATTCTTCCGGTGCGCTGTGTGCCGTCATCAAGCTTAAAATTAACTATCTCGTCAAACGAAGCGTCCTTTACGCCGTCAAGCTCAACAAGTGAGCCGTTGATAGCATCAAGTCTTAAATGTTGAATTATCATTGTGCTCACCTACCTTACTTCAGTATTCCGTCCATAACGGCATCGGTTTCTTTGATGTAATCGTCAAGCATTTCTATGTTGCTGTTCGGCACATCGTATTTCATCTTTGTAAACTTATCAAACAGTCCAGTAGCCGTTATCTTCGAAAGAGGAATCTGCCTTGCGACTACTTCCTTTGCTCTGTGGTACAAATGGAGTATGACGTGCATCATCTTAAACTGCTTCTCAAGCGGAACGAAGGTGTCGTCGGCATGGAATGCGTTTTGTTGAAGGAATCCGACTCTGATTACTCTTGCAATTTCAATTACAAGCTTCTGATCGTCGGGAAGCACGTCCGCACCTATCAGCTTTACTATCTCCATAAGTGAGTTTTCCTCAAGTAAAAGCGAGCAAAGCTCTTCGCGGTATTTCATAAAGTCGGGTGAAACATTGTCTCTGTACCAGTTAGCAAGGTCACCCGTGTACTCGCTGTAAGAGAGGGTCCAGTTTATTGCCGGATAGTGTCTCGCATAAGCGAGCGATTTATCAAGAGCCCAGAAGCATCTTGTAAAACGCTTTGTATTCTGAGTTACAGGCTCGGAGAAGTCGGAGCCCTGAGGCGATACCGCGCCGATAAGCGTTATTGAGCCCTCAGTGCCGTTAAGGTTTTCGGTATAACCCGAACGCTCATAGAATTCGGAAAGTCTCGACGGAAGATATGCCGGGAAGCCTTCGTCGGCGGGCATTTCCTCAAGTCGTCCGGAAATTTCTCTGAGCGCCTCAGCCCAACGTGATGTCGAGTCTGCCATAAGAGCCGTATCATAGCCCATATCGCGGTAATACTCAGCTATTGTAATGCCTGTGTAAATTGAAGCCTCACGTGCCGCAACGGGCATATTAGAGGTATTTGCTATAAGCATTGTTCTGTCAAGAAGCGGTCTGCCCGTCTTGGGGTCGGTAATATCCGAAAACTCGGTAAGAACCTGAGTCATCTCGTTACCGCGCTCGCCGCAGCCGACATAAATTATGATATCGGCATCGCACCATTTGGCAAGCTGATGCTGAGTCATTGTTTTACCTGTACCGAAGCCTCCGGGGATTGCCGCCGCACCGCCCTTTGCTACCGGGAAAACCGTGTCGATTACACGCTGACCCGTGACAAGCGGTTTAGTGGCGGGGAGTCTCTTTTTAATCGGTCTCGGATTTCGTATGGGCCACTTCTGTAAAAGCGTAAGCTCCGTTTCGTTACCCTTTTTGTCCTTGATTTTTGCAACCGTATCGTTTACGGTGTATTCGCCGTCGGGCATTACCTCGGTAACGGTACCCGAAAGCAGAGGACTCAACATTATTTTATGTGTTATTACCGGCGTTTCCGGGCATTCGGCGTAAATATCGCCGCCGGAAAGTGTGTCGCCGACTTTAACCTTTAAGGTTACTTTATATTTCTTTTCGGTGTCAAGCGGAGAGAATTGAGCGCCCTTGCCTATAAAAGCGCCGAACTTCTTTTCGATTGCGGGGAGCGGCCTTTCAATACCGTCGAATATGTTGCCGATAATTCCGGGGCCTAAGGTAACGCTCATGGGAAGACCCGTTGAGTATACCGGCTCACCGGGCTTGAGGCCCGTAGTCTCCTCATATACCTGAATGGTGGTCATCTTTTTATCAAGGCCTATTACCTCGCCTATCAGCTTTTCTTTGCCGACGTAGACCATTTCCATCATGCTCAAATCAGTCTCGCCTTTTATGGTAACGACAGGGCCGTTGATACCGAATATTACATTCTCTGACAAATATATCACTCCTCGATGGAAAGTCCCGAATGTTCAAGGAACCATTCTTTTTGCTCTTTGAGTTTTGTATCAAGAGTATCGTCGGCAAGGCAGTGCGTTTTTCTGTCCGCAGCTCTCAAACCGCCGTAAACTATGTCGTCGCTTTCGGTTACGACACAACCGTTTTTAAATATCGCCTTGAGATCGTCGGAAAACACGAGATCCTCTTTGCGTAAAAACAGCTCAACATCCCCGCCGTCAAAAGCCTCGGCAATCTCTTTTGCCGATGAAACAAGCTTTTCGCGGTAAGAATCGGTTTTTGTATACTCGTTAATTTTTTCACCTGCCGCGTCAAACACCTTTTTGCAAAGCTCTGCGCGAAGATCGGTAAGCTCTTTTCTTGACCTTTCTTCACATTCGGAGACGGCGCTGTTACAGTCCGCCTTTATACGAGCGGTTTCGTATTCGGTATATGACTTATAACGATCCTCGGCCTCTTTTTGAAGAGCGCGCAAACGCTCAACACGCAAGCGGTCCGTTTCTTCGTCTATACTTTTGCACTCTTCGTCTGCAAGAGTCTTTATGGCAGTTAAGAACGCCTCTGTCTTTTTGCTGTTGATTTCTTCCATGATCTCACCTCACTGTTCTTTAAATCTTTATACCGATGGCGTCGCGGATATATTCGGTAATGGAATCACGATTTCTGCCGTTTCCGTCGCCGTCGGGAATTGTGACAAGCAGCGGCCTGTTGCCCTGCTTTAATTTTTTTACCGTTTCGGGGCAAAGCTCGGCAACTCCTGCGGTTATAAGCAGTATGCCGATGTCTTCCGCAGACAAAGCCTTTTTGAAAGCCTTTTCGGCTTCATCGCGCGAAGTCACCCGCTTTGCTTCAATTCCGGCAAGACGCATACCGATCATAGCGTCGGTATTATCGCTTATCAAGAAGAATTTCATAACAATTACCCTTTGTATCCGTAATCTTTTTGGGGAGCCCCCAATGTGCCCTTCGGCAACCAAAACAGCTCACAGTCTGTCTTTTTTCGGTCATAAGGCGGCCTTTGAAAGCACGGTGCCGCCGCAAATCGTTTTAGACCTTCTGGAGAATAAGAATTGAAATAACAACACCGTAAAGTGCTATGGACTCGCCGAGTGCAACGAATATAATTGACTTACCGAATGACTTGGGGTCCTCTGCGGTAGCGGCTATTGCTGCGGGTGCGCCTGCGGCAACGGCAATACCGCCGCCGATACCTGCGAGACCTGTTACAAGGCCTGCAGCCAAAAGTCCCATACCCTTTGAATTATCAACAGTCTCGGTTGCTGTGGTTGCAGCAGAGGCGTCGGCAGCCGAAGCATTGTTATCGTCTGCAGCGAAAACGCTTACCGAAAGAGCGGCAATAAGAACAGTAAGTACAGCGAAGGTTGCGAGATTTACCGCAACGGAGCGCTTAATGCTTCTGCCCTGATTTCTTTTTTTGATTATTGCATACGCTGTTGCAAGTATTGCTGCGGGTGCAAGGATGAGAAGTACATAGAAAAGAGTTGACATAATTTTATTCCTCCAACTTTTAATTTTGCGCGTTTAATTTTATCGGCTTGAAAGCCGTTCCTCCGCCCTCATAGAAGCGGCTGAACATCTCGTAATATTCAAGACGAAGTGCCTGTATGCCGGTCAAAAGACCTTCAAGCGCAATGACAAGAATATTGCCGAGGATGATAACAAAGATGTTCTCGTGTGCACCGGCGAGTGAGAATACAACCATCATCATACCTGCATGGACAAGTACGAATGCGCCGACACGAAGGAAGGATACCGTGTTGCTCAAATACGAAAGCACATATTCGAGAAGCTCAAACACATTTTGAAGTATGAAGTCCCCGATGCTCTCCGGCTTCCAATCAGGCTTCCTTTCGATAAGACCTATCGGGATATCCTTTATCATAAGCAGAACCGCCGTTACCGCAAGCGTTACGGCGCATACCTTATTCGGTACGGGAGACGGACCGCCCATAAAGCCGGAAGCGAGATTTACGCCGGACAGATACATCAAAAGTCCCGTAAGTCCGTTTTGACTAAACAGCGCTTCACCGAACTGTTTACGCTTTATGCATGCGTAAATATTAAGCAGCATTGCAACTACCATAAGCCCTATGCCTATACCGATAGCTATTAAAAGAACCGTATTTACGCTTTCCATTACGGTCATCGGCTTACCCTTCCAGCCGAGAGCGTGGTAAACGGGATCGAGCATATTCTCATATCCGAACACGCTGCCGAACATAAAGCCGAAGAACATAGATGAAATTCCGCACGGAATAAGTATTTTGCCGAGCTTTATTTTTTTCTTCGCCCACATAAATATTCCTATGAGCATTAAAACGAAGCCCTGGCCGAGATCGCCGAACATCATACCGAAAAGTATGGTATATGTTATAGCCACGAACCCGGTAATATCTATATCGTCGTACGACGGTGTGCCGTACATATCGACATAAAATCTGTATGGGTCAACAAAAGCCTTAAACAGCTTCGGCGTCTTTTTGAGTTTAACCGGAACCACAGTCTTGCCGTCATGCGGCGGATCGCTTATCTCGACAGAAATCTCGCCGACATTTTTAAGCTCCTTTTTGAACTTCTTTTCGCTGCCCTCCGGTATAAACCCGGTAAACATAAAGTACTTGTCATTGTGCAGCGCGTAAGAGCGGAGCTCATAAAGCGAATTCTGATATACAAGATTTGAATAAATCTTGTTGCAATGGTCGTGCTCGGTCTGCCAAAGCTCGCGGATTTTATCGTCCGTCTCTTTTATCTGAGACTTGATTATCTCAATGCTCTTTTTAATCTGCTCGATTACTTCCTCAACGGTGCCTGCCGCTCCGGGAACTTCAAACGGTTCAAACAAGAGGAAAGCAAATATACCGTCAATCTCGTTCACCTTGTCACTCGGTGCAAAATATGCGCCCCAATAATCCGTTTTATCCTCGGAGCAAGGATAAAACATAACGTACGGATTATCTTTGAACACCGTCTTCAGCTTTTCGTAGCTCTCCTTCGGCATATGACCGAAACGTATTTTGACGAATTCGCATTGCGATACCTGGTCAAGGTCAATACCAAGGCCCTTAAAGTGCGAATATTTTTCAATACCGCCCTCGCATACCGCCTTTTGGTCGAGCAACGAGCTTCGCTGCTCATAAAGTCCTATAACCTTTTTTTCAACGTCCTTAAGATAAGACGCGTCCTTTTCGTCAACGTCCGAATCGCTTTCTTCTATGCTTTTAAATTCGAGATCAAATTTTGCAGCTTTCGCTATATCACGAAGCTCCGACAGCTCACCGGCATACGGATTGTCATCAACAAACGGTACGAATCCCATTGACGAAGATATGTATTTCGCCGCGGAATCCGGATGAAAACACTCGCTCTCGCAAAGCCTTGCACTCAAGTCATAAAGCTTTGTAAGGCTGCCACTTATTTTGACAAGCTTCATCTTTTCGATAGCCATAGCCCCTACCGTCTCCTTTCGGTTTTTATAAGGTCAGTCAGGATACCTTAATCTTGACTGTTTCCGATTCTGTATAAAATGCACCGTCTATCTCTTTGAGCCTTTGCTCCGTCTCGTCCTTTGTCGAAAGCGGAAGCAGACCGCACAGGATATACGAATTATTGTTTAAAAGCCCGCTCTTTAATATTTCAAATTTTTCGGACTCGTTCACAAGCGTGTGATAAAGCGAATTGCAAAACTCGAAATGCAGCTTAAAATAATATTCCTCAAGAGCCTCGGCTTCAAGTATCTGTCGGTTGAGAATTTCGATGTTTTTATCTATCTGCTCCTCAACCTTTTCGGCTTCGCCGGATGCCGACGGAATATTTATCGGTTCAAACAGCATCGACGCAAAAACCGAATCCACTCGCTCAAAATCCGAACGCGGCACAAGATAAATGCCCCAGCAATCCGTCTCGCTCTCATACGATTTGAAAAACTCTATGTACGGGTCATCCTTATGGATTTCAAGAAGCCTTTTAAGACAATCCTTCGGCATATGACCGAAGCGCGCCTTGACGAATTCGCACTCGGTAAGAGCTTGAATATCCACAGGGAGGCCGCTGAACAGGCGAATTCGTTTTTTGCCCTCCACGCACTCCTCTTTTTGTTCAAGGAGCAGCTGCTTATCGCGTTTAAACTTCTTGTATTTATTGTATATCTCTTCGGTTTTAGAGTCAAAGTCCTGCGGCAAATCCTGCTTTTTTTCCGGCAAAGTATATTTCCAACCGGCATATTTAGCCACCGAAGAGAGCCGTTTTATGGGTTTTTCATAAGGGTCGTCGCCCTCGACGCGCCTGAAATCAAGCGCGGCCTCGTTTTTGGCTGCCGGCACCTCGCTTTTGAAATTACCCGACAGCAGCGCCGCCAAAACATCGCGGAGGCTGTCTTCGCTGCAAAGCACACGGACTCTTTTAAATTTCTCTTTTTTCATCACTTATCATCCGACTTTATCAGATATTTCATTATTTCCTCGGGCGGAAGCGAGTACCTGATGCCCTCTATGATATGGGTTACATTTTGCATTTCGTTTTCCATTATTCCGATATAGCTCAAAAATACCGTTTCGGGATGAGTGGAATATCGAAGCTGCTTTTCGTTTATGCGAAGCTGCATTATTGCAGTCTTGCGTTCAATCACCATATCGCCCGCAGGAAGATATTTTCCGTATCGCGTCTTTTTAAGTAATTCCAAAACCTCGTCCGGAGACGATGCCGCCAAAAGGCTCGCAAGCTCCTTTTCGCTAAAGGAGGTGATTCCGGAATTAAAGAAGCTTCCTGTATGTATATCCGAACCGCTGCCGTAATATTTTTTGAGCCTGTAAATGCTCTCGATGGTCTTCATATCGGATCTCATACGGAAGAAGTCGAGCAGCTCATCGCGCTTTTTGCCTTTTTTATATTTATCGCATATTATCGACGAAGCTTCGGTATACAAATAATTATAAAGCACATTCTCAAGAAGCTGAACGGAAAATTCGGTTTTGCCGTTCATTGCCTTTTTGATTATGCTCTCATATCTTGTACCGTGAAGCCCCGACAGCAGCTCGTCAAAATTACGTGCTCTTTCTAAGGGCAACATGGTGAGCTCCGAATGTTCCTTAAAGAAATCCGGAACAAACAGAAGATATTCGCCTATATTGTCGCTGTCAAGATAATCGGCGCAGGTTATTATGCAGTCAACGTCGTTTCTGAGGAGTAATATCTCATAGAGATTTTGACCTATTGCCTTTTCAAAAGAACAAAGCGACGCTATACGCGAAAGCATATAGCGCTTTAAAACAGCCTCAAGACGGGCGCGATGTATTTTAACATTAGGTACCGAAACAAACGCTTCGCTGTATGAAGTCCTGCCCTTTAAATAGTTGGCAGCCTCGTTGATGGTGCGGCAGTTTGCAAGATCAACATAATTTTCATTTGTCAGCGTGCCGGCATACATAGCTCTCGCCTTAGCGAGAACGGCATTCTGTGACAGATCGGAAAAGTTCATTTTCTGCCGCTCCTTTCGTTAATTTGTTTCTTTTCAGCCTATAACGGCTTTAACGATGTTTTCAACCCACATATTGTGGTTTTCATCATAAATCTTTTTGAGTGCGTCTGACTTTTGTTTGGTCTGACCGTCAAGCTCAAGCGACGCACGATTCACCTTAAGTTCAGCCTTTTCACGCGCTTTTTTTACGGCGTCCTCGGCATTCTCTTTATGGGCGGCATCTATTTCCTTTTTGCGGCGAGACAGCTCCTCGGAGAGATTTTCACGGCGCTCTCTTGCCTTTTCGACGCTGAGCCTTGACGCTCTGTCGGCGTCTACGATACGTCTCAATGTATTTTCCACAAAAAAGCCTCCTTTTGTCATCAAAGACCGTTATTTACAACTTATTTACATCTGTGTATTATACCACTAAACGCAAAAAATTCAACGGCATTTTGTGCAAACAAAAATGAACTTTTATCAATAAATTAGTACATTTTATCTCGTCATTGTTAACAAAAAATACATAATTGTTTTTGATATATATATGTGATATAATCCTAATATTAAATTTGTATTCAGAGAGGTGTATTTAAATTGGATAATACTTGGTACAAGGAAGACGCCTTTTATCAGATATGGTGCCGTTCGTTCAAGGACGGAAACGGCGACGGCATAGGAGATCTTTACGGCGTTCTTGATAAGCTCGACTATATAAAGAGTCTCGGAGTTGACGGTATCTGGTTCTCGCCCATATATCCGTCTCCGAACGCAGACTACGGATACGACATTTCCGACTATAAAAACATCTCGCCTGACTACGGCGACCTTGATTTGTTTAAAAAGGTTCTTGACGAGGCTCATAAGAGAGGGCTTAAGGTTCTTATGGATTTGGTGGTCAACCACACCTCGGATGAGCACTATTGGTTCAAGGAGAGCAAAAAGAGCGTTGACAACCCCTATCACGATTACTATTTCTGGCGCAAGGGTAAGGGCAAGAACGGCAAGCGTCCGCCTAACAACTGGCTCTCTACCTTTGAGGGCGGCGCTTGGGAATATGACAAAGGCCTTGACGAATATTATCTTCACGTGTTTGCAAAAAAACAGCCGGACCTCAATATGGATAATCCGAAGGTAAGAGAAGAGGTCAAGAGCATTATGCGCTTCTGGCTCGATATGGGCGTAGACGGCTTCCGAGAGGACGTAATCACATTCATATCAAAAAAAGAGGGACTGCCCAACGGTTTTCCTCTGCCCATAGCAACCGGCGTTGAGCATTACAACAAGGGTCCGCATATTCACGAGTACTTAAAGGAATTCCGCCATGACGTACTCAACCATTATGACTGCTTTGTTGTCGGCGAATCTCCGATGACCGGAGCTGACGACGCACTCAGCTTTACGGAGGGTCAGGACAAAGAGCTTGATATGATGATAAGCTTTGACCATATGCAGGCAGACTGCTTTATGACCGATACAATTTCGACGCCGTTCAATCTCAAAAAGATGAAGTCGGCATTTACACGCTGGCAGAAAAAGCTCTACGGCAGAGCATGGAACGCTCTTTACCTTGAAAATCACGACCATCCGAGAATAATAAGCCGTTACGGCAATGAAAAATTCCGTAACGAAAGCGGCAAAATGCTCGCCACCATGTGCTATATGCAGAGCGGTACGCCGTTTATCTATCAGGGTCAGGAAATAGGCATGCTCAACAACCATCTTGACAGCATCGACAAATTCAAGGACGTTGTTACTTTTAACAATCAAAGGCTGTTCAAGAAGTTTGGATTCTCCGACAAAAAATATCTTGAAATCGCAAATAAAACAAGCCGCGAAAACGCACGCACACCCGTTCAGTGGGATTCGAGCGAATACGGCGGATTCTCTACGGCAGAGCCGTGGTTCGGCGTAAATCCCAATTACACCGAAATAAACGTGGCACAGCAGGAGAAGGACCCTGATTCCATTCTCAACTATTACAGAAAGCTTTTAAAGGTAAGAAAGGAAAATCCGATAATTATTTACGGCGATTATGAGGAGCATTACCACGAAAGCAACGAAATATACTGCTATGAGCGCAACTTTAACGGTCAAAAAGCTCTTATAGTGTGCTCATTTGCCGACCACACTATAACATTCCGCGCACCGAAGGGTTTTGACCTTACAAAAGGCGAAGTACTTATTTCAAACTACCACGACGCTCCGGCAAAAAAAGACATATGTGCTTTACGTCCGTATGAAGCGAGAGTATACCTTTATAAATAAACAAATTCAAACTTTTTTCGGGGCGATGTTTACATCGTCCCGTTTTTTTAGTACAATATATAGACAAATGCAGCACACGGACTTGTGCCGACAAAACATCAAAAGGAAGTCATAGCTTTGGCAAAGGAACAAAAAACAAACGTAATGAGAATACTTGACAAGGCCAAAATACCTTATACGGCTCATTACTATGAGCACACCGACAACGAGCCGTTTGACGGAGTCGGCGTCGCAAAGAAATTAGGTCAGGATCCGGCGCTCGTTTACAAAACGCTTGTAACAGAGGGTAAATCAAAAGAACATTATGTTTTTGTAATCCCCGTCGCAGAGGAACTCAATCTAAAAGAGGCCGCATCATCGGTAAGCGAGAAATCGGTTGAGATGATACACGTTAAGGATATTAACAAAATAACCGGATATATACGCGGAGGCTGCAGCCCGATAGGAATGAAAAAGCAGTTTAAAACCGTAATAGATTCGGCCGCAGAGGCACTTGACAAAATAGTCGTGAGCGGCGGTAAAATCGGCACTCAGGTTGAGCTGTCCCCGAAAGATCTGTCGGAGCTCATCGGTGCGAAATTTCACAATATAACTATGTAAATTGATTTTGCTTTACATAGAAAACGGAGGATATTATGCTGACTTATAAGGGAAAAGATTTTTATCTGGACGGCGAAAAGCTGAAAATTTATTCAGGCGCAATACACTATTTCAGAACCGTTCCCGAATATTGGGAGGACCTCCTTCTGAAATTAAAGGCAGCTGGCTTTAACACGGTGGAAACATACACCTGTTGGAATTTGCACGAGAAAAAGCCCGGCGAATTTGATTTTGACGGAATACTCGATATAGTAAAATTCATTGAAACGGCCAAGAAGGTCGGTCTTTACGCTATTGTAAGACCGGGTCCTTATATATGCGCGGAATGGGACTTCGGCGGACTTCCGGCATGGCTGTTAAAAGACAGAAATATGCGTGTTCGCTGTATGTACAAGCCATATCTTGACGCGGTTTCAAATTATTATCACGAGCTTTTACCGCGTCTTTTACCGCTCTGCCACGAAAACGGCGGAAACATAATAGCCATGCAGGTGGAGAACGAATACGGCAGCTACGGCAATGATAAGGAATATCTCAAATTCATAGCCGAGCTTATGAGAGATTGCGGTGTAAAGGAACTGCTCTTTACATCTGACGGTCCGCAAGACGATATGCTCAGCGGCGGAACTCTGCCCGACATACTCAAGGTTGCAAACTTCGGCTCAAGAGCCTCCGCTTCATTCAGAAAGCTCAAGGAATATCAGGGCTTCAAGGCACCGAGCATGTGCGGTGAATTTTGGAACGGCTGGTTTGACCACTTCGGAGAAAAGCACCATCACAGAGCTTCGGCTCCGGTCGTATCCGAGCTGAAAAATATGCTCAGAAGCGGCGCAAGCTTTAATTTCTATATGTTCCACGGCGGCACAAACTTCGGCTTTACCGCAGGAGCAAATCACGAAAAATGCTATCAGCCGACTATAACAAGCTACGACGACGACGCACTCTTGAATGAGTGGGGCGGCTACACGGATAAATATTATGCCGTCCGCAAGGAGCTTTTGAGTGCTCAGTCGCTCCCCGAAACGGAGCTTCCTCAGGAACCGCTCCGCCAGACCGTGGGAGACATCAAGCTCACAAAATACGCCGCATTTATTGATAACATTGAGGCTATCGGCGAAAAGCACGAGAGCGTAAGCCCCGAAAGCATGGAGCATTTCGGTCAGAACTTCGGCTTTATCTGCTATCATCATCATCTCGTCGGAAAATACGGCGGCAAGCTCTATCTTGACGGCCTCGCCGACAGAGCATATGTATTTGTAAACAAGGAATACAAGGGCGTTATTTACAGAAACGACAAAAAGCAATGCATTGACCTCCACGGCTTGTCCGGCGAAAACGACATTGATATTTTGGTAGAGGCCATGGGCAGGGTAAATTACGGTCCGCACCTTCTTGACAGAAAGGGCGTAGACCAGATAAGAATAAATTATCAGGTTCTCTCTCATTGGGATATATACACCCTTCCGCTCGATAACATCGACAAGCTTCGGTATACGGACACAAAGGGACTTGACACACCGACATTTATGCGCGGCACATTTAAAACGACAAGTCGCGGGGACTGCTTTGTTCACACAGCAGGGCTTAAAAAGGGTTACATATTCATAAACGGCTTCTGCCTCGGTCGCTATTGGGACATAGGTCCGCAGGAATCGCTCTACATACCCGGAACAATATTGAAGGACGAAAACGAAATTGTTGTTTTAGAGCTTGAGAACAGCTTAAAAACCACGGTACGCATAGATGACAAGCACAATATAGCAGGCGGGAAAAAGAAAAAATTCTTTTTCTTTTAATTGTAATCAGTAAAAAGCAACCCTACTCATACCTCAGGCGTGAGTAGGGTTGTTTTTATTTTATCGGCTGTTTTTCTCAGCTTCTGAGAGTTGCGCCGAGCTTTTCAATGGCCTTAATCGCTTTTTTCATTGCCGAATCGGCATCGTCATCGGTCAAAGTCTTATCCTTTGAGCGAAGCTTTAGGCTGAATGCCACACTCTTCTTGCCGCTCTCTATCTGATTGCCCTCGTAAACGTCGAAGAGAGTTATGTTTTCAAGGGTTTTACCCACCGCAGACTGAATTTCTTTTTCAAGGCTGACAACAGGTACTGACTTATCACATACAAATGCAAGGTCGCGTGTTACGGCCGGGAATTTCGGAAGCGGAGTATAGACCTTTTCCGCACCTCTGTTTTCAAAGAGAACGTCCATGGAAACCTCTGCAACATAGCAGCGTGTGCCTATGGAGAAATTCTTTGCCGTTTCGGGATGAACCTCTCCGAGCAGAGCGAGAGTCTTGCCGCCGACAGTAATACGTGCCGCTCTGCCGGGGTGAAGTATCGGATCATCCGTTACGCGTTCAATATCGTAATCGGTAATTCCTGTTTTGCAGAGAAGCTCCTCTATAACGCCCTTTAATGTGAAGTAGTCGTACTCCTCGCCGTAAAGGCCTATAACAATGTTCTTCGGCTCCTTTGGAAGCTCCTCTGTGCCGCGCGGCTTAAAGGATACGGCGATTTCAAACATAGCCGCCTTGGGATTGCGGTTGTTGTAGTTTCTGGAGAGCACATCAAGCATTGACGGAACGGCTGTTGTTCTCATAATGCTTGTATCCTCGCCGAGGGGATTCATTATTTTTACGCTGTCTCTTCTCGGAGAATCGGCAGGCAAACGGAGCTTATCGTACTGCTTGGGGCTTATAAACGTATATGTGCATACCTCGGAAAGTCCCTCCGAAAGCATAACATCGGTGACGAGCTTTTCAAGCTTCTGCCTGTCGGTATATCTTCCGTCGGCAACACCCGAAAGTGCTCTGTCCGGAATTTTATCATAGCCGTAAAATCTTGCGATTTCCTCGGATATATCCGCCTGATGCTCTATATCGTTTCTAAATGAGGGGGCGGTAATTACGCCGTTTTCAACCTTGAAATATATTTTTTCGAGAATCTTTTTCTGCTCCTCGGCCGATACGTCAATTCCTATGAAGTTGTTTACCCATTCGGGCTCAAACGGAAGAGTAACGGGTGTTTTATCGCTGTGGTCACAGTCAACAACACCGCCGACTATATCACCGGCGTCAAGCTCTTCGACAAGTTGCAGTGCTCTCTTGAGCGAGCGAAGACAGCCCGTGGCGTCAAGCTCTTTTTCGTATCTTGCCGAAGCCTCGGTTCTCATTCCGAGCGCCTTTGCGGTTCTTCTTACGGAAACGCCGTTGAACATTGCGGACTCAAAAACTATGGTGGTTGTGTCATCCATAATTCCCGAATACTCGCCGCCCATTACACCTGCCACGGCAACCGGCTTATTTTCGTCGGCTATAACAAGCATTTCGGGCTTTAAAGCTCTCTCTACGCCATCGAGAGTTGTAATTTTTTCACCGTCAAGTGCTTTTCTTACAATTACCTTGTGACCGTCAAGATAGCGAAGGTCAAAAGCGTGCATCGGCTGACCGTATTCGAGCATTACAAAGTTTGTAATGTCAACTATATTGTTTATGGGTCTTACTCCGCATGCGCGAAGTCTCTCGCGCATCCAACGCGGCGACGGCTTAACGCGGACATTTTCAACTACCGCGCCGGCATATCTGTAACAGAGCGACGGCTCCTTTATTTCAACCGACAAAAAGTCGTTTACATCGCCGTGAGTCTTTTTGACCGCAGGCTCCGGAATAACAAGCTTTGAGTCAAAGGTTGCCGCGGCTTCTCTTGCAAGACCGGTTATCGAAAGGCAGTCGGCTCTGTTTGACGTTATTTCAAATTCGGTGATAACGTCGTCAAGTCCTATTGCCTCGTGTATATCCTTGCCGAGAGTTTTGTCGCAATCATCGCCGAGAACGAAAATACCGTCCTCAATCGCATACGGGAAATCATGAATTGTAAGTCCGAGCTCACCGAGTGAGCAGAGCATACCGTTTGACTCAACTCCGCGAAGCTTGCCCTTTTTAATATGATGCCCGCCGCTGACGAAGCTATCATCCATTGCTACGGGAACAACATCGTTTACCTTTAAATTCTGAGCGCCGGTAACTATCTGTATATTATCCTTTGCTCCGACGTCGATTTGGCAAATCCAAAGGTGGTCGGAATCGGGATGCTTTACGAGTGATACAACCTTACCTACAATTACGTTTTTGATGTCGGCACCCTCGGTCTCAAAGGACTCAACCTTGGAGCCGGAAAGAGTCATATCATCGGCAAACTGCTGATCCGACACATCTAAATTCACATAGTCGTGAAGCCATCTTTTAGATAAATTCATTATATAACCCTCCCCTTAAAACTGATTTAAGAAACGAGCGTCGTTCTCAAAGAGCAGACGCATATCGTCGATATTAAAGCGGAACATTGTAAGTCTTTCAAGCCCTACTCCGAAAGCATAGCCGGAATAAACCTCCGGGTCTACTCCGCCGTTTTTAAGCACCTTCGGGTGAACCATACCGCCGCCGAGTATTTCTACCCAGCCCTCGCCCTTACACATGGGGCAGCCCTTGCCGCCGCACTTAAAGCATGTAACGTCCATTTCGCAGGACGGCTCGGTAAACGGGAAATGGTGCGGACGAAGTCTTATCTCGGTATCCTCGCCGTAGAGTCTCTTTGCAAACTGCATAAGACTACCTTTGAGATCGCCCATTGTAATTCCTTTATCCACAACCAATCCCTCAATTTGATGGAAGAACGGCGAATGTGTTGCGTCAACCGCATCAGAGCGGTAAACTCTGCCGGGTGCAATAATTCTTATAGGCGGCTCTTGCTTTTCCATTACACGAATCTGCACGGGAGATGTCTGTGTACGAAGGAGCATTTTTTCCGTGATATAGAAAGTATCCTGCGTATCTCTCGCCGGATGATCGGGCGGAAGATTAAGAGCCTCAAAATTATAGTAATCCCACTCAACCTCGGGGCCCGTCGCTATCTGGAAGCCCATACCGACAAATATATCCTTAACCTCGTCAAGAACTATTGAGAGCGGATGCTTATGACCTATTTCATGCTTTTTGCCGGGAAGCGTAACATCTATCGTTTCTTTTTTCAGCTTAGCCTCCTGCTCCTTGCTTCTGAGCTCGGCGGTTTTTTCCTTGAGCATTGCTTCGATGCTCGCGCGCACCTCGTTTGCAAGTTGACCCATCTTCGGTCTTTCCTCGGCGGAAAGCGAACCCATCTGCTTTAAAATTCCCGTAAGCTCGCCCTTTTTGCCGAGCACCTGAACTCTGAAGTTTTCAAGCTCGGTAGCATCACGAAGCTCTGAAAGCTCTTTTTCGGCACGCTCACGAATTTCCATAAGCTTTTCTTTCAATGCAATCATCCTTTCTGGATAGCGCGTACAGGGCAAAGCACGTGTACAACGCTTAAATTCAGCTGTAAATTCCGAAAAAATCCCCGTCCCGAAAAAGGGACGGAGATTTATACACCGTTTAACCACCCGATTTCAAGAGAGCCTATACTCCCCTCGCCCGTAACGGGGGCGAATCCGTTGCGACCTACTGCATTTTTCAGCCGCACCGCTCGAAAGTGAAATTTCGGCACATAAACCGCAGTATGCGCTCTCAGCCGACGGCGCAAGCTCTCTTTTACGGCATCATATATACCTACTGTCTTTGTCACAGCGTTTTCGGAATTAATTTTTCTTAAATAGTATAACACATTTTTTTCGATTTGCAAGAGTGAAACATCAGTTTTGTCTGCTTACTATTTTATATTCGTCATACGGGTCAAAATACGGGCAGTATGAGCCAGGTCCGCTTATAAAGCGCATAAATTCATCCTCGTCCATATTGGCAGAGCAGATATATTCTTCGGAATATTCGTCATAGTCGTAATATGAGCATTGCTCGCAGCAGGACGCTCTTTTTTGTTTATTCATCCCTATCACCTTTCTCATGATATTCCTCTTCGGTATTTACGTTCCAAATCGCGCTCTTGTCGTTTTTGCCGGAAAGTATATTATCCACAGCCAAAAGTGACGTCATCATGGAATGGTCCATATTGTTATAGCGGTGCTGTCCGTTTCTGCCGACGCAGTAAAGATTATCAAGAGTATTGAGAAAATCTATAATCTCCGGCAAATCCTTATAGGAATCAAAATACGCGGGATATGCCTTTTTAACTCTCTCGCGGTGTGCGCTTAAAACCGCTCCGCAGTCTATAACACCGATTCTGACAAGCTCATCGGATGCGAGCGCTATACACTCTTCCTCTGGCATATTCCAAAAATCGTCGCCCTCATCACAGAAGTATTCAAGCCCCAAGGATACGGTGTTTTCCGGCTCCTTCACCATATAGGGTGACCAATTGTTGAATATCTGTATTCTGCCGAGCTTTACGCTTTTATCCTGAACGTATATCCAGCAGTCCGGTACAATGTCGTTTATCGTCTTAATATCCGTCTTATTTTTAAGAAGCATACGGTCGACGAGAAGTCCGACTGTTACAAAATCACGGTACGGGAGATTCGCCGCCGCACTTTTCACCGTTTCGGGGATTTCGATTCCGGATATTCCGCCTACCAAGTCCTTTACGGGCATAGACGAAAAGAATATATCACCCGCAAATTCCTTTTCGCCGTTTTCCGTATCGGCGATTACGCTCAAAACCCTGTTACCCGAAGCATTTATCCTTTTCACGGAGACATTCTTCAATATTTTACCGCCTCTTTCGGTAAATTCACCGGCTGCAGCCTCCCACAGTTCTCCGGGGCCGAGCTTCGGATATTTAAATTCCTCAATAAGCGATGTTTCGTCGCTCTTACCCTTATGCAAAACAGATGACAAAACCTCTTTTATCGAGAGCCCCTTTACACGCTGTGAGCCCCAATCCGCCGAAATGTCTCTCGGATGTCTGCCCCAAAGCTTTTCGGTATAGTCCTAAAAAAACATCGAATACAGCTTTTTGCCGAAACGGTTTATATAGAAATTCTCAAGAGAGGTTTCGGGCTTTTTGAACATCATCGCAAAAAGGTAGCTGAGGCCGGCCTCGAGCGTTCTTAAAAACCCGAGATTTATAAGCGTTCCCATTTTCATCGTCACGGGATAATCGAAAAATTTATTAAGATAGTATATGCGCGACACCCTGCGGCGATAGAGCATTACCTTATCGGTCTTTTCGGGGTCGGCACCGCCTTTTACGAGATGCGCCTCGCGCTTTAGGAGCTTATCGTCCTTTGACGGAGCACCCTGAAGCGGCAAAACACTCTGCCACCACTCATTTACGCGCTGCTCTTTTGAAAAGAACCTGTGACCGCCTATATCCATACGGTTGCCGTCAAGATTCACCGTGCGCGAAATTCCGCCTATCGAGTCGCTCTCCTCGAGCACCGTTACATCATATTCGTTTTTGCCTCTGCGAAGAAGCTCGAGAGCCGCCGTTATGCCGGCAGGTCCGGCTCCTATAATTATAACTTTTTTCAAATGATTAAGACCTTTCCCGGAATTTAAGCTTCAGGCTTTCCGCTCCAAAACACATAGTCGGTTATAAGCATAGCTCTTACGGGTGACGCCTCTGCCGACTCTATTTTTAACGGCGGCGCAATCAAAAAGTATTCTCCGTTTGCAACATCCGATAAGTCAAGTCCCTCAAGGACAGCTATATTTTGCCCGAGAAGCGCCTTATGAGTTTCATAGCTTTCGCTCTGCGGCGGCTCGACGTCAAGCCCGTCGGTACCGACAAGCTTATATCCGAAATATGCCATGGCGTCGGCGGCACTGCGATGTATAAACGCCCTGCCTCCCGATTTCAGAAGTATACGCTCCGCCCTGCGCGGAAAATACTCCTCAACCACGGAGCCGGTTATGATTCCCGGCGAAACCTCAAGCACTGTGCACGGTCCTATAAAAGCGTCGGGCTTTACCTTGTCGATTCCGTCGGCACCGTCGATAAAATGCAGCGGCGCGTCCATATGAGTACCGTTGTGAAGCCCCATATTGACGGCGTTGAGATTGTATCTGTCCCCGTTTTTCAGGGAAGCCAGACTAATAAGTTCAGGCACCGGATCGCCCTCGTAAACCTCTGCCGACAAAATATCGTTGGAAATATCTATTATTCTCATAACAGAGTCCTCCTGACTTATTAACCGTTGCCCGTTTTTTACATTATACCCCGTTTTGTCTGTAAATTCAATCCCACTGTTTCCGGTTAAAATCAAAGCGCCCCGGTTCAGTCGAGCGTTTGCCGGCCGAATCGGGGTGTGTTTAAAAATATTATTTGTAATTTCTCAAAAGCTCCTTATAGAATTTTACTGCCAAAGGAATTTTATCAACATTTATGTTCTCGTTTTCGCTGTGAACCGACGCATATTGCTGACCGTCAATGTCAATGGGAGCAAATCTGATTACCGAGTCGGAAAGTCCGGTAAATCTTCTCGCATCCGTTCCGGCAGGAAGAATAAACGGAACTGCCGCAGCGTAGTCAAATACGCTCTGCGCGATTTTCCTGACATACTTATAGCCGTCGCTTTCAAGAGAAGTGGGCTTATAATACTCATTGTCGGAGTCTCTGACGACTATCTCCACCTCGTATTTGGCGGCTATTTCCTTCAGCGCGTCCAAGTCCTTTGCCAAATCCTCATCGTTGATACAGCGAAGAAAAGCCTCGCCCTTACAGCTCCCGTCCTCCTCGGTATAGAGCTTTCTGAACGTACACCCGGTTTCGAGCATTTCGCCCGAAATGAGCGCAGTATGTCGAAGTATATGCCTTTTCGGTAATAAATGCAACCAAATTTTCGAACACAACGGCAAATAGTGTTTTTTACCGCCGAAAAGCGCAAAAAACGAGGCTCGACTATACGTCGAGTCTCAAAAATCATTCAGATGCAGTTTCAGTTTCAAATATTTACCGTCTGCTCAAAGCACATACGCACTCAACGGTATTCCCTTTGTCCCACAAAAGCTCCGTAACTTCCCCGCCATCCTTGAACACCGGAAAATTCAGACCAATCCGCTTTAGCGGATATTCAGACTCGTCATTCCTGTAAATTTCAATTTCCTTAATCAAGGCTGTGACCACATTTCTCTTTTCTTCGTCATTTATTATATTATAAACGCAGTCGAAATTCACCATGATTTTGTAAATATTCTCAAGAGTAATTGCCTGCTGCTTAATTGCATCTCGCCGAAGTCTGGCATCTTCGATTTTTTCCTCCAGCTCAACAATGACATCATATAGGGAATCTAACCGCAAGGTCATATCATGGAGCTTTCGTTCCCGGTATTTTGCATCAGCAGGGAGACTGTCAATTTCCCGTTCCAATCTTGTTTTATTCAGATCAACTTCCTTCAGCTTTGCCTGATAACCCTCCAGTTCCTTATCCACTGATTTCGTGTCAATCTGAACGCCAATCCGTTTTTTAATGGCCTGGGCATATTCCTCATTCCTTACGATCTCACGAATTGCCTCAATGACCATCGGTTCAATATCGGTCTTTTTCAGCATTGCCTTATATTCACAATGCTTACCCCGGACCATCCTATTCCGACTACATACATAATAGTAAATTTCTTTGTAAGTGCCATCTTTATTTGTCCATGCGTGTTTATTCGTATACATGGGGCTTCCACAAACCGGGCATTTCAGCAGACCGGATAACAAATGAACTCGATCCCGCCCAATTTTTGACGGTTGCTTTACTCCGGTTCTAAGACGCTTGGCATGAGCCTTTTCCCATACCTCCTCACTAACGATTCCTTTATGCTGTCCCTCTGTCAGAATGTAATCGTCATTTCTTTTCATCTGGTAATCGTTTTTTGTGCCTTTGACTTTTTCCTTCGTTCTCCGTCCATAAGCAATTTTACCGCAATAAACCGGGTTATCCAATATCAGTTTAATAAAATGTCCTGTCCAATCCTCTAATGTGCCATTCTGCCTCGGAATTTTCCGTATACCTTGTAAGTTCAACTGATTCGCAATACCACCCAAACCGATTTCCGATGAAGTATATAATTCAAAAATCTTCCGTATTGCCACAGCCTCTGTTTCTTCAATCATCAGCTTGTTATCTTCCAGTGTATATCCGTAGGGAGCAAAGCCACCATTCCATCCACCTTGCCGTGCCTTTTCGCGCCGCCCGTTCATCGTCTGCTCGATAATATTCTCACGCTCAATTTCAGCCACAGCAGATAGTACAGAAATCAAAAGTTTTCCGCTTGTCTGAGAGGAATCAATCCCTTCTTCTATGCAAATCAGATTTACACCATAAGATTGAACCAGCTCCAAAGAGTTAAGTATATCTGCTGCATTACGGCCAAACCGTGACAGCTTATACACTAAAATATAGTCAATGTCCAAGCCATCCTCAATATCTCTGAGCATTTTTTGAAAGGCAGGCCGTCCCTCAATGGATTTACCGGATTTACCGGCATCTTCATAAGTATCAACAACGATCATTTCCTCACGATCCGCAAATCGTGTCAGCATATTTTTTTGACCTTCCAGGCTGTATCCGTCCACTTGCATCTCTGTGCTGACCCTCGGATACAAAACACAGCGTTTTCCATATCGGTTCATAATTCATACCTCCAAAATTTACTTTTGGAAAATATCCTATGTAAAGCTGCGATTCTCACGCAGCTCCGTCAACCTCGCCCAGCACTCTCATACCATATTTCTCGATGATATGTGCCAGCGAAGTGATAAACGCTTCAAATTTTTGTTCCGCCAGAAGTTCTTCTGATCGGATTTCATCTGAAGGAATCAATGCGCTTTTATTCTGGATATTCTCCATTCAGAATCACCTCCGCAATTCCTAACGAAATTATAACTCTACTTGCACAGCCTGAAAATGATACGACCTTTCGGCACTTTTATGTAATCCCCAGACTGCACAAGAGCGTCTTGTTTATGTTTTCCATGTCATCCTTGTTTAGATGACCAATATAGTTTTTTAACCTCGACTTGTCGATTGTTCTGATCTGTTCCAGCATAACAACAGATGGTTTCATCAAACCGCATCTGTCGTTTAAGTGGTAATGCGTGGGGAACTTTCTGCTTTTTTTACTTACACTGGTAATTGCTGCAATAATAATCGTAGGACTGAAACAATTTCCCACATTGTTTTGAAGAATGAGTACAGGACGAGAGCCACTTTGTTCGGAGCCAATACCAGGACTTAAATCAGCCGAATATATGTCACCTCGATGGAATTTTTCAAACATCACTCTCGCCTCCTTAATATCTTAATACTTAAACAGCCGCACCAGTCTGAAAAAAATCTTCGGATAAAAACCTGGTGCGGCTACTGTTATTCTGTTCGGATTACTCGTCATATTTGCCACGCCCCCTGACGCTGGGAACATAGCAGGTCTCCGCTGGCGCGGTTGTCATAACTCCGCAGCGTCGTTTTACTCGTGCGCCGCAGGGTTCCCCCCAAGTCTTTAGGAGGCCGTGAGGAAGTATCTTTAAGCCCCCGTGCAGTCCTCGCGCCGAATCTGCCACCATCCGTTTTGTGGAATCGTAGATCGCTCCAAAGCAGCTTTGTTCATCACCTCCCTGACTGCTCTATCTTCGCGGCGTTCCACACTCGCTCGTACACGGGTTATGTACCTGTTATGCTGTCTATGAAATTGTCAAAGTGCTGTTGAAGAGGGAAAACTTGTCCTTCTTATTAACTCTGACAAAAAGAGCAAAAAACGAGCGCACCAAACGAAACTTTTTCAAAAATACTTTGCCAGCTGCTTCAGACCACGCCGGATGCTGTCACGGACACGGCTTGGGTCTACATCCTCCGCTACTGCTATCTCGCTCACACGCATACCCAGGTAATACCGAGCATAGATCCGCTTGGCCTGCTTCTCCGGCAGAGCCATCACTGCGGCGTAGAGCTACTCCCGCAGCTGCTTTTCCTCCAGGAGCATTTCCGGCGTCTGGGGCTTCATCAGGATCGCATTTTCAATGCCGTTGTCGCAGTCCAGGGAGTAGTACGCCTTATAGCGATACATCCTCCGGTCATAAGCAGCTTCCGCACGCTCAGCGGCTCGGATCGTCTCCAGCACATCTTCTGTTACTTCTACAAAGTGATCGTTTTTATAAACATCGGGATATAAGTCCCTAAGATTGACTTTCTTCATTATGTACCTCCATTTCGATTCACGGGCGGTTGACGAGTGAATCGAAAGGAGGCGGGGATCGACAGCGACATACTTCGCACGCCTTCCCGAAAAATCGACAGCAAAAAACGCCAACTCCCCATAACGGGAAATCGGCGCAACAAAAATACCTACTATTCTGCTGATTTAGATGGAACGATAATACTGATAGATAGTCATACTCCCCCGGAGGAGGGGCAAGACTTTTTTTAGCTGGTGTAACTCATGGCTATTGTGAATGACAAAAATTGACATGGCGGCATCCTCCTATGTGCCGCCGTACCAGATTGCAGGGTGTAGGGTCGTCGTTCATTTTAGATAGACGAAAGGAAACGGCGGCTCTGATTTTTTCAAAGCCACCGTTGCAAAGTGCATAACAATATAGTCGCTGCACGATGGCTTTTTTTCTTTTGCCATCGTGCGGCAACTTTTTCACTTTTCTTTTATTTTAACAGGCAATCCTCACAGAAATGTCACGGGCATACGCCATTTCGACAAAATAACAAGCTGAAATCTCACCAATCTGTGAGATTTCAAATTTTTTGAGGAAAGCCGAGAGGAAATGCCTCCTCCCGGCTTTCAATAGGTTTATGATTATTTATTGTAGCAATCTCTGCCGTTACTCCGATGTCCTCAGCCGCTCCACCACAGTTCCCTTGTTAAAGAAGTGGAGAACGATTAGCGGAATGACCGCAGCCAGCAGCAGATAAAGCACACCAATGACCAGAACGGGAACCAATGTAATATTCAGAGTAAAGAACCACATGGAAGGGCCATTCAATGCGCTCTTTAGCACTGTGACTGCCAGGATCGCTGCGACTGCTCCGCCGATAATGTCTGCGCCTGCGGCATAATAGATGCCCTCATAGACCATCAGACGGCGAAGCTGCTTGCCGGTCATACCGATGCTCTGCATGGTAGCAAACTCATGGCGGCGGGTGATGATGTTGGTAATAATCATGTTGGTAAAGTTAATCAGACCTGCAAAGGCCATAATGTAGCCGATTAGACCACCGATAACCAGGATCATGCTGCGGACCGAATCAAGCTGCTCTTTCAACAGCTTGGTGGAAGTATAGGCAACCGAAGTATTTTCACTCACATAGCTGCTCAAAAATTCTTCCATCTGCGGCTGCAAGGCTTCATCCACATTGAATCCATAAGTCAGCAGCGTGGGAGCGTCATAGATTTCCTTAAATACAGTGTCCGGCAGATATACAAAAGGAGCATCAGCGGCGATGTGTGCCTGGGCGGTGGTGCCTGTCGGCGTTTCGGTTTCCGTTCCCACGAGGATCGCTTTTGCAAGGATGGTGCTGGTTTTGACCAGTTCCCCATCCTTGTAGAAGGAAATGCTCTCCCCGACCTGTAACTGATCGGTCAGCGGAGTGTTCTTTGGTTCCTCCGTCAGTTTGTCGATGGGGCAGCCAATAATGACATATTCTCCGGTAGCCATTTTCTGCGTTAAGGTTTCGGCATCTTTTTCGCCTTCAAAAATACGCATATCCGCCCAGAAATTCTCGGAGGCTCCCATCACATTACCAAAATAGCGCCTTTCGGTATCAGAACTTGTGTACAGGCTATATCCCTGATAGCTTTGATTTACGACGCCTTCTTCCTCATGGAATAGCTCTATGCCGCTTAAATCTTCAAACCCATAGTCAACCAACACATTTCTATCGTCTTTTGTATTTCGGTAAAGATAGCGTTCATCCTCAACTCCGGGCTGTCCGGCAATCAGATCCACCGCCTGCTGTGAGAGTGTATCTTCATGGTGCTGAACGCTTTCCATTACATTAAATGCGGCGGAGTTATAGACATTAAAATCTGTTCTGGTAACACGGTTTACCCACTTTTCTTCATCAAGGCTTTGCGTCACAATGATGATAGAGTTAAACAGGACGATGCACAGAAGCAGGGAAATAATGATGAACGCTGAACGCCGACGATTGCGCCCCAGGTTGGAAAAGGCCATGCGGGACAGCTTTACTCCATTGGTACGCTTGGCACTTCTCTTTTTATAGGCGTTCTGCTCGGTGTAGCGGATCGCCTCCAGAGGAGAAATCTTTGCCGCCTTTTTTGCAGGCTTCCGGGTGCTGATAAACACGGTCAAAATTGTAAAGAGAGCGGCGATAACAAAGATCAGAGGCGAGGTCGATACGGATGTACCCACCATAGAGTATTCAAGGTTAATGATCTCTGTCACGATAGGAAGCAGCACCCAACCGGCAAAGAAACCGGCGATTAGACCAATAGGCAGTCCGATCAGCGTGAGCCAGACCGCCTGACGGTTCACAATGCCCTTGATCTGCCGTGTGGAAGTGCCAATCGTCCGCAGCAGGCCGTATTGACGAACATCCTGCATCACAGAAATATCAAAGATATTGTAGATCAGCAGGTATCCGCACACGACAAACATCAGGATAAATACAACAGCAAACACGATGGACTCTGATGAAGTCAATCCCTGGGACATTTGATTTTCTGATGCGAGAATGAAATTGTCTGCGCCCATATCCTCTGGATTGCCGCCAATGGAGTAAACGAACTCATTCAACTGCTGCTGAACATTTGCTTTATTCTTCAGCACGACATCAGAAAAAGTAACGCCGGACATTTCATGGTCTACCGCATAAGTGTTCTGCACCACATCGGGGTTTTCCTTTATAAACTGCTCTGAAACAGTCGCAACGCTCACAGAGTCATTGCTTGCTTCCCACCAGCCGGAAAGCACCATATCATAATGATAAGTTTTCCCCCGCAGTTCAAATTCCAACGGAACCTCTGCGCCGATCTCAGGTTCTACACCCAGCGCCTTCAGCGCCAAATCCGTAGTGGCGATCTCATTCGCTTTCTCCGGTGCAGCTCCGTGGGTAGGCACACAGAAGGTCAGCTCCTGCTGCACACTGTCCGCATAATTGATCTCAATGGAATGGCTGGAAGTATTGCTTGCATAGCCAATGATACGCCGGTGACCTGCCTGCTCCACAAAATCGCTGTTTACAAGCTGCTCGTATTGTTCCTCCGTCATATACCCCAAAGTGCCATCCGCCTTGCTGCCTTTCTGCATTTGCAGGGATAGCTGGATGGAGGACGCCATATTGAACGCCAGGGAAGTGATAGAGGTAAATAGGAAAGCAGTCAGGATAATTGCCAGCAGCGCAGCCAGATTGCGTACCTTATTCTTCTTGAAATAGCGTTTGGATAGCTTGGTAATTACTTTGGAATTATTGTTGCCAAATAAAATATCATTCATAGTCCCACCCCCTTACTGCACGATCTTACCATCCTCGATCCGAATAATGCGGTCGGCAAGCTGAGCGATCTCATTATTATGGGTAATCATTACGAGGGTCTGGTGGAATTTTGTGCTGGTAACTTTCAGCAGGCTCAGCACATCGCTGCTGGTCATACTATCCAGATTGCCGGTAGGCTCGTCAGCCAGAACGATAGCAGGCTTCGATACCAGAGCGCGGGCGATGGCTACACGCTGCTGCTGGCCGCCGGAGAGATTGCTGGGCATATTGTTCAGCTTATCCTCCAGCCCCAGCATCCGCACCACTTCTTTCATAAACTTCTTGTCTACCTTGTTTCCGTCCAGTTCTACGGGCAACACGATGTTTTCGTAGACATTTAGCACTGGTACCAGATTGTAGTTCTGGAAGATGAAGCCGATTTTTCTCCTGCGGAAAATGGTAAGCTGCTCATCTTTCAATGTAGAGAGGTCGCGCCCATCCACAATGACCTTGCCGGAGGTAGGCACATCCAGCCCGCCGATCATGTTCAGCAGAGTGGATTTGCCGCTGCCGGAGGTTCCAACAATCGCTACAAATTCCCCCTGCTCAACAGAGAGGTTCACACCATCCAGGGCCTTTGTGATATTCGGCTTTGTGCCGTAGTATTTTTTCAGTTCAGTCGTTTGCAAAATGCTCATAGAGAACACCATCCTTTCTTTAACTTAGACCCATTGTAACGAACAAACCTCACAGAAATGTCACGAGCCACAAAAAATTTCCGCTAAATTCGGCCCCAAATGTCACAAGTTCGTGACATTTGAAAAACCGGGAGAAAAATCCCCCGGTTTTCCGCGTCCCACAGCCGCATACGACGGCGCAGGAAGTATTCACTTGATATGGCTGCGCCTGTTATTCATTTACCCGAAGCCGCTCTACGACACTCCGATTGTTAAGGAGTCGGAGTGCAACAACCGGAACGATAAACGCCAGTACCAGAAAGAGAACCAGCATAATCAGCGCAGGCAGCAAGGTTATCTGGAATGTCATCATCATACTGGTAGGACCGTTTTCTACAAATGCTCTTAGCAATGTCATGCCAAGTGTCGCCGCAACTAATGTGCCGACAATCCCTGCCAGAAGCACATAGGAGAAACTTTCCGAAATCATCATTTTTCGGAGCTGCCGGTTCGTCATACCAATGCTCTGCATAGTGGCAAACTCATGACGGCGGGTAACGATATTGGTCATAACCAGATTGATGAAGTTGATCAGGCCCACCAAAGCAAATACAGCACCTATCATTCCGCCAACCAGCAGGACAACATTTTTAATGCCTAAAACATCAGCTTTCAGCGTTGTAATAGAATTATAGGAAACATCGGTGTCCCGCATCAGATAGTTCTCCATATCCTGCTGATACTGTTCCTCTACATCAAAGAGGAAACCGTACAAGGTAGGGGTTTCATAAATCTCTTTGAACTTATTTTCTGACATATAGATCTTTGGTCCACCAACATCTGTCGTAATATTATCGCCACCGCCAGTCAAAGTCATTTCATTGCTCGTAACAGCAGCCTTTGCAATCACTGTAAACTCCTCAGTCGGAGCTCCATTTTCATAAAATTGAATGGTGTCTCCAACCGACAGGCCAAAATAATAGATATTATCCGCACCACCGCTTAAGTTTCCCTTATCGTCATAGTGGCTTACTAAAATTACATTGTTACCATTCCAGAGTTTTTCTTTCAGGACAGACACATCGCTTTCACCCTCAATGATGTCCATCTTGTTCAGGAGATTTTCAGAGAAGCCATACACATTCCCAAGAGGAAGGTTATCCGCAGTCAACGCAGCATAATCCTCTCCATCCTCAGTCCAGCCGAGATTTAATGAATCAGGAAGTACATAGGCATATTTATTTGTATTGTCAATCGAGAAAGAAGGACCCCAATCACAGGCAATATGATCATCCTCAAAAGTATTACGGTATAGGCGGACTTCGTTCATTACACCTGGCTGCTGTTCAATTTCCTCTACCGATTTTTCTGAAACAGTACAGCTATGCCCAAATTCATCTCCCCATGCGGCTTGAATGTCTGGGTTATAAACCGCAAAGTCACTTCGGGTCTGTTTTTGTACATAAGTAGCTTCATCAAAGCTGCCGCTGAAGATAAATACCGAGTTCAGGAGGACGATGCTCAAAGTCAGGGAAATCACAATAAAGACCGTCCGGCGCTTATTGCGCTGGAGGTTGGCCTTCGCCATGCGAGGAATAACTGCTCCAGTATTTGTCTTTTTCCGTTTTATGGAAACCGTATCCTGTTCTACATAGCGGATAGCCTCGATAGGTGACACACGGGAGGCTTTCTTCACCGACTTTCTGGTACTAATATAAACTGTAAGTCCTGAGAACAGGATCGCACCTACGATGATACCCAAATATGGAAGTGTGCTGACCTCAATGTTTTTACCACTATAGTCGGCAGCAAACATCTGGAGTGCCGCAGGCAGAATACTGCGTCCGAGCAGGATGCCAAAAAGCAGGCCAAATGGTGTTCCAATCAGGAACAGGTACAGCGCCTGCCGGTTGACCAAACGCTTGATCTGCTGGGAAGTAGTCCCCACCGTCCGTAGCAGGCCATACTGCCGAATATCGTTGGTAACTGCAATCTCGAATACATTGTAGATCAGCAGATACCCACAGAACATGAATAGGACGCCAAATACACCTGCTACCAGCCACATGATAGAGCCGCCGCTGTTGTTGGAAAGGAAAGTGTTGGGGGCTACACGGACATAATTCTCAGCACTTCTATCGTCTGGATTACCGCCAATGCTGCGGACAAACTCCGAGATACGCTCCTTTACCATGGAGCTATCCCGCATAATCACATCAGCATCATAAATGCCACAGCCCTCACGCCCTTGGGCAATTTCGCGCATCATCTCCGGATTTTCTTCCATGAAGGCTTTGGAAACAATGACTGATTCCGATTTTTCGTTTGGTGTGTCGTAAATACCGGATACAATCATATCAAAATGATACATCTGGCCGCTTTGACGATTCTTAAATTCGATAGGAATTTCTGCCCCAATTTTTTCTTCGATGTTCAGATCCTTCAGTATATTGGCAGAAACCAAAACCTCATTTGCTTTTTGGGGCGCAGAACCTGTGCGCGGTGTCTGCATCCGAAGCTCCAACTGAGGCTGATCTGCGTAATCAATTTCCGCAACCATCCGGTTGGTGTTGGTCATGATCTCAATGGGAACCCAACAACCTACCTTTTCAAACATGGAGTTTTCTTTTAACTGCTGGAATTGTTCTTCGGAAAGGCCCTGTACCAGCGCATCCGCACCAGTGCCGATCATCTTTGCCATATTGTATTCCAGCGTTCCCTTGGCTCCCATACCAATGGTCAGGACTGCTGTAAAGAGAAAGGTTGTCAGGGCAATCGCAATGACCGCAATCACATTCCGCATTTTGTTGCTGCGGAAGCTGCGGTTCGCCAGCTTTTTGATGACAGCCTTGTTGTTATTGCCAAATAGAATGTCATTCATAGTCCTGCCCCCTTTACTGCACGATCTTACCATCCTCGATCCGAATGATGCGGTCGGCAAGCTGGGCGATCTCACTGTTATGGGTAATCATCACGAGGGTCTGATGGAATTTCTGGCTTGTGGTTTTCAGAAGCCCCAGCACATCGGCGCTGGTCTTGCTGTCCAGATTGCCAGTCGGTTCATCAGCCAGGACGATTGCAGGCTTTGACACCAAAGCGCGGGCAATGGCTACGCGCTGCTGCTGGCCGCCGGAAAGGTTATTGGGCATATTGTTCAGCTTATCCTCCAGCCCCAGCATCTGAACGACTTCTTTCATAAACTTCTTGTCTACCTTGTTTCCGTCCAGCTCCACAGGCAGCACGATGTTTTCGTAGACATTCAGCACCGGCACCAGATTGTAGTTCTGGAAGATAAAGCCGATCTTTCTTCTGCGGAAAACGGTCAGTTCCTCGTCTTTGAGTTTGGACAGCTCCTTGCCATCCACGACCACCTGGCCGGAGGTGGGCACATCCAATCCGCCTATCATGTTCAGCAGCGTGGATTTACCGCTGCCGGAGGTTCCCACGATGGCTACAAATTCGCCCTTTTCTATGGAGAGGGTCACACCATCCAAGGCTCTGGTAATGTTCGGCTCTGTGCCATAATATTTTTTCAGTTCAGTCGCTTGCAAAATGCTCATAAAGAACACCATCCTTTCTTTTTGATAAACTCATTGTAACGACCAAACCTCACAGAAATGTCATGAGCCACAAAAAATTTCCGCTAAATTCGGCCCCAAATGTCACAAGTCTGTGACATTTCAATTTTTGGGGCGTGTCGGCGCTACTTTCGGAGCAGGAAAACAGAAAAGGTTGAGCCTTTCCCGACCTCGGACGCCACCCTGATATAACCGCCCTGCAAGGTCACAATCTCACGAGCCAGATACAGGCCAATCCCAATACCGTCCACATCATGCACCGCATCTTCCCGGTAAAACCGCTTAAAAATCGTCCCTTGGTGCTGTTCTGTGATGCCAATGCCGGTATCTGCAATGTCGATCTTCACATACATTTCCCAGCCTTCCACCGACACACGGATCTGCCCGCCTGCCGGGGTGTATTTCACAGCATTATCCAGAATGTTGAACAGGGCTTCGCTTGTCCATTTTCTATCATGGCGCGCATCCAAATGCTCCGGGCATTCCACCTGCACATCTATTTGTTTCTTTTCGGCATTGAGCAAAATCCCGCCCAGGGCAGCGGCAAGGGTATCATAAACCGGCTGCTGTTTTTGCTCTAGCGAAATGACTCCCGTTTCCAGGCGGGAGGTTTTAATCATGGCTTGCATGAGGAAGTCCAGCTTATCAAGTTGGCTGGCCTGGGCTGTCAGAAATTCCTTTTGCTTCTGCGGGGGAACCTCGTTTTCAAGCAGCGTGTTGTTGATCATCTTCAAGTTGGCAATCGGGGTCTTGACCTGATGAGAAATGTCGGAGATCAGCTCTTGCAGGTCAGCCCGTTCCTTTGCGATGCTGTTTTTATTTTCCTGCATGACCTCGTACAGCCGCCCCAGCCGGTAGTTGATTTTATAGAACAGGCTTTCTTCCTCGACCGTCTGCTTCGGCTGCATATCCCCGGAGAGCATATCATCCATCTGACCACAAAAGGCATCGGAGAACCGGACCAGCTTCCGGCGGATCAGGGACACAAAGAAGATAACGCAGAGCAGTACAAAGAGACTGAACAGGAACACACACCGGACAGCGGTTATATTCTGAGTCAGCAGATAAACAGCGGTGCAGACTGCACCAACTGCCAGCAGCAGAAGCGTTCCCAAAAGGATGCAGGCTTTGTTGATGGAGAGTTTTCTCATATTCATTTCGGTGCCCCTCCAATCCACATATAGCCCATACCGTACACCGTCTTGATGTACTGGCGGCCCTCCGTTTCAATTTTGTTCCGCACCCGGCTGATGGCCGCAGTCAGGGCGTGTTCATCCACAAAGTTCCCATCGGCATCCCACAGCTTTTCAAGCAGCACCTGCCTGGTCAAAACATTCTGCGGGTTTTTGGTCAGGATTTTCAACAACCGGTATTCCAATGGAGTGAACACCAGCGCCTTACCGGACAGGGAAGCCGTCATCTCCGAGAAATTGATGGACAACGCACCATCTTCGTAGCAATCACCGCCACCAGACTGTTTTGCCAGCCGCCCCAACACTACGGACAGCTTTTTTTGAAAGACGCTCATAGGAAATGGCTTGGTCACATAGTCCTCTGCACCCAGTTCATATCCTTTGAGCATATCACTTTCCATATCATTTGCGGTCAGGAAGATCACCGCTGTATCCGGCCAGCGTTCCTTTACCTCACGGCAGAAATCAAAGCCATTCCCGTCCGGCAGGTTTACATCCAGCACGATCAGGTCATAGTCCTGCTTGGTCAGAAAGTTGCTGGCTGCTGATTTTGTCAATGCAGAGTCCACGACATAGCCCGCAGCATCCAGATTATAGCACAAGGTATTATTCAAAAGTCGGTCGTCCTCGACTACTAAAATTCGCATTGTATCACGCTCCTTCATTCTTAGTGTAGCATCCAAATGTCACAGAAACCTCACGAGAGGATTATTTTTTTGTATTTTTGAAACGACGGTCTGCCGGTTTCTCCGCATCCTTGGGAATCAGCCAAATGGTAGCCTTCTTCACAGCACCGGGGATACGCCCACCGGCACACAGATAATTGATCTGCCTTGGGGTAACACCCCATTTTTCACTTGCTTCTTTCAGCGTCATATAATCCATATAGTTTCCCTCCAATATGGCTTATTATATTTCTTTCGTTCGAAGAATACAAGGATGCAAATAGGGCGCAAAGCCCTGTGCCAGAAGTACTATGTGGCCTTGCGCCCTTTGTTATTCTATCCTAAAAATACTTTGCCAGCTGCTTCAGACCGCGCCGGATGCTGTCACGGACACGGCTTGGGTCTACACCCTCCGCTGCGGCGATCTCACTCACACGCATACCCAGATAATACCGGGCATAGATCCGCTTGGCCTGCTTCTCTGGCAGAGCCATCACAGCAGCATAGAGCTGCTCCCGCAGCTGCTTTTCCTCCAAAAGCATTTCCGGTGTCTGGGGCTTCATCAGGATCGCATTTTCAATGCCGTTGTCGCAGTCCAGGGAGTAGTACGCCTTATAGCGATACATCCTCCGGTCATAAGCAGCTTCCGCACGCTCAGCGGCTCGGATCGTCTCCAGCACATCTTCTGTTACTTCTACAAAGTGATCGTTTTTATAAACATCGGGATATAAGTCCCTAAGATTGACTTTCTTCATTATGTACCTCCATTTCAATTCACGGGCGATTGACGAGTGAATCGAAAGGAGGCGGGGATCGGCAGCGACATACTTCAGGAGCTTTCCTGAAAAATCGACAATAAAAAACGCCAGTTCCCCGCAATGGGAAACTGGCGCGACAAAAACACCTACCATTCTGCTGATTTAGGCGGAACGATAATACCGATAGGAAGTCATACCTTCCCGGAGGAGGGGCAAGGCTTTTTTTAGTTGGTGCAGGTCATGGATGCTGTGAAAATAGGCAAAAATAGACACGGCGGCAATCCTCCTATATGCCGCCGTGGATTTACACGGTGTTAGATCGTCGTTGGTTTAGGATAGGCGAAAAGAAACGGCGGCTCTGATTTCTCAAAACCGCCGCCAGAGTATGTAGAGTAAGCGCACAAAATCAACCTGCCCAGCTACGGTTTTTTTCTTTCCCCATTGGGCGGGGCAGGCTCTCATCGTATATTGAAATAAAAAAGAACCGATAATCACAAGTGAATTTACCTTGCGTATTATCGGCTCTGCGTCTGTGCGTCTGGCTCTTGGACGATGGATAAATTTAGTTTTCTTACTGTAATCAGGGTTTCATGTTTGCATTTAGGACAATATAACGGAAAGTTTTCCAATACTGTATCATAGCGAATTTTTAATCGCGTTTTGCTGCCGCAAAAGGGGCATAAAATCCATTCTATCTTCATGTTATCTTCCTCTGTGCTTGGCTTTCTTCTTTTCCTGCCGTATGGCAAACTGACGGTCTTTCTCTGCCTCTTTATGTTCACGGCTCTTGGCTTTACGTTCCAGCTTACATTGCTCATGCTGGAGTTTCAACGCCTGCTGTGCCTTTGTGCCAACGCCTTTATCTTGCAGTTGACTTTGAATTTCACGCTGCATTCGTTTGGGATTGAGTTTTCGCTCTATGGATACTTCAGCCTGGATTGGGGGACTGAATTTCAACTTATGCCAATTCTTCAGCAGAAACTCATAGACCTCATAGTCTTTGGGTTCTGAACCAAAAGTGATTTTACACACCTCGTATTTACCGCTATACGTTCTTTCATATAGACCGATCCAAAATGGAGCTTCAAACAGGATGGTCAAACTGCTTTTGAAGGCCGTGCTCATTCTTTTAAGAACTGTCCTTCAAAGTGATCCAGCCATTCCATAAGGGCTCGATAGAGAAGCTGCTGCTGCTCAAAAATCGTTCTCCCAACCAAAGGAATGTCTGTAAATTCCCGCGCATAGCCCTCGTTGGATTCAGCCGAGGACTGTATGCTCTGGCGCAAAGCCGAAACCAGCTCCAACGCTTCGACCTTGTCCATCTTGTTCAAATTGGTAATGACCACATTGAAATCGAATAGCAAGGGTACTGGGCCAGCGACATAAGAGGCCATCAGCTCCTTAAAATACGCTCTGCCCTGATCGGTAATAGAATAAATGGCTTTATCCGCAAACTTATCGCCCTTGACAATATCGCTTTGCAGATAACCCTTTTCGCTCAACTGGAGAACCTTGCGATAAATAGAAGGTACGCTTATTTTTGTCCAACGGGAAAAATGGTGGTACTCCACATCCTTTTGAATGTCATAGGCGCTTTGCGGTTTTTCCAATACAATACCAAGTATGACTAAATCGATTGACGACATAACTACACCTCCAACTTTTACTATTATCAATAGTACTATTGTTGATAGCAAAAGTCAAGGAGAAGTATCTTATATTTCCGAATTGGACATAGCCTGTTTTTCAGCCACAGACAATTCCCGATGAAGGTGTAACGCCATAAATACAGTGATTACTACGGAAATTACATCTGCGATGGGTTGAGCATATAGGATTCCGTTCATTCCCCATACCATAGGCAGCAGCAAAATGACAGGAACAAAGCAGATACCTTGTCTACATGCTCCCAAAAAGAAACCTGCCGCACCTTTACCCAAGGCAAGGAACAAAGAGGAGTAAACCGTGTAGAAACCAAAAAGAATGAATGTGATCCCATTTGCAAACAGTGATTTTTGACCCACTAAAATCATTTGATTATCTCCCTCAGTAAATTGAGAGATAATCTGCGTAGAAAAAACGGCCATCACCAAGCCTACGACTAAGCAGAAACTTGTAGACCAAATGATTGAGGTTTTGATTGCTTCGCGCAGGCGATCAAACTTCTTTGCCCCATAGCTGAATCCAGCAATAGGTTGGAACCCTTTCAGAAATCCAAAGACAACAAGAGTTCCCATAGAAGTAACTCGCGTAACCGCCCCCATGCCTGCAATGACCGAATCGCCATAATTGCTGGATGCGCGGTTAACTAGCGCAATCGAAAGACTTGTTAGCAGTTGGAACACCAAAGTGGGAACTCCAATTTTCAAAATTTCCGTTATCATTTGCTTCGTAGGAGAAAACTCTTTTATGCTGAACGAAAATACGCTTTTTTTGCGCAGAACATAGGTAAGATAAACAAGCGTGGATACCATTTGCGAAATTGCTGTGGCGATTGCTGCACCTTCTACTCCCATGTCCAAAGTATAAATGAAAAGAGGGTCTAATCCGATGTTCAATACGGCTCCCAATAGCAAGGCACACATGGTCGTTTTTGCTGCACCCTCGCTACTTACAATATTGTTCATTGTTACATTAAATACATTGAAAACACAGGACAGCACATAAATTCTTGCGTATGTCAAGGCATACGGCATAATTGTTTCCGTCGCGCCCAACATTACCAAAATTGGTTTAAGGAAAATCGCAGAAAGTAGGATGATAATAGCACCAATCAGAATACTGCTATACAATGCGGTGCTTGCCACTTTATCGGCGGTATCTTTATCTCCGCGTCCCAATAGTCTTGACAGATAAGATGCGGCTCCGTTACCGAACATAAGACCTAAACCAACCACGACTTGTCCCAACGGAAATACGACAGAAATAGCACCCATTTGACTTTTGCCCAAGCCACTCACAAAATAGGCATCCACCAGATTATAGAGTGCATTGATCAACATCCCAATCATAATCGGTATGCCGAGAGCCATCAGCGCTTTTGGGATAGGCGCACTGCCCAAAAGCTCAAGTTTGTTGTTGCGTTCATTCATTGTTAATACTCCTTTCGCTTCTTTAAGTGTAATTTATAGTAGTATAGATTATAGTATACTACCGTATAAATCATACTACTATAATTTATAGTATATGTCAAGAGAAGTCAGGCGTTTTATCTTGACAAAGAGTATAAAATCTAATACTATAATTTATAGTAAATTTGACAGTATTCTTTCATGCAGAAAGCATAGTGAAAGGGTGTGATTCCACATGGCAACCATAGATTTAATCGTGTTGGGAATATTGAAAAAGGAGCCAATGAGCGCCTACGATATTCAAAAGTTAGTAGAATATAGAAACATATCCAAATGGGTAAAAATCAGCACTCCATCCATTTATAAAAAAGCCATTCAGTTAGAAGAAAAGGGGCTAATCCGAGGCGAAATCGTAAAGGAAGGGAAGATGCCAGAGAAAGCGATTTATTCCCTGACGGAAGCGGGAGAAGCGGAATTTGAACGGCTCATGTTTGAGATTTCTGGAAAACCTATTAACATTTTTCTGGACTTCAACGCTGTTATTGTGAATTTGGATTCCTTGCCACCTGAAAAACAAAAATCGTGCATAGCAGAAATTGAAGAAAATATTAGTACTTTAAAATCCTATCTGGAACATAATATACAGAAAAAAGAAAATGAGCCCAGTATTCCCGCAACAGGTATGGCTGTTTTGCGTCAGCAGTATGTACTGGTGGAAGCAATCCAAGCATGGATTGCTTCATTAAAAAAGAATCAACAATAAATCATTATCATTATTCGGAAAGACCAGCAACTTTGAGTGGCGCTGGTCTTTTATATATGAATTATAAACTTCAACTAACCTGCATATAGTAACATTCCACGGGCAAAGTATGAATTATACAATGTAACCGGGTGATGTTATATGGCGAAAGTTGAAGATTGTCCCGGTTTTGAAACCTTCGGTGCAGATGTCAAAGCCGCACGAGAGGCAAAGCGTCTGGCACGAAAAACATTGGCAGAAATGGTCGGGATTGAATGGCGGTATCTTGCCAACATCGAAAAAGACAGCACGATTCCCAGCCTGCCTGTGATAATCTAGTTGATTAAAGTCTGCTGACTTTTCATCCCTTTCAACCCCTTGCAAAAATCGGCATAATCAAGCCTATCGACCGGTATAATAAGGTTATTCCTTTGTGCAAATCGGCACGATAGAATATACTTGAGGTGAATGATTATGCCGATTGATGATTTGACCGCTTTGGGGCAAAAAATGCGGGAATCCCGAAAGAAAAAAGACCTGACACAGCAGGAGCTTGCGGATCTGAGCCATGTATCTGTCAAGCAAATCGCCAGCATTGAAAAAGGACAAATAAATCCGTCCTATTTGATTTTGAAGGCATTGGCAAAGGTGCTTCCGATCTCTCTGGACACTCTGATCAATCCAGATGTTTCTCCAGAAGATGATGGAGCCAATCAGATGAAAATGCTTTATTGCAGCTGTCCGTCAGAAATGCGTGAAACCCTCTTGCACCATACGCAGGAGACCGCGAAAGAACTAACAGAACTATCCGAGAAATTTGAAACGAATTGAGCCGGTGAGTGAAATTTGACTGTTTCCTCACTGGCTCCTTTCATTTCCGGGTAAAAAGAGGCAAGCAATGCCTGTGTTAATACACACAGGCCCGCAGAGGAGAAAATCCCTTTGTGATTTTCCTCTCTGCTTGCTTGTTGAGGGCAGCGCCCCCAAGCCCCTTTGAACACAGAATTTCATTCTGTGGCTGCGCGTTCTGCGAACGCTTTTGACCAGGACCAGCTTACCGCTGGCCGTGGTCTTTTTCTTTTTCAACATCCTGTTCTACCTCCATTTTCAGCACTCGA